>ERZ1673742.2-NODE-2-length-448142-cov-35.041637_pt1 | contig 448142 bp, 454 predicted proteins | sample MGYA00580208_ERZ1673742 | MGnify/ENA primary metagenome ERZ1673742 (study PRJEB41218, sample SAMN15661774) | gut metagenome | host: Homo sapiens | place: Canada: London | collected 2015-08-20/2019-03-30 | study: EMG produced TPA metagenomics assembly of...
AATTATTTATTTAATTATTTATTTAATTATTTATTTAATTATTTATTTAATTATTTATTTAATTATTCTAAAAAAAATATAAGATACTTCGTATCTTATATTTTTTTGGCGGAGATTGAGGGATTTGAACCCTCGCGGCCCTAAACGAACCCTAACAGTTTAGCAAACTGTCCCCTTCAACCACTTGGGTAAATCTCCTAATACTATTATGGAAGTTAGAAATAATTTATATTTTACTAACTTCCATCTTTTGGCGGAGAGGGTGGGATTCGAACCCACGGTAGGCTACAAACCTACGCCAATTTTCAAGACTGGTGCCATAAACCAACTCGACCACCTCTCCATTTAGTTGCTATTTATAGCAACCTTTTATATATTAACACAATTTATCCGTATTTGTCAATACATTTCTTACTGTTTTATTAATTCTAATAATCTTTCTAGTTCTTCATTTGTTGAATATTGAATTGTAATTGTTCCACTTCTTTTTTTTGCATTTAATTTTACCTTTGTTCCAAAAAAACTTTGGAATGAATCTTCTATATCTCTGTATATTGCTTCATATTTATTATCTTTTTTACTTCTTGCTTCTCTTGTATTTTTTACTTTTCTTTCTATGTCTCTTACCGTATCTCCATTTTCAATTATTCTTAATGCTGCTTTATATTGCTTTTCTACATCATCTATTGCCATTAAAGATCTACAATGGCACTCTAACAATTTCCCTTCCTCTGCTAACTTCATTATCCTTTGATCTAAATTCAATAACCTTACAGTATTAGCTAATGCACTTCTACTAATTCCAACCATATCAGCTAGTTCTTGTTGTGTCAATTCATATTCATCTAATAATTGCTTAAATCCTCTAGCCTTTTCTATTGGATTTAAATCTTCTCTCTGAATATTTTCTATTAATGCTATTTCTCTATTTTTTCTTTCGTCATTATCTCTTACTATACATGGTATTTCCGTTAATCCCGCAATTTTTGAAGCTCTCCATCTTCTTTCTCCTGCTACTATCATATAATAGTTGTCTTTTTTGTTTACTATTATTGGTTGAATTACCCCATACCTTTTAATTGATTTTGCCAAATCCTCTAAACTTTCACTGTCAAAGTGCTTTCTTGGTTGTTCTTTATTTGGCTCTATTTCAATCACTTTAATATTTTGTACTAATTCTTCACCCTCTTTTAATATTTTTTCTTCTTCTGCCTGTGTTAATGGTTTATCACTAAACAATGCGTCTAGCCCTTTACCTAATCCTGTTTTTTTTGCCATTGTATTCACTTTCCTTTCTTTTTATTTTGCATGCTTTCCTTTACTATCATTTTCGTTTGCCTTCATCAACTCTTTAACAAATTTCTCATAACTTTTTGCTCCCTTTGACCTTGGATCATATACTGTAATAGGCATTCCATAGCTTGGTGCTTCACTTAATTTTACGTTTCTTGGAATAACTGTTTTATATACCTTGTTCTCAAAATATCTCTTAACTTCTTTAACAACTTGATTAGATAAGTTTGTCCTAATGTCAAACATAGTCAATAAAGCGCCTTCGATTTCCAAACTTTTGTTTAGGTGTCTTTTTACTAAATCTATTGTATTCATCAGTTGTCCAAGACCTTCCAAAGCATAGTATTCACATTGAACTGGTATTAAAACACTATCAGATGCGGTAAATGCATTTAATGTAATTAAACCTAATGAAGGAGGGCAATCAATTATTATGTAATCATAATTATTCTTTTTTGGATCTAATTTTTCTTTTAGTCTGTACTCTCTTTTCTCCATATTAACAAGTTGTACCTCTGCCCCTGCTAAATTTATATTTGAAGCACATATATCTAGATTTTTTATTTTAGTCTTTTGAATTGCTTCATTCAATTCTATATCTTCAATTAATAAGTCATACACTGAAATTTCTACTTCTTTATCTCCACCTACGCCACTTGTTGCGTTTCCTTGTGGGTCTGCATCTATCATTAACACTTTTTTTCCTTTTTTAGCTAAGATAGTGCTTAAATTTATTGCGGTAGTAGTCTTTCCGACTCCTCCTTTTTGATTTGCTATTGATATTACTTTTCCCAAATTGATTGCCTCCATTTATAAAAAATTTAACATATTAATAATATAAAAATATTATTAATATGTCAATGAAATTTTTTAAAATATTTTATTTTTTTTGTATCTTCTACATATTCTAAGCAATCGGTTCCTTTGCAGGTGTACCAGGCTTTCTAGGGTATTGCTTTGGTGTTTCCCTTACTTTTTTTTATTAATATAATATTTCTAGAAATATCTGTACTAGGAAGTACCATTTTATCTACTTTTATTATTTCACCACCTAAAATATTTAGAGCTTTTTTTGATTGTTCTATTTCCTCATCTATGTTAGAACCTTTCATACAAATACATTTTCCGCCAACTTTTACTAATGGCATCATATATTCTAATAAGACATTTAATTTTGCTACCGCTCTTGAGGTGACTACATTGTAATGCTCTCTATGATTACAGTTTTTTCCTATTTCTTCAACTCTGCCATGTATCGCCTCTACATTATTAAGATTAAGAGCATCTTTAACCTTTAATAAGAAATTTATTCTCTTGTTTAATGAATCTACTAGTGTTATTTTATTCTCCATTTTTGTTATTGCAAGTGGTATACCTGGAAATCCAGCACCTGTTCCAATATCAATTATTGTTTCTCCTTCTTCAATATATTTATTTATTGTTAAACTATCTATAAAATGTTTTAATATTACTTCATTTTCTTCTGTTATTGCGGTTAAATTAATTTTTTCATTCCATTCTAATAGTAATTTCATATATTGATAGAATTGTTTGCACATTTGTTCATCTATTTCAACATCAATTTTTCTTGATAATTCTATAATTGTTTTATTAAAGTTTTCCATTCTTAAATTTTTCCTTTCATTTGCTCTAAATATACTAATAATACTGATATATCAGCTGGTGAAACACCTGATATTCTGCTTGCTTGTCCTACTGATATAGGTTTTACTTTGTCTAATTTTTGTCTAGCCTCTAATCGTAATCCTTTTATTTCATCATATCTTATTTTTTCTGGTATTACTTTATTTTCTAATTTTTTAAATTTTTCTACTTGCTCTTCTTGTAACTTTATATATCCTTCATATTTTATTTGTATTTCTACCTCTTCTTTTACTTCGTTTGGTAAATCTTCTCTTTCTATATCTATTGGTTGCAATATTTCATATGTAATTTCTGTTCTTTTTAGCAAATCAGCTAATTTTACACCTGTATCTATTGAAGAAGAATTAAATTTTCTTAATAATTGATTTACTTCATCAGTTGGCTTTATTGTTGTTTTTTTCAATCTATTTATCTCTTCTTCTATCATCTCTTTTTTATTTTTGAATTCATTATATCTTTTTTCACTTATTAAGCCTACCCTATATCCTATTGGTGTCAATCTTAAATCCGCATTGTCCTGCCTTAGTAGTAATCTATATTCTGCCCTTGAGGTCATCATTCTATATGGCTCGTTTGTCCCTTTGGTAACTATATCATCAATCAAAACACCTATATATCCATCTGATCTTTTTAAAATTAATGGAGTTTCCTTTTTTATTTTCAAACCTGCATTAATTCCTGCCACTAAGCCCTGAACAGCTGCTTCTTCATATCCAGATGTTCCATTTATTTGTCCTGCAAAAAACATTCCTTCTATTTTTTTATGCTCTAATGATAGCTTAAGTTCCATAGGATTTATACAATCATATTCTATAGCATATGCCGGTCTTGTAAATTCCACATTTTCTAAGCCAGCTATTGTTCTATACATCTCTATTTGCACGTCTTCCGGAAGTGATGAGCTCATTCCTTGCACATACATTTCTTCTGTATTTTCTCCCATAGGTTCTATAAATATTTGGTGTCTCTCTTTATCAGCAAATCTTACTACTTTATCTTCTATAGATGGACAATATCTTGGTCCTGTAGCATCTATTTTACCAGAATATAATGGTGAACGATATAAATTTTTCCTTATAACTTCATGAGTTTTTTCATTTGTATATGTTAAGTAACATGGCAACTGTTTTGTATCCTTGTCAATTTTGTCCTCTAGTGAAAAAGCTTCTGGATTAATATCTCCTTCTTGTATTTCCATTTTAGAAAAATCTACGCTTTTTCTATTAATTCTTGCAGGAGTCCCAGTTTTAAATCTAAATATTTCTATATTTAATCTTTTTAATACATCCGCAAGTTTAATAGATGGAAATACTCCATCTGGTCCACTATCATAATTGGTTTCACCTATATGTATTTTTCCCCTTAAATATGTTCCTGTCGCAATTATTACACATTCAACATTATAAATTGCGCCTACATTTGTCTCTATACTTTTTACCTTATCATTTTCTACACATATATCCACAATTTCTGCTTGTTTAAGAAATAGATTCTCTTGTTTTTCCAATGTATGTTTCATTTCTGCTTGATATTTTTTTCTGTCCGCCTGTGCCCTTAAAGAATACACAGCTGGTCCTTTTGATGTATTTAACATTCTTATTTGTGTAAAAGATTTGTCTATATTCTTGCCCATCTCTCCCCCTAGGCAGTCTAATTCTCTAACCAAATGACCTTTTGAACTTCCTCCTATGTGTGGATTACATGGCATATTTGCAACTGCTTCTAATGTAGTAGAAAATAGTAAAGTTTTTAGACCCATTCTTGCAGTAGCAAGTGCTGCTTCACATCCAGCATGGCCTGCGCCAATAACTGCTATATCATATTTTCCTGCATCATATTTCATATATACATTCTCCTTTTTTCATTAAACCCCTTATTTAAGCCGTTTTCCATGAAACAGAAACACGGTTTTGTACAAACACTATTTTTATCAATATTTATATTTTTTATTATTTAGTCCATTATATTTAAAAATGTTTTGTCTTTTTGTCAAATAACGCCACTTTTGTTTTCAACATTTTCCTTTGTATCCCTACTCTTGCAAGACTTTACCTATAGGTTAAATTTTATTTTCCAAGACAAAATTTAGAAAAAATTTCGTTTATAATATCTTCTGACACATTATCGCCTGTTATCTTACTTAAATCTTCTAATATTTGCTTTATATATATTGCAATAATATCTATTGGCATATTTTCATCAATTGTTTTTATAGCGTTAATAACATTTTTTATTGCCATACTTATCTGATTCTTGTGCCTAATGTTTGTTATAACCGTTTCTTCTCCTTTTTCTATCTCCTCAAAATCAAACATTTCTGTTATCGCATCATATAGTTCATTTAAGCCATTTTTTGTTTTAGTAGATATCTTTATTGTCTTTTTATTTAAACTGGCTATTTTTTTATTCTCGTCGTTCATCTTATCTTCCTTATCTATTTTGTTTAATAAGATAATGGCATTTTTATTTTTTATTAATTCCAATATTTTTTCATCATCTTCTTCTAAATTATTTGAATTATCAAAAATTGCAATTATTAAGTCAGATTCATCAATTAAATTTATAGCTTTTTCTACTCCAATTTTTTCTATTTTATCACTTGTATTTCTTATTCCAGCTGTATCCACAATTTTTATAGGAATTCCATTTATAGAAATATACTCTTCTATTGTATCTCTTGTTGTACCTTCTATTTCACTAACAATAGCTCTGTCTTCCTTTAACAGTAAATTCAAAAGCGACGACTTACCTGTATTAGGTTTTCCAATTATAACTGTTTTTACTCCATCTCTTAATATTTTACCATTATCAAAACTTTTTTCTAAATGTTCTAATTCTTCTTTTACAGATTTTAATTTTTTTTCAACACTCTTCTGTGTAACATTTTCTATATCATACTCTGGATAATCTATTGTTGCTTCTATGTCTGCCATTATGTCTAATAGTTGTTTTTTTATCAGATTTATTTCCTTTGAAAGTCCTCCCTTAAGTTGATTTATAGAAGCCTTTGCTTCTCTACTTGTTTTAGAATTAATCAAATCCATGACAGATTCCGCTTGCGCTAAATCCATTCTTCCATTTAAGAAAGCCCTTTTTGTAAATTCTCCTGGTTCGGCCAATATAGCCCCATTTTTTATACATAATTCTAAAATTTCTTTTTCTACAACGATTCCCCCGTGAGAATTAATTTCGCACATATCCTCTGTTGTATAGCTTTTGGGACTTTTAAAGTATGAAACTAAAACCTCATCTATTTTTTCATTAGTTTCTTTATTTACTATGTATCCATATTTAATAGAATAACCTTTTATTTTATCTATATTTTCTTTTTTAGCAGGTTCAAATATTTTGTCTAAAATATCAAAACATTCTTTTCCGCTCATTCTTATTATACCTATTCCTCCTGCTCCCATCGCAGTTGATATAGCAGCAATTGTATTCATTATTATCCTCCTAAAAAAGTCAAAGTTAGAAATAGTGTTAAAACTAAAATCTGAACTTTGACTTCTGATTTTTATTATTTATTTTTTGATATAACTATTTTTCTATAAGGTTCTTCTCCCTTACTAAATGTTTTTACTTTCTCATTATTTTGTAATCTAGTATGTATTATTTTTCTCTCATATGCTGGCATTGGTTCTAGCATTATAGTTTTTCCTGTTTTTATTACAGTTTTTGAAATTTTATCTGCTAAATCCTCTAAAACCTTTTTTCTTTTTTCTCTATAACCTGCAATATCTAATATTATTCTTACCTTCCCCATTACATTTTTATTAGCAATTGTAGACATTACTATCTGTATTGAATTTAAGGTTTCTCCTCTATAGCCTATTAGCTTACTTGAATCATTTCCCTTTAATTCAACATTTATGTCATTTCCATTTACCTTTATATCATAATCAAAATCTTCAAACTTTGTAGAGAATTCATCTAAAAAAACTGTTAAATTCTTTTTTGCTATTTCTATTTGCTCTGGAGTAATTTGATTAACATGTTCTTGCATTGGAGCATAATGTTCTTTTACATCTTTTAATGTTAGCTCCACTTTTACCACTCTTGGTGCTAAAATACTAAAGAAGCTTCTTTTTTCTGCATTTTCTAATACCTTTATGTTTACTTTATCCTTTGATACATTTAGTTGTTTTAATCCATTTTCTATTGCTTCTGCTGTAGTTTTTCCCTCTGCTATTACGCTATTCATTTTCAATTTCCTCCTTTTGATTTATAAATTTATCTATAATTAATCTTTCAATTATCATTAATACATTACTTATAAACCAATATAACGCTAATCCTAAAGGAGCTATAATTGCTATTAATACAGACATTATTGGCATCATATATGACATATTATTATTCATTTGTTGCATCATTTCCATTTCGTCTGGTTGTTTTTCCTCTTTTATGTTATCTTTATCGTTTGCTTCACATAACAATTTTTTCTCTTTTTTTGTATTATTTTTATTACTCATCTTTGTTGTTAATTTTATTGAAATTATAGAAGAAATAACATACAGTATTGGAATTATATATACCTTATAATCATCCAAGCTTTGTGTTGGTACTTTGCTTAAATCTAATCCTAAGAATTCCATATTTATATATACTTCTGGATCTTCTGCCGCTTTTTTATTTATTATTGCTATTTCTGTATATGAAGAATTCGTTCCATCTTCTTTTAGCTCTTGAGCATATTTTTCTATTATTTCTGGATTAATTTTTTTCATATATGTTAGAGGCTTACTTACAAGCCAAAATACAGATAATATTATTACTATTTGTAAAATCCCACTAAGGCAACCACTAAATGGCCCCATTTTTTCTCTTTTATATAACTCTATTGTCTCTTGATTTAATCTTTCCGGATTTGACCTGTATTTTTCCTGTATTTCTTTCATTTCTTTTTGCAGTTTAGCATTTTTCTTTAATGCTTTTTGCTGTTTTATTGTTATTGGTATTAAAATTATTCTAAGTAATACAGAAAAGACAATTATTGCAATTCCATAATTATTAAATATTCCATACAAAAAATTTAACACGTAGCCAAATATTTCTGAAATAAAACCCATATTTACTATCATTCCTTCCTTAGGCATGAACTTTTTTAATATATTTAATTTTTTACTACTTTAAAGGGTCATATCCACCTTTTGAAAATGGATTACACTTTAAAATTCTGATTATTCCTAAACAAACTCCTCTAATTGATCCATACTTTTCTATTGCTTGTTTTGTATATTCCGAGCAAGATGGATAATACTTACACTTAATTCCTGTAGAACTGATTAATGGTGATAGCCTTTTTTGATAAAATAAAATCATCTTTATAAATATAGCTTTCATTCCATTATTCCTGCCTTGCTAAAAATATTTTCCATATCTTTTTTTATAGTGTGAAAGTTCAATTTATCTATTTCAGTGTTTTTATTCCATAGAAATACTATATTATTTCCTTTTTTTATCTTATCTTCAATTAGTCTATAATTTTCTTTTATTTTCCTCTTTATGTTATTTCTTTTAACTGCGTTACATAATTTAGAACTAATTGCAATTCCTATTAAGTTTTCATTGAGTTTGTTCTTAGAAATATAAATAAGAATTTGTTTTCCCGCGTACATCTTTCCTTTTGTTAACACATTTTTAAACTCATAATTTTTTCTTAATGTTTTCTTTTTTTTCATAAAATCACTCAAATTCTATATTTTCTATTTCAAAAAGGTCACATTCACGTGACCTTTTCTCTTACGCACTTATTTTTTTTCTTCCTTTTGCACGTCTTGCCTTTAATATTTTTCTTCCTGATGCTGTTTTCATTCTTTTCATAAAACCATGTTCTTTTTGTTCTTGTCTTTTTTTAGGTTGATATGTTCTTTTCATTTTTGCACCTCCTGCATATTATTTCTCTATCGTAATAGATATATTTAACTTTATTTTCACAAGTAGTATAATTATATAACACTTAATATGAATATGTCAATATTTAGAAGTAACTTTTCACAATTTTTAAAAGTTTTCCACATTTATTTATTTTATGTATTGACTATTTTGTTACATTTTTGATATGATAGAAAAACAGTAGGGCAACAAGACTTTTCTAGATTTTTGTTTTTACTATTTTATAATAATAAATTTATTTACACACAGAGTTATCAACATTTGTGGATAACTCTGTGGATAACTGGAAGGATTGAAAAAGAAATGCAGAGGGAAGAATTAGATGAATTTTTAGAAAAAACAAAAGAATTGTTAAAAGGTGAAGTTACAAAAATATCTTATGAGACATGGATTAAAGATTTAGAATTGCAAAGTATGGATAATAACACTATCGTTTTAGTAGCACATACACAATTCCAAAAAGATTCCATAATGTCACGTTATTATGAATTATTCAAAAACACTTTTAAATATTTAACAAACAAAGAATGGGATATTACAGTTATATTAAATGAAGATAATGAAGATGAGCAAGAATCATCTATATCACAAGTAGGACAATACACTCAAACTTTAAATTCTAACTTAAATCCTAAATATACGTTTGAAAGTTTTGTTGTTGGAAATAACAATAGATTTGCACATGCTGCTGCGTTAGCTGTAGCAGAAGCTCCTGCCACATCATATAATCCACTTTTTTTATATGGTGGCGTTGGTTTGGGCAAAACTCATTTAATGCATGCTATTGCAAATGAAATATTAGTACATAATAAAAATACAAGTATATTATATGTTACTTCTGAAAAATTCACTAATCAATTAATTAATGCAATTAAAGATAATAAAAACGAACAATTCAGAAATAAATATAGAAATATAGATGTATTGTTAATAGATGATATTCAATTTATTGCAGGTAAAGAAAGAATTCAAGAAGAATTTTTTCATACTTTTAATGCGCTTCATGAAAGTGGTAAACAAATAGTTATATCTAGTGATAGGCCTCCTAAAGATATTAATTTTCTAGAAGATAGATTAAAGTCAAGGTTTGAATGGGGTCTTATTGCTGACATTTCAAATCCAGATTATGAAACACGTTTAGCTATTTTAAGAAAGAAAGCACAATTAGATAATATTATTATAGATGACGATATTTTATCTAACATTGCTACAAAAATAGATTCTAATATAAGAGAATTAGAAGGTACATTAAATAAATTAATTGCTAAAGCTTCTTTAATCAATAGTCCAATAACTATGGAGATGGCTGAAAAAGCAATTAATGATGTTGTTACTCAAAAAGAAAAAGTACTTTCAATAGAATTGATACAAGAAACAATTTCTAAATATTTTAATATTACTGTTAATGATTTAAAAGGAATAAAAAGGTCTGCTGATGTAACATTTCCTAGACAAATTGCAATGTATTTATGTAGAAGTGTTGCTGGACAACCATTGACAGTGATAGGAGCTAAATTTGGAAAAAGAGATCATACTACAGTTTTACACGCTTGTAATAAAATCGAGAATGAAGTAAAAGAAAATCCAAGCACAAAAAGAATTGTGGATAGTGTTAAAAACTTGCTTACATCAGACAAATAATTCATATATAAATAACTATATGGTTTTTTCAAAAATTTGTGTTTGATAAAATTGTGTTTGCAAAAAAAATTGCTTTCTCTTCCTACGGAAACAATGCATTAGATATTCACATATAATTGTTAATTGTTTGTATAAAACTTGTTAATATTAAACTTACTCACAAAATAATTTTCACACTGTAGATAACTTTATTAGTTTTCCACGAAATTATTAACATTGTTTTTCTTAAGGAAATAAGATATGCACAGGGTTTTCCACATAATCCACATAACCTACTATTACTACTACTAAAAATATTAAATTATATTATAATAAGGAGACGATAAAAATGAAAATAGTTTGTGAAAAGGAAAATATCCTTAAAGCTATTAATTCCGTAACAAAAGCTGTTGCTAGTAAAACTACAATGCCTATATTAGAAGGAATTTTAATTCAAACTAATGATAATGATATAAAGTTTACAACATATGATTTAGAAATGGGGATAGAATATATTATTAATGAAGCACAAATAATAGAACAAGGTGCTACTGTTGTAAATAGTATAATGTTTAGTGAAATTATAAGAAAATTACCAGATACAGAAATAAGTATATCTTTAGATAAGAATAATTTACTAATAATAGAATGTGAAGGTTCATTATATAAATTAGCAACAATGAATCCAGAAGAATTTCCAGAACTTCCAAAGATAGATGTTGAAAATTCTATAGAATTAGAACAAAAATCTTTAAAAGAAATGATAAGAAAAACTATTTTTGCTGTTAGTACAGAAGAGAATAGACCAATTTTTACAGGATGTTTATTTGAAATTAAAAATAATAGATTAAATGTTGTTGCTGTTGATGGATTTAGATTGGCATGGAAAACTAAAGCTTTAAAAGAAGCAGTAAAAGATTTTGTTGCTGTAATACCAGGCAGAACTTTAAATGAAATAAATAAAATTTTATTAGACTCTTTTGATATAGTAAAAATAGGAGTAAATAAAAATCAAGCATTATTTGAAATGGAAAATTGCAAAATTGTAACAAGATTATTAGATGGGGAATTTTTAAATTATTCAAGTGTTATTCCAGAAAACTGGGAAACAAGGATAAGGGTAGATAGAAAAAATATTCAAGACTGTTTTGAAAGAATAAGTTTGATTTCTGCATCAGCAATAGAAAAAGAAAAAAAATATCCTGTTAAAGTATGTGTGGATATAGGTAAAGTTATAATATCTTGTACAAATCAAACAGGAGATGCAAAAGAAGAAATTTATTGTGCTACAGAAGGACAAAACCTAGAGGCAGGATTTAATCCTAAATATTTCTTGGATGCGTTACGTGCAATAGATGACCCAGAAATATATGTTGATTTTGGTACAAGTATTTCACCATGTATTATAAGACCTATTGATGATGGAGATTATATATATATGATTTTACCAATAAGAATGAAGGAATAATATGCACATAAACAAAGTAGAATTACATAATTTTAGAAACTATGAGAATCAAGAAATAAAATTAAAAAAAAATATAAATGTTTTTTATGGAGATAATGCACAGGGCAAAACTAATATTTTAGAAGCAATTTTCTTATGTGCTTTTGGAAAATCTTTTAGAACAACACGAGAAAAAGAGCTTATTAAATTAGGCGAAGAAAATGCTAGGATAAAAGTTGAGTATTCTAAAAAAGACAGAGATGGAAACATTTTAATTTGTATTTCTGATAAAAAGCAAATTTTAGTAAATGGTGTAAAAATTAAAAAATTAAGTGAGCTATTAGGTAAAATAAATATTGTTATATTTACACCAGATGATATTAATATATTAAAAGGAACTCCTGCACTAAGAAGAAGATTTTTAGATATGATGATAGGACAATTAAGACCAAATTATGTATACATTCTAAATATGTATAATAAAACATTAGAACAAAGAAACAATTATTTAAGACAGATAAGACAAGAGGGAAAAGCAGAGAGTTTATTGGAGATATGGGATGAAAAGCTAGTTGAATATGGTAATATAATAAGTAATTATAGAAGAGAGTTTATAAATAAAATTATAGAAAAGATAAACATAATACATAAAAAAATAACAAATGATAATGAAAAAATTGATATTATTTATACATCTTGTTGTGAAAATAAGAAAAATTATATGGATTTATTAACACAAAGAAGAAAATTAGACATTATAAAAGGATATACAACAAAGGGGATACATAGAGATGATTTTGAGGTATACATAAATGACAAAGAATTAAGTATCTATGGATCTCAAGGGCAAAATAGAACAGCAGTATTATCGCTAAAATTGTCTGAATTACAAGTGATTCATGATGAAATTGAAGAAGAGCCAATTTTACTATTAGATGATTTTATGTCAGAACTAGATATAAAAAGAAGAAGAAATTTTTTGAATAATATAAATAATACACAAGTAATAATAACTTGTGCAGAAAAAATAAACTTTATTAATGAAAATGTGGATTATTACTTGTATCAAGTAAAAAAAGGAGAGATAATTTAGTGTATTTGCATATAGGAAAGGATACCTTAATAGATACCAATGGAATTATAGCTATTCTAAATATAGAAACACTAGAAAAAAAAGAAAATTTAGAAAATGTTTGCAAAAATATAAATATTAGTGATAAGATAATAGATGTATCAGAAAAAAATAAAAAATCACTAATAATAACAGTAGAAAAAAATGAAACAAGAGGATATATTTCTAACATATCCACAAGCACCTTAGAAAGAAGGACTAATAAAATTGGAGGTATAAAGTAATGGAAAAATACGAGCATAAATATGGAGCAGATCAAATACAGGTTCTAGAAGGATTAGAAGCAGTAAGAAAAAGACCAGGAATGTATATTGGTAGTGTTTCTGTAAGAGGATTGCATCATTTAGTATATGAAATTGTAGACAACTGCGTAGATGAAGCTTTAGCAGGATACTGTACAGAAATAAATGTACAAATAGAGCCTGGAAATATAATAAGTGTACAAGATAATGGTAGAGGAATTCCAGTAGATATACATCCGAAAACAAAAATATCAGCAGCAGAAACGGTATATACTAAATTACATGCAGGAGGAAAATTTGGTGGAGATAGTGGTTATAAGGTTTCTGGGGGATTACATGGAGTTGGAGCATCTGTTGTAAATGCTTTATCAACATGGGTAGAAGTTACTATTCAAAGAGATGGTGGCATATATGAGATGAAGTTTGAAAGAGGAAAAACAATAGAACCATTAAAGAGGATAGGAGATTCTGATAAAACTGGTACGAAAGTAAGATTTTTAGCTGATGATACAATATTTGAAACACTTGAATATGAATATGAAGTATTAGAAAATAGATTTAGAGAAATGGCATTTTTAACAAAAGGTTTAAAAATTACAATAGAAGATTTAAGAGAAGAAACACCGAAAAAGGCAGAATTTCACTATGAGGGTGGATTAAGTTCATTTGTAGAATTTTTAAATAAAAATAAAGAAAAGATAAATGCTAAACCAATATATATAGAAAAAGATGGAGAGGTTCCAGTTGAAATAGCTATACAATATACAACTGCATATTCAGAAAATATATATTCTTTTGTTAATAATATTAACACAATAGAAGGGGGAACACACTTAGAGGGATTTAAAAGAGCTCTTACCAAAACATTTAATGATTATGCAAAGTCACATAATTTAATAAAGGAAAAAGACGGAAACTTACAAGGAGAAGATATAAGAGAAGGAATAACTGCCGTTATTTCAGTTAAAGTAAAAGAACCACAATTTGAAGGGCAAACAAAGACAAAATTAGGTAATAGTAATGTTACAGGAATAGTACAAAGTGTTGTTAATGAGGAATTTTCAGCATATTTAGAAGAAAATCCAACAGTAGCAAAATCAATATTAGAAAAATGCATAAGTGCCTCAAGAGCAAGGGAGGCAGCAAGAAAAGCTAGAGAATTAGTAAGAAGAAAAAATGCATTAGAAACTTCTACACTACCAGGAAAACTAGCAGATTGCAGTGAAAAAGATGCCGAAAATTGTGAAGTATATATAGTTGAGGGAGATTCAGCTGGAGGTAGTGCAAAACAGGGAAGAGATAGAAAATTTCAAGCTATTTTACCTTTATGGGGTAAAATGCTTAATGTTGAAAAAGCAAGAGCAGACAAAATATATGGAAATGATAAATTGAATCCAGTTATATTAGCAATTGGTGCTGGTATAGGTGCTGATTTTGATATAACAAAAATAAGATATGGAAAAGTAATAATAATGGCAGATGCCGACGTTGATGGTGCACACATTAGAACATTGCTTTTAACATTTTTCTTTAGATATATGAGACCGTTAATAGAAAATGGGAATGTTTATTTGGCGCAACCACCATTATACAAATTGTCTAAAAAAGGAATGACAGATATATATTGCTATACAGATGAAGATTTAGATGAATCTTTTAAAGAATTAGCAGAAAAAGGTATTGCAAGAGATCAAATTAATATTCAACGATACAAAGGTTTAGGTGAAATGAACCCAGAACAATTATGGGAAACAACAATGAACCCAGAAACAAGAATATTAGTAAAAGTAAAACTAGAAGATGCAATAAAAGCAGATGAAATTTTTACAATTTTAATGGGAGATGATATTGGCCCAAGAAGACAATTTATAGAATCAAATGCAAAATTCGTTAAAAACTTAGATATATAACGGAGAATAAGAAATAGCAAGGAATATTACCTTGCTATTTCTTATCGATAAAGCTAGTATTAATCTTCAGCTAAAACTAATATACCTAACTTTTAACCTAATATACATTACTGCATAAATAAGCTATTCACCAAATATATTAATCAGTTGCTCGACTATTAATGCACCAATAATAACCATATTCATCCACGAAGGGACTAAAAATGACCACTATAAAATACAAGAATAATCTTAACTTCGAATATATTGCATATATTACAACCATATATTAAAAATATAAAAAAATACAATATAGCTTACATACAAACAATATACTCTCGTCGCCGACTTATAATAATCTAAAGTTATTAAACCATTATAAATCTTTGCTCGAATAATATAAAACTCAAAAAATAAATCCCATATTACTCTTAGTTCAACTAATATTAACCTTATGCTAATATTATGTCTAATTTAATTTTTTTTATACATAAAAATAAAATAAAATAAAATGTCGAAAAATGGAATACGAAAAACATTGACTAAAAGCACAAATTATTGTAATCTAATTATAGTTAAAATTTATATTTTTAATTCTATAAAAAAGGAGGTTTATGAAAAAAAATAATTCTATTCAAGAATGGTTGCCTTTTGAAAGAATATTAAAAAATGGAATTATAAAATTAAAAAATAATTCTTATATAAAAATAATAAAAATATATCCAATTAATTTTAATTTAAAATCGGAATTGGAGAAAGAGGCAATTTTAAATTCATATAAAATATTTTTAAAAACATGCGATTTTAATTTTCAAATTTTAATTCAAAGTAAAAAAGAAGATTTATCTAAACATATTTCCAATATAAATTGTCAAAAGGAAAAAGAAGAAAAAAGCATATCAGAGTATTCAAATAAATATATAGAATATATTCAATCATTAAATCATCAAAAAAAATCATCATCAAAAAATTTTTATATAATATTAAAGTATAAAAATGATGATAAAAATATTAAAACAGTAGATGATTTGGCGATTGAAAACTTAAATGATAAATATTTTAAGATAAAAGATTGCTTAAGCAGATGCGGAAATGGTGTTATAGATATAAATAATAGTAATGATTCAAAAAATGTTTTATTTTCTTTTTTAAATTCCAGAATTTATTTAAATAATTAAAAATGAGGTGATGAAAATATTAATATAATAAATAAAATATTTAATAAAAATAAAAAAAATGAGATGATTTTTTTACAAGGAACTTATGACGAAATTAAAGAAATAGCACCAACATATATTAATTTAAAAAATCCACAATATATAGAAATAGATGAGATGTACTATTCTAGTATATTAATAACTAATTATTACAGGGAGCAAACAGATTTAATTTTAAAAACAATAATAGATACAAATATTAATCTAAACATATCTATTTTTTGTGAAAAACAAGATACATATAGAACAATAAAAGATTTGACTTATCATATAGGCAATGTAGGCGTAGATTTAAAAACAAATAATCAAAATAGGCAAGACATAGATATTGCGGCATTTACGTATAATGACGCTAAATATATAAGAAAAGAACTACAAGTAAATAATGAGAGTTTATATTTTTTATATATTTATATAACAACATTTTCTACAAATTTGAAGGAATTGGAGTATTTTATTAATAAATTAGAAGGACTTTTACAAAGTAAAGGATTGCAAACACGTAAAGCATATTTTAGGCAAGAGCAAGCTTTTTTGTCTGTTTTACCAATAATGGAAAATAATGAAGATTTAAAAAATGTATTAAAAAGGAATGTATTAACAGGAGGATTAATATCAACATATCCATTTATTTCATCTGCAATTTTTGATGAAAATGGAATTTTTGTAGGAACTAATATTTATAACAATTCTTTAGTATTTGTGGATAGATATGATACAAATAAATACAAAAATGCAAATATTTGCATTTTTGGAACTAGTGGAGCAGGTAAGTCGTTTTATACAAAATTATTAATTTTAAGATATAGATTATTAGGGATAGAACAATATATTATAGATCCAGATCGAGAATATGGTGAATTATGCAAAAATTTAAATGGCACATTAATAAAAATTGGACCAGGTTCTGATACTTTTATAAATATATTTGATATAAGAGAAGATAGCTTAGAAGATGGTGAAACAGGATACTTAGCAAATAAAATTGGTAAACTAATAGGATTTTTTAATTTGATTTTCGGAGATATAAATGAGGAAGAAAAAGCAATATTAGAAGAAAAACTAATAGAGTTGTATAAAAGAAAAGGTATAACATTTGATGATAATTCGTTACATAAAATTGAAAAAAATAAAATTAATATAAAACCAGATTTTAAAGACACATATGATATGCCATTACTTGAGGATTTGTGTAATTTACTTGATGAAGATGAAAAAACAAAAATATTAAAAATAAGGCTAATTCCATTTGTGAAAGGTTCATTAAGTTTCTTTAATAATTATACAAACCTCAACTTAAATAATAAATTAATTGTTGCAGATATTTACGAGATGGGAGAAGAAAATTTAAAATATGCAATGTATTTATTTGTTGATTATTTTTGGGATAGAATAAAAAAGGATAGAAATATAAAAAAGGCAATTTATTTAGATGAAATTTGGAGATTAATAGGTGTAACATCAAATAAAGACGTTGCTAGTTTTATATATAAAATATTTAAAACAATAAGAAAATTTGGCGGAAGTAGTGTGGCAATAACTCAAGATATATCAGATTTATTTAGTTTGGAAGAAGGAATATATGGTAAAAGTATTTTAAATAATTCAGAAATAAAAACGTTTTTTGCACTAGAGGAAGAAAATATAATATTATTAAGTAAATATACTAATCTTTCTGAAAAGGAAAAAATAGAAATAAAATCTCTAAAAAGAGGAGAATGTTTGATGTTTGTTGGAAATGAACATATTTTGACTAAAATAGATGCAGCAGAATACGAAAAAAATATTATTGAAAAAGGATTGTGATAAAAAATGAAAAAAATAATTACCGCATTAGCAGAACCACAACTTAATAATGAACTAAAAAAGGAAAAGGATTTTATTGTCATTGGAAAAGATATTCAATATCAAGAAGGGGTAATAGAAATACTGGAAACTGAAAAAGAAGTGGACTTTTTAATAATAAGTGAAGCTTTACCAGGTAATGAAAAAATAGAAAATTTAATAGAAAAAATTAAGCAAATAAATAATGAAGTAAATATAGTAATTATTTTAGAAAATAAAAAAGAGGAGTTAGAGAAAAATTTATATTCAAAAAATGTATATTTAATTTTATATAATAAAATAGAAATTAAAGAAATAATTAAATTAATAAAAAACAAAAAAGAAGACGAAAACGAAAAAATAAAAAAAGAAATAAATGATTTAAAGAAAATTATAATAGAACAAAATAGCAAAAATAGGCAAAATAAAAAACAAAAAATAAAAGAGGTAAAAGAATTAAATTCACAAAAAGAAATTATTTGTATTTTAGGTAGCGGCGGTGTAGGGAAAAGCATTTTCACAGTTAATTTAGCTAAATCATTAATTTATTCAAAGAAAAAAATATTAATAATAGATTTTGATATTTTAAATAATTCTCTTCATACAATTTTAGGTGTCAAAAAATATTCTGAAAAAATCTCCAAAAAAATAAAAGAAAATAATTTAATAAAAGATAAAATAGGTTTAAAAGAATTAAAAATTAAAATAAATAAAAGAATTGATTTAATTTCAGGAATAAATTTATTATTCGATTCTAAATATAAAATTAATAATATTCAATTTAATAATTTATTTAATGATGTTAAAAAATTTTATGATGTTATAATAATAGATACTTCTTCAGAATGTTTTTTTAATTATACAAAAGATATAATAAAAAAAAGTAATATAAATATTTTTATTGTTGAGCCAAATTTATTGGAAATACAGAAATCAAAAAATATTTTAAAAATATATAAAGAAGAATGGAATATAGATAATAATAAAATAAATATTTTATTTAATAAGTTTAATAAAAATTCAATAGATATTAACATTTTAAAAATAATTTTTTCTGAATACAATATTATTGGGAAAATAGATATAAATAATAAATATAATTTAATAATAAATAAAAATGCAAATAAAATAGATAAAAATATAAAAAAAGAGTATTTAAAAATTATAGAAAAATATTTAATGAACAGAAAAAAACAAAATTTTATAAAAAAAATAAAAAATAAAATATTAGAAGTTAGGAGAAGTAAAAATGAATGATTTAGAAATAGGACAAAATATAGCAAATGTAAATAATTTAGAAAAAGAGCAAAATAAATTTTTAGAAACAACACTTGGAAAAACAATTAACACGGCAGTAAATATAGGATTAAGATGGGTACTACCAGATTTAATTGAAGATGAAATAATTAATATAAAAGATAGTTTGGTTAAGGGAGGTTTAAAACAAGGAATTAATACAGCAATTAATTCTGCAATAAATTTAGGAAAAAGTGCAATGGGAATATTTACTGGAAACTTTGAAAATTTATCACAAGCGCAGGAGGCAATAAAAAGCGGAGGAATAATTGATAGTTTATCAAATGTTTTAGATTCAGTACTAAGCAAAGTAACAAAAAAAGGTTGGATAAAATATGGAACATCAACGCTTATAAGGCAAGGAAAAAATGTTATATTAGACAATATTTCTAAAAGTATTGAAAATAGCTTTATAAATCAAATAAATAATTTAGACAAATTAGTAAAATATGAAAACAACTGGAAAGCGTATTATAAAGACAAAAACCTAAATGGAATGGAAAAAGAATATAGAAAAATAAACGAGAAGTTAAAAGAATTAATGCCATTTGAAACAGCTTTAAAACAGGCAAGGCAAATAGAAAATCTTCATAAAATAATAAAAAACAATGGAGGAGATTTTAATTTAACTCAAGAACAAATAGAATTAAGTAAAATGCTAGTTTAGTTACTAGAAATAACAGTTTTTTCTGCGTTTTTCCTTGCATAATTTTTTTCAGTTTAGTATAATTATAAAAGACAAAAGGCAGAAAGGAATGGTAAAAAAATGGAATCACGTGACGGAAAGATTATAGAAAGAGATATAGAAACAGAGATGAAAACATCCTATATAGATTATGCAATGAGTGTTATTGTATCTCGTGCTTTACCAGATGTAAGAGATGGATTAAAACCTGTTCACAGAAGAATTTTATATGCAATGTATGAAGATGGAATTACTTCAGATAAACCATATAGAAAGTGCGCTAATACTGTAGGGTCAGTTTTAGGAAGATATCACCCACATGGAGATGCTTCTGTTTATGATGCAATGGTAAGAATGGCACAGGATTTTTCATTGAGATATAGATTAATTGATGGACACGGAAACTTTGGTTCAATAGATGGCGATGGTGCAGCTGCAATGAGGTATACAGAAGCAAGAATGGCTAAAATTGCAGAAACAATGCTTACAGATATAGAAAAAAATACAGTAGATTTTATGCCAAACTATGATGATAGATTGCAGGAGCCAACTGTTCTTCCATCTAAAATACCTACACTATTAATTAATGGATCTTCGGGTATAGCAGTTGGAATGGCAACAAACATACCTCCTCACAATTTAACAGAAGTAATAAATGGAATTATTAAAATAATTGATGAAGATAATGTTACAGATGAAGAGTTATTATCAATAATTAAGGGGCCAGATTTTCCTACGGAAGGCATAATAATAGGAAGAGAAGGAATAAAAGAGGCATATTTAACAGGTAGAGGAAAAATTACAGTACGAGCAGAGGCAGAAATAGAAGAAACAAGCAATAATAGACAAAGAATAATTGTTAATTCTTTGCCATATCAAGTAAATAAAGCAAAGTTAGTTGAAAATATTGCTTCATTGGTTAGAGAAAAAAGACTAGAGGGAATTTCAGATTTACGTGATGAATCAGATAGAATAGATAGAGTTAGAATAGTTATAGAATTAAAAAGAGATGCAAATGCCCAAGTAGTATTAAATCAACTATATAAAAACACACAAATGCAAGATACATTTGGAATAATAATGTTAGCATTGGTAAATGGAGAACCAAAGATACTAACTTTAAGACAGTGTTTGGATTATTATATTGACCACAGAAAAACAGTTATATTGCGTAGAACACAGTTCGATTTAGACAAAGCATTAGCAAGAGCACACATATTAGAAGGATTAAAAATAGCTTTAGATAATATAGACGAAGTAATTAATATTATAAGAAACTCATATGATGATGCAAAAGAAAGATTAATGAAAAGATTTGGATTATCTGATATACAAGCTCAAGCCATATTGGATATGAGATTAAAGACGCTATCAGGTTTGCAAAGAGAAAAAATAGACGAAGAATACAATGAGCTAATGAAATTAATAGAATATTATAGAGAAGTATTAAGCAGTGAGCGATTAGTATTTGATATAATAAAAAAAGAATTAACAGAAATTAAAGAAAAATATGGAGATGAAAGAAAGACAAAAATAGCAGCAGCCGAAGGCGAAATTGATGTAGAAGATTTAATTAAAGAAGAACAAAGCGTAATAACATTAACTCACTTTGGATACATAAAAAGAATGCCTGTAGATACATATAAAAGCCAAAAAAGAGGAGGAAAAGGAATAACAGGTATAGCAACAAGGGAAGAAGATTTTGTAAAACAAATATTTACAGCATCCACACATGATATTATATTATTCTTTAGTAACAAAGGAAAATTATATAGATTGAAAGGATATGAAGTACCAGAAGCAGGAAGAACTGCTAAAGGTACAGCAATTGTTAATTTATTAAGCCTAGATCCAGGCGAAAAAATATCCGCAGTTATACCAATCAATAACTTCTCAGAAGGAAAATATTTATTGATGGGAACTAAAAATGGACTAATAAAAAAGACTGCACTTACAGAGTATAATTCAGCAAGAAAAACGGGATTATTAGCAATCACATTAAAAGATGATGATGAATTAATAGATGTAAGACTAACAGATGGCGAAGACAATGTTGTAATGGTAACAAAAAAAGGTATGAGCATTACATTTGACGAAAAAGATGTTAGACCAGTTGGAAGAACTGCGCAAGGAGTAATTGGAATTAGACTTGATGAAGATGATAGTGTAATAGGTATGGAGTCTATTATTTCTAACATTAAAGGTACCCTTCTTGCCATAACAGAAAATGGATTTGGAAAGAGAACAGAATTAGAAGAATATAGAGTACAAAATAGAGGGGGAAGAGGTGTAATAACTTATAAAGTAACACCTAAAACTGGAGATATAGTTGGAATAAGAATAGCGACAGATGAAGAAGATGTTATGCTTATAACTGACAATGGCACTATAATTAGATTAAATGTTAAAGACATAAGTATATTGGGTAGAGCAACGCAGGGAGTAACTTTAATGAGGACAAATGAAGGTAAGGTAGTAAGCATAGAAAAAATATCTTTGGAAGAAAGTGAATAATATGATGAATTTTAAAAAAGATTCAGTAAACCCAATAATGCTTCTTATTGAAAACCTTGGCGAAATAAGTATTTTGGCTGACGAGGTAGTAGATAATCCAGACGTAATATCAGATAATAAGGAGAGAGAAATATTAACAGATATATATGGAAAATTTATGAAAGAAAATATGGAGTTAATAATTGAAATAACTAAAAGCTCTGGGCAGGAAGAAGGATACAAAAATGTGGAAGAAATTTCAAAGTTTTTTTATAAAAGATTGAATAAGCTTAAAACAGATGCTGTAGTTAAAAGACAAGAAAAAAGTATAGTAGCAATACTGAGTCAAAGACTACCAAATGGACTAAAGCAACAAAAACTTATGGAATTAGCAGAAGAAATAATGCAAAAAAACGGAGGTAAAAAAGGTGCAAGAATCAACGATGTAGGATATCTAAGGAAACGTATTTTATTCACTGCAATGGATAAAGGATTTGTTACTCCTCACGGTACAGAAGAAGTTGGTGATACAGGAGATGAAGAAAGATAACAATATAAAAAATCTGTGATTAATTGATTAATCACAGATTTTTTTAAATCTTATATCTTCTCCGAAAAAATAGCAAATATTGTAATCCCCAATTATTCTAGAAACTATTCTTTCATCATAAGTATTATATAAGTTTTGTAAACTTAAATTTGTAGAAATTATTGTTTTAGTTATATTTTTTTGATTTAACAACCTTGTATTAATTATATTAAATAATTCAGTGAATTTCATGTTATTAACACATTCTGTGCCTAAATCATCAATTATTAATAAATCTACATTTAATATACTTTCTAAAATATTAGAATTATTAGATTTGCCAAACCTGTAGTCAATTATTGTATCTAACATTACAGGAGCTGTTTGATATAAAACGGTTTTTCTTTGCTTAATTAATTCATTTGCTATACAACTAGAAAGGAAAGTTTTGCCTAAGCCAGTATTGCCAGTAAATAACAAGTTTTTTTCCTCTGCTTTTTCAAAGTTATTGATAAAACTAAAACATATATCTTTTATTAATTTTATATTTTCTCTAGGAGAAACGTCTGAGTGATATTTTGACTCATCTATTTTATCAGAATAAAATAGTTCATTAAAATTCTGAAAATTTTGATTCTTTATGTTATAAATATTTGATTTATTATATTCCAAATCAAATATTTTTTGTTTTAGACAATTGCACATTATAGAATTAGAGCCTTCTACAATATATCCGGTATCTTTACATATATTACACTCAAATTTAGGTAAAAAGTAAGATTCATTTATTCCGAGAGAATTTAAAACCTGTTTTTTCTTATTTTTTAAAACATTAATTTTTTCTTGAAATTTTTCTAAAAGAGTGGGATCATTTTTATTTATAAGAGATTTTGCAGTTGAAATAGCTAGAAAATTTAATTCGTCATCTATCTTTTGCAAATCTGGGTATTGCAAATATAATTCTTTTTTTCTTATATCAGCCATTTGAATTGCATTAATTCTTTTATTTTCATATTCTGTTAAAAGTTTTTTTAGAGTAGAATTATTCATTTTTTCACATCCTTATGCTTCTTGTTTTTTTTTAACATTTGCGTATAAATTGTTTAAATTATCATAAGTTCTTTGTTCATATTTGTTATATCCAGAAGATTTTTCTAAATTCTGTACATTCTTATTTTTCTGTTTCATTTCCAATAAAAATTTTTGGATTTCGTCAGAATTGGTAAATCCTCTGTCATGCCAATCACTTAATAATTTATCTAAATAGTCAAAATTTGGATTGGCTTTAGATGTAGTACGTTTTAATGCAATTTCAATTATATCTAGGTTATATTTAAAGTCAATTACCCACTTTTCGATGTAAGCGTACTCGTACTGAGATAAATTTCTTTTTAAACCTAATTTCTTTAAAATATTATTAGCAATTATATTTAATTTTTCTTGTTTTTCATAATAAATATCTAAATCTGTAAAAGTTTTGATATTATTTTTAGCCCATGCAGCAGCAACTGTTTGGATATAATTTCTGTGTAATGCAGATTTATCAAAGCAGTAACCAAATAATGCAATCATAACTTCTTCATCAAAATTGTATTTTTTGAACCATAATTCAATATCTGGATACCATGAAGTAGGCATTAACCCAGAAAAATACTTATTATTAATATATTCTATAGCTTGAGCTCTTTTTTGACCTTCTGCAGATTTTTTTAGTTCTTCAGCAGATAAAGATGTTTTAGGTTTATATATTTTATATAACTCAATTTCTTGTAAATTATTAATAATATATCCTGTATTTTTTTTAGTAATTACGCCAATATCTTCCCAATACTTTAAGGCATCCTGTATAACCTTTAGAGGAAGTACTAATTTTTTTGATAAATCATTTAGTTTTACGTCTTTATCATATTTAGACAAAAATAATAAATACAAATATACTTTTATAAAATCACCATTTGCTTGTGATAAGTATTCTGAGAAAAAAATATCTGGTATTTCTGTTTTTGAAAACAAAGGTAATATTTCTGTATTTTCTAATTTCATAGCATAATGCCTCCCCAAAGTTTATTTGTCAAATTATATCATTTTCTGAATATTTTTACAATAAATCTTTTGGGAAAACACAGTTTATATGAAAAAAATTATAATAAATGTTATTTATACAAATAAAGTTTGTTTTTTAGTAAATATCTAAGAAAATATTTGAGAAAATACACAATATTTTCATTATTTACACCAATAAAAGTGAACAAGAGCAATGGGAAACATAATATGATAATTGCACTTATTTTTATATATAGACTGTTAAAAAAACAATTTGATATAAAAAATATTATACAGGCCCATATTAAATTTAGTATTAGAGAGCTGTAAGATATAAAACCAAATAATTTATTGTCAAAATTGTAATTTTGAGGAAAAATAAAATTCATTAAGACCTCCTATTAAATAAATTTGGTGATATGCCAAAATTATTTGACACATCTGTAGAAATTCCGCCGATTAATTGCCTTACATATGAATTAATATGTACTAAAGCGTATATACATCCTAGGTAAGTTAATTTTGACATAGTATTAGAATTGAAACTAATTGAAAAAACTAGTAATAGTATTAGAGCAATAAATGACTGCATTATTAATAGTGAAAAAATACATCTAATCCATGATTTAAAAAACCAACTTGTTGAATTGTTTAATAATGTCAATAGTGCAAATGGAGTTAGTAGGCAAAAGAGTTTTATCATAATATACCTTAGAGAGTAAGAAAAAATTAAATTAAAAAGGCTGATAGTTATAAATGTTTTGGAAATTCCATCAAAGGAAAAAATATTAAAGTCAGAAGTTATAGAATATATATCAACATTTAATTTTTCAATAAGTTTTGAAAAAGAAATAGAAAAACCAAATATGGACTGTCCAAGCTCTTGTATAGAAGAAGAAAGCAAATGATTAATATTTAGAATCTGCTCACAAATAAAAAATGAAGAATTGATACTAATACCCAAAATAAGCAGTCTAAAAACAAAGTGATGAGGTGATTCTACAGGCTGACTAGTATAATTTGAATAAGCAAGTTTGACTGCATAATATATAACAAAAGCAATTAATAGAGAGTTTGCAATTAATAACAAACCATTAGTTGAAGAAGTACCAAATATTTTTTCAAAAAATGATATTTTTAATATATTTGTATCTATAAAAGCCAATTCATCTAATATTTCATAAAGGGTTGTATCAATGGAAGACAATAGATTGTTTAACAAATTGTTTATAGTTTCAAAAATTATATAAGAAATATTTTGTTGCTCCATAAATATCACCTATACTATAAGTGTTTTTATGGCGGATAATATTAAGTCAATTGCTAAAATAAATCCATAAGAAAAAAGTGAGCTTCTAATTAGCTTTTTGGCTATCCTTATTCTTTCTTCATCACCAAAACTAAATTTTTTCATAAATACACCTGTTCCAACGGCAACAGCGGCAGCCGGTGTAGCAAGCTTTAGAAGCCATTCTTCTATTTTAGTAAAAGCATCATTTAATTTAGTAACTATCTTTGGTGTAGAATCAAAAAAACAATAAGAAATGTTAAAAATATTAAATAATAAAATAAAAAATAGTAAAATAATAATAATTTTTTTAGTAAAAGTTTTCATGAAAATCCTCCTTATATAAAAAATATGGTATTAATTTTAATTTTTGGGGTGGTATAATTTTGGATCCATCTGATAAAAAGCCTAGGGCAGTAAAGTTCTCCAATTCTTGAGTAAAAAATTTTGTGTCATAGATAAAATCTGTTTGAATAGATGTACTAATGGTTTCCGAAATGTTAGAATTTTTAGAATTCAACGAATTAGTTAAATAACTAAATACTGTTTTTTGTGCATTTTCAGAAATTGAATGAGAAGACTTTTCTTTATCCTCTTTACCAATTTGCTTTTGTATATCTTCTATTGTAAAAATGTCGTCAGATCTAAACCATAATTTATTTATTAAATTTTGAATAATCATTTTTACAGTAGCTTGATTATTAATGGTATTAAGAAGAGATGTATAGCTTTGTGTTGCCAGAATGTTAATGCATTTTGCTTCCCTACTTTGAGAAAAAAAGTTGCTGTCTGTTTCCGTACAGTATTCATGATATTCGTCAGAAATAAATGCAACACTTCTATTAGAAATTTGAAAATTATTTGCTAGCCTCATCATGACTTCTGATTGGAAATCTAATTTTAAATATGCTGATATTATTTTAGATAAAATTGCATATTCACTGATATTCATATTTAAAACAACTATTTTTCCATTTTCCAAAACATCTTGAAAACCTAAAAAATTAAGTTCCTCTAATGGTGGAGAAAAGGTTTTTAAAATATCATACTCTCCAATAAAACTATTAGTAATGCGTGTTATTTCTGATTTTATAATAGATAAAGTACGAGGGTCTAAATTTAGAAATTCTTTTTCAAAAAAGGTTATGGAAGAAAGTAAATCATAGGTTTCGGTATGATTATAATAATTATTATTAAATTTTTCTCTTAAAATTTTTAACTTATCCAGATAATAATCATTAACCATAATTATTTTATGTAATTCATCAAAAGTTACATAACCATCATTATAAAGCCTGCATAATTTTATTGCTTCTGCTAAAACCTGCTCAGCTTTGTCTAACCAAAAAGATTCTGTATTATTTTTAGAAAATAGCAAAAGAATCGTTTTTAATCTATTTGCTAAGACAGAAGGCTTTAAGTTTGGCTTGTGTAAAGGGTTATATTTGTAATTTCCATTTAGTTCAATTATAATTAAATCCTCTTCTCTATTATATATTTTGCAAAATTTTTTAACCTGTTTATAGTAATTACCTTTAACGTCTAAAATAAGCATTCCAATTTTTTTTTCGAAATTATTGGACTTATATTTAATTAGTTGTTGTGTAAAAGGATACATTGCACTACTTGTTTTTCCAGTACCTATCGTTCCAGTTACTAAAATGTTTTGGTAAAGACTTTTTTCAGGTAAAAATATTTTCTCATCTGTAAAAATATTTTTTCCTATAAAAAGAGAGAGTTCGTTGGAATTAACAGAGGATATATGTTTGGGATGCTTAATCTTTTTAGAAAAAGTTTTTATAAATGGACGGATAAATAATGAAAAAAATGAACTAGAAAGAATAATGGATGAAAAAATATATGAGATTACAAATAAAATTTTTATGTATTTCCAAATCAAAGGTTGTTCTATACAAATGTCGAATGGATGTAACCCGTATTCAATAATAATTGTAGATGATGTAAAAATAGGATAGAAGATTTTTAGACCAAACAAACAGGAAATAGAAGATAAAAATAAAACGAAAATAAAGTGTGCAATAAAAATCACCTCCATTATTTGATTTTAATATTTAATTTAGAACCTTGCAAATTGTGGGAAACATTAATGTCGAAGAAATTGTAAATTGAGTAAAAAACAATAAAAAGATTAAAAATAAAGATAATAAAAAAATAGTCTATTAATTTTAAAATATAATATCACCTCCCAGTTTTTACCATAATACAACATTTTTGAAAATTTGTCTATACTTTTTGTAAAAAATTGTATTGATATTTGTTTTTCTTTTTGCTATACTTAATAAATAGAATCAGAACAAAAAGAAAGAGTGATAAATTTGAAGGAAAAAAACACAAAAGAAATAAACGAAATAAAATTTAAAAAGAAAAAAAAGGGAATTGGTAAGAAGATTTTACTTATTATAATATTTATATTACTAGCGATTGGAGTGATTTTTGGTTATAAGGTTTATAAAAATGGAGGAGGAACAAAAGGACTATTGATGACTGCTATAGGGCATGATAAAGATACGGTTTTATCATTAGACAAAATGTATTGCCTAATTTTAGGAAAAAGTCAAAATTTGACAGATACTTTAATATTAGCTTCATATGACCCGAAAGATCAATCAGCTGCTATGTTGTCAATACCAAGAGATACATTTATAGGGGATTATAAGTCAAGTGCAACCGCCTGGGATAAAATAAATTCTGTATATCAAACAGAAAATGGACCACAAAAGGTAATGAAATATGTGAGTAATCTTACGGGAATAGATGTTAAATATTATCTAATGGTTGATACAGAAGCATTAAAGGTTTTAGTAGATGAAATAGACGGCGTAACTTTTAATGTCCCAATTGATATGAATTATGATGATTCAAGCCAGGACTTACATATACATTTAGAGGCAGGTGAACAACTATTAGATGGCGATAAAGCAGAACAGGTTGTTAGATTTAGACATAATAATAATGGTAGTACATACCCAAGTGAGTATGGACAAGAAGATATAGGAAGAATGAAGACACAAAGAGCATTTTTAACAGCTTTAGCAAAAAAAATGTTAAGTTGGAAAAGTGTAACAAAAATAAATGGTATATTAGACATTGCACAAAAATATGTAGAAACAAACTTGGATTTTAATGCAATAAAAGATTATATACCATATGCAGTGGAATTTGATATAAACAATTTGAAAACAGCAGCTTTACCAGGAGTACCAGAGTATGCAAATGTTGTATGGATATATAGTAGTGATAAAGAGGAGACAAAGAAAGTAGTAAATAAGCTATTTTTCAATATAGATGAGGAAAATTCTCAGATTAGCAGTGAAGAAAGAAGTAATATAAAAATAGAAGTATTAAATGGAACAGGCGATAAAGATGAATTTGAAAAAATTATAGATAGAATAGAAACTGCAGGATACAAAGTAAAAAATACAGGAGAGACCTCAAAAACAACTAGGACAACAATAATAAATAGAAATTCAATATCTGAAACTGCAATATCAGAGATAAAAAATGCTATTAAAATAGGAAATATATCAACAGGAAATTATTCAGAAAATATAGATATAACTATCATTTTAGGTAAAGATAGTATAGAGAAGTTAGAAGATTAAGCTTCTAACTTCTCCTAAAAATTGCAAAAAATATAAATATTACAAGTAAGATTAAACCAAGTCTAAAAATAATTAAAACAAAGTTAACAATATTAACATCAGTTTCAGCAATTAATTCAGATGTATAAATTATTCCATCAATATCATAGGTAATTTTTCCAATTGTGCTTCCTCCTTTTATTGGAGCAACAAGTGGAGTATCTAATTCTAATTTAGGTTCTAAATTGTTAATATCAAAATTATTTTCCAAAAATACATTAATATCGTTTTTAACTAAGATATTTAAATTTTTAGTATCTTCGGTAGCACCTAATACACTAACTTTTGTAACAACTGAATTAGCTTTTTTTATATTCTTATACGAATAATTACTAAAACCATATTCAAAAAGTTTTTTACAATCTAAAAATTTAGGTACTAAACTTCCGTTGGTATCTTCTGCACCAAGAATAACAGCTATTAATTCTAAATCATCTTTTTTTGCAGTGGCTATTATGCAATCCTTTGCCGGATTAGTATAACCAGTTTTTAATCCAGTTGCATATGGATAATAATAATCATCTGGTGAATGGTGGGATAATAGTAGATTTGTGTTATAAAAAATTCTATTATCACTATTATATTTATCTGTTTTAGGTAGGTTATATACAGTTTTTTGAACAATATCTTTTATCGCTTGAAATTGCATAGCATGCTTAGCAATAAGCGAAAGATCATAAGCAGTCGAATAATGATTTTCATCATGAATACCACTAGGATTTTTGAAATTTGTATTTTCACAACCTATTTCTTTAGCTTTAGAATTCATCATATTGGCAAAATTTGCTATAGAGCCACCAACATGTTCTGCAAGCACATTTGCAGCGTCATTAGCAGATGGAATTAATAATACATGCAATAATTGCTCTATTGTTAATTTCTCACCTTTTTGCAAATATGCAGTGGAATAACCGGCCGGTACAGAATCAACGGCACTGTTACTTACGGTGGCAACATCAGTTAGTTGGCATTTTTCTAATACCAAAATTGCGGTCATAAGCTTGGTGGTACTTGCAGGATACATCATTTTATTTAAATTCTTTTCAAATAATATTTTACCGGTTGAATATTCCATAAGAACGCATACTGGAGCTGATATATTGATTTCTGCAGCGCTACAAAATTTATTAATTGATAAAATATTAAAAATAATTATTAAAAAGCAAATAATTTTTTTTATACGTCTCATATAAACTCCTCTAATATAACTATATATTAAGTGTTTGAAAAATTCAATACTAAAATTAAACAAAAAAGGAATGATTTAATTGAAAAAAATAAATAATAATATCAAAATAATTATTATAATTGGAATAGCAACTTTAACTATATTTGTTGTAATACTACTAAAGAAAATTGAAGAAAACAACTATAATAATTACAATTATGAGGAATATTTTGGAGAGCAAGAGAATAAAATAGTAGAAGAAAAAAAAATTGTTGTTCATATTACAGGTGAAGTAAATAAACCAGGAGTTATAGAGCTGGAAGAAGGAAAAAGGATTATAGATGCAATAAAAACAGCGGGAGGAGCAACTTCAAAAGCAAATTTAACTCAAATTAATTTAGCTTATGTCTTAAAAGATGGTATGAAGATATATATTCCAAATATTGAAGATAAAAATATAGAATATATTACAACAAACATCGGTGATAGTGATGATAAAGAAAAAATTAATATAAATCTCGCAAACGAAAAAGATTTACAAAAGTTGCCAGGAATAGGAACATCAACTGCAAAAAAAATAATTAAATATAGGGAGGAAAACGGAGAATTCAAAAATATAGAAGATATAAAAAATGTTAAAGGTATAGGAGAATCCAAATATGAAGAAATAAAGGAAAAAATAGAAATATAAAAAAATAAACAAAGATAAATTTTTTCATAAGTATTGACAAAAGGGGATAATGGGGGTATACTTAGTAAGTAAGTAAAAATATCGCGGGGTGGAGCAGTTGGCAGCTCGTTGGGCTCATAAAACTGTTACTCCATCCCGGACGAAAGAAAATTTTTTGTTCAAATATCAATAGTTTTATGAGTCAACAGGAGAAATCCTATATGTCTAGCATATTTCCAAAAAAGAATTAAGAGTAATTTAAAAGTAAAAAAAAAAATTTAAAGGAATTTAAAATTAACCTTTTCTTACAAAACAAGGGTAAAAAACAAGGGTAACACTTAAAAATAGACAAGGGTATATAAGGGTATAAAAAAGTTAGAAAATCAAGTGGTTTAGAAAAATGAATATAAAGTATATAGTAGGATAGAGAAAAATCTCTACCCTCTTTTTTTGTCCTTAAAATTATTAAAGGTGGTGATAAAATTGTTTTGGTTTGGTTTAATAATAGGTCTTGTGTTAGGAGCTAACATGAGTCTTTTTTTATATGCAATGATTTTAATTGGAAAGGATGGTGATAAAATGTGATATTAGCGAGTTTATTATCAAGTAGCAAATATATAATAGTAAATAAAGACTTAATAAAAATGTTAGGACTACATGAAGCTGTTATCTTAGGAGAATTGTGTTCTGAATACTGTTATTGGGAAAATAATAATAGATTGGAAGATGACGGTTATTTTTATTCCACTAGAGAAAACATAGAAAAGAATACAGGAATAAATGCTCACTTTCAAAAGATAGCATTTAAGAATCTAGAGGAAAGACAAATTGTATTTTCAAAAAAGATGGGTATTCCTTGTAAGAAATATTATAAATTAAATGAAAATAAAATTATAGAATGCTTGAAAATGGCTAAACTTCCAGTCGGTAACGAGGTAATGAACAAGGAAGAAACCTCGTTATCAACAATACCAACATCTGATACAGTACAAGATGAAAATATGGTGCTCATAAATAATAATAATATAATTAATAATATAAATAATAATAAAGAACACACTCACAATCAAACAGAAACAGAAGAAAAAATTGAATATGCAAAATTAGTTACAATGACTAAAGGTGAATATCAAGATCTAATTAATTGCTATGGTAATGAATTGGCAATGCAATTAATTGAACAATTAAGTTTATACAAACAAGCTCATGGTAAGTCTTATGATAATGACTATGCAGCTATACTCTATTGGGTTACTGAAAGAATAAGAGAACTCGAAAAGAAGGATTCCAAAAACCGAATAGATAATAACTTGAAACTTCAAAAAACAAATTTTAATCAGAGGGAATACCCCCCTGGTTTTTTTGATAATTTATATGCAAATAAAAATTAGGAGGATTGATTATGCGAGAAATTATAAAAAAATATTATGAATTAGATGATGAAAATAAGGATTTATTATATCCAATGTATTTATTCCACGAATTGGAAAACCAATTAAATGAAGCTGAAACTATTGATATTTATACTATTGCTGATGAAGAAAAAATTTTAAATATTGCGATTGATTGTTCATATATAACTGATTTGGATGGTCAAGAAATTATAAGAAGATTGTTAGAAATACTAAAATGCAGGGATATTGAAATTGATGATATTTTAGAGCTAACATCAGAAGAATTAAAGGAACTGATATTAGATATAAATGATAAGTCTAATTGTAATAATGATGCAATACAAGTTATTAAAAAGTTTATATATAAAGATTCATTTTGTGTATTTTATAAATATGAAAATAGATATTTCTTGGCTTTTGACGAAGGTGAAGATGTTAATGTGATAATATTTAATAATATAGAAGAAATTTTAGGAAATCTAATTGACTCTTATTTAGCATTAGACAAAAAGGATTAAAGTATATGTATAATTCTGCATTTCCAAAGATAGAATACTACTTATATAATTATAAAGAAATTTCAGATAGAATAAATAAATTAAATACACAAAACTCCGATCTTGACTATAATCATTTTAATTATGGTCTATGGATAAGAACAAAACTCAATAGAGGAAATAGTTTAGAAAATCAAGTTGTAAACAAAATTAACAATGAATGTATTATAAAAAAATTAAACTTATGGAAAAAATTAATTCAAGAAGTTTTAAAGGAATACAAAGAAACCGATTCTTTGAAATATAAATTTATATGCTTAAAATACATAAAAAAATTAAGTGATACAGAAATTGAGGAAATATTAAAAATTGATAAATATAAACAAAAAGATATAAGAGCAAATATACTGCATTATATCTTTTTGCTTTGTTTAAAGAAAAATATTTTAAGGGAGGTGAAATAGTTTGTGAGTACCAAAATATATAAAGTAATCTCAAGAATCTTGTGCTATGATGAGTGCGAGTGTACTGTAAATAGTGCAATTTTTATCAATAAGGACTTAGCATTAGAATATTATAAAGATTTAGTTGAATCCGCCAAAAGATATGATTTAGACTTAGATAACTATACGATAGATGAAAGTGAAACATCTTTTGAAGGTTATTTAAACAATCGTGCTTTTGAAGATAGTATAGCTATTTGGATTGAAGAAGATGAAATTTATGAGGAATTAGAAAAAACAAATGAAGATATGGAGAAAAGCTATGAAATTTAAAAAAGTAATTATAGTAGTTCTTCTTTTTGTATGTTGTATTTTATTTATTATATCGACTTCTATTTTAATAAAACACTATCTTGATTATAAAAATAATAAGATTATTACAGAACAATTAGTTCAAGAGGTTATTAAAATTGATACTAATAAAGAAATTTCCACAACTACTATTGATTGGCAAAAATTAAGAGCAATAAACGATGATATTGTTGCTTGGATTGAAATACCAGATACTAATATAAATTATCCCATATTAAAAGATGTTTATAACTTATATTACTTAAAACATGACTATAATAAACAATATAGTTCTAGTGGTTCTATATTTACAAGTAATATTAATCCATTTATTGAAAACGAAACTATTATTTATGGTCATAATATGAAAAATAATACCATGTTTTCAGAACTTGGAAAATATTTAAAAAAAGATTTTTTAGATTCTCATAATTTAATAAAAATATATACACCAAATGGAAATTATGAAGGAACAATATTTAGTGTTTATTCTACTTCTGTTAATGATGAGAATAAGAATATTAAAAATCTTAACTTTAATGAAAGAATACAGTATTATGAAAAATCAAGTAAACAAAGTATAAACAAAGTAAAAAACATTAATAAAATAATAAAGCTATCAACTTGCTCATATCTAAATACAAGAACCAGTCCAACTGATCAAAGGTACTACATTATTGCTTCACTCTCCCCTATAAGTTAGAGATTTAAAAAAAAGAGCTGACAAATTGTGGAAAATACGCTATTATTATTATAAGAGGTGATATTAGATGAAAAAATACCTTTTAATTATAATAATAATAGTTACTATATTATTACTATTTCCTACATTATTTTTAGCAAGAGTTTCTTATAGAAATAAAACACCAAATAGAAAAAATGTAGAATTTAACTCAACTTTAGACAATAATATAATAAATACTGAAACTCAAAATGAAAATTCTAATAATACAACTATTATGGATAATTCAAATAGTAATAATATTATCAATGACACTATGAAAGCAAAAGAAGATACTACTTCTAAAAGTGATACTAACAATGAAGATAACAAATCTTCTAATGATGTATTATCTTCAAAAAAAGATGATACTAAAAAGCAAACTACTTCAAAAACTGAATCAACAACTAATTCTAAAAAGCAATCTACAAAAGATGATGAACCATCTTCTAATGATAAAAAAAGTACAGAGGTTACAAAACCTAAAGTAGAACCAGAGAAACCAAAAGTTACTGAATCAAAAGAATGTAAACATTATCCAGAGGTTGGTAATTCTGGGAAATGGTACAATTCTAAACAAGATGCTATTAATGAATATAAGACTATAATAAAAGAATATGGCGACAAATGGAAAAATGATGAAATGTCTGATGATGAGTTTAAAGCTAAATCTCCTTGTGGATATGATACTTGGGATTGTATGTACTGTGGCAAATATACAATTAATTATCATTATAGAAAATCGGAAGAATAAAGAAAAGTCAAGTTATCTTGGCTTTTTTATTATGGAGGCTAAAAATGAATAAAGGTGTATTATCACAAATAAAAAAATTAGAAAAAGCTAAACAATCTAAATTAGAACAATTGGGAAAAATTCAAACAGAAATAAATGACTTAGACAATGAGTTAAAAAAGTATTACTCCCTACAAAAATCGTATGAAAATCTAGAAAAAAAATTTAACAATTTAATAAACGGTGGTACAAATGGATGAACAAAGTCAAGAATTAATAAAAAGGTATAAAAGATATATTAGAAGAAAAAAAATAATGATATTCCTAATACTTCTCCTCTTATTGGCGATAGGATGTATATTTTTTAAAAGTAAAATCTATTATCCATCTTCTAATAGTGAAGATAAAACTATACCTACTAATACGATTGAAGAAGAACCTAATTCTTTAGAAATAAACAATATAATAGAAGAAGTTATTTCTAATGAATTAGTTGAAACCACAAAAGAAATACAAAATACAAAAGAGAGTGAGAAAAAAACTAATGATAAAAACAATAATTCTAATAATAAAAGTTCATCAAATTCAAAAAAAAATACAAATCAAAAGAATAAACCACCGAATAAAGATTTCTTATTTACAGATGGTTACAATATGAATAATGTATCTCAAGCAGCATACGAATATCTTAATTCAAGTGGGTTTGCTGGTGAATGTAGACCAATTAAAGATGATGATGGAATTTATTTAGGTATGAGAGTAATATTTTATTAAAAAGAGCAAAAAAACTTGTTCTTTTTTTATTGAGGAGGAATCATGAAAAAAATATTAAATTTTAATTTGAAGAAAAAAATATTAGCATTACTATTTATAACAATAACTATATTTATGACAGTTCAACCAATTATATATGCTATAACTCCAAGTGGTGGTGGGAAATGGGTTGCTGGTCAGTGGGATTCAAGAATTTTTACTACTGAAAATAAAAACAATGTGGGTATGTTACTACGTAGATTGGTAAATTATACTACAGGCGAAAAGATAACTACATTCTGTCGGAGAACATTTTGTTAATTCTCCAACTGGAACTATTGAGGAAGCGACACATTCAAAACCAGAAAGTGCCACTTTAAAACTAGCATGTAAAGTAGCGTACTTTGGTTGGTATGACAAATATGGCGATTGGGCTATGAATGGTGGGATAATGTCAGAAAGTAATAGAGAAAAATTACTTGACTATGTTTTTACACAACAATATATTTGGGAAAGTATGAAACAATCTGATGCGACTTTTGTAGATTCAGATATACAAAAACAATATGTTGAGTTTAAAAAAGAAATTGATGAAAAGATTAGTAAAATGGAAAAAGTGCCTAGTTTTGACTCTACTACTCAGAAAGTATTATTTGGTCAAACAACGATACTTAAAGATAAGAATAAAGTTTTAAAAGACTATAAGAGCATTGATAAAACTGTTGATGGAATTAGATTCAAACATACTCAAGGTGAAAACACATTAGAAATTACAGTTAATCAAAATTGCACACTTAACAAATTTGCTTTTGATGATTCTGATGCTTTAGATTGGGGACTTTACAAGGATGGTACAGAAGATAATGATACATCTGTATATATAACATTCAAAAAAGGTGTGCAAGATCAGTTGTATGCTTTGAATTATAACGACCCCGTTACAATGGCTTTGAAAATAACTATTGAAAAGCTAGGCAGTCTAGAATTAAGCAAATTAAATGAAGAAGGTAATTTAATTGATGGTGCAATATATCAAGTAGATGGTCCTTCTGGATATAGTAAAGAAGTTACAATTACTAACGGAAGAATTAAATTAGAAAATCTAAAAGTTGGTACATATACTGTAAAAGAGAAAAAAGCTCCCTACTCTTATGTACTTGATACAAAGTCTTATTCTGTTGAAGTTAAGGCAAATGAAACTGCAAAACAAGCTATTGTTAATAAAGAAGTTACTGGTACTTGGGAATTAACTAAATTAAACAATGATGAAACAGCATTTATTGAAGGTGTAGCATTTAGACTTTGGAATAACAACGGATATGATAAAACATTTTATACTGATTCAAATGGAAGAATTAAAGTTGAAGGCTTAAAATTAGGCAAGTATTATTATCAAGAGAGTTCAGCTACAGAAGGATATTTAATTGATTCAAAAGAATATTCTTTTACTTTAGAATATGAAGGTCAATTAAAAAGCATTGTATATAAATATGATTCTTTAAAGAATTCAGAACCAACAGCTACAATTTCCTTAATCAAGGAAGATAGTCAAACAGGTAATATTCCTCAAGGTGATGCAACATTTAACGGTGCAAAATATGGATTATTTGCTAATGAAGATATATATAATAAGGCAAGAACAACTAAAAAATATTCAAAAGGTGATTTAGTTGCAACCAGAATTATTGATAATCAAGGAAAAACGGAAGATATAACCAACCTTCCTTTAGGTAAATACATTTTAAAGGAATTGGAGAGTTCTGAGGGTTATCTACTTGATACTAAAGAATATGTAATAGATTTGAAATATAAAGATCAATACACCAAGATTATAACTGAAAGCATAATAAGTAAAGAAGATATAAAAAGTCAACAAATTCATATATTCAAGGCAGGTATAAAAGAATTATCTGGTGAGGTTAAGGGATTAAAAGATGCAGAATTTACGATTAAACTATATAGTGATGTGGAAAGAGCTTTAGCAAAAGGATACACTTATGCAGAAATTTGGAATGGTTTAGATGAAAATGGAAATACAGTTTCAGTTAATCCTACTAGAGTTGCAGAAGCACAGAAAATTGCTAAAACTTATGATATAGTTAAAACAGATGAAAATGGAAATGCTTATACTAAACTTTTACCTTATGGGACTTTTTGGGGAAAAGAAACATATACTCCAAATGACTTCATCACGGCTACAGATTTTTCATTTACAGTAAATAAAGATACATCTGAAATTGAGGAAATTGCTCAAAAAGTAAAAAATATCTTTATAAACAATGAACAAATGGAGTCATATATTAAATTAATAAAAAAAGACAAAAATACTGGGAAATTAGTTTCTTTAAATGGTACAAGTTTCGTTATAAAAGCTGCTGAAAATATATATGATAGAGGAACAAAAAAATTAATATACTCTAAAGGTCAAACAATAACTCAAAAAGTTGGAACAAAAGTATATTCTAGTTTTACTACAAATGCTGATAATGTAATTATTCCAGACAATTCATATTTTTCAGAAGATAATGACAAGGCTACAGTTGTTACTCCTCTTACTTTACCAGTTGGACATTATGAAGTTTATGAAAATTCTATTGCAAAAGGATTCTTGGATTTAACAGAACCTGTAAAATTTGAAATTGAGAATATTCGTACTTATGAAAAGGATGAAACAGGCGACTATATAAAAGAAGTTATAATAGAAAATGAACAACCAACAGCTAAAATAGTAATAAATAAAAAAATAAATTTAAGACAAGATGTAGATACTTCTTTGTTAAATGATATTGATTTTACTCAAATTCAATTTGAGCTAAAAGCAAAAACAGATATTATTGATATGGCTGATGGAAGCGTTATGTATAGTGCAGGTACATCTATAGGAAAATATAATTTACAAAAAGATGCAAGTTTAAAAATTGAAGATTTACCACTTGGGGTGTATGAAATATTTGAATGTGCAACTGCAAAAGGGGTAGTATTAGATACTACAGTACATGAAGTAAAATTTGAACAAAAAGATACAACTACAAAGATTTATATAGCAACGCTTGATATTTCAAATGACACAACAATAACACAATTTTCAAAACAAGATATAACAGGAGATAAAGAATTACCAAATGCACATTTATCTATTCTTGATGAAAATGAAAACATAATAGATAGTTGGGTTTCAACTGAAAAACAACATATCATAGAAGGGCTAGAAGTTGATAAACAATATATTTTACATGAAGATTTATCTCCTTTAGGTTTTGCAAAAGCTACAGATATTTTCTTTAAAATAACAAATACAAATGAAATTCAAGAAGTTAAGATGATAGACAAAATTATAGAAATGTCTAAAGTTGACATCTCTGGTAATGAAATAATTGGTGCTAATATGAAAGTATTAGATGAAAACAATGAGATTGTTGATGAATGGATTTCTGAAAAAGAACCTCACAAAATTAAGAATTTAGAAGAAGGCAAAACATACACACTAATAGAAGAATTACCAGCTGATGGCTATGTGAAGGCATCTAATATTGAATTTACTGTTACAACAGATAAGGAAACTCAAAAAATTGTAATGGTTGATAAAATTGTGGAAATGTCTAAAGTTGATGTTTCTGGTAATGAAATAATTGGTGCTAATATGAAAGTATTAGATGAAAACAATGAAATTATTGATGAATGGATTTCTGAAAAAGAACCTCATAAAATCAAGAATTTAGAAGAAGGTAAAACATACACGCTGATAGAAGAACTACCAGCTGATGGCTATGTGAAGGCATCTAACATTAACTTTACTGTAACTACAGATAAGGAAACTCAAAAGGTTATAATGATTGATAAGATTTTAAAAGTATTAAAAATTGATTCATTAACTGGTGATGCAGTTACTGACTGCGAACTAGAAGTTGTCGATGCTGATGGAAAAGTTATTGATTCTTGGATTTCTACTAAAGAAGCACATATTGTTAAAGGATTAGAAGAAAATAAAACCTATACTCTAATTGAAAAAAAATCAGCACTAGGATACAACATAGCTGAAAATATTACCTTTACAGTAACCACAGATAAAAAAACACAAATTATTGAATTAAAAAATCAACCAATTTTATGTTCTGTAAAAGTCGAAAAAATAGATAAAGCAACAGGAGAACATATAAAATCAAATAAATTTGTTTTTGGATTATTTGAAGATCCGGAATGTACTAAACTTATTAAAGAAGCTGGTGCAAACGAGTTTGAAGGTTCGGCTCTTTTTGATAATCTACGTTATGGCGTATTCTATATAAAAGAGCAAAGAGCTCCTTTGGGTTACGAATTATCTAGTCAAGTTGTAAAAATTGAGATAAATCAAGATGGCGTGTTTGCAGATGGTGTATCTCTAGAAAATGTTGATTCAACATATAGTTTTGTTTATTATAATTCACTACTTCCAATTGTCCAAACTGGTAATGAAACAAATTATGCTCTTTTAGTTGGATTATCAATAGTTTCTTTATCTTGCATAACTGTTGGCATAATATTACTAAGAAAGAAGAAAAATAGATAAATTTAAGTGGGGGGATTCTTCCCCACTTTGTTTATTTTTATTGAGAGGTGATTTTTATAGAAATTAATATTATTTATAGTTATGAAGATTTAAGACATTTATTGCTTTCTCAAGATCCGAAAAACTCCTATTACTTATTAGGAGATGATATTTATTTTGAAAAAATGAATAGTGAAACTATAATTACAAGAGAAGTTCTTTTAGAATCCAAAAAATCATTAAAGCAATTAAATGTTATGAAATATATGAAATTTAAAACCAAAAATAACTGTAGTGTTAAAGAAGTATATTGGTTAATTAATGAATTAAGAAAAAAAGTAAAAGTAATAACTTCTATCTTTAACTCTATAAACTGTGAATGTTTAATTATTATTGTTAGTAATAATAATGACTCTATCATAGAAAAACAAATACAAGAATTTTGTGAAGGAGGAGCATTATGGGATACAGATCAGATATACGACTAATAATAAAAAAATCTTCTTTAGGAAAATTAATTCAAGAAGATTCTGAAATAGAAGAAATTATTGAAGATGCTGATATAAATAAAACTTATGGCATTTTATTATATTTAGGTTGGGACGATGTTAGAGGGAAGGTTGTTGATACTTTATCAGATGCTCTTTATAGTATTTCAAATGAAGAAATATCTTATAGATTAACCATCATTGGAGAAAACTTAGAAGATATTGAAGAACAATCATATACTGCAAAGGAAGATGAAAATTTGAATATCCCATTCCCATCCATTATTCGTACCTTTGATGAAAAGGACTTAGAAAGACAAATGGATTATTTTATATTAAATAAAGAAAATCCTCAAAAGGAGGATATTGATATATGAGTGATATATATGATGAAATATTAAATGCTTCTAATATTCAAAACATTTTAGAACATTATAATTTAAAAATACATAATAATAAATGCCTATGTCCTTTTCATTCAGATTCTCACCCATCTATGAATATTCATCCAAACAAAAATATTGCCAAATGTTTTTCATGTGGTGCTGGTGGCAATGCAATATCATTTATTCAAAAATATGAAAACGAGATTAATCACAATCCTATCAATATTCAACAAGCAATGCAAAAGGCTATAGATATTCAAGGCTTGAATATTACAATTCCACAAAATAATGCAAAGGAAAGATTATCAAAGGAACAATTAGAAAAACAAAAGTTAAATAATATTTTAAAGGATGCTATAGATATATCAGAATCTAATATTATAGCTAATAATATAGAGTGTAAAAATGCTCTAGAATATCTTAAAAATAGAAACTTATCTTTAGAAACTATTAAGAGTTTTCATATAGGATTTAACCCATCTTTTAATTTAGTAAGTAATGAACTTCTAAAAAAATATAATTTAAGTGATTTAATTGATGTAGGTTTAATAAAAGATACAAAAAATAACTATGTAGATGTATTTAATAACAGAATAACAATACCTATTTTTGATGCAAATGGTAATACTGTAGGCTTTGGTGCTAGAGCTCTTGATAATATCACAAAACCTAAATATTTAAACACAAAAGAAACAAAATTGTTTGATAAGAGCAATTTATTATTTAATTTTCATAAAGCTAAATTTTATGCTAGAAACAATGAAATAATAATTGTAGAAGGTTATATGGATGTGATTAGTTCAAAAGAACTAAAATTTGATAATGTTGTTGGAATAATGGGAACAGCGATTTCAAAGGAACATATTAAAATGTTAAAAAAATTGAATTGTGAAATAACTCTATGTTTAGATAATGATGAAGCTGGAAAAAACGCTATGATTAGAATAATTCCAGAGCTGCTAAAAGAAAAATTAGATGTAAATGTCTTAGATATATCCCAACTAGGTAATTATAAAGACTTTGGTGATTTACAAATGGCTAAAATACCTAAAGAAAAAATATATCAAACTAGAATATCTGCTTTTAACTTTCTGATGAAATATAAATATACTCAGAATAATGAATTATCTGTTGAAAACATCTATAAAATCCATAAACAAATGTGGAATGATGGCTTAATAGCAAATAGCAAAGACATTTTACATTTTAAAGAATATGTATCCAAAAATTCTAATTATTCCAATGATGAAATAGAGAACATTATTAATCCACAAAAAATAGAGATCCAAAGTAATAGAGTAAACAGATATAAAGATTTGTTCTTCTACTATTACATTATTGGCTTAATAAAAAACTATGCTAAAAAAAATAATGATAATATTCTGTTAAATTATGTCGAATTGGGGAAAATTACTAAAAATGAACTATTGGAATCAATTGATAGTTCGGAATTTTTAAAGGATAATGAAGTAACAATAAATATTGGAAACTATATTAATAACTATATATTTAAGAGTGATAATTATATTAGTTTTAAAAATGATAAAACTCTTATATTTGAAAATTTATTAAATAATGTAAAGTCTTTTGACTCTAATGGAAATATAGTTAGTATTGTACTAAATAATAAACAAAAAGAATTAGTTATTAAACAGTATAATGAAAGTTTTGATGATTCTATAAAAGCATATATAGAAAATAATAGAGATGAATTTGAAGAATTATTCATTGCAAATAGCAATTCCCAATTTGAAAAACTTTTTCCTAAAAGTTATAAGGAAGCATTTAAAGAACAATCAGTTTCACGCTTTAAAAATGAAGGTTTTATGGAAGCTATACGATATGCTTTAGCATACAGCGAAGAAATGAAGTCTGTAATGTCTAGGCAATTTGTTAATAATGACAAATATAAATCTTTATTAGTTTTTAATAATATTAAAAATATATTAGAGTTAACTACTGACAATATTAAGTCTAATGAAAAAGTTAATAATGAAGAAAAGAAAGAAGTTTCAACTGATAAGGAAATAGTTAAAGAGGAATCCAAAAGTAATAATCCAATGTCTATTCTTATCAAGCTAACGGGTAAAGAAAAAGAAACAACAAGAGGAATGTATTTACCTACTGAAAATGGTAAAGCAATATATATTCCAAAACAACTATACAATAAAACCAATAATGAAATGCAATTATTAACACAAAGACATTCACAAGCAAATATGAGTGAATATTTGTTAGATACTGAAAATCATGTTAAGAAATGGCTTTCACAATTAACTATTGATGATTTTTACAACAAATATATGAATATGTATAAAGTAAAAATGGAAAAAGAGGTGATGGTATAATGCAAGCTACTAATAAAAGTGATGCTACACAAGTATATGAAAATACTGTTAGAGCAAGTAAAGTTGGAATTAAAGATACATTCAAATATTTATTAAAACCGCTAACTATATTTAGTTATCACTATTTTGTAGAGGGAATTAGAGCTGTTCAACTAGATGGGCCGACAAAGCAACTAGATAAATTAACAAATTTATCTTATGAAGAAACAATAAAAGTTATGGAGAACTGTCAAAAAGATGGTATAAAAGTTGTAGCAACAGAACGAAACCTATCTACAGCAAATAATGAATTTGGCAAGAAAAAATCTATGTATCAACAAAGAAGATTAACAAAATATACTAGAAGGATAAAACAACTTAGTAACTTCAAAGAAAAATATCCCAAAATATCGAAAGTTTTGCATATTAACAAGATAATTAAAACTAATAAAGATAAACAAAGAGAACAAGTAAAGCATCATAAAGAAAAACGTTATAATATTTATTTCAATAAGTCTAAAGTTGGATATTTTGCTGATAGGATTGCTGATATAATAGAGCTTAGAACAGGAATTTCAAAGAAATTATTTAACAAAGAAACACAAGTTGCAATTGAGCAAATTCGTAAAGATGGAATTAATCTTAATTCTCAACAACTAAAGGACTTATCAGATAAATTCAAATTACATGAATTAGGCAATGTAGAAATATCAACTTTTACAAAAGATTATTGTGTTCATGAAATTAGTTTTAAGTCATTTTTAAATATGCAAGATGATTTGGAAGTTGCAGATATTCCCTATGCTGTAAAAACAATATATAATGATGATAATACTCAAACCGTTGAAATATATTTTGAAAACAAACATTTAGAAAGATATAGTGAATTAGGTTTTAATAATATAGGTCAAATACATGTGTACGGTAATAATAACAAAAATCTTCAATGGGATATTAAATCACAAGATGAGTTAGTTTCCTTTACTACTAAAACTGGAACTCAGGAGCTACAAACATATCAGATTCTTAGTGGAAAAAATTACATTATGAAAAGAGAAGAAAATAATTGTGTTTGGACAGTTCTTAAAGATGATTTAAAGGATTTAGCAGAGAAAGAAAAAAAAAGAGATGTAGTTAATGAAGATTTAGAAAATTTACATATATTTGAGGAACTGGAAAAGGATGCAAATACCTCCCCTATTCTTTCTGAAAATCTTAAAGAAATCAATGTAGATTTTGATAATGAAATTGAAAAGGCAGGTGAATAATATTGAATCATATAAAAAAAGCATATTTTAGTATAGATGGTGATTATAGATTTTATGAAGGTTATCATTATGGAACTAACTGGAATGGTTGGGCTATGCCCTATTTTACAAAAGAAATTGCAGATGAAATAGTCAAAAATGTTTGTGATGGAATAACATATACGATGAGTTATGATAGTGATAATGATAGATACATAGCACATATCATTGAAAATAACAAAATAATAGAAACTGATTATTTTGAATCAGAATATATAAAATTAAATGATACAAATTCTATTAAATGTTATAAGATTGGCGCTGGTTATTGGACTTGGGATGCTTATTCTAAAGATAAAATCCTCAAAGATAATAATATAAAAATAATATCAGAATCAATAAAAGAAGAAAATATTAGTTTAGACTATTAAGGCAGGTGATTTATATGCTGATAAAAAAAACTAAAAAATCATCATCTACTATAATAGTCATAATTTTACTAATCATTTTCTATTATATGTTAAGAGTTACCACGCTTGTTGAGCAAAACAATGGTATTTGGAGTTTAGAAATATTAACAATATCTCTAAATAATCTGTATAAAATATCCACTCCGCTGATGTTGTCAGGTAAAAACCTAGCAATATCAGTTGGAGTGGTCTTTTTTTGTTTTATGGTATATGAAACATATCGTATGCAAAATAAAAAGAATATTCAAGAAAACAGCTATGGTTCTGCTGAATGGTGTTCTCCAAAAGATATAAAGAATAAGCGAGATAAAATATTTGAAAACAATATGATTTTAACTCAGACAGAGCTAATATCTAAAAACATGAAGATAAGTGGAATGAATAGACATGTAGTTTTACTTGGTCGTCCTGGTACTCGGAAAATCAAGATATTACTTCAAACCTAACATATTAAGTGCCAATGGAAGTATTATTGTTACAGATCCTAAAGGTGAACTTTTACGAGATTGTGGACATTCTCTAAAAAATAAGGGATATACGATTAAAGTATTAAATCTAGATGAGAAATCTAATTCTAATCATTATAATCCTTTAATGTATATTAAAGAAATAAAGAATTTTGATGATGTTTTGCATAAAGATATAGATTCTCATGTAATTCAAGAAGATGATGTAATGACCTTAATAAATACTTTGATGTTAAATACTAAAGTTGAAACTATTGATAATACATCAGGAGATCCCTTCTGGAACAAAGCTGAAATGCTTTATCTACAAGCTCTATTTTACTATACTTTAAGGCATTATGATAAAAGGCATCAAAACTTTACAACTATCTTGAAGTTAATTCGTTTAAGTAGTCCAGATAATACAGGTGTTTCAGCTTTGGATAGATTATTTGATGAATGGGCAAAGAACGAACCAGATGCTATTGGTGTAAAACAATATAAGCATTTTAAGGTTGCAGCATCTGCACCTAAAATGATGTCAACAATTATTATGGTTGCTACTGCAAGACTAGCTGCATTTAATATTAAAGAAATCGCAAATTTAACTGATACGGATGATATGGAATTATCTAGAATCGGTATGCCTATGGATGACAACTCCCATTTGTTGAAAGAAATTAGAAATAAAACTGGTAAAAATATTGGAAATGGTAAGATTGCTTATTTTATTATTACTAAACCATCTGATTCCACTTTTAATTTTTTAGCCAGCATCTTTTATACACAAATTTTCGCAATGATTGATGAAAACGCAAAACTATGTGGTGGAAGCCTTGCAAGTACACTAGAAATTTATATGGATGAATGGTCTCAATTGGGAGAAATTCCACGTTTTGTTGAAGAATTAGCATATCTTCGAGGCCTAAACGTAGGAATTACAGTAGGTTTGCAATCATTAAGTCAATTGAAACAGAAATATAAAGAAAATTGGGAATCCGTTTTAGATTGTTGCGATTCCATTTTATTTTTAGGTAGCAATAGTAAAGAAACATTAGAATATATCACAACATTACTCGGCAAAAAAACCTGGTATAAAAAAGCTACAGGAAGAACTATTGGGAAAGAAAAGTCAAGTAACACTAATTGGGATGTCATAGGTAGAGAGTTAGCAACAATAGATGAATTGTCAAAAATGCCAAAGGGGAGTTGTATTTTAATTATCTCAACTGTAGGTGCATTTTATTCAAAATTGTATAACCTAAAAGAACATCCAAATTACTTAGAATTGTATGAACCTTGGTCTAACAATAGCAAGAAATTATACAATCATAAATTAGAACTTAAATACTTGGAAAACTCTAATTATAAATTACTTTCTGATTCTGGACTTTACTTTGCAGAACCAATAGATAATTTAAAAATTGAGGAGGTTGATAAAAATGAATTAAAAGAACTTTTGCGATCTGGTGTAATCCATTTCGAGGATTTAAAAATTTAATAGATCTTTGAGGACTCCTCAAACTTTCTAATTAAATATTAAAAGGGGGGAGTACCCTCATTGTATTTAATTAGGAGGTTAATTATGAAAAAGTTATTAAGAAATTTCAAAAAAAAAACAAGTATTTTATTAGGAGGTTTAACAACCTCTTTTATTATTGCTCAAAATAAAGTTTATGCAGCATCAGGAACAGAATCTATTGATTCATTTATAAATTTTGCCTGCGACTGGTTGACGAAGATCCGGAGGAGTCGTAGCACTAGTTGGTGGCGTAATGTTTTCTCTTGCTTGGCAACGTGAGGATGCAGAGGGAAAATCACGAGGATTAATGACTTTAATGGCAGGTTTCATGTTAGTTGCTATTTCACAATCTAAAAACTTATTTGGATTATAGGAGGAAATATAGTGGATTCAATAATTAGAACTCTATATAGTTTCAAGTTTACAGCTTTTGGAATTGAATTTGATAGTTCGAATTTAATAGGTTCAGTACAAAATTTAACAAATTTCTCTAATGTTCAAGGCATTAATATTTGGAGTATTCGGGAAAACTGTTAATGATTGTATTATTCCAATTGCTTTAAGTATTTTAATTCTTTTCTTTATGATTAACTTAATAAGAAGATCTATGGAAGTAGAGAAAATATCATGGGAAAGAATTGCAATGTCTTTTGTGCTTTTTCTAATATTGAAATACTTGATTCAGAACGGATATACCTTTCTATCAAGTATTATGAATGTTGTAAATGATATGTTTATACGAATTACAAGTGTATTAAGTAACAATAATTCAAGCATAAATATTGCTGACGCGTTAATAAATGCAGTTCCAAGCAAATTTGTCGACAGTATTATGACTTATGGACTATACTTAATACTATTTATACCGTTTTCTACCACAATAGTTCAGATTTTAACACAAATATTTTTAAGAGTAGTAAAACTTATTTTTTGTTTTGCTTTCTCCCCTATCCCCCTTGCTCTTGCTGTTGATGATGATGGACGAGGAAAAGCACTCCAATATTTGTTATATAGTGCATCTGTTGGAATAGAAGCAATAATTATTTATTTAGCAACTAATATATATTCAATTGGATTGGCCGGTTTAAGTTCAACAGTTGCTTCAACCAATGCTATATCCACGATTGTTGCAATGCTGTTTTTGAATGGAATATATCTTGCTACAATACAGTATGCAAGTCAATTTGCTGAAAAATTAGTAGGAGGTCATTAATATATGGATAATATAGAAATTACTGTTTTTGATGAAATCAATGATTATAAAGAAAAAATATACTTTTTTAACTTTAGGCAATGGGCCTTTTCTATCTTAATTGCAATAATAGTGATTCCTACATATCTTATTTTAAAAGAAAAAATTGGTGAAGAAATCACAAGTTATATAGTAATTGCTATAGCTGCTTTTTTAGGTTTTATAGGTTTTGTAAAGATACATGAATTACCAGCAGAAAAAATACTACCTTATTGGTTTAGACACTATACCCTATTTGCTAAACCAATAAAATATATTCCAGATGCAGAATATGAATTACTACATCAAAAGAAGCATAGAAAAGAAGTTAAGAAAACAAAAAGTGTTAGTAAATCCGAATTAAAAGAATTAAAAAAATTTAAAAAGCAAGAAATATTATTGAAAAAGGCTGAAAAAAAATTTGGAACTACAAAGAAAAAAATAAAAAATAAAGAAATTTTAAAAGAAACTAAAAAAGATAATACAGATGAACTAACAAAAAAGTTATCTCAATTATCGAAAGAACAACAAGATGCACTTTTAAAATTACTTGGAAAGTGATTAATTTATGAATAACTTAACTAAAAGTGAAAGAGATTTATTAAATTATTATCTAAATAATTATAATGCGAAATGGATGCAAGTTTTTAGTAACAAGCATCCAATTTTTGAAACAAATGTTGTTTTTTATTCAATATTTAAAAGAAAACTAAAAAATCAACCTCTATCTGGCGAAAGAACATGTAATGGTATGTTTAGAAGTTTGATTGAAGGCAAATTTTACTTTATTCCTAAACTATTAGAAGGAGGAATTTAATTGAAGAAAGATAAAAAGGAAAAAAAGGAATCTTTTTTAGTACAATTATTAAAAAAGAAAAAATCTCATAAGATTGCAAAACCTAAAACTACTTCTCAAATTATGAGAATGTTTTTTAGTGGATTTAATGAAGCAAATTCAATTATTCAAATAGATGACTCTCATTTTTCAGTATGCTTCGAATATCAAGATATATCTTTTTCTAAAGCAAATTATTCTGAACAAGAGAGCATTTTTTTGAAATGGGTAGAATTCTTACATAGTTTTAATTATAACGATCATATTCAAGTTGTATGTGCAGGTAAACCATTAAAGACTGAGAATTATAAGAAGGACTTTATATATAACACTGAAAACTTATCTGATAATGAGTATAAAATTGCATCTGAATTTAATACTGCCATTGAGAATGCTATAGGAAATAAAGATGAAATATTAAGTGAAACTAGATATATAGTGATAACTACAAAAGCTGACAATATAAAGGAAGCTCAAGACATTTTTTTTCAATATCAGTTAAAAATGGAAGAAAAATTCAAAGAATTAAAATCAAAAATACGAAGAATTACAATTCAAGAAAGATTAACTACCCTTTATAATGTTTTTCATACAGACTTATTAGAAGATGCAGGAATCAAAAATATTGTGCAATATGCGAATGATAATAAACTTAGTGTTTATGATGTTATTGCCCCTAAAGATTTTGTATCCTTACGAGAAAAAAATTATATAAATATAGGAGATAAAAAATTTATAAGGGTTTTATATGTAAGTAAATTACCTAAGTCTATCACTCCTCGCTTTTACAATAGAATAACTACTTTAGAAAACAGTAATATAATTACTACTTTAAATATAACTCCCTCTAATCCAGCAAAAGTTATTAAAAAAGTAAATAAAAAAATCTCTGGAATGAAAACTGAAAGACTAGAAAAAATAAAAAAAGCGAATAAAAATAATTATAGTTATGATGCTGTTAGAGATGAAAAATTAGAAGATGCTTTAAAAGATGCTCAAAACCTCAGGGAAGCGTTACAAAAGAAAAAACAAAAATTATTTACCAATAATATCTTGATTTGTATTCAAGCTGCTTCATTAAAAGAACTTCAAAAAACTACAAAAGTAGTACGAGATATTGCAGGGGAATATTCCATTGAATTATATAATTTAGATTGGCAACAGATTGAAGGATTACAGAATTCTCTTGTATTTGGATGGAATAACTTGCAAATCCAAAGGTCATTAACATCAGAGTCTACTGCTACTAATGTTCCTTTTAATACCAAAGATCTGATGCACCCTAATTCTATTTTCTATGGAATTAATCTGGTATCCAAAAATCCTGTGTTTTGCGATCGAAAAAAATTACTCAATGGCAACCGGTTGTATTTTGGCAACTTCTGGGGCGCGGAAAATCCTTTTCTATTAAATTACTAATAGAGCAAGTTTTATTACGTTATCCAAATGATGAAATTTGCATAATTGATCCTCAACGGAGAATATCAACCACTTATAAATGCTTTCAAAGGACAAACACTAAATATCAGCACTTCATCTAATACTTTTATCAATCCGTTTGATTCAAATTTACAGTATGAAAATAATGAAGAAGCATTGAATAACAAAATAGAATTTTCTTTAGCATTTATAGAATCAATTGTATCAAGTAATGGTTTATCAGGAGAACAAAAAACTCTTGTAGATAGATGTACTAAAAATATTTATCAAGAATATCAAATACATAATTTTGATGAAAAATATGCTCCAGACTTTGTAAAATTTTATGAAGAATTATTAAGACAACCAGAAGAAGAAGCTAAAAATCTGGCATTAATTATTGAAAGGTATGTAACTCGGTGGAATGGATATATTTGCTAAAAAAACTAATATAGAAATAAAAAATAGATTCATTTCATTTGATGTATCAGAATTACCTCGTTCTATTCAAACGACTGGCTATCTTGTTGTATTAGAGCATATCATGAATAGATTAAAAAGAAATAAGAGTTTAGGTAAACATACTTGGATTTTTATAGATGAATTTCATATTTTACTGGCAAATCAATACTCATCTGACTATATTGCAAGGATTTACAAAACTGGAAGAAAGGAAAATGCTATACCATCTGTAATCACTCAAAATATATCCGATGTAATTAAAAATGAAAACGGATGTAAAATACTATCAAATTCTGAATTTGCTATGATTTTAAAACAAAAAACTCTTGATTTACCTGCTATATGCAAAATCTTTGATATTAGTGAAGAAGAATCTAAATACATTATTGATTCACCTGTAGGACAAGGGATAATTGTATATGCTTCAGATAAGGTTGCATTTAGGAATCAAGTTTCAAAAGAATCTTACATTTATTCTCTTAATCAAACATCTTCTATGCAACTAAATAAAGTCGCATAAAAGGAGGACTCTTATGTCTAGTGAAAATAATCAAAATAAGGATATAGCAAATTCTTTAAATAAATATTCTGATTATAATAATAAAGGAATAAATGCAATATTGGATAGTGCCAATCAAATAAATAATTGGTATAGTAATGAAATTGATAAACTATCAGAAACAAAAGAACTATCAACAAGGCTTGAAACAAATGTGGATAATGATAATGAAAAAAATGATTTAAGTGAAAATATTAGTAAAATAGAAACGAAAGTTAATGATTATACTGAATTACAAACAAATTTAGTAAACAATTTAAACTTGAAACATACCGGTAATAAAATAAAAACACAACTAGAAAATAACGACAAACTTCCAGAGAATATAAAATTAATTCAAACGAAATCAAATAAAAACAATTCTAAAGTTGGAATTCTACAAAAGAATGAAGATACTAAATTACCTAGTAAAATTTCTACTGCAATAAAAGGTGCAAAGATATTAAATAATACAACTAATACATTAATCAAATCAGGGAAAAAAATAAATACAGGATTAACTGAAAACAGTATAAAGAGTTTTGAGAATTCTACAAATAAAATTATGAGCAAACCAATAAAAAAGTTAAGTAGCAAAGCTAGTAAAAAAGTAAGGAAAAAAGCTACTAATTCATTAGTAAAATTAACAAAGGTATTAGCAAAACTCACATTACAATTTGTTAAGATGATTTTAAGTATGCTCCCTTCTATTGCTCCAGCAATTTTTATAATGATTATAATTATATGTTTTTGTTCCTTTTTTGGATTGAGTATGTCTGATGATACAATGAAAAAATATGAACAATATATGATTTCAACTCAAAAAGATTTTGATTCAATAACTACAGCAGCATATAATTCTGGAACTATTGTTGAAGGAGCTATCGAAGGAAAAGGCATGATTAATTGGAGAGCTTCTATGGCTATAATTCAAATGCTAAATGGTGAATTATCTTTTGATAATGCTGAAAAGGACTTGCTTAATGAATTTGCAAAAGCTAATTTATATGAGCAAATCAAAGATGTTTCTTACACTTATGAAAAAGAAATTGAGGAAACAGACAAAGATGGAAATAAAACTACTAAAAAGAAAACTGTTACAGAAACAAAAAAAGTTGTTAGCAACCCTTCTTTAAATGATTATATAGATTGGTGCAATAATAATTTTAAGGTTATCAATTCATATAAGAAAAAAAAGAAAATTGAATATGATAAAAATCAAACATCATTTACTGAAAGCGAAGTTGAGCAGATAAAACTTTTATATGGCTCTACTTCTTTTTTTGATTTATTTAGTGAAGAATTTAAAACTACTTATGCCTATTCTTGTGTAAATATAAATGATGAGCAAATACAAGCTATCTATAATGAATTTTTAGTTAATGCAGGAACTCGCTATTTAATGGATCATAGTAATTTGAAATATGATGAATGTATGGATTATTATGACTGTTCATCTTGGGTTATACATGTTTTGGGTCATACTGGAATTAAAATTATTCCTAATACAGGAGCACAAGGAATTTATATGAGGCATTGTTACCCTATCTCTGCATCTGATCGAAAAGCAGGTGATTTAATATTCTTAAAAAATACTTATGGAAATTTTCCAACCGAAGGTGTAGATAGTATTACTCATATTGGTATTTATATGGGAGAATTAACTATAAATGGTGAAACGGCAGAATGGGTTATTGATACAGGTTCGAATCCATCTGGGGTTAGAATAAGAAAATATACAAACGGCTGGTGGAATGGATCTCAATTTTATGGATTTGCAAGATTAAAATAGCTTAGAGTGGAGGAATAATATGAATCTTGATATAAATATTATTGAAAAACCCCAAAAGAATATTGACACAGAAATTAAATTAAAATGTACAACTGATGTAATTAATTTAAAAGATGTTCAGGCAATTAGAAATGCTTTGAGAGAACATCTTTTATTTATTGGATTAGATAATAAGAATAATGTAAGAAATATTAGTTTATTAGGAATTGGCTCGACTTGTGATGTAGTAATTGATACGAAAGAAATCATAAGAGTTGCTCTATTTTCAGCTAGTGAAAAAGTTATATTAGTTCATAACCACCCATCTAACAGTACAAATCCAAGTAAAGCAGATTTACATTTAACTAATATAACTAAACCATTATTAAATGTTTTTAATATTGAATTAATTGATCATATTATTGTTACTGAAAAAGAGTATATTAGTATGGCAAAAATACAAAAAATATCTAAAGATTGTGATTTTCCCCTTATTCAAACAATGTCAAAAGGTTTTTTACTTGAACAAAATGAAAAACTTAGGCAGGAAAACAATGAATTGAAAGAGCAATTAAAGAATAAAGACTTAGACTTTGATATGTCAATTTAATAATAAATTTGATTATGACTATTAATTGATAAATTAAAGTTATTATAGTATAATTACAATTGAAATACTTTTTAGGAGTAATTGTATGAAGAATTTTTATGATTTTTATAAATTGTGCAAAAACCCATTATATGATGATGAAGTATTAAAAAAAGTATTAAAAGCGTACCGAGAAATGGCAAAATATAATAATAGTTCTGATTCATTTTATAGAAAAATTGAAACAATAGGAGCTGAGAATAAAAAAAATACTCCTCCTCCACAAAAAGAAAAAGATCTTTTTTGGTCAGCTCTATTTAATAGATGGAAAAGAAATATTTTGAGAGGTGAAAACATATCAGATAAAGCATATAATGGAGAATTAAGAGAATTAGTAGAGGCTCTTGAAAAAACTCAAGACATTTCTACATATAATGAATTTATAGAAATTATTAGGAAATATCCAATTATTGATAAATATAAAATGATTAGACCAGAAAGTGTAGATTTTGAACATAGAGAATGGAATTATGTATTATCTAGCAATATAAATGGAACACGAGAATTAGATGTAAACCCTAATTATAGATTATATATAAATTCAGAAGCAAGTGATACATATCAAATATTAGCGGGATTTATAGGAGAATGCTCACAAGAAAAAATACCATATTATTTGAAATTCATAGAAGATCCAAAGGACTACCAAGAAAGAGCAGATAGTATAGTAATTTGGGCAGATGAAAAAACATTGTTTAAATATTATAGGATATTAAACCAGTTACAAAAAAGAATGCCTAATGTTATATCTAGGTGTTCTGAACCACCTATTTTAACAATGAAAATTAATAGTTGGATTGGATTTGGAGAAGAACCCAATAGTATTGAGCAATCATATACATCAGCACGTTCAAAAATATTAGTAGAATCAATTAGTAACGCATTAAGAACATGGATAATAGAAAACTCAGAAAAAAAAGTGAATATAAATAAACTAGATTTTCCAGTTAAACAATATATTGCAGCAAGAAGTGTAAAAGATGGATTTGACTCTATGAAAAAAGAAATTAAAACAAGACCTAAGAGTATTTTGAGCTATGGTGTTAACGATAGTGATTTAAACAGAGATTTATATATAGAAGTTTTAAATGATATAATTGACGATGTTATACCTGCTATTGAATCAGATGATGATAGTATTGATTATAATAAAAATGGAAAAAATTTGCGTTTCTATTTTAGAAATTCATTAAATGATGTTTTAGACTTTGTGATGAATAGTGATGTTGATAGAAAACTGTTCTTTGAAAAAATCAGAGAAAATATAAAGCAAAATTCTAAGAAATATGAAATAGATGAAGAAAAATTTATTTTTAATGATGGGTATTTAGAACAAATTAAAAGAAATGAAGATTGCGAAAGAACTTAAATGATATAGAAAAATCAATTATATAAGAAATTCATTAAAGCACTAAATTATAAGTAATACAAATAATTAAATATTAACAAAACCTAGAAGCAAATCGAAAGATATGCTTCTTTTTTTCATATAGAAAAAAAGAAAATATAAAGAATTGGAGGTGATTATTATACAAAAGGTATTTAGTATATTTGCACAAAATTTAGCTTATTACAATGAGGGCAGTATTGAAGGGGGATGGCTAGATTTACCTCAATCTTCAAAAGTAATAGATGATTATTTAAAAAATGTAGTAAAAGTAGATAATACTCATGAAGAATATGAAATTGCAGACGTTGAAAATCCAACTCCTTTTCCCTATGCTTCAATTCAATGGTCCACAGTAGAAAATTTAAACAAATTGGCAATTATATTTAATAAGTTGAGTGAATATCAAAGAGAAGCTGTTAAGGCACATTTGATTTATTGTGGAGAAGAACATTATGCTATAAGTGAACTAATAAATATTTGTTTACAAGCAGATAATATAAGTTATTATCAATACCATTTCGAAGGATTGGAGCATAATAAAAACTGTTCTTCTGAATTAAAGATGGGTTATACAATAGCAGAAGAAAATGGATTATATAATCAATTAGAAAATCAAGGAATAATTAATTTTTTTGATTTTGAAAAATATGGAGAAAGTTTTGGATATGACTATGAATTATTAGATAATGGATATTTAATTTCTGATTATGATATAGATTTGCAATTATATTCTGAGGAAGAAATTAACGAAGCTATAAAAGAAATGGAGGACTTTGAAATTGAGATATAAAGGAAAAATCGAAAAGTTGGATCAGATAATAGTTTCTGATCCAATCTACGGAAAAGATGTAGATTGTAGATATGAACGAACTAATATTAATGGGCATAATTGGAATGTAAATATAGAAATAAATGATTTTTCAGAAAAGATTGACAATATCCAATTAAACGGAATTGAATTTTTTATCTTGTTGAATAATCCTAACAAACCAACTTATCTAAATGAGGATGGAAGTTTTCGTTATCAACCAGATAATAAAATCAAAGAAATAATGATTGGGATGGACACTGCTTGTATAGCTCTAGGAATCAATAATTATGCTAATGACATAAGGGATTCAAAAGGCGATTGGCAACCAGATAACTCATTAAACACTTTAACTGATGGGATTTTTGGATATGTAAAAGAAGGAACAAAAGATAACACTATCGACTTTATTTGGATTTCAGGATATTTAGATGAAGATACAGGATATTCTATTAATGAAATATTAGATTACATTTGTACACAATTTGAAGTAAAAAACTTATACAGAGAAATTAATAATGAGAAATTTCCTGTAATAAAAGATAACTTAAATGATATTAATTATGATATTTAAAGGAGTGATTGTATTATGAGAAAACAATATGATGATTTTACACAAATGAAGTTAAAAGATATGTGCAAAAATATAAGTGATATGACTTATACATATATTAATCCAGACACTAAAGAACCAACAAAAGTACCAGCAGCACATTATGAAAAAATATTAGATGCAGTAAAAGAAAAGTATATGGGCGAAATTACTAGCAGACAATTTCTTACAATTATGTATAACCAATTGAATGCTTTGAAAAAAGAAGATGAAAAATATTTTCAACAGGCTTTATTATGTATTGACATGGGAATAAATCCAAAGGATTTAAGAGTAGATGAACAAATTGCTATAGCTTATACCCATGACTATATAGAAGATAAACAAAAACAAGAAAAAAAGAACTTTCACCTATTAAGTCGAGATATTATAGACACTTATATTGAGTCAAAGGAAAGTCCTATTATACAAGCTGAAGCAATAGAACCTACCAATGAATATGAAGATAATTTAGACTATGATATTTAGGAGGATTAGGATGAAAATTAAAAACTTTTTAGATAAATGGTATGATGTAAATATACAAGATGATGGACCCAATAATTCGCTTGAATATTTAGAATTTCAACGAGATTATAGAAATGTTTTAAAGAATATTGGAAACGAAATTGGTTTTAATTTGTATAGCTTTAATAAAGGTCATTATAACTTTTCAGTAGTTGTACAAAGTAATAAATCAAAACAGTTTTATTATATTTCTATCTCAGATGTTAGAGATATTAAAAACAAATGGGCCAATAATATTTTATATAGAACTATGAAATATGAAAAGGACTGGATTGGTGGATATAATAACTATTCCAAACTAGAGGAATTATCATATAATTTACAAAATTTAGATAAAAAATTTTTAAAAAATTTAGAACAAGAAAATAGTCAAAACACTATTAGAAAGTCATTAGAAAAAATAATTTCTAATGACTTTAATAATGATTATGACTATTAATTTTTTGGAGGGAATTATAAAATGCACAGAGGTACAGTTTTTATTATAACAAAAGATAAAAATAATAATTTTGAAGTGCAAAAATCTACTGAGTTTAACGGTGGAATGGGCATAGATTGTCTTGGCAAAGTGATATATGAAAAGTTAAGAGATTTAAAAGAAACTTTATTATTTGATGCAATGATTAGAGATTTTGATGAGGAACATTTCAAATACTTTGATGAAGTAATGACCTATGTGGCTGATTCTCAAGAAAGACCTTTTATTGACAAAGATGAGAGGTTTTTTTTTGAATATGCTTTGAAAGATAGTCAATTTAAGTTTTTTAAAGATGATAACGAAGAATATATTTATACGAGTGATAGTAATTATATTAAAAATATGTCTGATGAAAATATAACAATTGTATGCAGTAATGGAAACTACTCTTTAAAACCAAATCAAATACTAATTGCTGATTATAACGAATGTATCAATAATACTAAAATGACTTTTGGAAAAAACATTGACAAGATGGTTAAAGTTGATGACTTAGAAACACGAGAGTACATTCCTACTCAAAAACAGAAAGTAATATTTGATAGTGTTATAGAAACATTAGAAGCGTTCAATTATGGTGTTTATACTATATCAGAAAATGGAATGATTAATGGCATGGAAATTGAAACTTGGACAAATGAAGGAGTAAATATGATACATCTAATCCAATTTTATGAAGATTTCACGGATATATATGATGTAGAAAAAATAAATAAACAAATTGAAGAAATTGCAGATAATTTTTCTGTGGATGATGAAATAGATTTACATAGAGAATCTTGTGATTATAGGCAATCTTTTTCAATAAAAGATTCATTAGAAGATTTTGAAGAATATGAAAAAAAGCTAAAAGAAATGTCAAAAGAATTTTTAAATAAATATCATAAAATTTTATATGAAAAATTTATAAAAAATGTGGACAAGGAGGAGTCAAAGAATGAAATTAATTACTAAAGAATTAGAAAAAATTTTTGAAAAATATCCTATTGGAGCTCAAGACGGTTTAGGTGGAAAAGCAAAAGTTATAGCAAAATTTTTTAATCCGATTGGACCAGGAACTTGGTTAATAACAGAAGCAGAAAAGCTAGAAAATGGCGATTATGAAATGTTTGGATATTGTCATCTTGGAGATGATGAAATGGCTGAGTTTGGATATGTAAGATTGTCAGAATTGGAACAATTACAATTACCATTTGGATTAAAAATTGAGAGAGATTTATATATGCCAGATGATTGTGATTTGATTCATGCAATGAAAACTACTGGTATTACTCCACCAGCATATATATTGAAAGATTATGAAAAAAATGAATCTAATTATTCTGAAATTATACTTTCTAAAGTTACAAATTATTTTAAAGAAAATAAAATAGAAAACTTAATGAATTATGGAAATGACTATGATGAAGGACTATTACATTTATCTTCACTATATAAGAATTTATTGGATGAATTAAATATAAACTACTTAAATATTTATACAGAAGATATTTCAGATGGCAAATATCTAACGACTATAACTTTTGAGGATAATTCACAAATTAATTTAGACACAAGTGCTTTCAATGGAATTGATGTAGTAACTGAAAATATTAAATCAATCTATGAATATGTAAATACAATAAATAAAGAAAATGAAATAGACTGTGAATATTAATTAAGAGGTGAGAAATTTGAAAACATACAATTATTCTTGGATAGATTTCCTATCAGGTTCAAATGTTATAAAAGTTACAAATGAAAGAGAATTTAATTCGTTCAAAAACTTTCTTAGAGAATGTGGTTTGCTTGAAATTTTAGGTAAACAAACAGAATATTCTGACTGGCAAAGATTAGCAATAATAAACAACAAAGATAAGGATATTTTCTTATTTGAATATCAGAATTATAAAGGATTAACTTGGAGTGATGATATAAAGCAGTCTGTAGAATGGTATGATAAAGAACCAATAAATGTATCAGAATTACAAGAATTTTTTGATAAAAAAACTCTCGCAAATACTACAAATCATATATCAAAAAATGATTCAGAAATTGAATATATAGATTAAATATTTATTAAAAAACTGCTTAAAAAAAACTTCTCCCAGCGGGCCAAAAAGGGTCTTAGGGTTTTCCCTAACAAGCATTACAGGTGTCGATACACCATGCTTGCGAATAAAAGTCATATAAAATGACATCTTATTCGGGAGCAAAATTGAAATTTTGCTCTTACCTTTTCGCTGCGCATACGCTAGCTCAAAGTTTTTTTATTTAGATTCGTTTATTTTCAAATAAAAAAGTGATATAATAATAAAAATTTTTGATAGTTTGGAGAGGATATACATTGAACCCTGTAGATATTTATATAGACAGAAAGATTAAGTTGAATTCAAATATAATAATTTTTACATATTATGAGCTAAGAGTAAAATTAAATTTATATGAAAGTGAAACTAAAGAATTCTTAGATATGTGTGAAGATGAATTAGAAGATTTAGGATATAGTATTTATTATACTGGCGAGAAATATTTTTATGATAATAAATCATTAGTTGTAAAAGAAAATCAGTTAATGGTAGCAATAAAGAAAAAATAGAAAAACTTTAACAGAAATGTTACAAGTTTTTTTTTATTGGAGAAAATTTATGGTTAGAGATTCCGAAAATGAAAATAATAAAATATATTTGTCGTATAAAAAGATTTTGAATTTATTAAATATTCAAAATATAAAAACTTCAATGAACAAAGATATTGATTATAAAATTTTATTACAGGCAATCAGAATTATGGAAAAAAAGCATCCAATTTGTAGGTGGCGACAAATAAGAGCTAAAGATAATAAACATTATATTCTGATAGAGGGATTCTATTGGTTATCTTTTGTATATTTTCAGCATTCTCAAAAGCAAATTGATGCTGATATAGACTTCTTTAAATTAAGAATTAGTCAATATCAAAAATTATTAAATATTAAATCAAAGAATTTTTGGCTACGAGAATATAAATTAGTAGAATTAATAGATTACTTTGATAGAAGTGAGATAACTATCAAAAAAGCTATTTCTAAAATGATAAAATATAACAAAGATTATATGTTTATCAGAGAAAATAAATATTTTGTTACTAACGAAGGAATTGAGTGGTTATGTAAAAATATTTTTAAGCAAAAATATTTGGAAATACTAGAAAAGTATAAAATGGAATTAACTGAATTATATATTAAAGCTGGTTATCCTTATGATCTTTTTGATTAAAATCCTAGAGATGGGCTGACAATCAGGCTTAAATACGCTATAACGGTTTTGATAATTAATTATCTATTTGTGTATATACACTTTATTTCTCTAGAAATGAGGTGGTTCTTATGCTAGATGAAGATTATGCAAATATTGTTCATACTTTATTAGATTTTGCTAAAAGGAATATACTGGATTTTAAACAAAAGGATAATTTCTTCAAAGTAGTGATGAGTTTAAAAGAAAAAACTCAAAAACAAAAAGAACGATTTATAATGTTTTACAATTTAGATAAAAATAATAATGAAGAATATACTTTATCAAAACTAGCAAAATATAACAATTGTACATCATCAGCTGTCAAATTTTCTATTACATCTGTAGCAAGTAAATTAGCTAATTTAAAAGATGATAGAAAATACATTTTAGTACAAATTTATGAGCAGTGTATTGCAAAACAAAACAATTAATTATTTATAAGAAGCATTGGATTCATGCTTCTTTTTTTATGGAGGGGTTTATGAAAAATGTTAAAAGAAATAAAAGGATTATGGTTTGGGTTTCAGAAGATGAAAAAAATCTTTTAGAAGCTAAAGCAAAATTTTATGGATATAAAACTTTTGCAGCATATATCAGAGATGCAGCAGTTTTTGAAAAAATAACTCATATTGATATTGATGGAAAGAAAGAGATATATGATGCTTATTCAGAAAATACAAAAGAGTTAAAAAAGATTATAAAAGAACTTAGACATACTCTAAAATATGCAACACAAATTAATGAAATGGATATTAGTAGCATAAAAACAATTCTATTTAATATTATTCGTAATCAAAAGGAATCATTAAAATTAATTGCTAAGAAGTTAAACTATAATGAATGGCAAGAAATAAACCATTCAAGAAATATTGGAGGGAAATAAAAATGCCATATACCAAAAGAAGTGCCCATTATGGTTCACCCAAGCAACTGATAGAATACATTTTAGATGAAAAAAACATTGGAGAAAAAGTTGCTGTTGCATCTTCACTTAATTGCAATGTGGATACAGCATTATATGAAATGTTAGATGTTCAAAAGAAATACGAAATGCAAGGAAATCGTGTAGCATATCATATAATTCAAAGTTTTGCACTCACAGATAAAATAACTCCAGAACAAGCAAATGAAATTGCAAGAAAATTGTGTAAAGAATTATACCCTGACTTTCAATGTGTGATTGCAACCCATTGTGATAGAGGTCATCTTCATAATCATATTTGTTTAAATGCTATTAATATGAATGGAAAAAAACTTGAAGATAGACTTGCCAATTATAAAGAAGGATTGTATGGTTTAAGTGAAATAAGCGATAAAATTTCAAGTGAATATGGATGTTATATTATGCCCAAAAGAATTTTCAGCAAAGTTAAAGATAAAAATTATTATTATCAATATAAAAAACAGACATATAAAGAAAAAATAAAATCAACTATTAATGATTTATTACCTAAGTGCAATACTCTAGATGAATTATTGGATGAATTATCAATTCTTGGCTATGAAGTAAAAAGAGGAAAACATATAGCAGTTAAAATTACAGGCATGGAAAGATTTATGCGAATTGACACAATTAGCAATGAATTTTCTACTGATAATTTATATAATTATTTTAAAAATATAAATAACCTAAAAATATTAGGCTTAAAAACTACAGAAAATGAATTTAATTCTAAAATCTATTATAAGGCTTTAGAATCAAAAGAAGCTATTGAAAAAAGTCAATTATCTACAGAAAATAAAATTTATACAGAATATCAGAAAACTAAATATCAGGAAGTCAAAAGATATTACCAATTAAAACAACAATTAGAATATTTAGATAAATATAACATTAGAAGTTTCAATGATGTCGATTGTGAGATTCAATCAATGCGAAACCAAATAAAATCTAGAAATATTGCTTTAAAAAAATTCAAAACATCAGTACAAAAAATAATAGAAAATACTGAAAAGGCTCATGATTTTATCAATTTATATGAACTGTATGAAAATGCCATGTACTTTAAGGAACAAGATTCCGATTATATATTGCCCAAAGAAGTTGAAATATTCCTAAATATAAAAAAAGAATTAGGTTTTAATTCCGTAGATGATGCAAAACTATATATAAAAAAAACTTGTGATGAAAGAATAAAATTGAATCAACTAAAAAAGGAAATCTTAGATATGCAAAGAGAATTAAACCATCTAGATACAATCAAAGAAGAAAAATTATCTAATAGCAACTTGTTTATTCATAATATCAAATTTGGTTCAAATAGAATAGAATACTCTTTATCCGATGATGATAATTTTTGTATTAACTTACCATATACTAAAGAAAAAATACATATTCCCAAAAAATATGTTGCCTATAATGAAAAAAATAAATTTTACACTTTATATTTAGTAGATGACAAAGAGTATGAATTATTTAATGAAAAAAATGAAAAAATGAAAAATATTAAAGGTATAGAACTAGAAAAGTATGTTCTAGAAAAGAAAAAAGAAATAGATAGCTTATATGCTTCTATAAATATAGCTTAAAAGACCTCAGGTTGCCCCCAGAGGTCTTTTTTTAATGCAATGGAGGAATTATATATATGTTAAAATTATTTAGTTTATTTGCAGGTATTCGGAGCATTTGAAAAAGCACTTGCAAGACTTAAAATACCATTTGAAATAGTTGGATTTTCTGAAATAGATAAATTTGCAGTTAAAAGTTATTGTGCAATTCATAATGTTCCAGAATCCAAGAATTATGGTGATGTAAAAAAAATAGATGCAACTACATTGCCTGACTTTGACCTGTTGACCTGGGGATTCCCTTGTCAAGATATATCGATTGCTCGGAAAAATGCAAGGAATAAAAGAAGGTGAAACCAGAAGTGGTTTATACTATGAGGGTTATAGAATTCTAAAGGAAAAAAGACCTTCCTACAGTATTATAGAAAATGTTAAAAATCTTACAAGTAAAAGATTCAAACAACAATTTGAATCTATATTAAACGATCTTTCCGAATTAGGATATACAAATTATTGGAAGGTATTAAATGCAAAAAATTTCGGAATTCCTCAGAACCGAGAACGTGTATTTATTGTTTCTGTTCGCAATGATATTGCTCAAAACAACTTTTGTTTTCCACAAGAAATCCCCTTATTGAGGAAACTAAAAGACTTGTTAGAAGATAACGTTGATGAAAAATATTACTTATCTGAAAATGCAATTGGACGATTGATAAAAAAGAATAATAGATTAATAAGAAATTTAGAAAATCCAGATGTTAGCTCTTGCATAATAGCTGGATATTATAAAGTTGATGGAAGAAATAATCAATACATAAGTGATAATAATGTGCAGAGAATCATAGGTATTTATGATAGCGAAAATAAAACGCATCAAGCTGGAAGTATTTATAATCCTATTGGAATATCTCCAACACTTACAACTATGTCTAGTGGAGGAAATAAACAACCATTTATTTTAGTACATGAAGGTACAAAAAAAGGATATACAGAAGCAAGAGAGGGTGATTCAATTAATATTGCATATCCAAATAATATTTCAAAACGAGGTAGAGTTGGGAAAAATGTTTCACAAACTATTTTAACTTCGCCTAATATTGCTGTACTAGAAAACAATAAAGAATTTTCTCAACCTAAAGTTCAGGACAGAATATATGATTCAAACGGAATTTATCCTACAGTAATTGCAAGTGGATTTAAACCTAAAATTGCAGAAAGAAAAATGTTTAATTCTTTTAATAATAAAATGATAACTGACATTGCACCAACTCAAACTTGTTCATGTGGAAATGTAACATCAACAGCAGCAATTCTTGTTTCTGAGGATTTTAAAACATATATGAGAATAAGAAAACTGACTCCTTTAGAATGTTGGCGACTAATGGGATTTGATGATAAAGATTTTTATAAAGCTAAATCTGTAGGTATTTCTGATACTCAGTTATATAAACAAGCTCGGTAATAGTATTGTTGTTAATGTATTAGAATGTATCTTAAATGAGCTATTGATATATGAAAACATAAAAAAATGTGCATAAAATATTAAGGGTATTTCTAAGATTTATATAGAAAATACCCTTGTTTTTATTAAAATACCCTTGAAAAAATATAAATAAAAAGCACTTGCATAAACTTGCAAATGCTTGGTATTATTGGTTGCGGGGGGAGGACTCGAACCTCCGACCTTTGGGTTATGAGCCCAACGAGCTGCCAACTGCTCCACCCCGCGGTGTTAAACTTCATTTATTATAATACAAAAACCTCGTTTTGTCAACTGAATCCAATAAATTTGAATAAGTTTTTTGAACAATTAGCGAAAGGATATACTTTCTATATAAGTATATGATACTCTACTTAAAATATTCCATTATTTTTAATGACTATAAATAAATTGGTTGTCTATTTTTTCAAATATTTCTAATAATCTATTATAATCTTCTTGACTTACATCTTTTTCTGATAGCGACTTCATATATGCCTTTTCTTCTTCTTCATCGTATTTTTTACTATAATACAGATTTAAAAAAAATTTAATAACATCATATTCACTTTCAGTATATTTTTTATCTTCAACAGTAATATTCAACTTTTCTAAAACTTTAAAATCATTCTTGTTGAAAAAATCATATATATAAATAGTTCTAGAATTATAATATTTTTCTTGCCATTTTTCATAATCAATCATTATTAATATTCTCCTTTTCTATATTCTCAACTTTTATTAATTTAACTGCATTTTCTATTTCCTCAATTAAGCAATTCCATTCAAAAGGTTTCTTCAAATAAGCTATTACATTTGAAGGCATAACATAATTATTTTTATACATTATTTCTTCTTTTGGACTAGCTGTAATTAAAATAAATTTTTCTTTTCTTCCATCTTTTTCTGCTTGTAATAATATATCAAGTCCTGATATAGATTCACCTTTTCTCATTAAATCAGAAATTATTATATCTATGTTTTCTTTTTGCATTACCTCTAATTGTTCCTCTGAACTTGAAAGGGTTTTATAAATGTTAAAATCACTTTTTTCTTCAATAAATTCTTTCATAAATTTAGCAAGACTTTTATTATCGTCTGCAATTACTATTTTTAAACTTTTTTTCATAAATATTTTTTCCTTTCTCAATTTTTATAATCTGGGCTTATTAAATGGTTCTCTTTTCTATATTAAAATACTGTAGAAAAGGAGTATTAATATGGGGTATATTAGAAAATTAAATGATTCTGTAAACATTATAGGCACAAATTTAAGGAAATACAGAATACAAAATAATTATTCTCAAGAGGATTTGTGTAAAAAACTAGCATTATTAGGGTTGACAATGTTTCAACCAGATATTTATGAAATCGAGAACAATAAACGCTTAGTGAAAGATTTTGAATTAAAGGCCTTCTGTATGGCTTTGAATATCTCAGCAGATGATTTGCTAAGGGATACAGAAAAATTTTTTGATTAAGCACTAATTTAATATTAGTGTTTTTTATTTCTTGAATATATATGCTGGGTTTATTACATTCGGTAAAAAAAATATTTTATTATATTAATTTTATCTTATTAAACTATTCTATCTCCTGAATCTATATATTTTAATTTATAATAGTATATAATTATATTTTACAATATTTTCAAGTGGTAATCAACATGCATAAGTCAAAAAGATGCCTGAAAGTATTGCTAAATAAGGGGATTATTTTTTGTCGACAAAATGCGACTATTTACAAGAATACTTGTAAATAATAAATAAAAAGGATTGGTAATAGCCAATCCTTTTTTGTAGTGGGGTGAAGTACGGGGTTTGAACCCGCGACCTCTGGAGTCACAATCCAGCACTCTAACCAACTGAGCTAACTTCACCAAACAGACTACAACCTATATTACATATTTGTAATATACAAGTATACTATCATATTGTATGTGTTTTGTCAACACTTTTTTTAAAAAAACTAGGTAAACTTGTAAAAAAGTTATGAATATAATCATATTCATAACTTTTTTACACTAATATTGATGTTATTTTTGCTTCTTCAAACATTCAATTTCTTTCCTTTGCCTTTCAATTTCTTTATAGAAAGATTCTATATGAAATATCAAGGGTTCAATTTGACTTTTAGCTGAATAGAAAAGGTTTTCATATCTTGGATACTTATATCGACATTCTTTAAAGAATGGCAAATAATAAGTTTTGGTTTCCATTGCTTTTCTATACCGAGCTTCAAAGGTCTTCTCTTCTAATGTCATCATGTTGTGCATTCGATCGCTTGTTTTTATTGCAGAAGCATTCATATCAGAAGATATTTCAGATAAGTATGCTATTAAGTTTGCAGGTTCCTTATAATCAACATTTGATTTTTTTGTTACCAGCATAACCAATCTTGCAACATTAGGATTAAACATCTTAGCGATGGTAATTTCTCTATATCCTTCAACATCTTCGATAATATCATGTAATAATGCAGCACATATTACATCTTCATCTTTTATTCCGAAGGATATGAGATTGTTAGCAACGTCGATGCAGTGATTATAATAATCAGTGCCATTATCACGTTTGAATCCTTTTTCGATGCACATTTCTTCTTTGACTAAATCCAACGCTTGCATTGCCTTTGAATTTATACCATAGAGAATAGTTAGCCTCCGTTCCAAAAACTGACTAGGACTTTGATTAAAGAATGTCATCATAGTTGTAAACTCCTTTCATTAGTGTTTTTTTATATAAACCCTTATTAGGGGATTTAACAATGTTTTAGTAAAAAGGAAGAGGAGAGTCCTCCTCTTCCCAATGAACATTCCATAAATGCTATTCACTTTTTTTCTTACTTTCAAATTTGCAGTAACCGATGATGGTATTTATAATAAGGTATCCTTCACATATAATTGAGAACCAAGATTTAAACGGTATCGCATATATGATGTAGCACATGCTTATTACAATGTTACCAACACGAGTAACTTTCGTACTACTTGCCCAGTAGGAATAAATACCAACAAGTGTTAATACACAAGGTAAAATATCTACAGGACTTTTGTAGAAAATGATTGTCAGTACAATTGCAATAACTCCAAAGACTGCCAAAATCCATTTAGGATTTGCTTTACTCTTTTTTTCGTTATAGATAAAAAGAGCATTCCGAAGTAATGCAATTATACTTGCAATGATTCCCATTACTCCCCCAAGGAGAGTAAACTGAATAACCATCAGAGCTTGGTAGATACAGCTAAAAGCTAATATCTCCATTCTGTTCTTTTTCCGTAAACCTATTCCAAGAAGGATATAAGCTACAACGATGATTGCTTGAGCAATCCAATACTTTGTGTCCATAAAATAGTTCCTCCTTTAATAACTTTGAAATAGAATAGGAATGTTCATTATACAAAGTTGCTTGTATATTACCATTTTAACACAAAAAAAATAAAAATACAAGTATACTTGTATTTTTATTTTTTTGTGTAATCACTATTTATACTAAAACGCTCGAATATTTAATTTTAATCACAAGTAAACTATTAAAATACATTGACTTTCTATATCAGTTATGATATAACTATATCGTAAATTTATGGTAGGTTTAGCTCAGTTGGTTAGAGCGCTAGTTTGTGGCACTAGAGGTCGTGGGTTCGAATCCCATATCCTACCCCATAAAAAAAATTGATTCTATTGAATCAATTTTTTGTTTCTAATTCTATTATTTTATTAGATATTTCATTAGCAAACTTTATATCATGAGTTACAATTAATATTGCTTTTCCTGAATCTGCTAATTCTTTTATAATTTTAAATATCTGTTTTACTAATTTTGGATCTAAAGCACTTGTTGGTTCATCAAAACATATAACTTTAGGGTTTGTTGCTAATGTTCTTGCTATAGCTAGTCTTTGCTTTTCTCCACCAGACAATTGATATGGATAAGCATCACACCTTTTTAACAGGCTCATCTGACTTAATAATTCTCTAGCTTTTATTTCAGCTTCTTGCTTGTTAACGTTTAATACCCTTGTTAATGGCAATGTTACATTTTTTAATACTGAGTAGTTTGGAAATAAGTTGTAATCTTGAAATACCATTCCAACATCTAATCTAGCTTGCTTTAAATTCTTTTTAGAAATAGCATTATTATTTATTATTATTTCGCCTGAATCTATCATTTCCAAAGCATTTATACATCTTAATAGAGTTGACTTTCCTGCTCCTGAATCTCCTATTATAGAAACTATTTCTCCTTGACTCACATCTAATGAAAAGTCCTTTAAAATAGTTCTATTATTAAAACTTTTACTTATATTTTTTATTTCTAATACTTTCATTTTTCCCTACCTATAATATTCTAGTTTCTTTTCAATATAATTGAAAATTGCTGTTAGCACTACACTTATTATCAAATATACCATACCTGCTACGCATAATGGCAAAATAGAAGATTTAAAATTTGCCTGTTTTTGTGCTAATGAGAACAATTCAGTTACTCCAATAATTTGAGCTAAAGATGTATCTCTTACAAGTGTTATTACTTCATTTGAAATTGATGGTAATATAATTTTAATTGTCTGAGGTAATATAATTATAAAAAATGTTTGAATTTTATTAAATCCAAGTGTAAAAGCTGCTTCCCATTGCCCTTTTGATATACTTTCAATGCCACCTCTAAAAATTTCTCCAAAATAAGCTGCATAATTCAAAGAGAATGCTATTATAATAGCAACAAATCGATCATACGATAATCTAAATAAATAATATGGAGCAAAATATATACAAATTATTTGTAATAATAATGGAGTGCCCCTCATAACTAAAATATATAATTTAGTTATGAGAGAAACAATTTTATTCTTTGACATACTTAAACAAGCAACTATTATCCCCAATGGTATTGAAAAAAGCAGTGTTAAGATAAATATTTTTAACGATACTTGTAATCCTGATAACAATATACTCATTAATTTGCTTAAATAATTCCAATCCATTTTTATCTCCTTATTTTGATTTAATTATTGTATTGTCTTTTCCAAACCATTTTGTAGATATTTCACCTAATGATCCATCTTTTTTCATTTCTGCTAAAATATCATTTACTTTTTCGCATAATTCTGTATCATTTTTTCTGAAACCTATTGCATATTCTTCTTCTTCTAATACATCGCTTAATACTCTATAATCTTTATTATTTGAAGTTATATAGTAATTAGCAACAACATCATCTATAAATACTGCATCTGTTTGATTTATTTCCATATCCATAAATGCAGTTATATTTTCTGAATAAGTTACAACTTGTGATAAATCTTTAGAAATCTCTGCACCTTGTAATATTTCTTCTGCTGTTGAACCGGCTTGAACACCAACTTTTTTTCCTTTTAAATCATTAATTGAATTTATATTACTATCTTTTTTAACTACAAAAGTCATATTATTTTTTAAATATGGGTTTGATAAACACATAGCTTCTTTTCTATCATTGTTTATAGACATACCATTCCAGATGCAATCAATATTATAAGAATTTAATTCTTGTTCTTTTGCAGTCCATGAAATAGGTTGAACAACTAATTCTACATTTAATCTCTTGCAAACTTCCCTTGCAACATCAATGTCAAAACCAACTATTTCATTATTTTCATTTCTAAATCCCATTGGTGGGAAACTATCATCTAGTCCTAATATAAATGTTTTCTTACTTAAAACTTTTTGTAAAGAATCTCCTTTTTCTTTTGTTTGAGTTTTTATTCCTATAAAAACTCCTGCGATTATGATAGCAATGACTATAATTGCTATAATTATTTTCTTATTCATAAAAATCCTCCTTCTAAAGTAGCAAGAGAGAACTACTTTAATACAATAAATACTTTCTATAAACTGGCCAGTTTATTTTTACATCAAAAAAACCTTACGGTGCTCTACCGTAAGGTTTCCTTTTCGGCACAAGCACCATAAGCTTGTGCCATATATGACACAAGCTAGTTTTTATGATGCTCATTATTAATTATTATATTTGTTATTTTAGCTTTCATAATAATTCCTCTCTTCCAATATGCAATCAATATTACCACAATTGAAATAAACTGTCAATATATTTTATGAAAAAAATTCAAAATGTTTTCAAAATCTTTTGACATACAGAATAAAAAATTATATAATATATAAATAAAGGAGATAGAACAATGAATTATTTAAAAATCATTAAATTAAATAATTGGTGGAATGTATGGGAAAAAAATCACCCATACAGAATTGTTGTGTCTTAGAAAACGCATAATATAAAGATGTATGTTAATAAGCGCATGTATGAGTGATTGAAACTTATATATGTGCTTTTTTGCATGAGAAAATTGGAGGAGGTGGTGCATATATGGATGTTGATTGGAAATGGAGAAAATCAGAAAATAATTTAAAGAAAGAGGGAATTTATTATGAACTATGGAAATTTTGGTGGACAATATGTGCCACAAGAATTAAAAGAAAAGTTAAATGAAATTGAAGAGGAGTTTAAGAAAGCAAAAAACGATGACAATTTTAAAAAGGAATATTTATATTATTTAAACCAATATGTAGGAAGACCTAGTCCGTTATATTTTGCAAAAAATTTAAGCGATTATTCCAAAGGTGCAAAAATATATTTAAAGAGAGAGGACCTAAATCATACTGGATCTCATAAAATAAATAACGCTTTAGGGCAAATACTTTTGGCAAAGAGAATGAACAAAACACATATTATTGCAGAAACTGGTGCAGGTTCACATGGAACAGCTGTAGCAACAGTATGTAGCTTATTTAATATGAAGTGCAGTATATTTATGGGCAAAGAAGATATAAAAAGACAAATGCCAAATGTTGAAAGAATGAAGATATTAGGAGCAGAAGTTATAGAGGTAAAAGAAGGAAAAGGAACATTAAAGGAAGCTGTAGATGCAGCATTTAATTATTTGTTAAAAAATCAAGATGTATTTTATTTAGTTGGTTCATGCGTTGGACCTAGTCCATATCCAGAAATGGTTAAATATTTTCAAAAAATTATAGGAGAAGAGGCTAAAGAACAAATATTAAATCAAGAAGGAAAACTTCCCAAAGCTATAATAGCTTGTATTGGTGGAGGTAGCAATAGCATAGGATTGTTTACTGATTTTATAAAAGAAAAAAATGTTGATATATATGGGATAGAAGCAGCTGGAAAAGGTCTTAATACAAATCAACATGCTTCAGCTATTTATAATAATAAAATTGGTATACTGCATGGAATGAAAACATATATTATGCAAGATGAAAATGGAAATATAATAGAAGCATATTCTATTTCAGCAGGATTAGATTATCCAGGAATAGGTCCAGAACATGCCTATTTAAACTCAATTGGGAGAGTAAAATATGACAGTGTAACAGATAAAGAAGCTATAGAAGGATTTAAAATATTGTGTAGATTGGAGGGGATTATACCAGCATTAGAAAGCAGCCATGCAATAGCTTATGCTATTAAAATCGCTAAAAATTATTCAAAAGATGATTCTATTATTGTCAATCTATCTGGTAGAGGAGATAAAGACTTAAAAACTATTTTAGGTTAGAATAAAAAGGTAGCTTTAGAATTTTCTAAAACTACCTTTAAATTATTAACAAATATATGTTAGATAAAGTTAATTTATTTTATTTATTATCACTTATTTTTATGCTTTTATAATTTACACCTTTCTCATCTAAATTAATATAATAGTAATACATATCAATACACTGTAAATCACCATCCCATACTTCTTCTGAATAATTATCAGTAAAGAAATTTTTTATAGTTTTATAATATTTATCAAATCCACACTTTACATAGAATGGTATGTTATTTTCTGTTGTACCTACAATCATTTTTTTATACTTATTTTTATATAATTGTATTACATATTGGATTAATTTTTTACCATATCCTTTTCCCCTTGATAATTTTGCAGTTGCAATATTTTTCAGTTCACATATATTATCATTAACTTTAGTAATTATCACTTCTGCTAATATTTCACCTTCTTCAAATAGTCCATACATATCAGAATCATCTATATATTTTTCTACTATTTCTTTATCTGGATCAGCTTCTAATACTAAATCTATGTATTTTTCCTTTTCAAAGATTTGCTTTATTTCCAACATATAAATCCTCCTATTGAATATCATTAATTTTTATAATATTATACTATTTTTTTGTGTAATAATCTAGTTATCTTATTATTTTATAAAAACAAGGTAGTTTTAGAATTCTCCAAAACTACCTTTTAAGTTGTCATCCAATACCTGTTAGATAGGGTAAAGGATTTGAACAGATTATTTGGACAGCTTCTTCTCCATGAAGATTCTTGCGTCCTTTGCGACTGTTCCATCAGTTCTTCTTCTCTCCACTTCTTCAATGATGTCAAAGAGCTGTACAAAACCACATCTCTTTGCAATGCCATAGGACATCGAGTTTTCCTCGTTGGTTCTAAGATAAATGTAATCATATCCCAGAACCTCCAAATGTCGAATTGCATGCTCGAACAGATGGGTTCCTATGCCCTGATTTCTGTACTCAAACCGAGTAGCGACATCAGAGAGATACATCACCTTAGCATCACTAGGATACTTTACGGGATGTTTGCCGGGTTCATAAGGTTTCATAGTGAGAATACCAGCGCATTCTCCATCATCGGCATAATATCCGAAGATAATGCCACCATGCTGGAAAGACTCATATTCTTCCCTAACCTCATCATCCGACCAGCTCTCGAAGAACGGGAAGGATTCAAATACCTTGAATACTTTTGCAAAGTCCTCGAGGCCTACGCAGTTCCGAATTGTGCCGTTTTGCAGTTTTTTCATGATAATCTGCCCTTTCTTAATTTATTAAATGCTATTCAGCATTTGCTATATTATATCACACATTTTGCTGTTTTACAAGTATACTTGTAAATAAAAAGCAATAAAATATAGTAAAATATTCAATATAATATAGTATACTTGTACAAAATTGATTGACATAAATCAATAAAAATGGTACAATATATATATGCACAGGTGTTGCATAATGTAAAAAATTTCTATTTTTTACAGCTAACAATCATTTATTAACTGAAAGGAGATTTTCAAGATGAAAGTTCAACCCAAAACACTCACAGGTTTTATGGAACTACTCCCTAACGAGCAGGTACTGTTTAACCAAATGAAGGCAAGCATCCAAAAGTCTTACGAGAAGTTTGGATTTTTGCCGTTAGACACCCCCGTTATCGAAATGTCGGAGGTTTTACTTGCAAAAGCTGGAGGTGAAACAGAAAAGCAAATTTATCGCTTTAACAAGGGCGATAGTGATTTGGCTCTTCGCTTCGATCTGACAGTTCCGTTGGCAAAGTATGTTGCAGAATACTACAACGATTTGCCGTTCCCTTTTAGACGTTACCAGATAGGTAAAGTCTATAGAGGTGAAAAACCTCAGAGAGGTAGATTCAGAGAATTCTACCAATGCGACATTGACATCATTGGAGATGGTGAATTACCTATTATCACAGATGCTGAGATTCCTTCTGTAATCTATACTACATTTCAGGATCTTGGATTTGAGGATTTCACTATCTGCATCAATAACAGAAAAATCCTTAATGGACTTTTTGATTCCCTTGACTTGAACGAGCTGTCTGTTGATATTATGAGAATCATCGACAAAATCGACAAGGTTGGGAAGGACGCTGTTATTGGAGAGATTATTACTCTTGGAGTAACACAAGAAGCAGCAGATACCATCATTGATTTTATTTCAATAGATGGCACTACTGACGAAAAGATTGATGCTTTACAAAAGTTGTCAATCGACAATGAAACGTTTACTACAGGAGTAAAAGAACTTATCGAGGTAGTAAATGGTATTCGTTCCTTTGGTGTACCAGATAATTTCTTCACGATTGATCTTAAAATCGCACGTGGTTTGGATTACTATACAGGTACTGTATATGAAACATTCCTTAACGGTTATAGGAAAATCGGAAGTGTATGCTCTGGTGGACGTTACGAAAACCTTGCCGAATTCTACACTGACAAGAAATTGCCGGGTGTTGGAATTTCCATCGGACTCACAAGACTTTTTTACCAGTTGAATGAGAGAAACATGGTAACGGCAAAGAAAAAATCCATTTCTGATGTTTTGGTCTTTTCTTTGGATGATGACATTAGCGCGTGCTTGTCCGTAGCTACTTACCTTAGAAAATTCGGTATTAATACCGAAGTCTATATGGACAATAAAAAGGTAAAAGCTAAGATGAAGTATGCAAATAAGTTGAACATCCCTTATGTTATTATCATAGGTGAAGAAGAAAGAAAAACCGGGAAATATTCTTTGAAGAATTTGAGTACTGGTGAACAGGTTGCTCTTTCCCTTGAGGAAATCGCCAAAATTATCGCATAAGTTGTTAGTCAACTACGTGGGGAGAATACTTAACTTAGTGTTCTCCCTCACCTTTTTTAATACTTAGGAGGGCTTAGTATGAAAATTGCTATGGTTTTACTTGATGATTTTGACAACAATGTACTTGGACGGTCATTTGACAAAATTGTAGTTCGAAAAAATACAATCACCGTTTTTAACGATGGCAAGGTTGGATTATATAATTCATCCGACTTTTCGTTAATACTCGAATGTGTTTGGGACTCAATATTAGAGAGTACATTTGGAGTAGTGGCATTAGCACAAACAAAGTCTGCTTTTTATTCCTATACAGGACAATGTATATTGAAATGTGAGTGGGATAAAATCAAGGTTACAAATGAAGGATTAATTGTTTTTAATGATGGAAAACAAGGATTTTATTCCTTCGATGGTAAATGTATTTTTGATTGTGCTTATAAGCGTGTTGAATCATACGCTAGTGCTATTCTTGCATTTAAGGATAAAAAAAGATATGTTTACAATATTAAGAAAGGTAAATTTGAGTAAAGAAAAAGGGGATTTGTTCAAAAATCCCCTTTTTCTTGTTTTAAAAATTTCTTTTAATAATATCAAGCAACTGACTAATTTCAAGACTGTCAGAACTAGGCACTTCTATTATTTTCTTCTCTGTTTTACTACTTATAGACAAATAATTTTTTACAGCTTTTCTTGTTAAGAAAAATACATTGTTACCAACAACATTTTTTATCATAAATAGTGGAGGCACAGCAATATCTGTTGATCTAACTTCTTGCTGTTTTAACTCTTTAGATAAGTTACGCAAGAATTCCTCATCATTTTCTGCTATTTGCATCTTCTCCTTTGCTATAAGGTATCTCTCAATGTAATTTAATGTTTTGGTATCATAGTATACATCTATATCTTCTGCATTAGAAATTTTAGTTAAAGATTCCAATAGTTCTTTCTCATTACTTAATACATTCATATTATATGAACTTAGAATTTTATTAGCACGATTTCTTATTTCTTCAATCTCATTTTCCATATATACTTATCTCCCTTATTAAGTTTTCCATAATAATATCATACATGTTTGCTTTTTACAAGTATACTTGCAAAAAAATAATGTAATCCACATATTTTGCTAATTTATGGCGATAATATTTACATATTTACTTGCTTTAAAAGTATTCTAGCAAATAGTAAAATTGAATATAAATAAGGATATAAGGTGTATATTATGAATAATGTAGATAATGAAAAGAAGAATATTATAGCGCAAACTATTGGAAAAAAAATTTATAATTTGAGAAATGCCAAAAAGTATTCTCGTGAATTTTTAGCAGAAAAAGTAAATTTATCAGCAAATTATATATATGAAATAGAAAATCGGAAACTATATGTTGGGATGTATTCCTATTATTGATATTTGCAATGCTTTAGAAATAACTCCTACAGAATTACTATCCGATTTTATAGTATTGCCTAAAAATATATTAAAAGAAACTCTTTCAACCGAATTAGATAAACTTTCTGAAAGAGATTGTGAAATAATATTAACAATGATAAAAATGATGCAATAAGAAATAAGAGGATTCAATAGAGAATCCTCTTATTATTTACAGTTTAATAAATATTGAATTATGTGTTGATTTATAAGCAAAAATATGCTTAGGCATATTTCCTTTTTTTATTTTTTTTTCTTTGAAAGTTTTTTACAACTTTCAATTATATTTGAAAGTTCGAACAATTCTTTTTCATTAAAATCATATAATGAATTTTGTATCTTTGAAATTAATATTTCTTTATTTTTCGTAGTATTATTAGACGTTTTTATTATTTGATCTAAGGAATGACCAGACATTTTTGATATTTTTTCAAATATTTCTATATTGGTAACTTTTCTTTCAGCATTTTCTAGTCTATTCAAAGTATGTAGACTAATACCTAATTCTTCTGCAAATTCTTCTTTGCTTTTCTTTAATTCTGATTCCCTAATCTTTCTGATATATTCGCCTGTTAATAAATAGTCCATTACATTTTCCCCCAAATTTATTTTACAATTTATAGTCTTAAAATCCCATTGCAAAAATGGTGTTAATTTGTTTCCAATATTGGAAAATAAAATGTGAGAACCTATTATTATTGAGCAACTTGCTTTTTTCGACTTTTTTTGTCGTTTATTACATTCCTAATATTTACAGTATTCGACATTTTTTTTATGAATATATTTATATAATTTGTTTGAAATTTGTCTGTTGATTTTGTTGTAAAGTGAGCGAAAGAGAAATATCAAAATAACTTATGATAATTGATCTTTATACTTTATAAATTCAACAGACAATTTTTTTGTAAAGGGGGGATTGAAATATAATTTAATATAGGACTTTACTTTCAAATTTCAATGGACAAGTTCCGAATTTTGAAATTTGGAGGTAAATATGAAAGATTATTTAAAATATCCTCTTTCACAAGAAGAAAGAGATTTAATTACTTCAATTATCTGGATTACAGCTAAAAGCTACAAACAAAGATTGTATAAAAGAAATCGACATCAATTAATACAATTTGATGATGTGGATATTCCTGTTGAGGATGAATATGATTTTTTTAGTCTAAAAACAAGGGGGGACTTTGACTTTGCAAAACCTATTGCAATGGTTGATAAAGTCAGAATTGTTGAATATGTGGATAGCATATTGTTGGAATTATCGTTGTATGAATTTAAGGAAGCATTAACTTTTGATGAAAAGTTAGTGCTTCTTTTGTATTCTTTCCAAAAAAATACACAAGAAAAAATTGCATTTCTCTTGTCTGTTACAGACAGAACTATACGCAACAGACTTAGGTCAATAGAAACTAAAAAAAGAGATTTTATTTTAGGAGGATTAAAAAATGTTTAATAATTTTTCGTTAAATAATAATGAGATAGAAAAAATATTATTAGATTTTGATAAGGAAATAAAAAAAGCATCTAAAGTATCGGGAAAGATAGATGAGGATTGTGTTCAGACAATCCGAATAGCAATTTACAAAAAACTTTCGATGAACAGACAAAAGAAATTTTAAAAAATTTTTAAAAATTTTTCCGGTTTTTTGATTGTTCGTGCCATTTACCTAGTAGAAGAATAAATTTTCACTTTTAAGAAAGTGAGGTAAATGGTATGGAACAAAATAATGATTTTTATTTTAAAGTTGCAGCTGAACACAAACTTCCTCCTTGAACTTTATAAAAAAATAAATTTTAGGAGTGAAAAACTATGATTAGAATTTTAATTGAATTAATAATGTTTGGCTGTACTATTTTTACAATAATACATATTATAAAAACATTAAAGAGTAAAAAAAAGACTAAACGAAACAAAACACCAAAGTTATCAGAATTAAAAGGAAAAGAATTTACAAAATATATAGATGATTTAACAAAAGATTTACATTAGTATTATTGTGTCTAAAAATAGGGATACAGAAAGTCAACCATTTTAATAGAAAGGGTTGATATGAATAATAAATCAAAAATCATTATATTGTACTATGAAGAAAAACTAAACATTGTTGAAATTGCTAATAAATTGAATATAAGTAAACAGTATGTATCTAAAATAGTACGAAAAGATTATCGACATTCTCTAGAAAAAAAATGTAGAAAAGAGCAAACAGCTATTAAAAGAAAAGAACAACTAAGACTTAATAAAAAGACTTATATGGAAAAGAAAAAAGCTGACAACTCTTATGAACAGTTAATTTGGCAACACAATCAAGCTACTTCAGAACTTTCAAAGGGAAAAACTATCAATAATAGAGCTTTTAAAAAGTGGAATTCTTCGATTTATGGCTACTATGACAAAGCTAGAGAATACCGAGTAAAAGATGAGTTCAAAGATAAGGTTTCCTATGCAATACCAAAAAAGATTAAATGGTATTAAAAAAGAAAAGTTGGAGATAGAAACTATGAATGTTATAGATGAAAAGATTGGCTTAAATTTAAAAGAAGCTAGTAAAATGTTGGGAATAAATGAAAAACTCATGTCTGATCTTACAAAAATAAAAGGATTCCCATGTATAAAATTCAAAAGAAGAATTGTTATTAATAAGAATAAATTACAAAGCTGGTTTGATGCTAATAGTGGTAAATATTTTTAAATATTTACTACTTTTTTTGGTCGTGGGGCTGACTTTTTTCAAAAAGCACGTTATAATCAAGAAAACTTTATATTTGTTCTAAACAACTTGTTTTCTTGATTATAAGGAGGTAATTAATGAAAGAAAACAAGAAAAAAAATAGTATTGGAACAATTAGAAAAAGAGGAAATAGATATGAGGGTAGAGTTTATGTAATTGTAGATGGAAAATCTGTCCAAAAATCAGTATATGGAGATACAGAACGAGAAGTAAATGACAAGATGAGAGCTAAAAAAAGGTTGTATGAAGAAAAACAAAATAATGCACTACCAAGTGAAGTTAGTGTAGACATAACAGTTGAAAAATGGATTAAAATATGGGTTAGAGATTATAAAAAACTTAATATAGCACAAAGTACATTAAATGGATATATCTCCAAAATCAAGTCATACATAATACCATATTTTAAAGGAATGAAAGTCATTGATGTTGGAAAAAGAGATTTTCAATTAATGATAAATGGTCTTATTGAAAGAAAAAAACCGTTATCATATAAAACAAGAAAAGATACATTAGGAATTGGTAGAATGATTTTTCAATCGGCAATAGATGATGTTCCTTTAATAGAATATAATCCAGCTGTTGGAGTAAAACTTGGAAAAAAAGAACCACCTAAAGAAAAAGAAATAATGTCTATTGAAGAACAATTAGAGGTAATGCAAATACTTATGTCAGAATATAACGGAATTGCTTTTTTTGCTTTGTTTACACTTGGAGTTAGAGCAAGTGAACTAGCAGGACTTTTATGGAAAGATTTAGATGAAATTTGTGAAAACATAAAAATAGATAGAGGATTTCAAGTGTTAGATATTTATGATGATGATCTTAATAGAATTGGAATTGAAAGAAAATATACTGATTTAAAATCATACAATAGTCATAGAAAAATACCTGTTATTTCAATACTAAAAGAGGAATTATTAAAGTATAAAAGACAAATTATGGAGAACTTAAATATAACGGATGAATCCAAACTTGATAATGAAAGTATTTTTAGAACAAAACTAGGTAATATCAGTGCTGACTATTTAAGGCATAGGTTGAATAATGTACTTAGAAAATATAATTTAAGGAAGGTTACAGTTCACGAATTAAGACACACATTTGCAACACGATGCCTAGAAAGTGGTATTGATATGAAAACACTTCAAATGTTATTAGGACATGCTGATTATTCTACTACTGCTAATATATATGCCCACGTTTTAGCAGATAGAAAAAATATGGAATTGCTAAAATATAATAGATATATGGCAAATACATTTGAGCAAAAATTTGATGATATTTTAAATCTTGCTAAAGATAATATCAAAGATGAAACATTAAGAGAAAAAACAGTAGAAAGCATACAAAGTAAATTTGAAGAAATCAATGCTAATAAGCAGGAAAAAATAAAACAAAAGAGATATATAAGAAAACTTCGTTTAAAATGTGCATCAGTAGTTTAATTGAATTTGATTTTTTTACAAAAATATGTTAATATAATAAAGTATAGTGTCGGAGAAGTCGGGGGAAATAAAAGATATTAACAAGGGTAAAAAACAAGGGTAACTTTGTATAAAACTCTTGAATATGTTGAGAAATGGTATGGTAGAGGCTCTTATATCGCAGGGCTCATAACCCGAAGGCAAGTTTAAAATGATTTTGCTTTACAATTTTGATTTAATCGTTACAGCTTGAATGGATGTAGCGATTTTTTACTACCTTTAAATTGGTTGCTATAATGCTTAAAAATATCACTATTATGTCAAATTGGGGAGAAATTGGGGATCAACTTCCCAATTGACGAAGAACCTTTAAGAAAAGCTAATTTCATAAGAATTCTTAAAGTCATTTTTGCAACAAAGTAAATCAAAAAAATATAAATATGAGAGTCACAAAAAAGATTTTTAGATAATATTGAATTACTAATCTGCCTTACTTGAAATTAACAAATTCTCTAATACATTTCCAGCAGTCCTATCATGAGATTTTAGTGGGTGAACATAGAAATTGTAAGTAGTAGTAATTTGTGCATGACCAAGTCTAGCAGATACTGTTGCAACATCAACTTGTTGTGAAATAAGAAGAGTTGCATTTGTATGTCTTAAACCATGAAAATTAATTACAGGCAATCCAATCTTTTTAACAAACTGTTCAAACCATTTACTAATTGTAGATGGATGAATAGGTTTACCATCATCTTGAACAAATAGCCTATTAGATTCGTGCCAGAAATCGCCTACAGTTGATTTTTGTTCATCATACCATAACTTATATTCCTCAAGTAAAGAAACGATAAAATCAGGTATTGCAACATCTCTTATTGAACTTTCTGTTTTAGGTGCCTTAGTAAAAACTCCTTTTTCAGAAAGATATTGACTAGATTTATTAATATTGATAATACCATTTTTTAAATCAATATCGCTCCATTCAAGTCCAACAAGTTCTCCAAGCCTTGCACCAGTAAAAATATCAAGTAAAATTGCAGTACGATATTTAATTTGATTGCCTTTTAACTTTTGCAAATTATCAACAAGAATTTTAGTTTGTTCTTCATCATAATGACGTCTTAACGGCTTAGATGTTTTCGGTGGTTGAACACGTTCAGCAGGATTGCTTACAATAAGTTGCCAATATACTGCTTTATGAAGCATTGCTGATAGCAAACGATGGTGCTCTAATATTGTCTTTTGAGATAATGGCTTTCTTGTTTTCTTTCCATTATTATTTTTTCTTCTAACAATTTGAGTATCTTCTTCAAGCAAATCATAAAATCTCATTATGTCTGTTGGTTTGATTTTATTTATTTTATAATGTCCAAAATATGGAGTTATCCTTGTTTCTAGCATGCGTTTGTATCTGTAGTAAGTTGACGGTGCTAGTTCTTTTAATGCATAATCCTTTGTCCATATTTCCACATATTGTGCAAATGTTGGGATGTTTCCATCTACTATTAGTCCACTTTCTACTTCTGTTAGAAATTTTGCAAGTTCTATCTGTGCTTCTGATTTTTTCTTGCAGTGTATTGTTTTTTGATGCCTTATTGGTCTGCCATCTAGGTCGTATTCTTTGAATACTACTAGCCTGTAACTGTTTTTTCCTCGCTTTTCAATACTACCTGTCACTTTTTTGCCTCCTTTCTGTTGTTTTTAGTAATTGTTTGTATTACTATGTTTTTATTGTAACATTTTTGTGGAAGAAAACAAAACCCGACAGGGGGTTATGGAGGAAAAGTTTTGGGGTGTAGGGGGAAAGAAAAAATGTTAATATAGTGTGATTTTTGTACAGTATACGTTATAAAATATAAAATTAAAAGAATAAATGAAGAAATCTTTTTATGAAAAATAAGAAATAAAAAATAGATAGTTATAAAACTATCTACTTTTTAATCTCTTTTTTTGGATATTAAATGCATTTTTTATATTATATTATTTTTAAAAAATTTAGTCAATATTTAATTTTTCTTTTAAAGCTTCCTGCAAAACTTGAGAAAAATTAATATCGTTTTTTTCGGCAAGATAATTTAACCATTCAGGGATGGTCAAAGTCTTTTTTATCGATTTTTTATTGAATTTTTTTCTGTAGTCATCCATGTCAATACTTATAAATGAAACAAATTGATTTTCCTTTAAAGGGATATTAGAAAAATCTAAAGAGGGATTTGGAAAATTAGTCATATTATCCAAATATAAGCCCATAGCATCCTGAGCCATAGAATATGCAACTTGTATACTGCTTCCAAAAGTTGAACATCCTTTTAAATCGATAAAATCAACATTATAATATTTACCATCAAAAGTAAATATGGCAGGAAAGACAGTTAATTGATTTTTCATTTTTATACCTCCAATTTATATGATAGAAAGGAAGATAAATGCACAGCAAACAAACCCTAGTAAAAAATATAAAATTAAAGTTTTACCCTCATTTAACTGAAATATTATATAGTTGAATAGGGAGGGCTAATTATTTTAGCCCTGTTCTTTTTAGAATTGCTTCAGCTGTCCCTATTGGAATATCTCCGCTATGTACGGGAATAATTTCAGTTTGATTTCCGTTTTCTCATTTTTAAATGAGAACCGTTTTGTGAAATCTTTCGCCAACCATTTTGCTGAAGCAACTTGATTAGCTTTTTACAATGCATTTAATATCCTCCTTTCTGTAATACATTATACTACGTATAAACACGTATGTCAACACTTGAATGAAATTTTATTATAATTATATAACAATATTATATGCATATATAACAAAATTAAAAATATTACTGGAAAAATTGCAGAAAAAATGATAAGATATGACAAAAATAGGGAGGACTTTGAATGGAAAATGAATTACAAGAAATAATATGTCTTCTAAAGGATAACACAACATCAAATATAATTTCAATTTTATCATTAGTTGTAGCAATTATTGCGGTAATAATAACTATCGTTTCTAACGTAAAGGCTAATCGAAGATATATAAATAGTTTAAAGCCAATATTAACATTTAAGTTATATGAAAAAAATGGATTTTTAGTATTATACATAAAAAATAATGGTCAAAGCGGAGCAACTAATATAAAAATAGATTTTTTAAGTATGAATAATAATGAACAAACAAATTTTGAATTAGATGATATTTTCAAGAATGAATTTATGTTATATCCATCAGAAGAAACACAAGGAGTAGTTATGTATTTAAAAAGTGAAATGTCTCCAAATATAGAAATCAATGTTAAATATGTACAAGAAAATGATAATAAGCTAATTTCATATAAAAGAAGTATCGCGTACAAAAAAGAAATTGAAATAAAAGATGGTATAGATGGAGTGATTGAAGAAATAAGATCCATCGCATATTCTAATAATAGATTAGCAAATTATATAGAGGGAAGAACTCTTTTTAAATTTGACGAACTAAATGTTATGCCTAAAAGTTCTTTATATAAAGATTTGAATGATGCAATTAATAATAATGAACGAAAAGAATTTGGAAAAAGTGATGATTAAAATAAAATGGAACTTATTTAAAAACTTGATGAAATATCGGAAAAGTATAAAATTTCTATATTAAACTAATATAGAGGTGTTGATAAATTAAATAATAAGCTAATATTAATAAATAGTATATTAAATAGAAGTATTGTAATAATAGAAATTTATGAAAAATTATTAGATACTAATTTTTAAATTTTAAATTCTTTGACAAGAACGCAAACTGTTTGTATATGGAATATAGTTATTATCAGAGAATGAATATAAAATAAAAATTAATTTATGTGATGGGGGAAATTATGATAAATAGAATATATATAAAATGTAATTTTTGTAAAACTAATATACTTCTTCGATTTCAAATGGGTGAATTTGATATCCCATTTAGTTTTTTCTGCCCCAATTGTAAAGTTAATATTAATGGAATTAGAAAAATTGCCACTGAAAATTCTTTTGAAATTAATAATGCAACAGAAATAGAAGAATGTCTAGATAATATAGATTATTATGCGGATTTTTCGGTAGAATTACCACATAAAAAAATTAGCAAGTATATTTCTTTTGAACAAATGTATTCTAAAGGGGCAGGGCCATTTATGGATACTGTAAATTTGTTCGAATCAGGACAAGATTATATGAATTTAGTTAAACATATAGAAGAATTTATATTTTTTAAAATAAACAATTGGAATGTACTAAGACCACTTTATGATTTATATTTTAATGATAAAATTGAATTAATACGTGAGCCTATACTTAAACTTTCGCCTAATTTTACTGTAAAAAATAAATTAGATGTTGCAATGGCATTACACCAATCAAATGTAATAGGCTTTAGTAAAATACTTGATCCTAATACCCTTAATGAATTTATTGAAATATCAAAAAAAGTGATGAATAAAGAAATTATTTTAGAAGTATATAAATTTATAGATTTTTTAAAAACAAATCAAGAAATTGATTTTAATTTAAAAAGAATTGTAAAAATTTATTCAAGATGGATAGAAAACTTTGAAAAATATATTCCGATGGTTATGATTTCCTTGGGAGATTTACGTGAAAAATTCGATAAAGAAATTTATGGAATTGCTACGATAAGTTTTGATGATATGATTAATTTTTATAAAGATAGTTATGAATTAATATTAGATATGATAACTATTGCAATAGGATTAAATAATATTTATTTAAGAGGAACATATGATAGTTTTTCTGATGGAGCTAATGTTTCAAACTTTGAGGAATATAATAAATTAGTAAAATCGAAGAGATTAGAATCTTTGATTTTTGAAGAACCTTTTAGTAAATGTGTTAAAATAGATAGAAATATACGCAATGCAATTGCACATTATACATACGATTTTGATGTTAGTTCACAAAAAATTACTTTTTACGATAAATTTAGAGGTCAAGAAAACGTTGTGGAATTGTATCTTTGCGACTTAGCTTTATTATGTTATGATAACATTACTATCTTGGTATATTTAAATGAACTACTTTATAATTTTAGAAAAATCAATTTTATACAAAGTGGAATGAGACCTAATATTGGATTTCCATCGAAGTAATATAAAAATAATTATTTAATTAGATTTTTTATCTATATATGAAGTATAATTTTAAAAGCTGATATTTGGTTAAATATCAGCTTTTCCTTATTTTCATCCCATCAATCCAATTTTCGAATTCTTCTGGAGTGATTTTACCAAGTTGGTATTTTTCAAGCATTTTAGGACCTTTTAATTTATACTCCTCACATAAAAGACTTACCTTAGGATTATTGCTTAAAGAGGCTTGCTTATGCAAATTTTTGTATCTATTCCTATATTTTTTACAAAGAGGATCAGATTCATAAGTTTTTGTGGTAGATATTAATTTAGCATATTCTTTACAAGTTTTCCCATCTTGATAGATTTCATCACAATATAAAGTTGTATGAGAAGTTTTAGGTATAAAGTAATAGTTGCAAATACCGCAACGTACTAATCTAAAACTTTTTTTGTTGTTCAAAAGTTCTCTAGCAGAAACATAAGCAATATCAATTGGATTTTTTGCAGAGAAGTAATTATATATATTTGTGTTATCACAAAAGTCTTTTACATCATAGCTCATTTCAATTGTTGTAAATTCTGGAGCAATATCTTTTATTGCGGAAAAATGATCTTCTTTCCTAGAAAATTCTTCAAATAAGTCATAATTATCATCCATGACATTAGTTACCTCTAAGAATTTTTTATAATATTGATTTTCAAATATATTTTCAAATTTGAGTTGTGTAGTTGATAAATCCCAGTTGTATTCTTCATAAAATAATTTCCAATAATACATAAATTCTTCTTCAGATAATATCAAGATATTTTCTTTCAGATATTCTTTTTTAGATATTACATTTTTACCATATAAACAATCATTTAATATATTCGGATTATAGAAAAACAATAAAGGAATAAAAAGATATTTATCTAGTAATAAACTAAAATCTTCAAAATCATCAAAATCTGTATTCATAAAATCAAGTAAAAATGTTCCTATTGCTTGACAGTGTGGTTCGCAATTTTTAAATATATAAAATTTTTTATCTTTTAAATTTTCAGGTAGTTTATCTATATCAGTAAATTCATCTGCTGTAAATTTTGACACATATTCTTTAGAGTTTATAAAATCAAAAGCAATTTTTAAATCACCCATCATAATAATCACCCCTACAATTAAAAAAATTTTTCTAATTATTACCTGTCAGGTTTTTAATTCAAAATTAAACAATTAAAATAACAATTAGTAATTAGCTAGTTACATTTTACAAGGCAAAGCACTAAAAATCAAGAAAAGTGCTAATAATTGCTAAAAGTTGCTAAAAAGTGTTAAAAATTGGAGGTGATAATATGGAAAATTTACCAAAAGTAGAACGTACAACATTAACAATGAAAGAAACAGCAGAGTATTTAGGAATATCATATTGGTTAGTAAATCAATTAGTAAGAAGAAAACAAATACCATGTGCAAGAGTTGGTGGAAGAGTATTATTTAGAGTACAAGCACTAGATGAATACTTAAACAATAAAGAACAAGAATCATTAAAAAAGTAGGGGAGGGAAAACATGCAATGGATTAAAGTGTTTACAGATATATTTGCAAATCCAAAAATCAAAATATTACTCAAAGAACGTGATGGGGACACATTTTTTAGAGTATGGATTCAATTATTAACAATAGCAGGACAATGTATGCAAGAAGGAAAGTTAATGATTTCAGAAAATAATCCGATGACAGTGCATGAACTTGCAACAATCATTCGCAAAACGGACGCAAAAATGGAAAATATATTGAACAAATTAATCCATTTAGAGATGCTAATATATCAGGAAAATACATATATAATTAAAAACTGGTATAAGTATCAAAGTATTGATAAATATGAGAAAATTTTAGAGCAAAATAGAGCAAGACAAAAAAGATTTAGAGATAAGAAAAAAGAAGAAAGTAACGTTACACAAACGTCAAGTAACGTAGCAGAAGAGAATATAGTAGAAAAGAATAAAATAGAAAATAATAGATTAGAAGATGATATAAAGGCAGGTGAAAATGGTAGTGGATTCAAAACAATTGATTTCTGACATAGTTTTAGATACTGATAATAAAATGCACAAGCAGTGCAAATTCTGTGGAAAGTTATTACATATAAATGATTATACTGCACTATATGTTAATATTGTTTATAAAGATATAGCAACTGCATATGAAAGATGTACCTGTAATGAGGCTAGTAAGATTTGGCAACAATATGATGAATACATTGAAAAAGACAAAATAAGAAAAATCAATTTAAGTAAAATAAACAAATTATTTAAAAATAATAATTTAGGAAAACGTCAATTAAATAGCACATTTGAAAATTATAAAATAACAAATAAGAATAAAAATGCTTATGAAAATGTTAAAAAATATGTAGATAAATTGATAAAAGGAACAACTAATAAAGGACTTTTTATAACAGGAGCTTATGGTGTGGGTAAAACTTATTTAGCATCATGCATTGCAAATGAGATTATTAAGAACGGAAAATCAGTAATATTTGGAACTTTAATACAATTGTTAGATTTTATTAGAGATTCATATAGCGATTCAGAAGTTTCTGATAAAGACTATTTGAATTTATATTCTAGTGTTGATCTATTAGTGATTGATGATCTAGGAAAAGAAAAGCCAACAGAATGGGTATTAGAAAAATTATTTTTGATAGTGAATAATAGATATAATAATTATTTGCCGATTGTTATAACCACAAATTATAACAGAAATCAATTAAGAGAAAGATTATGTATAAATAAAAATTATAGTATTGTTGATTCAATAATTTCAAGATTATATGAAATGTGTGGTGGTATTGAAATTAAGGATGATGACCATAGAATGAGCGATTCCCTAATTAGGAAATCGCTCTGAAATGGCTGAGATGACTGGAGTATAAGCTAAATCACTTTAGATGTGAAATGATTAGTGACAGATAAAAATGTCACTTTTCTTTTTATATTGTTTTGGAGCAAAAAGAACTAAAATAAGAGAAATGTTTTTAGCAAGATTCCCCTTTGTGTATACAAAGGGTTCTTGATAGTTGGGAATGTCCCAAACCCTTTTATGAAATGGAAATGATGAGATGAGAAAAGATGAAAGGATAACAATTAGAGTTACGAAAAAAGAGAAAGAACGATTAGTTAGAAATAGTGAAAAAGCAGAGTTAAGTTTATCTGAATATTTGATAGAACAAGGATTGGATAAAGATATAATAGTAATTGATGGGATTAAGGATTTAATAACAGAGCTTAGGAAGATTGGAAATAATATAAATCAATTAACGTATTTGACGAATAGTGGTGCAATTTATACAGTTGATTTAAGTAATGTGAAACAAGAGCTGGGAAAAATATGGAGTGAATTAAATTTTATTTATAATATGTTATAAAATGTAATTTAAAGGCATTGAAAAATTGAGAAAATTAAAGAAATATGATATATATTTATAAAAGAAATATAAGGAGATGTTATATGAATTGAAAATAGAAGAATTAAATAAAATACAAAAAAATGCTATGAGTAAAGACATAATAAAGGAACATTATGAATGGGAAGATAAAAGATTGCTTTCGTATATATTAGGTGAAGTACCTTTAGAAAGAGAAATATATAGGTATAGTGGTAAAGAGCTATCAAAAGAAGAACTAGACCAAAATGATATAATTGAAAAAATTAATGAAATTATAAAAAAATATAATTATAATATGAAAATAGAACAAATAGAATTTGATGAACTAGAGAAAGAATATGTAAAATTAAAAAAATATAAAGAGAAGTTTTATACTTCATATGATGATGTTATTAATGGAATGAAATTCAATAAAGTTCTTATGATAAGTGGACCAGGAGGAATAGGAAAGAGTCAATTTTTATTTGAATTTTCAGAAAAAGTAAGTAAAAAATTTAAATACTTATGTTTATATGGAAAATATTGTGAAAATGTAGAAAAGGAAATCTTTACACAGATAACTAAAGATATAAAAACTAATAGGTTTTATCTTATAATTGATGCAATTAACGAATTTAGCAAAAATTTAAGAAAAAAAATATATAAATTTATAAATGATAATAAGGATAATTCAAATTTAAGAGTAATAATTTCATTGAGAGATTTCTCAATGGCAGAAAAAGAAATCGAAGAATTAAAAAAGTTAGTTGATGTTGAAGAAACTTTTACAGGAGTTGATCCGGATAATGCATTAGAAAAAATATCAGAAAAATATAATTTGGACTTATCAATATATGATAGATTATTATATGATAATAATCCATTGCATTTAAAACTAATAATAAAGTCAATAAGTGAAAATCAATTAACAAATAAAAGGTTAAAGCCAATTACAAAAGGAACATATATTTATGAACATTTTATTAAGAATGTCCTAACTAAAAATGAATGGAATATTACAAAAGATATAATTGAGGAGATGTTTAAAAACAAGAGTAAAGAAATAAAAGGAGATGAATTGAATAAATTAGATATAACAGACATTAATGCATATATGAATAAAATGAAAATAAATAATTTTATCGGTACATATGATTATGATAATGATACTTTTATTTATTTTATAAATGAAACTTTAACAGATTATTTAATTGCAAGATTTTTATTTGATAATTTAGTAGGATTGAATATATCTGAAACCGAAGAATATATAAATAAGAATGTAAAAGTATTTTATAGTATTCATGATCAAGTTATTTTAATGCTATTTGAAAAATATGAAACTAATATAGAAATGGCTATAAAAATAATAAAGGAAACTGATTTAAATAATTACATGGATATAGAGATTTTTAACGAATTAAATTTAAGTACTGATAATATGGTGAAAATTCAAAAAATGCTTAAAGTAAATAGTTCATTAGAACAATTATTAATTCGAGCTGGAGGAAATGAAAGCAATCCATTTAATTGTACAAATTTTTTAAATAATAAATTAAAAAAAATTTACGATAAAAAGCAATTAAATATAGTAGGATATGATGTTAAAAAAATAAGACATAAATTAAAAGTATATGTTCAAACTATTAGCAAATTTAATTATGATAAAAAATACATAGAAGAAAAATTTTGGTATGCAGTTTGGTGTTCATCATTAGTCAATAAATTAACTAGAACCTTAGCTAAAAAGTTGATATTTGAAATAACTAATATTCATTCAGAGTATATTAACAAATTGATATCAGTGTATAATGAAGTTAAAGATGAATATATACAAGAAATGGTAATACAAGTATTAAGTTCTTTAAAAAAGAATAATAAAATAATAAAGAAATTTTTTAATAGAATAAATGTTAAAGATTTTTGTAATATTAAGAATTTATACTTTATTAGCAACTATCTATATGGAAAAGAAAATTATGAAAAAATGGAAAAAACAAATTATCTTTTAGATACGGACAAAAAAATAGATAGTAATATTTTAAAATTTTTACATAGAATATTTTTTACATATAAATATGATTATGATTTCTTTGGTTTCGAAACCTATAATTCTTCTATAACATTTCAAACTAAGTTTATGAAGGAAGACAGAAAAACTGTTATAAAAGTAAATAGATTTATTCAGAATAACTTTAAATGTTTGAATGATAATGAATGCCATTCGACATATTTTAAAGAGAATTTTATAGATAAAAAATTTTCAATAAATGAAGAAGTAATAGAGGATAGAGTAATTTATTTAGCATGGCAGAAAATTTTCAAGAGATATATGAAAACATATAATATAAAAATCAAAGATTTAGATAATATACACGTGTATGAAGAAGATGAGAAAGGAATTATATATAAGGCTTTAGAATTATCACTTTTGGAAATTAATGGCTCTATGACTTGTAATTACTTTACAGATGATTTTGAAATATATGGAGACTATAAGGGATATCAATTTAATTGGTATGATAAGTATGATGAAAGAGCTGAAATATATTATCCAGTAGCTGTTTTTAATCAAGATATAGAAAATTTAGATAATAAGACTTTGAAAAAAATAGTAATTCCCCAGAAAAAGAATATAAAATGGGTGAAAGACAGCGAATTAAGCTTAAATAATATAAAGAAAATTATAGAACCTATAACATATAAAAATGAAAAATATTATATGTTACATGGAAGTGTAAGATTAGATGAAAAAATAGATGATGAATATGGGAATAGTTGGATTGATACATATATAATAAATCTTGCAATAGATGAAGATTACAATTTATGTGGTGTTAGGGATGAAGATAGAAAATATACAATAGAGACTAATAAATATAGAGGAAATTTAGAAGACTATAAAAGTAAAAGTTATAAAATGTCAACTAGTTTATATAGTTCAAACGATTTAAGTAACGTATATGTAACAACAGATTTTAATTTGCCACCGGCAATAATAATAAAAGAATTTGATTTACATTATAATAAATTTTCTTCCTCATGGAATGATATTAATGAAGAAAAAGTCATATTAGTTAATAACAATGAAGGAATGTGGTATAGAAAAGGATGCGTTGGTACTTTATATATAAAGAAAAAATATTATGATATATTAATAAAAAAACATAATTATAAATATTTTTGTTTTACAGAGAAATACCATCCTAAAACCGGGTATTGTCAAGATTCAGCACTTCAAATTCAAATAAATTTTGATGGTAGCATTGAAAAATATAAACATTATAAAAGTCATAAACATTTTTCTAGACAGCAAAATACAGAGTGCAAGAAATGTATAGTACACAAAAAAGAAAAAGAAGATGAGAAAAAATGGAAAGATAATAAATTCTATGATTTATTAATGGATGATATTAAAGAAATTTGGGATGAAAATAATGAAAATAGATAATAAAAAATTAGATTCATAATATTGTTAAAATTATAAATCTGTGTTATAGTATTTAGATAGGAGGGGGATTATGGCTGAACAAAACATAGAATATGAAAGAACAAAAATGCAAAACAAAATATTAGATTTAGAAGAAAAATATATGCACATAATAGAAAAAATAGTAACATCTCCAGTATTTTTAGCGGATTTAAGACATATAGAAGAAGAAACACAAGAATATTATGAAATTTTACAAGAGGTATGGGGAAAAAAGAATAAAATAAAAGAGGCATCTGAAAGATTATTAAGACATCATATGTATACGTCATTTCCTAATGCAACTAAATTTTATGCTTCACCAATAAGTTGTGATATTGCTTTAGAATTAGAAGATATAATATTAAACATAGATGTAAAAACAATTGACAAAGTTGGAAATAAGGGAGAATTATCTTCAACACAATTTGAACATAATCAAACATCATTTTTAAATAAACCAGTTTTAAGTGTAGGAGGTTTTCCTGGATTTAAGGTAAAATCCAATTTACAAGCAATAGATTCAAAAACTAAAAAACCATTACTAACATATTTGGTTAAAATAGGATACTCGGATGATGGTAAAGGAATATTTAAGTTGATAAATGAAGAGGATCAACCAAGTATAGTAATTACATGTTTACCAAATGGAATATTGAGCAATTTATTTGATAATGACTTATTTTTAAACTTTAAAGATTATGTATATTTTGATTTACATGATGGAATCTATTATAAACCCAAATATATCACATCCTTAGATGAATTTAAAAATTTATCTACAACAAATAAATTTTCAAGAATTGAACAAGAGACTGATATTCCGAGAGACTGGGAAAGAATTGAAAGCAAAACGAAAGTTGGATATTATGATAATGAAAATAGTAAGGTATGGTATGTAGTACCAAAAAAAAGAGGGAAACATTGGGACATATTTTTACAATGTGTTAAATATGGTAATACAGCACGCTTTAATGACGAGTGGCTTGAAAAAAGATATAACTCCAAAAATATAGAATGGTGTGGAGAACATAAATATTTTAAAATATATGATAAATTAATTTCTTGGGGAGAAAAAAATGATTAGTAAAGAAGAACTAATAGAATTAGAAAAAAAGTATTTTATTATTTTAAAAAATACATTATCTGCTAATTTAGGAAAAATCATATCTCAGATATGTGGTCAGAAGCTATTTGAAAATTTAGCTGAAAATGAGAAAAATAATGTGATAGACACAGCTGTTGAAAATATAGTAGAAGGTGTTATTTCAAGAAGTTTAGATTGGAATACATGTTCTATGCCTATAAAATCAGATTCATGTTATGAGTGTGGTGATGCTATTATACATATTGATGCTAAAACTATAAAAATAACAGATGAGGATGCAAGAAAGAACAAATTAAATGTAGAAAAGGCACAAACTACATATGATTCAAGTAATGAAAGAATGGTATCTAATAAAAAATGGAAACCCAATTTAAATTTTTATGAAAAACATGGTTATTATGGGATTATACCAAATTTAACATATTTTATTAAAGTTATATATTCAAGTGATAATTTAGTAGAAAGTATTAGTTTAATTTCAATACCTCATGGGCAATTGTATGAAATTTTTACAGATAATATTTTAAATGCTGGAAAAGATCTTGAATCATCTGATAGAAACAAGAGGAAAAATATTAGATTTTTAATTAATAAGATAATTGAATTTAATGGACAATCATGGAGAAGCGAATTAATCTTTGAAAGAAAAAATTAAAACAGATAATTTAATTATTATCTGTTTTTTTAGTACTATTTTCTAATGATTTATATATTCCTGAAGCGATTTGTTCAGCTAATTTTACAGGAACAGCATTACCAATTTGTCTATATATTGTATTTAAACTTCCAACAAATTGGTATTCCATAGGAAATGTTTGTAACATTGCACATTCTCTAGCACTTAATCTTCTTTCTTTATTAATATGTATTTCTGGACTGGTTGCAGTAATTGTGTCACTAGGTCTATTCCAATTTGTAATTCTTAATGATTGTTCAAATTTAATTTCTTTTTCTACCATAGTAGTAACTTGTTTATCATATTTATCATCAAATTTAAATATTTTTTTTAATTCCCACCAATCAGAAGGCTTTGGAATACTTCCTGAGTTATTATCTTTTCTAAACCAATGTCCAGCAGTATATTTATAACCAAAATGTTCATCCACTTTTTTTGTAGAATATCCTGATTTATCTCTCCAATATCTTAAATAATCACAAATATCAGCTTGATTTACTTCGAATTTTCTCCCCCAAAATTTATCATATACATTTGTTGCTGCAATATGATTATATATTTTAGAACCATTATCTAATGTAATTGTGGTATCACTAAGTTTTACATTGCTTAAAAAACCTATGGTTTGCTTTACAGTAACAGGATCTTTTAAACCTTCTTTTGATTTATATTGCTTACTATCCACCCAATGTGTAGGAACAGGAAATGGATTTTCAATGCCTAATCTATTACCTATAATAACAAGTCTTTCTCTAGCTTGTGGAACTCCATATTCAGCAGCATTCAATAGTCTAGCATCAACTTTATATCCAAGTGATTCAAAATCTTTTTTTATCATTTCAAATACCTTGCCTTTTTCCATAGATAATAGACCTTTTACATTTTCAGCTACAAAGAATTTAGGATTTTTATCTTTTATTATTCGCAACATTTCTTTATATAAAAAATTTCTTTTATCTTTCATACTTCTTTTTGTATTAGCAACAGAAAATCCTTGACAAGGAAATCCGCCAATTACCAAATCTATATCATCAGGAATTTCGGAACTTTCTATTTTTGTTATATCTCCATATACTACATTTTTACTTACATTTTTTTTGTATGATTCAACAGCTTCTTTAAAGAAGTCATTTGCCCATACTATATCAAATCCAGCTTTTTCAAATCCAAGATCCATACCACCTGCACCTGAAAAAAGTGAAACAACTCTAAAATCACTCATTTTATTTGAACCTCCTTAGCTGTTTTTTATTATAGCAAAGTTTGATAAAAAATGCAAACCCTGCGACAAAAAATATTATACAACTGAATAAAAAAAAATGCAATAGTTGCGATTAAATTTTATAAAAAGATTTATAACTCCACAGATCCAATAGGCGAATAATTCTAATTTACACTACAGCATGAATAAAAGTTTTCTAAAAATGAAAAAATACTTAAATTATAAGAGTTATTTTGAATTTGAAAATATTGAAATTCTATTTAAATTGAAATATTTGCATTTATGATGCAAAATGATAAAATAATAGCATAAATAAAAAAATAACAGATATAGTAAACATACTATTTGGCATAATTCTGTAATAATAGAATATAAAGAATAAGATATCGGAAAAATAGAAACATCAGCTAAAAAATTATTTATTATGCTTATAATAATATAAAAAAATATATAAATCCACATATAGTTAATAAAGAACCTAACCAATATATGGAGTAAAGAATTAATATGAAATTTTATAATTAGATGAACTGCAGATAAGATATTTTACGGTAAAATTAAAAAGTGAATTATATTTATGAATAACTTGAGAATATGACAACTTATGTTTTGAAACAAAGCAGAATATTAATGTTAAGCCAAATAAGAAAATATTTTTAGAAATTATAAAATTAAAGAAAAGCAAAATAATTTCTGTATTCATACATTCAAATTTTGCTTTTTTGATACAATTTGGCAAAATTCGACAATATATGCAAAAATATTATGAGATAATGAAATAAGAATATTTAAAAAGTGTAAAACAAAGAAAGGAATAATAAAATTAATTATGAAAAGAATAAGCGCTGAAAAAGAAATAACATATATATCAAATGTAATAGAAAAAAATATTGAATATTATGAAATAATAAAAGATAAAGGTTTTTTATCTGAAAATATCTTATCGCAATTACGAAATTTGATTGAAGATGTTGCTATATTAATAAATAATAGAGAGGACAATCAGAATTTAGATACGCAATATGAAAACATAGCTCCCTCTTTAGATTTTATTAAAGGAAAGCAAAAGTACAAGTTTATATTAGAGTTTTATAACTTTTTAAAAGGGACATCCTCACATTATACACCAAGTGAGGATGGTGCAGAAAAGTTAGTATCATATTATTTTAGATATATTTGTTTGACAAAAAAATTATTGTATGATGATTATAATATTGAAATAATTAAAAATATTGATAAGTTTCCAATTTATGATGATAAATCTATGAAAGAGAATTATGATATTATTTGTAAAGCCGTTGAAAACGAAAAAGATAGTCTATCAAAATTTATAAAGGGAAAATTTTATGTACAAAAAGTTAATACAATTTATTCTAATGGAGATATTTATTATGAAATAACATTATCCAAAGCAACGGATTATAAAAATAAATTTGAGCATATTACACTTTATTCAAAAAAATATATACCAGATAATTATTCAGTAAATATTTCAACTCTAGATAAAGATGTTGATTTGAATATCGGAAAATCAAAAATAAAGATTATTAATAATTATAGGGTTGCAATTAGAATATGTGAACTAAAGAATGTATTTTCATTATTGGGGGAAAATAAACAATTTGGTGAAAGTTATAGAGAATATAAAAATTTAATGAAATATTTAACGGATAGTCAAAATACAATTACTAATATATTGTGCATGGATAATGAGGAATATATAAAAATAAAATTGCAACTTCAGGAAGGTGCTGAAAATCATCATATTACAGATATGTTAGACAAAATGAGAGAAATTATAGTAAAGAATAAAAAAGGACATAATATTTTACGATACTTAACTACGCATATGGAGAATATAGTAATTAGAGATCAGAAATCCGATACTACGAATTTTGTTTTTCAAGATTTATATATAACACACAAAAGTGGAATGTTTGATAGCATGCCGTATGCAATGTCTTTATACAAACATAATATATCTTGGCAACATTTAATTAAAGCGATTGATATGTATAATAAAGATGAAGAATTATTATATGGTCTTGTAAAAAATAATATTGAAAATGATAATAAATTGTATACGCCAATCAAAGAAATTAAATATTTTGAAAATTTTTCAGATTTAATAGAAAAATTTAATAATAGATTTTTAAATATAAAACCAAGAAGTAATAATTTGTTAAAATTAGAAAATGGAATGATTTATATAGAGTCATACGAAAAAGATACAATGAAAATTATTTCTTTATTAAAGGATTATTCAGAAACTTATAATCAAGATTTAAAGAATGCAGTTGATATATATATGTTATTTGAATTTGAAGATGATATATCTAAAGATAAGGAAGAGATTTTACAAAAAATATTTAAAACAAATTCTGTTGCATTTATATATGGTCCTGCTGGAACAGGTAAGACAAAAATGATTGAAATATTATCATCTGCATTTAGACGTTATAACAAGTGTTTTCTAGCAAATACAAATACAGCAGTAACTAATATGAAAACAAGGATAGGAAATATAGAAAATTCATCTTTTTTAACGATATCTAATTATATAAGAAATAACTCAATTGAGTATGACATTTTATTTATAGATGAATGCAGTATGGTAAGTAATACAGATATGATTAAAATATTAGAAAAACAGAAATATCAAGCGATAATTCTAGTAGGGGATATATATCAAATAGAATCAATAAAATATGGTAATTGGTTTCAATTTTGTAATAAATATTTTGATGATAATATTGTTTATAATTTAAAAGATACGCATAGAACGTCAGATATTGATCTTATGGAATTATGGGAAAGCGTAAGATATAATAATAAAAAAGCCATAAATATTTTAAGTAATCAGGAATATACACAACCTCTATCTAAAGAAATATTTGATAAAACTTCAGAAGATGAAGTTATATTATGTTTGAATTATGATGGAATGTATGGAATTAATAATATAAATAGGGTAAAACAAAAATTAAATCAGAATAGAGAATACAATTTTGGAATAGATACATATAAAGTTGATGACCCAATACTATTTAATGATTGCCCAAGATTTAATAATTTTCTTTATAATAATTTAAAAGGAATTATAAAAGATATAGAAGAGGATAGAGATAATAATTGTATATGGTTTACGATTGAAATAGATAGAGACTCTATTAATGAAAATTTTAGACCATTTGATGTTGAAATTTTGGAAAGCAAAATCTCAGGAAAAGTAAATATTCGATTTAGAGTAAATGAATATATAGATAAAGAAGATGATGAGAATGAGTATGATCACATTATTCCTTTTAATTTATCTTATGCCATTTCAATACATAAAGCACAAGGCCTTGAATATGATAGTGTTAAAATTGTAATAACATCAAATATAGAAGAAAGAATTACTAAGAATATTTTTTATACTGCAATAACTAGAGCGAAAAATAAATTAAAGATATATTGGAATTCAGATAGTCAAACAAGAATATTTGATAATTTTGATAAAAGAGAAAATAGTAGAGACCTAGCAATATTGAGACAAAAAATAAAAAAAGATAATAAGTTATAAAATAATAAAAATTCGATGAAAGCCGAGAATTATCTCGGCTTTTTTCTACACCAACTTAACCTCCTCCATCACAAACTCATCAACCATTTTCTGAATCATATTCAAATACCTAACCTGCTCAACAAAATTCTCATTCTCAGAAGGAGCAGGAAAACTTTTCCTAAGTTCAAACTCAACCAAATTAGCATAACCATTCAAATGATATTCAAACTCCAACAAATAATCCATAACAGAACCATCCATAACCAAACGAGAAAACTTAAAAGGCTTATACTCTTCCAAATACTTCTTAGCCAAAACACCATATTTACCTAGTTTCAAATTTACCACCACCCAAACTCATAATAACTAAATTTAAGCAATCACCAAAACCAGCTCTATAATATTTATCATTCCAATAACCAATATAATCAAGATAATTTTCATCAAGCTTGTCCAATTGCTTTTGAACATACTTCCTATTACAACTTGCAACATTTTTCAAAATGTTATTACAATACTTATCAAACTCAATCAAATGTCCTTTATCTTCTTCAGTAAGTCTGCTCAAACACTCATCTCTAAAAATAATCCATTCTTTCATCAAATCATTAACTTTATTATCTAAATCCATAAAAATCATTCCTTTCAAAATTTAATTAAAAATCTAAAATAGTCATAAAAATTCATTAAAAAACTAATCAAAATCGTAAAAAATAAATTTAATTGCTACTAAAAATCAAATGAAATTAGTAAGAATTCCCTAAAATATTCCAATAAAAATTGGGGAGAAATTGGGGATCAAATTTTCAAAATCACCCCAATTTTAACAAAATTACACACTAAACGAAAATCCAGCAAAGCACTAATATCACTAGCATACAATACAATTCAACACATCTAATAAAATATGTTATGTAACCTTCATAACCCGAAGGTCGTAAGTTCGAGTCTCTTTTTTACAATTGGGTACAATAAAGGTTTCATAGAAAAGTGCTTTTTTTGCATATACTACCAAATATAAAAAAGGTTTATAAAAAAACATGTTCAAAATATTGAAAAATATTTAAAATTGATATAAATTTGTATAAACTTTTAGTAGGTAATTAAAAAAATGAATAAAAGATACCGATTTGATAGAATATTTTTATAGAAAAATAAAAGAGGAAGGAGAAAGGTTGAGGAATGTCTCCATTCCAAGTATCACTGTGTACAGGTTGGCATAGAGCAATATAGGAAGATTTTAAAATTATTAATAAATAATGGAGCAGATAAAAATAGTACTTCTAGATTTTACAAAACTAATATAAAAGAAACTTATCAGAATGAACTGATTTGGCAGTGTATAGGGGATATGTGGGAGTGAGGTATGCTGAGCGAAATATAATAAAATCAAGCTATACAAATATTGAAAAAAATCATATATTATGATATTAAATATATGGGTGAAATGTATGAATAAAAATAAAAAAAAATTAAAGCGTATTGCAATAATATTGTTATATATTATAATAACTGCTGTAAGCGTAAATTTTAACATTGGAAAGGAAAATCAAACAAGCAATATTATAGAAAACGACAAAATTTCTTACGCTATATCAAACATTCCAAAATACAGTGGAGAAATATTTATTGAAATAAACAACAATGTGCCTCAATTTACTGCGCAAGACATAAGTATACAGAAAGATTATTATTCTGATTTAGAAAATGGCAGAGTGCGGAAGGGCAATGATAAAAACTAGTTGGAAAAAGGCTAATGAAGATGACGAAAAAGATGATTATTCTTCAATTACACCAACAGGATTTAAACAACAAAAATATAACACAAACACTATTCCAGGAGGATATCTATATCATAGATGTCATATAATTGCGTGGAAATTAGGTGGAATAGATGTGGATAAAAGAAACATAATGACAGGGACACAAAGCTTTAATATAAATGGAATGAAACAATTTGAAGATCAGGTTTATAATTATTTGAAGGAAAATCAAACTAACCATGTCCTATATAGAGTTACTCCATATTTTGAGGGCGAAAATAAATTAGCAAATGGTGTAAATATTGAAGCATATTCTATTGAAGATAATGGAAAATTACAATTTAATGTATATGTATATAATGTGCAAAATGGAATTATTATTAATTATGCAACGGGAGAAAGTAAATTAGAAAAATAGGAGGTGAAATATTGGACTTAAATATATTTGAAAGAAACAATAATAATAGTAATGGTTTCATAAAGGAATTTATTAGAGATTTAAAAAATGCATTAAAAAATATGATGGATGAAGGTAAAGGTATGAATGAAAATGACAAAGTATTAGAAGAATATAACTTATATGAGAGAAGAAAGATTTTTTTAGATAACAAAAGCTGGAAAGGAAATGGCTATGCTTGGGTAATGGATGAGAAATCGGTTTGTATATCAGAAAATGGTGATGGTGGACCGTGTTCTATATTTGAGATAGATTTACCTAAAAATGCAAAAGTTGGAGAAGTTTATGAAAAAATTGATGGTAAGTATATTTATAATTTTGACATGACGGCTAAATTAAAAGAAATTAACTAGCACTTGCAACTTAAAGATATTTACAAATTAATAAAAGATAAATAATATAATATATCTAGATTTTTTATAGTGATTATGATATTATTGTAATAACTTAAAAAAGTAGGAGGAAAGATATTATGGAAAAATTAATTATAAAAAAATGTTCTAAATGTGGAGCGATGGTCGAAGTTTTAAAGGACTGTAGTTGCGATAATTGTGGTATAGTTTGCTGTGGAGAAAAAATGGAAGAAATCATTCCAAATAGTATGGATGCTGTAGCCGAAAAACATATACCAACGTATGAAAAAGTCGAAGATGAAATATTTGTAAAAGTAAATCATGTAATGGATAAAGAGCATTATATAGAGTGGTTGGCAATGATTGCCGGTGAGAAAATATGCAAAATAAAACTATATCCAGAACAAAATGCAGAATGTAGATTTAAATATATACCAGGTTCAAAAATATATGCTTATTGCAACAAACATGGACTATGGTCTACAGAAATTAAATAATATGGAGTGATACAATTGTAGGATTAATGGCAGGTATAAAAGATCCAGAATCTGCAAATCCATGGGCATAGAAAAAACAGATCTCGTAATGAGGTCTGTTTTGCCAATTAGAGAATATTTAAATAAAATTTACTAAATTTTAACTTTTTCTAACCTTTAAATTTAATATTTAAGTGATATAAAGAATATAATATTAATATAGAAAAAATAAAGGTAGGGGAAAAATGAAAACAATTAAAATATTAATTCCAATATATAATGAGGAAGAATCACTTCTATTTTTAAGAAATAGACTAACATCTATAATAGACAAGCTAACAAATTATAGAATTGAAGTACTGTTCATAAATGATGGAAGCAAAGATAATAGTTTAAAAATAATAGAAGGAATAAGAAAAAAAGATAATAGATTTGAATATATATCGTTTTCAAGAAACTTTGGAAAGGAAATAGCTATAATAGCAGGATTAGACTATTCTAGGAAAAGCGATGCAGTAATAATAATGGATGCAGATTTGCAAGATCCACCAGAACTTATACCAGAAATGATACAAGAATGGGAAAAAGGATATGACGATGTGTATGCAACAAGAAAAACAAGAGATGGAGAAACATGGCTAAAAAAATTCACATCAACTATGTACTATAAAACATTACAAAAGTTTACTAAAATACCAATACAAAAGGATACAGGAGATTTTAGATTATTAGATAAAAGATGTGTACAAGCAATGTGCAAATTAAGAGAAACAGGAAGATGTTCAAAAAGTATTTTTAGTTGGATAGGATATAACAAAAAGGCAATATATTTTGATAGGGACAAAAGAATAGCAGGAGTAACAAAATGGAATTATAAAAAATTAATAGACCTAGCAATAGATGGAATAACATCACTTTCTATTTCACCATTAAGATGGCCAATATATATATCATTTATTACATTTGCATCTTGGCTAATTAATCTAATATATGTTATTATTAAACAAACAATAGAACCATATCAAATAATTATTTCATTAATACTCTTCTTTATGGGCATACAATTTGCATTAATTGGAATATTAGGTGAATATATAGGAAGAACATTTAATCAAACAAAAAATAGACCACTATATTTAATTGATGAGATAAATGGAGAAAAATATTGGGAGAATAAAGATGAGGAAAAAGACAACAATCATTTTAATAATAATTATATTAGTTCAGATATTAATTAGAATTTATTTTGGGTATCAAAAACAATACTTTCATATGGATGAAATGTACTCATATGGCCTAATGAATTATAATAAACTAAATATTGCAGATAATGAGGATTTTTTAAATAAATGGCATAATAAAGAATATTTTGAAGATTATTTAGAAGTTAACGACAATGAAATTTATAATATAAAACCTGTATATGAAAATCAAAAAAATGATGTACATCCTCCACTGTATTATTTACTATTAAGAATATCTGCAACTTTTACAATAAACAAATTTACAAAATGGACTGGAATTTTATTAAATATAACAATATTTATAATATCAAGTATAATGGTATATCTAATATCAAAAGAATTATTTAAAAATAAAATATATGCAGTATTGACAACATTAATTAATGGACTTACACTAATTAGCTTAAATAGTGCATTATATATAAGAATGTATGAACTATGTAATTTAAATATATTAATAATTACATTCTTACATATGAAAATATATAATAAAGAAAAAATAAGACCAATAAATATATTTTTGATTTCTACATTTATGATTTTGGGAGGGCTAACACATTACTACTTTTTTATTTACGCATTTGTATTATATTTAATATATACAGTAAAATGCATAAAGCAAAAGAATTACAAAAACCTGATGATATATAATATTGGAATATTTATATCATCAGTTATTTATATACTCATATTTCCATATGCAATATCACATATATTTTTCAGCTACAGAGGGGTAACTGTAGAAGTGGATGTAATAAAAAATATAGTAGGATACTGCAAAAAGATAAATCAAGAATTCTTTAATGGGTTATTGCCATTTATAATAATTTTAACAGGAATTATAGCAATAAAACCTAAAAAGAGCGATATTAAAATGAATGGAGAAATGGTTTTACTAGTAACTCCAATTTTGATTTATTTATTAACAATAGTATTAAAAGCTCCGTATATTGAAACAAGATATATAATTCCAATATATTCATCAATGATAATTGCAATAGCATATTGTTTAAGAGAATTTGTAAGAAAACGTGCAAGTTGCAAACATACATTATTTATAATATCAATAATATTTTTCACAATAATATACAGTCCATTTGTGAAAAATACAAAAATAGAATATATATATTCACAATATAATAATATAGCAAAAAAAATAGCAGAAAAAAACTTGCCAATAATTTATGTTTTTAATACAAAGGAAAATAGAATACTAGATGACCTATATTTATTCACATTAGTGGATAAATCAATTATAATAGATGTTGAAAATTATGATAAAATAGAAAAAACAGAAAGTAACTTCATTTTAATTTGTAATAATGGGGTAAACGAAGAAAAAATAAAGTCAACAATAAACGGAAAGATTGAATATGTGCAAAGAATGAATGCATGCAATATATATGAGGTGAAAATGGATGTATAATATATTAGTAGTGGATGATGATAAGGAAATAGCGGACTCAATTAAAATTTATCTAGAAGAAGAGGGATACAATGTATTTGAATGTTATGATGGAGAAAAAGCTATTGAAATCTTAAAGAAAAAAGATATACATTTAGTATTGTTAGATATAATGATGCCAAAAATAGATGGAATTGCAGTGGCACGAGAAATAAGAAAAACAAATTCAGTCCCAATAATATTTATATCTGCAAAGTCACAAAGTATAGATAAAATAATCGGGTTAAATGCAGGAGCGGATGACTATATTACTAAGCCATTTGAACCGCTAGAATTAATAGCAAGAGTTAAGTCAAATATAAGAAGATATACTAAGCTTGGAAATCTTATAGAAAATGATAACATAATAATAGATGGACTAGAAATTAATGATAAAACAAAAGAAGTAATGGTTGATGGAGAAAAAATAAAGCTTACATCTATAGAATATAAATTATTACTTTTTTTGGCAAGCAATAAAGGACAAGTATTTTCAATAAAGCAAATATATGAAAATGTTTGGAAAGAGCCATTTGACGGATATGAAAAAAAGTAGTAGTGCATATAAGCCATATAAGAGATAAAATAGAAATAAATCCTAAAGAACCAAAATATCTAAAAGCTGTGTGGGGACTAGGGTACAAGATAGAAAATATATAAAAATATTATTATATCTTAGGAAAGGGAAAATAAAGCATGAAAAAAAGCAGAAAAAAGTCAAAAATAAATATAGCGAGACTATTATTATTCATATCGGTAATCATATTATGGATTTTAGGAAACAATATATATTCAAATGTAAGACGATTTTCTTGGGCTGAAATTGCTAAAGCAAATTTTTTACAAACAGAATCATATAAAAGTGCAATAACGCATGAAATAGAAACTTTGGAAGATGCTATTTACTGGAGCATATGGAATGATGAGCTAGAAAGCTACCCAGGACTTGAATATATAAATAGAGAAAATTCAAATATAGAGTACATAGCAGATATTACAACAAACACGGGAAAACATATAATACTTAGCAATTTAAAAACAGTAATACAGGATAAAGAACATATAAAAACAGAATTTAAAGAAAGTTTACAATATTATATTTGTAGTTTAAATTCTGCACCAGATACAAATATAGATGTGTTGCAGAAATATGGATTTAAAGCAGACCAATCCAGATTTGAAGTATTGGATATATATGTAAAAGTAAATTTAGATAATAATGGCTATATGAAAACAATACAACAAAATTATTATAAAGCAAATCATAATGTAAAGATAAATATAATCGGAGTAGTTATATTTTCAATATTATCTATAGTACTTTTATATAAAGCAATAAAAAGCGGTATTTACACGGATTTTTTTGATGTTAAAATACTAACAATATTAGGAATGGAAGCAATATTTGAAAAAATTAGTATAGAATTAATTTACCTTATTTTATATGCTATTTTAGCAGAAATATTTTTTAATAGTGTAAAAAATATAAAGCAAGCTAAAGCACAAAATGAAAAAGTAGTAACCAATTTTATAGAAAAAATAAAAGAAAATTATAAATTAATAATAATAGTGGTGGTAGTAACAATAATAGCTATGGGAATAATTTCAGCAACTACATTACACTATGGTATTGTAATATATGATGTTAAAATTAAAGCATTGGTGATTTTGATATATGTGGCAATAGTAATTATTTTCTTAAAAAATGTCTCAGAATATAATAAAATAGAAAAGAAAATAAGAAATATAGTGTCAGGAGAATATCAATCAGAAATAAAAACAGACAATAAATACCTAAAAAATATGGTCCAAGACATAAACAATATAAAAAAAGGCATAGAAAATGCAGTAAATGAAAAGGTTAAATCAGAAAGATTAAAAACAGACTTAATAACAAATGTATCACATGACTTAAAAACTCCACTTACTTCAATAATAAATTATGCTAATCTTCTAAAAAAAGAAAATATAGAAAATGAAAATGCGCAAAAATATATAGAGATTCTAGAAAATAAATCAAAAAAATTAAAAAATTTAACAGAAGATTTAATAGAAGCATCTAAAATAAGCTCTAGAAATGAAACGGTAAATTTACAAAAATTGAATTTCGCAGAAATGATATTACAAGCAAATGGAGAATTTGCAGAAAAGTATGAGAGTAAAGATTTAAAATTGATTAGCAAAATAGAAAAAGAGGGGATCTTTGCACAATTAGATAGCAAAAAAATGTGGAGAGTATTAGAAAATATATACAATAATGCATATAAACATTCTTTAGAAGGGACAAGAATATATGTAAATGTTGAGCAAAATGATAAAATAGTATTTACAATGAAAAACATATCAAAAGAAGAGTTAAACATAACACCAGAAGAGCTAATGGAACGATTTGTTAGAGGAGATAAATCTAGAACAAGTGGTGGCAATGGATTGCGGTCTTTCAATAGCTAAAGATTTGGTGAATTTGCAAGGAGGAAAAATGCAAATAAAAATAGAAGGTGATTTGTTTACAGTAAAAATAATAATTTAAAATTCTTTCCAACCGTTAATATTAGATCTTCTAATAGCACCCATAATATTTGCTCTAACGGTTGGAATTTCTATAACTAATTTAGAGATTAACTCTTTTATAGATTCCCTTTTAGAAACCCCATCCATAGGGCATACTTTAGGCATTACTTCTATTCCTTGCCTCCTAACAAATTTACGTACTTCTTTTTCAGGTATGTAAACCATAGGTCTAATTAAAGTTATTTTAGACCTATCCATATAGCTAATTGGAGCAAAAGTTGACAAATTTCCAGCATATAAAAGATTCAAAAAAAATGTTTCTAAAACATCATCTTCATTATGCCCCAAAGCAATTTTGTTACAATCATGAGCGATTGCAGAAGAATTTAAAATTCCTCTACGCAAGTTGGCACATAAAGAGCAAGGATTTTTTTCCTTCCTTATATCAAAAACAATTTCTTTTATATAGCTTTTTTCCTCAATAAACTCTACACCGATTTTATCACAAACACTTTTCAAAAATTCTGAATTAAAAAATTCAAATCCAGGATTAACACTTATTGCAACTACTTCGAACTTCTTAGGATAGAATCTTTGCAAGGACTTTAAACCCATAAGTAAGGTAATAGAGTCTTTTCCGCCAGAAAGACCAACAGCAATTTTATCTCCTTCATTTATCATATTATAATTTTCGATTGCTTTTCTCATATAACTTAACATTTTTTGCATAAAAATCACCTATAAAATTATAGCACAAAAACACATAAAAAGTAAATGTTATACCTTGCCAAAACACAATTAATGGTGTAAAATAAAAATATATGTGTTTGTAGCTCAGTTGGATAGAGCGCTCCCCTCCTAAGGGAGAGGTCGGGGGTTCGATTCCCTTCAAGCACACCAAAGTTGAAAAGTCTTGTAAGTGTTGAAATATTAGTACCTTACAAGACTTTACTATTTCATTAGTAACAAAAATTCTATTTTTTTAATATATATAATTAGGTGGTTATATATGAGAATGTTAAGACGAGTAAATACAAAAGATATTGTGCCGACAAATTTAAATTATACATATGAGCTAATGCAAACAAATATTAAAGCTTTAAGAAAAAGATATTCATTTTTGAATATTGGAAATATGGGGAAAAGCGTATTGGGAAAAGATATCCCGTATGTAAAAATAGGAAATGGGAATAAAGAAGTTATGTATTCAGGTGGAATACATGCAAGTGAGTGGATTACATCATTATTAATGATGAAATTTGTAGAGAATTTTTGCAAATCAGTTGTAAATAACTTTAATATATATGGACAAAGTGCAAGAAATATATTTAATCAAGTTTCAATATATGTAGTTCCAATGGTAAACCCGGATGGAGTAGATTTAGTAACAGGAGCAATAAAAAGTAACACAAAAGAATATGAAAGTGCAAAAAAAATAGCCAATAATTATTCAAAAATATCCTTTCCAAATGGTTGGAAAGCAAATATCAATGGTGTGGATTTTAAAAACTTCCAACCGTTTTGCAAAGTCTTGTAACTGTTTATATTACACGACTTTGCATTTTTGATTTTCATTAATTAATTCTTCAATTTTGATAAATTCATCTAGATTTTCATTAATAGAATTTAGTTTTGAAAAATTAAAATATATGTAAATATTTTTGTCTTTATCAATCTCAATTTTATTAATTAATCGATACAAATATATCTTATCAATTTTTTCTAATTTCAAAAAATTTTCTATTAATTCATCTAATTCTTTTTCTTCTTTTGTTTGATTTTTGTTTTCAATTTTGTCTTTTGTTCCAATTAATTTCTGTTCTAATTCTTGCTTTTGTTCATTTAATTTTGTTCTTTCTAAACTTAATTTTTGTGATACTCTAACGTAGTCTTCTTCTTGTAAAATACCTCTTAATTTATCCATATACATCTTGTCTAAATTGTTATTTATATCTAATATTGCTTTATCAATTTGTTCTATTTTTTTCCTATATCCTTCTCGAATATCTGATGTTTTATTTTGATATTTTTCATAAATTGAATAAAAAATTTCTTTGTCAGCATATATTTGACATATCTTTTTTACAACATAAATAATATTTTTTTCAAATTTCTCGTAGTTCATATTTAATGAATAACATCCACGTTCTTTTGCATCACTACAAGTTATATATGGATGTGATTTTGCATTTCTTTTAGAGTTCTTCTTTAGAACTATTTGCAACTTTCTTTTGCAATGATAACAGTAAAGTAATCCTCTTAATAAATAATCATATTTAAGTTTTGTGTTTGTTCCTCTTTTTTCTATGATACGTTGCACTTTTTCAAATGTATCTTTGTCAATAATAGCTTCATGGGTATTTTCAACTCTTATATGTTCTTCTTTATCAACAGTTCTAAATTTCTTGACTTTATATGATATTATAGACCTTTTATTTTGAACGGTATTGCCTATATAGACTTCATTTTTTAGCATATTGCATAAGGTTACTTCATTCCAATTATAGCTAGTTTTGTTTTCATGCGACTTCACTTGCATATAGCCGTGGACACGAAATCGAAGATTTCGACCACGTATTATCTTGCACTAGTCCTGTTTTCCTATAACCTGTTGGAGATAGAAATTTATTTGAGTTTAGATAATTTACAATTTCTACACTACCATGTCCATTTGAATACATATCAAAAATCTTTTCTACAATATCCCTTACCTGCTCATCTACAATCAATTTATTTTTTATTGTAGGATGCTTTTTGTAACCATAAGCTGAAATACTACACATATATTCTCCTTGCTTTTGCTTTTCCTTCAAAACACTTCTAATTTTCTTGGAAATATCTTTAGCATACATATCATTCATTATTGCTTTAAAAGGCGTTATATCGTTATTTGTGCTATCTATATATGTATCTATTCCATCTGTTATTGCAACATATCTAATATTATTTTTAGGAAAATAGTCTTCCAAATAAAAACCAGTTTTAATGTAATCCCTACCAAGTCTTGATAAGTCTTTTGTAATTACCATATCAATTGTTTTATTTTCAATATCTTGCAATAATTCATTAAATGAAGGTCTATCAAAAGTTGTACCACTTATGCCATCATCAACATATTCTTTAACTAAACATAAATTATTCTCCTTTACATATCTTTGCAAAATTTTTCTTTGATTACCGATACTTTCGCTTTCTTGCTTGTCGCCATCTTCTCTAGATAGTCTTATATACATTCCGTACTTTAAAATTTTGACTTCTTAAATCCAGCATTTAACCTCCTATCCGTAATCATCTATGCTTATACTATAACGTGCTCTTTAAATTTTTGCAAATGTTTTGTAATAATTACTTATTCTTTACTTTTATACTTTCTAAATAATCCTTAAAGACTAATCCTATTGTTTCTGTTATATCCTGTCTATCTTCTGTAAAAATGCAATATGTATTAAACTCTAACTTATTATCTTTGGTGTTGTTTTTATCTTTCTTCATACTTATTCAAATCCTTTCTACCTAATACAAAATATTAAAGAAAATGGCATACTATGACACTTAAATTAAGTGTATTTGTCAATGTGCAATTTGATTACCTATACACATAGGCGAAAAATTATAAAATTACCCTGATATTTTTATAATTTTTTATCTTCCTAACATAAACAACGATTAAACCTAAAAAAGTTATAGACAAAATAAAAAAAGAAGCAAGAATTTTTAGTATTACTACTAATTTTCTCACTTCTTCTCTTAATAAGATTGTTAACAAATTATTTTATTATTTATGATACTCTGCATAAATTTTTTTTAATATCAAAAAATCTTCATCTGGTGTTTTTGATAAAAAAACATTGTTCCTCTAACATCTTCTAAACCCAATCTTTTCCAGCATAACTAAATGATTGACAAGGATATCCTCCAGATAATAAATCTAATTCTCCTTTTTTCAGGTTGAATTCCTTTAATAAATCTTTTTGGGAAAACCTCACAATATCCTCTTCAATTCTTTTTTATATTTTTTAAACAAAAAAGAAATTAGAAAATTTTTTCTCTAATTTCTTAACATTTAATATTATTTTACATTTTTATTTCTAATATAATCACCTTCAAACTCATATTCAAGTATGTCCATATGTAACTTATCATAATATTTTCCGTTTAAAAAAATTTCTTCTCTACTTTTTCCAGTATCCTTAAATCCACATTTTAAATAACACTTATGTGCTCTTTCATTTACAGCAAGAAGATCTAATCTTATGCTATGTAAGTTTAAATATTTAAATCCATATTCTAGCAAAAGTTTTATCGATTCTGTTCCATATCCATTACTTCTATAGTCTTCATCACCTATAAATATTCCAAGTACAGCACTTCTTCCAATCCAATTAAAGTGTTCCAATCCAATTGTTCCAACTAATTTATCATTATTCAAATCAATAATATCAAAGTTTCTATTTTCATTATTCTTTGCTGAATTTTCAAGCCAATCTTTTTCTCCAATTAATGTTGTAATTTGTCCACTTCTCCCTGTATAATCTGTTACCTGAAAATCATTCATCCATTCTGTAAATTTTTCAATTTCTTCATCTGATACTCCTTTGGGAGATAAATATATTCTGTCTCCCACTAATTTTTTAAAATAATTCATATATATCACTACTCCCTTAACATTTTATTAAAATATTTATCAGTAAATTCTTTTAATTTATCTTTATTTTCTTCTAACAATTCAATTAGTTTTTTTGCTTCATTATATGCCATATCATAATCTGATTTATTTACTTCAAATCTATCAAGTGCTTTTTTTAATTCATCTTCATCAAGTAATATTATATCTCCTGTTGGTGTTACAACAACATCCAAGTATAAATCATCTTCATAAGGCATTCCATTGTCTTTTCCTATTTTTCTAGCTATATCAAAATACCATTCTATAATTTCGTTATTTTCATTGTACATAGCAGTTAATCTGTATTTTTTACTATAATCATAAAACTCTAACCATTTATAGTTATTATTTGCCATACATAAGTTAATGTTTTCTACCATATATGGCTTATTCATTTTATTAAATTTAATTAATGCAATATCTCCAACAAAATCTGCATTATTAAAGCTTTTTATTTTAAAATTTCCATCCTTAACAATCTCCATATTTTTAGGATTAGTAACAAATCTTTTCTTTAAACTAATCCAATATCTTTGCACTAGCTCATTTCCAAAATATATTTCATTTTCAAGTATTCCTCCATTTTTTTGAATTGACTTAGCAGATCCAATATTAGCTTTATCACAAACCATTAATACATTATCTATTCCTAACTCTTTACACTTTTCTAATGCTAGTCTAATTTGTTCTGTTGCATAACCTTTTCTTCTTTCAGATGGTCTTACACTATCTCCGATATGTCCTCCATCATTTAGTAGTTTTTCATTTAAAAAATGTCGTATTTGTAAATTCCCAACTATTTTCCTATCTGATTTCCTTATGGTTAAATATAATGTTGTAGGAATTCTATCTTTGTCTATTGTATCAACAGATAAATCATTTTGAACTTTTTCTAACCACCTGTCAAAATCTCTAATTCTGTCAAGTCCTCCATCTCCAGCAATCTCATTTTCTCCATTATCTAAAAATTCTTGTAAATATTCCTCAACTTCTTTTTTATATTCTTTCGTTGGAAATATTAATTCCAATTCATATTTATTCAATTTTATCACTCCATTCTATAAATTCTTCTTTTAATAACCCTGTAATACATTCATCAACATATTTATTTGTTGCTAAACATAGAAATTTCTTTCTTCTTATTCCTTCATCCTTATATCCTAATTTCAGTTGCATTCTTCTTGACTTTTCATTTCCACGAAAATATCCGTTCTCAATTCTTCTTAATTTCAAAACATCAAAACAATACTTGTTTCTTGTGCTAAATGCCTCTGTTCCATATCCATTTTTTTGATATTTTTCATTAAGACATATTCCACCACCGGCAAGTGCCATCTTTTTTATTAATATTTCTAATCTCTGTACCACCAATAACTTTATTACTAGCTTTTAATACTATTGCTAATGAAATTTTAACATTTTCATCTTGACCTTTCGTATGTTCTATAAATTGTTTAGCATCATTTTCTGTATATGGATATGGAATTGCAGCCATCCATTTTGCAACTTCTATATTATTTAATCCATCTACTATATCTTCTACATCTCCATCTTCCCAGTTTCTTAAAATAAGTCTTTTACTTTCAATTTTCATAACTATCACATCTCCTATAAAAAATAAGCCTCACAAAAGAATCTACTTTAAGACTCCTTTGTAAGACTTCTATATAATCTCACTTACGTGTAAACAATCAAACTATTTTAATTGTCCTTTATCGCTCAGATTTGGTAATCCTAGATAAACTCTTAAATTATGTTTTTTATTGTAACATATTATTCTATTTTTGTCAAATTTTCATAACCTTACGATAGTGTCAATTTTTTTCGGGGGTTTTTATTAAAAAATTTTATACCCTCAAAATTGCTCTATAAATAAGCTGCTTATACAACTGCTTTATATTATAGTATTTGTTTAATTTTCATTAAAATCATATAAAATATCTTCAATAAGATACTTACTCTTCTTTGTTAAATTCTTTAGTATATTGTCTCTGATTTTCATAATTTGATATAAATTTTATATTACCTTTATTATTATTTTTATTATTAAATCTTATATTATTATCCTCCATGCATATAATAATTTCTCATTTGCTTTTAATTCTTTATTATATAATATTTTTGATGGTATTATTGAATAATATCCTACTCTATTTCTTTGTTTATCTTCCATTTTTCCACTCCAATTCTAACAGTAAAAAAACCAATAAAAAAACAGAATATTTCTTTAATATCGAAATACTCTGTATCATAGATGATTATTGCTTTTTATTAACTTATTTTTGTGGTTGGAAGTTTTTAAAGTCCACAGGTGTAGATTTAAATTTGCAATTTCCGGCAGGATGGGAATTTGCAAAAAAAATAAAATATTCTCAAGGAGTTAACAAACCAGCTCCCAAGGACTATGTTGGAGAAAAACCATTAAGTCAACCAGAAGCAATAGCTTTATACAAGTTTACTTTAGAGCATAATTTTGAATTAGCAATTTCATATCATACGCAAGGGAAAGAAATTTATTGGCAGTATCAAAAATACGCGCCAATCAATAGCTATAATATTGGAGCGAAAATGGCAGAGGCTAGTGGTTATAAATTAACAGATGTGCCATATGAATCAAGTTTTGCAGGATATAAAGATTGGTTTTTACAAAAATATAGAAGACCGAGTTATACTGTCGAGGCAGGAATAGGAGAAAGTCCATTACCTCTATCACAGTTTAATCAAATATATAATGATAATATAGGTATATTAATAATCGGAGCAGCTGTATAACTGCTCCGATACGATATATTATAAATTTTATATCTCTGTATATTTTGCTATGAATGAAATTCAGAGTAAAAATTATCTTTTAATTTTATTTGTTGTTGTTTTATCAAATTCTTTATCTCTTATAACTATTTGTGATATTTTTTTGTAAATAGGAAGTTGTAAGCATGCATTTGAAATATCTTTTTTCAATGTTGATTCAACATTTTCAATTTGTAATTCTTTAATTTTATCTTGACTTAAAAATACTTCAGCTAGAAGTCCGGTTTCTGCACCTTCCTCGTTCTCTATACCTTTTACTATAACTTCTAAAACATATGGAATACGCATAATATAGTTTTCTATTTCTTCAGGAAAAACATTTTTTCCATTTTCTAAAACTATAAGGTTTTTCTTTCTACCAGTAATTAATAGTTGACCTTTTTCATTCATTCTTCCATAATCTCCGGTTTTAAACCAACCATTTTGTAAAACTTCGTTAGTAAGTTTCTCATTTTTGTAATATCCAAGCATTACAGTATCGCCTTTAACGCAAATTTCACCATCACCTTCTGGTGTTACATTCTCAAATTTTATTTCTACACAAGAAAGAGGAACGCCAACAGTTGCACAATCATTAAAATAGTCTCTATTTGCAGAAACAAGAGGAGAACATTCGGTAATGCCATATCCGTTTATTAGGTTTATTCCAATGCTATCAAAAAAGGAACCCAATTCTGCTCTAATAGGAGCGCCACCCGTTACAATTTTTATAAGGTTTCCACCGAAAGCATTGTGAATAGATTTAAATAATTTTCTCCTTATATCTATACCAAAAAATCTTAAGAAATTGCTTAGTTTAATCATAATCTTTAAAGCTAAATCCTTATTACCTTCTTTAGCATTAGACCATATCTTTTTATAAAAGAGTTCCACAAAAGCAGGTAAAACGTATATGTAATCAGGTTTAAATAATTGTAAATTTTTAAGAACATTTTTAAGACTATCATTAATACAAATGCAAGAATGATGATGCAATCCAACTAAAATTCCAGCAACACCTTCATAAGTATGATGATATGGCAAAATAGATAAGCATGTATCATATACAGTAGAAATTTGTAAACCGCAATAAACAAGACTTACAAGGTTATGTTCAGTAAGCATAACACCTTTTGCCATTCCAGTAGTTCCAGAGGTGTATACAAGTAATCTTAATTCATTTTGGTTGCCTTCTATTGAGCTATATGATGTGTTTCCAGATTTATATAATGCTCTCCCTTTTTCAATAAATTCACTATAAGAAAGAATATTATCAGATGAATTGGTATTAGAAAAACCAATAAAGTATTTTATTTTAGGTAATTTTTTACTAATTTCGTCTATATATTTACCGAATTTTTCGGCATAAAATAGAACTTCGCTATCACTATTTTCCAATACATTTATAATATCCTGTAAAGGAAGTTCTTTATCTATAGGAACAACAACACCATTGCTTTTTAAAACAGACAAGTAAACTGTAAGCCAAGGATAGCTATTTTCACCTATAACAGCAATATGAGAAGAAGTCATATTGATAGAAAATAGAGCAGTACCCAAACTATAAACATCTTCCAAAAAGTTATTGTAAGTAACACATTTAACGTCTTTATTTTCTTTATATTTAAAAGCGATTTTATCACCAGCATCATCAGCAGCAGATTTCAACAATTGCTTTATACTATCTACTTTTTCTACATTATAATAGTCATAATTTTCTTTATAATTTTTCATTAGATCCTCCTATGATTTTAAGTAAACCACATAATCTGGTTTTCAAAACCATTATATATTACGAAATATAAAGTGTCAAGACATTGCCAAAAAAATACACAAATTGACCAAAATTAATAAATGTGCTATTATAATACTGTAACTTTCGAAAGGAGAATAACAAAATGAAAATAGAAGCACAAAATTTAATAGATTATCATTGCCCACGTTGGAATGAGTTACCAGAGATAGAATTGTACATTGACCAGGTAATTTGTGTATTACAAAATAATTTGGCTATATTTTTAAAGGAAGAAAATACACCAGTAATAACACCCAATATGATAAATAACTATGTAAAGCAAGAGGTTTTAATGCCTCCAATAAAGAAAAAATATAGTAAAACTCATCTTGCATATTTATTTGTTATATGCATTTTAAAAAGGCTAATGAGTATATCAGAAATAAATGAATCAATAAAATCAATGAAAAAATCGTATTCAGTAGAAGATGGGTATAATGTATTTTGTGAAGAGTTAGAAAAAGCATTAAAAAAAGCATTTAATCCAACAGAAGAAATAGAACCAATATTTAAAGAAGAGGATACTAGAGAATATGCAACTTTGAAGGCAATTGTTTCTGCGTTTGCCAATTGCATTCTAGTAGATAAACTAATATTATTAAGAAAATAGGTCACTGAAATTTAAAAATCAGTGACCTGTTTTTCTATATTTTCATTTACAACAGAATTGTTTACATTTTCTATAGGTTTATTAAATAATTTAGGCAAAAAAGCAATACCTAAAAATATTGCAACTATAAAAAAGGTAAGTAAAAATGTTACCAATACTCTATTATTCATATACATCCTCCCTCAAATGATTAACAATTAAAAAAATTATATCATTTAAATAAGTAAATTACCAGTAGGTTAAGAATTAAAAAAATATATTTGTGTATAATATATAAAAAATATTGAAAATCAAATTATAATAATGATATAATTTGAAAAAAAGGGGAGAGAGAAATGTCAGAAGTAGAAGAATTAAAAAATAGATTGTTTTATAAAAGAGAAAATGCATGGGAAGATAAAACAGGGGAACAATTAAATAATATTTTTGCATATGCAGAAGGATATATCAATTTTTTAAATAAATCTAAGACGGAAAGAGAAATTGTTGCAAATGCAAAAGAAATAGCAGAATCAAATGGATTTAGATGCATTTGTGAATATGAAACTCTATCTGCAGGAGATAAAGTTTATTACATTAATAGAGAAAAAAGCATGTATCTAGCAGTAATTGGCAAACAAGGCATGGAAAGTGGTATAAATATTGTAGGAGCTCATGCGGATTCTCCAAGATTGGACTTAAAGCCAAATCCATTATATGAAGAAGGAGGATTTGCATACTTTAAAACACATTATTATGGAGGAATAAAAAAATATCAATGGACAACAATTCCACTAAGCATACATGGTGTTGTAGTAAAAGCTAATGGAGAAAAAACATATGTAAATGTTGGAGATGACGAAAAAGACCCTGTATTTACAATAACAGATTTATTACCACACTTAGCACAAGAACAAATGGAGAAAAAGTTAAAAGAAGGAATTTCTGGGGAAGATTTAAACCTATTAATAGGAAGTATACCATATAATGCAGAAACAACAGAAAGAGTAAAATTGAATATTTTAAATATCTTGAATAAAAAATATGGAATTACAGAAATTGATTTTTTAAGTTCAGAATTAGAAATAGTTCCAGCATTAAAATGTAGAACAATGGGCTTTGACGAGAGCATGGTTGCAGGTTATGGACAAGATGATAAAATTTGTGTATATACATCTTTAACAGCACTTGTAGACATGAAAGAAATACCAGAAAAAACTTCTGTATGTATTATAGCAGATAAAGAAGAAATAGGAAGTATGGGAAATACAGGAATGGAATCACATGTATTTGATAATTTTATTGCAGAGTTACTAAATAAATTAGGAATAAATAGGCCAAATTTATTGGACAAAGTATTTTGCCATTCTAAAATGTTATCTGCAGATGTTGATGCGGGATTAGATCCTATATATGCAAATGTATCAGAAAAAAATAATGCATCTTATTTAGGAAGAGGAATAGGGCTTAATAAATATACAGGCAGTAGAGGAAAGTCAGGAGCTTCAGATGCAAATGCGGAATTTGTAGCAGAGGTAAGGAATATATTAGAAAAAGAAAATATTAAATATCAAATAGCAGAATTAGGCAAAGTGGACACAGGTGGGGGAGGAACTATAGCATATATACTAGCCAATAAAGGAATAGATGTAATAGACTGTGGAGTTCCAGTATTATCAATGCATTCACCTTATGAAGTAACAAGTAAAATAGACTTATACGAAGCATATAGAGCATATAAAGCATTTTGGCTAAATTAAAATAAAGGCTGTTGAGAAATCAACAGCTTTATTTTAAAGATATAATTATAGAAAATTAGAATATTTCCTTAATATTCTTCATAAATATAATCGCCTCAATAATGTCAATAATTGAATACACTACCATAATAGTACCAACTGTTACAAGGATAGCACCAGAATTAATAGTAACATATAAGCCACATATAAACATTAAAATTGACAATATTAAACTAAAAATCCAAGCATTTGAATTTACTGCTTTGAATTTAACAGATAAATCTATTCTAATGAATGCACTATATATAATCCATATTCCTATAATTATTCTAAAAACAGAACTAATAGCAGCTCCACATATTATAGTAATAATTCCTATAATGCAAGCAACTAATCCATGTGCTAAATCATAATCATAAAAATTATATTTACCTTTAGAGAGAAGATAATTGATGATTTTATATAAGCCAGCTAGTATAAATATAACACCAAGTGAACAAGTTATAAACTCCAATGTTCCTTCTGGTTCGATGATAAGAATAATACCTAATAGTGCGATAATTAGAGATTCAAGTATTGAAATTAAACCACTTTTCTTAAAAATTTTTTCAATGTAATTCATATGTATTCCTCCTTCATATATATAAATATATATTATACACATGAATGTGAAATTTGTGTGAAAAAATAAAGATTTCTTCAAATCTACAAAAAAAAGAATAGCTTACGCTATTCCCATTATGGTGAGCCAGGAGGGATTCGAACCCCCGACCCCAGGCTTAGAAGGCCTGTGCTCTATCCAACTGAGCTACTAACCCAAAAGCTATAACAATAAATATAATAGCACTATTTTAAAGAAATGTCAACAAAAATTTAAAAAAATTGTTCAACCTTTGCAACAAATGTTGTGCAAAGTAGTATACTAAAAAATAAAATATACAATAACGATTCTTTATAAAAAAGTATTGAAAAAAAACAAGAAAACTGATATAAAATATATATATTATTATTTAGGAGCACATATGAGAAATAATGTTATAGACTTTCAACCAAAGGAAACAAAAAAAATAAATAAAAAAAAATTAGCTATAACAATATCAATTATAGTAGTATTATTAACTATAAGCATTTTAGCAATAATATATTGTCTTAATAAAAACTTTAGAAATGTTATGGATGTTTATTTGTTTAGAAAAAATATCTCAGGTGAAAATACAACAGCAATTGATATAGGATATGAAACAAACACAAATATAATAGGATATTATAAATATATATGCATATTGTCAGAAAATAAACTAAAACAATACAATGCCTCAGGAAAGCTGGAAAACGAATTAGAAGTAAAGATAAATGTTCCAATATATGATGCAAAGGGAAAATATTTGGTTATAGGAGAAAAAAATAGTAAAAAAGTATATTTGATTTGTGATAACAGCATAGTGTGGGAAACAGAAGTAGAAGGAAATGTTTCTAAAATTGATGTTAATGAAAATGGCTATGTAAGTATAATTTTAAAAGGGACGACATATAAATCTGTTATAGTAGTTTATGATGCAAAGGGAAATGAATTATTTAAAACATATTTATCAAAAACGAGCGCTGTAGATGCATGTATATCAAAAGACAATAAGTATCTTAGCTTCGCTGAAGTTAATACAACTGGAACAGTAATCCAATCTAATATAAAAACAATTTCAATGGATAAAGCAAAACAAGAGCCTTCACAGGCAATTGTATATACATATGCTGCCAATTCAAATGATTTAATAATAAATTTAAAATATCATGACAAAAATAAATTAATATGTATGTATGATAATTCTATACATTTAATTACAAATGATATAGACGAAAATATTATGCAACTGGACGAAAATACGAAAAAAGCAGATATAGAATTAGAAAATTATGCTATAAAAGCAACAGAACAAACAACAGGATTGTTTAGTGCAGATACTAATATAGAAATAAGGAATATTTCTAATAATAAAATTATTCAATATACAGTAGAAGGAGTAGCTAAAAATATATATTGCAGAAGTGAGACAATAGCTATAAACATAGGTTCAGAAGTAGAATTTATTCATACAAATGGATGGCTTATAAAAAGATATAAATCATTGCAAGAAGTGAAAGATGTAGTACTATGCGACGGTGCGGCAGCAATAATATATAGAGACAAGATAGAAATAATAAATTTATAAAGGAGGCTACATATGATAATTGTTGATTTAATAATATTGGCTGTATTGTTAATATGCATAGGATTAGGATATAAGAGGGGGCTAACAGGATGCCTGCTAAAAATAATATCATTTGTGCTTGCAATAGTAATTGCATGTATATTGTTTAAGCCTGTTGCAAATATTATTATAAATAACACACAAATAGATGATGACTTGGAAAAATCTATAAAAAACATCATCGTAAAACCAGAAGATGGAAATGAAACAAAAGAAGAAATAGAAAATAATACGGAAACTATAAATGATAATACAACAATGCCAACTGTGGTAGAAAAATATATAAATGAAACTATGGAAAACACATCAGATGATATTAGAGAAAAAGTAGCAGATGCAACAGCAAGAAAAGTTGCAATTACAATTATAAATGCAGGAACATGGATAATATTATTCATAATAGCAAAAATATTATTAGTAGTATTAAAAATAATATCAAACTGGATAACAAAATTACCAATAATAAAACAATTTGATAAATTAGGGGGCATAATATATGGCTTAGCAGAAGCACTAATAATAATATATTTTGTAATGGCTATAATATCTTTTATATCACCTATGATTCCAGACAGTACAATTATATTGAGCATAAAGAAATCATTTTTAGGAAGCTTTATGTATAATAGCAATTTGTTATTAAAAATAATTTTTTAATGATAATATAAACAACAATGTAAAATTACATTGAAATAATATAGAAGAGGAGAAATAATTATGAAATTTAACAAAGACACAAAAATAGGAGAAATTATGGAAGTAGCACCAGAAAAAGCAGAAATACTATTAGGCATAGGAATGCATTGCTTAGGTTGTCCAGCATCACAAGCAGAGACTATAGAAGAAGCATGTGAGGTTCATGGTGTTGATGTAGAAGAACTACTAGAAAAATTAAATGCATAAAATTTTACAAAAAAAACACAAAATTTTCAAATTACTATTGACAAATAAAAAGAAATAGGTTAAAATTAAGCTTGTGTTAGCCCAGAGGGCGCACGGCTTAAAATCTGGGTCATTAGCTCAGGTGGTAGAGCACTTGACTTTTAATCAAGTTGTCCGCGGTTCGAGTCCGCGATGGCTCACCAGACTAGGATTTAAGCTGAAACTTAAATCCTAGAAAGATTTTAAAAGGCCCCGTGGTCAAGCGGTTAAGACATCGCCCTTTCACGGCGGAGACATGGGTTCGATTCCCGTCGGGGTCACCAATTAAATATGCCACTTTAGCTCAGCTGGTAGAGCAACTGACTTGTGGGATAGATAAAGTATATACTTTATTTTGAACTATCTTGCACCTTTATATGGAAACATATAAAGTGGACACCGCTAATTCGGGGAAGGCTGTCAAATGTTAATCCCGAGCTAGGATTTATCCGAGTGTAGAGACTTTATACGGTGTGCCTAAAGCATAAGCTATGGTAAAGAGAAAGTCCAGACTACAAACATAGAAATATGGTAGCGAAAGTTATAGTAGTATGAATCAGTAGGTCGTCCGTTCAAATCGGACAAGTGGCTCCAATACTTAAAGCTAGACTTGTTGTAAACTTGTCTAGCTTTTTGAGTACCTATAAAGGTGCTAATAGAAATTTTGGAAGGAAGGATAGAAGAAAGTATGCAGGATAAAGTTGTGATTGTAACTGGTGGCTCAAGGGGAATTGGTGCGAGTATAGTAAAAACTTTAGCGAGAAAAGGATATAATATTATTTTAAATTACAATAAATCAGAAAAAATAGCGGAACAAATAAAAAAAGAGCTAGAAGAAAAAAAAATAACAATTTACACATATAAGGCAGATGTTTCCAATAGAGAAGAAGCCAGAGGACTAATTGAATTTGCTATAGAAAAATTTAAAAAAATAGATGTACTTATAAACAATGCAGGAATATCACAAATGAAATTGTTTACAGATATAACAGATACAGAATGGAATGATATGCTAAATATCAACTTGAATTCAGCATTTTATTGCACACAAGAAGCCACAAAGCATATGCTTATAAATAAAGAGGGGTGTATAATAAATATTTCATCAATTTGGGGAATAACAGGAGCATCTTGTGAGGTTCATTATTCAACTGCTAAAGCTGCATTAAATGGATTTACAAAGGCATTGGCTAAAGAATTGGGACCATCTAATATAAGAGTAAATGCTATAGCACCAGGGATGATAGACACAGATATGAATAAAGATATACCAGAACAGGATAAACAAGATTTTATACAAGAGATACCATTAGAAAAAATTGGGAAGACAGAAGATATTTCGAAATGCATAGAATGGTTAATAGAAGACAATTATACAACAGGGCAAATAATTTCTATAAATGGAGGAATAGTAATTTAAAAAAACTGACTAATGTCAGTTTTTTATTCTTCTACTTTTCTTTTATAATTTCCAGAAATTAATTTTGGCAAATAAGTTATAACTTTATAAATAGCAAGCCTTACTTTTTTACTCCAAATATAAGATTTTCTAAGTCTTCTATGTTCTACTATTTCATTATCATTTTGTTCTTGAACAACTAAAGCTAATTCTACTTTTTCTATAGGAAATATATAGTTTGCATTTTCATTATTGTCCCATTCGTTATTTGAATTTCTAAAGCAAAAATTTAAAGTATCGCTTGATAATAATTCGATTTCAGCTTGAAATCCAAGTTCTGTTTTTTCCATTTTAATTTCATTAACATTATCCCAATTTGAGCCAAATCCATAATGAAGATAAACTTCACTAGAATTTTCTTGAAAAAGCTTACCTACATATGATATTTTAACCTTAGCATTTTCTACCAATTTATCTGTGTTAAAAAAAACATTTTTTACTAATTCCATTTTTATATCTCCCTTGTTTATCTCTTGTTTAATATTACATACTAAATTATATTATTAAATAAAATAATATTCAAGTATTTTCTACAAAAAAATCAAAAAATATTTAAATTATTTAATACCCACAACTTTGCCAATAATGGTAAATTCGTCATACTCATTGAAATATATGGACTTGTAGTCTTTATTAAGTGATCTTAATATTAAAGTTGTGGTTCTTACAGAAAATTTACGTATGTATATTTGACCTCTTATTTTAACAAGAGCAATATCGCCACTACTTAATGGAGAGTTTATTTCAACGAAAAGGTAATCTCCTTTCTTTATTTTAGGTTCCATAGAACTATCAGGCATTTTAACGGCAAAAGCAGCTCCAGAAGCTGTTGTTGGGCAATCTATAAAGTCAGCCATGCCATCAAAGGCCAAGACTTTGTTATATGACATATGCCTAAAAATTTTATAATAATCTTGCTCGTCATATGTAGCTTTATCATACATAAACATAAAAGTTTGGTAAGGAACATCTAAAGCTTTGCATATACTTTTTAATAGTCTATGGCTTGGTACGCGTTCTCCCTTTTCTATATGGGTAATATGCCCTATATCTACTTTTATAAGTTTAGCAAGTTGAGTTTTAGTCATATTTTTATCTTTTCGTGCTTTAGCAATCATATCGCCAATCATTAAAATCACCTTCTTGTTTTTATAAAAATTATATATAAAATACACATAAAAGTCCACAAAAAATAATAATTTTAATAAAGATTTTAGTTACTAACCAGACTTGAAATTAAAAATATTGTAAAATAAAAATTTATATGGTAATATAAATTTAAAATAAAGTATAAATATATACTAAAGCAAATATAAAAATAAAGGGGTACAATATGGAGAAAGATGAGGAAAAAACGGTAAAATTAGAAAATGACCAAGAAAAAAACATAGGAGAGATAAAGGAAGAAACACAAGAAGAAGTGAGGCAGACAAGAAAATCACGAAGAGAAAAGACCAAGGAAGATAAAAGAAAAATAACTTTTATAATTATAATGGCAGTATTAATATGTGTTGTATCTGTATTTTCGGTAATATTTGCTATGCTAAATATTAAAAACACAAATATTTTATCAGGAATATATGTGCTAAATATAGACGTTTCAAATATGACAAAAGAAGAAGCACTAAAAAAAATAGACAATATTATAAACGAAAAATTAACAAGTGATATAACTCTAAAATATAATGACTACGAAACCATAGTAAATAATAGCCAATTCGGAATACAGTTTGATAATCAGAAAGCTATTAGCAATGCATATAACGTGGGAAAAGAAAACAATATTGTAGTAAATAATTATAAAATTTTATTTGCAAAATTGCATAAAATCAATATTGAACCCGAATTGATTATAAATAGTGAAACTTTACAAAACAAAATAAGAGAAATTTCAGCAAAACTACCAAATGCAGTAGTAGAAAATAGCTACTACATAGAAGGCAATAAACTAATTATAGTAAAAGGAAAAAGGCGGAAATAAACTAAATAGTGAAGAGTTTAAGGAAATGCTTTACGTACAAATTAAAAATATTAACAGCAAAAATAATATAATAGAATTACCTGTAAGAGAAGCAGACCCAGAACCAATAAATTTAGAAAAAATAAGAAAGGAAATATATAAGGAACCAAAAGATGCATATATAGAAGAAAATCCGTTTAAAGTATATACACATGTTAATGGTGTGGATTTTAATGTAACAATGGAAGAAGCGGAGAAAATTATACAAGCAGATAAACAAGAATATGAAATACCATTAAAAATAACTATACCAGAAAAAACAATAGCAGATTTAGGAGAAAAAGCATTCCCAGACCAATTATCTACATATACAACAAGGTATAATTCGGGAAACTACAATAGAAGCAACAACTTAGAATTAGCTGCAAAAGCAATTAATGGAACAGTACTTATGCCAGGAGAAACGTTCTCATATAATCAAACAGTAGGAGAAAGAACAATTAGTGCAGGGTATAAAGCAGCTGCTGCATATGCAGGTGGTAAAGTAATACAAGATGTTGGAGGAGGAATTTGTCAAATTTCATCCACACTATATAATGCAGTACTATTAGCAAACTTAGAGATTACAGACAGAAGTAATCATTGCTTCGAAACATCATATGTACCGGCAGGAAGAGATGCAACTGTAAATTGGGGTACAGTAGATTTTCAATTTAAGAATAATAGAAAATATCCAATAAAAATAGAAACTACAGCAGGAGGCGGAATAGCTACAGCCAAAATTCATGGATTAAAAGAAGAAAATGAATATGAAGTAGTAATTCAGTCAAAGGTAACATCATATATATCACGTACAACAAGGTACAAAAACGATTCAACAATGGACGAAGGCAAGGAAGTTATAGAGGATAATGGATTTGATGGATGCAACAGTGAAACATATAAAATATTAAAATTAAATGGAGAAGTTGTGTCACAAACGTTAATATCAAGAGATTCATATGATCCAATGGATAGAGTAATAATAAGAGGCACAAAAAAAGTAGTAAAACCTGAACAGGAAGTACCAGTAAATAAAGGAAATGAAGAACAAGAGCCAACACAAGAACAAAATCAAACAGAAAATCAAGAAGAAAATAATAATAAGCCAAATACTTAAAAATCCTATTGCCAAAATTAATTAAAAAGTGTATAATCAAAAAGCAAAGAGTTTTAGCCATTGTATGGAGGGTAAAACCAATAAAAGCCTATGAACCTTGTCAGGTCCGGAAGGAAGCAGCAATAAGTAGATACTTTTGTGTGGTGTTTATCTTCCATAGAATGGCTAAAATTCTAACAAATAAATTACTCTATTAAGTAAATTTTAATCTAAAAGAAAGTGTAAAGTAGCCTATGAAAAATGTAGGGGCGATTTTAATCGACCGCAACCTAAAAGTGGGAGGGAAATATATGAACTATACTGCACTATATAGAAAATTTAGACCCAAAAAATTTGAAGATATAGTAGGACAAGAGCATATTACAAGAACATTAAGAAACCAAATAATATCAAATAGAGTAGGACATGCATATTTATTTAATGGTACAAGAGGTACAGGTAAAACCTCTGCAGCAAAGATTTTAGCAAGAGCTGTAAACTGTTTAAATCCAAAAGATGGAGAGCCATGTAATGAATGTGAAATATGCAAAGCTGCGTTGTCAGGAGCTTTAACAGATATAGTGGAAATGGATGCAGCATCAAATAATAGTGTTGATGACATAAGAATTATTAGAGATGAGGTAAATTTTTTGCCAACACTTGCAAAATATAGAGTTTATATAATAGATGAGGTACATATGCTGTCAACAGGAGCATTTAACGCACTTTTAAAAACATTAGAAGAGCCACCAGCACATGTAAAATTCATTTTAGCAACAACAGAACCACAAAAATTACCAGCAACAATACTTTCTAGATGTCAAAGATTTGACTTTAAAAAAATATCAGATGAAAATATAGACAAAAGATTACAATATATATGTGATGAAAGCAAAATAGAAATAACAAAAGAGGCGCTAAAAATTATAGCTGTATTATCAGAAGGTGCAATGAGAGATGCTTTAAGCATATTAGAAAGATGTTTACAAGAAGGAAATAATCAAATAAATGAAGAGCTAGTAAAAGAACTAGTTGGAATTCCAAAGCTAGAATATATAAGTGGAATAACAGAATCAATTATAAATTATGATGTGGATAATGCGCTAAAAGTAGTAAACGAAGTATTAAAACAAGGTAAAGACATAAGTAACTTAATTTGGGAGATAATCAAATATTTTAAAGATATTTTAGTGTATAAAACTAGTCAAACTTTAGAAATATACAATGAAAAAGAAATAACACAAATAAAAGGGCTTGCAAATAATGTTTCTAAAGAAAGACTATTGCAAATAATATATGATTTATCAAATTTAAGTAATGAAATAAAATGGTCATCACAAAAGGAATTAATGTTTCAAGTAGAAATTATAAAATTATGTAATAAAGGTCAAGACGTAAAAAACATAACAGGACTAGAAGAAATAAACACAAGATTACAAAAATTAGAGGAACAAGTAAAAAATGGTGTAAAAGTCACAAAAGTGCCAGTTGAGAATACTCCAAAGGTAGATAAAACTGTACCACAAAATGAAATAACCAAAAAAGTGATTAATGGTAAAGAGGGCTCAACAGGGGAAAAATGGCCCAATATATTGAACAATTTAAAAAAGTCTGGTAAAATATTGTTATATACTAATTTGATAAATGCAACGCCAGTAGAGCTAAATGACCTAGTTATTGGGATAGAATTTAAGAATGGAGTAACACCATTTATAAAAAGTGTAATAGAAAGAGCAGAAAATATAGTAGAACTTGAAAAAGCTATTTCAATGGAATATGGCAAGGAAATGAAAATTAAAATAATAGATGGTAAAACTGAACAGGTAAATAAAATACAAAGTGATCCAATAGACAATTTACCAGCAGATTTGGATATACCAATTAATATAATAGAAGACTAAAAGGAAAGGAAGAAAATTAAAGATGTCAAAAAGAGGTGGATTCCCAGGAATGGGAGGATTTGGAGGAATGAACATAAACCAACTAATGAAAGAAGCAAAAAAAATGCAAGCAGATATGGAAAAATCACAAGAGGAATTAGCAAACAAAGAATTTGACTCAACTGCAGGAGGAGGAGCAGTATATGTTAAAGTATCTGGCAACAAAGAAATAAAAGAAATTAAAATAAAAAAAGACGTAGTTGATCCAGAAGATGTAGAGATGTTACAAGATTTAATTTTAACATGTGCAAATGAGGCTTTAAGAAAAGTCGATTCAGCACAAGCTGAAAGCTTAGGAAAGTATAACATACCAGGAATGATGTAAAAGCGAGAGGAAAAAATATGTCATATTATTCACCATCAATAGAAAAACTAATAGAAGCATTTGAAAAATTACCGAGTATAGGAAGCAAAACAGCGGCAAGACTTGCTTTTCACATATTAGATGCAAGTGAGCAGGAAACAAATGAATTTGTTTCAGCAATATTAAATGCAAAAAAGAATTTAAAGTATTGTTCAAAATGTTATAACATATCAGATACAGACCCTTGTCCAATATGTAGTAGTGCAAAAAGAGACCAAACTTCTATATGTGTTGTAGAAGATGTAAGAGATGTAGTAGCAATGGAAAGGACGCATGAATTCAAAGGAGTATATCATGTATTACATGGAAGTATTTCACCAATGAATGGAATAGGACCAGATGATATAAAAATAAAAGAACTACTTTCAAGGTTAATGGATGGAACAGTAAAAGAAATAATACTTGCAACGAACCCAAGAGTAGAAGGAGAGGCTACAGCTGTATATATTTCTAAACTTATAAAACCTATGGGAATAAAAGTAACAAGAATAGCACATGGAATTCCAGTAGGTGGAGATTTGGAATATACAGATGAAATAACATTAAGCAAAGCACTAGAAGGAAGACGAGAAATATAAAAATAATAAAAGGAGGAAAAACATATGACAGAAAAAACGCTAATGAAGATACTAAGTGAGAATGATAAATTACGAAAGGATATAAGAAAACTACAAAGAGAATTAGAGACAACTTTGCAGAAAGGAGAGAAAAAGTAATATATGGAAGGACAAGAAAATGTAAATACAGGGATGAAAATAGAAAACATAAAAAATACAAAAGAAAATCCCAAAATGAAATTAGAGGACAAAATTGGTCTATTGCAACAACAAATAAGATATTATATTGGAATTATAAGACGTCAAAATAGAATTGTAAGAGCTTATGAGATGGATAAAAGAAGAGCGAAGAATAGCGAGGAAGCTAAAAAAAGAATAATAGAAAACCAACTAGAACCTGAAAAAAAGACATTGAGAAAATATAAGGAATCATTACGTACAATGGAAGAAGAACTATTAATGTGCGAATATTGGGCACTGGAAGAATATTTAAAAGGAAGTAATGGAACATATATTGCACCAGCAGATAAGCTACCTAAAATTTATTTCCTTCCAGTAATTGGTAGGTTGGCTCGATTTGGCAATACACAAGGATATCTTGCTGGTAGAAAGAAAGAAATAGTTGAACAACTTGAAAAAATAAGTGAAAGGAATACAGAAGGCACAGAAAAAAGTAAAGAGAGTGAAGATAATGGCATCAATAATCCAGTGAAATCTAAGCTTGATGAATTTGCACGAAACAACCTGGTTGATAATAAAACAACCAGACCAAATATTAAATCTGTTGCGAGATTGGCAAAAAAACCAAGAACACCAAGAACACTTAAGGATAAACCAAAAACAACAAGTGGAAGATTTGAAGGAGAAAAAATAGGTAGCCCAGGTAGAAAAAAAGGAAAATCACAAATCAAATATACAGAAGAAAGATAATAAAGAAAAAGACACACTCCATGAAATCTCATGGAGTGTGTCTTTTATGTCTATATTATAAAATATTAACTAAAGTATCACAAATTTGTTTAGTAGAATTTGGCTTAGCCAATAGTTTAGTATGTTCTTTCATTTCCGCTAATTTATTGGGTGAATTAAAAATTTGTGAAAGTATTACCTCTGGATTATCATCTTTTCTTATCCAAACACCAACATTATTTTTCTCTAAAAATAATGCATTTTCCTCTTCTTGACCAGGAAGTGGATTAATAACAATAATTGGCAAGTTAGATACTAGGCTTTCAGTTGTTGTAAGCCCGCCAGGTTTGGTAATAACAACACTAGAAATGCTCATTAATTCTGGTACCTTATCCGTAAATGGTAATACACGTACTCTATTTTCTACGTTCATGTCAGACAAAACTTCTTCAAAAGCAAGCTTCATTTTTTCGTTTTTTCCGGCTATTGCAACTATCTGAAAATCATTTGCAACAGAAATTAAATCTTTTAAAATTTGTACGGTTTTGTCTTTGCCCAAGCCAAACTCCCCACCGCCAAAAAATAAAGCAACTTTTTTATTTATATCTAAGTTAAACATTTTAAATATATTTTTTCTATCAAAATTTTGCAAGAATCTATTAGAAAAAGGAATTCCGGTCACAAATATTTGAGATGCTGGAATACTATGTTCTATTAACTCATCTTTCATATGTTCATTAGATACAAAATATAAATCAGTATATTCATGACCAACTATCCATTGTTCGTGAATTTCAAAATCTGTTAAAATGGTTGCCAATTTGCAATTTAATTCTCCCTTCTTTTTTAAATAGCTTACCATTTGGCTACTAAAAGGATGTGTAGAAAGAATTAAATCAGGGCTGGATTCTAATATTAATTTAGCAAGTTTTCTTGCCATCAGCTTATTACTATTTTTACTTATTTTTGAAAGAAGTCCTCTTTGCGAATGGTCATATACTTCTTTCCAAAGTTTAGGCGCTTTTTTTGCCATTTCTCTATATGCACCAGTAGTTAGTTTTTCTAAAACAGCATTAATATATTTCATACAATCAACTAATTCTGTTTGAATATCTGGATAATTTTCATTTAAATAATTATTTATTGATTTTGCAGCAGAAAGATGTCCTCCTCCATAAGAAGCGTAAAAAATTAAAATCTTTTTCATATGTTTCCCCTTTCATTAAAATTCTAACATAAGTTATAAAAAAAATAAAGAATATGGAATAATTTATAAAAAATAATCCAAAATATTAAAAAGTGTGAAAAAGGAGGAAAATGTGAAAAGATTTATAAAAATTACATTATTAATATTAATTTTAATATTTGAGATTATAACATATATTAAAAGCAAAAATGTTCAGGCAGTAAGTCAAGGAAGCAATGTTTCAGATGTACAATTGCTTGCAAGAGCAATAAATGGCGAAGCAAGAGGTGAAACTTATGAAGGACAAGTTGCAGTAGGTGCAGTTATATTAAATAGAGTAGCACACTCGAGTTTCCCAAATACAATAGCGGGAGTAATATATCAACCGGGAGCATTTACGGCTGTATCTGATGGACAAATAAATGTAGCAATAGAAGAGAGCTCCACAGTTGTAAAAGCAGCAAGGGATGCTTTGAATGGATGGGATCCAACAGAAGGAGCTATATACTATTTTAATCCAGATACGGCCACTAATAAATGGATATGGTCAAGACCATTAATAAAGACAATTGGAAAACATAGATTTTGTAAATAGAAAGGATGATTTTTTTGAGTAGTGTAAAACAGAAAGTATATGATTGGAAAGATAGGTTAAGAGATAGACATATGCTTACTTTAGTGGTAGGTTTAATTGTAATTATTGTTGCATTGGGACTGTATATTTATAAAAAACAAATGGAATATAGACAAGCATCAGAAAATCAATATAATATGGCATTTTATGAGTTGGTAGATTATGTTCAAAATGTAGAAACTTATTTGGCTAAATCTTTAATCTCAAGTACACCAGAGCATGGGGCAGAAACACTAACAAATGTATGGAGAGAAGCTAATCTGGCACAAGTGTATTTATCAAGATTACCAATAGACAGTGTAGAACTAGAAAACACATCAAAATTTTTAAATCAAGTAAGTGATTATAGTTATTCATTATCAAGAAAAAATATATATAATGAAAAATTAACAACAGAAGACTTAGATAATTTAAAGCAACTTCATGATTACAGTATAAACCTAGAAAATACATTAAATCAATTATCAAATGATTTAAATGGTGGAAGAATCAGTTGGGGCGAATTAACCAAAAAAGGAAGTGTAGCATTTGCACAACAAGTAAGCAATATATCAAAAGATAGTTTTGGAAACATGGAAGAAAACTTTCACGAATATTCAGGTTTAATATATGACGGAGCGTTTTCAGAACACATGACCAAGAGCGAAAAAAAAGGGTTAACAGGAGAAAATATAGATGAGGAAGCAGCAAGAAATAAAGTGAAAGAATTCATAGGAGAAGACAAGATTGAAGAAATAATTTCAAATGGAAAATCAGAAAACACAGATATTATAGCATATGATTTTACAGTGAAATTGAAGGAAGATAAAAATAATAAAGCATATATTTCTATTTCAGAGAAGGGCGGACATGTAGTATTTATGAATTACAATAGAGATGTAAATGCAGAAACAATAACTCAAGAAAAGGCAGATGAGTTTGGAAAAAAATTTTTAAAAGATAAAGGTTTTGACAATATGAAAGAAACCTATTATTTAAAGGAAAGTGGAATAGTTACAATTAATTATGCTTATGAGCAAGATGGAGTAACAATTTATTCTGATTTAATTAAATTAAAAGTGGCATTAGACAATGGAGAAGTATTAGGAATAGAAACAAAAGGATATTTAAACTCACATGAAGAAAGAAATATACAACAAGCCAAAATAAGCAAAGAACAAGCAAAAGAAAATTTAAATCCAAAACTGCAAATAGAAAGTGAAGCATTAGCTATAATTCCTACAAAATGGAGAACAGAAAGGCTATGTTGGGAATTTAAAGGAAAAGTAGATGATACAGACTTTTTAGTATATATAAATGCAGAAACAGGCAAAGAAGAAGATATATTAGTAATTGTAAATACGCCAAATGGAACATTAACACATTAGTAAAAAAATAGGGCATTGTAAACACAGTGTCTTATTTTAATAGAAAAACAATAGTTGCTAATTAAATGATTATAGCATATAATATTTGAAATAAAATATAATTACTAAAGTAGAGAGGATGAAGGTAAAACCTATGGCTGATATAACAGTTGGAGATATAAAAAAGATAACAAAAGGTAAATTATTATGTGGAAATGAATATGATATATGTGAAAACTTTTGCATAGACAGCAGAGAGATAAAATCAGGAGATGTATTTGTTGGAATAAAAGGAGAAAGAGTAAATGGAAACGAGTTATATGAAGAAGTATTAAAAAAAGGTGCAAAGTGTTTAATATTGGAAAATGTGGAAATCCCAGAAGATATAATAAAAAAGTTTACTGATTCAGCAATTATAATAGTTGAAGACACAATAAAAGCATTACAACAAATTGCAGAATATAAACGAAATTTATATAAAATACCAGTAATAGCTATAACAGGAAGTGTAGGCAAAACAAGTACAAAAGACATTGTAGCAGAAGTAGTTTCAAAAAAGTACAAAGTATTAAAAACACAGGGAAATCTAAATAATCACATAGGATTACCACTAACTATTTTAAGCTTAAAAGACGAAGAAGCAATGGTGGTAGAATTAGGTATGAGCCATTTGGGAGAAATAAGTACTTTGACTAAAATTGCAAAACCAACAATTGCAATAATTACAAATGTAGGTACAGCACACATAGGAAATTTGGGCTCAAGGGAAAATATATTAAAAGCCAAAATGGAAATAATAGAAGGACTACAAAACAATGGAACATTAATAATAAATAATGATAATGACCTATTACACAAATGGAACTTAGAAAATAATCATAAAATAAATGTAATTACATATGGAATACAAAACAAAAGCAATGTAATGGCATATAATATACAACAAAATGAAAAAGGAAGCACATTTAATACCAAAGTGGAAGAGCAAGAATATAATGTAAAAGTAAAAATAGGAGGAGAACACTTTGTATATAACAGCCTGTGTGCAATAGCAGTAGGACTAAAACTTGGAATTAATATAGAAAAAATCATAGAAGGAATACTAGATTTTAAATTGACAGAAAAAAGAATGGAAATGTTTACAAATGATAAAGGAATATTAGTAATAAATGATTGTTACAATGCTAATTATGATTCTATGAAAGCAGCAATTGAATATCTAGCAAAACTACCAAACAAAAGAAAAATAGCAATATTAGGAGATATGCTAGAACTTGGCGAATACTCTAAACAATTGCATGAAAAAGTAGGCGAAGAAATAAATAAAAACAAAATAGACGTCCTAATAACAGTAGGAGAAGAAGCAAAAAACATAAGCAAAATAGCACAAAAAACCGTAAAAGAAATATATAACTTTGAAAAAAATGAGCAAGTAATAAAACTACTACAAACATATCTACAAAAAGAAGACGCAGTATTAATAAAAGCATCAAATGGAATGAACTTCACCGAAATTTCTGCCCAATTGGAGACAGTCCTTAATTGAGCAAACGGGACCAAAAGGGACAGTCCTTAAAGTAAAAAAGGAGGAAAATGATGAATTTAGGTGTCATTATGGGAGGAATGTCTACAGAACACTATGTTTCAATTGTTTCTGGGACTTCAATTGTCAATAATCTGAATAAAAAGAAATATAAAATTTTTCCAATATACATAGATTTAAAAGGAAATTGGTATAAATATATAAAACCAATAGAAGAAATAGAAATATTACAAGTGGGAGAAATACCACAGGAACTAGAAAAGATAAATAATGAAATTGAATATTTAAAAAATATGGATGTTGTTTTTCCAGCTTTGCATGGATTATATGGAGAGGATGGAACAATACAAGGATTATTGGAGTTACTTAATGTAAAGTATGTTGGTTGTAAGGTGTTGGCTTCTGCTGTTTCAATGGATAAGGTGTATACAAAAATTCTTTTTGAGAAAGCAAATATTCCACAAGCTAATTATATTTATATAAAAGCTTTTAACAATATATATACAGTTGTAGATAATCAGTTAAATGAACAAGAACTGAACTTAGACGAAGTAAGTTCTATGGTAGAAAAACAATTAGGATATCCAGCATACGTAAAACCATCAAATTCTGGGTCATCTGTTGGGATAAGTAAAGCTAAAAATAGTGATGAGTTAAAAACAGCAATAAAAGAAGCAGTAAAATATGATAAAAAGATATTGATAGAAGAAGAAATAAAAGGCAAAGAAATAGAATGTGCAATTTTAAAAAATGAAAAAGTAGAAGCTTCAACAGTAGGTGAAATACTTTCAGCAGATGAATTTTACAGCTTTGATTCGAAATACAAAAATAAAGACTCAAAGACTGTAATTCCTGCAAATATAAGCAAAATGGAAATAGAAGAAATTAGAAAATTAGCAATAAAAGCATTTAATGCTGTAGATGGAAGCGGATTGGCAAGAGTAGACTTCTTTATAAAAGAAGCAGATAATAAAATATATATTAATGAAATAAACACAATGCCAGGATTTACGCAAATTAGTATGTATCCAAAATTGTGGGAACAATGTGGAATAAAATACTCAGATTTATTGGATAAGTTAATAGATAGCGCTAAAAAATAAAATATGTTTATAAGGAAAGATAAGAAATGGAATTATTAGAAAGAATAGATAATAGAGTAAAGAATACATTATCAGAAAAGAGATATTTTCATTCTGTTTGTACAATGAACAGAATGGAGATATTAGCTAAAATATATAATATTGATGTAGAAAAGGCAAAATTAGTAGGACTTATACATGACATAGCAAAAGAAATGTTACCAGAAGACGCATTTGAATATATGGAAAAGAATGAATTGATAATAGATGATATAGAAAAAAAGTGTCCAAGTTTACTACATGCTAAAATAGGAGCGAATATAGCAAAAACAGAATATGGATTTACAGAAGAAATGTGCAAAGCTATAAGGGTGCATACAACGGGAAGTGCTGATATGAGTTTAATGGACAAGATGTTATTTATAGCAGATGGTACAGGAGATGATAGAAAATGGGAAGATGTGCCATATGTTCGTGAATTATCAGAAAAAAATTTAGATGTAGCCGTTTTATATATGTTAGATTTAAATATAAAAGATATAATAGATGAAAAAAAGCTTATACATCCAGACAGTGTTTTAGCCAGAAATGCATTAATAAAATAAATAGCGGAAAACCGTAAATCCATAGCAAAATTAGGAAAATGTATTGAAAATGTAATCAAAATGTAATATAATTGTAATATATGAAGGCAAAATGTGTATTTGCAATATCCGTAGTGACACAAACACTGATTTAGAACATTATGGAATAGTAGGCAAATACTGTTATTGACTTACATTGGAAAAAAATATAAAATAAAATTATAATAAAAGATAAAAAGGTGGTAAAAGGAATGAAACTAAAAAAGAAAAATGTACTTATATTGTTAACACTTATGTTTATACTAATGACAAGTATGTTTAGTATGGTTAGTGCTAGAACAGAAAATAAATGGTTTGGACTAGAACTATTACGTGAATCTGGAAATGGCTACATAGTTAATGGAAAAAACGTATGGGAAATATGTTCATATGGAACAGGAACAACCCCTTCAGCAGTTGCTGACCATAGTGAAACAATATACTGTTTAAGAGCAGGCATTGGTTTTGGTAGCAACAACTGGGGAAGTTCAGAAACAGAGAAAAAATTGTATACAAGCTCTTTTGATATGAAACAAGAAAAAATACCAGCAGAATATCTATCTGTACTACCAGAAGGTGAAACATACAAAAAAATGCTATGGATATTAGATAATTCATATGTAGCACCAAAAACAGCACAAGAACAAAATACAGCAAATGAGTATAAAAATAAACTTTTAGAAAAAGCAGGAATACCTCAAAGCGAAAACAAGTTGACAGATGAAGATATAGATGCGGTACAACAATTAGCTATATGGTATTTCACAAATCCTAACTCAGAATATCAAGTAGGAGATTCATTTATATTCTATATAAAAAATGAAGATGGAACATTTGCTATAAACCAAAAATTAGGTGGAGAATACATCTTTGAAAATGGAGAAGCAAGACATACTCAAGCAAATAAATTGATAAAATACTTTATAAACAATGCAAATGCACAAGCAGCATTAAGCCCATCAATAAATAGTACCGTAAAACCACTTGAAATAGAAAAAACAAATCCTACAGTAAAAGTAGAAAATAACAAATATATAGTAGGACCATATAAAATAAAACAAAATATTAATTGTGAATATACATATAATGTTACTTTTACAGATGGTAATGGGAATGAAATAGAAAATTATACTATATTAGATAACAATAATAATACATTACAAAATATAGAAGTAAACAAGGAATTCTATATTTCTGTACCAATGTCTACAAACGTTAATGAAGTTAAAATAAAAATAGACTTTTCATATTTTGCTACAGATATAAGATATTGGGTTGTAACAAATGCAATAGCATCAAATCAACCAATAGCAATAATAGACAGAAAAAAAGTAGAAGCTAACGATGAATTAGCTATAAACTATACAAAGCCTCAATTTGACCTAGCTTTAAGAAAATTTATAACAAAAATTAATGGAGTAGAATTAACAGGTAAAGATAGTAGAATACCACGAGTAGACTTAACACCTTTAATATCAGGAACAGGAACTACAGCAATATATGAACACACCAAAAATCCAATAATAGTAAATACAGGAGATAAAGTAACATATATAATTAGGATATATAATGAGGGTAAAACAGATGGATTTGCAACAATGGTGGAAGATGTTTTACCAGAAGGATTAATACTTGCAACTAACAGTGATATAAATACAAATAATGGTTGGGAAGTATTAAAAACTGGCGATGGAAAAACATATGTTGGAACAAATAAATTAGCAGACCAAGTTATTAGAGCATTTGATGATGAAAATCTAGATTATAAAGATTTAGAAATTGAGTGCGAAGTAACAATGAATGCTGGAAACGAAAAAATATTGTTAAAAAATATTGCAGAAATTACAGATGATTCAAATATATATCAAGAGGCAGATAGAGATTCGGAACCAGGAAATGTAGATATTCCAAACTATGGAACAATAAATCAACAAGATGATGATGATTTTGAACAATTAGTAATTAAACCAATAGAAGTTAAACCAGAGTTTGACTTAGCATTAAGAAAATTTATTACAAAAGTTAATGGTGCAGAGCTAGAAAGCTTAGGACTAGAAAACAGAGAACCACAAGTAGATGTTACACCATTAATAAATAATAGAAAAACCTTAAATACAACAGCAATATATACACATACTAAAACACCTGTAACAGTTAGAAAAGGAGATATAGTAACATATATTATAAGAATATATAACGAAGGGGATACAGCAGGATATGCTATAAAAGTAGAGGATATATTGCCAGCAGGACTACAACTAGCAGAAAATAGCAAAGTAAATGAAAAATACGGATGGGAAGCTGTAAAACATGAATATATAGAAGGGGCAACTGTAATACACAGCACATACTTAAAAGATACAGAAATAAAAGCATTTAATCAAGAAGAATTAGACTATAAAGATTTAGAAGTTGAATGTGTTGTAACAGCAACACCAGGAGAAGAAAGAATAACTCTAAGAAACATTGCAGAAATTGCAGAAGACAATAACGCATTAGAAATAGATGATAGAGATTCAACTCCTGCTAATGTTGATGCAAGAATATTTAAAGAAGATGACCACGAGGATGATGAAGACTTTGAAAAATTGGTAATTGAACCAGCAATAAAAACAGAATTTGACTTATCATTAAGAAAGTTTATAACTTCAGTAAATGGTGTTGAGTTAAAAGATGAAAACAATAATTATTTAAGAGCTCCAATAGTAGATATAACAAACTTATTAAATGGAACATCTAAAACTGCAATATATAAACATTCAAAGGCACCAGTAGCAGTTGACTTAGGAGATGTAATAATATATACAATAAGAGTGTACAATGAAGGTGAAGAAGATGGATATGTTACAGAAATAACAGACCATTTACCAGAACAACTAGAATTTATAGTAGATGATGAATTAAATGCAAGCTATGGATGGACAGTTAGCGGAGATGGTAGAACAGTTAGAACAGATATAACATCATTAGACACACAAAACTCAGCAAGTAGGGATACAATTTACCAAGATAGAAAACAAGGAAATGATAAAGTAAAATTAGATAAATTAACAACCAATGGAATTGACTATATAGATGTAAAAATAAAATGCAAAGTTAAATTAAACAGTAATATATACAAGAAAATTACAAATATAGCAGAAATTTCTGGATATGTAGATATAAATGGAAATACAACATCAGATAGAGATTCAACAGCAAGTGTTGTTTTACCAACAGATGAAACATTGCCAAACTATAAAGATGACGAAATAAACAATGGAGATGAATACATTCCAGGACAAGAAGACGATGATGATTTTGAAAAATTGGTTTTACAAAGATTTGATTTATCATTAAGAAAATTTATAACAAAGGTAAATGAAGAAGAAGTAACAGAAAGAATACCAGTGTTTACAAGAAAAGCAGATGGAACATATACATATGAACATCCAAAAACACCTGTAAGTGTTATGACGGAAGATTTAGTAACATATACATTAAGAATATATAATGAGGGAAATCAAGCAGGATATGCTAAGAGAGTAAAAGATGACATTCCAGAAGGTTTAGAGTTTTTACCTGAAAATGAAACTAACACACAATATAGATGGAAAATGTACAAGGAAGATGGAGAATTAGCAACAGATGTAAAAGAAGCAAAATATATAGAAACAGATTACCTATCAAAAGAACAAGAGAAACAAGAAGGCGAAAACTTAATACAAGCATATAATCCATCAACAATGACACAGCCAGACTATAAAGATGTAAAAGTAGTATTTAAGGTAAAAGAGCCAAGCACATCAGATAGAATAATAATAAATACTGCAGAAATTTCAGACGACAGTGATGAATATGGCAAACCTGTAAATGATGTAGATTCAGAGCCAAATAACAATAAGCCAGATGAGGATGATATAGACATTGAAAAAGTTAAGGTAAAATATTTTGACTTAGCATTAAAGAAATGGGTAACATCATCAATAACAATATATGATGGAAAAACAACAATTGTAAAAACAGGACACACAGGTGATGAAGATCCAGAGCCAGTTGTTAAAGTAGATATAAAAGAAAGTAGACTAAAAGATATAATTGTAAAATTTACTTATAACATAAAAGTAACAAACGAAGGAGAAATAGCAGGATATGTTAAAGAAATTTCAGATTATATACCAGAAGGACTAAAATTCATAAAAGAAGATAACCCAAATTGGGAAGAAGTAGAGGGCAAAGTAGTAACAAGACAATTAGAAAATACACTATTACAGCCAGGAGAAAGTGCAACAGTAGAAATAACATTAACATGGATTAATGATAAAAATAACTTGAATTTAAAAGTAAACGTTGCAGAAATAAGCGAAGACTATAATGAAAGTAATACACCAGATATAGATTCTACACCAAATAATCAAGTAGAAGGCGAAGACGACCAAGATGATGCGCCAGTAATTTTATCATTACAAACAGGAACAACAGGACAATATATAATACTAACAATGTCAATTTTAGCAATAATGGCAACAGGAATAGCATTAATAAGAAAATATGTAATATAAAAAAATAGAGGATGACTTAGGTTATCCTCTATTTTAAAAATATGTGTAATCATTTGCTATATATAACAATTTGCATTTGATAAAAAACTATTTACATTTATACGTTTATATAATAAAATATTACCCAGTTAATATTTTATTATGGAGTTTGATTATGATTAAAAAATATTTTTTAGTATTTTTAATTTCAATGATACCACTTATAGAATTAAGAGGCTCTGTACCAATTGGTCTTAGCAATTTATGGGGAGGCCCTATTGATATATTGCCACTGTATTTAATTTGTATTATTGGAAATATGTTACCTGTTCCAGTTATATTTTTCTTTGCAAGAAAAGTGTTGGTATGGGGAGCAGATAAAAAGTTTATAGGAAAGTTTTTTAAGTTTTGCCTAGAAAAAGGAGAAAAAGGTGGAAAAAAACTTCAGGAAAAAGCAGGACGTGGTCTATACTGGGCATTATTTATTTTTGTTGGTATTCCTTTGCCAGGTACAGGAGCTTGGACGGGTACTCTTGCAGCCAGCTTACTAGACATGGATTTTAAAAAAAGTAGTATAGCAGTAATGGCAGGAGTTATTTTGGCAGGAATAATAATGGGGTTGGCGTCAGCGGGAGTTTTTGGCGCTGCAGGTGCAATTTTAGGTGCATAAAAAATTAAAAATATAAAATGGAAACTATTGACAAGTTGCGTTAGAATGGGGTATACTAGATTATAGATGTGTTAATATGGAGAGACATTAATTCTATTTAGAAACAAGGGTGGTAAAAATAGAAAACGTGTTTTTAAAAGAAAATTAACAAACAACAAGAAAATTGACAAAACGTAATATTTGTCAATAGTTTTTTTGTTGTTAAATTTCATAGTTATGTAAATTGTTTAAAAGAGGAATTGCTCTTAAAAATATTTGCAAATAATAGAACTTGGAGAGCAGGAAGTTTGTGTTATTGCAAATGTCTTTAGGAAGACAAGAAGGACTTTTGAATGATTTGATATATATTTTTCTGCTTAATATTTTTTAGAGGTGATTTTTGATGAAAGACATCAAATATGAAAAATGTACTCGTAAGACTTTTGCAAAAATAGATGATTCTATAGAAATGCCAAATCTTATCAAGGTACAAAAAGATTCATATGACTGGTTTGTAGAAGAAGGACTAGGAGAAATACTAAAAGATATTTCACCCATAGTTGACTATTCTGGAAATTTAGTTCTTGAATTTTTAGATTACTATATGGAAGAAAAGACAAAATACACACTAGAAGAAGCAAAAGAAAGAGATGCTACATATGCAACAAGATTGCATGTAAAAGTAAGATTAATAAATCGTGAAACAGGAGAAATTAAAGAACAAGAGATTTACCTTGGAGATTTCCCACTTATGACAGACAGTGGTACTTTTGTTATTAATGGAGCAGAAAGAGTTGTAGTTAGCCAATTAGTACGTTCACCAGGATGCTATTATGCAAAAGAATTCGACCCTAAAACAGGTAAAAGAATTTATACTTCAACAGTAATGCCTATAAGAGGAGCTTGGCTAGAATATGAAACAGATGGAAATGACGTTTTCTATGTAAGAGTTGATAGAACTAGAAAATTGCCAGTTACATCATTATTAAGAGCGATTGGAATTGCAACAGATGAGCAAATAATTGCTTTATTTGGCGAAGAACCAAAAATTACAGCTACTATACAAAAAGATACAGTTAAAACACCAGACGAAGCTTTAATAGAAATATATAAAAAATTAAGACCAGGAGAACTTCCAACAGTTGATGCTGCAAGGAATTTGTTTAATGGTTTATTCTTTGATGACAGAAGATATGACTTAGCAAAAGTTGGAAGATATAAATTTAATAAAAAATTAAGTTTATCAACTAGAATAACAGGCAAAGTTGCATTTGAAGATATTGTAGATTCTGAAACAGGAGAAGTTTTAGTAGAAAAAGATTCTGTGATTTCAGAAGAAGTAGCAGAAAATATTAGAAATTTGGGTATAAATATTGTAGACGTAAAAGTTGATGATAGAAGAGTAAGAATTATAGGAAATGGAACAGTAAATATCCACAAAGTTTTACCAAATGTGGATTTGTCTGACCTACATATTAAAGAATATGTGAATTATGAAGTATTAAAATCAATAATAGATACAACACCAGAAGATAAATTGCATGATGTTATAAAAGAAAGAATTGAAGAATTAATTCCAAGACATATAACCAATGAAGATATGATTGCATCAATAAGCTACTTATTAAATCTAGATAATGGCTTAGGAAATGTTGATGATATTGACCATTTAGGAAATAGACGTATTAGATGTGTTGGAGAATTATTACAAAATCAATTTAGAATTGGACTTACTAGATTAGAAAGAGTAGTAAGAGAAAGAATGACAATACAAGATTTAGATGTTATTACTCCACAAACATTAATAAATACAAAACCAATAACATCATCAATAAAAGAGTTCTTTGGAAGTTCACAATTATCACAATTTATGGACCAAACAAACCCATTATCTGAGCTAACACATAAAAGAAGAATATCTGCATTAGGCCCTGGGGGTCTTTCAAGAGAAAGAGCAGGATTTGAAGTTCGTGATATTCACTATACACATTATGGAAGACTTTGCCCTGTAGAATCACCAGAAGGACCAAACATTGGATTAATATCTGCGCTTTCTTCATTTGCAATTATAAATGAATATGGATTTGTAGAAACACCATACAGAAAAGTGGTTGACGGAAAAGTTACAGATGAAATTATGTATATGTCAGCAGATGAAGAAGATAAATATATAATTGCACAAGCTTCTGAACCTGTTGATGAAGAAGGAAAATTTATAAATGACAGAATTAGAGTAAGACATAGAGAAGAAATAACAGTTGCAGATAAAGATAAGGTTAATTTTGTTGATGTATCGCCAAAACAACTTGTTTCTGTTGCGGCTGCAATGATTCCTTTCTTAGAGCATGATGATGTTAAGCGTTCTCTAATGGGATCAAACATGCAACGTCAAGCGGTTCCATTACTTACAGCAGAATCGCCAATAGTTGGAACAGGTATAGAATACAGAGCAGCAAGAGATTCTGGTATTACAGTACTTGCAAAATCTGATGGAATAGTTGAAAAAGTAACTGGTGATGAAATAAGAATTAGAAATAAAAAAGATGAAATAGATACATACCATTTAAGAAAATTCAAAAGAACAAATGGTGGAACATGTATTAACCAAAGACCAGTTGTAGTAAAGGGAGAAAAAGTTAAGGCTGGAGATCTAATAGCAGATGGACCATCTACAAAAAATGGCGAAATGGCGCTTGGAAAAAATGTTTTAATAGCATTTACAACTTGGGAAGGCTACAATTACGAGGATGCTGTATTAATTAATGAAAGATTGGTAAAAGAAGACGTATATACATCTATTCATATAGAAGAATATGATTGTGAATGTCGTGACACAAAATTAGGACCAGAGGAAATTACAAGAGACATTCCAAACGTTGGAGATGATAGCCTAAAAGACTTAGACGAAAATGGAATTATAAGAATAGGTGCAGAAGTAAGACCAGGAGATATATTAGTAGGTAAAGTAACTCCAAAAGGCGAAACAGAGCTTACAGCAGAAGAAAGATTGTTAAGAGCTATATTTGGAGAAAAAGCTAGAGAAGTAAGAGATACTTCATTACGTGTACCACATGGCGAAGCAGGAACAATAGTCGATATAAAAATATTTACAAGAGAAAATTCAGACGAATTAGGACCTGGCGTAAATCAAATAATAAGATGTTATATAGCTACAAAAAGAAAAATATCTGTTGGAGATAAAATGGCAGGACGTCACGGAAATAAAGGTGTTATTTCTCGTATACTTCCAGAAGAAGATATGCCATTCTTGCCAGACGGAACACCAGTAGATATAGTTTTAAACCCATTAGGTGTACCTTCTCGTATGAACTTAGGTCAAGTATTGGAAGTACATTTGGGAATGGCAGCAAAAGCATTGGGCTGGAAAGTTGCAACACCAGTATTTGATGGAGCAACAGATGAAGAAATAAGAGAACTATTAAAAAAAGCGGGATTATCAGAAGATGGTAAAACAATACTATATGATGGAAGAACAGGAGAATCTTTTGACCACCCAATTACAGTAGGTGTTATGTATATGCTTAAACTTCACCATTTAGTAGATGACAAAATACATGCTCGTTCAACAGGACCTTATTCAGTTATTACTCAACAACCATTAGGAGGTAAGGCACAGTTTGGTGGACAACGTTTTGGAGAGATGGAAGTTTGGGCATTAGAGGCATATGGTGCAGCTTATACATTGCAAGAAATGCTAACAACAAAATCAGATGATGTAGTTGGACGTGTAAAAACATATGAGGCTATTGTAAAAGGAGAAAATGTTCCAGAACCAGGAGTACCAGAAGGATTTAAGGTATTAATAAAAGAACTTCAAAGTTTAGGATTAGACATAAAGCTATACTCAGAAGATAACAAGGAATTAGAATTAAAAGAGAATATAGAAGACGGCATAGATTTTAATTTTGATTCTGGAAAAGAAGATGCTGTAGATGAAAATGACTTAAATGATGGATATATAGAAGAAGACGGAGAAGAACTTGGGGAAGATATGCTATTAGACGACATAGACGGAATGCTAGATGAGGACGAAATACTAATAGATGATACAGACTTAGGCAAAGAGAATTTGCTAGAAGACCAAGATATGCTAGACGAGTAAAATAATTAAATAGTTTCAAAAAGGATTTTTACGCAGACAAAAGGGAATTGCACAGCAGTGTATTGAGTAAAAATGCTTAGGAAACAAGAGAAAATAGAAGTCAAGGGGGCTAAAAGCAGTGGATGAACTAGAAATTTTCGATAAAATTAAAATAGGTATTGCATCAGACGAAAGAGTAAGAGAGTGGTCAAAAGGAGAAGTAAAAAAACCAGAGACTATTAATTATAGAACATTAAAACCAGAAAAAGATGGACTTTTTTGTGAAAGAATATTTGGACCTACAAAAGACTGGGAATGCCATTGTGGTAAATATAAAAGAGTAAGATATAAAGGAATTGTTTGTGACAGATGTGGTGTAGAAGTAACAAAATCTAAAGTAAGACGTGAAAGAATGGGACATATTGAACTTGCAGCACCAGTAGCTCACATTTGGTATTTTAAAGGAATTCCAAGTAGAATAGCTTTATTACTAGATGTTTCTCCAAGAAACCTAGAAAAAGTTATATATTTTGCTTCATATATTGTTACAGATAAAGGAACATCTTCACTAACAAAAACACAAGTATTATCAGAAAAAGAATATCACGAAGCAGAAGAAAAATATGGAAAAGGCTCTTTTAAAGCAGAAATGGGAGCAGAAGCAATAAGAAAATTGCTAGAAGAAATAGACATAGAAAAACTATCTGAAAAACTAAAAAAAGAATTAGAAAAAGCAAGCGAGCAGAAAAAGGCAAAACTAATAAAAAGATTAGATACTGTGGAAGCATTTAGACTATCAGAAAATAAACCTGAATGGATGGTTATGAATGTTGTACCTGTAATTCCACCAGATTTAAGACCTATGGTTCAATTAGACGGTGGTAGATTTGCAACATCAGACTTAAATGACTTATACAGAAGAGTTATAAATAGAAATAACAGATTAAAAAGGCTACTAGAGTTAGGAGCACCAGAAATAATTGTAAGAAACGAAAAAAGAATGTTACAAGAATCTGTAGATGCTTTAATAGACAATAGTAGAAGAGGAAGACCAGTAACAGGTGCGGGTGGAAGACCTTTGAAATCATTATCAGATATGCTTAAGGGAAAACAAGGACGTTTCCGTCAAAACTTATTAGGAAAGCGTGTTGATTATTCAGGACGTTCAGTTATAGTTGTTGGACCAGAACTTAAAATATATCAATGTGGTGTTCCAAAAGAAATGGCGGTAGAATTATTTAAACCATTTGTAATGAAAGAATTAGTTGGACGTGGAATAGCTCACAATATTAAAAATGCAAAGAGAATGGTAGAAAGACTAAGGCCAGAAGTATGGGACATATTGGAAGAGGTTATAAAAGACCATCCTGTATTATTAAACCGTGCGCCTACACTACATAGATTGGGAATTCAAGCATTTGAGCCAGTTTTAGTAGAAGGAAGAGCTATAAAATTACATCCATTAGTATGTACAGCTTTTAATGCGGATTTTGACGGTGACCAAATGGCTATACATATCCCATTATCACCAGAAGCACAAGCAGAAGCAAGATTTTTAATGCTATCTGTAAATAACTTGTTAAAACCACAAGATGGTAAACCAGTAACTGTTCCTACACAAGATATGATTTTAGGAAGCTACTATTTAACAATGATTGTAGAAGGTGAAGAAGGCGAAGGAATGTATTTTTCTTCTCCAGAAGAGGCAATTATTGCAAATGTAAACAAAGATTTAGGTTTGCATGCTAAAATTCATGTAAGAATGAGCAAAGTAGTAGATGGAGTTGAAAAACATAAAATAATAGAAACAACAGTTGGTAGAATTATATATAACCAAGGAATTCCACAGGATTTAGGTTTTGTAGATAGAACAAACCCGGAAAATGAGTTCCAATTAGAAATAGACTTCCCAGTTATTAAGAAAAATTTAGGAAAAATAATTGCAAAATCAATAAACAAACATGGATTAGATGCAACAGCAGAACTACTAGATTATATTAAGGCAACAGGATATAAATATTCAACAATAGGTGCTATTACAGTTTCTGTTGATGATGTAAAAGTTCCAGAAGCTAAAAAACAAATATTAGCTAGTGCAAACGAAAAAGTAAATGACGTATTAAAACAATATAAACGTGGTTTAATTACTGACGAAGAAAGATATCAATCTGTAATTAAAATATGGGAAAAAGCAACAGATGAAGTTACAGAAGCAATGAAGAGTAATTTTGAAGAATTAAACCCAGTATATATGATGTCACAATCAGGAGCCAGAGGTAACATAAACCAATTAAGACAAATAGCAGGTATGCGTGGACTTATGGCAAGTACAACAGGTAAAACAGTTGAAATTCCAATAACATCATCATTTAGAGAGGGGCTAGATGCTCTTGAGTACTTTATTTCAGCACACGGTGCTAGAAAAGGTTTAGCAGATACAGCTTTAAGAACTGCGGATTCAGGATACTTAACAAGAAGATTAGTTGATGTAGCACAAGATATAATTGTAAGAGAAGATGACTGTGGAACAAAAGAAGGAATGGAACTTTCAGACATTAAAGACGGAAATCAAGTAGTAGAAAAACTAGAAGAACGCTTATTGGGAAGATATCCATTAGAAGACATAAAGAATCCAGAAACAGGTGAAATAATAGTAACAACCGAGGAGCTTATAACAGAAGCAATAGCAGAAAAAATAGTTACAGCAGGAATAACAAAAGTTAAAGTTCGTACAGTATTAGAGTGCAAAACAAAACATGGTGTATGTCGCAAATGTTATGGAATGGGATTAGCTTCAAGAGCAGAGGTAAACATAGGTGAGGCTGTAGGTATTATTGCTGCACAATCTATCGGAGAACCAGGAACACAGTTAACCATGAGAACAATTCACTCTGGTGGTGTCGCAGGTGTTGCAGATATCACTCAGGGTCTTCCTAGAGTTGAGGAATTATTTGAAGCTAGAAAACCAAAGGGATTAGCTATAGTAACAGAAATCTCTGGTAAAGTAAAAATTTCAGAGGATAAAAGCAAAAAAGAAGTTATTGTCACAAGCAAAGATGATAGTAAAACATATTCAATACCTTTTGGCTCAAAATTACGTGTAAAAGACGGGGATGAAGTAGAAGCAGGAATGCCATTAACAGAGGGTTCTATAAATCCAAATGAAATATTAGCAATAAATGGTGTTGATGGAGTTCATAAATACTTAGTACAAGAAGTTCAAAAAGTTTATAGAAACCAAGGTGTTGATATTAACGATAAACATATTGAAGTTATTGGTAGACAAATGCTAAAAAGAGTTAGAGTTGAAGATAATGGGGATACAGGACTATTTGCAGGTTCACTAGTGGATATAAATGAACTAGAAGAAGAAAACGAAAAAATGATAGCAGAAGGTAAAAAACCAGCCACATATAAACGTGTACTATTAGGAATAACAAAAGCATCACTTGCAACAGAGAGCTTTTTATCAGCAGCATCTTTCCAAGAAACAACTAGAGTGTTAACAGAAGCTGCAGTAAAAGGAAAGGTAGATGAATTAATAGGCTTAAAAGAAAATGTTATAATAGGTAAATTAATTCCAGCTGGAACAGGATTAAGCAAATACAAAAATATACACATAGACACAGAAAAAGAAGAATGTGACTGTGAAGAAGAATGCAATAATTAATAAAGTAAACGGGACTTTTTATAGTTCCGTTTATTTGCTAATAAAAAAAATAAAAAAATACTATATTTCTACAAAAAAGTATGATATATTATATATGTATAAAAAGCTATATTGAAAGGAATGAAAAAATATATGGAAAGAGGAAGAAGATATAGTGGAGGACGAAAACTAAACATGAAAAAAGTATTTGCTGTAATAATAGCTTTTGCAGTAATTATAATGTTTATTGTAGGAATAAGAAAGATACTAAAATCAAATAAAGGAGCTGCGGAAAAGACAGTTGTTCAAAAATATTTCGCAGTATATACTAATAATAAATGGGGAGTAATAGATTCAAAAGGGACTACTGTTATAGAACCAACATATGATGAAACAATAATAATTCCAAACCCATCAAAAGCCATATTTATTTGTACATATGATGTAGATTATGAAAAGGGCTTATATAAAACAAAAGTGTTAAATGATAAGAAAGAAGAAGTACTTACAGGGTATGAGTCTGTGCAAGCATTAGAAAATTATGATGAAAATAATAATTTGTGGTATGAATCTGATGTCTTGTTAGTAAAAAAAGATGGAAAATATGGATTGATAAATTATAAAGGAAATGAATTATTAAAATGTGAGTATAACTCAATTACAACATTAAAAGGAATAAAAAATAGCTTGATAACAGACAAAGATGGAAAGCTTGGATTAGTTGATAACATAGGAAACATAGTAATACCAAACCAATATAAAGCTATAAAACAACTAGGAAATAAATATGAAGAAGGATTTATAGTGCAAAATGAAAAATATGGAGTAATAAATTGGGACAAATCAGTTGCGCTAGAAGCTAAATATGATGAAGTAAAACAGATATATGGCAATGGTAGATTTGTAGTAAAACAAGATGGAAAATGGAAAATAGTAGATACAACAGGTAATTCATATTTAGAAGAAAAATTTGATGATGTAAAATCAATAAATGGAGAAAATGTTGTAATTCAGAAAAATGGAAAATATGGAATAATGACAATTTCTGGAGATACAAAGCTAGAAACTAAATATGAAGATATAAAATTTACATATGCAGATAACTACATTGCTAAACTAGAAGGCAAATATGGGATTGTAAATGTAGCAGGACAAACAAAATTGGATTTTGTATATAATAACTTGATATATAGAAGTGATGTGGATTTCTACGAGGGTACAAAAGAAAATATTAATTCAGATTTAATAGACAGAGATTTTAATGTTAAATTAAATGGAATTGTAACAGAAATTAACAAAGATTTAGGATATATGAAGATTAGAATAAACGATGAATATAAATATTATAATTTTAAATTTGAGGAAAAATCTAACATAGAATTACTAAAAGGTAACACATTGTTTTTATCAAAAAAAGATAACAAATATGGCTTTGTAAATAAAGATGGAATAGTAATGGTTGACTATATATATGATGATGCAACAGAACAAAATGAATTTGGATATGCAAGTGTAAAAAAAGATGGATTATGGGGATGCGTTAATTCAAAAGGAGAAGTCACAATATCACCAGCATACTCATTAGAAAACAGTATATTAATAGAATTTATAGGAAAATGGCATAGAGGCCAAGATTTAAACTTAAATTATTATACAGATGAAAAATAAATTATAGGAGGAGCAAGCATACAGATGGAACAAAAGATTAAATATCAATATACGTATTTTATATATCCGTATATTATAGAACCTAATAAATACAATAAATATATGCTAAAGCTTATAAGAAATCCTAAGTGTAAATTAAAAACATTTGATAGAATAAAAGATTTTGATATATACACATATTTTTTACCAAATATAAGAGATTATATGTTTTGGACATTTGGATTATCAACTCAAAAAATAAATGAACTTCAAAATATGGAAGGCAAGATGCAAAGTGCAATACTTTCAAAATATCCTTGTACAATTTTTGAATATGAATTAGAGAAAAATATACAAGGAAAAGTAGGAGAACAGAGCGGTATATTTTTTGATATTTTAAAAATGGAGATTATTTGCTTTAATACAGGTATATGCTTTTTAACATTTAAAACTGTTTTAAATGGAGAAAACAATTTAGATGACGTAGTGAATTTTAATTATAAATTCAGAGATATAAACTCAAATTTATCACAGCTAAGAGAATATGAAAACATACGAATACAAACAAGCACTTTTAAAGATATAAGGGATTTTTCAAGTTTGATAAAAGAAATAGCAGGCAATAGTACAGGAGCAAAAAAAATAAATGTAGATACTGAAAGGTTTATTACATATTCATATGTATGCTTAGATCAAAATTGTTGGAACGAAAGTACAAATAATACTGTACTAAATGAAAGATTTTTAAATTATGCAAATATAGCAAGTTCAAACTCTAAAACAAATAGTAAGGTAAAGGAAATTGAACAAAGATATGTAAAGTTTGGGTTTACAAGCTGGAGTGCAGTGGTAATGGCATCAGATATAAATACAGATAATTATACAAAACTGCCATTTGAATATGAGAATAAATATTTATATCATTATATATTTAACATATACAAAAAAATATATCTAAAGAAATTAATATATGAGTTTAATATGAGCAATAATTTTGAGAAGATCAAGGAACAATTTATAAATTTTACAAAATTTATATGGATACAAGAAATAACCAACAATGAGCTTGGAATAAGTATAGAAGAAAAGGAAAGAGAAAGTTTATTGCTAGAAGAGACATACCTAAAATTAAAAAATAAATATGATATACTTTATAAAAATTACAATATAGAAAGAATTGCAAAGGGAAATAAAATAATTGCAATAATAGTAATAGGCATATTTATTGTTACACTTATGAAGTTATTTGGAAAATAAAAAAGTTCAATCAGATAAAATCTTATATAAGGGAGAATTTAGATGGAGATAAGAACAGGTGTAGATATAATAGAGGTAAATAGAATAAAGGAAAGTATTGAGCAAATAGGGCAGGTTTTTGTGGATAGAATATTCACAGAAAAAGAACAAGAATATTGCGAAAAATCTAATAAAATGAAGTATCAACATTATGCGGCAAGATTTGCTGCAAAAGAAGCTATATTTAAGGCAATTTCTAAAAACATAAACAATACTTCTAACTGGTTATGGAAAAATATAGAGATATATAATGATGAAAAAGGAAGGCCAATAGCAGATATAAGTAAATTAGAAATAAAAAATATAATAAGCCAGGATTTGAGTATATCACATATAGAAAACTACGCAATGGCAAGCTTTACTTTAATATTAGATAATTAATAGAGTATTTGTAACAAAGATAACTATTTAGGAAAGGATGCAAAGTCTAAAATGAGGGTTTTCGATTCACATTCACACTATAATGATGAGAAATTTGATGAGGACAGAGAAAAAATATTACATGAAATATATGAGGCTGGAATAACAAAAATTATAGTTGCAGGTTATGATATAGAATCTTCTAAAAAGGCAATAGACTTATCAAACAAATATGATTTTATATATGCTATATGTGGAATATCTCCAAATGATATATTAAAAACAGAAAATGAGATAATAAAGCAAATAAAAAAAATAGAAAATATAGCAAAAGCCGATAAAGTTGTTGGCATTGGAGAAATCGGACTTGACTATTATTGGAATAAAGAAAACAAAGAACTACAACAGATGGCATTTATTAACCAAATAAAATTAGCGAACAAGCTGAATTTACCAATAATAATACATACAAGAGAAGCTGTGATGGATACTATAAAAATTTTAAAGGAAAATACACCAAATAAGAAGGGAGTATTTCACTGTTGCCCATTAAACAAAGAACTTGTAAAAGAAGGACTAAATCTAGGTTTTTACATTTCGTTAGCAGGACCAATAACATTCAAAAATTCTAAAAATGCAGATGAAATAATACAAATGATACCATTGGAAAAAATGCTTATTGAAACAGATAGCCCATATTTGGCACCAGAACCTAATAGAGGGACAAGAAATGACTCAAGAAATTTAAAGTATTTAGTAGAAAAAATAGCACAAGTAAAGCAAATTGAACCAGAAGAAATTGCAGAAATTACATATAATAATTGGAAATTTTAAAACATACATATTTAGTAAACAAAAAACATAGTGTATTACAATTAAATACACTATGTTTTTTATGTATAAATTTTAGTTATTAAAATCAACTTTTACATTTTTTCTAGCTTCTGGGTTATCTACTTCAAATAAAGTTTCTTGTGTAAAATTAAACATTCCAGCTACAATGTTTGAAGGAAATACTTGAATCTTTGTATTATATGTAGTTACAATGTCATTATAAAATTGCCTAGAATAAGAAATTTTATTTTCTGTGTTAGCAAGTTCTTGTTGTAAACTTATAAAATTTTGATTTGCTTTTAAATCAGGATAAGCTTCTGAAACAGCCATAATTGTTTTTAAAGTATCAGAAAGTTGAGTGTCCAAATTAGATTTTTCTGCTACAGTTTTTGCATTTGCCCATGCAGTGCGAAGTTCTGCAACTTTTGTTAAAATATTACTTTCGTGTCCCATATATCCCTTAACAGTCTCAACAAGATTAGGAATTAGGTCAAATCTTCTTTGCAATTGTATTTCTATTTGGCTCCAAGCATTTTTAACTTTTTGTCTTAGCGAAACAAGATTATTGTATATATTTATTAGGAAAACCAATATAAGAACAACAATTATTAAAATAATCCATCCCATTTTAATATCAATCCTTTCTTTTAAGGCAATATAAAAATTACCTCAACAATATAACCAATATAATATCATACATATATTAAAAATTCAATAAAATACACATAAAATTCACAAAAAAGGTTACCGGATAATGTTTTTAAGAGCTATATTATCTGCATGTATGGAAACATAAGTTTTGGATAGGATTAAAAGCGTATACTTCGGCGTTTTATCTTTATAATATATTAAATAGTAACAAAAAAATAGATACAGAATTTATGTTTAATTTTTTTAAAAATGGTAAAAATTATATTATATAAGGAGGAAGAATATGGAAGCATATATTGCAAAAAGAAGAAAAAAATCATCAAAGAATAAAATGTTAATAGTAATTATCTTTATATTTATAATTGCTAGTGGTATAATACTATATAAATTTTATGAGAAAATAGATATAAATGAAGCCAATCAGCCACCAGAGGCAGTAAAAACATTAAGAACTATGGAGGAAGAAAAAAAGGAAAATAAAGAAGCAGTTGATGTTATAGAAAAAGCAACATCAAATGTTGTAGGAATATCAAAAGTAAAAAATGTTGGTAGCAGTATTTTTTTAAAGGATAGTACATCAAAACTTGGGTTAGGCACAGGTGTAGTGGTAACAGATAATGGATATATATTAACCAATGCACATGTTTCTGGGGAAAAGTATAGTACGTGCTATGTAACATTAGAGTCTGGTGAAACATTTACAGGGAATGTGGTATGGTCTGATGTTAATATAGATTTATCTATTTTAAAGATATCATGTAAAAATATGAAATATGCAGTATTAGGAGATTCTGATAATATCAAAGTTGGTGAAAAAGTATATGCAATAGGAAATCCAATTGGATTTGAGTTTGAAAGAACAGTAACATCTGGTATAATAAGTGCAGTAAATAGAACCATTAAAATAGAAGAAGATGAAGATGCTTCTTATATGAGCAATTTAATTCAAACAGATGCAACAATAAATTTAGGAAATAGTGGAGGACCATTAATAAATATAGATGGAGAAGTAATAGGAATAAATACTATAAAAATTAGTTCAGCAGAAGGAATAGGATTTGCTGTGCCAATAAATCTTATTAAAACAATAATAGAAAAATTGGCAATACAGGGAAAATTTGAAGAAGCAAGTATTGGAATATTTGCCTATGATAAAAATGTGATACCATATATAGATAAAAATTTAAAATTTGATACAGGCATATATGTTGTTCAAGTTAGTAAGGGCTCATCAGCGTATAATGCAGGATTGAGAGAAAAAGATATAATAATTAAAATAGATAATATAACACTAGAGAAGATGAGTGACTTAAGAAAATATATTTATACTAAAAATGTGGGAGATGAAGTTATATTAAGAATACAAAGAAATAATGTGGAAAAAGAGGTAAAAATGATGTTAACGCGAAAATAGTAGAAAAGTTAAATTTGACAGATTTACTAATAAATGGTATAATATAATTGTTGCTTTTAAAGGAGGGAACAAATTTCTTATGAAAAATGATGAGAAAGCATCTATATCGCTGAAAAGAATCATTGCCATAAGCTTAATATTTTTATTTTTAACAAGCATAGCAGTAGTTGCAGGAAATGTTAAATTAAATAGCGTAAAAATAATATTATCAAGTGGTTATGAAATGAATGTATTATCTTCAAAAACTAAAATTTCAGAAATATTAGATGAAAACCATATTATAATATTGGAAGATGAAAAGGTTATTCCAAGTTTAGATGAAGAACTTTCATCAAACAATACTATAAAAATATTTAAAAACACAGATGAAGAAGTTGAAATAGCTACGGAAATAGAGTGTTCAGAGAATATTAAAACAGAAGATATTTTAAAAAACTATGAACAAATAATTGAAAAAATAGTAACTGTGGAAGTAAAAATACCATATGAAACTATTACTAAAGATGTATCAACAGGTTCTGGAACAAAGCAAGACAGAATAATACAAAATGGTGTTGATGGACTAAAAAAAGTAACATATAAAATAAAATATCAAAATGATGTAGAAATAGAAAAAACAGAAATATCTAGCGAAATTATAAAAGAACCAATAAACAAAATTGTTGAAGTAAGAACAAGACAAATAACATCAAGAAGTTCAGACCTAAGAACAGCTAGCACAAACCCAGCGACAACAGCATCTACAACATTGGCAAAAAAAGTAGAAGGAATAACACCGAAAGTTGCAACTTTTAATACTTCAGCATATTGTCCATGTATGAGTTGCTGTGGTAAAACAAATGGTATAACATCATCTGGTGCAGTAGCTTCTCAATGGTACACATTAGCAGCAGGTTCGGCATATCCAATAGGAACAGTTATATATATACCATATTTTAAAGATAAACCAAATGGTGGATGGTTTGTGGTTCAAGACAGAGGTGGAGCAATATCAAGTGATAGATTAGATATTTTCTATAATTCACATAGTTCTGCACTACAATTTGGTAGAAGATATTTAGAATGTTATGTATATGAATTTTAATAATATAATCGGTTATCACATTTACGATAGCCGATTTATTTAATATCAATTAGAGTAATTGCTAAGTAAAATGCTTGCATATACGCTTTTTTTTTGATATTATAGTAAAAGTAAAAATGAATTGAGGAAGTAAAATGAAACTAATATCATGGAATGTTAATGGGTTAAGAGCTAATATTACAAAAGGATTTGAAACTTTTTTTAAACAAATAGATGCAGATATTTTTTGTATTCAGGAAACAAAAATGCAGAAAGAACAAATTGATATAACTATTCAGAATATTTTTAAAAAATATAAGCAATATTGGAATAGTGCATTAAAAAAAGGATATTCAGGTACGGCAGTATTTAGCAAAAAAGAGCCCATAAATGTGACATATGGAATAGGAATAGAAGAGCATGACAAGGAGGGAAGAATTATAACACTTGAGTTTGAAAAATTCTTTTTGGTAAATTGTTATACTCCAAATTCAAAAAAAGGCTTGGAAAGATTAGATTATAGGATGTTATGGGAAGATGAAATAAAAAAATATCTGATAAAATTAGATAAGATAAAGCCTGTAATATACTGTGGCGATTTGAATGTAGCACATGAAGAAATAGACTTGAAAAATCCAAAAACAAATAGAAAAAGCGCAGGATTTACAGATGAAGAAAGAAATAAAATGACTGAATTATTAAAGATGGGTTTTACTGACACTTTTAGATATCTATACCCAGAAAAAGAAAATGCGTACTCATGGTGGTCATATATGTCAAATGCAAGAGAAAAAAATGTTGGCTGGAGAATAGACTATTTTATTGTTTCAAAGTCAATAGAAATCCAGATACAGGATTCAATGATATACTCAGAAGTATTGGGAAGTGACCATTGCCCAATAGGACTAGAAATTAAAATATGAAAGGGGAAAAAATGGGAGAAAATAAACGTGTAATTACAAAATGGTTATATTGGTTTGTATTTGCTGTTGCCGTTATATTAGTTTACAAAACAGTAGATAATTTAGGAGAAATATTAAATTGGTTTGGAAAATTATTTTCAATTTTAATGCCATTTGTAATAGGAATATTAATAGCATACTTATTCTATATGCCAACAAAAAAATTGGAAAAAGTATATTCAAAGACAAAAAACAAATTTATAAAAAGAAAATCTAGAGCAATAGCAATATTCACAATATATGTAATAGCAATAATAGCAATTATATTTATAATTAATTTTATAATTCCAACAATAATAGAAAGCACTAAGGACTTAATAAGTAATTTTCAAAGCTATTACAATAAAACAATGGCTGTTTTAAATAATTTACCAGAGGAGTCATTCTTAAAAAATGAAATAATATATAAGTTGGCAGAACAAATAAAAAATATTGATTTAGAAAAGTATTTAAACCTTGAACAATTAGCTCAATACGCAAAAGGTGCAATAAATGTAGTTACAGGAGTATTTGATTTATTTGTGTCTATAATAGTATCCATATACATATTGTCAGAGAGAGACGAGATATTAGGATTTTTTAATAGATTATCAAAAAGAATATTCAAAGAGGATACATATAGTAATGTAGAAAAATACTTTTACGAAACAAACAATGTTTTTTTCCGCTTTATATCAAGCCAACTGTTGGATGGAATGGTAGTTGGAATAATAACATCTATAGCGATGAAAATAATGGGGATACAATATGCTGTACTACTAGGATTTATGATAGGTCTATTTAATTTAATACCATATTTCGGAGCAATAATAGCTGTAATAATAGCAGGTATAATAACAATATTTACAGGTGGACTTGATCAAGCGATATGGATGGTAATAATAGTAACAATATTACAACAAATAGATGCAAACATAATAAATCCAAAAATAACAGGAGATTCACTAAAAATAAGCCCATTATTAGTAATATTTGCGGTAACAGTAGGTGGAGCGTACTTTGGGGTATTAGGCATGTTCTTGGCAGTACCAATAGCAACTGTAATAAAAATAATATTAGAAGACTATATAAAAAATGTTAATGCCTAGACCAAAAAGCAATTTTAATTCCCACTTACAGTGTGGATTTCTTGTAAACATTGACAAAAGCGCGAAATAAGTGTAAAATATAAGATGTAATTAGGAGGATTTTATGCCGAGCAATAAAAAAATATTTGATAAACTAGTATCGCGCGTAAAGATATATTTAGTAATAATAGCAGTACTTTTAACAATTATTTGTATAAGCAATATTAACTTAGTTCTGCCAGCAATTTTGTTTTATATTTTAGTTGTTGGATATGCTTATTGGAGCAGTGAAAAGAGAAAAGAAGAATTATCTGAGCATATAGAACACTTAACCTTTAGCGTTGATAAAGCAGCAAAGGGAACACTGATAAATTCACCATTTCCACTTATAATATTAGAAACCAATGGAAATACAATTTGGAAAAACGAGAAGTTTTCTAAGGAATTTATTAATATAGATATTAATAACTATTTGGATAGTATATTAAAAGAATTAAAGCAAAGTCTTGAAAATGGAGAATTTGTTAAAAATAAAAATATTAATCAAAGTATAGTAATTGGAAGTAAAACATATAAGCTATTAGGAGAATATATAGAATTAAGAAATAAACAGTCTATATTTACACTATATTTTATGGACAATACAGAATTAATAAAAACAGAAGAAAAATATATTAACTCACAAAATTGTATAGGAATAATAATGATTGACAATTATGAAGAGTTAATGCAGAGAGTAGAAAATGAAGACAGGTCTACATTCATAGCACAAATTGAAAAAAATATATATGAATGGGCAACTCATTTTGAAGGTTTAGTAATAAAATCTGAAAGAGATACTTTTGTGTTAATATTTGAACAAAAATATCTATCAGAAATAGAAAATAAAAAATTTAATATATTAGATGAAATAAAAGAATTGGAATGGACTAATAAAGCACAGTTCACTTTAAGCATAGCTGTTTCAAACGAAGGTAGCTCTAACTACGAAAAATACAAATCCGCACAAGCAGGCCTAGATATCGTATTGGGACGTGGAGGAGACCAAGCAGTTGTAAGAGAAAATGGAAAATATGTATTCTTTGGCGGAAGAGCACAAGAAGTAGAAAAAAGAACTAAGGTGAAAGCTAGAACAGTAGCACATGCCTTAAAAGAACTAATACTTGAAGCGGAAAATGTAATGGTAATGGGACATTCTAACTCAGATATGGACTGCATAGGTTCAAGTATGGGAATATATAGATTAGCAAGGTCATTAGGAAAAAATGCATATATAGTAAACAATTCTTATGGAATTGGTTTAGAAAACTTTATGGAAAAAGCAAAAGAAGATGACGAGTACAAAAATGTAATTATAAACAAAAGTGAAGCATTAGCTAAAATAAGCCCAGAAACATTGCTAATTGTTGTGGATACAAGTAAGAAAAACTATGTGGAAATTCCAGAATTATTAGAAGAAACAGAAAAAATAGTAGTTATAGATCATCATAGAAGAAGTACAGAATATATAGAAGATGCAACACTTATGTTCCATGAGGTTTATGCATCTTCAGCAGCAGAACTTGTTACAGAAATATTGGAATATTCACAAGAAAAAATTGAGTTAACAGAGTTAGAAGCAGAGGCACTTTATGCGGGAATTATGATGGATACAAAGAATTTTACTTTTAAAACAGGTGTAAGAACATTTGAAGCAGCAGCATATTTGAGAAAGTATGGAATAGATACAATTAAGGTAAAAAAATGGTTTCAAAGTGACTTAGCAACATACAATAAAATTTCTAAAATAGTAGAAAAGGCAGAGGTTTTAGAACATGCAATAGCAATTTCTATTTATGATGAACAAGACAAAGATGCAAACATAATATGTGCAAAGGCGGCAGATGAACTACTCACAATAAGTAATATAGTTGCATCATTTGTAATTGGAATGATGGGAGACAGAGTCTGCATAAGTGGACGTTCAATAGGAGATATAAATGTTCAATTAATACTAGAAAAACTGGGTGGCGGAGGACACATAACCTTAGCCGGAGCCCAAGTAGATGGAATGACAACAGAAGAAGTAAAAACAGAGCTTATAAATAGAATAAATGAATATTTTAGTGAAATGTCAAGTTAAGAGGAATAATAAAAAAGAGGGCAATACAACTGGTATTTGCCCTCTTATAAACAATTGACTTTAATATATATAAAAGTGGGTAAAAGCTATTGATAGAAGAAACTCTATAAGATATAATTAATAAAAGCATTTTAAATTAAATACTAGAATTTTAAAAAAGTATTAAAGAAGATAAAGAGAGGAATGATTATATGAAGGTAATTTTATTAGACAATATAAAGGGCGTAGGGAAAAAAGATGAAATAATAAATGCAAGTGATGGATATGCAAGAAATTACTTATTTCCAAAAAAATTAGCAATAGAGGCAACAAAAGAAAATTTAGGAAAACTAGAATCAAAGAATGAAGCTAATAAATTTAAAAAACAAAATGAAAAAAATGATGCAATAGAAGTAGCAAATAAGTTAAAAGAACTAGTTTTAACAATAAAAGTAAAAGCTGGAGAAAATGGAAAGATATTTGGAGGGGTAACCTCAAAAGAAATATCAGAAAATTTAAAAGAACAGTATAAAATAGAAATAGATAAAAAGAAGATAGAAGTAAAAGAAACTATAAAAAATATAGGAAGATTTACAATAAATATAAAATTATATGAAGGAGTAAATGCAAAATTAACAGTGAATATAATTGCAGAATAGTAGAACTCGTATATTAAGAAAGGAATGAAAAAAATGGAGTTAGGCAGAATTCCACCACACGATATAGAAGCAGAACAAGCTATTATAGGCAGTATGTTAACAGATAAAGATGCAGTAATAGCAGCAGTAGAAGTATTGCAAGAGCAAGATTTTTACAGAGAAGATAATAAAATAATATATTCTGCAATACTAAATTTATACAATAGGGCAGAGCCAATAGACATTATAACATTAAAATCAGAGCTAAAATCAATGGGAAAGTTTGAGGCTGTTGGTGGTTTGGAATATATAGTTCAATTACCAGACAAAGTACCTACAACATCAAATGTAGAACAATATATAAAAATAGTGGAAGAAAAATCAATGCTAAGAGCATTAATAAAAACTGCGGATGAATTAATAACACTTGGATATGACCCTACACAAGAGGTAGAACAAGTAATAGATATAGCAGAAAAAAAGATTTTTCAGGTAATGCAAAAAAAGAATCAAAAGGGATATTCATCTATAAAAGACATTCTAGTAGACACATTTACACAATTGGAACAATTATATAACCAAAAAGAATCAATTACAGGCGTTCCAACAGGATTTGTGGATTTGGACTATAGAACTTCAGGACTACACAATTCAGACTTGATACTGGTTGCTGCAAGACCTGCTATGGGAAAATCCGCGTTTGCGTTAAATATAGCCACAAATGCAGCAGTAAGAGCAAAAGTTCCAGTAGCGATATTTAGCTTAGAAATGTCTAAAGAACAAATGACAAACAGAATTTTATGCAGTGAAGCAATGGTGGATAGTGCAAAAGTTAGAACGGGAAAAATAGATGATGATGAATGGGCAAAATTAGCAGCAACATCAGGAGAACTTTCAGAAGCGGGTATATATATAGATGATACTCCGGGTATTTCAATAATGGAAATAAGGGCAAAATGCAGAAAAATGAAATTAGAAAAAAATATAGGATTAGTCGTAATAGACTATTTGCAATTAGTTCAAGGCAGTAATAAAAAAGGAGGAAGCCGTGAACAAGAAATAGCAGAGATAAGTAGGTCCTTAAAAATATTAGCAAAGGAAATAGATGTACCTGTTATAGCATTATCACAATTATCACGTGCACCAGAGCAAAGAATAGACCATAGACCAATGCTTTCAGACTTACGTGAATCAGGTTCAATAGAGCAAGATGCAGACATTGTAATGTTTTTATATAGAGATGACTACTACAATGAAGACACAGAAAAGAAAAATATTGCAGAAGTAATAATAGCAAAACATAGATCGGGAGCAACAGGAACGGTAGAACTATTATGGCTAGCAAACTATACAAAATTCGCAAATATAGAAAGATACAGAGAATAAGTTGTCACTATAGGGACGCTCCTTTTTGTGACAGAAAGGGGAAATATGTTGGAGGATAAGGTATTAAATACCATAAAAAGGTATGAACAAATAAAATCTGGGGATACTATAGTAGTGGGAGTGTCTGGGGGGCCAGATTCTATTTGTTTATTGAATGTATTAAAAAATTTACAAAATGAACTTAAAATAAACATTGTAGTTGCACATATTAATCATATGATAAGAAAAGAGGCTGACTCTGAAACAGTGTTTGTACAAGATTTTTGTGAGCAGAGGGATATAAAATGTTTTGTAAAGAAGGCAGATGTTTTACAAATAGCTAAAGAAAAAAAGCTAGGGACAGAAGAGGTTGGAAGAAAAATTAGATATGATTTTTTTGAAGAGGTAAAGAACATAGTTGGTGGAAATAAAATTGCTACAGCGCATAATGCAAATGATAATGCAGAAACAGTACTAATGAATTTCTTAAGGGGAAGTGGAAGTACAGGGCTTAAAGGTATAGAACCAATAAGAGATAACAAACTTATACGACCTATAATTGAATGTACCAGACAAGAAATTGAACAATATTGTAATGAAAAAGGTTTAAACCCTAAGTATGACAAAACAAATCAAGAAAACATATATACAAGAAATAAAATTAGGAATATGCTTATTCCGTATATACAAGAGAATTTTAATCCTAATATTATAGAAACAATAAATAGAATGTCCAATCTTATAGCAACTGATGAAATGTATTTCAAATCAATAGTAAAACAGTCATATAAAGAGACTTTTATAAGTAGAACTGAAAAAGAAATAATTTTAGATTTAAAAAAATTTAATGTTTTAGAAAAAGTAATAAAATCAAGACTTATAATATATACTATTAATGAGCTTTTAGGGACTACTAACGGAATAGAAAAAATACATATTGAAGATGTTATTAAATTATGTAAAAATAATATTGGTAATAAATACTTAACACCAAATAAAAATATAAAAATAATGATAAAAAATAAAAAAATTTTTTTTACGAGGTATTGTAAACTTCCGTAAGGAAAGCCTTGATATGACTAGGGTGTGAACAAAAAAACTTTAGTAAAACACTTGAAATACCAAAATCTTTATGATATATTCCTTAAATAGTAAAAGGAGGCATTAACTTGAAAAATGGAATAAAATCTTTAGCTATGTGGCTAATAACATTTATAATATTTATAGTCTTAATATCATCAATAATTGATAATACTGAGAATAGGCTTGCCTACTCGGAATTACTTTCTAAAGTAGAAGCAGGTGAAGTAAAAGAAATAGAAATTTCAGCAGATAAGGTAAAAGCAAATGTAAAATTAAAGAACCAAAATGTTACTAAAGAGGTAAATATACCAAGTGTTGAACATCTAATGTCAGCATTAGAAGATAGCATGAAAACAGGTACAATAAAGGTAACAGAAAAATCAGAATCTTTATTTGTAACAATACTAAGTCTTTTAACACCATTTGGAATATTAATTATATTCTTTATATTCTGGTTCTTATTTATGAATAGTGGAGCACAAGGAGGAGCTGGCTCAAATAAAACAATGTCTTTTGGAAAGAGCAGAGCTAAAATATTAAATCCAACAGATAAAACAAAAGTAACATTTAATGATGTGGCTGGTGTAGATGAGGAAAAAGAAGAATTAGAAGAAATAGTTGAATTTTTAAAAAATCCAAGAAAATTCACAGAGATGGGTGCAAGAATTCCAAAAGGAGTTTTATTGGTAGGGCAACCTGGAACAGGAAAAACACTTTTAGCAAAAGCAGTTGCAGGAGAGGCTGGTGTACCATTCTTCATTATAAGTGGTTCAGACTTTGTAGAAATGTTTGTTGGTGTAGGAGCTTCTAGAGTAAGAGATTTATTTGAAGAAGCAAAGAAAAAAGCACCATGTATTGTATTTATAGATGAAATAGATGCAGTTGGTCGTCAAAGAGGTGCAGGACTTGGCGGAGGACATGATGAAAGAGAACAAACACTAAATCAGTTATTAGTAGAGATGGATGGATTCTCAGCTAATGAAGGAGTAATAGTATTAGCTGCAACCAATAGACCAGACGTATTAGACAAAGCTTTATTAAGACCAGGAAGATTTGATAGACAAATAGTAGTATCGGCACCAGATGTTAAAGCAAGAGAGGAAATCTTAGAAGTTCATAGCAGAAAGAAGAAATTGGCACCAGATGTAGATTTAAAAACAATTGCAAAAAATACATCAGGATTTTCAGGTGCAGATTTGGAAAATGTATTAAATGAGGCGGCTTTATTGGCTGCAAGAAGAAATAAACCAGAAATTAGTATGACAGAAGTAGAAGATGCAATGGTTAAAGTAACAATGGGACCTGAAAAAAGGACTAGAGTTAGAAGCGAAAAAGAACAAAAATTAGTGGCATATCATGAGGCAGGGCATGCAGTTGTAAGTAGATTTTTACCAACACAAGATCCTGTTCATCAAATATCAATTATACCAAGAGGAATGGCTGGAGGATATACTATGTATAGACCAACAGAAGATAAGTCTTTTATGTCTAGAACAGAAATGATAGAAAATATAGTTTCACTATTAGGTGGAAGAGTATCAGAAAAATTGGTATTAGACGATATATCAACAGGAGCAAGTAATGATATAGAACGTGCAACGAAGATTGCAAGAAATATGGTTACAAAATATGGAATGAGTGAAAGAGTTGGCACTATAACCTTAGGACAAAATCAAGAAGAAGTATTTTTAGGAAGAGATTTTGCACAGAGCAAAGAGTATTCAGAAGAAACAGCTGCAATAATAGATGAAGAAGTAAAAAGTATAATTGATTATGCATATAAAAAAGCAGCAGAAATATTAAATGCTAATATGGAAAAATTACATGTTGTAGCAGGAATATTGTTAGAAAAAGAAAAAATAGATGGAGAAGAATTTGATGCAATATTCAATAATTAAAATTATAAAAAATTAAAGGAGCTTATACTCCTTTAATTTTTTTATGCCTTAATGTGCATCTTGTATTTCTGGTTTCATAGAAACAGCTATTAGTGTACCTTCTTCTACAGAAGTGCCTGCAATAGGATCTTGACTTATAACTATTCCAGAACCACTAACTTGAATATTTAAATTTCGGTCCTTTAAAATTGTTCTTGCCTCGGATAAAGACTTTCCTTTTAAATCTGGAACTGTTTGTGATACTCTTGCTTCATGTCCAGCAGAATATATTTTAACAATAGAGTCTTTCAGTAATTGGGTTCCAGCTTTAGGCATTTGTTCTGTGACAATTTCTTCAGAACCTCCTGATATAATACAATTAAAGCCTGCGTTTTCTATAATTTTATTTACTTCTGCAATAGTTTTGTTTACTACATTTGGTAGTGTAGTAGTAGAATTTGAGCTACTGCTTCCAGTAGTTGAGCCACTACTGTCAGAAGGAATTTGTAAATATGGTAATACTTCTGTTAATATTTGAGAAGCAACAGGTCCAGCAATTTGACCACCTTGATGACTATCTCCCTCAGGAGCATATAATGTTACAAGAGCAACAACTTCTGGACTTTCTACAGGGGAAATAGCAATATATGACGCAACATATCCATCTTCCTCTGCACCTGGTGATGGTTCTGATGTTCCGGTTTTTCCTGCCACAGAGTAGCCTGTAACTCTTCCGTACCTTCCTGTACCAGATGTTACTACCGATTCCATCATATTTAAAAGATTTTCAGATGTTTCCTTAGAAACTACTTGTCTTATTACTGTTGTATCTATATTTGTGGTTGCGCCAGTATCAGTATTTGTAACCTGTTTTATTATTTTAGGTTGAACTAATATGCCATCATTTGCTATACAACATATAGCGGTTGCCATTTGCAATGGTGTTATACCAAATCTTTGACCAAATGAAGAGGTAGCCAGCTCAACAGGACCAACATCTTCTAAGTCCCAGAAGTTTCCGCTAACATCACCAGAAGTTAAATTGGTTGAGTCAAATAAACCAAAAGCTTCAAAATATTTATATAGTGTTTTAGCACCAATCTTCTCGCCTAATTCCATAAATGCTGGGTTACAAGAATTGCACAAAGCATCTCTTAAACTTTGTTTACCGTGGCCAGGTATACCTTTCCAACAATAAATGGTATTTCCAGCTACAACATGATATCCAGGACAATCAAAAACATTTTTTTCATCAGGAGAAACCAAATTTTCTTCTAAACCAATTGCAGCAGTTATAACCTTAAAAACAGAACCAGGTTCATATCTATCGGAAAGAGCTCTATTTCTCCACATACTATACATAGCATTAGACTTTTGCTCAGAAGTCATTTCTTTCCACTTGTCCTCAGTAATACTTGTGACTTTATAAGGAGTGTTTAAATTATAGTTTGGGTAAGTTGCCATTGCCAAAATGTCACCATTATTTGGATTCATAATTATAACATTTCCGCCACGAGCACAATTATTTTCTTTGCAAGCCTGTTCCAAATATTTTTCAGCAATAGCCTGAATATTTACATCTAATGTTAATGTTATATTATTACCATTTTCTGCAACAAATAGGGTCTCGTTCTGGTCAGGAATGAATTCTTGAATTGCATCTTGAGAAGTAATTATCCTTCCAGGTGTACCAGTTAATAAAGAATCAAATTCATTTTCTAATCCCTCTAAGCCTCTATTTTCATCTCCACAAAAACCTATTAAATTTGATGCTAAATTATTGTAAGGATAATATCTTTTGGTATCTTCATCTATATTAATGCCAGAATAAATCTTTTCCTCTTCCATCCATTTTTTCAGTTTATCAATTTTGTCTTTTTGAACCTTTGAAACAATCGTCTCTAACCAGCTTGTGCTATTAACTTTAGCTAAAGTTTTTTCATAATCTAATTCAAAGATCTCTGAAAAAGCTTTCGCAACTTTCTCTTTTAAAGCTTTAGTTTTAATTTCTTCTAATTCTTTGTTTTCCTCAGATACTTTTATAAGGTCTGGATTAATGGTAACAGTATCTACAGCAGCGCTTATAGCTAACTCTTTTCCGTTTGTATCATATATAGTACCTCTTTTAGGACTTATTGCTCTACTAGTAATTAATTGACTATACATTTGTTCCTTTAACCAAGGACCTTTAATAAATTGTAACCAAAATAAACGTCCAATTAGCAATAAAAACACACAAAATATTGCAATCATACCATTTCTTAATCTCAGAGCCCTAGAGTATTTTGGGGCTTTGCTTTTGTTCTTTGTATTCATTTTACACCTACTTTTTTAATAATAACAACATTTTATTATATAATAAAACAAAAATCAATGCTTTTAAACAATGTTTAATACATTGCAATATCAACATAAACATGATAAAATATAAACATAATTTATACATAATAGGAGAATTGAATTAACAATGAATAATGTGTACGATGAGACTAAGTTTCTAATGAAAAAATATAATATTACTGCTAATAAAAGCTTAGGTCAAAACTTTTTGGTTGATGATGAATCTATAGAAAAAATAGTAGAGGCCTCTGACTTAACAACAGATGACTTGGTAATAGAAATTGGGCCAGGTCTTGGAACTTTAACCCAAAAGCTATTAGAAAAAGCTAAAAAGGTAATTGCAATAGAGCTTGATAAAAAAATGATTAAAGTATTACAAGACAGATTTTTATTATACACAAACCTAGAAATTATAAATGAGGATGTATTAAAAGTAGATTTAAAGGAAGTAATAGAGAAAAACGGATTTAAAACAGCCAAAGTTGTTGCAAATCTTCCTTACTATATTACAACTCCTATTATTATGCAGTTGTTAGAAAAAAAACTACCAATAGAAACAATAACAGTAATGATACAAAAAGAAGTGGCAGAAAGATTAACAGCAATTCCAGGAGATAAAAATTCTGGAGCGATTACATATTCGGTGTATTATTATTCAAATCCAAAAGTAATATTAAATGTTGAAAATTATAAATTTATTCCAGCACCAGAAGTTGATTCTCAAGTTATAAAATTAGTACTAAGGGATGAACCAGTGGTTAAACCTATAAACGAAGAATTATTTTTTAGATTAATAAAAATAAGCTTTATGCAAAGAAGAAAAACATTAATAAATAGCTTATTAAATGGTGGAATAATAAAAAGTAAGCAACAAGCAATAGACATATTTAACGAATTGGAAATTGAATTAAATACAAGAGGAGAAAAGTTAACAATTGAACAATTTTGTGAAATTTCAAATTTGCTGGCAAAGTGTATTTAAAAAAAACAAAATGTATGCTATAATAAATATATAATAGGAGATAAGTATGAATCAAATTCTTGTAACAGAAAAACTGTATATTACGCCAGAATTTAAGAGAAAAAGAATGCTTTATAAAATTGAATTCTTTTTATCTGTTTTTTTGGTGTTTGCTTTATTTTCTTATTATGTTTATGCAGAGTATGATAGAAATAAAAATGAAAAAGTATCACAAGAAATATTAAATCAGATTGCTGCAACGAATGCAATAGACACAACAACAAGACAGCCAGAAGATGACATTATTAGAGTAATTATAGACGACCAAGAAGAATTGACACCGGAGCAAGCAAAAAGAATAGAAGAAGTGCAAGAGAATTCAATAATATATACTGCTTCAAATGGAGTGGAATATGAAACAGATGCTATTTTAAATATACCAAGACTAGGAATAAATTATCCAGTGTTAACAGATACATCAGACGAATTATTAGAAATTTCGCTTAATAAATATTGGGGACCAGATCCAAATGAGGTGGGAAATTACTGCATAGTAGGTCATAATTATAGAAATGGAAAGATGTTTGGAACATTAAGCTCTATAAAAAATGGTGACATAGCTGAATTGACAGATGGATATGGCAGAAGAATAAAATATCAAGTATATGATAAATATGTCGTTAAACCAACAGATACAGGATGTACAACTCAGCATACAAATGGACAAAAAGAACTAACATTAATAACCTGCACAAACTATGGAAAGGAAAGACTTGTAGTAAAGTGTAGGGCAATATAGTTATTTTAATATTTTTATAGCTTCTGTGGTATCTTTTTCCTTTTTACTAATAAGGAAAACAAATATTGCTGTAGCTACAAAAGTGATGACATAAGATACTATAACTATAGAAATCTTTCCATTAGATAATCCGCTACCAGCTATGGTAGAAGAAATTATAGATGGAAATCTTAAAAAAGTTGCAATTAATATAAATTTAATAGGTGGTATTGGAAATAAAAATCCAATATATGTCAATAAGTCTTTAGGAGTGCCAGGTGTAAAGAATAGTATACACATTAGCACTTCTGCTTTTTTAGGATTTTTAAATAATTTGCTGTTTTCAATTTTTTGAATTTTTTCCTTTGAGAATGTATTGTATAAATACTTTTTTCCGAATTTTCCAACAAGCAAATAAATTAAAGTAGTAGTAATAAAGACAGATACAATTATAAAAATAGTACCTCCAATAGGACCATAACACATACCGGCTAAAATTTCTAAAGGTTCGCCTGGCAAAACAACTAAAACAATTTGAAGAAGTTGAAGCATAAATAAAACAATAATTCCCCAAACTCCAAGATTATCAATTTCATTTTTAAATGCCAGCTGACCTTCGTGAGTTGATAAATTAATTATAAACGGAAATAAATATAAAATTACTCTAATTATTAACAATATTGAAAAAGTAAGCAACAATGCTTTTATTATTTTATTTTTCATAAAGCTATTCAAATCCTCCTAATAATACAATAATATATATAATAACACAAAAGTTGATAAAAAACTATAGTACAATTTATTTATTAATGATATAATTCTGAATAGAGTTTATATAAAATTTATTGTATAATATTCAAATTAAAAGTTTAACAAGAAAAGGTGTATTAAATGTATTTAAAAAGATTAGAACTACAAGGCTTTAAGTCTTTTGCAGATAAAACAATATTGGAATTCAAGCCAGGAATTACCTCAGTTATAGGACCAAATGGATCAGGAAAAAGCAATATATCAGATGCCATAAGATGGGTCCTAGGAGAGCAAAGTATGAAATCTTTAAGAGGTGCAAAATCGGAAGATATAATATTTGCAGGAACTCAAGAAAGAAAGTCGCTTGGATTTGCCGAAGTCTCAATTGTTATAGATAATTCTGACGCAAAGTTGCCAATAGAATATGCAGAAGTTACAGTAACAAGAAAAATATATAGAAATGGGGAAACAGGCTATTTTATAAACAAAACTCCTTGCAGATTAAAAGATATTTTAGAGCTATTTATGGACACAGGAATAGGAAAAGATGGATACAGCATAATAGGACAAGGAAAAATAGATGAAATATTATCAAACAAATCAGAAGATAGAAGGCATATATTTGAAGAAGCGGCAGGCATTGTAAAATATAGAACTAGAAAGCAAGAATCTGAAAAAAAGATGGAACAAACAAAGCTTAATTTATTAAGAATTAATGATATTTTAACAGAGATAGAAGGCAATATAGAACCATTAAAAGCACAATCTGAAAAGGCAAAACAATATTTAAATTTAAGAGAAGAATTAAAAAACATAGAAGTTGGATTATTTGTATATAACATAAATTCATATAAAGAAAAGTTAAAGCAAATTGTACAAGATGAAGAAATAATGGTTGCACAAAAAGAGACAGAGGATGAAAAATTGACATCTATACAAGAGTTAAAAGACTCTTTAAAAAGAGAAATAGACGAAATAATATTACAAATAGAGCAAATGCAAAATATTGGCTTTGAGAGTTCCAATAAAATAGAAAAAATGAATTCAGAAATTGGAATATCAAAAGAGAGAATACAAAATAATTTAAATAATAAAGAAAGACTTCAAATAGAAATACAAGAATTTGAGACAAGAATAAAAGAATTAGAAGAAGAAGAAAAACAAAGACAAGAGAAAAAAGCTAATTTATTTCAAAATAAAGAAAAATTTGAAGCTGAATTAAAACAAAAAGAAGAAGAATTATCTAAATTAACTAAAAACTTATCTGAAAAAGAGTTAGAAATAGAAGAAAAAAAGCAAAAAATAGAAGGTAATACAGATAAGAAATATGAGGTTTTAGCAGATATAAGTGCACAAGAAGCAAACTATGAAAACCTAGAAAAACGCAAGAAAGCTATAAAATTAGAATTAGAAAATATAATATCAGAATTAGATAGTACAAGAGACAACAAACAAGAAGTTTCAAAGGGATTTTATGAGATACAAAATAAAAGAAACATTGCCAATGATAATTTAGAGCAGGAAAAAAATAAAAAACAAGAAAGTATGAATAAAATTAAAGAATATGAAGAGGAAATAAGCAGACTAAATTATCAAATAAATATGAAAGATGCCAGACACAAATTTTTACAAGAGACAGAAAAAGAAAAAGAAGGATATATTAAAAGTGTTAAGACATTATTACAAGAATGCGAAAAAAATAGTCAACTAAAAAAAGGTGTGTATGGAGTACTTGCTAATTTAATATCTGTTGATAAGAATTATGAAACAGCAATAGAGATGTGTCTAGGGCAGAGCCTTCAAAATATAGTTACAGAAACAGAAGAAGAAGCAAAAAAATTAATAAATTATTTAAGAGATAATAATTTGGGTAGAGCTTCATTCTTGCCAATATCTTCTATAAAAGGAAAAAAAGTTGAAAACATAAAACAGAAAGGATTGCAAGGGGTAATTGGAATTGCATCTGACTTAATAAATTGCGATAAAAAATATATGCAAATTGTACTAAACTTATTAGGTAGAACGGTTGTAGTAGACGATATGGATACAGGTATAGCACTTGCAAAAATGAATAATTACTCATTTAGAATAATAACACTAAAAGGAGATGTAATTAATTCTTCTGGAAGCATTACAGGTGGAAGTGTTGCAACCAAAACAGTAAACATATTAGGAAGAAATAGAGAAATAGAAGAATTAGAAAAAGAATTAAGAAAACTTACACAAAGAACAAAAGAATTAACTACTAAAAAAGAGGATTATTTAGAATCTATAACAGAATTAATAGAAAAAGTTGCAAAACTGGAGAAAGAGCTTCAAGATGTAGAAATTGAATATGCTACTGAGAACCAAAAAATAGTTGCAATGGAAGAAAACATTACTAAATTGGAGCAAAGAAAAGATAAATTAAAACAAGAAGAGGATTCTATAAATAAGCAAAAAGAGGAAAGCATTAAAATAAAAGAAGAAAAGCAAAAATACTTAGAAATATTAAATGAAGAAACAAAATTATTATCACAAGAGGTTGAGCAATTTGCAACTATAAATAAGGACAACCAAAAATACATAGATGATTTAAATTTTGATATAACAAACTTAAAAATTTCAGTATCATCATTTGTAGAAAGCGAAGCATCTATAGAAGAATTCGTGGAGAGAATAAAACACGAGATTCTAAGCAATAAAAGCAACATAGAAAATAAAAACAATATATTGACTCAAGCATTGACAGAAAATGATGAACTACAAATAAAAATAGATAGTTTAAATAAGGAAATAGAAAAAATAAAATTAGAAGTTAACAACAGTTCAGAACATATAGAAAAGCTAAAAAGAACAAGAACAGAAAAAAATGAATTGCTTACACAAAAAGAGGAAGAAATAACAAATCAATTTAGCGTATTAGAAGGTTTGAAAGAACAAATTGTAAAATTGGACTTTAAAAAGACAAAACTAGAACAGGACATAGAAGAACTTATAAACACATTGTGGAATGAATATGAGATAACACCAAATAACACCGAAGAATATAGAAAGCCAAGTAATATTGCACAAGCACAAAAAGAAGTAAATTCACTAAGAAATAAAATAAAAGATTTAGGTAGTATAAATGTAGATTCTATAGAAGAATACAAAAAGCTAAGCGAAAGATATGACTTTATGTGTGAACAAAGACTTGACTTGGAAAATACAGTAGCAAAATTAAGAAAAGTGATTTCGGACATGACACAAACAATGGAAATACAGTTCAAAGAAAAATTTGAAATTATAAATAAAAACTTTAATGAGGTATTTATAGAACTTTTTGGTGGAGGAAAGGCAGAACTAATATTGACAGACGAAGAAAATGTACTAGAATGTGGGATAGACATACGAGTTCAACCAACAGGAAAAAAACTTCAAAATATGATGTTACTATCAGGAGGAGAAAAAGCATTTACAGCTATAGCACTACTATTTGCAATACTAAAAATAAACCCAGCACCCTTCTGCATATTGGACGAAATAGAGGCAGCACTTGATGATGTAAATGTATACAGATTTGCAGAATATCTAAAAAAATTTAGTAAAGCATCACAGTTTTTAGTAATAACACATAGAAAAGGAACAATGGAAGTCGCAGATACAGTTTATGGGGTAACAATGGAAGAAAACGGAATAAGCAAATTACTGTCAATGAGATTAGGAACGACACAAGAAAGTTGAAGTAGCAAACATAAAATGAACACATAATATCGATTGAAGTATAAGCAAATATTGACAATTTGCTCTAAAAGAACTATAATATTTATAATAATAAGAATAGTGTAAAGTAATCTATGAAAAATGTAGGGGCGATTTTAATCGCCCGCACTTCGAAGAAATTACTATAATAAGGTAGGGAAAAATTAAATGTATTTAAGAAATAATTGTTATTTGGTGAATGGATATCATAATTCTGCAATATATGATTTGAACAATCGTAAAGTCTATTCTGTAAATAAATCTGGAAGAAATTTATTAGAGAAGTATCTAAAACACGATAAAATAGTTGAAGACAAAGATGATAAAGAATTTATAGCATTGTTGACAAAATATGGACTCGTAACTGAAAACAAGGACGAGAGTAACAATACAGATAATATCAATAAGGTAGAGCCACAGTTAAAATATGCTTGGTTAGAAATAACTGGTAAATGTAATTTGAAATGTATACATTGCTATGGACAATTTGGAGCCAATCATGTAAAAAATAAAGACTATCTATCGACAGAGGAATGGAAAATTATAATAGACACTTTAATAAAAAATAATTGTAGAGAAATACAACTTATTGGTGGAGAACCAATGGTACATAAAGATTTTTATGAGATACTAAAATATGCTTATAAAAAAGGGATGAAGAGAATAGACGTGTTTACAAATGCTACTTTGATAAATGAAGAAAGCATTAAAATTTTCAAAGAAACAAACGCAAATGTAAGGATTTCATTATATGGGTCTAACCAAGAAACACATGAAAAAATAACTAAAACCAAAGGAAGCTTTAATAAAACAGAAAGAGCTCTAAAGTTACTTAGAGATAATAATATTAAAACTAATATTGCGGTTGTAATAATGAAAGAAAATGAAAACAATATAAGTGAGATACGAGAGTACATAAATTTGCTAGGCTTAGAGTATTCAGGCTATGATGTAATAAGACCAAGTTGCGTAATGAACAACCAAGAACATATGGTTACAAATTATGATACAATAAAGAGCAGATATAATGTCGCACCAGAGTTTTATACGTGTGAAGAAAGTTTTTATAGTAATCATTTTTATAACTCATGTTGGAATGGGAAAATAGCGATAACTGCAAATGGGGATATTATTCCTTGTATTTTCGCAAGAAATGACATTATCGGAAATGTAAAAGATGTTAGTTCCCTAGAAAAACTAAAAAAGAATATAATAAAAAAGTGGTCAATTACTAAAGAAGAAGTAATGGTCTGCAAAGACTGTGAGTTCCGATACTGTTGCCACGATTGTAGACCACTGGCTGAGGGAGTAGCTGGAAATAAGAAAGCTAAATATCCACGTTGTTGCTATAACCCATATGATGGAGAGTGGATGGACATAAAAGAATGCACAAAGGAAGTAAAAATTTGAAAGGAGAAATGATAGAAAATGATAGAAAATGTAGCTGAGTTTTCAAAAGAACAAGAAAAAATGTTAAAAAAACATAAACCACAAATTTTTTGTGTTACACCAATAAGGAAAAAGTTATTTATGCTAGCTGAAGATGCAGAAAGCTCAAACAATAATGACGAATTAGAAGGACAAGAATGCTATCCAGACTGTAATCCATGTGGTCCGTGCTCACCATGTTCACCACAACAATGGGATAGAGATGACTGTTACCCAGACTGTAATCCATGCTCACCTTGTAATCCTTGCCAACCACAGCAATGGGATAAGGATGACTGTTATCCAGACTGCAATCCATGCTCACCTTGTAGCCCATGTAGACCAGAGCAAAGATAAAAGAAATTCGTATACCTAATGCACTATAAAGGGGAGAATAAAGAATAATGAAGGATTTATCTTTAAAGGGAAAAAAAGTATTTTTAACTAATGTGGAAGACAGAGTTAAATTTCTAAATTGTAATTTTTTATCGAAGAATGAAGAAAAAAATGTATATATGAATTTACTGATTTTTTTACAAAATCCTAAACAAGAAATTGGCTATTTATCTTGTTATAACTATAATAAAATAGATGGATATATATATATGGATGTTTTTCTTTATGAAGAACAAAAAGAAGATGTACTAATAGAGTCATGTATATTGCTTCTTAATTATTTATTTACATGTTTTCCAATAAGAAAAGTATACTATCAAACAAATGATTATTTACTGGAGAAATTAAGTATTAAGATCTTAAAAAAATTGAACTTTAAATTGGAGGCAAATTTAAAGAATGATGTTTTTTACGATGGAAGATATTGTAATAAATATATATTAGCACTATATAAAAATGAGTATAAGGAAGTATTAAATGAAAAATAAACAATTAATATGGAGAGATGTAGAGTTAACAATGTATGAAGAAAAATATTTTGACTATATATATGAGTGTTATCAAGAATATGATTCTAGACATCTGTTTACAAATGACTTAACAATACAATCAAAAAGGGAATTGTGGAATTCTTTTAAGAGAAAAACTGAATCTGTGTATCATGAAACGATGATTGCGATTAATGTAACTACTAATATACCGATTGGATTTGTTTATAGCTATGATTATGATATGAATAATGGACATATGTGTATTGCAATATATATACAAGAAAAGAAAAGGAACTCTACCACAGGTGCAGAAGTAGGAGCAATATTTCTAGAACACTTGTTTAGGTGCTATCCTATAAAAAAAGTATACTGTACAGTATATGATTATAATAAAACGAGTATAAAGTTTTTAAAAGGTGCAAATTTTGAAACAGAAGGGTTATTGAAGAAACACAGATATTTCAACAATGAATACCATGATATGCATATAATGTCAATAAATAGGGATGGCGTGTACGAACTGCTAAAAAGATTAAAATATAAAGAGTACGGAAAAAAATAATTCCGTGCTCTTTATACTTATATCATGTACTTCTTAAATAAAACATACCAAAAGTACAAATCATAATTGTTTTCAAGCAATTTCTGTAATATTGCATCACGTGTTTGAAAGAAATTTGAGTTTAATATTAAATGTTGTTTTTTATTAAAATAACAATCCAAAAGCAATATTTTATGTGTGTCAAACTTTATTCCGCGTTCTTTTAAATATTTACAGGTAAAGAGTTTACAAGTAATACATTTTGTCGAGCAAGTCTTGTCTTTTAGATGTTGACAGAGCTTTACATTTTTAATGAATCTGGGGTCAAAAACCTTACAATATTCAAAAGAATAACAACATCCCATATCTTTGTGAGCTGTTTTGTTCTCTCTATTTGCAATGCACTGGTCATTTTTAAAGTCGCAGATATTTCCTTTACAAAATTGGTTGTCTAAATACTCACAGACCGTGTCGTAAATATATTCATATTGCTGTTTCTTATCGAAAATAAATAAACACTTAAGACAAGTTATAAAATCATCTGAATATTTTGAGTTTTCAAAGTTTTCAATAAAGCCTAAGTAATTACAATTATTATCAATTATACCTAAATGCAGATTTAATTTAAAAGTAAGATTATATAATTTAATTAAATTGCGAACTATCCACTTCATATCATCATAATCATTAGACAATTTTAAAATAATCAAACAATTTTTTTTAACATGTTGCAAAATGTTATTATTAATAAAGGAATCAACAAATAGTCTAGGATATCTGTCAGAAATATCGGACTTACTTATAATAATTAATTTATCAAATTCTCTATTTTTATGTAATGACAATAATTTATCATTTAGAGTAGCATTGCTTCCAATATAGATAATGGAAACATTAGTATTAATATAATTATTAATATTATCCCATACAATATTGTCGGAAATTAATGTAGTTTCATTTATAATAATATCCATATGAAATCCTCCTTGAAAAAATTATAAAATATTTAAACAAAAAAATCAATTCTATTTTTTTACACTCTTGCATAATATTAATTAAGGGCTGTCCCTAAATTTGATTAATACAAAGGAGTGTATGTGTATGTGGCATAGTTTATCTACAAAAGAAGTAGAGAGTAAATTACAAACTGACCTACAGCAAGGATTAAGTGATGATGAAATTACTGTAAGATTAAAAAAGTATGGAGAAAATAAACTTCAAGAACCAAAAAAAGAAAGTGTTTTTGTTAAATTTTTAAAACAATTTAATGACTTTATGATTATTATTCTAATTATTGCTGCTATTATTTCAGCTGTTGTGGCAAAAATGCAAGGAACAGGAGAATATATAGATTCAATTATAATAATAACAATAGTGGTTTTAAATGCTATTATGGGCGTTGTACAAGAAGCAAAAGCAGAAAAATCATTGGAAGCACTAAAAAAAATGTCAGCACCTGTGGCAAAAGTGAAAAGAAATGGGAAAATAATTACTGTAGCTAGCACAAATATAGTTCCAGGAGATATATTAATTTTAGAAGCTGGGAATTATATACCAGCAGATTGTAGACTAATAAGTTCATACAATTTAAAAGTAGAAGAATCAAGCTTAACTGGTGAAATAGTACCAATACTTAAGGATGCAAATATAATATTAAAAGACAATATTTCTTTAGGAGATACAATAAACATGGGCTTTGCAACAACAATAGTTGTAAATGGACATGCGGAGGCAATTGCAACAGATACAGGAATGAACACAAAAGTTGGAAAAATAGCTAAAATGATTATTACAGACGAAGCACCTGAAACACCAATACAAAAGAAACTAGGAGAGGTTGGTAAAAGTTTAGGAATTGGATGTTTAATTATTTGCTTACTTATATTTGTAATAGGATTATTAAAAAAGATAGAACCTGTAGAGATGTTTATGACTTCTGTAGGATTGGCTGTAGCAGCAATACCAGAAGGGTTACCTGCAATTGTAACTATAATGCTTTCAATAGGTGTTACTAAAATGGCAAAGAAAAATACAATAATAAGAAAACTACCTGCAGTAGAAACATTGGGAAGCAGTAGTGTAATTTGCTCAGATAAAACAGGAACATTAACGCAAAATAAAATGCAAGTAGTAGACATTCAAGATGTTAATGGAAATAACAGTAACAAAAGTTTTACATTAGAATTGGGCTGTATGTGTACAGACTCTCAAATAGTAACAAAAGATGGACGAGAAGAGGCAGAGGGAGAAGCAACTGAAAATGCAATAGTAAATGCAGGACTAAAAATAGGAAAAAATAAAGAAAACTTGTATAGAATGATGCAAAGAGTAAACGAGATTCCATTTGATTCGGAAAGAAAAATGATGACGACAATACATAAAATAGGCAGTAAATATAGAATAATAACAAAAGGCGCACCAGATGTATTAATAAAAAGATGTAGTAAATATTATGAAGAAGGAATACAAAAAACAATAACTAGTAAACAATTAAACGGAATAGATGAAAATAATAATAAGATGGCAAATAATGCGCTAAGAGTTTTAGCAATAGCATATAAAGATGTAGATAGATTGCCAAATAAAATAGACAGTGAAAATATAGAAAAAGAATTGACATTTGTGGGGCTAATAGGAATGATAGATCCACCAAGAGAAGGAGTAAAAGAAGCTGTTGCCACATGTAGGAAAGCTGGAATAAAAACAGTTATGATAACAGGAGATCATATTACTACAGCAAAGGCAATTGCAAGAGAAATAGGAATTTTAAGACCAAATGATTTAGCAATAACAGGAAGTGAGCTTGATAGCATAAATCAAAAGACATTAGAAAAAGATATAATGAAATATAGTGTGTTTGCACGTGTATCACCTGAACATAAAGTAAGAATTGTAAAAGCATTTAGAAGTACAGGAGCAGTAGTAGCAATGACAGGAGATGGGGTAAATGATGCACCAGCATTAAAAAATGCAGATATAGGAATATCTATGGGACTAAACGGAACAGATGTAGCTAAAAATGCATCAGATATGATACTTACAGATGATAATTTTGTTACAATAGTGGAAGCGGTAAAACATGGCAGAAATATTTTTGACAACATAAAAAAAGCGGTTCATTTTTTAATTGCAACAAATATAGGAGAAATAGTAACAATATTTGTTGGTTTACTATTAGGCTTAAAATCACCACTTTTAGCAATTCAGTTATTATGGATTAATTTGGTTACAGACTCTTTCCCAGCTATAGCATTAGGACTAGAACCACCAGAAAAAAATATAATGAATAAAAAACCAAGAAACCCTAAAAAAGGAATATTTGCAGATGGTTTATGGAACAAAATAATTATAGAGGGAGTAATGATTGGAATATTAACATTATTAGCTTTTAGCATTGGAAATAAATTGTATGGAATAAAAGTAGCAAGAACAATGGCATTTGTGTCATTAGGTGTGTTAGAGTTAGTTCATAGTTTTAATATAAGAAGTGAAGAATCAATATTTAAAGCAGGATTATGGGATAATAAATATTTAATAGGTGCATTTATACTCGGAACATTATTGCAAATAATTGTTGTAATAATACCTTCAATAGCAAATGTGTTCGAACTTGTTCCATTAACAAATCTGCAATGGATATATACCATAAGTATATCATTATTGCCACTAGTGATAGTTGAAATCCAAAAAAGATTAAATAAAGAAGAGACACTAGGAGGAATTAATCCTAACTTTACAAAAAAATTAAGTAATGTCAAAAATTAAAAGTCAAGAGATAAAAAAACGAGAAAAAACGAGGTATCAGGAGGAAAAATAAGGAAAATACACTAAAAATTAGCAAATAAAATTAATCAAACTGTTAATAATTACTTATAATTAGTCAATAATAAATATTGAGGTTGAAATGATTTAAAATATATAGTATAATTAAAACTGTCGTGTAGACGCAAAGGAGAGTGAATATATATTTTAGTACAACGAATTAAATATTATACAAAGAAAATGTTTATATTTATTAATATAATAGCAATAGCAACTATAATAATAACATTAATTACATTATCTAAATATAAATTAGTTTCTTTAGTAACAATAAATGGCGAAGAAGTTGGCTATGTAGAAAGTAAAGAAAAATTTGAACAAGAAATAGATAACTATATAAGCGATTTGAAAAAAACAAACATAGCTTTTGTAGATATAGAAAATACACCTAAATATGGATTAAGATTAATTAATAGAAATGAAAATACAAATGAAAATACAATTTTATCTAAAATGGAAGAAGGTATGAAATTTACTTATAGATTATATGCAATAACTTTAGATGGAGAAGAAAAGTCAAAAGTAAATACATTAGAGGAAGCCGAAACATTAGTAGCTGACCTAAAAGAAGAGTATAATACTTTAGAGCTGAATATAGGAATTAAAGAATTATATACAGAAGATATGCAAGAATGTGAATCAGCAACTGTAAAAACAGCAAGAAATAGCATGACACAGGAATTAGATATAATAGAAAATAAATCAATAAATGGAGTATATTTAGCGTGTGTGCCTGTTTCTGGAGTAATAACATCAAGATTTGGAGCAGTGGAAAGCATAAGAGACCATACACATATGGGAATAGATATAGGTGCAAATTACGGAACTCCAATAAAAGCTGTTGCGGATGGAACAATAACATGTGCAGAAGAATGGGGAGGATATGGAAACCTAGTTGTAATAGACCATGGAAACGGTGTAGAATCATATTACGGACATTGTAGTAAACTATACGTAACAGAAGGTCAGAAGGTTAAAGCAGGAGATGTAATAGCAGCAGTTGGTTCAACAGGAAACTCAACAGGAAACCATTTACACTTTGAATTAAGGAACAATGGAGTTCAGGCAAACCCTGAAAAATATGTATATAAAGGACAATAAAAAAAGCCCCATGTCGTTTGACATGGGGCTTAAAAACAAAAGGGGATGTTTTATATATGTTGATAACGGAGTAATTATTTATCAACTAAGTATAATATATCAGTCTTTTTTGAACATTGTGTGAACTCAATGTGATTTTTTGCATATTAAGGTTGTTCTTGTAGAGTTACAGTTATTTCTTTTTCTTTGCCTTCCCTAAAAACTTTCAATTTTAAAGTATCACCAATTTGCTTTTGGTTCTTAATTGCATTTAATTCGTCCATTTTTGTAACTTTGGTACCATCTACCTCTACTATAACGTCGCCAATTTTTAATCCGGCTTTTTCACCTGCAGAAAAATCTTCTATAGTTTTTATATAAATTCCTATTCAGCTGTTTGCTCGTCTAAGTCATATCCACCAATTCCAATGTATGGTCTTTTAACTTTATTATATTGAATTAATTGTTCATATATTTCTTTTGTAGAGTTAATAGGAATTGCAAATCCTACTCCTTCAACGCCTGTTCCAGAAAGTTTTAGAGTGTTAACACCAATTACTTGTCCTTTACTATTTACTAATGCCCCACCACTGTTTCCTGAATTTATAGAAGCGTCTGTTTGAATTGCAACATAAGAGTTACCATCTTGATCAGAAACTTCTCTATTTACAGCACTTACAATACCTGCAGTAACACTATCAGCTAGTCCTAGAGGATTTCCTATAGCCATAGCAAATTCTCCTACTTGAACAGCATCAGAATCACCAAGTTCTGCAGCTTTTAATCCATTCTTTTCTATTTTAATAACAGCTAAATCAGTTTGAGAATCTGTTCCGACAATGGTAGCATCGTATTTTGTTGAATCATTATATAAGGTAACAGTAACTTTATTAGCCTTACCAAGCTCATAATAATAAGAAGTAGAAGAAGAGTTTACTATGTGGTTATTTGTTAAAATGTATCCATCTTCGCTAATGATTATTCCAGAACCAGCAGCTGTTGCAGTCGATTTATTTCTATAAAATATAGAATTTACAGAATATTCAACTTCTATTCCAACGATAGAAGGACGAACCTTAGAAGCAACGCCAACACCTGTTTCAGAATATCCAACTAAAGAAACCATTTGAGTATTAATGTTTGCAGTATTAGTATTATCACCATAACTATTAGGTGATTCCACACTAACTAACTTTTTAACGATATTTTCTTTTATTGTTGGAACGTTAAGAGACACTGCAATTACAGTTACACTTCCTATAACCCCAAACAAAAACGGAGCCAATACATTTTTGGCAAACCCAAAATTAAATTTTTTTTCGCTATTTTTAAATTCTTTATAAGAAGAATTAAAATTAGTAGAATCGACACTTTTAAAACTATTGTTACTATTATTTTCGTCCATTTTAATACCTCCAAAAATTTATTTGATTATATAATAACCTAAACTATAAATATAATACAAGAGAATTATGAAAAAAATGTGAAATAAATGTGAAAAAAATAAAATCATAAAACATAATCCTCTTGTTTTTAGAATAAAAATTATATATAATATGGTAAAACAGATTGAGAAGGGAACGATAAAACGGCAATGAAAGATGAAAAAGGACTTACATATGTTGCAACAATTATTTTAGTAATTATAATAATTGCTTTTGCAATAGGAGTAATATTATATATACAACAACAATATAGAAATGAAGAAAGTGAAACAATTAAAACAAATATGTTGGCAATACAGGGAAAGGCAAAAATGGTTGCAGAAGAAGAAAAAGCATTAAAAAAAGAGCTAATTGGTACAAAAATATTAATTGAACAACAAGATCAAAAAGTAAAAGATTTTTTGAAAAGTCAAAATATAGAAATAGAAGAAAACAGTAAATATTATATTTTAAAAAAAGAAGACTTAACAACAATGGGGTTAAGTAATATAAATATAGAACCAAACGAATATTATATTGTTAATTATGATAATATGGAAGTATTATACACAAAAGGTATTAAAGTTGGGGATAATGAATACTATAAATTATCAGATTTTAACAATTTAAGTGATGAAAAAGAAATAGTAAAAGAAGATGAGAAGTAATGAAAGAAAAAGAAGTAGAAAGATTATTAAACTTAAAAAAAGAAGAGAAAATCTTGTATGAAAAAGGCATAGTATCAATTTGTGGAATAGATGAAGCAGGAAGAGGACCTCTTGCAGGACCAGTTGTTGTTGCTTGTTCTTTAATGCCAAAAGAATCAATGATAGAAGGAGTAAATGACTCTAAAAAAATATCAGAAAAGAAAAGAGAAAAAATATATGAGGAAATTGTACAAGAAGCAATTGCATATGGAGTAGGAATAATAGATCAAGAGGAAATTGACAAAATAAACATTTTAAATGCTACTAAAAAGGGCTTAACAATTGCAATAAGGCAAATGGAGGAAAAACTAGAAGAAAAAAATATAAAAAAACCAGATGTTATTTTAGTTGATGCACTAACAGGAATAGATACACTAGGAATACCATATAAGTCAATAATACATGGAGATGCAATAAGCTATTCAATTGCATGTGCTTCAATAATTGCAAAGGTAACAAGGGACAGAATTATGAGAAAAATGGATGAAATGTACCCACAATACGGATTTGCAAAACATAAGGGGTATGGAACAGCAGCACATATGCAAGCAATAAGAGAAAATGGATTATGCCCATTACATAGAAGAAGTTTTGTAAAAAATATTATATAAAATGTGCAATATTTTGTGACAAAAGAATGGAGATTAACAATGAATATATTAGATATAATTGCTAAAAAAAGAGACAATAAAAAATTGTCTAAGGAAGAAATAGATTTTTTTGTAAAAGAATATACTAATAATACTATAGCAGATTATCAAGCAGCTGCATTAATAATGGCGATTTATATAAATAAATTAGATGAAGAAGAAACTACCAACTTAACATTAGCAATGGCACATTCAGGAGATGTATTAGATTTATCAGAAATAGGAACAGTGGTAGATAAACACAGCACAGGCGGTGTAGGAGACAAAGTCACATTAATTTTGGCGCCAATAATTGCATCACTAGGAATTCCCGTTGCTAAAATGTCAGGAAGAGGGTTAGGGTTTACAGGCGGAACAATAGATAAATTAGAATCAATACCAGGATATACAACAAATGTTGATATAGAGACTTTTAAACGCAATGTAAAAAAAATAGGAATTAGTCTAATAGGACAAACCTTAAACTTGGCACCAGCAGATAAAAAAATATATGCTTTAAGAGACACCATAAGTTGTGTTGAAAATATGTCATTAATAGCATCTAGCATAATGAGCAAAAAAATAGCGGCAGGAGCAAACAAGGTTGTACTAGATGTAACCTGTGGTAGTGGAGCATTTATGAAAAATGAGGGAGATGCAATTAAACTATCAACAATAATGAAAAAAATAGGCGAACTAGCAGATAAAGAAACAGTATGTGTAATAACAAATATGGACGAACCACTTGGAAAAAACGTAGGCAATACATTGGAAATATTAGAAGTAATAGAAGCACTTAGAGGAAAGATGGAAGAAGACGTAAAACAAGTTGTGCTAGAGCTTGGAGCTCATATGATAAAATTAGCAGGAAAAGGAAATAGCATAGAAGAAAATAAGAAGAAAATGTTGGAGAACATTCAAAATGGGAAAGCACTAGAAAAGTTTAAACAATTAATTCAAAATCAAAATGGCGATGTTTTATATATAGACGAGCCAGAAAAATTTGAAAAATCAAAATATGTAATTTCTGTAATATGTGAAAAAGATGGATATATAACAAGTATTGATGCAGAACAAATAGGCAGATTATCAGTATTTTTAGGAGCAGGACGTATAAAAAAAGAAGATGAAATAGACAAAACAGTTGGAATAGTGTTGGAGAAAAAAGTTGGAGATAAAGTATATACAGGAGATGTAATAGCATATATACATGCCAATGACAAAGAAAAGGCAAACGAAGCAGTGGAGCGAATAAAAAAAATATATAAAATAGAAAACAAAATTCCAGAAATTAAAAAAACAATAATAAAAATTATTTAAACAAAAGGTCGCTGTCATATAGCGACCTTTAAACATATAATTAATTATAAATCAATTCCAATATTACCAGAACTATTAAACTTATTAGAAAACTTAGAAAATTCTTCCTGATTTAAAAATCTATTTAAATTTTTTAAAGTTATTCCAGTATTTGCAGAAATACACTCAATAGAATCAAAATTAGAGTTGACATCAAAATAATTTTTTAATTTTGCAATTTCATTAAAATCCTTTGGCTGACAATTAGGGCAAACATTACCTTCACTAGAATAAAAACAACCACAACGACAACATTTATTTAAATTCATAATTAATACTCCTTCTAAAATAATTTAGATTATTTTATCACAAAATGTCAAAAATATAAATAGAAAATTAAAAAAAATACGTTGTTAATTATTAGTAAATAAATTTTAAAAGATGAATTAATTGAATTGACAAATAATGTAAGAAAATGTATAATCGGAATATTAATGTAAGAAGAACAACTAGTTTTTGTACAATTAAACAAAGACTAGTTGTATTTTTGAGAAAAAATTAAGAAAGAAGAAGATGTATGGAGGAATATATAACAATAATAGGCGGAGGACTAGCAGGCTCAGAGGCAGCTTATCAGATAGCAAAAAGAGGAATAAATGTAAAGTTGTACGAAATGAAACCACATAATTTTTCACCAGCACACAACAATAGTAACCTAGCAGAGATAGTATGTAGCAATTCATTTAAATCAAATTTAATAACAAATGCGTGTGGCTTGTTAAAAGAGGAATTAAGAAGATTAGATTCATTGCTTATAAAAATTGCAGATAAAGTAAATGTCCCAGCAGGACAAGCACTAGCAGTTGATAGAGAAAAATTTGCAGAAGAAGTAACAAAACAATTAAAACAATATAAAAATATAGAAATAATAAGACAAGAAATTGGAAAAGAAATATCATTAAAAAAAATAGCGAAAAACGGACTTGTGATTATTGCAACAGGACCACTTACTTCAGATGCTTTATCAAAAGAAATAAAAGAAATAACAGGGAAAAAAGGGCTACATTTTTATGATGCAGCAGCACCTATAATAGAAAAAAACTCTATAAATATGAATATAGCATTCTGGGGAGACAGATATAAGCAAGAACGAGGAAAAGAAGAGACAATTGAAGATTGGAAAAAAAGAATAGAGCAGGAGCAAGAAAATAATTATATAAATTTGCCAATGAATAAAGAAGAATATGAGATTTTTTGTAATGAATTAATAAATGCAGAGATAGTAGAACTTCACAACTTTGAGAAAAAAGAAATATTTGAAGGATGTATGCCGATAGAAGTAATGGCAAAAAGAGGAATAGATACACTAAGATTTGGACCACTTAAACCAGTAGGCTTTACAGATTTAAGAACAGGGAAAAGACCGTATGCAATAGTACAACTTAGACAAGATAACACAGAAGGAAATTTATTTAACATAGTTGGTTTTCAAACAAACTTAAAGTTTGGCGAACAAAAAAGGGTAATTAGTTTAATTCCGGGACTAGAAAATGCAGAATTTGTTAAATATGGAGTTATGCATAGAAACACATTTATTAATTCTCCGGAATTATTAGATAATACATATAATCTAAAAAAAGACCCTAACATATATTTTGCAGGGCAAATAACAGGAGTAGAAGGATATGTGGAGTCAATAGCATCTGGACTTGTATCAGGAATAAATGCATGCTTAAATTTTAAAAGTGGCAAAATAAAGTGCAAAGCAGAATTCCCAAGCGAAACAGTAATAGGAGCACTAGCAAATTACATATCAACATCAAATAAAAATTTTCAACCAATGAATGCAAATTTCGGAATCCTCCCTGAATTAGATGAAAAAATAAGAGATAAAAAAATTAGATACGAAAAAATGGCACAAAGATCACTCAAATATTACAGAAGCATTACAAATATGTAATATTTTTGTGACAAACAGTAAACATCTTGAAAAAAATGTAAAAATATGTTATTATAAATATAGCTGTATGTAATTGAACGGAAAAGTAAAAAATAAAATAAAGAAGGGGAGAATATGAGTAGAGAAGAATTAGAAAAGCGACTAAAGGATGTAAAAGACAGAATTAAAATGATTGACGTAGAACTTGAAGATGAGGAATATCCAGTAGAGCCGGAAGAGAGAGAATCTTTGATTAGAGAAAAAAACGAACTAGAAAGACAACAAAAAGAACTAGAAGAGCAAATTAGTAATATGCAGGAAAACGAAGAAAATACTAATGAAGAACCAATTGCAGAATTCGAAGCAAGTGGAAGAATTGATTTTAGAAACAATTACCTAAATGCATTGCAACAAGCCAATATTGATCCTAGTAATGTATATGATCCACATGGTATAACAGGCGAAGAAAACAAAAACGAAGATGCCGAGTATGAATTGAGTTATGGAGAAGGCGGGGCATATGGCTCAGATGATGGAGCTTATAACAAATACACAATAACAAAAAGGAAAAAGATAGAGAAAATAATACCGGAACCGGAACCAGAGCCTAAAAAAGAACCGTTAATGTTTGGAGAAATTCTATCCAAAATTGATGCAGCCAAAAATGCTTTGAGCTATGGGCAAATAAGTAGATATCAATTTAAGGATGTGGCATTGATGAAAGTTAAATATGATAAAGGAGATTGGGTTCATAATTCTTTGAGGTGGATTGGAAATACAGCTAAACTGGTTGTGCATGGAATACGTAAAATCTATTCAAAGATCTTCACAACAAAAGCGACAAAGGAAAAAATGGAAAAATTGAAAAAAAACATAGACGAATTACCAGCTGATGAGTTCGAAACACTGTATAAAGGTCTGCAATCTTATAAGGGTCATGAAAATGCTGTATCACCTTCAGTAAGGCAATGTGTTCTTGAAAGAGCAACCAGGGAAACTCAAAATAGAAATATCGAAAGAAACAAAGTTATAAAAGCAGGATTTATTGCTTTAGCTATTCAACATAAAAAATCAGCAGAAATAGCTGAATTGCTGAAGAATCCGAAATTAACGGAAAAAGAAAAAGCAGATTTAATAGCTCAAAAAGAAAACCTTGATAGGCAAAATGTGGATATACTTAGAGAAATTGAAAAAGCAAGAGAAGAAGGCGCTTTGGAACAAGGTGGTGGAGGTATCCATGGACTCGAAGAGGAAAATAGAGCGGCTAGAGAAGGCTCAAACATACAAGGAAGAAAGTTTGGAAAAAGATTTACTAAAAACGTGGAATTGGAAAAAGAACAAGCAGCAATTGAAGCAAGAATGAGAATTGCAAGAGAAAAAGGAAACAGTTTTGATGAAGTTCAGGCATTTTTAGACCATGAAATGCTAATGGAGGAAAATACAAATAGTGGAATAACACTGGGAGTTACACATAACACAGGTGACAGGAATAGATGTGAGGGAGTTTTTTATAAAGGCTTCGATAACGACGATGCAGTTTCTAATATAATTACGATAGTTGGAACAGCAATGGTTGCTAGAGGATTAATAAAAGCAATACAAGACGCAAGTATAATTAAACAATATAATCAAGATGTAATGAACAATAATGCAGTAAATGCTACAGAAGCTTCTAGGGTTAATAGCAGTATTCAACATCAAAACCAGCAAGCAAGAATGGTAAACCAACAAATTGCAGATTTGCAAAACAATGTTCCTGGAGCAAGGGCTGCAGTACAAGCAACAGAAGCTCAAACCGAAAGAATGCAAACATTTGCGAGCCTTACAGGTGCACATGATGTTGGTGGAGCTGGATACAAATGGAGACACGGTTGGGGAGCTAGCCCAGAGGATATAGCTTTACATACAGCAGAAAGTACAGGAATAGCACCAGACATAAATGCCACAATGCAAAATGCTGTAAATACATTTAAAGGATGGCCATTTGATAGAAGTACTACAGTAAGAGTAGCAGAAGAGTTTATGAATAATGGTGGAAAGGCTGTATTGAATTATGGACCGATGGCAAGTGAAAGAATTTTTAAAGCAATAGAGCAATTGAAACCATGCCTTCAAAGTCTAAATGGATTAACGTATACACCACAGGGAACAATAGTAATACGCCCTGATTATCTTACACCAATTGCGCTAGCGGCTATGACACTACGAGGAACAGATAATGCTTTAGCAAGAAAAGCAAGAAATAAACGTGAAAAAAGGAATAAATGGAAGACAAGACCTTCTAAAGGAAATGAATTACCAAAAGATGGAGATAATGAAAATAGACAAAATAGTGAAGAGGATATAGAAAGATAATAAGATAAGAAAATGGAGGAAAACTTATGATTGAGGTTCAAAAGATGATTTTTGCGGGAAGAGAGTATATAGTTTTTGATAAATTTGAGTATAAAGGAGTGGAATACTTATGTTTATATGAGGATATATCAAAAAAAGTTGATTTTAGAAATTTAGGGAAGCTAAAAGAGAATGTAGAAATGTATGTAGATTTTGTATATAAATGTGACGATGGAATGTATGAAGATGTCGTAGAAGAAGATTTATATAATGAGTTATGCTCTGTTGAAAATAAAAGACAAGAGAATGGTGACAATGAAATATTATTAGATTACCAAATGCAAATAATAAATAATAAAAAAAATAATTCACAATAAGTTTGAAATTATATGAAGACAATTAAATAAACTAATGTAAAACTCAAAGGTTACTAATCAAACTTAGGATTGAAAATTGTTGAAGTGTAGACTCAATTCACCTATTCAACAAATGCTAATCATATTTATTAAAGAGTGCAATCCACTTCATATCTAACAAAACAAAATAATTCAAAACTCTTGCTTTTTGCAAGAGTTTTTGATATAATATTGTCTGTTAATTAAAACACACATATGGCTAGTTTAGGAAAAGTGCTTGCTAGTAATGGCAAGTCTTCTTAAATGCTAAAGCTATGTGGAGGAAAAACTAAAAGGAGGAATTAAAAATGGCAGTAGTTGCAATGAAACAATTACTAGAAGCAGGTGTTCACTTTGGACATCAAACAAGAAGATGGGATCCTAAAATGGCTGAATATATTTTTCAAGCTAGAAATGGAATCCACATTATCGACTTACAAAAAACATCTAAAAAATTAGATGAAGCTTACAGCTTTTTAAAACAACAAGCTGAAGAAGGAAAAACAGTTCTATTTGTTGGAACTAAAAAACAAGCACAAGATTGCATGAAAGAAGCAGCAGAAAAATGCGGTATGTACTATGTTAACCAAAGATGGTTAGGCGGAACATTAACAAATTTTGATACAATCAGAAAAAGAATTGACAGATTAACACAATTAGAAACTATGCAAGAAGATGGAACATTTGATGTGTTACCTAAAAAAGAAGTTATACTTCTAAAAAAGGAAATGGAAAAGCTAGAAAAGAACCTTGGAGGAATTAAAGAAATGAAAGAACTTCCAGGAGTTATGTTTATAGTAGATCCTAAAAAAGAAAGAATAGGAATATTAGAAGCTAAGAAATTAGGAATACCAGTTATTGGTTTAATAGATACAAACTGTAATCCAGAAGACGTAGATTACGCTATTCCAGGAAATGATGATGCTATAAGAGCAGTTAAATTAATAGCAGATTGCATGGCAAATGCAGTTATAGAGGGAAGACAAGGCGAATCTATGGATGTAGAAGTAGTTGAAGAACAAGTAGCAGAAGAAGAACCACAAAGCATGGAAGAAGTTGTAGAAACAGCTGAAGAAAACTAATTAAATAAATCTAAAAAGCGAAAGGAGATAAACAACTATGATAACAGCAAACCAAGTTAAAGAATTAAGAGAGAAAACTGGCGCAGGAATGATGGACTGTAAAAAAGTTTTAGCAGAAACTAATGGAGACGAAGAAAAGGCAATTGAACTTTTAAGAGAAAGAGGAATTGCTAAAGCTGCTAAAAAATCAGATAGAATTGCAGCAGAAGGTTTAGTTACTACTTATGTTTCAGAAGATAAAAAAATAGGGGCAGTAGTAGAAGTAAATGCAGAAACAGACTTTGTTGCTAAAAACGAAGAATTTAGAAGTTTTGTAGCAGATGTTGCAAGACAAGTAGTTGAAAAAAATCCAGCAACAGTAGAGGAATTATTAGAACAACCATCTATATCAGAAAAAGGCAAAACAGTTGGAGAGGTTTTAACAGGAAAAATTGCTACAATAGGTGAAAACATGTCTATTAGAAGATTCGAAAGATTTGAAACAACAGGTTTAGTAGAAAGCTATATACATGGAGATGGAAAAATAGGAGTTCTAGTAGAAATAGAAGGCGGAAATAGCCAATTTGCAAAAGATATATGTATGCAAATTGCAGCTGCAAAACCAGAATATTTAGATAGAGATTCTGTTCCATCAGACAGATTACAAAAGGAAATGGAAATATTAAAAGCTCAAGCCATGAATGAAGGAAAACCAGCAGAAATAGCAGAAAAAATGGTTCAAGGTAGAATTGGAAAATTCTACGGAGAAATATGCTTAGTAGAGCAAGAATTTGTTAAAAATCCAGATATAAAAATATCTAAACTAGCAGAAGAAAACAATGCTAAAATAATTAGATTTGCAAGATTTGAAAAAGGTGAAGGCTTACAAAAAAGAGAAGAAAACTTTGCAGAAGAAGTTGCAAAGCAAATAAATAATTAATATAAAAAAATACCTCTTATGGGGTATTTTTTTATGCTTTTTTTATTGTAATTGTGTTACCTTCTTTGATATAATTGAAGAGTAAAAATAAAAAAGAGGGTGATTAAATGTTATTAAAAATTATTACATTTAATGTTGCACACGGAAGAGGAACAGATAATAAAGTAGATATAGAAAGACAGGCTAATTTAATAAAAGAATACAAACCAGATATAATATTTTTACAAGAAGTAGATATGTACACAAAAAGGGCAGGAGAAATGAACCAAATTAGAGAATTTGCAAAAAAAGTTGGATTATATTACTGTTCAATGGAAAGTAATATAACACTAGAGGATGGATACTATGGTGACGGAATAATAAGCAAATTTCTAATATCTTTTTCGGCAAATTATTTAATGCCATTAACAGACACAAAACATGAACAAAGAGGAATACTATATAACAGAATATCATTAGGAACTACAAAACTGAATTTATTTTCAGTACATTTATCAACATATGAAGACGAGAGAATATTAGCTGCAAAAGAATTGTGCAGAATTATAAGCAAAATAGATCCAAGTGAAATAATAATAGTAGGCGGAGACTTTAACGTAGGAGTAACGAGATTGGGCAAGGGAAAGTATATATTTGAAGAAAAAGAGAGCTATGAAGAATACGAAATATTAAATAGAAAATTGGATAAAATAAACAATATAGAAGACACATGGTTTTCTGAACTCGGACAAGGCTGTATAGACACAATTTTTTACTCAAGAAATATAGAATTAATAAAATTTGAAACAATAGATGCCAAAGGAACATCAGACCATAGTGCAATATATACAGAGTTTAACATATAACTGGAGGTTATACATGAAAAAAATAAAAAGAATTGACGTCATAGCTATTGTATCAATAATTATATTTGCATTTTCAGTTACACCAATTACATTTCAAAATGACACATATTATACAATTGCTATAGGTAAGCACATATTAGAAAACGGAATAGATATGCAAGATCCATTTTCTTGGCATGAAAACTTGCCATACACGTATCCACATTGGGCATATGATACAGGAACATATATAATATATAACTTAGGAGAAAACATAGGAATAGGAGGTTTTACGGCGGTATATATAGCAACGGTTGTTTTAAGTGTCATATTAGGCATAGTGATATATTTAGTCAATTCAAAATTATCCAAAAACAACATAATATCATTTTTAGTAACACTTGGAGTGCTATATTTATTAAAAAATTATATTGCAGCTAGAGCGCAACTAGTAACATTTATATTGTTTGCTTTAACAATTTTTTTTATAGAAAATTATATAGAAACAAATAAAAGAATATTTTTGTTTGTATTACTAGCAATTTCTACTCTTATAGCAAACATACATGTTGCAGTATGGCCATTTTACTTTGTTTTATTTTTGCCATATATAGCAGAATACATTATGGCATCAATAAAAGAATCAGACTTATTTTATAAAATGCAAGTTAGGAGATTTAAAGGCAAAATTGAAAAGTTTTATAAAAGTGGAAAAGAAAATCAGGCTATTGAACTTGAAGTACAGTTAGAAAAGATAAAAGAAAATCATCTAAAAGTATTAGAAAAAGAAAGAGAAAGAAGAAAAAATCCATATAAAATTAAAATAAAAAAAGAAACAGCAACAAAAGGTTTAATTGTTATATTATTTATATCTGTTTTTACGGGATTATTAACACCACTTGGAACAACACCATATACCTACTTAGTAAAAACAATGCAGGGGAATACTACTAACAATATTAGCGAGCACTTACCATTAACGTTAATAAATAATATTCCAATTATGGTTGTTTTAGTAATGTTTCTAGTTATATTAATTTTTACAGATACAAAAATTAAATTAAGAGATTTATTTATGCTTTCAGGATTGGTACTATTAGCATTTATGACAAGAAGGCAAACATCTTTATTGGTGCTTATAGGCTCATTTATATTTTCAAAACTTGTTGCAAGTATGTTTGAAAAATATGCTCCAGAAGCAAAAAATGAACTGTTGAGTGCATTAAATAATAAAAAAGTTGATGCAATTGTAATATTATTAGTGATAATAATGAGTTTGGGAATGTATAGTGGAAAAATAGGAAATAGTTTTGTAAGTAAAAAGAACTATCCTGTAGAAGCAACAGAATGGATTTTACAAAACCTTGATGTAAAAAATATAAAGTTGTTTAATGAATATAATTATGGAAGCTATTTGTTATACAAAGGAGTTCCTGTATTTATAGATTCTAGGGCAGATTTATATGCACCAGAATTTAATGGAAAACGTGCAGAAAACGGAGAATACGACGGTAGAGATATATTCACAGATTTCATCAAAACATCAAGTATGGAGAGATATTATGAAAATACTTTTGAAAAATATGATATAACTCATATTATATTAAAGAAAAAATCAAAATTAAATACATTTATTTCTAATGACTCTGGATTTTTAGAAATGTATAATGACGATAATTTTGTGGTTTATGAAAGATGCAAATAAAGGAATGGTTATATAAATGAAAAAAAGAGCAATTTTATTGACATTATTAATACTAACATTAATAATATTTGACCAATTAACAAAATGGTTAGTAATAACAAATATTAAAGAAAATTCAATAACTGTAATACAGAACATATTGAATTTTACATATGTAGAGAATAAAGGTGTGGCATTTGGGATTAATTCAAATGGAGGAATTAGTAATATTATAATAAGCATATTTATAATTATAATAATTATCAGATTTATGGTAAAACAAAGAGAGATGACAAACAAATTTACCAATATTTCGTTAGCATTAATTTTAGCTGGAGGATTTGGAAATTTAATAGATAGAATATTTAGAGGAAGGGTAATTGACTTTATAGATATATCGCCAGTATTTAATTTTCCAACTTTTAATATAGCAGATATATTAGTGGTAATAGGATGGATAGCATTTGCATTAAATATGGCAATATATACAACAAGAGAATTAAAAAACTTAAAAAAGGAACTAAAATAAAATGAAAAATGTAATAGTAAATGAAAATGATAAGGGAAAAAGATTGGACATTTATATAGCAGAGAATTTTAACGAATTATCTAGAACAATGATAAAAAAATTAATAGAAAGCAACAATATTTTGGTTAATGGTAAATCAGAAAAAGTTTCATATAAGGTTCAAGCAAATGATAATATTAGTATAGATGTACCAGAAGCAAAAGAAACTAAATTAAAGGCGCAAGAAATACCATTAGATATAATATATGAGGATAGTGATATAATTGTGGTAAATAAGCCAAAAGGAATGGTTGTTCATCCTGCAAATGGAAATCCAGATGGTACATTAGTAAATGCAATTTTATCGATATGCAAAAACAGTTTGTCTGGTATTGGTGGAGAATTAAGACCTGGTATTGTACATAGATTAGATAAAGATACTTCAGGGCTAATAATAGTGGCAAAAAATGATAAAGCACATATAAATATGAGCGAACAGATAAAAGAAAGAAATGTAAAAAAAACATATATTGCACTTGTAAGAGGGAATGTGCCGGAAGAAGAGGCTACAATTAATATGCCAATAGGAAGAAGTACAAAAGATAGAAAAAAAATGGCAGTAACAAAAAATGGAAAACAAGCTATAACACATTTTAAAGTTTTAAAAAGATATTCTAAATATACACTGTTAGAAATAAAAATAGAAACAGGAAGAACTCACCAAATAAGAGTACATATGGCAGAAATAGGGTATCCAGTAGTGGGTGATGCAGTATATTCAAATGGAAAAAACGAGTTTGGTATAGAAGGACAAATGCTTCATGCATATAAATTGGAATTTATGCATCCAATAACAAATAAGCATATGGAATTAACAGCCCCACTGCCACAGTATTTTGAAGAAATATTAAAAAAATTATAGATAAAAATGAAGGGAAAAAAATGGAACAAATTAGATTACAAAAATTTTTGGCTAATAGTGGTATATGCTCTAGACGAAAGGCAGAGGAATATATTTTAGCGGGAAAAGTTGAAGTGAACGGAAAAACAGTAACAGAATTAGGTACAAAAATAGATATTGAAAAGGATAAGGTTACTTTTGAAGGTAAACCTGTGTCAACAGTAGAAGAAAAAGTATACATTTTATTAAATAAACCAATAGGTTACGTTACAACCGTAAAAGATCAATTTAATAGAGATACAGTACTAGATTTAATAAAAATCAAAGAAAAAATTGTGCCTGTAGGAAGACTAGATATGTATACATCAGGAGCACTAATTTTAAGCAATGATGGAGAATTTATATATAAAGTAACTCACCCAAAATATGAAATAGAAAAAGCATATAATGTTACTCTAAAAGGAAAAATTACAAAAGAAGAAATAGAAATGCTTGAAAAAGGAGTAAAAATAGATGACTATATATCAGGAAAAGCAAAAGTAAAAATATTAAAAATAGACGAGGTAAAAGATATATCTAGAATAGAAATAACAATACATGAAGGAAAAAATAGAGAAGTAAGAAAAATGTGTAATGCAATAGGAAAAAAAGTATTGGCACTACATAGAAGTAGAATAGGAAACATTAATGTAAAAGACTTGAAATTAGGAGAATGGAAGTATTTAAAAAGCGGTCAAATAAAGGAGCTAATAAAGTAGACAAATGTGCTATTTTGTGATAAAATAGCTATATCTAATAAAGAGAGGAATGAGTAGTAATATGGTTAGAGACAATGAAATAAAAGCAACAGTTTCTCCATTTGCAATTAGACCTGGAGAGATAAAAGTATTTGATGGAAAAGATGGTTATGTATCAATGAGCCAAATAGTACAGAGGATAAACTTAGGACATATAAATGAATTACACTTTACTATTTTAGAGATAGTAAACGAATTTGAATTTATTACTTCTAGACAAATATTACAAATGCTAGAGAAAAAGGGAATAGATGTAGGTTCACAAGAGAAATTAAATAATAAATTGGAACAATTAGTAAAGTCAAAAATATTAACCAGATATTATTTTGACTCTCAAGATGGAAAGGGAATATATAGAATATACTGCTTAGAAAAAATGGGAAAATACTTGCTAGATTCAAGAGGAATAGAATGTAAATGGCAACCAACAGATAATACAAAACCAGTTGCCATGATAAAAAAAAGACTAGCAGGAAATCAGGTTATTATAGCATATTTAAATAAGGTTAAGGCATATGAGTCATATACTCCAAAGCCAGCATTAAAAGCTAAAACATTAGGCAAGGTATTTAAAGCATCAGGTGGAGGAATAAAATTAACCAAAGGCGAAAAATCAATACAATTTTTATTTGAAGTAATAAGAAGAGAAGATGATTGGCAAAACAAATTGACAGATAAAATTAGAATGTACAAGGATTTCTATGAAAACTTTGTGCCGGGAGATTGTGGATATACGGCATTACCACAGTTAATAATAGTATGTGAAGACGAAAAACATATAGCAGAAGCATTTAAACATATAGTTATAAACAAATTAGAAATAGATAAAATAAATTTGTATTTTACAACAGACTTAAAGCAAAATTCAGACACACTAGAAGACACACTTGTATCAATAAAACTAGACCCTGATACACAAAAGTATCAAATGGTTACAGAAAAAATAAAATTATTAAGCTAATAATTGAAAAATTTTTCAATTTATATATTTTAAAGAAAGGAATGTGAAGAAATGAAAATACCATTTTCAAAAGCTGACATATTATTGCCAGAAAACGCAGATATGAGCAAATGGGCTGTTATAGCATGTGATCAATACACATCAGAGCCAGAATACTGGGAGGATGTAACTAAAATTGTTGGAGACGAACCATCAACTCTAAAAGTAACATTACCAGAAATATACTTGGAAGAAGATAATGTTGCAGAAAAAATAGCAGAAGTTAATGAAGAAATGAAAAAATTAATTAATAATAATTTCTTTAGAACTTTAAAAGATAGTTTAATATATGTAGAAAGAACTCAAGCAGATGGCAGAATAAGAAAAGGGCTAATGGGAAAAGTAGATTTAGAAGATTATTCTTTTGCTAAAGATTCTCAAACATTGATAAGAGCAACAGAAGGAACTGTATTAGAGAGAATACCACCAAGAGTAAAAGTTAGAGAAAATGCTCCATTAGAATTACCTCATATAATGTTATTAATTGATGATGATAAAAAAGAAATAATAGAAGGACTAACAGATAAAGTAAGTGAGGCAGATAAGGTATATGATACAGATCTAATGAAAAATGGTGGACATATTAAAGGATATAAGCTTAATGATGAACTTATAGAAAAAGTGTTAGAAGGAATAGGGGAATTAGCAGATAAAGAAAAGTTTGAGCAAAAATACAATGTAAAAGATAAAGGAGTCCTATTATTCTCTGTAGGAGATGGAAACCACTCATTAGCAACAGCAAAAACATGCTATGAAAATTTAAAGAAAACATTGACAAAGGAAGAATACGAGAACCATCCAGCAAGATATGCATTAGTAGAGGTTGTTAACTTACATAGTGATGCACTTGACTTTGAACCAATACATAGAGTAGTATTTGGAATTAACCCAGAACACATGATGGAGGAATTAAAGAAATTCTACGAAACATCAGAAGAAGGAGAGGGACAAGTAATACAATATGTATATAAAGGTAAAAAAGGGAAAATAGTTATAAAAAATCCTAAATCTAATTTGGCAGTAGGTAGCCTACAAATGTTTATAGACGAATATTTAAAGAAAAATGGAGGAAAAGTAGACTATATACATGGAGAAGAGACAACAGAAAAATTAGGAGAACAAGAAGGAAATATAGGATTTTTATTACCAAATATGCATAAATCAGAATTATTTAAAACTGTTATACTAGATGGAGCATTACCAAGAAAAACATTTTCAATGGGACATAGCTATGATAAAAGATATTATTTAGAAGCAAGAAAAATTAAATAAATACATAAAAAAAGAAGCCATATAAATTAGTATATGGTTTCTTTTCTCCTATTAATTGCTATTTCCTTTTTTTAAATCTACTATAATAGCATCTTCATTATCAAATAAGAAGCTAGAATCAGAAGTGTCTATTTTGATTGGGTCATCATCATTATAATCATCGTCTAAACGTTTTTTAATAGCTTTACGAGCTTTTTCTTTAATTTTTGCTTCTTGAGATATTCCGCTGGTAAATTTATCAAAATTAAATTCTTTTACTTTATGAGGTTCTTTATATTTAGATTCAAGCTTTTCAACCTTACCTTTATCTACAACGCTTTGACCTTTTAGATTTTTAACTTTAAAAATAATTTGATTACTTTTTAAAGATTTTATCTTGCCTGTTTTAAAGTTAGGTATCCAGTTAAAGCCAATGTCTGATGCTTTAGAATCATATCCATAATCCTTTTTTGATGGATCCATTTGATAGCTTTTTTTCCATTGCCATTCTCTTTTTGTTTGTAATTCTTGTTCCCACCATGGAAGGTCTTCTGGTAAAGCATTTCCAAAAATTATTTTATTAACACAGTTAGCTAGTATTGTATCTCTAAAGTGTTTGCCAGGACCATTTGAGGAATTCCCTTCACCTTCTAATTGAGATAAATTTTGGGAATCTAATACCGTTGCAACTTTGTATTTTCTATAAACTGTGAATATTGGCTCTGTTGCTTTACATATAAAGTCTGGGAAGGTATCTATATACAAGAAATGTGGAATTCTAGTAGTGTCATTTCCTGGACGTGATAAAATAGATTGTTGCATTAATAATATAAAGAATAAACCGAAAGCCTTATGTGCATTAGGTCCTAAATCTCCTCTTCTTGTGCATAATAAAGTAATTTCTCCTTTTTCTAATGCTTTGTCAAAATCCAAATTGTTTGTTCTATTACACAATATATTTTTAACACCTGGATATCTTAACAAATTGTCTAACTCTGCAGAAGCAGTAAATACAGAAGTTTTTGTATTATTTAAGTCTGTACTATTTGCATAGAAATTGTTTTCCATATATCTAATTAATATTTTATATTTATCTGCAAGTTCTGGTATTTGTTTCATTTGCTCTGTCATTTCTTCAACTAGACTAAAATCGTTTAACATATTTAGTAAATCTTCTAAATTGGGTAATGAACCTTCATGCAATCTTGGATACATCTCTTTTAATAAAATAGAAAGATTTTCTAATATTTGTATTGCTGCATTTTCTCTAAATGCTAAACTTAAATCAGGTCTGTTCGTTGCAAATAATCCTTTTAATACAGAGGAAATTGCAATACCAGTTTTTATAGGGTCTTTATATATAAATGGATTTAATCCAACAGAATCAGAGTTATTAGGATCAATAATATTTACTGGTAAACTAAAGTTTTTTGCAACTCCTGCCATAGTTTCTATTGTATCTGGGTCAGGAGCCATATACGTTAATCCTAAATCTTTATAAACAAATCGACTTCCAGAAGAAGAAATTGTCATTTTTTTCATATATGCTTTGTAAATATCAAGTTTGTCAGGATTTGGCGTTAACAAAGATAATGAGAAGTTTTTATTTAAATAATCATTTGAGTATGGATATGTTAATGTAGCAATACCTGTTTTTAATGCAGTAAATCCCATTTCTTTCGCAACTTCTCTAAAGAAATATTTCTTTTCAAAATCTCTTGCTATCATTGGTTCATAAATTGTAGCTGTTTTTCCAGAACCGGAAACACCAACAACAAGTAAAGATTCAAAACGTTTAGCTTCAGGTATTTTTACATCTTCACCACTTTCCGTGTTCATACAAACTTTTACTTCACATGTAAAGTTTCCAACACCTTCTGGTTTTGCAGATAAATCAATACCGCCATAATCAAATATAGAATCTCTAATGTCTTTAACATCATTAATAGAGAATATAAGCCATTTAATAACTTTATAAAATGTTACAAGAGGTATATATATTCCTAATGCAGTGAATGCAGGCTTAAATAAATATGAAAAATCTGTTACAAGCTCAACAAAATTAGGCAAAGACAATAAGCCTAGCCATATAATTGCATTTAGCCATTGAACTAATGCAGAAATACATACTATATAAAAGCTAACTATAAATGTATGAAATATTCTTAACTTATTAATATCTGCTCTAGCGAATTTAGAACCAGAAGAAAAGAAAAATGCAAAAGATACACAAGCTATGGCGAGTGTATATTTTACAGGTCCCCAATATGAATAAGAAACTCCCGTAAAAATAATAAACAGCATTTCTACTACTCTGTCTACTAATATGTAAAAAGATATTATTGTTAAAATATAAGTCATAAATGTGTTTCTATCTGTCTTTAGTAGTTTTAAAAACTTATCAAATAATTTCACTTATTCCACCACTTTCATTAAATCTAACCTTACATATATATTATCCTACAAAATCAGCAAAAAAACAAGACTTTTGACAAAAAAATCCTCTCAAAATTTTACTAGTCAGACTTGAAATTAAAAATTCATAAAAGAAAAAAAACAGAATATATTTGTGCAAGAGGTAATTGATGAAAAATAAAAAGAAATTAAAAAAAGAAAGCTTTATGGGTGGAGTATTAGTTCTAATGATTTCACATATTCTAATTAAAATATTAGGACTAATATACAGAGTATATTTAACGAATAAACAGGGATTTGGAGACACTGGAAATGCAATATATTCAAGTGGATTTCAAATATATGCTTTATTGCTTACATTTTCGTCTGTTGGAATACCAAATGCCATAGCAAAATTAGTGTCAGAAAAATTGGCAATAGGAGATAACAAAGGAGCACATAAAACATTTAAAATTGCGTTTGTAACATTTGCACTAATCGGGTTTACATGTTCATTAATACTTTTTTTAGGAGCAGAAATTATAGCAGAAAAATGGCTACAAATTCCAGAAGCAGAATATTCCTTAGTAGCACTATCTCCATCAATATTTTTTGTTACATTAATTAGTGTAATTAGAGGGTACTTTAATGGCAGAAATAATGTAAAAGTAACAGCAAATTCTCAAACAATAGAACAATTATTTAAAATGGTATTTACCATTATTGTTGTAGAATTATTAGCAATGACCTCAGGAATAAATACAACAATAATGGCTGCAGGAGCAAATCTAGCTACAACCTTAGCAACTTCTGTGGGATTTTGGTATTTATATATTTATTATAAAACAATAAAAAAAGAAATAGCCAAAGAACTAATCAAAACAAAAAAATATAAATACACTAGAATTTTAAGCACAATTAAAGAAGTATTAACAGTATCTATACCAATGTCACTAACCTCTATACTGGGGTCTTTAAATAAAAGCATAGACTCAATAACAGTAGTTAGAGGATTAAAAAACTTTTTAGGTGAAAATGAAGCAAAAATCCAATATGGAATATTAAGTGGTAAGGTAGATACTCTTGTAATGTTACCAATGTCATTTAATGTGGCACTTACAACAAGTTTGATACCAACAATAGCATATTCTAAAGCCATGGGAGATTCAGAAACAATAAAAAAAAGAGTATCATTTTCAATTTTACTAACAATATTAATGGGACTGCCATGTATGGCGGGACTGATATTCTTTGGAGAACCAATTTTAAAATTACTTTTTCCAAATCAAAGCAATGGTGCGATTGTATTACAAATAAGTGCAGTTTCAATTATATTTATAGTTTTAGAACAAACAATTAGTGGAGTTTTGCAAGGATTAGGTAAAGTAATAGTACCAGCAATAGCTTTAACAGTTGGAGTAGTTATAAAACTAATATTAAATTTAATACTTATAAAAATAGATCCAAACGTATTTATATTAGGTGGAATTAATGGAGCCACTGTTTCAACAGTAATTTGTCATATGGTTGCAGTAATAATAGATTATGCAGTATTAAGAAAAACAATAAAATTAAAATTAGAATTATCAACTTTTGTGATTAAGCCATTAATGGCAACAACAATTATGATAATTGGTGCAATATACACATATAATAAATGTTTAAGTATATTTAGCGACAAATTAAGCATAATATTAGCAATTGGCTTTGCCATATTAATATACGGAATTTTTATTATTGTTTTTAAAATATTAGACAAGGATAATATAAAAATGATTCCATTTGGTAAAAAGATACTTGAAATTCTAAACCTTGAAAAGCAGTAAAATGAGGAGTTTTGAGAAGAAAAAACTGGTAAAGCTAGTGAAATGTAGACTTTCGGAAAATTTGGCATAAAAAAAGAAGGATTTTAAGGAACTTTGGCGAATAATGTTAATAGTAGATTGCATTGTCTACATATTTGAAATCTTATAGGAGGTAATAAAAATGAACAAAACAGAATTGATTGCAGCTATTGCAGCTAAAACAGGAGAAACAAAAAAAGATGCTGAAGCAACATTAAATGCATTTGTAAATGTTGTATCAGAGACATTAGCAAAAGGAGATAAAGTTCAATTAGTTGGATTTGGATCTTTCGAAGTAAGAAAAAGAGCTGCTAGAAAGGGAAGAAACCCACAAACTAAAGAAGAAATAAAAATACCTGCATCTAAAGCACCTGTATTCAAAGCCGGAAAAGCTTTAAAAGACTTAGTAAATAAAAAATAAGATTTGAAATTTATATAAATTATATGAATTCATATAAAAGATATGGCAAAAGCTGTATCTTTTTTAAATTTGACAATGCAAAGAAAAAAGTGTATAATAGGTAACAGTTGTTACCAAAAATGGTAAAGAAGAGATTTATATATATAAAATTAAAGTATAATCGGAATATTAAATATTTAAAGTGGTAAAATATGTTTGGTTTGTGCGGAAAATAATATAAACATATTTGATTTCTATTGTAAAATTAAATATAAATATTTTGTAATTATAATAGTTTAGAAAAGGATAAACTATTTTTTAGTATATAAATTTGATAAAAAATAAGGAGGAGATATAAAAACATGACAATTGAAACAGAACAAAAGGATAAAGAGCAAAAAAGAAAACCACAAAGAAGAAGCTATAAAAGAGGGGAGGAAAACAAAACAGAAAATAAAAAGGCAAGAAGTAATAATAAAAAAGAAAGCATAAAGTTTGAATTTAAAAAAGAAAATTTAAAAATAATTCCACTTGGTGGGTTAGAAGAAATAGGAAAAAACATTACTGTTTTTGAATATGGAAATGAGATTGTACTAGTAGACTGTGGACTAGAGTTCCCAGAAGACAATATGCTTGGCGTAGATTTAGTAATACCTGATGTAACATATTTAGAAAGAAATAAAGAAAAAATAAAAGGTTTAGTAATAACACATGGACACGAGGATCATATTGGAGCTATACCATATATATTGCAACAAATTAATATACCAATTTATGCAACAAAATTGACAATAGGCTTAATAGAAAATAAATTGGAAGAACATAAATTATTAAGAAGTACAAAGCTAACAGTTGTAAATCAAGGCGAAACAGTAGACTTTGGCAATATTAAAGTGGAATTTATAAGAAGTTCACACAGTATTCCAGATGCTGTAATGCTTGCAATTCATACACCTGTTGGAACAGTAATACACACTGGAGACTTTAAAGTAGACTATACACCGATAGATGAAAAGGTTATGGATTTTGGAAGACTCGCAGAATTAGGAAATAATGGCGTTTTGGCATTGCTTTCAGATAGCACAAACTCTGAGAGAAAAGGATATACAATGTCAGAAAGTTCAGTAGGAGAAGTATTTGATAAGCTATTCTTAAACACAAAAAAGAGAATAGTTGTAGCAACATTTGCTTCAAATGTCCACAGAGTTCAACAAATTGTTAATTCGGCTGTTAAATATAATAGAAAAGTTGCAATTTGTGGCAGAAGTATGATTAATATGATAGAAACTGCAAAAGAATTGGGATATATAAACGTACCAGAAAATACATTTATAGATATAGATATGATAAAAAATTATACAGATGAACAATTGGTAATAATTACAACGGGAAGTCAAGGCGAAACAATGTCTGCACTAACAAGAATGGCATCTGGAGAGCACAAAAAAGTCTCAATTACACCAAATGATTTAGTAATAATTTCTGCAACTCCAATACCAGGAAATGAAAAATTTGTATCAAGAGTAATAGATGACTTAATGCAAATTGGCGCAGAAGTAATTTACAGCTCATTAGAGGACATACATGTTTCAGGACATGCTTGCCAAGAAGAACAAAAATTGATAATTTCATTGGTAAGACCAAAATTCTTTTTACCAGTACACGGAGAATATAGACAATTAAGAGCACACGCGGAAACAGCAAGAAAAGTTGGAGTAGATCCTAGAAATATATTTATGCTAGAAAATGGAAGGGTTTTAGAACTTAACGAAAAAGAAGCAAAATTGACAAATTCAGTACCATCAGGAAAAATATTGGTAGATGGCTTAGGCGTTGGAGACGTTGGAAATATTGTATTAAGAGACAGACAACATTTATCACAAGACGGATTAATAGTAATAGTAATGACAATGGATTCTTCGACAGGGGAAATAGTATCTGGGCCAGATGTAGTGTCAAGGGGATTTGTTTATGTAAGAGAGTCAGAAAACTTAATGGAAGATGTAAAAAGAGTAATAAGAGAAGAAGTAAAAAAATGCGAAGAAAAACGTATTAGAGATTGGTCAACAATAAAATCAACATTAAAGGATAACTTAAGAGATTATATTTTCCAAAAAACAAAAAGAAATCCTATGATATTGCCAGTAATTATGGAAATATAACAATATAAAATTAGAGTGTCAAGGAAGTACATAGTTATTTCCTTGCAATAAAAGGAGAGTAAAATGGATTATAAAGATTTAGCAAATTTGATTTTTCCAAATGCAAAAGATATAAAATATTATGAGGAAAAATATCCAGAAAGAAATTTACCAGAAGGAGCAATAGTTACAAGATTTGCACCAAGCCCTACGGGGTATGTACATATTGGCGGATTATATCAATCTCAAATTGCATGGAAAATGGCAGAACAAACAAAAGGAGTAGTATTTTTAAGAATTGAAGATACAGACCAAAAAAGAGAGGTTCAAGATGCGACAATAGGAATTGTAAATTCCTTAAAAGATTTTAAAATTGACTTTGATGAAGGAATGCTAAATGAACAAGAGGAAAAAGGCGCATATGGGCCATATAAACAAAGTTTAAGGAAAGAAATATATCAAGCATATGCAAAATATTTTATTGAAAATAATTTGGCATATCCTTGCTTTGCAACAGAAAAAGAATTGGAAGAGATGAGGAAAAAACAAGAAACGGCAAAAATAAGACCTGGGTATTATGGTGTATGGGCAAAGTACAGAAATTTACCAATAGAAGAAGCAACACAAAAAATAAAAGCTGGAGAACCATATATAATTCGTTTTAAATCAAGAGGGAATGAAGAAAAAAAGATAAGACATCAAGATTTAATAAAGGGAAAAGTTGACTTCCCAGAAAACGATCAAGACATAGTAATTATAAAAGCTGATGGATTACCAACATACCATTTTGCTCATTTAGTAGATGACCATTTAATGAGAACAACAGTAGTTATAAGAGGAGATGAATGGCTATCTTCTGTACCATTACATTTGCAATTATTTCAAGCAGCAGGATTTAAAGCTCCAAGATATGCCCATATTGCACCACTTATGAAAATGGATGAGGGTGGCAAAAGAAAAATAAGTAAAAGAAAAGATCCAGAGGCGGCAGTAAGTTATTACCATGAACAAGGAATTCCACCAGAAGCAGTTTGCGAATACTTGTTAAATATAGCAAATTCAAACTTTGAAAGTTGGAGAAAAGCTAATCCTTTAGCCGATTTAAAAGAATTTGAGTTGCAATTTAACAAAATGGGTGTAAGTGGAGCACTTTTTGATATGGTTAAGTTACTGGATATATCTAAAACAATAATATCAAGATTTGATGCAGAAAAAGTATATAATGAAACATTAAGTTGGGCTACAAAATATGATAGTGAATTATTAAAACTTCTTGAAAATAAGGAATATGCATTAAAAATAATAGGAATAGAAAGAGGAAATGCAAAACCAAGAAAAGACATCTCTAAATGGTCAGATGTAAAAAATTCTATTATATATATGTATGATGAAGAATTTTTAAAGGATGAAGGAAAATATGAGTTTGCAAAAATTGACAATAAAGAAGAAATAAATAAAATCTTAAAACTGTACATAGAAAAATATTTTAACTTTAATGATGATAAACAAACATGGTTTGATAAAATCAAAGATTTAGCAGAAGAAATGGGATATGCAAGAGAAGTTAAAGAATATAAGCAGAATCCAGAAAACTGGAAAGGGCATGTGGGAGACATAAGCACAGTATTAAGAGTTGCTTTAACTAAAAGGCAACAAACACCAGACTTATATGAAATAATGCAAGTTCTTGGTAAATCAAGCATAGAGAAAAGGATAGCATTATTTGTGAAATAAAAAGGGATGAAATAAAATGGATTACAATATAGGCGATATAGTAAAAACAAAAAAGCAACACCCATGTGGAAGCAAAGAATGGGAAGTAACAAGAGTAGGAGTAGACTTTAAATTAAAATGCATAGGCTGTGGACATGTAGTTATGTTGCCAAGAGAAAAAGCACTAAAAATCATAACAAAAAAGATAGAAAAAGGCGCTAATTAACACTTTTTTTGGAAAAATGTTGACTGGAAGCGAAAATAGTGCTATTATTAATTTAATGTTAAAATATGGGTGAAAGCCAATGGGGGTGTTATATATGAGTGATAGATGCGGAAATTGTAGCAAATATGATGGAAAGTATTGTGACGAAGATGGAAAACTTCATGATAGCAATGACTCTTGCAGAGACTACGATCCAGAATAAATGGTTACATTGACAAATTATGACAAAAAAGCTTGATTTTTTAACGAAAATCAGTTATAATTTAATTAGATAGTTAATTTTATTATAATTTATTATAGGAGGAGAAAATATGAAAAATAAAACTTTAAAAATAATTGCTGTTTTACTTATTGCTATAGCATTAATTACTTTATCAACAACAATAGTAAGGGCAACAACTGGATTTGAACCAATAGAACCGAAACCTGCAGGAACTGCTGGCGAAAAGGTAACAAATACTGCAGGACAAATATTAACCATTGTAAGAATAGTTGGTATGGCAGTTGCTGTAATTATGCTAACAATACTTGGTATTAAATATGTTGCAGCATCACCAAATGAAAAAGCAGACTACAAAAAAGGTATGACAGTATATGTAGTAGGTGCCGTACTATTATTTGGAGCCAGTGCATTACTTTCTGTTATTCAAAAGTTTGTAGAAGGAAAATAATAAAATGCACTAAAAAGCTATTAAAATTAACTATTAATTTTAATAGCTTTTTTTTATTAAAAATAATTATTCAAATCAAAAAAAGTTTAAAGAATACCTACATTAACTAATTCACGTAAATGGGTGGTGAGAAATATGAAAAAGTTCATAGCAATTTTAATAGTGACAATATTAGTAACCTTTTGTTTATGCAACTGCATATATGCAAGTAGCATTACAGAGTCAATGAGAAATCTTTGGAATAAAAATAATAGCTCTGCATCAAGTATAAGAAAGATGGGAGGAAAAGTGTTGTATGTTACACAACTTATTGGATATGCGGTAGCTTTAATAACACTTACGATACTTGGAATAAGATATATGTATTCGTCTACAAATGATAAGGCTACAATTAAAGAAAAATTAATGGCATATGTAATAGGAGCAGTTATTCTATTTGGGTTTAGTACAGTGCTGGGCATAATAAATTCATTCATAAGTGGAATTAATGTATAGTATAGCAAAAGCTGAAAATATTATTTCCGTAGAAGAATAAAGAAAATTATTACAAAAAAATAACGATAATATATTTTTTATATTACATAGATAAAAGTCTTGAAAAATATGGAGAAAAACGTTATTATATATATAATAGTGTAAAATAGAGGTGATATTATGAAAAGCAAAATGTTAGTTAGAATTATTTTAATATTATTTGTACTATTTATACTTATACAGCCGTTTCAAATATCATATGGTGTAGATATAGTAAAAGAGGCAAGGGATTGGTTTATAGCGGCACGCAATGGTGAACAAATATTTAATCCGGATGACATTGCAAGCGCAATTGCTCCAATTTCTCAAATACTATTTGCGGTGGGATTAGTAGTATTATTTGTAGTAGGAGTAGTAATGGGAATTAAATTTATAACTGCAAGTCCGGAAGAACAAGGTAAAATAAAAGGACAACTAATAGGACTTGCAATTTCAGCAGTAGTTATATTAGGAGCATATACAATTTGGAAATTAACATATGATCTTATGGACGATATTATAACTACCTCACAAGTTGTTATAAATAATGACGAGTATGGTAGAATTGCATAACAAAAGAGAACAAAAATATCTTTAAGATATTAAGGAGGAATAATATGGGAACATATAATGTACCACGTAATTTAAGAGGAGAAACAAGAATTCTAGTAATATTTACATTAAAATCGTTAGCAACAACAGGGGCTGGAGTATTAATTGGCCTTCTGTTCTTTTACTTTTTTTCTCTATTAAAATTAAAAGGACTAGGGATTGGATTTATAATATTTTTTGCACTTATTGGTTTTGTTATTGGCAGATTTAATGTGCCAGTTATTGCACAAATACCAATAACAAAGAAAATAGGTGGTATTCCATTGGGAGAGATAATTTTAAGATATATAAAATTCAAAAAGAACAAGAAGATATATACATATACAAAGGAGGAAAAGTAAGCATGGACAATGTTTTAACAATGTTAGTAAGTATATTATTCATATTAATATTCTTAATAGTGGTATGTGCAATAATACTATATTTTCTAAAAATAAAAAAGAAACAGTCGAATAAAGAAAAGAATAATGAAGAATATTCGGAGTCTACATCTACGCAGAGTTCATCAGGAATAAGAATGGAAAATGTAAAAAAATTCTTGAATTTTGATGAAATAAAAAATAATATGATAATAAGAAATGGAAGAACGCAATATTTAATGGTTATACAATGTCAAGGTGTAAATTATGACTTGCTTTCAGAAGAAGAAAAAGTGGCTGTAGAAGAGGGATTTGTTCAGTTTTTAAACACCTTAAGATTTCCAATACAATTATATGTTCAAACACAAAGCTTAAATCTTGAAAATATAGTAGATGAATATAAATCTAAAATACATGTAATAGAAAATGACATAAAAATATTACAAAGAAAAATAAATCAAGCTGAGGCGTTAAGAGATACAAGAACAATTGAAAAGCTGAGATTTGAATTGAAAAGAAAGACAAATGTATTGGAATATGGAGCAGATATAACAAATTATGTGAGTAGATTAAGCCTTAACAAAAATGTGTTAAAACAAAAAACATATATAATTGTTACATATTATACAAGCGAATTTAATGGAAATAACAAATTTAATAAAGAAGAAGCAGATAATATATTTTTCTCAGAATTGTATACAAGAACAAAAATGGTTCTAAGAGCAATTGGTTCAGCAGGAGTAACTGGAAGAATACTTGATTCGGAAGAATTAGCAGAGTTACTATATGTAGCATATAATAGAGATGATGCAAACATGCTACCATTTAGTAAAGGAATACAAACTCAATATGATTCATTGTACACAACCGGAAAAGATGTGTTAAAGAAAAAAGCAGAATTAATTGATGAAAAAATAGAAGAAGAAGCAGTCAACTTGGTAACAGAAAGTATAGAAAAAGCTGATGAACAAATAAGAGAAGAGCAACAAAAAATGGAAGAAGCAATAATTAAAAGGGCACAAGAACTTGCGGAAGAACACAAACATCAAATGACGAATCAATTATATAAAAAGACAAAAGAACAAATTAATAAAAGGGGCAGAAAACCAAAAACAGATAAACCAGTAACTACGGAGGAAGGAAAATAACATAAGAAAAGAGGAGGAAAAATTCATGAAATTTAAAAAACAAAATGTACAAGAACGAAAAGAAGAATTTAATTTGGATGAACAGCAAATTGAAGAAAAGAAAAGTTTTTTAGAAAAGAATAAGAGGACTCTAAAAGATTTGATAGCCCCAGCGGGAATAGATGCAAGCCAGTTAAACCATTTAGAAATAATAACAAGCAAAACAAGATATGCCAGAAGCATGATAGTAGCAACAATACCAAGAATGTGTACCTTCCCAGAATTTTTGAGAGGAATGTATACTTTTGGAGATATTAATGTGTCAGTTTTTATAAACCCAATAGCAGAAAACATATCTCAAACTGAGTTAAATAGAACAATAAATGAATTGGAATCAGAAAGAGTTGTTGCACTTGATAGAGGAGATATTAATAGAGAAAGAATATTGGCTCAAAAAAGAATAGAGGCAGAAGAATTAAGAGACGAGATTGCAGCAGGTTTTAATAAATTGTTTGAAACATCAATGACATGTACGCTATTTGCATATAGCCTTGAGGACCTGGATAAACAGACGGAGTTGCTTTCGGCTGAAATGGCTAAAACATTGATAGGTTTAAGACCAGCATGGGCAATGCAGGAAGAAGCCTTTCAAACGAATATGCCATTTTGTGAAAACAAAGTTAAAGAAACACATACATTTGATAGAAGGTCTATGTCTACAGTATTCCCATTCTTTTCATCAGATATAGGACACGAGCAGGGTATACCACTAGGATTTAATAGGCAAACAGGACTTCCAATACTATTTGATAACTTTAGTCCGACACTTACTAACTACAATATGGTTATATTTGGAAAATCTGGTGCTGGTAAAGGTGTTACAATAAAAACTTTAACTGCAAGGTCATCAGTATTAATGGGAATAGAAAGCTTGGCCTTAGATGCAGAAGGTGAGTATGGGGTAGTTGCAGAAGCACTTGGTGGAATAAATGTTACAATAAGTCCTAATTCAAAGACAATAATAAACTTATTTGATGTTGAAATAGAAACATTTAAAGATGAAATAACAGGTAAAGAAAGAAAGATGTTAAGTATAGAAAATAAAGTAGAAGACGTAACGCAAGCTTTACTAACAATGGCAAGAGGTAGTACGAGAAGCCAAGAAGTGAACGAACTTACAAAACAAATAATAGCAGAAGCAATAGCAGAAGAATATACCCGTTGTGGAATAACAAATGATGTAAATAGTTTATATAAAAATTCAAATGATAAAGTCAAAATAAAAAAAGATATGCCAACAATAGGTTCATGGTATAAAAGAATACTTGAAAATGCTGAAAAGAATAATAACCCAGATTATAGATTCCATTATAGTTATTTAATAAAAGTTATGAAACAATACATAAGAGAATATGATGGACAGATGGCATATTTTGATGGACAATCTACATTTGATTTATTAGATGATGTACCATTTATAAATTTGGACATATCACAATTGGAAGAAAGATTTGCAAGACCACTTGCACAACAAATATTACTATCTTGGATTTGGGAAAAATATGTTAAGAAAAATAGTGAAGACAGATCAAAAGCAAAAAGGAAAAGAGTGTTAATAGATGAAGCTTGGATGCTTTTGCCATACCCAGAGGCAGTAGACTTTTTAAATACAATGGCAAGACGTGCAAGAAAAAGAAATGTTTCATTAGCAGTTATGTCACAAAAATTTCAAGACTTTTATGAAAAACCAGAGGTACAAGCAGTACTTACATCATCAGATACAAAACTTTTTTTAGCACAAGATAAATCAGAGATTCAATATATAAAAGAAGTGTTTAAACTAAGCGAAGGAGAAGCATACTTTTTAACAACATGTAATAGAGGAGAAGGACTACTAAAAGTTGGAGAGGATACTGCGATAATAGCAATTCAACCAACAGCCAAAGAGTTTGAATTTGTTGAAACAAATATGAATAAATTAAGAGGAAATAATTAAAAAACAGAAAGGGGGATTTATATGAAAAAGTGTATATCTATTATATTAGTATTCACTATTTTAATAAATGCCCTTTTACCTAATTATATATTGGCGGGAAAAAATGGAGACAATTATAGTGATGTGACATCAAGTAAAGACGAAAAAGCAGGCAAAGAAACAGTTGATAAAATTATGGGTGATGGAACAGTAAGCGTTCCGACAGAGGATGGTTCAACTGATAAAGAAGTAAATGAAAAGGCGAACTTTGGCGGATGGATAGCAAGTATTATAGTAATTATTTTCTTCCCACTTGTATATACAGTAAGAATTTTAGTCACAATTGTAGCTCCATCAACCGTAAAAGAAGGTACATTATTAATACCATGGTTTACCATACAGGGTATGCTAACAGATAAAATTGATTTAGTAAATGCAAACATATTCAATGCAGAGACATCCAATAAAGCAAACAATGTAATAAAACAGAATGTACAAAAATGGTATTATGCAATTTGGGTAATGTCAATAATTTTAAATATGGTAGTATTAGTATATATTGGTATAAGAATGGCAATGTCTACTGTTGCAGATGAAAAAGCAAAATATAAAAGCCAACTTATTGCATGGTTTCAGAGTATAGTATTATTATTTGCAATGCATTTTATAATTAGATTAATATTCTTTGTTGGAAAAATATTAGTAGATATGCTGACAGTAATTTTAAATGGTATTATAGAAAATGTACTAAGTGGAGAAGACATAAAAAACATAGATTTATTAATATTTGACTCACTTGGACAGGTTTTGCTAAAACCAAGAGGATGGAAGCCATTAGAAAACTTTTTGTGTTATATACTATTAATGTGTTACCAAATAAAATTCTTATTAATGTATTTAAAAAGGTTTTTTGTGATTAGCTTTTTAGTAATAATTTCACCACTAGTAACAGTTACATATTCAATTGATAAAGTTGGAGATGGAAAAGCACAAGCTTTTCAAATACTACTTAAAGAACTAATAATGAATGTCATGTTACAACCAATGCATTTGTTTTTATATGCTGTGTTAATGGGATTTGCAACCAATATCATAAGAGAGATTCCGTTATTTACAATATTACTATTAATAGGTGTTGGAAGAGGCGAAAAAATTATAAGAAAAATATTAAAGATGTCACAAAGTGCAACAATTGAAGACAGTTTAACATTAAAAAAAGGAAAGGGTAAAAAATAAGAAATAATATGGAAAAAGAAAGAAAAGTAAAAAAAATAATTGTAATTTTAGCAATTTTGCTTATTATAATCTTAACTATTACATATTATGTTTTTAAAGAAAATGAACGTAAAAAGAATACAGAGGAATATTATGCTAACAAAGAATATAACTCTAAGGAAGACTTTAATACAGTAGAAGAGGTATTAGTATTTAAAGGCGTTAAATTTATAAAACAAACTAAATCATCTGATGATAAATATCTTGCAGACATATATGTTAAACTTAATCAACCATTATATACAGAAGAAGAAGATAATGAACAGTTTTACACAAATATGATAGTACTTTTGGCATATGTACAAAAATACAATAATTTCAGAGTTATAGATGAGGAAAACGAAATAACTTTAAGTGTGTTTTGTAATTCTAAACAGCAAACCGTAACAACTATAGCAGTAAATGGAGTAACGAATTATTGGAATATTAAAAGAAGAGAAACAGCTATAGCACAAATAGAAGGAGTAATTAAAACAGATTTAAATATACAATCAGACGAGATAAATAAATTAATAAAAAACGAATGGAGAAGAAATAAGCTAGATATAGAAGTACAAAAAAACAAAACAGGAACTTATGAAATCATTACGGAAAAAGGATTAGAAATAAGAACAGTATATAAAAAGGTTTTTAATATAGTTTTTACAAAACAATACAATAAATCAGTTGTAAATAATATAAAACCAGGAACAGACCTTAACAAAATAGAAGAAATCTTGGGAGAACCAATATATGGTTCTTCAACCATAGGAATTATGGGATACAAGAGTAGTGAAATATACATATTTTTTACTCAAGAAGATATTTCAGTATATAGAGTGGAAAAAGAATATCAAAATTTAGAAGACTTTTTTACACTAATAGAAAAATTTGAAAGGGATAAAAATATAAAAGATTTTGTAAACGGGGTAACAGATATATGGCCAGACTATGATATATATGACTGGGGCACTAATTACATTGACTTAAGATATACATTAAAAGGAATTAAAATTCAATTTAATGTATCAAATGCAAATGGAATGATTTATGACAATAACTATACAGCAGAAATAAGAAAAGGTTTAACTGTACAAGACATAAAAAATGATATTAGCAAATTACCTAAATATACACATTTTGAAGAAGAAGGCGGAATATGGGAGATAGAAACTCAAAGATATTACGATAAGACAGAAATAGAAGAAGGTTATGAAGAATAAAAGATGCAGAAAGGAGGCATAATTACATGAAAATTATTAAAAAAACTATTATTATAATTGAAATAATCATTTTATTAATTATGTCTCTATTAAATACTATTTCAATATCAAAAGCAAGTATACCAGGATATGAATTAACAGATGAGGAAAAGCAAATAGAAGTAGGCAAATGGATAAGAGATTTTGCAATAAGCTTTACAAATGCAGCTAATAATGTGAAATATGGAGACATTACAGGTGCAAAAGATAATAAATATTATCAGGACTCGTCATATACTTCTAATCAAAAACAGTTAATTATGTATAGCATGAACTATCAAAGACTTACAGCATATAATTACTTCTTAAAGAGAAGTACACAAATGGCAACTAAGTTTTACAGAGGTGGATGGAAAGTTGAAAGTGATTGGTATATAACCTCTAACCATAAACTAGCATTTGATTGTTCTTCATTTATAAGCTTTCTATATAAATATACTGCAAATATAGATTTATGTGCAGTAAACTATCCTTGTTCTACTAGCTATATGCGTATACATTATGACAAAAACCATAATAAAAATAACTGCTCTTGTGGTTGCATATATGTAGGAAAATTGCAAGGGATAAGTAATAGTGAATTAAGGGCAGGTGACATCATAGTTGAAAAAGGACATGTTATGATGTTTAATAGATCTGTAAACAATGAATATGTAAAGGTAATAGATTGTGGTGTGGGCTCAACAAGTAACCCTAACATAGGTATAGGTACAGAAAAAGATCGTAGTAGAAGTGGTACATATGGATTAGTAACTAAAAATGCAATAATAATACGTATTAGTGAATCAAAAGCAGTTGATATATATGACAGGTGTGTTAATGATAGAGTATATTATAATAAACACTTTACAATAGCTTCTATAACCTTCCCAGGGGAAGTAGGAGGAACTACCCCTACAGATCCATCAACCCCTTCAGTTCCAACAGAACCTTCAAATCCATCAGAGCCAAGTGAGCCACAGCCGGAGCCAGGAGCAGAGTATGAATATGATATTTCTCAGGAACAAAATGGAGACTGGGGTAAAGCCGACTTTTTTTACTATAATGGTTTACCAAAAAAACTAGAAGTAAGTTATCATGAAAGTTTCTTAAAAAAACTTTTTGAGGTATTAAGTAGCATCTTAGATTATTTACTTGGAATAGGCTTTTTAGCAATAAAAATACAAGTAGTAGGTTGGGTAGGAATAGCTGCTAAGGTAATAAATAATGTTGTGGTTAAAATTGAAGGAGGATTAAAAACAACAGAAAATGGATTAATAGATATTAGTGATATAATATTTAATAGAATACCAATTTTGGATATAGATTTCTTTAACTTTAAAAAAGCGGGTGGAAAAATAATAGATTCAAGTAGCATTATATATAAATTAAGAAAAACAATATCACAATGGTATTATGCTCTATTTATTGTTTGTGCAATAGGATTACTATTAACACTTATATATATTGGAATAAGAATGGCAATTTCTACAATTGCAGAGCGTAAAGCTAAGTATAAAAGTATGCTACAAAATTGGATTCTTAGTGTTGTAATATTGTTTACTTTACATTTTTTCATGGTAGCTGTTATATACATAAACCAGTCTATTTTAGACATAATGGCAATGGCTTCTGGAGACCTTGCAAATTTAGATACAGAGCTATTTGGAATGATTATGCAGTTAAAAGCTTCTGCGTCAATACCAGGTACAATTGTATTTGTTGCATTAGTAATATATTCAGTTAAGTTTTTGTTAATATATTTTAAGCGTTTGCTTAATTTAGCAATATTAACTCTTATTGCACCTGTTATAGCGATAGCATATTCCATAGACAAAATAAAAGATGGAAAATCCCAATCCTTAGGTGCATGGATGAAAGAATATGTATATAATGTTTTTTTGCAAATGATACATGCTATAGTTTATGCAATATTTATAGGATTTATATTTGATATAATTAGAAATGGTGGAGGGTTTGATTTAATACCTAATATAGTATTAATATTGGTAACATTTAATTTTATGCTTAAGGCAGACGAAATAATGAGAAAGATATTTAGAATAGAAGGCGGAAGTAGCGATGTTGGTGATATCGCATCACAAACTTTAAAAGGAGCAATAACTGGTATAACAGGAGCATCAATTGCTGGAAAAGTTGTAAAAGGATATATATCTGGTGTTGGAAAAGTTGCAGGAAGCGCAGCAACAAAAGCAGCAGAGTTAGTAGGAACTGCAGGACTATTAGGTACAAAATATAAAAATGCATATAAAGCAGATAGGGAAGAAAGTAATGCAATAAAAACGCCTGCAAGAGAAGACTATAATCAGGCGAGAGAAACATATGCAAGGGCAAGGAGAGCCGAAGAAGCAGCTAAAAACGCCTATACAGGAGCAGTACTTCAATCAAGCCAAATGGGAAATCATTTTATTGATAATAATTATATAGAAAGAAGAAGACAAGAATTAGAAATGGCAAGACAAACAGCAGCACAAGCTAAACAGAGATTTGAATCTTCAAAGAGAAATTATGGGATAGCAAAACAACAAAGTAAAAAAATAATGGGAAGAACTGCAGGTGTTGCAAGAGCAGAAGCCAGCGTAAATGTTGAAAAATTCAAGAAAAACTTAAAACATCAAATGAAATATGTTGGTAAGGATATTAAATCTGGAGCTACAATAGTAACAAAATATGTTAATGCAACATTAGCAATACCTTTTATGGCAGTAAGTCCCAAAGTAGGAATGACTATGCTATTTAGTGGTGTTGTAGGAGGAGGAAGACTTAAAAGATTTAATGCATCAATAAAGGGGTATAAAAAAGCATTGAGCAAAGAACAACCACATAAAGAGGTAATGGATAAATTTATATCAGACTATAAAAAGAAGAACAATGGAAGGGAACCTTCACAAGACGAAATAAATGATTTTATAAAAAAATATCAAGACAAGCAAATAAAAAGATATAAACTTACATATATAACTAGTTCTGCACTTACATTAGGATTAACAGATGAACTGCTAGAACAAGTTGAGATAAATAGAAAAGACAAGAAAAAAGAAGATAAAAAAGTAAAAGCTGGAAACGAGGCGGTTTGCACAGCTAGACAAGCAGAAATGATAATAAGCGCAAAAATACAAGAACTTAAACAAGAAGATAAAGAAAAAAGGCAAAACGAGTATGATACAAATCCAATTCAAGACGCCCTAGATGATGCAACAAGAGAAGAATTAAAACAAAAAATGAAAGAAGCATTTGAAAGTAATACATCAAAAGAAGCAATAAAGAAACTTGTAAAAGAAAAGTCGAAGAATAACTCACTAAATGCAGATGAAATACGTAATATAATGCAAGATTTGGGATTAGAAGTAGATGAAACTTCAATTGCAGATTTTGAAAAAGCGGGAGACAAAAGTGTAGATGCAATTTCAAATTACATATATAATGGAATAAAAGAGAATAGACATAATAGTGCAGGGATGAAAAGATATGCTGAGGTATTTGAACAAATGGAAATATTAAAAGATGCAAATGACAAAATAAAAGAAGTTCTAGGAAAATCTTTATATGGAAATGTGGATGATTTAATAGACACGATAATTAATTTATAAAGAAATTGGAGTGGATGCAAATGAAATTTAAAAAATTAATAACATGGATGCTAATATTTTTAATGCTTTTTAATTTTTTAACTGGTACAATAAGTTGTAAGGCAACAGATGAAGAAGAAAGTAAAGAAGCTAATGAAGAAATGGAATTTATTCGAGGTGCAACAGATGTACTTTTGAAGGGAGTAGATGGACTTATAGGTGTTTTAACATGGACAACAAGGGTCAAGTGGCTTCTAATTCCATATGCAGTACAACAACTTACTAGTTTGGTAGCATATTCGGAAGGATTTACAGATGGATGGAAATTCGCAGCTGTAACACCTGCTCATATATTATTTAATAAAATTAATTTAACAGATATTAATATTTTTGAAATGGAACCGTCCGGAGGAAAAGCTATTAAAACAATACGCAGTAATATTAGAAAATGGTATTATGCAATGTTCACTCTAGCAGCAATAATACTATTATGTATTTTAGTTTACATAGGCATAAGAATGGCTATTTCAACAGTAGCTGAAAAAAAAGCTGTTTATAAAAACTGGCTAATGAATTGGTTTGTGAGCCTTATATTACTGTTTATGCTACATTTTATTATACGAGGAACCATTTATTTAAATGGTCAATTAGTAAAAATATTTGAAAAGGCAGAAGTATCAGAAATGAGCTATTCTATTGCTAATTTTGTAACTGTTACAGGCAAGCTAATAATAAAAACAATGAATCCATTTGCAACCGTAGGATGGGCTGCATTATGTGTATATATATGTTTGGTAATACTCACAATAATGTTTTTAATAATGTATATAAAGCGTATGTTAACTATTTCATTTTTAATAATAATAGCTCCATTAATAACTATAACTTATTCAATAGACAAGTTAGGAGACAATAAATCACAAGCATTAGATACATGGTTAAAAGAATTCATTTATGGAATATTAATACAGCCATTTCACTGTATAATATATTTGGTATTTGTTTCTCAAGCAATTGATTTATGTAGTACAGGGACGCTGGCAAGTATACTGTTGTCAGTAATGATGATGTTTTTCATAATGAAAGCAGAAGGTATAGTTAGAAAAATATTTGGATTTGAAAAAGCTAGTTCAGCTGCAACAGGTGCTATGGCAGGTGCGGCATTAATGTCAGGAATTAACGGAATTAAAAGTATGGTTGGAAAAGCACAAAAAGTTGGTGCGCCAGTTACAAAAGCAAAAGATCGCTCAGGTGGAAATTCAGGGGGTTCAGGAGGCTCTGGAGGTTCTGGAGGCTCTGGAGGTTCTGGAGGTTCTGGAAACTCAAGCGGATCAGGAGCAAGCAGAACAAATGGAACAAGAAACAAGAACACTCCAAATGTTACATTAAGAAACAATAAAAGAGAAAACAAAAAGAAAGGAAAAATTCAACAGGCAATTGAGAGTGCTTCAAACAGTATAAAGGGATCAAAAATTGGACAGGTGGTTAAACAAGCTTCAGATACAGTAAAAGATACAGGTGTTGCTAAACTTTATAACAAAGCAAAAACTCTTGAAGGAAAATATATAGACAATGCTAAAGTACAAAGTAGCTTAATTGGAGCTATGGTAGGCGGTATGACAGGACAGGGAGCTATAGCGGGCGCAACGATGGGATATGGAATAGGAACGATAATACAAAAGAAAAGAGAAGATAGAAAGAATATTAAAGAAGGAACAGAGGCTGTAAAAAATGCATATTGTAATTATCAAGAAAGTTCAAGACTTTCAGATGAGCAAATGACTGCATATACAAATGAGTTATTAAATGATCCAGAAAAATTAGATGACATGCAACAAATAGATGGAGAAAGTATAGAAGAATGGAAAAAAAGAACAAAGAGAAGCACAGAATATGATTACCAGTGGAATGACAGGATGATGTATGCAAAATCTCTATATGCTTTACAAAATAGCTATCAAAAATCTGGAGTTGATGGAGATGATGCAAATGATAAGATAGCTGATACAATAAGAAAATTGCAACAATCTAGTGTAGATCCATATAGACAACAACCTATACCAGATCCTTGGGAAGACCCAAATACAGATGTGTCTGATTAAAAGGTAGGTGAAAAAAATGAGCAATAGTTCAATTGATAATAAACTTAATGAAATAAATGATAGAAACAGACAAAATCCACAAAATGAACCAGATGAAGAAGAAAATATGTCTGGATTTGAAAAGGGAAGATTAGCAGCACTTAATGCAAAATATGAGGATGATGATGAACCTAAAAATCAAAATGGGAATGATGGAGGCTCTGAAGAAGAAGAAGCTCCGGAAGATGAAAATGATGAAGAAGACAATGATGATGATAATGATGAAGATAAAGACGACGACGACGATGATGATGATGACGATAATGACAAAGAAAATGATAATGATGATAAAAATAATGACAATGAAAACAATAATAAACCGAATGAAAACGAAAATAAACCAAATGATAAAAATTCAGATGATAAAAATTCAGATGATAAAGAAAACAGTGATAAACCGGACAGCAAAGAAAATAAAAAAGAAAAAGATAGTAAAAATCAAAATAATAAAGAACCACAGAGCCCGACTGATAATAAAAAACCAGCAGAAAAACCGCAAACTCCAAAAGCAGGACAAGCAGGCGCAAAGGAAGGCACCAAGCAGGCAGGAAAAGAAGGAGCAAAGCAGGCAGGAAAAGAAGGAGCAAAGCAGGCAGGAAAAGAAGGAGCAAAGCAAGCAGGAAAAGAAGGAGCAAAGCAAGCAGGAAAAGAAGGAGCAAAACAGGCAGCAAAAGAGGGGGCAAAAGCTGCAGCAAAAGCGGGAACAAAAGTTGCGGCAAAAGCGGGGATAGCAGCATCTCCACCAGTTTTAATTGCTATACTTGTAATAGTAGCGATAATCTTTTTAATAGGCGTTATAAGTTTTTTCAGTATTATGGGTGATATGATAATAGGAAAGATAAAAGGTTTTTTACAAGGTGTGTGGGACGCTTTAGAAACAGTATTTACAGGAGACCAAGCAGAGGCAAAGATAAATGATGAACAGGTGAAAAATGCAGCATCATATTTAGAACAAATGGGGTATGATTTGGTAGGAATGGGTTTTGTAAAAACAGAGTATAATACTACAAACAAAAATGAGGGAGAACCGTGGAATAAGTGGTATAACGAAAATGGAGAGCTTATAGAAGAAGGTTCATCTAATAAAAAAGACCTTATAGAGAGGGATACTACTGAGGATGAGGCAGAAGGAGAAAAAAGTGGAGCCGAACAAAAAGATCCAATAAATAAAATAAAGTCAGAACCAATAAGAAAGTATTTAGTAGCATCACTTAGGTCATATATAAATGGAACATATGGTGGAATGGTAGTGCAAGAAGGACATGAAAATGATGGACTTTGGGATACAATATTTGACAATATTGCATTTAATTCGAAAGAACATACTTTAACAGTAACTAAAGGTGATACACATGTAAAGGTAAACCTTGAATCATGGACTGCAAAATATGGAATGGCATATGAATTTTTAGTGTGTCTACACATAGGTACGCTTGCTCCAGAATTTGTTATGGAATTAGCAGGAGATGCAAATGACAGAGTAAAAGTTGTTGTTAATTTTTATGAGCAAGAGCGGAATAAGAAAATTTGACTGGACGGAAAATGGAAAAACAGTTATAAAAGATGTAAAAGCTAAAATATTAAATAACATTAGTGGTAACGGACAAGACCAAGAAGTTACAATAAATTGGGATAATGGAAAAGGCTCAACAACATTTAGTTCTGCATTTGTAAATTATATGTTGGACAGTACAATTGAAAAGGGAAGAACTATGGGATACCCATATATTGTAAGTGTCAAAAATAACTGGTTTAGAGATTTAGTATTTAAAGATGATAATAGTGAAATTAACTGCTATGAGACAACAGAACCTGTTGAAAGAATAATTTCAGAGGAATGGTGGAAGGAAGGAAAAGGAAAAGTCGATTCTATAGCTGATTTTGCTATGGAGGATTTAGATAAACATTTAAAAGTGTATTACAGCTTTAGTTCAGGAATTAAGCAAACAAAGCTTCCGTACTATGTAGACAAATGTCCCAAAATTATAGATCTTATTAATAAAAACAAGTATCATATATTTAAAGGAATGTATAGTAATAGCGAAGATATAGAGAAAGCTAAACAAAATGTTGACCCAAATAATTTACCATATTATACAGATAAAAGAAATATAAATTGGTTTAGTTCTATAAATAGTGGAATTCAATTATTGCAAGAAGTAGAAACAGAACAAGCAGAATATAATTTAAGGGATTTAAAAGAAATATTAGCTTACTATAACTTCGATTTAGAAGAAGAGAGCGAATACAGCCAAGCAACAGACAAGGAAGCATTGGCTGAAATGATTGAAAAAGGAAATATGTATAAGGATTGGAGAAATAGAGTAAGAGGCTGGGTAATACTAGATGGGGAAGGAAATGTTATTGAAAAAGGAGAAAACTCACAAGTTAAGCCAAATGAATATGGAACTGATGACTGGTCAAAGTATATAAATAGAGGAATAATAGAAGATGTAGAAGACTATATTCCAACAGCTAATACATCTACTTTAGATGACTTGAGCATGAATATAGCTGCAAGGAGTATAGGAAGCACAGGTTTTAATTATGGAGAAAATGTTTGCTCAACCTGTAATGGAGAAGTTGTAGCAGTGAATGATAATACTATAACTATTAAATCAGATGAAGGAAATTTAATACATATATCTAATATTTCTACAAATGCAAATATGAAAATTGGAGATGTTGTTTATGTAGGCCAGCAAATAGCAACAACTACAGAAAAAGATATAAATGTAATATTAAGAGACAAATATCATAATACATTAGATGCGCAAAAATATATAGATACATCAGTATTAATAGATCAATTTGCATAAACAAAGGAGTGAAACTATTGTCAAAATATAAAATTATAGTAAGTATATTAATCTTAATAAATATAATAATGGGAATATATATAATGTTCTTTATGAAAAAAACGCCTACATACACATTGCAACAATATGCAGAACAAATGGGATATTTTGATTCATATAGAGATATTAAAATAATATATTTTGATAATTATAATCTTTTAAAAGAAAAGTACAAAGGAGAAATAGATACAACATATGTATTGACAACATATACCAATTTAATAGAAACTTATTTTAATAAACTGTATCAAGATACTAAAGATATTGAGAAAGAAAATATTGCTGAATATTATAAAAAGAATTTATCTGAAATACAATTGAATATTGGAATAACAGAAGAAGCAGATTTAGAGATATTAGTAAATTTATTAAAAAAGTATGATATAACACAAAAAAAATATACAAGTGGTAAATTAGTAGAAAATAGTATTATAGACAAAAACACATATATTACATTTTTGCTAGAAATTTACTATGAAGATATAACAATAAAGTTTAATGTGTATGTAAGTAACAAAGATAATTTAGAAGAACCAATTATAAAGTTTATACCTGTAAAGGAGGAACTATAATTGAAAAGAAAAAAGAAACTAGATATTATAGCAATAATGCTAACTATTGTATTATTGATATTAATAGGAGTCAACATAAGCTTACTTTCAAACAAACTTTTAGCTCCTGTGTATGCTAACAATAAAGTAAAAAAAGAGTATGAAGAGATTATTGCAAAAAGAAATGAAGAAATAAAGAAAATTACAGATAAGAAGACAGATGTGGAGATGGCAGAGACAGAACTTAAAGAAGTAAAAAAAATGAAAGAAAAGCAAAGAATGCAATATTATTTTTCAAAATATATAACATATATAGAAGAAAAGAATTACGAAAAAGCTTATAATTTACTTTATGAGGAATATAGAAATAACTATTTTCCTACGTTAGAGGAATTTGAAAAATATGTGAAGCAAAAGTATCCGGATTTTATGAGTGTGGAATACAATGATATGAGCAGACAGGGAGAATATTATATACTGACAGTAAACATTTATAATCTTTTAACAAATGAGATTATAGAAAAAGAGCAAAAATACATAATTAAAGAAAATAATTTTCTTGATTACGTGTTATCTTTCCAGGTTAGATAGGAGGGAGATACTTGTTTTATAAATTTAGAACTAATTTTAGAATAAAAATAAAAGAAATATTTAAAAAGATATGGAAAAATGCAGGTATAGTATTAATATTATGGATAATTATGCTTATTATAAATTATTTATTGGGAAATATGAAAACAGAACCTATTCCAATTACCACATACGAGCCACATATTTCTATAATGAACGAAGATAAAGAAGTACCTAAGGATTTACAAGAGCCTATAAACAAGATATTTAATGAATATGTAAATTATTGCAATAACCAAGAATATGAAGAAGCATATAACATGTTAAGTGAAGGATGTAAGAAAAATTTATATCCAACACAAGAAGATTTTGAAAAATATACAAAAGTAGTGTTTGATCAAAAAAAGATATATAATATACAGAATTATTCAGTTAATGATAATGTATATATATATAATTTGAGAATATTAAATGATATTTTGGCAACAGGATTAACAGATGAAAAGCAATTAGTATATTATGAGGAAAAAGTTGCAATTGAAAGCATAGAGGATAAACTATATTTGTCTATAGGTGGATTTATAAAAGAAAAAAAGGTGGATGCTTTATTTGAAGACGAATATATGAAATTAACAGTTGATAAAGTACTAGTTATGGATGATAGAGAAATTTATACTATGACAGTTAGCAATAAATCTGATTATGTATTAAATATTGCAGACACTTCAAAACCACAAGAAATCTTTATAAAAATGGGGTCAGAGACAAGAAACGTACAGGAATTGCCAATGAATGGAGTTATTGTTTTTCCTGACCAGAAACGTACCTATGAACTAACATTTACAAAATGGTATGACGAAACAGAAAAAACAGAAAGTATTATTTTTGATACAGTTTATATTATTAAAGAATATAAAGAGGATACGGAACAAATGAGAGTGGAAAAGGAAAATGCAATTGATTCTTATAGTTTTGAATTAAAACTTTCTATGTAGTGAAAATAGTGTAAAGTAATCTATGAAAAATGTAGGGACAATTTTAATCGCCCACACTTCAAAGAAATTACTAAAAAAAACATTGAAAAGTAGTAAAGAGGAGGAAAGAATGATGGGAAAAACGAAAATTAGCTATGCAAGGCAATGCGCAATAATACCTGCAAAAGATGGAAAAATGGGGTACTCAGAAGATGTTATTATTGTTGAAACATCGACTATAGAAGATGGACAAGAAATTATAGAAAAGCAAATTTTTAACAGGCAGAATGAAAGAATTGGGATAATTGATAAAGATGGTAATATACAATTTGTTGAGGAATACAAACAAAAATTACAAGAGAGTCTAGGTAAGGAAAGATATGAACAATTAGGAATTGATAAGAGACAAATTACACTTGACGAATTGTTAGACTACAATGAATTTGATGAGTTAATACCAGGAGAAGAAATTGAAGGATTAAGTAATAAAGAAGTAGAAAAAATAATAGAAGAACATACAAACATACAAGAAAAACAAACAAAACAAACAAAACAAGAGCAAATGGATGAAGAAACATTAAAAGTAGAAGTTTCAAAAAGTTTAGGAGTAGATGAAAAACAAATTGTTCGAGTAAATGTAATAACAGATAGAACGGCAATTAGTATATTGAATAATCAAGATTCTATAGGTTATCCAATAATGTTAACAATGTCAGACGGAAGTGTTCAATTTGTAAATAAAGAAAATGATGGGTATAAACCAGTTCATGGAGTAAGAGAAACAGACAAGAATGAAAATATGACAACTAATTTTATTGATATCAACGGAAATATTATAGAGGCCAACCTACAAGGAAGATTTTACGATCCATCAAAACCAAATAGAGCTATAGGAATTATAATGGATGAAAATGGCGAATATAAACCAGTAGTAGAAAATATATCACTTGACCAATTAGGATATAAACGCTCTATATCAAGAACATTAGCAACAAATGGAAACCAGGATATAACTATAAATGCAAATGTGGAAAATTTAGTAGAGAAAGCTAGTGGAAAACAAGTAGTAACAATCTGTTACGAATTAGATAATAAAAGAGGAGAAGAAGGAGAAACAAATAGAATAAATATAAATGATTGTATTAGTGTTAGTGACGAACACAAAAAAGGAGAAGTTTCGGATACTTTAAACGCAAATTTAATAGCTGAAGAGGTTTTGAAAAGTGGAGAAGACTTGAGTAGAGATGAGATTGTAGCAGGAGTATATAAGTGCATTGATGCAAGTTTACCTGAAATTGGTCCGGAAGAGAGAGCAAAACTAGCAGAGGAAGCAATTGCAATAGTAAGAGATGAGTGTATGCTAGAACTAGACAATGGAGAAAGAAATGGTCCACTAGCTCACCCATAAAAATTCATAAAAAATCACCTTATAAAATATAATTTAAAAGGTGATTTTTTTATGAAGATAAAAAGGCTAAAAAAAGTAGGTATAATTTTATTACTTATAATATGGTTATTTTTTAATATGGTAAAGGCAAATACAGAAGATGAAGAAGATATTAATATAAATGAAATATTACAGGTAACAAGTGCTGAAGTTGATATGCCAAAAACCAGTTCTAGAATTGCCTTGATATATGATAGGGCATCTGGGGAAGTGATTTATGAAAAAAATGGTTATAGAAAAGCAAAAATGGCAAGTACTACAAAGATAATGACAAGTTTAATTGTTTTAGAAAAGGGTAATTTAAGTGATAATGTTACAGTAAGTAAAAAAGCAGCAGGAACCGGCGGGTCAAGATTAGGCTTGAAAACTAATGACAAAATAACAGTAAATGATTTATTAATGGGACTAATGTTAGAGTCCGGAAATGATGCGGCAATAGCTTTAGCAGAACATATTAGTGGTGGTGTAGAGAGGTTCGCAGACTTAATGAATGCCAAAGCAAAAGAATTGGGATTAAAAAACACGCATTTTGTAGTACCACATGGATTAGATAATGAAGAACACTACACTACTGCACTTGAGCTTGCTAAAATTACTGATTATGCACTAAAAATAGAAAAATTTAGGAATATTGTTGCAACAAAAGAATATAATGTAACAATAAACGGATATAACAAAGCAATAAGTAACACAAATGAATTATTAGGAAACCTTGATGGTATTTATGGAGTAAAAACTGGATTTACAAATGGGGCAGGAAGGTGTTTAGTTACATCATGCAAAAGGGGAGAATTAGACATTATAACAATAGTTTTAGGAGCAGACACTAAAAAAATAAGAACAACAGATAGCATAAATTTAATAAATTATGCATATAAAAATTATAAGGTAATAAACATAGAAAATATAATAAATCAGAAATTTGAAGAATGGAAAAATATAAGAGAAAAAGCAATAATAGTTAATAAGGGCATATTAGAAAATGCAACAATTAAATTAGGTGAATTTAAATATACCAAAAGAGCCATAAGAAATGCAGATATAGATAATATTAATATAGAAGCAAACTGTTTAATGTACTTAGAAGCTCCAGTAGAAGCAAACCAAAAAATAGGAACATTAAAGGTAAAAGTGGGAGAGGAAACAATACAAACAATAGATATATTAGTAGAAAGAGCTATAAGAAAAAAAGAAATAAAAGATTATTTTTATCAAATTTTAAAGGTTATATATTGACTTTTGGCAATAAATTTGCTATTATAATTAATAGCTATGCGAAAGTAGCTCAGTTGGTAGAGTGCAACCTTGCCAAGGTTGATGTCGCGGGTTCGAGTCCCGTCTTTCGCTCCAAAAGTGCGATACGAAAGTATCGCAATAATTTATATAAAATAAAAGGCGACATAGCCAAGTGGTAAGGCACGAGTCTGCAAAACTCTGATCCCCGGTTCAAATCCGGGTGTCGCCTCCAAAAAATTCCCTACGTCCTATAAAAAGACGTAGGGTTTAAAACTATCTACAGCAAGGTTTATCAAAGCATTTACATGGTCTTTTATCCCATGGTTTTTCTTCTGGTCTATCACAGTGTTTTTCACAAAAATCATCACAAGGTTTTTCACAAGTATTGTTTTCATGTTTATCACAAGGTTTTTTATGATGCATATCGCAAGGAGGACATTCTAATTTTATACCTTGCAAACATCTACCTTCATGCTTACAAGAAGTACATATTTTACAATGTTTTACCTCGTCAACCCAAATGACTATTTCATAAAATTTATTTGCACAAAGAGGGCCAAAAACAAATTCACCGTGTTCATCAGTAAAAGTATGAGACACAGGTCTTCTTTCTTCTTTTCCACAATCATTAACAACTTCCACAAGTTTAACAACAGCATCACAAACTGGATTGTGACAGCTATCACTTACAACACCATAAATTACAGATCTATTATCTTCTGGTAATGTTATATCTAAGTCAAATTGCTTACCAGTAGCAAGTACACCATCTAACTTTATAACAGGGCACATATTTTTCTCGCATTCCATAAATTTATACTTCCTTTCTTTAAATTATAATATATTATATGTCTGCATTTTTTATAAGGTTACTTTTTATGACAAAATGTTACAAGAATGGATGTCTCCAAAGCGACAAATGCATTGAAAAAAGTTTAATGTTAATATATAATAAGCAGGAAAAATGAGTATATATATATGACAGTATATATGAAAGGAATGAATGGAAAAATGGATAATAGACCAATTGGAATGTTTGATTCAGGAGTTGGAGGGTTAACAGTATTTAAAGAGGTAAAAAAGCAATTGCCAAATGAAAATATAGTTTATTTAGGAGATACAAAAAGGTTTCCATATGGTAGTAAATCTAAAGAGAGTATAATAGAATTGACAAAACAAGGAATAGAGTTTTTAATAGGGCAAAATGTAAAATTAATAGTAATTGCATGTGGAACTGCTACTAGTCAGGCATTAGAAGAAGTAAAAAAGATATATTCGATACCAATAATAGGAATAATAAATTCTACAGTGGAATATTTGGAACATAAATATAGGGATAAAGAACCACAAATAGGTGTTATAGCTACAAAAGGAACTATAAGAAGCAATGGATGGCAAAATAAAATTGAGTTATTAATGCCAAAAGCAAAAATAAAAACAATGGGTTGCCCATTGCTAGCTCCAATGGCAGAAGAAGGATGGACTGATAATAAAATTGCTGAATTAACAGTAAAAGAGTATTTAAAAAACATTAAAAATGTCGATGCACTAATTTTAGGATGCACACATTATCCACTATTTCAAAAAATCATAAAAAGAGAAATGGGGAGAGGTGTTGAAATAATAAACACTGGCGAGAAAATAGCACAAAATCTAACTACATATTTGCAAGAAAATAATATTAATAGTGAAAATAAAGGGCAAGATATAATATATTTAACAGACACCGAATGTAATTTTATTCATGTGGCAGAAAAGCTTTTAGGTGATAAACATATAAGCGAAAAAGTACAGAAAGTAGATTATTTAAAAATTATAAGATAATAAGATGCATAAACTTTGATGAGAAGAATATATTTGTATTAACTTATGTTAGGAGGATATTTTTTATGTTTATTGTTCTTAACAAACAGAAAATATATTCATATTTAATTTCAATAGTTACAGTGTGCATGTTATTTGCATTTGCGAGTGGTATAAATGTAAACGAAAAGTCAATAATAACGTCGACAACAAGCAAGTTATTGCCTATATATAATGTAATTACAGATGAAAATAAGGTTGCTTTAACAATGAACTGTGCATGGAATGCGGATGATATAGATAGTATTTTAGGTACATTAGAAAAAAACAATGTAAAAATTACATTTTTTGTGGTTGGGGAGTGGGTAGATAAGTATCCAGAAGCGGTAAAGAAGATTCATGCAGCTGGGCATGAAATTGCTAACCATTCTAACAAGCATCCACATGTTAATAAGTTAAGTTTAGAAGAAAATATTAGTGAAATAAAACAGTGTAGCGAAAAGGTAAAAAATCTTACAGGAACTGAAACCGTACTGTATAGAGCACCTTACGGAGAATACAATAATACAGTAATAAATGCGGCAAAAGAAGGAAATCATTTGGCAATACAGTGGAATATAGACACATTAGATTATACAGGAATTGAAGGCCAGGATATGTGGCAAAGGCTACAAGATAAAATAAAAAGTGGCAGTATAATTTTAATGCACAATGGAACTAAACACACGGCAGATAGTTTAGAGATGTTAATTAAAAATATAACTAATAAAGGACTAAAAATAGTTAAAGTTTCTGACCTAATATATAAAGAAAATTATATTATTGATAATAATGGAGCACAAAAACTAGTTAATGTATAAATGTAAATTAATGTGAAATAATAGAGTATATATAAGCATTAAGGAGATTTTTAAATGTTCTTTATTGGAATTATAAGTGAAGAGAAAAATGAGAAATATATAAAAGAGATGCTGAAACATAATATAAACAACAGTAATGTTATATTTATCAATGAAAAAAATATAGATAACATTAAAAATGTCAAATTTAAAATTATAGTTCTAAATAAAGAATTAATTAATAAAAATTTAGAAAGTATATTATTAAATGCAGAATATTTAATACTTAATTCAGATATTAATGTTAAATTAGTGGAAAACCTGAATTTAAAAGTAATAACATATGGGTTTAATTCAAAAGCGACAGTAACAGCTTCAAGCATTACAGAAGAAGAAATGCTTGTATGCATACAACGAAATATTGTAGATATGTATAACAATAAATTTGAACCGCAGGAAATTAATATAGAAAGAAATGAATTGTTAGACATATATGATAACATGTATATAATGTGTATTAAAATTCTATATGGAAAATATTGAAAAAAATGTAATTTTATGTAGACAAATTCAAAAAAACGTAGTATAATAATAAATGTGAGAGATATTTTTTAATATCATAACAAATAAGGGGAGGAAACCAAATTGAGTACAAATTATGAAGAAAATAACCGCTTAACATTAGTGGGAAAAGTAACAAGTGATAAAGTATTTAGTCATGAAATATATGGAGAAAAATTTTACATATTTAATTTAAGTGTACCACGTTTAAGTGGTAGCGAAGACATTATACCAATAACAATATCAGAAAGACTATTGACAAATGCTGAACTAAAGATTAATGATAAAATCTCTATTGATGGACAATTTAGATCATATAATAGTTATCAAAATGAAAAGAGTAGATTAATACTTACAGTTTTTGCAAAAGATGTTCAATTTTTACCAAATCAAGAAGAAGAGATAACAGTTGGAAAAGATATTATATCTAACGAAGTTGTATTAGATGGATATTTATGCAAAAAACCAATATATAGAAAAACGCCTTTTGGCAGAGAAATTTCGGATATATTATTAGCAGTAAATAGAGCATATAACAAATCAGATTATATACCATGTATAGCATGGGGAAGAACAGCAAGATTTTGTGAAAATCTAGAAGTTGGTACAGAATTAAGAGTAACTGGTAGAGTACAATCAAGAGAATATGAGAAAAAATATGAAGACGGAACTGTAGAAAAGAGAATAGCATATGAAGTTTCAGTATCAAATCTAGAAATACATAATAAAGAAAACAATGATGGAGAAGTAGAAGAAACAAACCAAGAAGCAATATAGAAAAAAAGCACCACAACGGTGCTTTTTAAATTTTTTTCTTTTCCTCTGGGATAACTATTTCTTCAGTTATTTTAGGCCTTGGTTTCTCGATTTCAATATAATCAGTAACAGGGGAGATGTTTAAATCACCATTGCCATTCACAATTTCTATATTTTTTTCATCATTCATTGTAACCACCACCATTAACAATATTTAAGCTTATAATAGCATAATAAAGCAAACAATGTCAATCTAAAGTAGACAGGTTTTATTTTATTTTTAAAGTTTGTCTATAATTTTTTTGTAAACATTTTCTAAAACCCATTTTTCATTTACAACAGTTTCTATATCATTTATATCAATCCATTTAACTCCACTATTTTCATCAGCTTTAATTTTTAGTAATTCATTTTCATCAACTTCTAAAAGATATGTTAAATTTAAATGCACATGAGAAGGCACATAATTGCCTCTTTTTACATGTCCATTAACACATATAATTTCTAAAGAAAATATATCATTCTTTAGAATTTTTACATTCTCAACACCAGTTTCTTCTTTTAATTCGCGTACAGCTGTTTTTAACAAATCAGATTCTCCATCAGCATGTCCACCAGTCCATGCCCATGACTTGTATATATTGTGATATATCATTAACACTTTTGTTCTATTTTTGTTTACAGCCCAAGAAGAAGCAGTGAAGTGACCAAATTCATTTTTTCGTGTTAAAACATCATCAAATTTATTTATATATTGCAACATTACATGTTTATCATTAGCCTCTTGCTCATTATAAGGTATATATTGTTCTATTTGTTCTTTTAAATTCAAAATATCATTTCTCATGTTATTACCTCACCTTCGATTTTCAAAATTTCCTATGTTTTTTATATTTTTACACTCTTTTTTACCATATTATAAATCCACCTTTACATTTTTTTCTTTTTATTTCGTTTGTGTTTATTGTAACATAAACAATAAAAAATTTATATAAATCAGACACAACTTTTTCAAGTTTTGTTAGAAATCTGATAGGAAAATTAATCGTATTTTTAATCAGATGTTATTCTTATAAAATCCTCTGCTTCTCTATACTTTATTGTTATAATTATTATTGTTATAGTTTGGTCGTAAATTTTCCGTGTCCTGAGTCGTACTTTTTACGATTCTGGACTCGTAATTTTTACGAATCAGTTTTATTAAGTCTTCATCATGGTCTATTTTTCCAACATATATTAGATTTGGTTTGTTAGCTCCTTGTCTTTTTTCGTGTATTAGTTTGCAATCTTTTAGTTGTTTAAAAGCCTTTGTAACAGTTTTGTCAGATAAATCTAATCTTTCTTGTACTTCTTTTCTAGTAAATATAAGAAAAACATTACCATTTTCATCAATCCAGTTATTTTTAGCTGATAAGGTTAACCTATTTAATAGAAATCCATAGAGAATTTTACTATCTGAATTTAATTTATCTCTATAATTTTTGTTAAAGAATAATTCCATAGGTATTTGATAATATAAATGCTCAAAACATTCGTGAGCTTTGTATGGTATAAATTCAATTTACTATTACTAATTTAACATAATTTTTTATGCTTAGCAAGGGAAACTATTGGATATTTTAATTTTTTTATTGCCCAAAAAACTATTAATATGATAGAATTACCAAGGTGATATTTTGACTACAAGGAAAGGATGAGGCTTGTGAAAATATTAACATGGAATGTAAATGGATATAAATCTGCGTATGAAAAAGGAGATTTTAAAAAAATCTTGAATTCAGATTATGATATAATATGTTTGCAAGAAGAATAGATTATTTCTTTGTTAGTAAGTCTATGCAAGAGAACATAAAAAACGTTAAAATATACAAAGATATATATGGTTCTGATCATGTTCCAACGGAAATTAATATAAAGGAGACAAAAAGATGAGTAACGATGTTGAAATAGAAATCAAAATAAAAATAAACGAAGAGAAATTTAACGAATTAAAAAAATTCTTTAATTCAAATGCTACATTTGTAAAGGAAGTTGAACAAAAAGATGAATATTTTACAAGCAAATTTGAGGATTTTACAAAGGAAAAATATCCCTACAAGTGGCTAAGCATAAGAGAACGTGGAGAAAAGAAAATATTAAATTATAAACATTTTTATCCTGAAAAAGAAGAGATACATTTATATTGCGATGAATATGAAGTAAATATTGATGACATAGATAGAATGAAGAAGATATTTAATGAATTGAATATAATTTCGTTTGCTTTGATACATAAAAATAGAAATATATACATGTACAAAAATGATAAGTATGAAATAGCATTGGATAAGGTAGAGAATTTAGGATATTTCATTGAAATAGAAGTTAAAAAAATAGAGCTGGATATTGAGGAAGAAAGAAAGCTACTTGATGATGAAGCAAAAAAATTAAACCTTAACCTTGATGATGTCGATCAAAGAGGATATCCATTTTATTTCATAAGGAATCAAGATTGATTCTTTATGAAATATTTTTCTATAAATTTTCTAGCTGGAAAAGAGATAAAATTGATGTAAGCTAAGTTGCGAGACTATAGAAAATCTTGTGTAAATCGGATTTTCTTCCGATTGATAACTTAAAAAAATTAAATATTTTATTATTAACATTATTTTAATAATATTTTTCTAATAAATCAATACTTTAGAAAAAGTTGTGTGAGTTTTGTTAATTGTAGGTGAAAAATGGTCCAACTTATAATTAAAATTTTTAGATGACATAATAATTCGAACAACCTCTTAACTGATAAAATAAAAATTTATTATAAGTGTCAATGCTTGATTTATCAATACAGTTTAGTATTGATACGTTAAGAAATTTCTATATAATTAATCGTTAGGTTATGTAACTTAGTGGCCCAAAATTCAATTATAATAATGGACCATTTTTCATTCGGAAAATAAACTAATTTTTATGTTTGAAAAAGTGGACCATTTTTCAAATATAAATTGGACCAAATTTCACTTGACCAATACAACAGTTGAAGAATATAAGAAAATTACAAATTATGAAAATACTAAGAAAGTTTTAAAAGAAATTAAACTAGAAATGCCAGAAGTTCCAAATATAAATGAAATTAGTAAATTTTCAATAAAAAGAGATGAAAAAATATTAGAACAGATAATAAAGCCTAAAGATAATCTAATTAAAGAATTATACCAAGATAATTTATCACTTCATAAGGAACTTTCAAAACAATCCAAAGTTGTTGATGAGGCTGTAAAATATCAAAAAGAAAGAGAAAAACTACTTGCTGATAATGAAGAATTACACAATACTGTTAAAAATTTGGAACATAAATACAAAATAAAAAGCAATAATCTTGATTTTGACTTTAATAACAGAAAAAAAGAATTAGAGGAAGAATTTGAGAAAAAATCTTATAATTTAGAATATGAATATAAAGGCAAATATCGTAAATTAGAAAAATAAAATAATCATCTTCATAAAGTTATAGATAAATTCTATTTTGCTATTGATAAATTTATAGAATGGATCTGTCAGAAATTCAGTTTAGGCGATTCAAAAGAACTTGTTAAAACTTTTGAGAATGACACCAATATTTCTCTTGACCCTCAACTGCAAATAAAAAAAGAGGAAAGAGAAAAAGAATGGGATTTAGAGTTATAATCCCATTCCTAATGCTAATTATCTGTTTGTAATTTTTTTCTATATTGTAATAATTTTTGTTTCCTTCTTTCATTACTCTTTGTTATTTCGCTAATTTGTTTTTTATATAAATTAATTAGTGCTTTAATCTGGCTTTTAGGTAAATCATTTGTCTCAATAAGTCTTTTATCATATTTTTGTTGAAGTTTAAGTAATTTCGTTTCTTCATTCTCTGTAGTTTGAATATCTTTTAAGAATGATGCTCCATTTTTGTTTTGTCTTATTTTATTAATCCTTCTTTCATTTGATTGTTCTAAATCATTAATTTGCTTTTTATATAATGCTGTTAAATCTGCAATTTGTTCCTTTGAAAGTTGACTTTTTTCAATTTTTCTATTATCAAATTGTTCTTGAAGTTTTAATAATTTAGTTTGTTCATTTTCAACATTTCTAATAGATTCAATAAAATCATCTTTTCGTTTATCAGACTGAATTTCATTTTTTTCTACTGGAATTATTGAAAATCCATTCAATGCATTTTTCTTTCCTCTAAATAGTTTCAAAAAGAATGATTTTATCTTATAAAATAGGCTATTTTCATTTACTGCTATTAATGATTTTTCCTCTAAATGTTTTCCCATCTTATTCTCCTTTATTCATCAAGATTTGGTCCTTGTTTTTCCATAGCCTCTACTAATTTCTCTGTTTTTGCAATTTCCTCTTGTTTTCCTAGTAGTTGTTGCTTTTTATCTCTTAAGCTTTCTAATTCTTCTATGTCTGGATCTTTCTTTTCAATTTCGCCATATTCGTTTATTGAATATCCTTCAGCAGTTCCTTCAACTTCTGGAGCCTCTCCTCCCAACCATTGTGACAAATCATCATCTATCTTTTGGCTGTCTGTTCTTGTTTTTGAAGTCTTTTTACTATCAATTTCTTTATGTTTGTTTTGTGTTTTTACAACTTCTTGAATCTTAGTATAAAATTCTAATGCTTTTCTATATGTAGACTGCAGTTCTGGATCATTAGTGCTATTAATTGCTTTCTCTAATTTTTCTCCAATATCTTCAGATAAGTCTGAATTAATATCAATATAAATCTCTGGTCCAGAAGTACCACCATAACGTCCAGCTTTATCAGGTAAAAAAGCTACTGCATCTTGCATATCATCTTGATAATCTATAAATCCAGGAACATCATCACTGCTTTTAACATCTCCAACTGTAAACTCTAATTGCATGTTATAGAAATTACCTTCAGTATACTCATCAAGAAGCATACTTCTTTGAAATTTTCCAGCTTCTTTATATCTTTGCAAACTTGGTCCATCAAATACCCATACCTTACTTTCACCTTCTTCAGGATTACTTATATATACATGTAAATCATTATCAAGTTCATAATGACTATATACATCATAATCACCAACCTGTAATGTTTCTGTTACCATAAAATTTTTATCATTACATTTCTGCCTTATTCCTTCAACCCAACTAGAATATTGTTTAAATTTGTTTTCTGGCGTTTCAATTAGTTCCATATCCTCTACAAATTCATCTTGTCTTTCTGAATCAATCTCTTGTTGTCTAGAAATATCAAGAAATTTCATATATTTTTTTCTTTGTTCAGAATTTTCGCCTAAAACCAAATCTCGAGTGTAAATCTTTTTAAGAAACTCCCATAATATGCGATTATCTGCATTCTCATTTATTGCATGACTTTCAATTTCTTTTATTATTTCAGAATGTGGTTTTTCTCTATATTTTTGTTCTAATTCTTTGATTTTTTGATCAACTTGCAAACAAAAGTTAAATGCTTTGCTATCTTCTAATTCGGGACATCTCATCCTTAATACTCCAAGAAATCCATCTTTTAATAAACAATTCCATTCTTCTTCTGAAAAATATTTACCTTGAACATTAGCATTCCATAATTCTTCTAAATTGATTCTTTCTTCAAAGATTTTTTCTGCATGGCTTTTAGCCAATCCTATTGGACTAATCCCAATTTCCATATAATTTTCTACACTAAATCTACCATCATAATAATGACATCTTGTATGTAATCCACCTGGGATATCGTCAAGCCATGTTTGTGAACCTTGTATTTGTTCTTTATTTTTCAATATCATCTGTTGCATTGTCCAACCTCTATCATCTAAAATAATCATATAATTACCTCCAAAATTATATATAATTACATAAGTATATTAAACCATAAGACTATTTTTTTTACAATAATTTTGCAAAAACTTTTTAAAAATAGATGGCAGTCTATATCTTTTTTTTGCATATAAAAAAAAGATAGGAAGTTGGCAGACTACCTAGACTAAGACTACTTTCTAGTCTTCGTTGTTCTGGTCATCTTTGTTATTACTACCCAATAGTAGTAAAACAATTAGACGCCAGATTAAATCATAAGAAGACATTTATGTACCCCCTTTCCATAAAGATTTCCTTTAGAAAAGGATGGTCTTATTATACTTTAATTTTGATAAAAAAAATATTTTCTCAAAATTTCAACAATTATTTTTTGTCATCTTTATTTTTATTTCTACTTTTATATACATTTGCTTGGTTTCTACATTGACTACTATCATATTCAGCTTTTGGATTTTTAGCATAAAATACTTTACCACAATGCTTACAAATTTTTATTGGATTTTGTTCACTGCAAAGCATAAAACCAAAAGCCATATCGTTTTTCAGGAAATACTATAAAACATTATAGAGCAAATATTAGCAAGGCTTTAAAAAGTGCAGTTATTACAGAAATAATTGATAGTAACTCAGCTACTAAATTAGAAACAATTAAAACTAAAGAATATACAGCAGATTATTATACACAAGATGAGCTACTAAAACTAATGGAAGTCATAAAAACTACACCTATTGAATTGCCAGCAATTATAGCTGGCGTATATGGATTAAGATGTGAAGAAGTTATTGGTATTAAATGGAATGCTATTGATTTTAAAACTAAGACATTAACAATTAGACATACTGTAGGTCGTGGTAAAATTGATGGCGTTACACAATTCATTTTCAAAGATAGAGCAAAAAGTGATTCAGGTTATAGAACTTTACCTTTATTTGATTTTATTACTGATTTACTAAACTCTTATAAAAAATGGTGTACCAGTTAAAGATATACAAATATGGCTAGGTCATTCTAATTTCCAAACTACGCTAAGATATGCCCATGCAGATATAGAAAATAAAAAGGTATCTGCAAATGTAATTGAAAATAAACTTGCATTAGATACAAAAGATACAAAAAAAGAACAAATTACCAAACTCGCTATTTAGGTAATCTGTCTTAAAAAATATATTTCTAACTATTTATAAAAATTCTAATTTGGGAAAAGTGTTAGAACTTTGCACATTTTTTATAAATTAAAACCTCAAGCATATCTTACGAACTACTTGAGGTTCTAATGGTGCAGATGGCCGGAATCGAACCGGCACGGTTTATTCAACCGCAGGATTTTAAGTCCTGTGCGTCTACCAGTTCCGCCACATCTGCGTATTTGAACTGACAAGTTATATTATAATACGATGTGGGTAGATTTGTCAATACAAATATAAAAAAAATAAAAAAATAATGTATATGTGTAGACATTTATGGAAATTTGACTTAAAATATTGGAATAGAAAGAAGGAATACGATTATGAATATATGGCATGACATAGCAAAAGAAAGAATACAAAAAGATGATTTTATAGGTGTAATAGAAATATCAAAAGGTGGAAAAAACAAATATGAATTAGATAAAGAAACAGGTATGCTAAAACTAGATAGAGTATTATATACATCTACACATTATCCTGCAAATTATGGATTTATTCCAAGAACATATGCAAGAGATAATGATCCATTAGATGTACTAGTACTTTGCCAAGAAGATATTATTCCACTTACGCTAGTAGAATGTTATCCTATAGGTGTTTTAATAATGATAGATGGAGAAGAATATGATGAAAAAATAATTGCAGTAGCAAAAAAAGATCCATTTTTAAATGAATACAATGATATTTCAGAAGTATCACATCAGATTTCAGCAGAAATAAAGCATTTTTTTGAAGTATATAAACAATTAGAAGGAAAAACTACCACAATAGAGCAAATATTAGGAAGAACTGAAGCAGAAAAGATAATAGAAGAATGCATGGAAAGATACAACCAAAAGTTTGAAAAATAAAATATTGGAGGAGATATGATATTTGAAATTATATTTAATATAATAGCTGTTGTCATGTTTATAACAATGTTCTTTAAAATGATAAAAAAAAATAACACACAGTATTTATACATATTATTAATGCAATTTATTGGAATTTTAATAAATTTTATAGAACTAATTTTTATAGAAGGTACAAATGTGACATTAAAATTAATTGCATTTATATTATCAATAATGCTACCAGTTGTAGTATTTGGATTGGAAAAAAGGAAAAAAATAGACTTTCCAGAGATGTTGAATATATTTTTAGCAAATTTGATGCTAAAAATGGGAAAAGAAACAGAAGCTAAAAGATATTTGCTTACATTAATAAACAAATATCCCGAGAGTTTTGAAGGCCATAAACTTTTAGCAGAAGTATATGAAAAAGAAGGAAGAATCTCAAATGCAGTTTCAGAATATTTAAGAGCAATAGAAATAAGTCCAAAGGAAATAGAAATAAATTATAATATTGCTAATTTAATGCATGCAGAAGGAAAAAATAATGAGGCAATAGAACTGTTACAAGATGTGTTAAAGAAGAAACCGGAGCATTTTAAGTGTACTGAATTATTAGGAGACATATTGATAGAACAAGAACGATACAAAGAAGCAATATCAGTATATACAAATTCGCTAAGATATAACCCTGCCAACTATAATCTTTATTACAACTTAGGAATAGCTTATACAATGCTAAATGATTTTCAAAGAGCAAAAGAATACTATGAAAAAGCAGCAGAATTAAATAGTTTGCTATATCACGCAAAATTAAGTTTAGCACAAATTGCCATAATATATGGAGAACTAGATGAAGCTGAGATGTACTTATTTGAAAGTTTAAAAGATAAAGAACTTGAATCAGGTTCATATTACTATTTAGCACAAATAGCAATGCTTAAAGGTGATGAAGACAAAGCCATAAATTATATGAAAGTTGCGGTAGAAATAGAACCAGAATTATATGAAAAAATGGAGAAGGACACAATATTTGTTACCATAAAGAACAATATAGAAAAACCAGCAGAATATAGAAAAAAACAACAACGAAAACTAACAATGGATCAAAAAGTTCAAAAGCATTTAGAAAGCACTTGCTCAATAGTAGGAAAATTAAATAATAGTGATTTGAAAATGATGAGAAATGTATTAGAAAATCAAAAATATAAAGGCAGAGAAAGATAGACATATTTTAAAAACTCTTTTTATATAATTAATATGATAGTGTAAAGTAATCTATGAAAAATGTAGGGGCGATTTTAATCGCCTGCACTTCGAAGAAATTACTAAAATTAATATAAAAGGAGAATGAATATGGAAATTTCAATAATTGGTGGAGATTTAAGAACTGTAAAACTAATTAAACTGTTAGCACAAGATAAAAATAAAATAAAAGCGTGGGGATTTGAAAATTGTGAGGAGTTGTTGGATTTTGAAAAAAAGAATGATAATTTAAAAATCCATAATAATTTAGACGAAGCATTGCAAAACCAAATAATAATAGGACCAACGCCATTTACTAAAGATAGAAAATACATATGTACACAATATACAAACCAAAAATTAGAAATACAAACACTTGCCAACAAAATTAGAGACAAATTACTAATAGGAGGTTCAGTACCTGCAGAGATATTAGAACAAATAGAAACAATAGACATATTAAAAGACGAAAGGCTGGTTATATTAAATGCTATATCTACGGTAGAAGGCACAATAGAAATAGCAATAAAAGAAACGCAGAAAAACCTATATAATAGTAATATATTAATAATTGGATATGGAAGAATAGGAAAAATACTTGTAGACAGATTGACAGCATTTAAGGCTAATGTGTATTGCAGTGCAAGAGGGAAAGACATTACTTGGATAGAAGCATATGGAAGCAAAAGCATAAAATATGAGGAACTAAACAAAAAAATAGATATGTTTGATATAATAATAAATACAGTACCAGTTTTGATATTAAATAAAAAAAGGCTAGAACTGCTAAACAAAAATACACTGCTAATAGACGTTGCATCAGCACCTGGAGGAATAGATTTTGAAGTTGCACGACAATTAAATATAAAAACAATATGGGCGCTAGGAATACCTGGCAAAATAGCACCAATAAGTTCAGCAGAATATATAAAAGAAACAATATATAATATAATAAAAGAAAGGAACGATAACAAATGACAATAATACAAGCAATTATTTTAGGAGTAATACAAGGATTAACAGAATTTTTACCAATATCAAGCTCAGCACACTTAAATTTATTTCCTTGGCTATTAAAGTGGCAATCGATGCCAGATTCTTTTGATGTTGCACTACATGTGGGAACACTATTGGCAATAGTAGTGTATTTCTTTAAAGATTGGATAAAGTTAATAGTGGGAGGCTATAAGCAAGTAGTAAAAAAAGAAAAGACGATAGAAGGAAAAATATTTTGGCAATTAGTAATAGCAACAATACCAGCGGGAATATTAAGCTTAATATTAGATAAAATCTCAAGCAAAATAATAGGAGACAATTTAAACCTAAAAATGATATTAATAGCTATTGCTTTAATTGTTATGGGCATTTTATTATACTGGGTAGACAAAAATTCTAAATCAATAGTAAAATATGAAAAAATAACATTAAAACAGTCTATATTAATAGGCATATCACAAGCATTAGCTGCTGCATTTCCGGGAGTATCACGTTCTGGAATTACTATGACAGTAGCAAGATGGCTAAAAATAGATAGAGAAAGTGCTGCGAAATATTCTTTTCTATTAGCAACACCAATAACAGCAGCAGCAGTAATTTTCAGCTTAGGAGACTTGGCATTAACAAGTTTATCATTTTGGATAGGAGTAGTAACAAGTTTTATTGTTGGAATTTTAGTAATTAAATTTTTATTAAATTATTTAAGGAAGGAAAGTTTTAAAGTCTTTGCAATTTATAGAATAATAATAGGTTTAATAATAATAGGAATAGTATTTATAAGATAAAGGAGGGGTTATTTAAATAAGACTATTATTTAAATAACCCTAAAAAGGAGCAAAAGATGAATGTAATATTATATTTAACAATATTTATAATAGGTGCAATTTTAGGAACTCTTACAACATTAATAGTTAAAACAACACTAAAGGAAAAGGTAACAAGAAAAAGGCCATATATAGTTAATTCAATATTAAGTGGAATAATATTTATTTTATTTTCTATATCTATTAAATTAAATATAAAAACAATAAATACTGATATGTTAATAAATTTTATGTTTGCCACATTTTACATTGCTACACTATTTGTAATTGCAAAAATAGATAAAAAAGAGCATAGAATAGATAAAAAAATGATATTATTAGGATTTTTATTAATGGCAATATACATGATATATACATATATTGCCGACAAGAATAAAACAGTATATGGATACATTATATATTTATTTATAATCTGCATATTAATAATAGCAGATACCATATATATGAAGAGAAAAGCAAAACAAAGCTATACATTAAACATATTAATGTTATCTATGATAATGATATTATTTACATATGAAGGTGTATTTTTCTTCACAGTAAATTATACTTTGCTAATTATAGGGTTTAAATTGCTAATAAGCAAAATAGCAAATAAAAAAACAAGATATGTAAAAACAGATAAAAAAACACAATTACAGATTCCTATAGCTTATTATATGTGTATTGCAAATATAATAATGCTTTTAATAACAAATTATTATATATTTTATTATATGTAAAAAAGGAATGAAAAAGATGAAAATTGGTGTAGATATAGGTGGAAGTCATGTTGCAATCGGAATAGTAAATAAAGACAAAATAATAAATAAAACAGAAGTAGAAATAAGTAGTAATATTATTGAAATAGAGGAATTTATAACCCAATATATTGTAAACTATATAGAAGAAGTAAAGAAAAAGGAAAGCGTAGAATTAATAGGAATAGCAACCCCTGGCAATGCTAAAAATGGTATTATATATGAGATTGTAAATTTGGGAATAAAAGAATTTAATATAACTAAAGAATTGCAACAATATTATAATGTACCAATACTTGTTAGGAATGATGCAAAATGCGCAGCAATGGCGGAAAAAATATATGGAAGTCTAAAAACATATCAAGATGCCGTATTTTTGTGTTTGGGTACAGGAATAGGAGCAGGAGTTTTTCTAGATAATAAATTATTAGTACCTAAAAAAAATACGGGATTTGAAATAGGACATATGATAATAGAAAAACATGGAAAACAGTGCAATTGCGGTAAATATGGATGTTTTGAGACATATTGTTCTATAAAAAGATTTAAACAAAACATAAGAAAAATATTAAAACTGGAAGAGGAAATTGAAGGAAAAGAACTATTGACAATCATAGAAGAAAACGAAGAAAATACGAAAGTAAAAAAAGAGATAAATGAATATATACAAAACCTAATAATTGGTTTATCAAACATAATAGACTTATTTGAGCCACAAGCCATAGCTATAGGAGGTGGATTTGTATATTACAAAAACATATTATATAATAAACTTTTAGAGGAGTATTACAATAAAAAATATGTATTTAATAAAGAATTTATGCCAGAAATAAAATTAGCCAGCTTAGGAAATGATGCAGGAATTATAGGCTCTGTTATAGATTTAAAATAACATTTTGAAAGGAACATAATAAAAATGAATTTATCAAATAAAAACATTGTTCATGTAAAAACGGATAATGTGGAATATATACAATTTAAAAGATTGCTAGAATATAAAAACATTGCCCATTGCTACACATTGAAAAGTGATGGGCAATTGAACTTTAAAACAGAAAATAATCCAATAATGTTGAAAAGCTACGAGAATATTTCTAAGGAATTAGAATTTACAGATATTATAAAACCTATGCAAAAACATACAGATAATGTTTTGACAATACAAGGTAAGCAAGAATTAGACGGAGTTGATGGATTAATAACTAATATCAAAAATGTAACGTTGGCTACTACTTCAGCTGATTGTATATCTTTGCTTTTCTATGATCCAAATAAAAATGTAATAGCAAATGCTCACTCAGGATGGAGGGGAACAGAAAAGGGAATATCTAAAATAACAGTAGAAAAAATGATGAATGAATTTAAATGCAATCCAGAAGATATCATTTGCTGTATTTGTCCAAGCATAAGAAGGTGTCATTTTGAGGTTGATACAGATGTAAAAGATATATTTTATAATAAATATAGTAATTTGCCAGAAATTAATGATATAATAAAAAAAGACCATGAACGTAATAAGTATTATATAGATACTGTATTAATAAATAAATGCATATTGAAAAAGTTGGGATTAATAGAAGAAAATATAATAGACAGCAATATATGCACAGTATGTAATAGCAATTTGCTACACTCATATAGAAAAGCTGGAGAAAATTCTGGAAGGAATATGGCAATAATCGAAATAAAAAAATAGAAAGAGACGAAGAAAATGTATGATAATTGGGAAGACTTAGAAAAAAGTATTTTAGAATGTAAAAAATGCAGATTATGCACAAATAGAACCAATATTGTATTTGGACAAGGAAATAAAAAGGCTAGGTTAATGTTTATTGGAGAAGGACCAGGGGCAGATGAAGATAAGCAAGGAATTCCATTTGTTGGAAAAGCGGGGCAACTTATGAATAATGCGTTTCAAGCATTAGAGATTAATAGAGAAGATGTATATATAGCTAATATAGTAAAGTGTAGACCACCATCAAATAGAGTACCAGAAGATGATGAAGCACAAACGTGTTTAAATTATTTAAGAAATCAAGTAATACTAATAAAACCAAAAATTATAGTGTTATTAGGAAGTACAGCATTAAAGAATATATTAGGAAAAGAGTATGGAATAACTGCGGTACGTGGAAATTGGATGGAGAAAAACGGCATTAAATATATGCCAACATGGCATCCGGCAGCTCTATTAAGAGATGAAAACAAAAAAATAGAATTCTGGCAAGATTTAAAAGAAGTTAAAAAATATATAGACAATAATATAGACTGGGAAGGGAAGAATTAAAAAATGGAAGCTGAATTAAAAGAAAAGGTAGAACAATGTTTGAACTGTAAAGTAAAACCATGTACTAAAGGTTGTCCATTAGAAAATAATATACCAGCCTTTATAGAAAAAGTAAAACAAGACAAGCTTGAAGAAGCATATGAAATACTTTCAGAAACAACTGTATTGCCAGCAATATGTGGAAGAATTTGTCCACATTATAAGCAATGTATGGGGAAATGTGTTCGCGGAATAAAGGGACAACCTGTAAATATAGGCGATATAGAAAAATACATAGGAGATATGTCAATTAAAAATAATTACAAACTTCCTAACTGTGAACAAGAAAGAAATGAAAAAATCGCAATAATTGGAAGCGGACCTGCAGGCCTTACATGTGCAGCGTTTTTAAGAAGAAACGGATTTAAAGTTACAATATATGAAAAATATAGTCAATTAGGTGGAATTTTAAGAAATGGTATTCCCAATTTTAGACTTGACAAAAGTATATTAGACAATACAATTCAAAAAATATTAGATCTAGGTATAGAAACAAAATGTGGAATGGAACTTGGAAAAAATCTTGACTTGAATGAATTGCAAAAAGAGTATAATGCAATATTTTTAGCAATAGGCGCAAACATCACTAAAAAAATGGAAATAAAAGGGGAAGAATTAACAGGAGTATATGGAGGAAATGAATTATTAGAATTAAATAACCACCCTACATATGTTGGAAAAAAAATTGCTGTAGTTGGGGGTGGCAATGTTGCCGTAGACTGTGCAAGAACAATTAATAAATTGGGAGCCAAAAGTGTAACTATAATATATAGAAGAGAAGAAGAGCAAATGCCGGCAGAAAAAAAAGAGATAGAAGATGCAAAAAAAGAAGGAGTTAGTTTCTTATTTAAACACAATATTACTCAAATAATAGGTAATGAAAAAGTAGAAAAAATAGAGTGCATAAAAACAGAACTTGTGCAGAAAGAAGGAGAAACAAGAAAATCACCAGTAGAAATTGAAGGCAGTAATTACACAATTGATATGGACTATGTTGTAATGGCATTGGGGTCAAAAACAGAAATAAATGTTGTAAAAAACCTAGGATTAGAGCTGACACAAGAAAAATATGTTAAAATAAATGATAAGAAACAAACATCTAACGAGAAAGTATTTGCAGGTGGAGATTTAGTAGGAGAAAAATCAACTGTAGCATGGGCAGCAAGAAGTGGAAGAGAAGCGGCAGAAAGTATGGGTCAATTTTTAAAGGGCTAAAATATTAACTGATAACAATTACAATAGAGAAAAGTGAAAAATACTTGAAAATTATGTAAATATGAGATATAATATAAGTGTCAACAGGCAAAAGAGGAGTTGTTATATAATATGTGCATAGAAAGGAAAAACATGAAAATAAGCAAAAAAAACAAACACTTTCCAATGCCAAAGGACCTATGGCGGGAAGCTCAGTGGCAACTGCTGATTGAGATAGTGGTAACTATCCTTTCAGATGTAGCAACATTTACAATACAACTGTCAAAATCCCAGATGCAGTTGGGAAGAGTAACAGTTGCATTGACAATTTTGCTACTGTACTATGTAAGTGATGTTTTCTTTACTGCATTGTCAAATGTGCAGAATGAAAAAGATCTTATCATTGAAGAGAGAGGAAAGATAGAAGCCGCCGAAATTGTAACTAAGCTTGCAATGAAGGTGCAAGGCAAAGTTTGGGATGGCAACGAAAGAATGTCTCACAGGGTAGTGATACAAAGTCTAAAAGAATATGTATTTGGAGAATGGAGAATGAGAATTGATACTCCAAAGAAGATTTTTGACATTGTATCAGCAATCTACATCTGCATCGGATTTTGGATTGCTAGTCGAGAGGAAATCCAAGGCTTTAAGCTTTTCCCAGCAGTGGTGCTAATTGCATTAATCTGCAAGTGCCTTTTTTCCGCATATCGATTAAAAAAGCGGAAAGAAGTTCGAAAGAAACTAAAAGATATTTCTTTTGAAGAAAGGGAGATTGCTAACGACATTAATAATATACAGCCAGTTAATGATATACATATTAACTGGATGGTAGCAAGATATGTTGATTTTTTAAGCAAATCCTTTTTGATAAAGAAACAACTTAAGCGGAAGATTAACAGCATGGAACTGTTAAACAGTCTATTGGGTGTGATGATAATAGTGTTTATACTATTTTTTTCCATTAAAGATGTGGAAAAAAGTAATATTGATGCTACATTGATATTGTCAATAATGTCAATGGTTACAATTTATAATAAAGTCATATCCAAATTCAATAGGATATTGCGTGGAGTTGAGGATTGGAAAAACCAGCTCGAGGAACAAAGAAAGTATAATGATGAAGTTACGAAAATAATGGAAGTGGCATCATCATTAGAAAACGAGCAGGCAAAACCCAAAAGAGACATAGTTATAAGGCCATTTAAGGTTGAATATCCCAGAAAAGATGAAACTAGACCATTTACTCTTTCCTTGGATACATGCCTAGATATTCCGAATTCCTCAGTGATAATGCTTGAGGGAGCAACTGGCTCTGGAAAAACAACTTTCATGAAATTTGTTACAGGAATGTTACGGATTGATGGATGCGAAAATCCTGTAATACCTAAGGCTGTTGAGCTTGGACAAGGCTCAAAACTTGGAAGTGGCAATATCCTGTCTGAGGTTACATGGGATAAAGTTGACGAGGGGAAGCTTATTCAAATACTGAAAGGGTTGCATCTCTACGAAGAAATTCAAGAGAATGCAGAAGATGTAATATCATATCTGGGGGAAACCACATATGATAACTATTCTTCGGGACAACAGCAAAGACTCCTAATTACGAGATTGTTGTATAATCTCGAAGAAAATATAGGGGTTGTTGGAATTGATGAAATGACAAACAACCTGAACGATGAAATTGCAGTACAGACAATGCAATATATATTGCAGTATTGCGAAGGAAGAACAGTTATTATATCTACTCACCAGGTAGATATAATGAAAAAATTTGCAGACATAGAAATAAAGTTTGCAAATGGTAAATGCCATATTATTAACTAAACAAACCCCCTAGCTATACTAAAGCTAGGGGGAACCTCATTGAAAAAGTTGGATATGATAAGATTACTTACAAATAACAATATTACTAGTAAATCTAAAATTAAAAAATGTTGGTACTTTAGCGTATGCCATTAAAGTGCTAATTTTCATTGTATCTTTTTTCGCCTTTTAAAGAAAATACATTTTTCAGGCTATGTAATATATTTTGCCATTTTGATGTATTTACAGGAACCAAAGAAACATTGTTTATAATAGAATCATACTTGATATCTAAGGCTTCCATTTGTTGAACATAATAATCATTAAAAAATGTATAACCATCAGTTGAACCTAAATAATTTTTAAAATTATATAATTTATATCTATATTCATCTATATCTGCTGTAGTTACTAGTTTTTTTATTTCATTGTCAAAATATGATGTAAAAATAATATTTTGTGTTTCAAAATACAATTTTTTTAATGTATTTTTATATGTTGAAATCTTTTTTCCATATTTTGCAGCTTGACTATCTGTACAAGAAATATTAAGCAATTTATTATTTAAGTTAATTATTTTTTCCTCTGCATACAAAATTCTATCTAACATATCTTGTACATAAAAGAAGACTTTTTCACCACATGCTTGTATTATATTTTGTTGAAACTGTGTTGTTGCAGAAAACATACTATCATAAAAGTCGTTTTCATTGGTTATATAAACAAGTTGAGCAACTAAATTGCAAAGTATAGGATAATAAGTTGGAGAAGTAGTAGAAAAAGCAATATCGTAATACTTAACCATCTCATAATTATGTCTTAATGCTTTAGAAGTAGCCAATTGAACAGCAGCTTCGTTTAAAGCCATACCATATTCTTTGGAACTAGTAAATACACATAATCCCAATTTCTTTAAATTTCCTCTTTTATCTTTAACCTCTTGCAAATAATGTATAACCTCATGAATAGCAAATTTTTCTATTTCATCAAGAGATAATCCTGCCCTAAAATATATAGAAGAATTTTTGTAAAAATAATTTGCTTCAGATAATCCTTCTGGCATTTCCGCATAATACATAGGAATTCTTGATATTGCAATAAATAGTTTTTGTGCTATAAAACGTTGGTTAGGGAATGCCCTACACAATTTTTGAGCAATGTTTTTTGCCAAAGTATTGATACTTAAAGTATCTAATTTATCTATAACTGTAATTCCATTTTTCTTTAATTCTTTTTCTATATTCATTTATTATTTCTCCTTAGTACATATTACAACATTATTATACAACAAAATACAAATAAAAACATTACAAAATAAATACGTTTATATTACAAAAATATTACAAACTATTTTACAACAATATTATAAATTTTATTTTTTACATAAATTTCTTTAACAACAGTTTTGTCTTTTAAATTGTTTATAACTGTTTGGTTATTATGAACAATTTCTTTAACAACACTTTCATTTGAATCTCTTACTATTTTGACCGTTGCTCTTAATTTACCATTAAACTGAATAGGTAATTCTATTTCATTATCTATAGTTTTACTTTCCTCGTACTTAGGCCATGTTGTTTCTGCAATGGTTTTGCTCTCGCCAATTTTTTCAAATAATTCTTCGGAAACGTGAGGGGCAAATGGATTTAGCAATTGTAAAAATGTTTTAAATTCTGCTTTATTTATTTTTTTTAGTTTATAAAACTCATTAACCATTGTCATAAAAGTAGAAATACAAGTATTAAACTTCATTTCCTCAATGTCTGCACTTACTTTTTTTATTGCTTTGTGCATCATTTTTTCAAATTCTGGCGAATATGTAGAACCTTCTACTAACATATCTTGCAAATTCCATACTCTGTCTAAGAATTTACCACATCCACGGATACTTTCCATAGACCAAGGAGCTGTTTGGTCAAATGGTCCCATAAACATTTCATAAACTCTAAAAGTATCAGCACCAAATTCTTCTATAATATCGTCAGGATTAACAACATTCCCTTTAGACTTTGACATTTTTTCACCATTTGATCCTAAAATCATGCCATGTGCAGTACGTTTTTGGTAAGGTTCCTTTGTTGAAACAACACCAATATCATATAGGAATTTATGCCAGAATCTTGAATATAGCAAATGCAAAGTAGTATGTTCCATTCCACCATTATACCAGTCAACAGGAGCCCAGTATTCTATAGCTTGCTTAGAAGCTAGTTCCTTGTCATTATGTGGATCCATATATCTTAAATAATACCAAGATGACCCAGCCCATTGTGGCATAGTGTCAGTTTCTCTTTTGGCAGGACCATGACAATGTGGACAAGTTGTATTAATCCAATCTGTTTGCTTTGCAAGTGGAGATTCACCGTTTTCACTAGGTTCGTAATCCTGTATTTCTGGAAGTACCAAAGGCAATTCGTTTTCAGGAAGAGGAATCCAGCCACATTTCTCACAATATACCATAGGAATAGGCTCACCCCAATAACGTTGCCTAGAAAATACCCAGTCACGTAATTTATAATTTACTTTTCTTTTACCGATATTGTTTTCCTCTAAATAATTTATAACAGTGTTTATTGCCTGTTTGCAAGATAAATTATTTAAAAAGTCAGAATTAATAATAACTCCAGAGTTTACATCTGTAAAAGGCTCCTTATCAACTGAAACAGAATTAGAATTTGCAGGTTTTATAACTGGAATAATAGGCAAATTAAACTTTTTAGCAAATTCCCAGTCTCTACTATCATGGGCAGGAACAGCCATAATTGCACCTGTGCCATAAGTAATTAAAACATAATCAGAAGCCCATATAGGAATTTCTTTTCCTGTTAATGGATTAATAGCTTTAATTCCCTTTATTTCTACACCAGTTTTTTCTTTGTTTAATTCTGAACGTTCAAAATCAGATTTTAAGGCAGCAAGTCTTTTATATTCTTCAATTTCTTCTAAATTTGTTATTTTATCTTTAAATTTATTAATAAATTCGTGCTCTGGTGCAACTACCATATATGTTGCGCCAAACAAAGTGTCAGGTCTTGTAGTATAAACAATTAATTCTTCATTTGAATTAGCAATTTTAAATTTGACCTCAGCACCTTCACTTCTACCAATCCAATTAATTTGTTGAGTTTTAATTTTATCTAAAAAATCAACTTCCTCTAAATCATCTATTAATCTTTGGGCATATTCTGTTATTTTAAGCATCCATTGGCTTTTTTCCTTTTGAACAACTTCACTACCACATCTTTCACAAACACCATTTACAACTTCTTCATTTGCCAATCCTACTTTACATCCAGTACAATAGTTAATTGGCATAGTTGTTTTATAAGCTAATCCATGTTTATATAGTTGAATGAAAATCCATTGAGTCCATTTATAATAATTAGGGTCAGTGGTATTAATTTCTCTAGACCAATCAAAAGAGAAACCAAGAGCCTTTAATTGTTCTCTAAAATGATTTACGTTTTTTTCAGTAGTAATTTTAGGATGAATATGGTTTTTTATGGCATAATTTTCAGCAGGTAATCCAAATGCATCAAAGCCAATAGGGTAAAGAACATTATAACCCTCTAATCTTTTTTTCCTTGCAATAATATCTAAAGCAGTATAACTTCTAGGATGACCTACATGAAGTCCTTGACCAGATGGATAAGGAAATTCAACTAAACCATACCACTTTTTTAAAGAAGGATCTTCCTTAGCAAAAAATGTACCTTCGGTTTCCCATTTTTTCTGCCATTTTTTATCTATTTTTTTAAAGTCATATATCATAAAACTCTCCCCTTAAAAATAATATAAAACATTATATAATATTTAAGAATAAAAGTAAATAAAAAATAAAGTAAAATACCATTTACAAAGCCATAAATTAAAGCAAATTTATAACTTAATAAATATTGACTTATCTAAATTTATTAGTATATAATAATCAATAAGTGCAAATAATTATACAAAAGAATTTTTGCCAGAAAGGATGATGAAAATATGGCAGTAGAAGTTACTGATGAAGAAAAACAAAGAATAAAAGAAATGATAGATAAACTTGTGGAAAAGGCTAAAATAGCTTCAGAAGAGTATATGGACTTAACTCAAGAACAAGTTGACAATATAGTAAAACATATGTCAATGGCAGGATTAGAGCACCATATGGAACTTGCTAAAATGGCAGTTGAAGAAACAAATAGAGGAATATATGAAGATAAAATAACTAAGAATATGTTTGCAACAGAATATATATATCATAGTATAAAATATGATAAGACTGTTGGAGTAATTAATGAAAACGATGAAGAAGGATATGTGGAAATAGCAGAACCAGTTGGCATAATAGCAGGTGTAACACCAGTTACAAATCCAACTTCAACTACAATGTTTAAATCGATAATTGCTGCTAAAACAAGAAATGTAATAATATTTGGTTTTCACCCTTCAGCACAAAAATGTAGTACTGCAGCAGCAAAAATATTAAGAGATGCAGCAGTAGAAGCAGGAGCACCAGAAAATTGTATATTATGGATAGAGGAGCCATCTATTACTGCAACGTCAATGCTGATGAATCACCCAGATGTTAATTTAATATTAGCAACTGGTGGAACAGGAATGGTAAAAGCAGCATATTCTTGTGGTAAGCCAGCATTGGGAGTTGGCCCAGGGAATGTTCCTTGCTATATAGATAAAACAGCGCACTTAAAAACTTCGGTAAATGACTTAGTAATGTCTAAATCATTTGATAATGGCATGATTTGTGCCTCTGAGCAATCAGTTATAGTTGACAGAGAAATACATGAGGAATTTGAAAAACTTATGAAAGAAGCAGGTTGCTATTTTATGTCACAGGAGGAAACAGATATATTAAGAAATAGCATGTTTATAGAAGAAAAAGGATGTGCCTTAAATGCAGATATTGTTGGAAAAAGCCCATATCAAATAGCAAAAGGTGCAGGAATAGAGGTACCAAAAGACACAAAGGTATTAGTTTTAAAAGAAAATGGAATAGGGATAGAATATCCATTTTCAAAAGAAAAGTTAAGCCCTGTTTTAGCATACTACATTGTAGAAAACGCAGATGAGGGAATAGATATAGCAGAAAGATTAATAGAATTTGGAGGATTAGGACATTCAGCTGTTATTCATTCAGAAGATGAACAAACAATATTAAAATTTTCAGAAAAGGTTAAGGTAGGAAGAATAATAGTAAATTCACCATCAACACATGGAGCAATAGGAGACATATACAATACAAATATGCCATCATTAACATTAGGATGTGGCACATTTGGAGGAAACTCTACAACAGCAAATGTATCATCAGTTAATTTAATAAATATAAAAAGGGTTGCAAAAAGAAGAGTAAATATGCAATGGTTTAAAGTTCCAGAAAAAATATACTTTGAGGCAGGTTCAATAGGATATTTAGAAAAAATGCCAAATATATCAAGAGCATTTATAGTAACAGACGAATCAATGGTTAAATTTGGATATGTAGATAAAATATTATATTATTTAAGAAAAAGAAAAGAATATGTTCATTCGGAGATTTTTGCAGATGTAGAGTCAGATCCATCATTTGAAACAATTAATAAAGGAGTGCAAATGATGAGGGAATTTAAACCAGATGTAATAATTGCATTAGGTGGTGGAAGTCCAATAGATGCAGCAAAAGGAATGTGGCTATTTTATGAACATCCAGAAGCAGATGTTGAAGGTTTAAAGCTTAAATTTATGGATATTAGAAAAAGAACTTATAAATTTCCAAAGTTAGGAAACAAAGCTAAAATGGTAGCAATACCTACAACTTCAGGAACAGGCTCAGAAGTAACATCTTTTGCAGTAATAACAGATAAAAAACTTAATAAAAAATATCCATTAGCAGATTATGAATTAACTCCAGATGTAGCAATAGTAGACCCGGATTTGGTTATGAGCTTACCAAAAGGAATAACAGCAGATACAGGCATGGATGTATTAACACATGCAATAGAGGCATATGTTTCTAACATGGCATCAGATTATACAGATGGATTAGCAGAAAAAGCAGCGGAACTAGTGTTTAAAAATATTAGAGAAGCATATAACAACGGAAGTAATAGAGTTGCAAGGGAAAAAATGCATAATGCAAGCACAATAGCAGGAATGGCATTTACAAATGCTTTTCTAGGAATAAATCATTCATTAGCACACAAAATAGGTGGGGAGTTTCATTTGCCACATGGAAGAATTAATGCAATCCTTTTACCATATGTTATAAAATATAACAGCCAAAAGCCAACAAAATTTGTATCATTCCCTAAGTACGAATATTTTATAGCAGATCAAAAATATGCAGACATATCAAGAAGAATGAACTTTCCAGCATATACAAACGAAGAAGGCGTGTGGTCACTAATAAATGAAATAAAAAAATTAAATATAGACCTAGGAATACCAGCAACATTTAGAGAAGCGGGAATAGACGAAAAAGAATTTCTAGATAAAGTTGATATGCTAGCAGATAGAGCATTTGAAGACCAATGCACAACAGCAAATCCAAGACTACCATTAGTAAGCGAATTAAAACAAATATTATTAGATAGTTACTACGGAAATAATATATAAATGTTAAAAAAGATGAGGCAGAAAAACTTTATTAAGAAAAGATTTTTCTACCCCATCCGTTCCCAGTATAATATGTCGCCTACAGCGTAGACGTCAGTCATTATACTGGAGATTATACTCTACCATGGACAAGTATATCTCTTCGTTCATGGCAGAGAGTTCTTCATCTGTGTACATGAAGCCGGGTTTCTCCACGTACATCATTTTTCTTTCAGGCATATGCTTTCTTGCCTCCGCAAGCATAGCCCGAAATTCCTCCTGATTATTTCCTTCATACACACAGGTATAAAGATCATTGACGTCAATGATTTTACCTGCGTGGTTGTAAATATAATGCTGCAGGAGTCCGCTCTCGCCGCATTTGCGGAATATATATTCCGCCGTTGCCGGCGCATAGTCATACCGCAGAATGTAACGAACATAATTTTTTTCCATTATTATGTTCCTCCTAAAATTTATTACAAAGGGACTTGCCCCATGTATTTCCATTACACCATATTATGTTACTCTTCGTCAACATTAGTGTAAGCATTTCAGTAAAAAAGAGTAAATTTTATTTCGCATGTGACTCTTTCATCTGAAAATTTCTACTTTTTTCTCCCAACAATTCTAGTTAATTTTTAGATTAAATTATAAATTGTAGAGTTCCTGTAGGGGCGATTTTAATCGCCCACAATTCGGATGCAAAAAAAATTCTGACATACATATATCAGTGTAAAAATTAATAAAAAATATTATGATGTTAGAATAAAAGATTCTAGACTTGTTTAGGTGTGTGGAACCAAGCAAGGCAGAATAATGTTTTTAAAAAGAAAACTCACTCTTACGAGTGAGAAAGACCATATAAAATGATACTTTTTTATTATATACGTAAAAATCGAAATTTTTACGTATATAATTTTAGAGACCGTCCCGCTCGAAGAGCTCTTTCGTCTCGGCGGGGGTTTTGTCAAGCAGAATCGCATATACTGCGATTGCAGTGCGATCTCTGCTACTGGGCCTCACGTATTTGTTTACGTAAAGCGACAGTTGATACCAGACTACTTCTGGTGCCCAGAAGGGCATAGCGTGTTTCAATTCGTTAGCTAGCTCCCTAGGAGCTACTCTAAGAATGCTATTGTAAACATCCATAAACTCTCTTGCTTTCATAATCCTCCATATATTCTGGAGGTCTTCGTAGCCCCTCCAGAAATTATCAAAAAAATAATTTCTGAGGCATTGCTACGTAATGCTATTCAGATAAATATATTATAGCGCACATTTTACATAAAGTCAACCTTATGTAAAATATGTGCTAAATTTCTTTTTATGAAAATTTCTACCTTTTCTCCCAACATTCCTAGTTAATCTTTAGATTTAATTATAAATTGTAGAGTTCCTGTAGGGGCGATTTTAATCGCCCGCAATTTGAATGAAAAAAACTCTGACATAAATATATTAGCGTAAAAATTAATAAAAAGCATTACAAAAATATTAAGTTTTTATGACAAATAAATTACGATATTAATATTATGTATTTTTTATGGTATTATATAGTTAAAAAAACATATTAAAAGCACAATATAAAACAAAAGTTAAAATATAAATGGAGATGTGGAAAAAAGTGATTAAAAGGACAATTGCCAAACTATCTAATAAAGCAAGAATAAAAAAACTATTTAAAATACTTAATGGTCAAAATGAAAGTCTAAACATTAATCTTTTTTCCATTGACATTGTGTTCTGGGACAGATATAATTAAATTATTAAGAAATAGAGGAGTGCCAAAAGTGCAGAAACAGACATATATAATAAGTGATGTGGAATCATTTGAACCAAAACATATATTTGATTGTGGACAATGTTTTAGATGGAATAAGCAACAGGATGAGAGCTATACAGGTGTATTTGGAAAAAATGTAATAAATGTAAAAAAAGAAGGCAGTAAAATAATATTTAAAGGAATTACAGATGGCAATATAGAAGAGGTATGCAACCAATATTTTGATTTGGATAGAGATTATAAACAAATAAAACTAAAATTGTCTGCAATAGATGATAATATGAAAACAAGCATTCAGTATGGACAAGGGATACGACTGCTAAACCAAGACTTATGGGAAACAATTATTTCTTTTATTATATCAGCAAACAATAATATACCTAGAATAAAAGGAATAATAGAAAAAATCTGTAAAACATATGGAGAAAAAATAATATTTGAAGGAAAGGAATATTATACATTTCCTACTCCAGATGAGCTTTCAAAAGCAGAAGTGGTTGATTTAAGAAAACTTGGTTTAGGATTTAGAGATACAAGAGTATATGAAACAACAAGAAAAATTGTAAATAAAGATGTAGATTTGCAAAAACTACATGAAAATAATGATACTAATTGCGTAAGAGAGGTACTTTTAACTCTTCCAGGAGTAGGACCAAAAGTTGCAGATTGTATCTTATTATTTTCAACATTAAAAAGATTAGAAGCTTTTCCAATAGATGTGTGGGTAAGGCGTGTTATAAATGAACTATATATAAAAAATGAAAATGAAGAAAAAGTAAATAAAAAGGAAATAGAACAAATTGCAAAAGCAAAATATGGAAATTTAGCAGGAATAGCACAACAATACTTGTTCTATTGGAAAAGGGAAGCATAAAGGAGACAAACTATGGCATTAAATGTGGTGTATGGAAAAGCAGGAAGTGGGAAAAGTACATATTTATTTGACTACATTAAATCTAATTTAAATAAAGAAAAAATATATGTAATTACACCAGAGCAGTTTTCTTTTACAGCAGAAAAAAAGTTGCTAGAAGTTGTTAAAACTGGTGCAGTGGTTAATGCAGAAGTACTAACATTTAACAGAATGGCTTACAGAGTATTAAACGAGGTTGGAGGAATAACAAAAACAAATTTGTTAGCCTCTGGAAAAGCAATGCTAATATATGAAATCTTATTAGAGCAAAAAAATAAATTCAATTTTATAGGCAAATCAAATGAAAATGTTGAATTGATTTCAACACAAATAACAGAATTTAAAAAACATGGAATAAGTGTAGAAAACCTACAAAATATAACAGAAAATACGAAAGACATGTATTTAAAAATTAAAATGCAAGATATGCAGGCGATTTATGATATTTATGAACAAAGCTTAAAAAATAACTATATAGATGAAAACGATATATTAACAATATTAGCTGAAAAATTAATAAAATCTAATTTGTTTGATGGAACAACTATAATTTTAGATGAATTTGCAGGTTTTACAAAACAGGAATACAATATTATTAAAATTTTATTAAATAAGGCAAAAAATATAATAGTAACAATATGCACAGATTCACTAAATGAAAGTGAAAACAAAGAAACAGACATATTTTATGCAAATAAGCAAACATGGTTTAAATTATTAGATGTTTGTCAGGAGAATGGCATAAAAATAGGAAAACAAATAAATATGGGAGAGACTAAGCGATTTAAAAATGCAGAATTAAGGCATTTAGAGAAAAATGTTTATTCAATACCATATCACAAATATGAACCAAAAGTGGAAAATATAAGCTTGTTTTTAGCAAATAATCCATATTCGGAAGTAGAACATTTAGCTAAACAAATTGTAAAATTAGTAAAAAATGAGGACTACAGGTATAAAGAGATAGCTGTTATTACAAAAAATATAGATACATATTCAAATTTATGCAAAGCGATATTTAAGAAATATGATATTCCTGTCTTTATAGATGAAAAAAAAGACCTTACTCAAAATGTTTTAGTAAAATTTGTTTTATCAGTAATTGATATATTTATACAAAATTGGTCTTATGAATCTGTATTTAGCTATATAAAAACAGGCTTAGTTGACATAGATATGGATACAGCTTATTATTTAGAAAACTATTGCTTGAAATGGGGAATTAAGGGCAGCAAGTGGTATAAAGGAGAATGGAACTTTTATGATGAATCAGAAGAAGAAATACAAAAAATTAAATATGCAAGAAGCATAATTGTAGAACCACTTATGAGGTTCAAAAACGATTTATTAGGTATTAAGGATGTAAAATCTATTACAAAAAAATTGTATGAGTATTTAATACAAAATAATATACCTAAAAAATTAGAGGAGAAAATAGAAAAACTGTTAGAAATAGAGGAATTGGAGATTGCAAAAGAATATGAAAGTAGTTTTAAAATATTAACACAAGTATTTGATGAAATTGTACTTGTATTGGGAGAAAGTAAAGTTACTTTTGAAAAATATGCGGAAATTTTAAAAATAGGTTTAAGAAATAGTGATTTGGGAAAAATACCTACTTCTCAAGATGAGGTAATAATAGGCGATATAGATAGAAGTAGAAGCCATAAGGTAAAAGCAGTATTTATAATAGGTGTAAATGATGGAGTATTTCCAACTATAAACAAAAATGAAGGTTTTTTTGATGATTCAGATAGAGAAAAGTTAAAAAAAGATGGAATTGAATTAGCAAAAGGCACAACAGAAAAATTGTATGATGATAATTTTAATATATATAAAGCACTTACAACCGCAGAAGAAAAATTGTATTTGTCTTATCCCTCATCAGATGCAGAGGGAAAGGCTGTAAGACCTTCTGTTCTTATAAACAAAGTTAAAAAAATATTCACAAATGTGAAAGAACACAGTGATATAATTACAAATGAAGAAGATATACTGTTGGAAAACATTACATTTGATGAGTTATTAGTAAATTTAAGAAAACTAGAAGATGAAGAAAAAGTTTCTGATATATGGTTTGACGTATACAATTACTATAATAATAAAAAAGAATGGAAAGACAAGTTGTTAAAAGCTGTTAATTTACTGGAATATAGCGGTGCACCAGAAAAAATAAAAAAAGAGAATATAGATAAATTATATGGAAATACAATAAAAACCAGTGTGTCAAGATTGGAACAATATAGTGCATGTCCATTTTCTTATTATATAAAATATGGATTAAAATTATCAGAAAGAGATATTTTTAAAATTCAAACAATAGATACAGGCAATTTTATGCATGATGTAATAGATGATTTTTTTGGAATGGAAGAAGCAAAAGACATAAAGAATATTACAGATGAGCAAATTGAAAAAATAGTAAATAGAATAATTGATCAGAAATTGGAATTGAAAAAAAATTATATATTTACAAATGTTCCAAAAAATAAAGTTTTAGTAAATAGATTAAGAAGAGTAATTGCAAAATCAATGAAATATATTGTAGATAGTATTAGATATAGTGATTTTAATGTATTAGGTCATGAAGTAGAGTTTGGCATGGGAAAAGAGTATGAACCAATACAAGTAAAATTAGATAATGGCAAGTTAATAGAAATAGTTGGGAAAATTGACAGAGTAGATATAATGAACAACGAGAAGGAACAATATATAAGAATTATAGATTATAAATCTTCTATAAAAGATATAGATTTAAATGAAGTAAAAGCAGGAATTAAATTGCAATTATTAACATATATGAATGAAATGTGTAAACAAGAGAGTGCAGAGCCAGCAGGGGCTTTTTATTACAATTTGATAGAGCCAATGGTAAAAGCAAGTCAAAATATGTCAGATGAACAAATAGAAGAAGAACTAAGAAAACAATTTAAGATGAGAGGACTTATTTTAGCAGATGTAGACATTATAAGAAAAATGGATAAAAACTTGGATACTGGTTCTTCTAACATAATTCCAGCAACGATAAATAAAGATGAGACATTAAGCAAGAAAGCAAGTAATATTAGTAAACAACAATTTGAATATTTGCAAAAATACACAAATAAGATAATAAAACAAATTTCAGAAGAGATATTAAGTGGAAATATAAATATAAAACCATATTACAACACTAAAAATAAGAAAACACCATGTGAATATTGTACATATAAATCAATATGTCAGTTTGAAAATGGAATATGTAAAAAGGAATATAATTATATATCAAATTTAGAAAAAGAAGCAATTTTGGAGATGATGAAGGAGAAATAAGATGTTTGCATATATAAAGGGAAGTTTAGAAGTAAAAACAAATGGATATATAGTAATAGATGTTAATGGAATAGGTTATAAAATATTTATGTCAGAAACAGCTATAAATAAATTGGGAGCCATAGGAGAGATTATTAAAATACATACATATGTAAGGGTTAGAGAAGATGACATTAGCATATATGGATTTAATACAAACGAAGAATTGAGAATGTTTGAGTTGCTATTGTCTGTAAGTGGAATAGGAGCAAAGTCTGCACTTGTTATTTTGTCAAATGTTTCAGTATCAAGTTTTGCACTTGCCATTATAAATAATGACATTAATCTATTAAAAAAATTACCAGGAATAGGCCCTAAAACTGCGCAAAGAGTTATATTAGAGCTTAAAGACAAACTTAAAAAGGAAAATGAAATTGTTGCAAATGAAAATACAGACATAAGTGATACTATTAATACAGCAATAATGGACGATGAAAAAATAGCAGAAGCTACAGCAGCATTAAAGGTATTAGGCTATACGGGAAAAGAAATAGAAAAAGCATTAGAAAAGGTGGATGCAAACCTAAGTGTAGAAGATATAATTAGAAAAGGATTATTAAATTTAGCAAGATAATTTAGAAAAGAGGAATAATATAATGGATTTAAACAAACCTTTAGCATTTAGAATGAGCCCAAAAACATTGGAAGATTATGTAGGACAGGAACATATTTTAGGCAAGGATAAAATATTGTATAGAACTATTAAAGCAGATAGATTGTCTAGCATTATATTATGGGGGCCACCTGGATGTGGCAAAACATCTCTTGCTAGAGTTATTAGTAATACAACTAAATACAAGTTTACAAAGATAAATGCTGTTACAGCAGGAATAGGGGATATAAAAAACGCTATAGAGGAAGCTAAAAACACATTTTTAAATCCAACTGGTAGATGTATATTATTTATAGATGAAATTCACAGATTTAATAAATTACAACAAGATGCATTACTTCCATATGTAGAGAATGGTACAGTAATTTTAATAGGAGCTACTACAGAGAATCCATATTTTGAGGTTAACAAAGCTTTAATCTCTAGGTCAATGATATTTAAGTTAAATCCATTAACAGTACAAAATGTGTATGATGTCCTAAAAAAATCACTAATTTCAGAAGAGGGACTTGGAAGTTATAAAATTAATATAGAAGATGAAACATTAATGAAGATAGCAGAAACGTCTAATGGAGATGTAAGAACGGCACTAAATGGATTAGAAGTTGCAGTATTAAGCACAAAAATGGACGAATATGGGGTTATTAACATCACAAACGAAATAGCAAAAGAATGTGTTCAAACAAGAAAAGCTATATTTGATAAAAATGGAGATAGTCACTATGATAATATTAGTGCATTTATAAAATCAATGAGGGGGTCGGACCCAGATGCTACGTTATTTTATTTAGCAAGAGCAATTAATGCTGGAGAGGATCCGGTTTTTATAGCAAGAAGAATAGTAATAGCTGCAGCAGAAGATGTGGGAATGGCAAATCCGAACGCATTAGTGGTTGCAACATCTGCTATGCAATCTATTACAATGATTGGAATGCCAGAGTCTAGAATTATTTTAGCGGAAGCAGCAGTATATGTTGCAACATCTCCAAAGTCGAATGCTGCATATTTAGGAATAGATAAGGCATTGGCAGATGTAACTACAAAGGATACAGGAACAATACCAATGCATATTAGGAATGCTCCTGCAGAGGGAATGAAAAATGAGGGATACGGAGTAGGATATAAGTATCCGCATGACTACCCAATGCACCAAGTAGAGCAACAATATTTACCAGACAAAATGTTAGGAACTAAATATTATATAAAAGATGATACAGTAAACTAAAAAAATAGTCAGAATTTTCTGACTATTTTTGCTCTATTTTTTCTTTTCTTCTTTTAATACTTCTTTTATTGCTCCTAAACTGCTTAATGTGCTTGTTGCCTCAAAAGGTATAAATACTTTGTTAGCTTCTCCGTTAGCTACTTCTTTTAATGTTTCTAGAGATTTTAGTTGAACTAATTTCTCATCTGGATTTGCTTTCATCATTGCTTCATATACCATTTGTATTTCTTCTGCTTTAGCTACAGCTACTTGTTTAATTGCTTCAGCTTCACCGGCTGCTCTTCTTATTTTTGCTTCTTTTTCAGCTTCAGCTTCTAGTATAGCAGCTTCTTTTTTACCTTCAGCAAGTGTAATTGCAGATTGTCTTTCACCTTCTGCTTGAAGAATTAAAGCTCTTTTATTTCTTTCGGCATTCATTTGCTTTTCCATTGCATCCCTAATGTCAGGTGGTGGTGTAATATCTTTAATTTCAACTCTATCTATTTTGCAACCCCATTGGTCGGTTGCTTCATCTAATAAAACCCTTAGCTTATCATTAATAGCATCACGTGAACTAAATGTTTGATCCAAATCCATTTTACCAACAATATCACGGATGGTTGTAATAGCTAAATACTCAATACCTTTCTTTAAGTTTTGAATCTCGTATACTGCTTTAGCTGGGTCTGTTATTTTGTAGAACACAACAGTATCAATTGTAATTGTAACATTGTCTTTTGTAATAACACCTTGAGGTGGTATATCCATAGTTTGTTGTTTTAAACTAACAACGCTACGTACATGATCAAAAAATGGAACAATTATTGTAAGACCAGCATCAGCAATTTTATGAAATTTACCAAGTCTTTCAATAATGTATACTTCTGATTGTCTAACTATTTTTATAGTCTTTAGTGCAATAATTATTACAATAATTAGTAATATAATAAGAAATACCATAAATTTTTCCTCCTATAATTATAATATATATTAAAAAATTAATACCAAATTGTTATACATTTACTTTTTCGTTTAATAACTCTACAACGGCCTTAACACCTTCTATATTTTTAATAATAACTTCTGAATCTTTTGGAATAATATTGTCAGAAATTGTTTTGGCTGACCAAGTTTCTCCATTGACTTTAATTTGACCATATCCTAATGTTGGATTAATATCTTGAGTAACAATAGCCTTTTTACCAATAACAGAGTAAGCATTTGTTGCAATAGTATCATCAGTTTTATTTAATTTCTTTACTAGAGGTTTTGTTAAAAAGATTAAACCTATTGAAGAAATAACAAATACAGTTGTTTGAATGATTAAATTACTTGTAAAAAAGCTTACAAGCATAGCAAATAACGCACCTATAGCTAACCAAAATACTAAAAAACCTACTGTTATCATTTCAAGAACAAGAAATAGTCCTGATATAATTAACCAAACATACCACATAAACGTACCTCCAATCAACAATATAATTATACTATAGAATAAAAAAAAAATAAATAGAAAATAGAAAAGTTGTGTCTTTAAATGAAAAATTTATGTTTCAAAACTTGTAAACAATATGATTCTAAAAACATTTTATAATCAGACTTAAAATAAAAATGTTGAAAATAGGCTAAAAATGTGATTTAATAATAAATATAAATAGATAGTGTAAAGTAATCTATGAAAGATGTAGGGGCGATTTTAATCGCCCACAATAGAAGGAAAAAAATTATGAATAAAGAATTAGAAAAATTTAAACTGTTTAAAAGAAATTACCAATATCAAATGCCAGAAATCGAAGAAATAGAAGGTGAAGAATATTGTTTAGGAAAACCACTAAAAGACGAAGAAGGAAGAACTATTGGAGATTGTGATAAATGGATAAATGTAGGCTATAAACACAAGGGTTCATATGCAAAGGTATTATCAAATCTTTTTCCATATGAATTTGAATTTAGAGAAAAAAAACTAAAAAGTATAGAATCTTTTTTTCAAGGCATAAAGTTTAAGAACAAGGAAATGCAAAACTTAGTATTTAATTATAGCGCATTACCATCTAATAATATAAAAGCTTGCAGTGAATATGATTGGAAAAAAGCTGGAATAATCTACTGGCAAGAAGAACCAATTGATAGATATAGCCAAAAATATGATGACATTGTAGATGAATTATATATATCTGCAATACAAAATCCTTTATATAGAAATATTTTGAAAGAAACTAATAGACAAATATTGCACACAATAGGAGAAAAAGAAAAAAGCGAAACGGTATTTACTAGATATGAATTTGAAAAAGAACTAAATTGCTTAAAAGATTTTTTAAAAGGAGAACAATAAAACATGAAATCAAAGAAGAGAGTGGTGTCAATAATTACATTGCGGTTGTAAGGTAAATCAGTACGAAACAAACGCAATGGCACAAAAATTTATAGAAAATGGATATGATGTAGTAGAAACAGAAGAAATGGCAGATGTATATATAATTAATACTTGTACTGTAACAAACATGGCGGATAGAAAATCTAGACAAATGCTAAGAAGAGTTAAACAGATAAATCCAAACAGTATTGTAGTTGCAACAGGATGTTATGCACAGGTTGCAAAAGATGAATTACAAAAAATAGAAAATATAGATTTAGTATTAGGAATAAATGAAAAAAATGACATAGTGGACTATGTTAATAAATTTTTGAGCAATAAAACAAAGGAAATGGAAATATCAGATGTATTGCATCAAGTTGAATTTTTAGATTTTGGAACAGTAACACATACCGAAAAAACAAGAATGGTTATAAAAATACAAGATGGATGTGATAAATTTTGCTCATACTGTATTATCCCATATGCAAGAGGAAGAGTAAGAAGTAGAATGCCAGAAAACATAGTAGAAGAAATTTCGCATGTTGCAAAAGAAGGGATAAAAGAGGTAATAATAACAGGAATACATATAGCATCATATGGAAAAGATTTTAAAAATAATTATAAATTAATAGATTTATTAGAGGAAGTAAACAAAATTGACGGCATAAAAAGAATAAGATTAGGTTCATTAGAGCCAACGCTTATAACAGAAGAATTTGTCAACAGATTATCAAAATTAGATAAAGTATGTGATCACTTTCATTTATCATTGCAAAGTGGGTGTAACCAAACATTAGAGAGGATGAATAGAAAATATAGTGTAGAAGAATTTGAAAAAGAAGTAGAACTATTAAGAAAATATTATCCTAATGTAGCATTAACAACTGATATTATAGTAGGATTTCCAGATGAAACAGAAGAAGAATTTACACAAACTTATGAATATCTAAATAAAATAGACTTTTATAAAATGCATATATTTAAATATTCACCTCGAAAAGGAACAAAAGCAGCTATAATGAAAAATCAAATTCCAGGTAATATAAAAGAAGAGAGAAGTAGAAAATTAATAGAGCTATCGGACAAAAAACAAAAAGAACACAATGAAAAATATATAGGAAAAAATCTAGAAGTTTTGTTTGAAGAAAAAGAAGGAGAGTATTACAAAGGGCATACAACAAATTATATTGTAGTAAAGAAAAAAACAGATGAACAGCTAGAAAATGTTATAAAATCAGTACATATAATAGATGAAAACAACTTGGAACTAATAGGAGAATAAAATTCGGGTCATTTTAGACCCGAATTTTGTAAAAAACTGTCGATGAAAAATTCTTTACAAACAAGGTAAAATGCTATATATTATATACAATAAAAATTGCAATTTTTAATTTAAAAATTTATTTCAAAAAAAATCAAATAGTTTAAATCTCAAAAAATTCCCAAGAAGAATAAAATAATTTTATAAACAAGGAGGTGCAAAATGTGTAATGGTATACACTAAAAGAGGTATTTTTGTGCTTTCATTAGTGTTAACAGTTATTATATATTTGTCTATTAATCTATTAATTTATAATCTTAAACAACAATTTAAAAACATAAACAAGTCTAATCAGGTTATATCTATAAAAATTCCCGCCAATAGTCAAGAAAAAATAAAAAAGATGGTTGCTCAAACATTAAAAAAAGAACAGGAGATACCAAAAATTGAACCTACAATTCAAGACGACAAAGTTAATGAATGGAGAATAAAAATTCCGGCAATTAATGTTGATGCGGAAATATGCGAAGGAGTAACAAATAATGTAATTGCAAAACATGTGGGGCATTTTTGCGAAAGTAGCAAATGGAATGGAAATGTTGCACTAGCAGCACATAATAGAGGATATAATTGTAATTTTTTTCAGAATATTAAAAAATTGAGTAAAGGAGATATAGTTATCTACTCAACACAAAATGGAATAAGAAGGTATAAAGTAGAAATTAATAAGATTATAGATGAGACAGATTGGAGCTATGTTCATAATACAGAAGATAATAGAATTACATTAATTACATGTGAAGAAAATAAAAAAGAATATAGAAGATGCATACAAGCAATAGAAATATGAAAGGAAGAAAAATAGATGAAAAAATTTATAATAAAATTAATAAAGAAAACATTTATAATACTAATGATAAGTGCAATGCTATTTACAGCACAAATATTATCAAATGTCTCTAAAGCAACAGTAATAGAGCAAAAATCCACTGTAAAACTTTATTCAAAGGGAGAACTCATATGCCTTGTATATAATGGAATAAAAATTGGAACTCAGTTTGTGGTATATGAGAAGGATGGAAAAGAATATCCAGCATATTGCGTAAATAGAGAAAAGGATGGTGTAACAGAAGACTATTCATATGATGTAATTGCAGAAAATATATATTCAAATAATTTAGTATGGAATGCGGTAATAAATGGTTATCCATTTAAAACACCACAAGAATTAGGATGCAATACAGAGATAGAAGCATTTACCGCAACTAAATTAGCAATTTATGATATGCTATATGATTATGACATGAGCAAATTTAATATTTGTGCGAATAACGGACAAATAGTATTAAATGCTATGAGGCAAATAAGAGAAAAAGCAAGAAATTCAAATGAGAGCAAAAAGATAGCTACAATAAAAATAATTGCTGAAACAGAAAATTGGCAAATTGATAATTTAGACAAAAATTGTATAAGCAAAACATATAGAGTAGATGCCTCAGCAGCTAACGAAGAGTATACTATAAGTATAGCGAATAACAATATCGCGAAAGTGGTAGATGAAAGTAATGTAGAAAAAACAACTTTCAAAAGTAAAGAAAAGTTTAAAATAATGTTACCAATAAAGCAATTAGAAGAGGCCGGAGAAATTATAATAAATGCTAAATCAAATGTAAAAACATATCCTATATTATATGGAAAGTCAACAGTAGAAAATAAACAGAATTATGTTTTAACTGTTGGAGAATTTGAAACAAGTACTACCACTTTAAAAGAAAGGTATATGGAAAATACAACTAAAATAAAAGTAATAAAAAAGGACGGAGATACTAAAAACTCACTTTCAGGTTCAAAGTTTAAATTATTAGATGAAAACGAAAAAATAATATATACAGAACTTATAACTGATGAAAAAGGAATAATAGAAATAAAAAATCTTGTACCAGGAAAATATCATCTAAAAGAAGTGCAAGCTCCTTCTGGATATTTACCATACGAAAAGGAAATAGATATTTCTTTGAAATTAAATGAAACAGTAGAAATAACAGTAGAGAATTTTAAGGAACCAGAGGATGAAGAAAAAGAAGTGCCAGAAGAGACTTCTAAATTAGAGGTTGGGGAAAGAAAGGAAATAAAAAAACTGCCAAGAACAGGCTTCTAATTTGTAAGGAAACACCCAAATTTTCATTGACAATACAGCTATAAAGCATATATAATATTGTTGAAAATAACAAAAAGAAAGAAGGAAACATTTAATGTTTAGTCAAATAGCTGTATTGGTTGTTTTAATATTATTAAATGCCTATTTTGCGGCAAGCGAAATAGCATTTATATCACTAAACGATGCAAAAATAGAAAAGCAGGCAAAAGAGGGAAACAAAAAAGCAAAACAAATATATAAAATGTTGAAAAATCCAAGCAAGTTTTTAGCCACCATCCAAATAGGCATTACTTTAGCTGGATTTTTATCAAGTGCGTTTGCATCAGATGCATTTGCTGACAAATTAGCACCAATGTTAAATAATTTACTACCAATGCTTGGAACGGATACTTGGAGAACAATATCTATTATATTAATTACAATATTATTATCATTTTTTACATTAGTCTTTGGCGAACTAGTACCCAAAAGGCTAGCAATGAAATATTACGAAAAAGTATCATTTGGAACTATTGGAGTAATTAGAGGTATATCTTTTATAACAGCACCATTTGTAAAATTACTTACATTTTCGACTAATGTAATATCTAAAATTTTTGGAGTAAAGGAAAATGAAGAAGAAATTGTAACAGAAGAAGAAATAAAAATGATGATAGATGAAGGAGAAGAAAAAGGAACAATAGATCAAGAAGAAAAAGAACTGCTAAATAATGTTTTTGAATTTAATGATACAACAGCTTCCGAAATAATGACGCCAAGAATAGATATATTCGCGTTGAAGATATCACAAGATTTGTATGAAGTTTTAGATGAGTTAGACGATTATAAGTATAGTAGAATTCCAGTATATGAAGATACAATTGATAATATAAAGGGAATTATATTAATTAAAGACATATTAAAAGATTTAAGAGATAAGAAGAAAATAAATATAAAAAAATTAATAAAAGAAGTTCATTTTGTACCAGAATCAGTTCCAATAGACAAATTGTTTAGACAGTTGCAAAGAAACAAGATGCAAATGGCAATAGTTATAGATGAATATGGTGGAACAGCAGGATTAGTTACAATGGAAGATATACTTGAGGAGCTTGTGGGAAATATATTTGACGAACATGACGAAGAAGAATTGGAATATGAACTTATAGACGAAAATACCTACATGGTAAATGGCAACATATCTATAGGAGATTTAGAAAAAATAATAGGAATAGAAATATCAGATGGAGATTACGAGACTTTATCTGGATATTTATTAGGAAAACTTGAAGAACTACCACCAGAAGGAGAAGAAACAATAATAGAAGATGGAAAACTAACATACAAAATAGAGGAATATGAAGATAAAAGAATAAAACGTGTTAAAATATGCAAAAATAAATAAAAAATGTATGGGTGATTTTAATCACCCACGCTTCGAAAAAATTACTAAAAAAAGTGGATGGGGGAAAAACAGATGAAGAAAAGTAAAATAATTATAATAACAATAATAACAATTTTAGTATTTGTCGCTATTGCTATGTATTTATGGAAAAGAAACGAAAATTCTTATAAGATAGAAAGAGTAACAAATATTAAATATAATTTGATTTTAGAGAATAAAAAATATGGAGTAATAGATGAAATAGGAAATATAATAGTAAAACCCCAATATGATATAATTCAAATACCTAACCCTTCAAAGCCAGTCTTTATATGCATGCATGACTATAATGTTAATTTACAGCAATATGAAATAGATGTATTTAATGAGAATGGTCAGAAAATATTAACAGAATATGAAAGTGTACAGGCATTACCAACAGAATCAACTTGGGACGGTATACCATTTGAAAAAAGCGTATTAAAATACAAAAAAAATAACAAATATGGTTTAATCTCATTAGAAAATAAGATAATTACAAAACCTATATATGACAGTATAAAAGCAATAAACTATAAAGAAGGTATGTTATTAGTAGAAGAAAACGCAAAATATGGAGCAATAAATATTAAAGGGAAAGTTATAATAAAGCCAGAATATGATCAAATTACAGTAGATAATTATTATAATTCGGAAACAATGTACAAAGCATCTGGATTTATAGTAAAAAAGAAAGTAGAAGATAGCTATAAATATGGATATATTAATTCTAATGGAAAAGTTTTACTAGATACTCAGTACACAGAAATAAGCAGAATTAACGAAATAATAGATGATAAAAATATATTTTTATTAGTATTTAAAAATGGACAGGCAGGTATTGTAAAAAATAATAAAACAATATTGAACTATGAATATGAAGATATAAGTTACAATGCATATAATAATATGTTTGTGATACAAAGAAATGCAAAAAGCGGAATAGCAGATATAAAAGGAAAAATAATAATACAACCAGAATATGATAGCATAATGTTTGGAGGAATATATATAAATGCTGTAAAAAATAATGAAATAACTATATTAGATTTGCAAGGAAATAAAATAGAAAACAATAATATATATGCTAAATTACCAACAAGTAACAATAATTACTATATAACAATAGACAAAGACGAAATATATAGAGTAGTTGATAGAGAAGATAATGTAAAAATAGATAATAATTACACATATATAGAACACATAAAGGACGAGTATTTTATAGTATATAAAGATGGAAAAAATGGAATCATTGATTTATCTGGAAAATCAATAGCAGATTTAAAATATAATAGTATATTTAAGATAGCAGGAACAGAAATAATACAGGCAAATATCAATAACACAAATAATATAACATTGTTAAATAACGAAATGAAAATAGTATGCAATATGAATAATGCAAGTATAGAAAAAGAAGATAATTATTTTAAGGTATTTTCAAATGATGATATTAAGTATTTTGATAATAATGGAAACGAAATTTCATATAAACAAATCGAACCAAACAATAAAATGTATGCAAAAAAAATAAATGGGAAGTGGGGATTTGTAAACGAAGAAAACAAGCTAATAATAAACAATGAATATGATATGGTTACAGAATTCAATAAATATGGATTTGCTGGAATAAAAAAAGGCGGAAAATGGGGAGTTGTAAATATAAAAGGCGAAATAATACAAGAACCTATTTACAGTTTTAAATGGGAAAATCCAAGCTTTATTGGCAAATATTATAAAACAAAAGAATGGGAACAAGAGTATTATACAGAAGAATTACCTGAATAGAAATTTAATACTACAGAAAGGACTATAATAAAACATGTATAAGAAAATGGAAATTAGTGATAAAACAATAGAATTAGCAAGGAAAGCGGAAGAAAACATACAAAAAGAATTCAAACAAGTTGAATCGGTATGTGAATACAACTCGTTAAAGGTATTGAAGGCATTTCAAAAAAACAATATATCAGATATGCATTTTAATGGAACAACAGGTTATGGATATGGAGATATAGGTAGAGATACTATTGAAAGGGTATTTGCAGAAGTATTAGAAGCGGAAGATAGCCTTGTTAGAACACAGTTTATATCTGGTACTCATGCATTAACAGTTGCACTATTTGCATATTTAAGACCAGGGGATATAATGCTAAGTATAAGTGGTAAACCATATGATACCTTAGATGAAGTTATAGGGCTAGTGGAAAATGATAGCTCATTAAAATCATATGGAGTGCAATATGAACAGATAGAGTTGAAAGATGACGACTTTGATTATGAAGAGATAAAAAATAGAGTGGCAAAAAATGATATTAAATTGATAGAAATACAACGCTCTAGAGGATATGCACTAAGAAGCAGTATTTCGTTAGAAAAAATGGAAAAAGTAATAAAAACAATTAGAGCAGTGAATAAAGATGTAATAATTATGGTGGACAATTGCTATGGAGAATTTGTAGATAAATACGAACCTACATCAATAGGTGCAGATGTAATAGTTGGTTCTTTAATTAAAAATTTGGGTGGTGGAATAGCGCCAAATGGAGCATATATAGCTGGAAAACGAGAACTTGTAAAGTTAGCAGCAGAAAGATTGACAGCACCTGGATTGGGAAAAGAAGTAGGACCTACATTGGGAATAAATAAATACATTTTACAGGGATTGTTTATGGCTCCTTCAGTTGTTGCAAGTAGTTTAAAAACTGCAATATTTGCTAGTAAAATGTTAGAAGAATTAGGATATAAACCTAGTCCAAAATATAATGAAAAGAGGACAGATATTGTTCAAACAATAGAGTTTGGCAATGCAGATAAATTGATTAAATATTGTCAAGGTATCCAAATGGGGTCACCTATAGATAGCAATAGTATACCAGAACCATGGGATATGCCAGGATATACAGATAAGGTAATAATGGCAGCAGGAGCATTTACACAAGGATCATCAATTGAGCTATCTTGTGATGCACCAATAAGAGAACCATATGTTGCATTTATGCAAGGAGGACTTACATACGAATATGGAAAAATAGGTGTAATGAAAGCAGTTGAAAATATAATATAGGAGAATAAAGTGAAAGTTGTAATAATAGGTGGAGGACCAGCTGGTATGCTATCAGCAATATCAGCTGGTACTAATAAAAATGATGTAACAATATTAGAAAAAATGAATATGCTAGGAAGAAAGTTGTTAATTACAGGAAAAGGAAGATGCAATATAACAAGCAGTATTTCAATTGATGAATTTATAAAAAATGTTCCGGGAAACGGAAAATTTTTATATAGTTGTCTAAACAATTTTACAAATGAAGATATATTAAATATATTAAAAGAAGAAGGCTTGCAAACAAAAGTTGAAAGAGGGAATAGGGTATTTCCAATTACTGATAAATCTCAAGATGTTTTGCAAGCTTTATTAAATCGTTTAAAAAAATTAAAAGTTAAAATAGAAGTAGGCGCCAATGTTAAGGAAATTTTAACTGAACAGGATATTGTTAGTGGTGTAAAATATATACAAGGTGGAAAAGAAAAAATTCTTAAAGCAGATAAAGTAATATTAGCAACTGGAGGGAAAAGCTACTCTGCCACAGGTTCTACAGGAGATGGATATGAATTGGCTAAAAAGGTGGGACATACCGTAACGGAAATAAAACCATCTTTAGTGCCTATTTCTACTAAAGGAAAAGACTTAGAAATCTGTAGAAGAATGCAAGGATTGAGTTTAAAAAATGTAGCTATTAAAATTAAAGATGCTAAAAATAACAAGATAATATATGAAGATTTTGGAGAAATGATTTTCACTCATTTTGGAGTCTCTGGACCTGTAATTTTAAGCGGGTCGGCGCATTTGTTAAGATATAAAAAAGAAGATATAAGACAAGGTAATATAAAATTAATTATTGACTTAAAACCAGCATTAGATGTACAGAAATTAGATGATAGAATTTTAAGAGACTTTTCATTAGAAAAAAATAAAATCTTTAAAAATAGCTTAGATAACTTGTTACCCCAAAAGATGATAAGTACAGTAATAGAACTGTCTGGAATAGATCAAAATAAAAAGGTAAATGAAATAACAAGAGAAGAAAGAGTAAGGTTAGTTCAATTACTTAAAAATTTTGAAATAACATTACATGACTTTAGACCAATTGAAGAGGCAATTATAACAGCAGGTGGAATTAGTATAAAGGAAATAAATCCTAAAACAATGGAGTCTAAACTAATAAAAGGTTTGTATTTTGCTGGGGAAATTATTGATGTGGATGCATATACAGGAGGATTTAATTTACAAATAGCATATTCTACAGGCTATACAGCAGGAGGTGCCACGAATGTTTAAAACAGTTGAGTCAAATGAAGAAGCTGATATAACAGAGAAAAAATCTAAATTTATAGCAAATATTTTTTATATTACTTCAGAAGAAGAAGCAGAGGAAAAAATAAGACAAATAAAAAGAAAGCATAATACAGCAAGACATCATTGTTATGCATATAGAATAATAAGGAAAAATGAAATAATAAATAAATCAAGTGATGATGGTGAACCTAGTGGAACTGCAGGAATGCCAATGCTTAATATATTAGAAAAAAATAATTTTATTAATATTTTAGTTGTAGTTACAAGATACTTTGGTGGAATTCTCTTGGGGACAGGAGGATTAGTTAAAGCTTATTCTGAAGCGACTCAAAAAGTTATAGAAAAATCTGAAATTGTAATAGAAGAAGAGGGAATAGAATTAGAAATTGAATTAAATTACAAAGATTTAGAAAATTTTAAATATTATTGTAATAAAAATAATATTAATATAATAGATGTAAAATATAGTGACCTTGCGACATGCTTAATAGAGGCGAATTTTGTCGAAAAAGAAAATATAACATCGAATACCAATTTGAGCATACAAAAATACAAAATAATACGAAAAAAATATATAAGAAAAAACGTTGAAAAATAAACACTTGAAAAGAAAGCTGGAAAAAAATACCAAAAAGGCTATTGCAAATTTTTTCCAAACATAATATAATTCGAACTGTAAAAAAATTACAAAAATTTTTATTAGGGGGAAATGAATGTGAGCGATAATATTAAGATATTAATAGCAGATGACAATTACGATTTTGCAATGACATTGATGGGATACTTGGAAAGAGAAGAAGGAATGGAAATAGTTGGACGTGCCAAAGATGGAAGTGAGGCTTACCAAATGATAATGGAAAAATGTCCAGACGTAGTTTTATTAGACATGATAATGCCACATGTTGATGGATTAGGAGTTTTAGAAAGAGTAAACGACTCAAAATTGGAGAAAAGACCATTATTTATAATGTTGTCAGCAGTGGGACAAGACAAAATTACGCAAAAAGCAATAAGCTTAGGTGCGCAATATTACATAGTAAAGCCATTTGAAATAAAACTATTAATAAAAAGAATAAAAGAGCTTAAATTTTATCAACCTGCACCAATAAAAGGAAATTATATGACAAGGGAATTAAAAACACAGTATATAGATATTGCGCCAGAAGACAAGAAAAATGAAGAGAATTTGGAAGCTCTTGTAACAAATGTAATACATGAAGTTGGCGTTCCAGCACACATAAAGGGTTACCAATATTTAAGAGAAGCAATAATGATGGTTATAGGAGACATAGATGTAATTAATCAAATAACAAAACAATTATATCCAGATATAGCAAGAAAATACAAAACAACACCATCAAGAGTAGAAAGAGCAATAAGACATGCTATAGAAGTTGCATGGGGAAGAGGACAACAAGATACAGTAGAAAACATATTTGGATATACGGTATCAGCAGCAAAAGGAAAACCTACAAATAGCGAATTTATAGCAATGATAGCTGATAAACTAAGACTGGAATTGAAGACAGCATAAAACCACATAACTGTTACTAGTCAAAACTAAAAAATGTTAGAATGTATTGACAATTTTAATTGACCATTCTACAAAGGTTAAATTAAATGTTACTAGTCTTAAAATTAAAAAAATGTTAAAATAAACGGGTGATTTTAATCGCCCGTTTAACTAAATTATTTAATCCTCTAAAAACACTAGATAATATTAAACTAATGTGATATAATATATATTAATAGGTGCAAAAGATAGGAGAGGATAATATGCGAAGTAAATATGGTAAAGTATTAACAATATTATTAATTGTTTTAATTATTGCAATAATAGGAATATTAATTTTTTTAGGAGCAAAATACTATAAGGATTATGAGAAAGCAAAAGAAACCCAAGGTGTAATACACCAATTTGATGATCATCTTGACAATGATACTAATCAAAACAACACACCAAGCGGCGGCGAAGATATTACACCAGATATAGACCTAAATGAATTAATAGCTTCAAACAATAACAATGGGAATAGTGGAGATAGCTCAAAAGTAACTTATAGAGGCTATGAAGTAATGGGAAAAATTAAAATTCCAACTACAGGTTTAGAAACTATAATTTTAGAAAAAGTAACGCCAAGTTCTATAGAGTCATCAGTAGCAATTCTTTATGGACCAGGACTTAATAAGGTTGGAAATACAGTAATAGTAGGACATAATTATAGAAATGGTCAAATGTTTTCAAACAATAAAAACTTATCTATAGGAGATAAGATATATATAACAGACAAGACCGGAACAGAAGTTGCATATACAATAACAAAAAAATATCAAACGTCAGCTCAAGATTTTAATTATGCAACAAGAGATGTACAGGGAAGAAGAGAAATATCACTTTCAACATGTACAGACGACTCAAGTGGAAGGTTAATAATATGGGCTGCAGCAGACTAAAAAAATGAACAAAAAATGTATGGGCGATTTTAATCGCCCACCATTCATGTAAAAATATAAATAAAAACAATGAGAAATGTATGGGTGATTTTAATCGCCCGCAAATTTGAATAAAAAATGAAAAAAAATTAAAAAAACTATTGACATATTAAAATAAATACTTTATACTTATACTTGCGTTGAACAAATGCGCCCTTAGCTCAGTTGGTCAGAGCAACCGGCTCATAACCGGTGGGTCCAAGGTTCGAATCCTTGAGGGCGCACCATTTTTGTATTTTAATATAAAAATGTAAATAAAAGGGTAGGTGGCCGAGTGGCTAAAGGCGGCAGACTGTAAATCTGTTCTCGAAAGGGTACGATGGTTCGAATCCATCCCTGCCCACCAATGACGTATCTGTTCGAACTAATAAAACAGATAGATACAAAAATCAATCAGAAAATCAAATCTGGTTGATTTTTTGTTGTCTAAAACAATATTAAAATCATCCAAACGAAAGGATGGTGTGAAAAAATGAAAATAATTAAGCAAGAATTACAATTTGAAGAAAGTTTAAAATAAAGGTTAGAATTTATATGTGAGTTTTCAAAAGTTACTCCTACATTTATCAATGGTAGCATTAGAAAAATTGAAAAGACTAATATTTCATACATTGAACCTTATAGAGTAATTATCAAAAACGTTACTTTTTTGGTATTTAATTACTCTAATGATGTTTATGTATCTAACTTATCTAAAAAAATAAAATTATCTGAATTAGAAGAATATCTGCAAAACATATAAATATAGGCAAAAAATTCAATAAAAATGAAAAAAACTTATGCCTATTCTACAATACTCAAATTGGCAAAATTTTGAAAAAATAATTGATAAAGCTAAAATATCGTATCAAAATAGTGATATTAGTGTATTAGACCATTTTACTGACGTCAATAAAATGGTACAAATCGGTTCAGGAGCTTATAGAGAACAAATTGATTATAAATTAACTCGTTATGCTTGTTATTTAATAGCTCAAAATGGAGATAGTAGAAAAAAAGTAATTGCTCTAGCACAAACATATTTTGCAGTTCAAACCAGAAAGCAAGAAATCACCGAAAAAGAATATAGTTCATTAACAGAAGATGAAAAAAGATTTTATCAAAGAAATTTAACAAAAAAAGGAAACTATTCACTTAATCAAACTGCAAAAAATGCTGGAGTAAAAAACTTTGATAAATTTCATAACTATGGATATAAAGGCCTATATAATGGAGAAACTGCTGATGACATTGCAAAAAGAAAAGGGTTAAGATACAGAGAGGATATTCTAGACAATATGGGGAGTGATGAACTAATAGCAAATTTATTTAGAATATGAAATTTCATATTTTCTTATATACCGGTGTTGCAAATAAAAGGTGGTTGTAGTATTATTTATATGAACATAGAGGAAATATGGGGGAAAAAATAATATGGCACATATTAGAGATATAGATATAAGTAAATTGAATATTGATGAATCATTAAAATCATATATAGCAGAAGCATTAATAGAATTAGATGATTTGTTTGATGAAAAAGGATGGGATAAATTTCTTTCTTCAAGACAAATTGAAGGACTTTATGATTATACTATTAGTGAATTTGCAGAAAGAGATATCGACAAAAACGAAGGTGGTACCGTTTCATATGATGAAAAAACAGTAAAAGTAAATGATATAAAGAATATAGAAACATTAAAACATGAATTGTTACATGCAATAAAAGGGGAAAAAGAGATTTCAGGAGTAAAAACACAAGGAGTAAAGCAACTTTATAAAGGTGGATTAGAAGCAAGAGGTAGATCAACAGAAGAGTATTTAAATGAAATGATGGTTGGAGAAAATGGAGATGTAGCATATAGAGATGGTACAGCAGTTGCAAGAATGATGTACGCAGTTATGGGTGATGATATTGTTGAAGCGAGTTTAAATGGAGATAGAGACCAATTTGAAGATTTATTCTATGATAAAACAGGAAGTGATGATTTTTTAAAAATATTTGAAGATAGACTAGAATTAATAAATACAATGAATGTCCCAGAAAATGAAGTATATATGTTATCGCCAGTTGTATCTTTAATTGAATTACACGAAATAACTAGAGCACAAGAATTAGGCAATCCGAATTTAACAAGAGATGATGCCTTAAGAATGCTTGCAAAAGATGAAGAAATAAGAGATGCGATAAAAAGTTTAGGATTTGAGAACTTAGCAAGTATATGTATGGATATCTTTGATAAAAGAATGTCGGATTTATATAAAAGTGATGCAATATATGAACTTGATGTTTCAGTAAGTAATGAATTTGAAAAAAGTATGAAATTGATTGATAAAAGAAATTTATCATATGTAGATAATGAATATATAGATGGTGCATTAAATGGTGGTGATACATTAAGAAGAACTTATGAAGATAAAATAAGAAAATCAATTGAAAATGGAGATTTTACAAATGATGAAGATGGATTAAGAAAGTATGTAGAAACAATACAACACTATCAAAAAAATATTGCAATTCCAGTAGAAGATAATAGACAAAAACAAGAACTACAAGAAATAGGATTACCAACATATGATATGAATCCAGATTTGTCAGAACAAACAGCATTTACAAATGACCAATTTATAGATTTCAACAAAATGATTTCTATGCAAATATTAGGTAGAGTTGATGAAGATTTTATTAATTTTCTAGGAAGTCCAAATATAATTTCAGAAACAGATATTTCAAAAGAAAATAGAGAAAAATATATAGAGCATTTTTCAGAAGGAATTATTGAACAAGAAGAACAGCAACAATCTATCGATGAAAATATGACAGTAGAACAATTATTTAATCAATATGGCTTAGAAAATGTAAAAATGGATGATTTGAAAAAGGCTTTAGAAGATATTAGGCAAAGGCAAAATCCAGTTCAAGAAAGAGTTAATCCATTAGCAAATGAAAAAAATAGTGAAGGAAGATAATTATGGTAGAAAATATAGCAAAATCTTATTCAGAAGTTGATGTTATATTATCAAAATTAGATAGAAGATATTATAACAAAATTTCAAAAGGATTTTTGAATTATATAAATATTAATGAAGACAAAGAATATAAAACATATTTTGTAAATAATGAAAATAGTATTAATATTTCAAAATATACTCAAACATTACTAGCTTTAGTGTATAGGACATATTTTTGCGATGAAGAACAAAGAGCAGAATACGATAATATTTTGAATAATAATCAAATTAGATTTGATGAAGAACAAAGAGAAAAATATGATGTGGAGCATATATTTCAACAAAGAAGAACAAGTAGTAATATTTCTGAAGAACCAGTACAAGAAAATTTGCAAATGATAGTTGTAAAAAAAGAAAATATTTTTATTAGATTTTTTAAATTTTTATTTAAAAGAAAAAATTAAAAATAGTTATTGCAAATTCTAAAATGTTATGTCAAATTATTGATAATAAATTGATTGATATTTGTATCAATAGTTAGAGGTGTGAAAAAAGTTGTAGATATCTACGTTGTTCGCACCACTATGAAAATCGTAGAAATACTGAGAAATCAGCAAGTCTACGATTTTTATAATGCAATCAGATATTATGGCTCAATGTAATATAAATTTAATATTTCTATATGTTTTGTATTGTTGCATCTTTTTTGTTCTTGTAGTATTATAATTGCAAATGAAGTTAAATATAATACTATATTGTAAAAGAAGACAAGAAATAATAATAGAAAATATAGATTTGAGCACGGATAAAATGGAAATGGTTTTAGCAAAACAGCTAAAATCTGGAATTTCTTTTAATCTTATAAAGCAATCAATAAAAAATCAGGGAGAGGAGGATGGAAAATGTTATCACAAGCTAAAGTGTTATATCAAGTTAAATTAATATTAGATTACTTACCAGAGGAAGAATATAAACTCATACCACAAGAGATGATTGATTATATAGAAGATAATTTTGAGTATGATGAAAATTTTTCAATAGATCCCGAAATTCCTCTTGAAAAACAAAAAATTGATGATAAAGCATTTGAAATGCTGGACAAAATTGTAAGATCTGCTGAAATTACTAAAAAAGAGAATAAATCAATAAAAAATGCTGAAATAGATTCATATTTAAAAGAAATTAGAGAATCTAATCAAAATTATAATGCGAGAATAGAGAATATTAGACTTAAAAATTTAGTTGAGATACTAAAAAAAGAAAATAGTAAGATTTCAAAAGCAAAGAATTTACTTTCCGAATACAAATATGCTATGAAGGAAAAAGACAATGAAATAGAGGAATTGAGAAGAAATAACCAGAATTTATATAATTGTATTCAAGGTTTACCCAAAATTATAAAAAAATTGTTTATAAAAAATATTGATATAAAATTATTAAAATAATTAGAAGGAGGATTAAAAATGGAAAACAGATTATGGGTTACACCAAAAAATGATTTGGAAGCAAAAACTATAGTTGAGATGCTTCAAAGAGAAGGAGAGGATGTTTTGATTACTGGACAAGCTTGGGGGGCATCTTGGGAAAAATTAGAAGAGGAATTAAAAACAAAAATTGAAGAAGCAAAAAGAGAGCAAAAGGCAGTATATGGAGTTGAATTACAAGGAGATTCCAATGGAGTAATAAACGTAGATCATCATACATATGGAGAAGATGATAGAAGCAATTCAAAATCATCACTAGAACAGGTAGCAGAAATTTTAAGAGTTGAATTAACATTGGATGAACAATTTGTTTCTGCAAATGATAAAGGCTATATTCCTGCTATGGAAAAATTAGGGGCTGAACTTAGATTAAGTGCAGAAGATTTACAAGAAATTATATCAAACATAAGAATGAGAGATAGAGAAATGCAAGGAGTAACTCCAGAACAAGAAGCACAAGCTCAAGAGGCAGTAGAAAAACTAGGAGAGATTAAAGAAAAAAGAAATTATATTCAATTAGATTTGCCACATTCAAAAACATCAACAGTTACAGACAGATTATATGGAAAATATGATAATTTATTGATAACAAGTCAAGATGGAGAAACAAACTTTTATGGAACAACTGAAATAATTAAAATGCTAAACGAAATGTTTGGAGGATGGTTAGGAGGACAACTTGACCAAGGAAGTGGTTACTGGGGAGGCTATGCTGATCAAAATGCAATAAAAGCAGCGGTTCAAGAAGCATTGCAAAAAACAATTGATTCTACAGATAATAGGGAAGAATTATAATTAATAAATGTTACTAGTCAAATTTAAAATTAAAAGATATTGAAATGAAGGGGAGATTTTAATCGTTCATTCATTTCAATAATTTTTAATTTTAGCAAACAAATATAAAAAAATGGTAAAAGTATTGACTTAATTATTATGTTATTATATAATAATTAAGCATGTATTTGGCGATGAAGTAGAATGTGGCTACAACTTATAAATATTATAAGGCTGGAGGGAACTTCTACGGAGTATGTCGTGGCTAAGACCAAGGCGGTAAGTTTTATAATCAAGCACTTATCCCAAGATTATCATGCGACTTGGGTTTATATATTGGTAACACAAGATACACCAGGGTGCGTTTATAACTTCCGACCAAGAAAGAGGAGGGAAATATATATATGGCAACACAAAAAGGAAATGCAGTAACAAGCGAAAAAATTAGAATAAGATTAAAGGCTTATGATCACGTTATTTTAGAACAGTCTGCTGAAAGAATAGTAGATACTGCTAAAAAAACAGGAGCAAAAGTATCTGGTCCTATTCCATTACCAACACAAAAGGAGATTATAACAATTTTACGTTCTCCACACAAACACAAAGATTCTAGAGAACAATTCGAAATGAGAACACATAAAAGAGTTATAGACATTCTTTATCCAACACAAAAAACAGTTGACAGTCTAATGAAAATAGATTTGCCAGCAGGTGTAGATATAGAAATAAAATTATAAAATTAACTATGCTGAAGTTTTAATTCCTAAACATTCAGCCAATGGGAGGAGAAAAGAAAATGAAAAAAGGATTAATAGGAAAAAAAATAGGAATGACACAAATTTTTAATGAAGAAGGAAAAGTAATTCCAGTTACAGTTATAGAAGCTGGACCTTGTGTTGTTTCTCAAGTAAAAACAGAAGAGACAGACGGATACAATAGTATTCAATTAGGATTTGGAGCTATAAAGGAATCAAAAGTAAATAAACCAGAAAGAGGACATTTTACAAAAGCTAATATAGCACCAGCAAGATATTTGAGAGAATTCAGGGTAGATTCAATTGAAGACGTTAAGGTCGGAGATGAATTGAAGGCCGATATATTTATGGCTGGTGATAAAATAGATATACAAGGAACTTCTAAAGGTAAAGGCTTCCAAGGTGTTATCAAGCGTCATGGACAACACAGAGGACCAATGGGACATGGATCTATGTATCATAGAAGACCTGGTTCAATGGGATCTACATCAACACCAGGTAGAGTTTTTAAAGGTAAAAAATTACCAGGACATATGGGAGCAGAAACAGTTACAATACAAAACTTAGAAGTTATAAAAGTAGACCTAGATAAAAATATAATATTAGTAAAAGGTAGTGTACCTGGAGCTAAAGGTTCAATACTAAAAATAAAATCAAGCGTAAAAGCAAAATAAACAAGGAGGGGAAATAAATGCCTAAAATAGATGTATACAATATAGAAGGTAAAAAAGTTAACGATGTAGAACTTAAAGAAGACATTTTTGGAATTATACCTAACGAAGAATTAGTTCATAGTGTTATTGTAAATTACTTGGCAAATCAAAGACAAGGTACACAAAGCACAAAAACAAGAGCAGAGGTAAGAGGTGGAGGTAAAAAACCTTGGAGACAAAAAGGAACAGGTAGAGCAAGACAAGGAAGTATAAGAGCACCACATTGGGTTGGTGGAGGAATTGCATTAGGACCAAAACCACGTTCATATAGCTACAAATTAAACAAAAAAGAAAGAAGATTAGCTATAAAATCTTGTTTAAGTTCAAAAGTAATAGAAAATGAATTAACAGTTGTTGATAAATTTGAATTTAATGAAATCAAAACTAAAGAAGTTGCAAAAATGTTGAACAACTTAAAATTAGAAGGAAAAACATTAATTTTATTACCAGAAAAAAATGAAATTATACAAAAATCAGCAAGAAATATAAAAGGTGTAAAAACACTATCAGTTAATACAATTAATGCATATGACTTAGTAAATTATAAAAATCTTGTTGTTACATTAGATACTGTTAAAAGATTAGAGGAGGTGTATGCATAATGAAACCAGAAGATATTATAATAGCACCAGTAATAACAGAAAAAAGTAATGACGAATTACAAGCAGGGAAATATACTTTTGAAGTAAATAAAAAAGCTACTAAAATTGATGTAAAATATGCAGTAGAAAAATTATTTGAAGTAAAAGTAATAGATGTAAATACAATGATGGTTAAAGGAAAAGAAAAAAGAGTAGGTAGAAGCGTTGGAAAAACATCAGATTGGAAAAAAGCAATTGTAACAATTGATACAAACCCAACAGAAAAAACATATCTACAAAAAGGTGGAAAGCAAGTTAAGATTTCTAAAAAATATAAAGATTCAATAGAACACTTTATGGGAGCATAGAAAACTTAAATACTATCTGGAAAATACCAGGAAAATAAATAATATCTGATACGGAACAGGAAAAATCCGTAAAATTAAAGGAGGAAAATAAAATGGGAATGAAACACTTCAAAGCATATACTCCATCAAGAAGAAACATGACAGTTTCTACTTTTGAAGAGATTACTAAGAAAACACCAGAAAAATCTTTACTTGCAACAAAAAAGAAAAATGCAGGTAGAAATGCTCAAGGTAAAATAACAGTAAGACATCAAGGTGGAGGAAATAGACAAAAATACAGAATAGTAGATTTTAAAAGAAGAAAAGAAAATATGACAGCAACTGTAATAGGTATAGAATATGATCCAAACAGAAGTGCAAATATAGCTTTAATTCAATATGAAGATGGAGAAAAAGCATATATACTTGCACCAGTAGGATTGAAAGACGGAGACAAAGTAATATCTGGAGAAAGAGCAGATATAAAACCAGGAAACTGTATGAGAATAGAAAATATTCCAGTTGGTACAATGATACACAACATAGAAATGAATCCAGGTCAAGGTGGAAAATTAGTTAGAGCAGCAGGACAACAAGCACAATTAATGGCAAAAGAAGGAAAATATGCTCATGTTAGATTACCATCAGGAGAAATGAGATTAATAATGGCTGTATGTAAAGCTACAATAGGAACAGTTGGAAATATAGACCATGAAAATGTTAAAATAGGAAAAGCAGGAAGAACAAGACATATGGGAATAAGACCTACAGTTAGAGGTACAGTAATGAACCCAGTAGATCACCCACATGGTGGTGGTGAAGGTAAAGCGCCAGTAGGACACGCAGGACCAATGACACCTTGGGGTAAACCAGCACTAGGATACAAAACAAGAAAGAAAAACAAAAAATCAGATAAGTTTATAGTTAAGAGAAGAAAATAAAAGTTTAACTGTAAGTCATAAATATGGCCGAACATTATAGGTTGTATAATTTATAATAAAAGGAGGAAAGAAAATGTCAAGATCAACAAAAAAAGGACCATTTGTAGAACCTAAGTTATTAAAAAGAATAGAAGCTATGAATGAGAACGGAACAAAAGAAGTTTTAAAAACTTGGTCAAGAGCTTCAACAATATTTCCACAAATGGTTGGACATACAATAGCAGTTCATGATGGAAGAAAACATGTACCTGTATATATATCAGAAGAAATGATAGGACATAAATTAGGAGAATTTGCTCCTACAAGAACATTTAAAGGTCACGCTGGAGAAAAGACTACTAAGAAAAAATAAAAAGGAGGTAAAACAATGGAAGAAGTAATGCCAAAAGCTGAAGCAACCTTAAAATATGCAAGAATATCAAGTAGAAAAGTTAAAATTGTAGCAGACTTAATAAGAGGTAAAAAAATAGACGAAGCTTTAGCAATCGTTAAATATGTACCAAAGGCTTCATCAGAAATTATAGAGAAATTATTAAAATCAGCAATTGCAAATGCTGAAAATAATCATCATATGGCACATGAAAAATTATATGTTGCCGAAATATATGCTAATCAAGGACCAACATTAAAAAGAATTAGACCAGCAGCAAAAGGATCAGCAGTAAGAATAAGAAAAAGAACAAGCCATATAACAATCGTTTTAAAAGAATTAAATTAAGAAGGAGGATGTTTACAAAATGGGACAAAAAATGGATCCAAATGGATTGAGATTAGGAATAATCAAAGACTGGAATTCTAAATGGTATGCAGACTCTAAAAACTTTGCGGACTATCTTGTAGAAGATTATAAAATTCGTAAATATATAGAGAAAAAACTACATGCAGCAGGAATTTCAAAAGTTGAAATAGAAAGAACAGCTAAGTTTGTAAAAATTAATGTTTACACAGCTAAACCAGGATTAATTATAGGAAAAGGTGGAAATTTAGCAGAAGCATTAAAAGTAGAATTAGAAAAAATGATTAACAAACAAGTTAATTTAAATATTGTAGAAGTTTCTAACATAGATTTAGATGCTAAATTAGTTGCAGAAAATATAGCAATGCAACTAGAAAAAAGAATTTCATTTAGAAGAGCAATGAAGCAATGTATGCAAAAAACTATGAAGGCGGGTGCATTAGGAATTAAAACTGCTGTATCTGGAAGATTAGGTGGAGCAGACATGGCAAGAACAGAATTCTATAAAGAAGGTACAATACCTCTACAAACACTAAGAGCAGACATAGACTATGGATTTGCAGAAGCAGATACAACATATGGAAAAATTGGTGTAAAAGTATGGATTTATAAAGGTGAAATTCTTCCAACTAAAAAGAACAACGTGGAAGGGGGAGACAAATAATGCCATTAATGCCAAAAAGAACAAAATATAGAAAACAACAAAAAGGTAGAATAAGAGGAAAAGCATCAAGAGGAAATAGAGTAACAGATGGTGAGTATGGATTACAATCATTAGAATTAGGACATATTACATCTAATCAAATAGAAGCAGCTCGTGTTGCTATGACACGTTACGTAAAAAGAGGTGGAAAAGTTTGGATAAAAATTTTCCCAGACAAACCAATAACAAAGAAACCTGCTGAAACTCGTATGGGTAAAGGTAAAGGTGCAGTAGAATATTGGGTAGCAGCTGTAAAGCCAGGAAGAGTTATGTTTGAAATGGCAGGAGTTGCAGAAGACGTAGCAAGAGAAGCTTTAAGATTAGCTGCAAACAAACTATCTGTTAAGTGTAAATTTGTAAAAAGAGAAACTGAAATAGGTGGTGATAATGATGAAGATAAATAAAATAAGAGAAATGTCTTCACCAGAATTAGAAAAAGAATTAGGAGAATTAAAATCAGAGCTATTTAAATTAAGATTTAGTTTAGCAACAAATGGCTTAGATAATCCTATGAAAATTAAAGAAGTGAGAAAAGACATTGCAAAAATAAATACTGTATTAACAGAAAGAAAATTAGCTGAAGAAAATAAATAATAATTAAAAAGTATAAGATGCAAATAAATCTTGTAGTCAGTTTTGCTGAGTGCTAGATAAAAAGGAGGTAAAATAATGGAAGAGAGAAATCTTCGTAAAGTTATGATTGGCACAGTTATTTCTAACAAGATGGACAAAACTGTAGTTGTTGCAGTTGCAATAAACCAAAAACATAAAAACTATAGTAAAGTTCAAAGAAAAACATACAAGTTAAAAGCACATGATGAAAAAAATGAATGCCAAGAAGGCGATAAAGTAAAAGTAATGGAAACAAGACCTTTATCTAAAGACAAGAGATGGAGAGTAGTTGAAATCGTAGAAAAGGCAGTTATTAAATAGAAATAATTATAAAGCTAAAATAAGAAAAAGGAGGTAGCCTTAAATGGTACAACAACAAACTATATTAAAAGTTGCCGACAACACTGGTGCTAAAGAGATTATGTGTATTAGATGTTTAGGCGGTTCATATAGAAAATATGCTGGAATTGGAGATGTTATAATTGCATCTGTAAAATCAGCAGCTCCAGGTGGAACTGTAAAAAAAGGAGATGTTGTAAAAGCAGTTGTGGTAAGAACAAAAAAACCAATTAGAAGAGCAGATGGTTCATATTTAAGATTTGACGAAAATGCAGCAGTTATTATAAAAGATGATAAAACTCCTAAAGGAACTCGTATATTTGGACCTGTTGCAAGAGAATTAAGAGAGAATGATTATATGAAAATTCTTTCACTTGCTCCAGAAGTATTATAAAAATATTTATGAACAATTTATAAGAGTTTCAAAATCTAAGTTAAAGAGGTGAAAATATAAATGAGAATAAAAAAAGGAGATACAGTTCAAGTTTTATCTGGAAATGATAAAGGTAAAAAAGGAGAAGTTCTAGAAGTTATACCAAAAACAGAAAAAATAGTTGTTAAAGGTGTAAATATTAGAAAAAAACATGTTAAAGCTAGAAAACAAGGAGAAGAAAGCGGAATATTATCAATAGAGTGTGCTATACATAGTAGCAAAGTTAACGTAGTATGTCCAAAATGCAATAAACCAACAAGAATTGGTTATGAATTAGATAAAGATGGAAAAAAAGTACGTGTATGTAAAAAATGTGGAACAAAATTAAAGTAAAATGAAGAAGGGAGGATAGACTGATGGAAATATTAAAAGAACAATATGAAAAAGAGGTTATACCAGCATTAATGAAAAAATTTAACTATAAATCTATAATGGAGGTTCCAAAATTAGAAAAAATAGTTATTAATATAGGCTTAGGAGACACAAAAGATAATCCTAAATCATTAGAAAATGCTATAAATGATTTGTCAATAATAACAGGTCAAAAACCAATTATAACAAAATCTAAAAAAGCTATAGCAGCTTTCAAAATAAGAGAAGGAATAAATATTGGTTGCAAGGTTACATTAAGAAAAGGAAAAATGTATGATTTTGCATATAAACTATTTAATGTAGCATTACCAAGAGTAAGAGACTTTAGAGGATTATCAGCAAATTCATTTGATGGTAGAGGAAATTATTCAATGGGAATAAAAGAGCAATTAATTTTCCCAGAGATTGAATATGATAAAATAGATAAAATAAGAGGTATGGATATTATATTCGTTACAACAGCTAAGACAGATGAAGAAGCTAAAGAATTATTATTAGCTTTAGGAATGCCATTAAAAAATTAATCTAGTAAGATTGATTTTTGGTTGATGAATAATAATGGAATTATTTAGAAAGGAGAAATTATGGCTAAGAAATCTTTAAAAGTTAAACAACAAAGAGAACAGAAATATGCAACAAGAGAATATAATAGATGTAAAATATGTGGAAGACCACACTCATATATTAGAAAATTCGGAATTTGCCGTGTTTGTTTTAGAGAATTAGCTCATAAAGGAGAAATTCCTGGAGTTAAAAAATCAAGCTGGTAAAATAAAGTTAGAGATTAAGTTAGAAGGAGGGAAATGAATTGAATACAACTGATCCAATAGCAGATATGCTAACAAGAATTAGAAATGCAAATAGTTCTAAACATAAAACAGTAGATGTTCCAGCATCAAATATGAAAAAATCTATAGCAGATATCTTATTTAAAGAAGGATATATAGCTGCATATGAAGAAATAGAAAATTCAAATCAAGGAATTATAAGAATAACTCTAAAATATGATGAGAAAGGTGCTAGAGTTATAGATGGATTAAAAAGAATTAGTAAACCAGGATTAAGAGTGTATGCTTCTAAAGAAGAATTACCAAAAGTATTAAATGGTTTGGGAATAGCACTTATTTCAACTTCAAAAGGAATAAAAACAGACAAAGAAGCAAGACAAGAAGGTCTTGGAGGCGAAGTATTAGCTTATGTATGGTAAGCAATACCTATAAATTAGGGAAAGGAGAATAGAAAATGTCAAGAATAGGAAACAAACCTATAACAGTGCCAGAAAATGTTGAAGTGAAAATAGATGGACATCATATAGAAGTTAAAGGACCAAAAGGAACATTAACAAGAGATCTTCATAAAAACATGACTATTGTACATGAAGGAAATACTATTAAAGTAGAAAGAAGCAATGACCAAAAAGAAAATAGAAGTTTACATGGCTTAACAAGAACTTTAATAAGCAATATGATAGAAGGCGTTGTTAACGAATATAAAAGAGAATTAGAAATAAATGGTGTTGGATATAGAGCACAAAAAAAAGGAAACAAATTGGTTATGAATTTAGGATATTCACATCCTGTTGAAATAGATCCACCAGAAGGAATTACTTTTGATGTTCCAGCTCCAAACCAAATAATAGTAAGAGGAATAGACAAAGAAGTTGTTGGTCAAACAGCAGCTGTAATTAGAACAAAAAGACCACCAGAGGTTTATAGAGGAAAAGGTATTAAATATGTTGAAGAACATATTAGACGTAAAGAAGGAAAAGCTGGTAAAAAATAAAATAAATAATAAATTGATTTTTAAATTTATTTAAAAGGTAGTTATAAACTAATGCTGTTACATTAGTGGAAAGGAGAAAAAAATGGTTAAAAAAATAGATAGAAAAGCTGAAAAAGATAAAAGACATTTAAGAGTTCGTAAAAAAATATCTGGAACAGCAGAATGCCCAAGACTATGTGTTTGTAGAACAAATAACAACCTATTTGTTCAAGTTATAGATGATGTTGCAGGAAGAACCTTAGCAAGTGCTTCAACTTTAGACAAAGAAATCAAAACAAAACATTCAAATAAGGAAGCAGCAAAAGAAGTAGGAGCTTTAATTGCAAAAAGAGCTATCGAAAAAAATATAGAGGCCGTTGTATTTGACAGAAGTGGATATATATACCATGGAGTAGTTAAAGAGCTAGCAGATGCTGCAAGAGAAGGCGGATTAAAATTCTAATTATAAAAGGAGGGAAATTAAAGTGCAAGCTGAAAGAGAAAATACATCAGAATTAAAGGAAAAAGTAGTTGCAATTAATAGAGTTGCAAAAGTTGTAAAAGGTGGTAGAACTTTTAGATTTAGTGCTGTTGTTGTTGTTGGAGATGAAAACGGACACGTTGGAGTAGGAAATGGAAAAGCTTCAGAAGTTCCAGATGCAATAAGAAAAGCTATAGAAGAGGCTAAAAAGAACTTAATAGAAGTTCCAGTAGTTGGGACAACAATACCACATGAGTATATAGGTAAATTTGGAAGCGCAAGCGTACTTTTAAAACCAGCTGAAGAAGGTACAGGACTTATAGCTGGAGGAAGCGTAAGACCAGTATTAGAATTAGCAGGTTATAGAGATATAAGAACTAAAGTTATAGGAACAAACAATCCTAGAAACGTAGTTTATGCAACACTAGAAGGACTAAAAAGTATGAAAACAGCAGAACAAATTGCTAAAAAAAGAGGAAAAACAGTAGCAGAGATATTATAAATAAGTAAGACTCAAAAGTTAGAGAGAGAGGTGTGAAATTAAATGAAACTAAATGAATTAAAACCAGCTTCAAATAATAAAACAAGAACTAGAGTTGGACGTGGAGTAGGTTCTGGATTAGGAAAAACATCTGGAAAAGGGCATAAAGGTCAAAAGGCAAGAAGTGGTGGTGGAGTAAGAAGAGGCTTTGAAGGAGGTCAAACACCATTATATAGAAGGTTACCAAAAAGAGGATTTACAAACATTCATGCTAAAAACTACACAGAAGTAACATTAACAATGCTTAACAAGAGTGAAGCACAAGATGTTACAGTAGATACATTATTGGCTGAAGGAATAATTAGAAAAGCTAATGATGGAATAGTTGTAATAGCAAAAGGAAATTTAGAAAAAAAATTAAATGTAAAAGCAGTAAGATTCACTAAAGGTGCACAAGAAAAGATAGAATCTTTAGGAGGAAAGGTAGAGGTGATTTAATTGTTTAAAACAATAAAAAATGCACTGAAAACACCGGATATAAGAAAGAGATTATTATATACTCTAATATTATTAGTAATATTCAGATTAGGCAGTTATATAACAGCGCCAGGAGTAGATGTATTTACATTATCAACATATATGCAATCTGCTTCAAATGGAATGGCAGGATTAATAGATATGATATCAGGAGGAGCTTTTACAAGATTTTCTATATTTGCAATGTCTATTAGCCCATACATCACAGCTTCAATTGTAATTCAGTTATTAACTCTAGTTATACCAGCGTTAGAAAGAATTGCAAAAGAGGGGGGAGAAGAAGGAAAAAATAAAATCAACAAATATACAAAATTACTTACAATAGTGTTAGCACTAATAGAAGGTTTAGGACTTTACTTTTCTTATAAATCAGCTGGAATCTTCGTTGGAGAAGGATTTTTAACAGGATTTACAGTTGTAATATCTTTAATGGCTGGTACAGGACTTCTTATGTGGTTAGGAGAACAAATAACAAGTAAGGGTATAGGAAATGGCATTTCAATGATTATATTTGCGGGTATCGTTTCTGGACTACCAGGTACAATTACTACAATATGGAACCTAATATTTGGAACTGGAGTATTTAATACAAAAGGATTTTTAATAACATTAGGAATATTAATAGGAGCAATTCTATTAGTTGCAGGTGTAGTATTTGTACAAGAAGCAGAAAGAAGAATTCCAGTACAATATGCTAAAAAAGTAGTTGGAAGAAAGATGGTAGGAGCACAAAATACGCATATACCATTAAAACTTGCTATGGCAGGTGTAATGCCTATAATTTTTGCATCTTCATTTATGACATTCCCAGCAATGATAATACAATTATTTGCTCCAAATATTCAAGAACAAACTGGATTTTGGTCAGTTATATATAAGTTTTCAATAGCAACATCAACATCAGCAAATATACCAGTAGGATATACTATAGCAAATGCAATTGTTTACTTATTACTAATACTTGGCTTTACATTTTTCTACACATATGTTACATTTAATCCAGTTGAGGTTTCAAACAATATTAAGAGAAATGGAGGATTTATTCCAGGAATAAGAGCTGGTAAGCCAACAACAGAATATTTGCAAGCTGTTATGTCAAAATTGTTATGGTTTGGAGGATTATTTCTAGCAGTTATAGCTGTTTTGCCAATGCTTACAAGATTTGTACCAAATATAGATTTAACATTTGGAGGAACATCAATATTAATAGTTGTAGGTGTAGCACTTGAAACAATACAACAATTAGAATCTTACTTAGTAATGAGACATTACAAAGGATTCTTAGAATAATAAGGAAAAAGAAAAGGACTGTTACTAATTGGAAAAAGTATTTACTTTTTTCAATTGGTAATTGTCCTTAACTTAAATAAATTTGTATCTTAGAAAGGAATGTAATTAATATGAATATAGTTATGTTAGGTGCTCCTGGCACAGGAAAAGGAACAGCAGCAAAAATGTTAGCAAAAAAATTGAATCTACCTCATATCTCAACAGGAGATATGTTTAGAGAACAAATAAAAAATGAAACAGAATTAGGAAAAGAAGCAAACGAATATATTTCAAAAGGACTACTAGTTCCAGATGAATTAACCATTAGAATAGTAAAAGACAGACTTTCACAACCAGATACAGAAAGTGGAGTTATATTAGACGGGTTTCCAAGAACTCTAGAACAAGCAAAAGAATTATCTAAAATTATGCAAGAAAAAGGTAAGAAAATAGACTTAGTTCCAGAACTAAAAATTCCAGATGAAGTGATAATACAAAGAATTATAAATAGAGCTACATGTTCAAACAAGGAATGTGGAGCAATATATAATTTAAAATATAAACCATCAAAAGTAGAGGGAATTTGTGACTATTGTGGTTCAAAATTATCAACAAGAGCAGATGATAATGAAGAAACAGTAAAACAAAGATTAGAAGTATATTATAATAACTCTAAAGATTTAATAAATTACTATAAAGAGGAAAAAACATTATATTCAATTTGTCCGCCAGACCCAACAGCAGATAATGCCTCAGAAATAGTAGTAGAACAAATTATAGAATATCTAAAAAAATAAGAAAGAAGTAATAAAATTGGTAACAATAAAATCTAAAAGTGAAATAGAACTTATGAGAGAAGCTTGCAGGATAACAGCTTTAGTTCATAAGGAAATAGAAAAAAACATTAAGCCAGGATTATCAACATATGACCTAAATCAAATTGCAGAAAAAGTAATAAGGGAAAATGGAGCAATAGCAGCACAAAAAGGATATAATTGCGGAATTAGAGGAATTCCAGATTATCCAGCAGCTATATGCGCATCAATTAATGATGAGGTAATACATGGAATTCCATCTAAAAAGACAATAATAAAAGAAGGCGACATAGTAAGCATAGATTTAGTTGTCTATAAAAATGGATTTAATGGTGATGCGGCAAGAACATATATTGTAGGAAATGCTTCAAAAGAAATAGAAAAATTGGTAAGTATTACAAAACAGGCTTTTTTTGAAGGAATAAAATACGCTGTAAAAGGAAACAGAGTAGGAGATATTTCTCATGCCATAGGAGAATTTGTTAATAAAAATGGGTACTCAGTTGTAAGAGAATTTCAAGGGCATGGAATAGGTAGACAAATGCATGAAGACCCAGGTATTCCAAACTATGGCAAAAGTGGCAGAGGAATAAGACTAGAACCAGGCATGACATTAGCTGTTGAACCAATGGTAATAATGGGTAAACCAGATATTTTACAATTAGGTGATGGTTGGACAATTGTTACAGAAGATGGAAGTTATTCTGCGCACTATGAAAACACCATTTTAATTACAGAAAAAGAGCCAGAAGTATTGACATTGTTGTAAAATTATTATATACTAATATAGATATTGGTAAAAAATACAAATATTATGTAATGTCGCGGAGGTAAAAATGTCAAAAGAGGATGTTATAGAGCTTGAAGGAACAGTCGTAGAAACTTTACCTAATACTACGTTTAAAGTAGAATTAGAAAACGGACATCAAATATTAGCTCATATTTCTGGAAAGTTAAGAATTAATTATATAAAAATTCTTCCAGGAGATAAAGTAAAAGTAGAAGTATCGCCATATGACTTAACAAGAGGACGTATTACTTGGCGTGCAAAATAAAATATACAAGGAGTAAAAAGTTTGAAGAAAACAAACTGATTTGTGCCTAAAGGAAGGAATGAGGTTAAAATGAAGGTAAGACCATCAGTAAAGAAAATATGCGAAAAATGTAAAGTAATAAAAAGAAAAGGCGTAATTAGAGTAATTTGCGAAAACCCAAAACATAAACAAAGACAAGGGTAATAAAAGATTATAACACAAATATAGATGGCGGCTGTAGGAGAAATCCTATAATCTAATTTGTGTTTATATATATGTCAAAAAATGTTTAAAGACTTATATATAAGAAAAGAAGAAATGTTAAAATAAATATTTCCGAAATCCGAGTTTCTTTTATAATAAGTGCATTTCACCTTTAAGCAAAAATAATGACAACATAAATTAAAAATTAATAATATAAGAATTTGGACAAATGGGAGTAATATAGCTCCTAATTTCTAATTTCTAACATCTAAAATAGGAGGTGCTAAAGAGTATGGCTCGTATAGCAGGAATTGATTTACCAAGAGAAAAAAGAATAGAAATAGGCTTAACATACATTTATGGTATAGGATTAGCAAGTTCACAAAAAATATTAGCTAATGCAGAGGTAAATCCAGATATAAGGGTAAAAGACTTAACAGATGATCAAGTACAAGCAATAAGAAAAGCTATGGAAGGATATAAAGTAGAAGGAGACCTAAGAAGAGATGTAGCTCTAAATATAAAGAGACTAACAGAAATAGGTTGTTACAGAGGTTTAAGACATAGAAAAGGACTTCCAGTTAGAGGACAAAGAACAAAAACTAATGCTCGTACAAGAAAAGGTCCTAGAAAACTTGTAAGTAAAGGTAAAAAGTAAAAGTTAGATAATAAAACTTATACAAAAAAGGGAGGTAAAGGCTAAAATGGCTACAAAAACTGGAGCAAAGAAAACAACAACTAGAAGAAGAGACAGAAAAAATATAGAAAAAGGTATGGCTCATATTCATTCTAGTTTTAATAATACAATAGTTACAATTAGTGATGTTCAAGGTAATGTTATATCTTGGGCAAGTGCAGGAGAGCTAGGGTTCAAAGGTTCAAGAAAAAGTACACCATTTGCAGCTGGAGAGGCAGCAGAAACAGCAGCTAAAGCAGCAATGGAACATGGATTAAAATCAGTAGAAGTATTTGTTAAAGGACCTGGTTCAGGTCGTGAAGCAGCAATTAGGTCATTACAATCAGCAGGATTGGAAATTAGTAGTATAAAAGATGTTACACCAATACCACATAATGGTTGTAGACCACCAAAGAGACGTAGAGTTTAAAAAAAGGAAGGTGAAAAAATAAAATGGCAAGATATAAAGACGAACAATGTCGTATTTGTCGTAGAGAAGGTCAAAAACTTTTCTTAAAAGGTTCAAGATGTTATACAGACAAATGCAGTATTTCAAGAAGAAATTATGCACCAGGTCAAAATGGACAAAAAAAGAAAAAATTATCTGAATATGGTACTCAGTTAAGAGAAAAACAAAAAACAAAAGCATTTTATGGAGTTGGAGAAAAACAATTCAGAAGATATTTTGATATGGCATCAAATACAAAAGGAAAAACAGGTGAAGTATTACTACAAATACTAGAAAGCAGATTAGACAATGTAGTATATAGATTAGGTTACGGAAGTTCTAGAGCACAAGCAAGAATGTTAGTAACACATGGCATTTTTGATGTAAATGGAAAGAAAGTAAACATACCATCATATTTAGTAAAAGCAGGAGATGTTATTTCTGTAAGAGAAATAAAAAAAGACAATGGTGCTATTAAATTAAACGTAGAAATGAACTCAGGAAAACCAGTTCCAGAGTGGTTAGAAAAAGATGCAGAAAAATTAAGTGGTAAAGTAGTTAGATTAGCATCAAGAGAAGATGTTGATATTCCAGTAGAAGAACATTTAATAGTAGAGCTTTACTCTAAATAATAACTAGAAGTTAGAAAATTAGCACATAAAATTATAAATTTGAAGTAGAGAACTTTGATAAAATAAAAATTGAAGTAGAGTGTAAAAGTGATGGTTTAGAATTTTCATAAATTCTGACATCAAACCACTACTAATCTCTAACTTCTAAAATAGGGGGTTAATAAATGATAGAATTTGAAAAGCCAAATATTAAATGCTTGGAAGCAGATGATGCAAATAATTATGCAAAATTCGTATGCGAACCATTAGAGAGAGGATATGGAATTACAATAGGAAATTCATTAAGAAGAATACTATTATCATCACTTCCTGGAAGTGCTATAACAAGTGTAAAAATTGAAGGTGTTTTACACGAATTTACTACGGTTCCAAATGTTGTAGAAGATGTACCAGAAATAATAATTAATTTAAAAAATGTAAGATTAAAATTAGATAAAAATGAACAAAAAACATTAAGAATAAATTTTAATGGTGCAGGAGAAGTGACAGCGGGAGATATTGAAACTGACGGAACAGTAGAGGTGCTAAATCCAGATTTACATATAGCTACAGTATCAGAAGGTGGACACCTTGTAATAGATATGACAGCTGAAATGGGAAGAGGATACAATACAGCCGAAAAAAATAAAAAACCAGAACAAGCAATAGGAGTACTTCCAATAGATTCTATTTATACACCAGTAAAAAAAGTAAACTATTCAGTTGAAAATACGAGAGTTGGACAAATGGTAGATTATGATAAACTAACAATAGAAGTATGGACAGATGGAAGTTTGAAACCTTATGAAGCGCTAAGCATAGCTGCAAAGGTTATGACAGGTCACTTAGAATTGTTTATTGATTTGTCAGAAACTGCAAAAAATACGCAAGTAATGGTTGAAAAAGAAGAATCTAAAAAAGAAAAAGTTTTAGAGATGTCTATAGAAGACTTAGAATTGTCAGTAAGATCATTCAATTGTTTAAAAAGAGCTGCTATATCTACCGTTGAAGATTTAACAAATAAGACAGAAGCAGACATGATGAAGGTAAGAAATTTAGGTAAAAAATCTTTAGATGAAGTTACAAACAAATTACATGCACTAGGACTAGACTTCGCTAAGGAAGAAGATTAATTAAAGGAGGTAAGACAGAAGTGGCAGGAAATAGAAAGCTAGGAAAAACAACAGATATTAGATTGGCAATGTTAAAAACTCAAGCTACTTGTTTATTGCTAAATGGAAAGTTAGAAACAACAGAAGCTAGAGCAAAAGAAGTAAAACCTATAGCAGACAGCTTGATTTCATTAGCAATTAAGGAAAAAGATAATTTTGAAATGGTTGATGTGAAAGTTTCTAAAGCAAAATTAGATGAAAAAGGTCATAAAGTTACAGAACTTGTAAAAAGCAAAAATGGAAAAGAATACTTAAAAGTAGTTAGAGAAGAAATTACAGAAAAAAGAAAAAAAGATATGCCATCAAAGCTAAATGCAAGAAGAAAAATGATGAAATTTATAAATAAAGTTAAAGATAGCAAAGGAAATAATATAGATTTAACAACAAAATTATTTGATGAAATAGCTCCTAAATATGAAGGAAGAGTCGGAGGCTACACAAGAATATTAAAAATTGGACAAAGAAGAGGAGACGCAGCCGAGATAGTTAGATTAGAGCTAATATAACAAATTAATAAAAATGCTATAAAAGGATTATACCTTTTGTAGCATTTTTTTATTACGCATAATATATTATACAAATGATGGAGGGATATATTATGCAAGATTTTATAATTAATGCAGTTATATGGATATTGGCACTATATGGATTAATTGAAATTATCAAAAATATTATATACATATATACATATACGAATTTTAATTCTGATGGAATTTACGTGATTATTGCAACAAAAAATCAAGAAGAGAAAGTAGAGGGCTTTTTGCGTACAACTATATTTAAAATCCATGGAAAAGAAGAAATACCTAAAAATATAATAATAACAGATTTAGATTCAAGAGATAATACATTAAAAATAATAAATAATTTACAAAAAGAATATAGCTTTGTAAAGTTTCTAAAATGGAAAGATTGCAAGCAATTAATAGAAAACATAAAAGAAAATTAAGGCAAATAGTTGTAAAAAAAGAAAAAAATTGATATACTATAGTAAGTAAAATTATAGGAGGTTTTAAATATGGAAGAAAATAATAATATTGAAAACGAAATAGTAAAGGAAAACAATAATATAGTAATTGAAGATGAAGTAATAGCAACAATAGCTGGAATAGCAGTTTCAGAAGTCTCAGGAGTTGCAGAAATGGCAGGAGGATTTGCAGGAGGAATTACTGAAGTTTTAAGCGGAAAAAAGAATTTAGCAAAAGGAATAAAAGTAGAAACAAAAGAAGGAGAAACAAAAATTGATGTTAATATTATAGTAGAATACGGAGTTAGAATTCCAGATGTTGCTTTCGAAATACAAAATAAAGTAAAAAAATCAGTTGAAGAGAAAACAGGTTTAAAAGTATCAGGTGTAAATGTTCATATACAAGGAGTAAAAACGGAAATAAATGAGCCACAAGAAATTATAGTAGATGGAAAAAACGAAGAAAAATAAAAGCTAATTTATATAGCAAGAAAGGAACAAAAATATGAAGATTTTAGATAGGACAGGTTTAGCGATTTTTTCAACAATAGTATTAATTATATCTATAGTAATGTGCATGATAATATTTGACTGGGTAAGTATAAATACGGTAACAGGAATTGTCTCAAGAACTTTAAATTATGGAGTAGGTTCTAAAATAGTATTGGGCATTTCAATTGCTTTTATATTATTAGCAATAAAGTGTATATTTTTTAGTTCAAGCAATAAAGAAAAAAGTGAATATAAAAATGGAATTTTGTTAGAAAATTCAGATGGAAAACTTCTAATAACTAAAGATACTTTAGAAAATTTGGTAAATACCATAGTTAAAAGTTTTGATGGCGCAGAAAATGCAGTTGCACGAATAGAATTAGACAATGAAAATAACCTAAAAGTATTTGTAAATATATCAGTTAAAGAAAATGCAGTAATAAAAGAATTATCAAGCAATATTCAAGCTAGAATAAAAGAAGCAATAAAAACAACATCAGATTTAGATGTAAAAGAAGTAAATATTAAAGTAAAGGATGTAGCACCTGTGAAAAAGACAGTAGTGCAAGAGTAGAAAAGGAGTTTCTATGGATAATATAAAGGAATTTATAAGTAGATATTTTGGTGCTATAATAGGTGTAATAGTAGCAATTATCTTATTATGTACACATTTATATAAAGTAATTATAGGTATTATATTAATATTTGTCTGTGGATATGTTGGAAATTATGTTCAGATGAATAAAGAAGATGTTAAGGAAAAATTGAAAAACATAATAGATAGATTATAGAAAGGTACAGACAATGAACAGATCAAAAATTAGAGAATTAGCATTTGAACTATTATATAGTTTGGAGATACAAAAAGTAGAAAAAGAATCAATAGAAGAGCAAATAAAAATATTTTTAGAAACTAATGAAATAACAGATAAAAAAGCAGAAGAGTACTTTACAGATGTAGTTTATGGTATACAAACTAATTCGGAAAAAATACAAGAAACAATATCTAGTAATTTGGCATCAAACTGGAAGATTGAAAGAATTTCTAAAATAAGTTTAGTGTTACTAAAGCTTTCAACATATGAATTAATATATAAAAAAATACCATATAAAGTAGTAATAAACGAGGTTGTGGAATTAGCAAAACTATATGGAGACGAAAATGCACCATCATTTATAAATGGCGTTTTAGGAAATATAGTAAAACAAAATAATTTATGCTAAAATACAAAGGAATGATAAACAGATGACATATAATGCAATTAGTGTAACAGAGTTAAATAAATACATTAAAGGAAAATTTGAAGATGATGAGCGATTAAACAATATACTTGTAAAAGGGGAAATTTCAAATTTTAAACATCATTATACAGGTCATATGTATTTTACTCTAAAAGATGAAAATTCACTAATAAAATGTGTGATGTTTAAAACAAATACTGCAAACTTGGAATTTGTTCCAAAAGATGGAATGAAAGTTATAATATTAGGAACTGTATCTGTATTTGAAAGAGACGGGGTATATCAAATATATTGCAATGCTATGAAACAAGATGGTGTTGGAGATTTGTATAAGGCTTATGTAGAACTAAAAAACAAATTGGAAAAAGAAGGATTATTTGATAAAAAGTATAAAAAAGGAATCCCATATATGCCAAAATGTATTGGAGTATTAACATCAAATACAGGAGCAGTAATAAGAGATATAATAAATGTTTCAACAAGAAGAAATCCGAATGTGTATATAAAATTACTTCCAGTTCCAGTTCAAGGAAAAGGAGCAGCAGAAAAAATTGTAAAAGCAATAAATTTAATGAATGAAAACAAACTTTGTGATGTAATAATATTAGCGCGAGGAGGAGGTTCTTTAGAAGATTTATGGCCATTTAACGAAGAAATAGTAGCAAGAGCAATATTTGCTTCTGAAATACCAATAATTTCTGCGGTAGGACATGAAACTGACTTCTCAATTTCAGATTTTGTGGCAGATTTAAGAGCACCTACACCTTCGGCAGCAGCTGAATTGGCTGTTCCAAATATTAAAGACGTAATTACTAAATTAAAAGAGTATGAAAATAGGCAGAAAATAGCTTTAAGTAGAAAATTGCAAATAATGAAACTAAGGTATGAAAAATGTATAAATAGTAAAGCTTTTAAAATGCCTTTGCAGAGAATAAATGAAAAATATATGCTAATAGATATAAAGGTAAAGCAACTAGAAGGATATATAACAAAAAGATATATAAAAGAAAAGTCAAAAACATTAAATTTACTAACGAAATTAGATGGATTAAGCCCTCTAAAAACACTTACAAGAGGATATGGCATAATTACTTTAAATGGAAAAACTATAAAATCGGTCAAAAATTTGAACAAAGAAGATGAAATTAATATAAAATTATATGACGGAACAGTAAATGCAAAAATATTAAGTAAGGAATGTGATTAAAAATGAATAAAGTAATAAAAAATAGTTTAATTACTATATTAATTGCAATATTAGTATTTGTAATAGTATATTTTGTTTATGACATAATAAAAGTAAAGCCTATAAATATGGAACAAGCAAAGCAAAACAATACAGACGGACCAAATGAAGGATTAGATACAAACAAATTGTTTGAAAATATAAATGAATCAAATAACAAAAACGAAAATGAAGAAAATAATGAAGAAAAAGCCAATAATAATACAGAAGTACTAAATGGAACAGTATCAAGTAAAGAGGATAAAGCCATAGAATTGGTAAAGAAAAAATGGGGAAGTACAGAAGGTGTGTATTTTTCTAACATGGCAATTAATTCAAGGGGAAACTATATTGTAACAGTCAATGATTCTATCACTTCAAAAACATTAGCTTTTTATGAAGTTGATGTAGAAAATGAAATGGTAAAAGAAAGATAGGAGAACTGTGAGATGAAAGATAATTTTGAGGATACAATAAAGCAATTAGAAAATATAGTCAATGAGTTAGAAAATGACGAGTTGGACTTAGATACATCTGTTAAAAAGTTTGAGAAAGGTATGGAACTTTCAAAAAAATGTACTAAAATTTTAGAAGATGCGGAAAAACGAATTTCTATTTTAATAAATAAAGATGGAGAGCTTCAAGAAGAAAATTTTACAGCGGAAGAGGAATAAAAAGTGAGTAAGGGGATAATGAATTTTATAATTGAGTATAAATATGTTGTAGTGCCATTTATAATATGGCTTTTAATACAAACATATAAATTAATTTCAGATTTAATAACAACTAGGCAATTTAATTTTAAAAGAATATTAGGTGCGGGGGGAATGCCAAGTTCACATTCTGCAGTTGTTACAAGTTTAGCAACAATGGTAGGAAAAAGTGAAGGATTAAATTCGCCAATGTTTGGAATAGCAACAATATTTGCATTTGTTGTTATGTATGATGCTGCAGGAGTAAGAAGAGCTGCAGGCAAACAAGCAAAAATATTAAATAAAATTGTTAATACACCAGGATTAACAAAAGAGCAAGTTTCAGAAAAACTTGTGGAAACCTTAGGACATACACCAGTACAAGTATTTGTTGGAGCAGCGATAGGAATAATATCAGGATTAATGTTTTAATTTGTCCTCATTGCGACAAATTTTTTGTGGGAGGCTATTATGGAGGATATAGAAATAGCAAGAAAAGCAAAGTTGGAGAATATTACTAAAATTGCTACAAAGTTAGGAATAGACGAAGAATATATAGAGCAGTATGGTAAATATAAAGCAAAGATTTCCTGCAAGTTATATGAAAAATTAGAAAAAAAAGATAACGGAAAATTAATTTTAGTAACCGCAATAAATCCAACGCCATTGGGAGAAGGTAAAACAACAATATCAATAGGATTGGCAGATGGATTAAATAGAATTGGAAAAAAAACAGTATTAGCTTTAAGAGAGCCATCATTAGGACCAGTTTTTGGAATTAAAGGTGGAGCAACAGGTGGAGGGTATAGTCAAATAGCTCCTATGGAAGATATAAACTTGCATTTTACAGGAGATATACATGCAATAACATCTGCAAATAATTTATTGTCTGCAATGATAGATAACCATATTTACTATGGCAATGAGTTGGGATTTGAAAAAGTAGTATGGAAAAGATGTATGGACTTAAACGACAGACAATTAAGAAAAATTGAAACAGGACTATCAAAAGAGAAAAACATAATACCAAGAGAAGATGGATTTGATATATCTGTTGCCTCAGAAATTATGGCTATTTTATGTTTGGCATCTGATATAAATGACTTGAAAAGAAGAATTGGAAATATAATAATAGGATATAACAAACAGAATAACCCGATTTTTGCAAGGGATTTAAAAGCAGATGGTGCGCTAACAGTTTTATTAAAAGATGCAATAAAACCTAACCTAGTGCAAACTATAGAAGGAACACCAGCAATAGTTCATGGGGGACCTTTTGCTAATATTGCACATGGATGTAATAGCATAATTGCTACCAAATTGGCGCTAAAATTAGGAGATTATGTAATAACAGAGGCAGGATTTGGAGCAGATTTAGGTGCAGAAAAGTTTTTAGATATAAAATGTAGAAATGCCAATATTAAACCAGATGCTGTGGTATGTGTGGCAACAATAAAGGCAATAAAATATCATGGCGGAATGGATAAAGAAAATATAAAGAACGAAAGTATAGAATATTTAGAAAAAGGACTTAATAATTTATATAGACATATAGAAAATTTGAAAAATGTTTTTGGAGTAAATGTAATTGTAGCAATAAATAAATATAACCATGATACAATAAAAGAAATAGAATTCCTAAAACGAAAATTACAAGAAAAAGGAATAGAATTAAGTTTAGTTGAGAGTTGGGAAAAAGGTGGAGAAGGCGCAGTTGATTTAGCAAATAAGATAGCTGATTTAACGCTGAAAGAAAGCAATTTCAACTATGCATACGAATTAAATATGACGGTAAAAGAAAAAATAGAAGCAATAGCACAAAAAATATATGGAGCTTCTAAAATAGAGTATTTAGAAAATACAGAGGAAAAAATAGAAAAGATAGAAAAAATGGGATATGGAAACTTACCAATATGTATTGCTAAAACGCAATATTCATTTTCAGATGATCCAAAAAACTTAGAATGTATACATCCATTTAATATACATATCAAAGATGTAGTATTAAAAGCAGGAGCTGAATTTATAGTAATAATAACAGGTAAAATAATGACAATGCCAGGATTACCAAGAATTCCTGCGGCAGAAAATATAGATATTGATAAAAATGGCAACATAATAGGAATATTTTAAATAATTATGAATAAACAACCACTTTTAGGACAAAATAATTTTAAAGCAAATTATTTTTAAAAGTGGTGTTTTTATGTTGAAAAATAAAAGAAAGATATTATCAATAATAGCAATAATTTTTGCTATGACAATGTTTATTTCGTATAATGTATTTTTTAGAACAACTAATGTACAGGCAACTTCAAGATATGGCTCTACAGGCTCAGAAGTAACACAAATTCAAACAAAATTAAAAAGATGGGGATATTATAAAGGGGCAGTAGATGGTGTATATGGTAGCAAAACATTGGCTGCGGTAAAATGGTTTCAATCAAAAAATGGGCTTACAGCAGATGGAATAGCAGGAACTAAAACTTTGCGAGCAATGGGGATCTATAGCAATACAGGAACAGGAAGTTCTAGTACGAATTCAAATGATGTTAACTTACTTGCAAGGTTGGTATATGGAGAAGCAAGAGGAGAACCATATGCGGGACAAGTGGCTGTTGCAGCAGTAGTGTTAAATAGAGTTAAAAGTAGCTCATTTCCAAACACAATAGCAGGAGTAATATATCAAAGAGGGGCATTTAATGTTGTTGATGATGGGCAAATAAATTTATCGCCTAATAGTACAGCAAAAAAAGCAGCACAAGATGCACTAAACGGTTGGGATCCATCATATGGTGCAATATATTACTTTAACCCAAATACAGCAACAAATAAATGGATATGGTCAAGACCAACGACAGTAACAATTGGAAAGCATAGATTTTGTAAATAGAAGAATAACATTTTGCAACAAATTATCAACCAAGAGGCACAGCATAAAATAATTATTTACTATAATGCAAAAGGATTACAAAAACTCTTCAATAACACCAAAGTGCTATTGAAGAGCTCTTTTTAAAGTATTATGCAGATTAATCCGCCACTACCTTCATTTACTATACGTTCAAGAGTTTCTTGAAGTTTACCTTGCGCTTCTTCTGGCATTTTAGATAATTTATTTTGCAAACCTTCATTAACAAGTTCATGTAGACTTTTTCCGAATATATTGGATTCCCATATCTTTTTAGGGTCATTTTCAAATTCAGAAAGTAGATAATTTACTAAATCTTCAGATTGTTTTTCACTTCCTACAATAGGAGAAACCTCGGTTTCTATGTTTGCTTGAATCATGTGAATAGAAGGTGCTTTTGCCTTTAATTTTACGCCAAATCTTGAACCCTGTTTTACCATTTCTGGCTCCTCTAAAATTAATTCATCTATGGAAGGTGTTACAATACCATATCCTTTTGCTTTGACTTCTTCTAAGGCATATGCAATTTTATCATATTCTTTTTTAGTATTGGCAAATTCGGTTATTGTAGAGAATAAATCACCTTCATTTGAAATATCAACTCCGGAAATTTCTGTTAGGACCTTATAGAACAATTCATCCATTAAATTTATGGAAATATTTACACTGCCATCTCCTAATTTAACTTCGTCTAATATAGTTCTTGTTATTATTTCAGTATTTTGCAATTTATCAATACCACTATTTATTTGCTTTAACACACTAATATTTGCAAATGCTTCTTTTATTTCCTTATATAATTCTGCTTTTAGCCAGTGTTCGCTATTTAAACCATCTACCCATTTAGGAAAAGTAATATTTAATGTTTCAATAGGAAATTCATATAATATTTTGCCGAAAATATTATTAATATCATCTAAATTTAAACGAGAACAATCAGTAGGCAATACTGGTGTTTCATATTTCTTTTCCAATTTTTGAGCCAATTCTCTAGTATAATCAGAAGAAGGATCATCTGTATTAAGAACAATAACAAAAGGTTTGTTAATTTCTTTCAGTTCTCTTACAACTCGCTCTTCTGCTTCAATATAATCTTGACGAGGAATATCTGTAATTGTGCCATCAGTAGTTATTAAAATTCCTATGGTAGAATGTTCTTGGATAACTTTTCTAGTTCCTATTTCTGCAGCCTGCTCAAAAGGAATTTCTTCGTTAGACCAAGGTGTTTTTACCATTCTAGGCATATCATCTTCCAAATAACCAATTGCGTTATTCACAAGATAACCAACACAGTCTACTAAACGAGTTTTTAATTTTAGGTTATCCCCAACAGTTATCTCAACAGCCTCATTTGGAATAAATTTGGGTTCAGTTGTCATTATTGTTTTGCCAGCAGCACTTTGAGGTAATTCATCTCTTGCACGTTCTCTTTTGTATTCATTATTTATATTTGGTATTACTAATAAGTCCATAAAATTTTTAATAAAAGTAGATTTGCCAGTTCTAACAGGTCCAACAACACCAACATAAATATCTCCATCTGTACGGTTAGCTATATCTTGATACAATTTTAAATTATCTTCCATTAATTAATTAACCCCCTTAAAAATGTTTGTACAAAATAACTTTATTTAATTTATATTAGAATATTTTTAAGTTATGACTAAAATGCAAAAAAATTTGCAAGAAAATAACCAATGTGATAAAATATGAATATCTTATATAAAGGATGGTGCATATGGAAGATAAAATAATAGAAAAGTTAAATCAAATGGGGCAGCAACATATAACAAAAAGGCTGGACAACAATGAAAATTTGCGAGGACAGATATGCAAAATTGATTTTGATGAAATAATGAAATTATACAAAGGCACAAAGAAAAATACTCCTATACTAGAAAAATATTTTGAAGGAATAGGATATGTTGAAAAAGATAAACTATCTATGGAAGAATATGGCGAGCTAGAAAAAATAGGAAATGAGGTTATAAAAAACGGTAAATATGCAGTAGTAACAATGGCAGGAGGACAAGGAACAAGACTAGGACATATAGGACCAAAAGGTACATACAAATTAAACTTAGAAATAGGAAAAAAATATTTATTTGAAATTCTTGTAGATTCGCTAAAAGAAATAAAACAAAAATATGGAGTTACTATTCCGTGGTATGTAATGACAAGTAGGGAAAACAACAATCAAACAAAAGAATTTCTAGAAAAGCATAATTATTTTGGATACCCAAGTAAAGACATAAAACTATTTATGCAAGGAGAGCTTCCATTAATATCAACAGAGGGTAAAATTTTACTAGACAAAGATGGTTGCATAAAAGAAGCATCAGATGGAAATGGCGGAATATATGAAGCAATAAATAAAAATGGTATTTTAGCAGACATGAAGCAAAAAGGAGTAGAATGGATTTCTGTAGGAGGAATAGATAATGTATTGTTAAATATAGCAGATCCAATATTAATAGGACTTACTATTAAACAAAATAATCTAATAGGATCAAAATCTGTTGTAAAAGCAAATGCACAAGAAAAGGTAGGTGTATTTGGAAAAGTAAATGGAAAAACAAAAGTAATAGAGTATACAGAATTACCAAAGGAAATGGCAGAAAAAGTAGATGAAAATGGAAATTTAATATTTGGAGATGCAAATATATTAAATCATTTGTTTAATATAAAAGTATTAGAAGATTTGTCAAATGTAAAGTTACCATATCATACTGCACTAAAAAAAGCATCTTATTTAGATGAAGAAAACAATTATATTGAACCAGTAGAACCAAATGCATACAAGTTTGAAGCATTTATATTTGATGCATTTGAAAGATATGAGAATATGACTGTTTTAAGGGTTAAAAGAGAAGAAGAATTTGCACCAATAAAAAATGCGCAAGGTGTAGACAGCCCAGAAACAGCTACAAAATTATATAATGATAAAATGAAAGGAAGATTAAGAAATGAATAATATAACAGCATTAATAATGGCAGCAGGTACAGATGATAAAATGAAATCTAAAAAATCAAAGTTAGCACAAACTATATATGGAAAAGAAGTAATAAAAAGAGTTGTTAATTCAGTAAAAAAAGCTGGTATAGAAGAGGTTGGTGTAATAGTAGGAGAAAATAAAGAAGAAATAGAATCAATATTAAAAGATGAAGTAAAATACATATATCAAGAACAATGTTTAGGAACAGGTCATGCAATAATGCAAGCAATACCATATTTAGAAGAAAAATCGGGTAGAGTTTTAATATTAAATGGAAATATCCCATTAATTACAGAGCAAACTATACAAAAAATTGTGGATAAATCTATAAAAGAAGATGAAGTAGCTACAATACTAACAGGCATTATAAGTGAACCAAAGGGATATGGCAGGGTAATAAGAAAAGAAAATAAAATATATGAAGTAATAGAAGAAACGGATTTGGAAGAGGTACAAAAAGGTATATTAGAAGTTAATGCAGGAGTGTATTGCTTTAAAATAAATGAATTATTAGAAATATTAGGAAAATTGCAAAAAAGTAGCATGGGCTTATATTATATTACTGATGTTATAAAAATGATGAACACAAAAGGACTAAAAACTGGAGGAGTATTAGTAGAGGATAATACAGAAATTTTAAGTTTGCATACAAAATTACAATTAGAGATGTTAACCAGAATACTAAAAATAAGAATTAACACAATGCACATGAATAATGGTGTAACAATAGAAGATATGAATACTACATATATATATGATGATGTAGAAATAGGAATGGATACAATAATACATCCAAACACTACTATAAAATCAGGAGTTACAATAGGGGAGAACTGCGACATAGGACCTAATGCATATATAAGAGAAGGATGTAAATTGGCAAACAAAGTAAAAATAGGAAGCTTTGTTGAAATAAAAAAAGCAATAATAGCAGAAGGCACCAAAGTTCCACATTTATCATATATGGGAGATTGCGAAATAGGCACAAAATGTAATATAGGATGTGGTACAATTACTTGTAACTATGACGGGGTAAACAAACATAAAACAATAATTGGAGATAACAGTTTTATAGGCTCTAATGTAAACTTTGTTGCGCCAGTCAAAGTGGGAAGTAATGTAGTGATAGGAGCAGGTTCAACAATTACACAAGATGTTCCAGACAATGCATTGGGAATTGCAAGAGAAAGACAAACAAATAAAGAAAATTGGAAAAAATAGAAAAAAGGATGCCAACTATAATGTGAATGGCATCCTTAAAAAATGCATATGTGGCAAAGCAAAATGCACATTTAACAAAGCCACTTTTCTTATTGTTGATCTCCAGGCAATAAATAATCAACTACTCCGTAAACTATAGCACCTATTATTGCGGCCATCCAAGAAACTGTATAACCAGCGACAAAGTATTGTGTAACATATAAAACTACTGCTGAAAGCACAAATCCAACAAAACCTTTTCCAAATGAACTAGCATGTAGTCCTGTAAATTTTGTTATTAAATAATCAATAATAGTAAGAACTATTGCAGCAGTGGCTAAAGCCCAAAAACTATTAATTCTAAAACCAGGCGTAAAAAATGCAGTAATTGCAAGAACTACACCAGCAGTAATCAATCTACCTATTATTTGCCAAGCAGTACTTGTGCCATTCTGAGTATTAACGTTTGCATTATTTGTTGACATACTAAAACCTCCTATTAAAATCTTACCAATTTTATGGTTTTATAATTTTATTATTAACTAAAAAAAAAATATTATTCAAAAATGCGAATAATATATTTTTTTTGGTTAAAAATATTAGTAAAATAAACAAATTTGAAAAAAGGAAAAAATTAAAATGATAATTACATTTATAAGATCAATTATTTTATACATAATTGTATTAGTTGTTATGAGACTTATGGGAAAAAGAGAAATAGGCCAATTGCAACCATTTGAATTGGCAATATCTATAATGATAGCCGATTTAGCATCAATACCAATGGCGGATACAGGAATACCAATAACAAATGGAATAATTCCTATATTAGGGTTGTTAGTTATGCATTTAGTAATATCAATTATAAATATTAAAAGCATAAGAGGAAGAGAAATAATATGTGGAAGACCATCAATTTTAATATATAGAGGCAAAATAGATGAAAAAGTTTTGAGAAAAGAAAGATTTACGGTAAACGAATTAGAAGAAAGACTAAGAGGCAATAACATAGTAAATATAGGTGATATTGAATATGCAATATTAGAAACAAGTGGACAAGTAACTGTAATACAAAAACCAGAAAAAAGGAACACAACACCAGCAGATTTTAACATTCAGCCAGATTATGAAGGAATACCGTATGATTTGGTAATAGATGGTAAAGTAATGCATGAAAATCTAAAAATAATAGGTAAAAACTACGAATGGCTAAGAAAACAGGTAAGCAAATTTAATATAAAACCAGAAGAAGCGTTACTAGTAACATTGGACGGAAAAGGGCAAATGTTTTGCCAAGGCAAAAGTAAGGGAGGCCAAAAATAATGTATAGAGAGGCAGTAATAATAGTATTGATAATATTATTAATTATAATAGGAGATATATTAACACACAAATTTACTACAAAAACTGTAGCAGAAATTAGCAGAGAAATATTTTTGTTAACAGAAAGCGTAAAAAATAACAAGGATGATATTCAACAAAAATTAAACAATATAGAAAAAGCATGGGAAAAATATAGTGAAAAATTAGCATATTATATAGAACATAATGAATTAGAAAAAGTTGATACAGAAATAGTAAAAGCAAAAGCAGATATAGAAGTCCAGAACTATGCAATAGCAATAGAAAACCTAGAAAGATGCACATTTATTCTAGAACATATAAAAGACAAAAATTCATTAAAAATAGTAAACGTATTTTAGTGTCACTTTAGGTACGGTCCAAAAGTGACACATCTTTATTACTTAGGTAGTTTAGAATTTTAGCATCTGTTTTAAAATTAAATTTAATATAACTACTGCAAAGCTGTTGTGTTTTATATCCAAACTGCTTGTTAATTTTGTTTATTCCATATTTTCCATCTCCAATTATGGGATAACCAATATGAGCTAAATGTGCACGTATTTGGTGTGTTTTCCCAGTATGCAATTGTATGTCTAAAATACAATAATTTTTTTCAATATTTTTTTCCAATACTTTATAAGACGTTACTATTTTTACATATCCTTTTTGAGGTGTGTCAGAAATGTATACTAGAGCTTTTTTATTATCTTTAAACAGGTAAGCCTCTAATGTTTGACTTTTAATATTAGGTATTCCATATACCATTGCTTTATAATGCTTTTCAATCTCTCTATTTTTAAATTTCTGTAATAAAATATCTAAAGCATCTTTGCTTTTAGCGAAGATTAATAAACCAGTAGTATTTCTATCTAACCTATGACAAGGTTCAATATAGGCATACTGCTTTTTCAAAATAGAGGTTATAGAATTAGAGCCAGTAACTTCTATTTCGGCAGGTTTATCTATAATTAGAATATTATCATCTTCATATACTTTGTTGAAATTACAATGATTTTGCTTAAAAAGAAATTCATCAGAAATGAATATTTTAACAGAATCACCAGTCTGTAAAAATACATTAGAGTTTACTTTTATATCATTAATACGAATATCTTTTTTTCGTAAAGCTTTATATATGGTGTTAGTACATAAACCATCAAAATTATCTAACAAAAAAGGAACTAATTTTTTACAATTATACTTATTTTCAACAACTAATTCTTTCATAATCTCTCCCACTCCGACTTGACCCAATTAGGGACAGTCCCCAAATGTTCCGTTTTCCCAATTAGGGACTGTCCCCAATTGGGCCAAGTAAATCTTTTACTACTTCTCCTGCAATAATTAGTCCCGCAACAGATGGTACAAAAGCAATGCTTGCAGGTGTTCTTTTTAAGCTTTCGTCTTTATTAAATCTGTTAGGGATTTCTTTAGAATAAACAACCTTTAAATGTTTTATTCCTCGAATACCAAGTTCTTTTCTCATTACTTTAGCTAAAGGACATACAGAAGTCTTAGAAATATCAGACACTTCAAATCTAGTAGGGTCAAGCTTGTTTCCTGTTCCCATTGAGGAAATAATGGGAATATTTTTGCTTTTTGCTGTTTCTACTAACAAAATCTTAGAAGTGACAGTATCTATTGCATCAACTATATAGTCATAATTTTTTACTAAAAAGTCGTTAGTTGAAGAATTATAAAATTCTTCAAAAACATTAATATTTAAATCTGGATTTATGTTTAATAATCTTTTCTTAGCTACTTCAACTTTAGCCATTCCAATAGTAGTTGTATCAGCAATTAATTGTCTATTAATATTAGTAATATCAACCATATCACTATCTATTAAAACAATATTACCAACTCCACTTCTAACCAAGCCTTCCGCAACATAAGAACCAACGCCACCACACCCAAATATGGCAACAGTAGAATCTTTTAATTTATTTATATTATCTTTACCAATTAACAATTCAGTGCGAGCTAACCAATTTAACAAATCTATCTCCTCCTAACAATATTATTAATTATAACACATAAAATACAAATAAGTAGAAATATTGAAAAATTTTGAATTTTATTATATAATATGAGTTAATAAGAGAAAAATGTAGGTATTAATTCTATACAAATAATGTGTAGGGACAAACCTATTCTTACTGATGAAAAACATACTAGATTACAAGAAAAATAAGATGAAGGAGATGGATTAACATTAAAAAGATATTTTCAAAACAAACATGGAAGATTGCGGGAATTACATATTTAGTAGTAGGAATTCCAATACTATTAGGATATTTAGCATACTTGCAAGGTGATCTAAAGGCTCGGCATAATTGGGGCGATGTTAATGTTTTGTTCAATTTATGTATTTTTTCCTGTTATGGTAATTGGTAGTATTATTCATATAAATATAATGTTAAAACCAATTGCTAAATTTGTAGTTATTGGGTATTTAATATTAACAGTTGGTGTTGCAAGTGTGCCAATTGGAATATCATTTTATAAAAATAATGAAGAAAAGAAAGAAATCAAACAAAAAGATGAATATATTAGCAATTCTATTGGTTATGAAATTCGTAAAGTTTACCCTGATGCAGAATTTTATTGGTATTATAATTATGCTATTGTAAAGCTAGGTGGATACAAATTTGAAAATCAACCGGTGTTCAATTATGGAAATCAATCTGATTATGGTGGAGAAATAGCTAAATGGAAGAAGATAAAAAGTACAAAAGCTTTTTCGAATTTTCCATATAAAGTTAAAGTTAAATATTATTTTGAAAATATGGAAAATCCTTTTGTATCACTTGATATAGAAAACTTTTATTTAGATTACTATATAAATGGTGTCTCAAAAGAAGTATTAGAAAATATAAAAGTAAAAATACAACAACAGCTTTATAAATACTATGATAATGATAAATTTAATATAAGTTATTATGATAATGATAAAATTAATATAAGTTATAATAATACTATTAAAGTTATGATTAACAAAAAAATAAACACAAACACATATGAAGAAAAAACAACAACTGAGAGATGGAAAGACTTCATAAAGCAAAACAATATAAACACAGATCTTGTTGTAATCAATGTTGAATATAGGGATCTTAACACTAATAGTTCAAGATATTATAATGTAAATAGAAACGAGTGGTCTGGAAGTTATAATGAGGCAAGTTAAATATAAATATATTTGATTCACTAGTAAAAAAAGAGAGAATTAATATAAAGCGCATGTGAAAGAAAAATTAAAATGGATAGTAGAGGTAACTAAAGAACAAAAATCTTTAGTTATTTTTTTGTTACTTATCTCAATAGTATTAAACCTTATTATTAATTATAATACACAAAATACGATTTTTGCTGTTGTGGAAACTTAAAAGAATAATTTTTAATTTTATTCATAAGATTAAATAATAAGTGCAAAATTGCGAGAGGATAGTGTAAAGTAATCTATGAAAAATGTAGGGGCGATTTTAATCGCCTGCACTTCGAAGAAATTACTAAAAAAGAGAGGAGTAATCCAAATGATAAAAAATAAAAATATTATATATAAAGCATTAAGTATATTATTTGTATTAATATTTGCTTTTGCTGTTATAAAAATTAAAGATGAAAAGTCAAGTGTGGCTACAAATGCAGAAATTTTAAGCAATACAAAGATTGGGTGGGGAATAAGAAGAAATGATAATCACGAACAGCCAGATTTAGGAGCTAATAATAAAAGAATCCTAGAAAAATATGAAGGAATTTGTATGGGCAATGCAAGCAAGCCATATGTGTATTTGACATTTGATGAAGGATATGAGGCAGGATATACAGAAAAATTTTTAGAAGTTCTAAAAAAGAATGAGGTTAGTGCTACATTCTTTATAACTGCTCATTATGTGAATACACAACCTGAATTGGTAAAAAAAATGATAGACAATGGTCATATTATTGGTAATCATACAGTAAACCATAAAAGTATGCCAGATTTAACAGATGAACAAATTAAATCAGAGGTTATGAACTTACATACAACAATATATGAAAAATATGGCTATGAAATGAAATATATAAGGCCACCTAAAGGAGAATATAGTGAAAGAACGGTAAATTTCACTAACACTTTAGGGTATAAGACAGTAATGTAGTCTTTTGCATATGATGATTGGGACGAAAAGAAACAAGGAAGAGAAGAATATGCAAAAGAAAAAATACTTAAGAATATTCATAATGGTGCTGTAATATTATTACATGGTAATTCTAAAGATAATGTTAATGTTTTAGATTATTGCATAAAAGAAATAAAGAAGATGGGATATGAATTTAAAAGTTTGGATGAATTTGAAAGATAATAATTATACAGTGGAGAGGAATGAGTTTTCAAGTGAGAAAAAAGCAATTAAAAAAAGAGAGTAGATTAAACAGATTACTAGAAATACCTAAGGAAATTTCGACAAATGAGCCAAGAATAGTAAATATGGGTTTTAATAAAATGCTTATAGAAAACTATAAAATAATACTAGAATATCAGGACTTTTTTATAAGAATTGGTACGCAAATTGGCATAATAAATGTAAATGGATTTGAACTAAAATTAAATGAAATGACGCCAGACGAATTATTGGTTACAGGTAAGATTGAAAGTATAGATTTAGAAAGAATGGTAGATGAATAGGGGGAAAACTTAGTGTACTTTAAAATTATTTTTTATTATATAGTTGGATATGTAAATATTTTTGTAGAAGGATACTTTATAGAAAAATTTATAAATATATGTAATAAACAAAAAATACTTTTATGGAATTTAAAAAGAGATAAAACAACTATTATTTATGCAAATGTAGGGATAAGAGATTTCAAAAAACTAAAAGCAATATGTAAGAAAACAAAATGTAAAATAAAAATAGAAGGTAAAAAAGGTTTGCCTTTTATTTTTAATAAATACAAAAAGAGAAAGATATTTGCAGTTGGTTTGGCAATAGTAATAATATCAGTAATTGCTTTGTCAAAATTTGTATGGAATGTAGAAATAGTTGGAAATGAAAAAATTAATGTAGAAGAAATAATGATAATTGCAAACGAAAATGGATTGAAAGTAGGAGAACTAAAAAATAAAATAGATACAAAAAAAATAATAAATAAATTAAGATTGGAAAGAAATGATTTAGCCTGGGTGGGCATAGAACTAAAAGGTACTAATGCACTTATAAAAATAATAGAAGCAACTCCTAAGCCAGATATTATAAATGAAGAAGAATTTTGTAATATTATTGCAACAAAAGAGGCAGTTATAGAAAAAATAAGTGCCCAGAATGGTACTCCCGTAGTAAAAGAAGGAGACCTAGTAAAAAAAGGTACTGTATTAATAGAAGGTTGGTTAGAGGGAAAATTTACAGGAACAAGATATGTACACGCAACAGGCACTGTTAAAGGAAAAGTATGGTATACACAAAAAGAAAAAGTATATTTCAATCAACAAAAAAAAGAACAGACAGGGAAGGTTGAAAATAGATATTCCCTAAACTTAAATAAATTTAAAATAAATTTTAATAAAAGGGTTTCAAAATTTAAAAATTATGATACAATAGAGACGAATAAAAAATTAAAACTATTTGCCAATTTCTACTTGCCAATAGAGTTAATAAAAACCACCAATACAGAAGTAAATATAACAGATATAACTTATAGTATGGAAGAAGCAAAAAACATAGGCATAGAAAACGCAAAAAACAAATTAAATGAACAAATAGAAGACTTGAATAATATATTAAGCACACAAATTAATACAAATACTACAAATGAATATATAGAAGTAGAAGTTACATATGAGGTGCTTGAAGATATTGGGACAAAAGAAAAAATAGTATTTTAAAAGGAGGAACACAATATGGAAGAAAGAAGCTTAAGAGTTTATGATTCGGAGAAAACATTTTTCTCAAAGCTAACAAATACATTAACAAAAATAATTATACCAACACAAGTAGGAATAAATAGTATGCTTATTTCTATTAAAAGAAATAATGTACTAAAAACATATGAAAACACATTAGAAGATATAGAAAACGTAGAAAAAAAAGAAGCAATAAAGAAAAAGTTTGAAGACGTATATGCATTATATTTAGAAGCAGTAGATAAACATATAATGGATTCAATATATAAAAAAGTTAAAAATGATACGGCAACAGATTTTGAAAAAAATGCTTTATCAAAATACTATACAGTAATACATTTAAAAGATAGTGAATATTTAGAATATAAATATAGAAAACAAATATATTTATTGGAACTAGATTATCAATCAATAAAAAGAAGTGAAAAACCAAAACTATTAGAAAAATATAAAAAATTCTATCTAAAAGAAATGGAAGTTTTATATAAAGGATTATTAAAGCATTATTCCATAAAGTTAGCAGACAACCTAACATATGGAACAAAAGAAGAAACATATAATAAAATTTTCTCAACAGTAGAAGAATACATATCAAATGTTATGCCTTTAAAATTTGAACAGGATAAATCAAAAGAATATGCGCAAATATTAGAGGACTATAATAATTACGAGAAATTTGCAGTAGGAAAGCTAGATCAAAATGATAATATAGAAAAAAACATGATACTTTTAAGCATAAGCAGAAAATTATTTACACATAGTTTACCATTAATCGTAGCCGAACAATGTTACATTAAATTATTAAAAGATATAAGAAGCTTAATAGTGGATACTAAAGTTATCAGAAAACAAGAAAAAGCATACTCATTATTGATAAGATTAATAGAAGAATACAATATAAAGTTATTATCAACCAAAATATATTGGGATAAACCATCAGACAGAGAAGAGTACAAAGAGTTTTGGAAAAAATATCAAGAAATTAGTGAGCTAAAAGGTATAAATAATGCAGAATATAATGAACAATTAGAAATTTTATTTATTACTAATGATTTGAAAAAAGTAAGTTTAAATGAAAATAAATACTACAAAATAATTAAATTTTATAAAAATAAACTAGTTGAATTAGGGGTAATGAAAAATTTAAAAAATAGTTTTAGTTCAAATATAAATTTACATTCTACATCAAAGAAGTTGTGTAGAAAATAATAAAAATGAGGAAGTAAAATGGAACAGATAGAAATTCTTACAGAAGGAATAGAAGAAAAAGAAGAATACAAAGAAATTATTAAAACAGTATTAAAACAATGCTTTAAAGAAGAAGAATTGGGAAAACATATAAGCATAACAATAACATTAACAAACCCAGAATATATAAAAAGCATAAATAAAAAATACAGAAATGTAGATAATCCTACAGATGTGTTATCTTTTCCAATGTATGAAAGAGATGAAATTTCAACAATAAAAAAACAGAAATTTGAGACAATATTAGGCGACATATTAATATCTATACCTAAAGTACAAGAACAAGCAATAGAATATGAACACAGTTTTAAAAGAGAACTAGCATATATGGTAGTTCATGGGTTTTATCATTTAATGGGGTTTGACCATATGAATGAGGACGAGAAGAAAGAAATGAGAGAAAAAGAAGAAAACATACTAAACAAATTAAATATAGTAAATTAAATAAGAAAGGACAAGCAATGAATACAGAGCATAAAAAAAATAACAATACCGAAGAGAAAAAAATTAAAAACAGTAATTTTATAGATGCATGGAAAAATGCAATAAATGGTATAATATATGCTACTACAACCCAAGGAAATATAAAAAAACAATTGATAATAGCTGTGGCAGTAGTAATAATAAGCTTGTTTTTTAATTTGAATAAAGCAGAATTTTTAATATTTTTATTTACAATAATTTTAATAATATTTGCAGAAATGGTAAATACAGCAATAGAAACTGTTGTGGATTTATATGTAGATGTATATCATCCAAAAGCAAAAATTGCAAAAGATGTAGCAGCAGGAGGAGTAGTGATAACAGCAATAAATGCAATAATAGTAGCATATTTTTTGTTCTTTGATAAAATAAGCGATATGGGTATTGCATTTATACAAAATGTTGCAAATTCCCCTATACATTTAGCTTTTGCAACAATAGTAATTACTATGATAGCTACTTTAGCAATAATAGCATACTCTAAAACAAACAAGCATAAAGTATTTAATGAGAAATTTGTACCAAGCGGTCATGCTACAATTGCATTTGCAGCAAATACAATAATATGGATAACAACACAAAATCCAGTAATATTAATACTATCTCTTGTAATGGCGATATTAATAGCAGAAAGTAGAATACAAGCAAAAGAGCATAAACTTTCTGAAGTAATATTTAGTGCTTGTATGGGGATTTTAGTTGTTCTTATAATATATAGTATAAGTATAAATGTATTAAAGTTTTAGGAAAGGAATAAGATTAAACATGGAAGAAAGTAAAAAAAGCAGTAATGGAATCAAGATATTAATAGTTTTATTAATACTATTAATGATAGTAGCAGGAGTATTAGTAGCAATAAAATTTATACAGGGTAACAAAATTAAACAAACACAAACAAGTGCGGGAGTAGAAGAAAACAAAGAGCCAGAAAAAGAAGTAATAAAACTACCAACAACTTTTGCCGGAAAAGATAGACCAATTGCTGTAATGATAGATAATAATATAAATGCAATGCCACAGGCAGGATTACTAGAAGCGGATTTGGTTTATGAAATAATAGTTGAAGGAGGAGAAACAAGAATGATGGCAGTCCTAAAAGGAAAAGATGTTGAAAAAATAGGACCTGTTAGAAGTTCAAGACACTATTTTCTAGACTATGCATTAGAAAATGATGCAATATATGTTCATTTTGGTTGGAGTCCACAAGCAGAAAGTGATATATCTACAATGGGAGTAAATAACATAAATGGACTATATTATGATGGCTCATATTTTTGGAGAGTAAGCGAAAAATATGCACCACATAATGCGGTAATAAGTACAAAAAATATATTAAAGGTTGCAGAAAACAATGAATATAGAACAACATCAGAACAAAAACCTGTGTTGAATTATGTAGCAGATGAAATTGAACTAGAAGATGGCAAAGAAGCTGAAACAATTACAATTCCATATTCAGATTATAATACTGTAAAATACACATATAATGAAGATAAAAAAGAATATGTTAGATATTCAAGAGGAAAAAAACAAGTAGATTGGAATACAGACACAACAATAACAACAAAAAATATAATAGTAACATTTGCAGAAAACTATAGTTTAAATGATGGTTCGGGCAAAGGCAGACAAGGACTTGAAAATATAGGAAAGTTAAAAGGATATTATATTACAAATGGAAAAGCAATAGAAATAACATGTGAAAAAACCTCAAGAACAACGCAAACCGTATACAAAGATTTACAAGGTAACGAAATAAAAGTAAATGATGGTAAAACATTTATACAAATTTGCCCATTAAATGCAAATGTAAAGATAGAAGGAAATACTAAAACAACAGAAAAATAACAAAAAAGGGCAGGAGAATAAATCCTGCTTTTTGATTTAAGAAAAGAGGAAAATATATGGAAAATGAAAATTGCCAATGTATAGAAAATCAAATAAAAGAGGATATGGTACAAATATTAGAAAAATATACTACAGATAGAGATAATTTAATACAAATATTAAACGAAACACAAGAAAAATTTGGGTACATCCCTAAAACATCACAATTGGAAATATCTAAATACTTAAATATACCAATGGCAGAAGTGTATGGAGTAATAACTTTTTATTCAAGGTTTACATTAGAACCAAAAGGAAAATACGCAATATCAGTATGTTTAGGAACCGCATGTTTTGTAAAAGGCTCAGAACAAATATTAAACAGATTAAAAGATAGGCTGAAAATAGATGTAGGGCAAACAACAGCAGATGGAAAATTTTCTATAGATGCTACAAGATGTGTGGGTGCATGTGGACTAGCTCCTGTATTTACAGTAAATAACGAAGTACATGGTAAAGCAACAGTAAAAAAATTGGATGAAGTGTTAGATGAATTAATGAGTAAATAAAAACGTGTAGTGCACGAATGAAAAGGAGAAAAATATGAAATCTGTAGAAGAAATAGAACAAATAAGAAAACAAAAAAGAGAAGAATTAGACCTAAGAGTAAATTTAAACTCTGCAACAAGAGAAAAGCATATATTAGTATGTAGAGGAACAGGTTGTACATCTTCAAAATCCCCAGAAATAATAGAAAACTTTAAAAAAATAATAGAAGAAAAAAATATACAAAATGTAAGAGTTATACAAACAGGTTGTTTTGGGTTATGTGCTAAAGGACCAATAGTAATAATAAGACCAGAAGATACTTTTTATGCTAATTGCAAGCCAGAAGATTGTGAAGAAATTATAAATTCACATATATTAGAAGGAAAAATAGTAGAAAGATTATTATGCAAAGATATAGATGGAAGCATTGTAAAAAAATTGGATGATTTACAATTCTATAAAAAACAAAAAAGAATAGCACTAAAAAATTGTGGAGTAATAAATCCAGAAGATATAGATGAATACATAGCATTTGATGGATATAAGGCTTTAGAAAAGGTGTTATTTGAAATGACCCCAGAAAGTGTAATAGAAGAAGTAAAAAACTCCGGATTAAGAGGAAGAGGTGGAGCAGGTTTTCCAACAGGTAAAAAATGGGAACTAACAAGAGTTGCAAAGGAAAAGCAAAAATATGTTGTATGCAATGCAGATGAAGGCGACCCAGGAGCATTTATGGATAGAAGTATATTAGAGGGGGATCCACATTCTGTTGTAGAAGCAATGATAATAGCAGGATATAGTATAGGTGCAAATAAAGGATATATATATGTAAGAGCAGAATATCCAATTGCAGTACATAGATTTGATATTGCTATAAAACAAGCAAGGCAATATGGACTACTAGGTAATAACATATTTGGAACAGAATTTAGTTTTGACATAGAAATAAGATTAGGAGCCGGTGCTTTTGTTTGCGGAGAAGAAACAGCCTTGTTAGAATCAATAGAAGGAAGAAGAGGACAACCAAGATTAAAACCTCCATATCCAGCAAATGAAGGACTATGGGGAAAACCAACTTTAATAAACAATGTAGAAACATATGCAAATATAACTAGAATAATACTAAATGGAGCAGATTGGTATTCAAACATAGGAACAGAAAATTCAAAAGGAACAAAGGTATTTGCATTAGGCGGAAATGTAGTTAATGTAGGATTAGTAGAAGTGCCAATGGGAACAACATTAAGGGAAATAGTATATGACATAGGCGGAGGAATTCCAAATGGAAGAGACTTTAAGGCAGCACAAACGGGAGGCCCATCAGGAGGTTGTATACCAAAAGAACACTTAGATACACCAATAGACTATGAATCATTAAAAACAATAGGTTCAATGATGGGATCTGGTGGACTAATAGTAATGGATGACTCAAAGTGTATGGTTAATTTAGCAAAGTTTTATTTGGACTTTACAGTAGACGAATCTTGTGGAAAATGTACACCTTGTAGAATAGGAACAAAAAGAATGTTAGAAATATTAACTAAAATATGTGATGGAAAGGCGGACATACAAGATTTAGAAAAATTGGAACAATTAGCAATAAATATTTGTAGAACTGCAGTGTGCGGGTTAGGACAAACAGCGCCAAATCCAGTTTTGTCAACATTAAAGTATTTTAGAGAAGAATATTTAGACCATATAAAACATAAAACTTGCAAAGTTGGAGAATGTAAAGCACTAACAAATATTTCTATAAATCCACAAAAATGCAAAGGATGTGGAATATGTAAAAGAAATTGCCCAGTTAATGCGATTTCAGGGGAGCCAAAACAAGTACATATAATAGATAAAGACATTTGTATTAAATGTGGAACTTGTGTAGCCAACTGCCCATTTCATGCAATCGGTTGATAATTTGAATTTAGAATAATAGTAGAAAGGATTGTAAATTAAGATGATTAATCTAAAGATAGATGATAAAGAAGTACAAGTTGAAGAAGGTACCACAATATTACAGGCTGCTAGGCAAGTTGGAATAGATATTCCTACATTATGTTTTTTAAAAGATATAAATGAAATTGGCGATTGCAGAATGTGTATTGTACAAGTGGACGGAAGAAGAGGTTTTGCTACATCTTGTATACAAAAAGTAGAAGAAGGAATGAATGTAAGAACACATTCAAAAGAAGTTATAGAAGCTAGAAAAGTGATATTAGACTTAATATTGTCAAACCATCAGCGTGATTGCCTAACATGTACAAGAAATGGAAATTGTGAGTTGCAAAATCTGGCTGTAAAATTTAATGTAACAGGAGTAGAATATGAAGGAGAAAAAAACAAACACAAAATAGATGATTTATCTCCATCAATAGTTAGAGATTTTAATAAATGCATTTTATGTAGAAGATGTGTTTCAGTATGTAAAAAAGTACAAAAAATAGGTGCAATTGATTGTATAAATAGAGGTTTTGAGTCCTGCATATCAACAATAGGAGACCATAGCTTAAATGATGTTAATTGCACATTTTGCGGACAATGCATAGAAGCATGTCCTGTAGGAGCTTTAAAAGAGAAAGATTCAACACAAGAGGCATGGGAAAAATTAAAAGATCCAGAAACCTATGTAATAGTACAAACTGCGCCAGCAGTTAGAGTAGCATTAGGAGAAGAATTTGGAATGCCCATAGGGACAAATGTAACAGGAAAAATGGTTTCAGCACTAAAAAGACTAGGATTTGATAAAGTATTTGACACAAATACAGGAGCAGACTTTACTATAATGGAGGAAGGAACAGAATTTATTCAAAGACTAGACGAAAATAAGAACCTGCCAATGATTACATCATGCAGTCCAGGCTGGGTAAGATATGTAGAAGCTAATTACCCAGAAAATATAAAGTATTTATCAAGTTGCAAATCACCACATGAAATGTTTGGGGCACTTTTAAAGACATATTATGCAGAAAAAAATAACATACCAGCAGAAAAAATATATGTTGTATCTGTTATGCCATGTATTGCAAAAAAATATGAAAGGCAAAGAACAGAATTGAAAAACAATGGAATGTATGATGTGGATTGTGTATTAACTACAAGAGAATTAGCAAGAATGATAAAACAAGCCAATATAGAATTTGAACAACTAGAAGAAAAAGAATTTGATAGTCCTATGGGAGAAGCAACAGGAGCTGCAGCAATATTTGGAGTTACAGGTGGTGTAATGGAAGCCGCACTTAGAAGTGTATCAGAAATATTAACAGGAGAAGAATTGGAAAAAATAGAATTTAAAGAAATAAGAGGAGAACAAGGCATAAAAAGAGCAAGCCTAAAATTAGGAGAAAGAGATATAAAAGTAGTTGTTGCGCATGGACTGGGAAATGCCCAAACAATAATGGAAGAAATAAAATCTGGAAAAGCAGATTATCAATTTGTAGAAATAATGGCCTGTCCAGGAGGTTGCATTATGGGAGGGGGACAACCTATTAAAAATTCCAAAATTAGAGGAACAATAGATGTAAGGAGAAAAAGAGCAGAAGCAATGTATTCTATAGACGAAAAAAGCAAAATAAGAAAATCACATGAAAATCCAATTTTAAAACAAATATATAGTGAATATATAGGTGTTCCAGGTGGACATAAAGCACATGAGCTTTTACATACAACATACAGTAGAAAAGAAAAATATAATATTTAGAGAAAAAAATTGATTTATTTACAAAATTCGACAAACTTTTTAAAAAAATAGGTGTATAATAGTATAGAAAATTGATATTTACTAATAAGTAAAAATTGAAACATAATAATGTAGAGGGCGATTTTAATCGCCCGCGACAAAGACCAAGGAGGTAAAAAAATGAAGTCAGGTTTTGTATCAATAGTAGGAAAGACAAATGTCGGAAAATCCAGCATAATAAATTCATTAGTAGGAGAAAAGGTAGCAGCAATAGCAAATAGACCGCAAACAACACGCAAAGCAATAAAAGCCATTGTAAATAGACCAGATTCACAAATTATATTTATAGATACACCAGGAATACATAAACCACAAAGTAAATTAAGTGATGCAATGATAGAAACATCACTAACTTCTATACAAGATGTTGACTTAATAGTATTTGTAGTAGAAGCCTTTGCAAAAGAAATATCAGAAGAAGAAAAAATAATATTAGAAAAAATAAAAAAAGCCAAAAAGAAAACAATATTAGTTATAAATAAAATGGATTTAGCAAGCATAGCACAAGTTGCAAGAGCAATGGAACTATATAAAAATGAATATGAATTTATAACAATAGTACCAATGGTTGCCTCTAAACAAGAAGATTCAGAAATACTATTAGATGAAATAGAAACAAACTTATCAGAAGGACCATTATACTATGATACAGAAGAATATACAGACCAAACAATGCAACAATTAGCAGAAGAAATGATAAGAGAAAAAGCATTAAAACTATTAAGAGATGAAGTACCACATGGAATATTGGTAGAAGTAGAGCGAATGAAAAGAAGAAAAACAATGAAAGGCGAGCCAATATACAACATAGAAGCTACCATATATTGTATAAGAGAATCACATAAGGGTATAATAATTGGAAAAGATGGAGAAATGCTAAAAAGAATTAGTACATATGCAAGACAAGATTTAGAAAAAATGTTAAATACAAAAATTAATTTAAAAGTATGGGTAAAAGTAAAAGAAGACTGGATAAATAAAGATTCTATTGTAAATAAATTTAAAATGTAGAAGTATAAAATTATAAAAAAATGCAAAAGATAAACTCGAAGGAGATGATTTTATGCTAAGACAAATGGCTTGGAATACATTTAAGCACACAGGAAATGTAAATACTTTTATTGAATTAATAGAAATAGAAAATATACAAAAAAACATGGAAGGTAATCAATATGGGAATATTGAAGACAAAGGGGATAATAATAGCAGAAAGCAATATGAACGACTTTGATAAAATGCTTACAATTTTAACACCAAATGGAAAAATTGGGTGTGCTGCCAAAGGAGCAAGAAGACCAAAAAGTGTGCTTATGGCAGCAACTCAATTTTTGTGCTTTGGAGAATATATGTTGTATAATAATTCGCAAAATTACAATATAAATTCTTGTGATATTATAGAAATATTTTACAATATAAGAACAGACTTTGAAAAATTAAAATATGCAGCACTTATAACCAAAATAATAAATGATGTAACAGACGAAAACCAAAACACATATAAAATATTGCAACTATTTTTAAATACATTATATATGATTTCCGAAACAGATAAAAATTTAGACTTAATACTATCCATTTTTGAAATAAAACTTTTATGCCTATTAGGATTTATGCCAGTGATAGATAAATGCGTAAATTGTGGGGAGAAAGAAGAATTAAAATATTTTTCGCTAAAAGATAACGGATTTAAATGTAGTGCTTGTGGTAAACAAGATAAAGGAGCAATTGAAGTCTCAAAAACAACAGAAAACGCAATAAAATATATAGTAATGGCACCAGCAAAAAAAATATTTTCTTTTAATATTTCAGAAGAAAATATAACACAATTAAAAGTAATAAGCAAATTATATTTAAACAGTAAATTAGAAAAAGAATATAAGTTATAAATACGAAAAAACAATAAAAAATTTCTTTATTGATAATTATGAAGAAGAAATAAATGATGGAGAATTAGTTTGCACTGATATGATATATTATTCAAATTTCAATTCATAAAAAAGATAACAAATATATCTGACAAAACTATGTTAAGCATGATTTCTAATATTCAGTTAGAAGATGATGATTATGACTATAATTTAAGCTTTGCAGATGAAAAAACAGCTGTTGATGAAGAGTTAGCTATATTTAATTTGTTAAATGAGGAGGATAAATAATGGAAGAGGAATTAAGATATTATTATGGCTTTGATAAGTATGAAACATTAATTGAAAAATTGAAAAAATATAATGAATTAAAGTATGATGGATGTTTTTATGAATTAACTACTCAATATGACCATCCTTGCATAGAAGATTCGTTTTATAATAAAAAAATTGATGGAAGATTTAGAGTAAGATGTTCTAAGAACATTAAAACAAAACAATCTAAGTCAAAAATTAGTTGGAAGAAAAGAACAAATAATACTTCAAATGGCTTAGTTAATAAAGAGGAAGAAGTTGAAGTGAACTTTCAATTCGAAGAATTTGACAAATTAGTGTTTTTATTAGAAAATGTTATAAAGATGAAAAATATTGAATCATATGAAAGATATAGAAATGTTTTTCATAATGAAGATATAGAGATTGTTGTTGATAAATATCCTTTTGGAATAGCACTAGAAATAGAGAACAAAAGCAAATTAAAGACTGCAGAAGAAACAGTATTATTTTGGGTAAAAAGATTAGGATTAAAACAAGAAGATGCATTTAGATTATCTTGGGATGATAAATATACAGAATTATGCAAACAACAAAATATAGAAATATTTAAACACGTAAAGTTTGATTTACCAATGCCCAAAGTTATAGAATAATGTATTAAAAAAGGAAATGTTTATGATTAGCAATTTAAATAGTAAAATAAATGAATTTTTAAATAGTGAAAAAATACCAAAAGAAAATTTTGATGACTTGAAAAATGTTCCGGAAAATATGGAGTTTTCTTTATTAAGTAAAGAGTTTCCAGAATTAATTGATATTATAGGATATCATGGGATTGTGATAGAACCATTGCCTGTTGATGAGATTGTTTTAAAACGAATTATTGAAAGAGGAAAAAATTTTATAAATTATTTGGATGGAGTTCAGAAAAAATTGAAGAATGTTCAAAAGTTATTGCTTCAAGTGAAGCTATTGTAGGAATGTATGGGGTCGTAGTCATATAAAATAAAACGGCTAATATTTGAAATGTTAGCAAAAGCTGGTGTAAATCCAACCGACTCTACCAATATATATTTTTAAAGACATAAGTTTATGTCTTATTTTTATTATATTAATTTTATGACAGAAGTGTACTACCATGTTATATAAATTCTAAGTGGATTTTTAAAATATATTTTAAACTATAGAGCATAATTTTAATATAATATGATTATTTTATTTAAAAAAAGACTGAAAATTATAGGTTTGTGACTAAACTTTAAAAAAAAGCATTTCAAGTAAATAAAAGAATTTATTTTTTGATTGTAATATTTTATAATGGCTGCAGTTTCTAAAGACGTGCAGTTTTGATAAATTGACACAAGTATGTAGATGTAGTATAATAAAGTGGTTAAAGTATTGAAAAGAGTAGAAAAATTAGGAGGAAAAATGTATTTAATAGTTGGACTTGGAAATCCTGAACCAGAATACTCAAAAACAAGGCACAATATGGGATTTGATGTAATAAATAAATTAGCAAAACAATATGAAATAGAATTGTCAAGGAGTAATTTTGAAGGAATATACGGTACAGGCATAATAGAAAATGAAAAAGTAATCTTGTTAAAACCACAAACATATATGAATTTGAGTGGACAATCAATAAAAAAATATATAGACTTTTATAAAATACCATTAGAAAATATATTAGTAGTATTTGATGATATGGATACAGAAAAGGGAAAAATAAAAATAAGAAAAATGGGAGGTCCAGGAACTCACAATGGCGCAAAATCAGTTGTACATGAACTACAAAGTGAACAGTTTGCAAGAATACGAGTTGGAATAGGAAGACCAATAGACAATGATGAAATAATAGACTATGTAATAACACCAATACAAGATGAACAAGAATATAAACAATTAGAAATAGGAATAGAAAAAGCAAAAGATGCAATTATAGAATATTTAAAAAACGGAATAGATAAAGCAATGAATAAATTCAATTAATAAAAAATAAGCATAAGAAGGGAATATTGTAAAAAATGCAGGAAATTTTAGTTAATGTAGACAAACAAAGGAATAAAACTATAGTTGTAGTAGAAAATGGAAGATTAGTAGAAAAATATCAAGAAAATGACGGAGCAGAAAGACTAGAGGGAAACATATATATAGGTAAGGTACAAAATGTATTATTGGGAATGCAAGCAGCATTTGTAGATATAGGAAAAGAAAAAAATACATTTATACATATAAGAGATGTTATGCCTAAAGCAAGTAACGAAACAGGAAATAAGAATGAACCATTAAACAAATACAACATAAAAGACTATATAAGAACAGAAATGCCAATATTGGTTCAAGTAAAAAAAGATTCTACTAGCAAAAAAGGTGCAAGAGTTTCCACACATATGAATATATCGGGTAGATATATTGTGCTTATGCCTAATTCGGAGTTTATAACAGTCTCAAAAAAAATAGAAGACATAAAAGAAAAAAATAGATTATTAAATATAGTTAAACCCATTGTTCCAAAAGGATATGGAATAATAATAAGGACATCGGCAGAAGGAAAAAATGAAACAGAAATAAAAGAAGACCTAGATAAACTAATAAAAAAATGGCAAAATATTTTAGAAAAATATAATAATTTAAAAAAACAAAAAACATTTATACCTAAAATAATATATAAAAATCAAGGAATAATAGAAAAATTAATATTAGATTTAGTAGATAAAGAATTAACAAGAATAATAGCTAATGATGAAACAACATATGCAGAAATTGAAAAAGATATTAAAAATATGCAGTTAGATTCTGATATAAAATTAGAACTGAAAAAAGGAGAAACAGTATTAGACATATATGATTTAGAAACTCAATTAGAAAAAGCAGACAATAGAAAAGTATGGCTAAAATGTGGTGGATTTATAACAATAGATAAAACAGAAGCATTAACAGCAATAGATGTAAATTCTGGAAAATATGTAGGAACAAAAGATTTAGCAAAAACAATATTTACGGTAAACAAAGAAGCTACAGTAGAAATAGCAAAACAAGTAAGGTTAAGAGATATAGGTGGAATAATAATAATTGATTACATAGATATGGAAAATAAAGATGATAAAGAAAAAATATTAAAAGAACTAGAAGAAAATTTAAAAAAGGATAGATCTAAAACTCAAGTAATAGGATTTACACCATTAGACTTACTTGAAATGACAAGAAAACATATGTGGAGCAATGATTAATAAAAAGGAGCAATAATGAAAGTAGGATTTATATCATTAGGTTGTAATAAAAATTTAGTTGATACAGAAAAAACAATAAGTATATTCAAGGAGAACAATTATGAAATAGTAAACAATCCAAAGAAAGCAGACATTATAGTAATAAACACATGCGGATTTATACAACCAGCAAAGGAAGAAGCAATAAATACAATATTAGAAATGGCAGAATATAAAAAACAAGGATGCAGATATTTAATAGTAATGGGATGCTTGGTAGAAAGATATAAACAAGAATTAGAAAAAGAAATTCCAGAGGTAGACTTATTTATAAAATATAGTGAATATAAAACACTATGGAGCAAAGTTCAAGAATTAATAAAAAAAAGAGAAGAAAATGTAAACTTTGAAGAGTGGCAGGACAGAGTTATTACAACAGGAGAAACAACAGCATATTTAAAAATTGCAGACGGTTGCAGTAACAGATGCACCTATTGTGCTATTCCATATATTCGTGGACCTTTAAAAAGCAGAAAATTTGAAGAAATAATAGAAGAAGCAAAAAAACTAGCAAAACGCGGATATAAAGAAATAATACTAACAGCCCAAGATACAACAAAATATGGTACAGATATTTATGGAAAATCAAGACTGGCAGAATTACTAACAGAAATATCTAAAATAAAAGAAATAAAATGGATTAGATTTCTATATTCTTATCCAGAAACAATTGATGATGAACTAATAAAAGTAGTAAAAGAAAATGAAAAAGTATGCAAATATTTTGATATACCAATACAACACATCTCTAACAATGTTTTAAAAAGAATGAATAGAAAAAGCAATGGGGAAGGCATAAGAAAATTGATAGAAAAGTTGAGAAAAGAGATACCAGAAGTTATAATAAGAACAACTGTTATGGTAGGTTTTCCTGGAGAAACAACGGAAGATTTTGACGAATTATATGAGTTTATACAAGAAACCAAATTCGACAAAATGGGAGCTTTTAGCTATTCTAAAGAAGAAAATACACCTGCTGAAAAATTAAAAGAGCAAATCCATCCAGCAACTAAAAAAAGCAGGTATAATAAAATAATGCAGTTACAAAAAGAATTAATAGAACAAAAATTAAAAAAGTATATAGGAAAGAAACTAGAAGTTTTAATAGAAAATAAAACATTTGATTCTAAATATTATGTAGCAAGAAGCTATATGGAAGCACCAGAAACAGATGAAGTGATATACATAAAAAATACACAAGAATTAGAAATAGGGCAATTTACAAATTGCGAGATTACAGATGTAAAAGAATATGATTTAATAGGAAAAATATAAATAACATCCCCCCTTAAATGTCGAAAAATGTAGGCAAAGCTCTAAATAAGGAGAGCGATTTTTGTTGCTTATTGGCAGATACAGTGATAAAATCAGAGACAGTAAGGGGGGATTATATGCAACTAGTACAAGATATTTATAAAATAATAGAAAATGGAGAATTCATAAAATGGTTAATAGTTACAATAATTACTTCTTTAGCAATAGCATTAACAAATACATTAATATATATTAAACTGTTTAGTGTAGAAGTTAAAAACAAAAAGAATATTGCAATAGTTACTATAATAGAAGCTTTTTTCAAATGTATATATTCTATGACAATTCCAATTTACGCATATAGAATAGTATGCTTATTAACAGAAATAGCAATTTATAAAATATATTTTAAACAGAAAATTGAAAAATGTATATTAGGAGCAACAATAAATTCTATTATTATAGTATTCTCAGAAGCTATATTTTCTAAAATCTTATGTTTAACTTATGAGAATATAAAAATATATATGGAAGGTATATATAATTACAAATACAAATTTAGTCTTTTTATACTTATAGTAATAAGTAGAATAATTGTTTACTATATAGTAAATAAAAAGAATATAAAGGTAAAAATAAGAGAAGACTTAAACAAAAGAGAAAGAGCAACACTAATAGCAATATCTATTATAGGAGAAATAGTTATTTACTTTAATGTAATAGAAATGACAATATTTATATCAAACTTTCCATACGAGATATTTATAATGGATATTATAGCATTAATCGCATATTTTTATATAAGCATAAGCAACCTTTCTAAGATGGTAAAATTAGAAAAACAAGCAACAAGAATTCATAATTTAGAAGCATACAATAAAACATTATCTATTATGTACGATAGTATAAGAGGATTTAAACATGATTATGCAAATATGTTACAAGCATTATCAGGTTATGTATTAACAGGAGAAATTGATAAAATAAAAACAGTGTGTGATACTATGCTAGATGAGTGTGTAGAAGTAAATGAAATGGGAATATTAGACCCAAACATTATAAATGATCCGGGAGTATATAGTATATTGACAACCAAATATTATATGGCACAAGAAATTTATATAAAAATGAATATAGAGGTTATGACCGATTTAACTAAAATGGAAATAACGAGTTATGAATTATGCAAAATACTTGCTATATTATTAGATAATGCAATAGAAGCGGCAAAACAAACAGAAGAAAAAATAGTTAATGTTAGAATGCTAAGAGACTTTAGAATGAATAGAGATTTAGTCATAATAGAAAACAGCTATATAAACATTGATGTAGATATTAATGAAATGTTTGAAAAAGGATATACAAGCAAAAAAGAAAAAAGCAATGACCATGGCTTAGGTTTATGGAATGTAAGAAGAATGTTAAATAAAAGTAAAAACCTAAATTTATTTACAACCAAAGGAAAACTATTTAGCCAACAGTTAGAGATATATAGTAATAAAGACGAAAACACAAAAAATGATAAAATATTATGCAATAATTATGCAGTACAAGACTAAAAAATTCCAACATTCAAAACAGATTTTATGTAGGGGCGATTTTAATCGCCCACCATACATTAAATAAAAAAATTTTTCTCTTTTATATTGAAAACATATTTACAAATAGGATAAAATAGAAATACAAATAAACTTTACAAGGAGGAAGAAATGAAAAAAATAAGAGGTTTTGAAATAGCAAAAGGATTTGAAAAAGAGGGAATAAACCTACCAGAAAGAAAAACAAAAAATTCTGCAGGATATGATATAGAAGCAGCAGAAGATTGTATAATACCATCTTTTAAATTAGGACAAGCTCCAACCTTAATAAAAACAGGATTAAAAGCATATATGCCAGATGATGAATATTTAATGCTTTGTAACAGAAGTTCAAACCCAAAGAAAAAAGGATTAATCCTAGCAAACAGTATAGGAATAGTAGACAGTGATTATTACGAAAATCCAGACAATGATGGACATATAATGTTTGCATTTTTCAATGTAAAAGCAGAGGATACAATAATAAAAAAAGGTGATGTAATAGGACAAGCCATATTTCAAAAATATTTAATAGTAGACAATGATAACGCAGAGGGAGATAGAATTGGAGGATTTGGCTCAACAAGCAAATAGAAAAAATAAATGGTAAAAGTTTTGACTTTTACCATTTTTTGTTGTATAATAGTATTGTAGTTCAATAAGAGACTCTAAATCCTTTATTAACTTCAGAAAGGAGAGAATTATACATGTTTAATGTAGGCGATAAAATAGTATATCCTATGCACGGAGCAGGAAGAATTGATGCAATAGAGGAAAAGAACATATTAGGAGAGAATCAATCATATTACATACTAAAAATGCCTGGAGAGGTAAAGGTTATGGTACCAATAGATAAAGCAGAGCAAATTGGAGTTAGAAATATTATAGATAAAGAAGAAGCAGGAAAAGTTATGGCAGTTCTAGAAGAAAACGAAACTGCAATGTCAGACAAATGGAACAAAAGATATAGAGACAATATGGATAAAATGAAAAGTGGAGACATATATGAAGTAGCAGATGTTGTTAGAAATTTGAGTTTTAAACAAAAAGAAAAAGGCCTATCAACAGGAGAAAAGAAAATGCTAAGTAATGCTAAACAAATATTAGTTAGTGAATTAGTTTTAGCAGAACAAGCTTCACAAGATGAAATTGAAAATTTAGTAAACAATAAAATAGAATTATCATTTGAGGAAAATAAATTACCACAAGAAGAAGTTGACTTAAATAAAAATGTAGTAAGCAAATTTATACCATTTGATGATAGTTCAACAAATGTTTAATTAATTGAATATTAGAATAAAACATAAGAAAGAAGACGTAAAATCGTCTTCTTTTGCGTGATAGCAATATAGTATTATGGCTAAAAAAAATAAATATATAAAAGGGTATAAGAACAATAATATATAAATAAAGGAAGGATTAACCTATTTTATGTCGAATAATATATAAAGGAAAGGTAAGAAAAAATTGGTACGTTATAGTGAAGAATTGATAGAAGAAATTAAAAACAGCAATGATATAGTAGATGTAATATCACAATATGTTAATTTAAAAAGAAGCGGTAGAAATTTCTTTGGGTTATGTCCTTTTCATAAAGAAAAATCACCTTCTTTTTCTGTATCGCCAGATAAACAGATATTTCACTGCTTTGGTTGTGGAGCAGGTGGAAATGTGATACACTTTATTAGTAAAATAGAAAACGCTGATTTTAAGGAAGCAATAGGAATATTAGCTAATAGGGCTGGAATAGAATTACCAACATTAAATAATTATGAAGACAATAAAACAGCATTATTAAAAAGCAAAGTGTATGAGATAAATCAAATAGCTGCTGAGTTTTATCATCAAAACCTATATAAGCCAACGTCCAAGATTGGACAAGAGTACATAAAAAAAAGAAAATTAGATAATAGAACATTAAAATCTTTTTTGATAGGGTATTCTGGTAATTTTGATGAATTATATAGAATTTTAAAACAAAAGGGATTTACAGAGGAAGAAATACTGGTATCAAGTTTAGTAAATAAAAAAGATGACGGAAAATATATAGATAGATTTAGAAAAAGGGTAATGTTTCCTATACAAGACACAAGAAATAAAGTAATTGCTTTTGGCGGTAGGGTAACAGATGACAGTAAGCCTAAATATATAAATTCACCAGAAAACATAGTGTACAGTAAAGGTAGACATCTTTTTGGACTTAATGTAGCTAAAAGAGGAGAATTAAAAAATATTATAATAGTAGAAGGCTATATGGACGCAATTTCTTTATATCAAAGAGGAATTACAAATGTAGTTGCCTCACTTGGGACAGCTTTAACAGAGGCGCAAGGACGTTTATTAAGAAGATATAGTGAAAGAGTTACAATAGGATATGATTCTGATGGGGCAGGTCAAGCAGCTACATTAAGAGGATTAGAAATATTGCAAAACATTGGTTGTGACGTTAGGATATTGCAAATATCAGGTGCAAAAGACCCAGACGAATATGTAATAAAATACGGACCAGAAAGATTTTTAAAATGCGTAGAACAGGCAATTTCGCTTGTGGAATTTAAGGTAAAAATGTTAAAACAATCACTAAATCTGGACAATATAAATGATAAGATTAAGTTTTTAAATCAGGTTGCCAAAATTCTTTCAAATGTTACAAATAGTATAGAAAGAGAGCTATATGTTGAAAAGATAGCAAATGAATATAATGTGTCAAAAGAAGCAATATATGGAGAAGTAAACAAATTAATTTATACTAAAAATACAGGCGAAAAAACACTAGAAAAACCAATAGTTAAAAAGGAAATAAAAAAAGAAAAACAAGAAATAGATAGTTCAACAACAAAAAGGGAAAACCTTATAATTTACCTATTAATAAATTATCCACAGGAAAGCTATAAAAAAATAAAAAGTGTAATATCTGAAAATGATATGAAATTAGAAGAAAACCAGAAGATATTAAAAAAAATGTATGAAGAAATAGAAAAAGGAAATATTAATATAGATATATTAAATTATTTTGAAGAACAAAACATAATAGATCATATCTCTGGAATAATGTCATATGATTTTGAAATATCAGATTTAAACAAATGTATAGAAGATGTGGTAAATACATATGAAAAAGATAAACTTATAAACAGAAGACAGGAAATATTAGACATTATTAAAAATGGGCAAGGTTTTTCAGAAGAAGAATTAAATAATTTAGAAGATGAATTAAGCAATATAGTTATAAAGTTAAAAAAATAGTAAAGGCAAATGCCTTGAGAAAGGAAAGAAATAGAAATGGATGAAAAAGATACAGAAATAACTAAAAAAACAGTAGATGAAGCAGCAAAAAAGAAAGCATTAGATATTGTAGAAAAGGCAAAGCAAAAAGGAAAAATTACCTATGCAGAACTTGCAAATGAACTAGATGACACAAATCCAGAAAATATAGATAAAGTATTTGATGCATTTGAAGATTTGGGAGTAGACATTTTAAAAGAAGATTCAGAAGAACCAGATTTTGAGGATTTACAAGAGGTTGAGGAAGTCAAAGTAGAAGATATAGATATAGGCAACATGGACGGAATAAGTGTAGATGACCCAGTAAGAATGTATCTAAGAGAAATAGGAAAAATACCTTTACTATCATATGAAGAAGAAATAGAATTGGCAAAAAAAGTATTAGATGGAGATGAAGACGCTAAAAAAAGATTAGCAGAATGTAACCTTAGATTAGTTGTTAGTATAGCAAAAAAATATGTTGAAAGAGGTATGCTATTTTTAGATTTAATACAAGAAGGAAATATGGGCTTAATAAAAGCTGTAGAAAAATTTGACTACAGAAAAGGGTACAAGTTTAGTACTTATGCAACATGGTGGATAAGACAAGCAATAACAAGAGCAATAGCAGACCAAGCAAGAACTATAAGAATTCCAGTTCACATGGTAGAAACAATTAACAAATTAATAAGAACATCAAGACATTTATTACAACAAATGGGCAGGGAACCAACGCCAGAAGAAATTGCAGCAGAAATGGAATTACCTGTAGAAAGAGTAATGGAGATACAAAAAATAGCACAAGATCCAGTATCTTTGGAAACTCCAATAGGAGAAGAAGATGATAGCCATTTAGGAGATTTTATACAAGACGAAGATAGTCCGGCTCCACAAGATTCAGCTGCATATACATTATTAAAAGAGCAATTGGCAGAAGTTATGGGAACTTTAACACCAAGAGAAGAAAAAGTATTAAGACTAAGATTTGGATTAGAAGATGGAAAAGCGAGAACATTAGAAGAAGTTGGAAAAGAATTTATGGTTACTCGTGAGAGAATAAGACAAATAGAAGCAAAGGCGTTAAGAAAATTAAGACATCCAAGTAGAAGCAAAAAGCTTAAAGATTATATGAATTAAGCCATAGGTCTTGACATTATTCACATAATATGGTAAACTTATGATAATAATGTGTAAATACCTAATGGAGGTGAAAATTCTTAAAGAGATTTAAGAAGGTAATATGGAAAATAAAAAAGAAGGAATATTAAAAAAATTTTGGAGTAAATTAAAAAATTTTTGGAACAACTTGGGAATTGATGTTGTGGATTATAAATTTACAGATAAGGGATTTCAAAACGAAATAAACAATAGAGGTATGGACGAGCGATATAAAGCATTACAATATAACTCGGCAGACAATTGTGCAGTAAATGTAGCAAATAGAGGTAAACAACATAGGGCTTCAGAAGAAAATTTTAAGAATGAACAACATATTTCTGGACATATAGTTAAGAATAAAAATAAAACAGATATAGCTTATGAAAATGAAAGAGAATAGGATGACGACGAAATAGGATAATTATTTTTATGGAAAATTGAATATGATATAAAAAATGTGGGGCGATTTAATCGGGCGATTAAAATCGCCCCTACACAAATTCTGCAATAAAGAATTAGTATTGATATTTTTTACAATTGGAACCGTAAAAAATAGTTGCATTTTTGGATTAACTATGGTAAAATTATACTGTTATTTAAAAAAGACTAAAAAATTAGGAGAGTGTAACAAATGGAAGTAGTAAAATATATAGTTTTGGCAATTTATGCTATAGTTTGTATAGGATTAATAATTTTAACAACAATACAAACAAGTGATGATAAAGGCGTTTCTGGAACGATAACAGGTTCTTCTACAAATAATTTCTTTGACCAAAATAAGGGAAGAACAAGAGAAGGCAAATTAAAAAAATGGACTATAATTTTGGGAATATTATTTGGAGTATTATCAATAGTATTAGGAATTTTATTTGTTGTATAATATAATTTTGAGGTTTAAGCGGTAGATAACATCTACCGCTTAAAAAATGGAAGGAATAAATTAAACAATGTTAAAAAAGAAAAAAGAAAATTTAGAAAATTGTATAAAAGGTATATTTAGAGGTAATGAAAAGGGATTCGGATTTGTAAAAATAGATGGTCAGGATGAGGAAATATATATATCAAGAGGTAATACCAAAGATGCAGTAAATGGAGATGAAGTATTAATAAAAATAATAGATGATACTGTAGAGGGAAACAGAAAAGAAGGCAAGATTGTAAAAACTATAAACCACAAGAGGAATGAAATAGTTGGAACATTTACCAAGAGAAAAAATTTTGGATTTGTAGTGCCAGATGATAGAGAATTTAATACAGATATATTTATATCAAAAAAAAGTTTTAATAAGGCTAAAAATAATCAAAAAGTTGTAGTTAAAATTACAAAATTTCCACAAGGCAATAAAAGTGCAGAGGGAGAGATAACAGAGATTATAGGTGGAATTAACGAAGCTGGAGTAGATATGTTGTCCTTAATAAAGGAATACAATTTACCATATGAATTTCCAGATGATGTTATTTTAGAAGCCAAAAAAGTGGAAAACAAAATTACAAAAAAAGATTTACAAAATAGACTAGATTTAAGAAGTAAAAATATTTTTACCATAGATGGAGAAGATGCAAAAGACTTAGATGATGCAATCTATGTAACAAAATTGGAAAATGAAAATTATGAGTTAGGTGTAAGCATTGCAGATGTAAGCCACTATGTTGCAGAAAACTCTAAATTAGACCAAGAAGCAATTATAAGAGGTACAAGTATATATATGTTGGACAGAGTAATACCAATGTTGCCCAAGGAGTTATCTAATGGAATATGCAGTTTAAATGTAAATGAAGATAGACTGTGTTTATCGGTAATTAGCGAGATTACGCCAGATGGAGAAATTGTCTCTTCAGATATACGAAAAGCAGTTATAAATGTAAAAGAAAGAATGTCATATGCAGATGTACAAAAAATATTAGATGGGAAAAATAAAGAAGTTTTAAAAAGGTATGAAAAATATATTGAAGACTTTAAATTGATGGAAGAACTAGCTAAAATATTAAAACAAAAAAGAGAAGGTGCTGGAAGTTTAGATTTAGACATCCCAGAGAGTAAAGTAATTTTAGACAAAAACGGGTTTGCAATTGATATAGAAAAATATAAAATTTATTTTGCAAATGAAATAATAGAACAATTTATGCTTACTGCTAATGAAATTGTAGCAGAAAAATTTTATTGGCTTGAAGCACCGTTTATCTATAGAGTACATGAAGAACCTGACACGGAAAAAGTAAATGCTCTTAATAAATTCTTATTTAATTTTGGGTATAAAATTAAAAGCAACAAAGAAAAGGTTTATCCAAAAGCTTTTGCCGAAGTACTTGAAAAGGTAAAAGGAAGAGAGGAGGAAATGGTAGTTTCTAATTTAATATTAAGAACCTTAAAAGTAGCAAGATATGAAAGCGAAAATAAAGGGCATTTTGGAATTGCAAGTAAATATTATTGCCATTTTACTTCACCAATTAGAAGATATCCAGATTTATTTATACACAGAATTATTTCAAAATATATAGATAATAGTTATATACTAAATGAAAAAAATCTGGAAAAATACAAAGAACAGGCAACTAAATACTCACAAACATCATCAGAAAGAGAAAAGATTGCTCAAAAAGTAGAAAGAGAAGCCATAGCTATAAAGAAAGCAGAATATATGCAAAATAAAATTGGCAAAGAGTATGAGGGAATTGTCTCTGGTATTACAGCATTTGGAATGTTTGTGGAACTAGAAAATACTGTAGAGGGATTAATAAAATTTGAGGATTTAGGAAATGAGTATTTTATATATAATGATGAAAATAAAACCTTAGTAGGAGAAAATTCTAAAAAGGTTTATAAAATAGGAGATAAAATAAAAATTAAAGTAATATATGCAAATAAACAGTTAAGAAGAATTAATTTTAAAGCTATCTAAAACGTATAATAATATTAGGGAGGATAAGTGCTAATACACCAATTAGTATTGTAGCACTGCCTCCATAAATATTATGTTCTTGTTTTATTTCGATAATACCATAAATTAAAGTTTTAATAAAAACGTAAATTGTAATTAACAAAATAACTATTTCCATGAAAATTCTCCTTTTAAAATTTAGCTTTCCATTAATAAATAAGAAGACTTGAAATTTGAGTCAACAGTAACATTAAAAGTTGCACTCTCAAATTTGTGTAGCCAATTGTAATTTAACCAATCATCCCAAACCAGAAAATTTTTACAAGCAAACCTTCCAAAACCATTTATGTCAGTTTTAAAATCTTTAGAAACTCTATATAAGTAGGATAAAATGTGTTCTTTTAAATATTTATTAGTATATTCTTCTACTTTTTTTACTCTTTCTTCATTCAAGGTGTCAGTTCCAGTATCCATAGTCATTAATCTGGTAAGAACGTCAATATTAATTTTTATATATGGAGTACCATTAACTAAGTCTACAGAACATTTTGTATTAGAGTTAGGCTTTATTTTTATATCCATAGTTTCAGCAGGATAATAGGGGTTAGGAATACTAATTTGAGCAGATTTTAACTTATTATCCATAAGTAAGTAAATCATTGTTTCTAACCCATTTAATTCTCCAACTATTTTTCCATTATTAAAAACCGCAAGTCCAATATTTTCGGTTGTATCTTGTGAATTTAAGGGCATTTGACCGGCTAAATAAGAGGAATCTTTTGCAGGACTACTAAAAATGGAAAAGTTTTTTTCTGTAGATTCTCCAGATACATTTAAATTAGAATTACTATTAACATCTGTAAGAACATTTTGCGAGGATTTAGAATTAATAGCAGCCAAAATAGCAACAGGATCTGTAAAACTGTCTGTATATGCCGAGAAAAAATCGCCAAATGTAATATTAGCTGTATAACCAGTATATTCACTGGAAGTAGGAATACTTTCATAATATCTGGCAGATAGTTGCTCAAGGCTGGGTTTAGAGGATTTTAAAAACATTTCTGTCGAATTTTTGCAAACAACAATATTGGCATCTGACCTAAATTCAATATTGTTCATTAAAGTATATAAATATTCCGAAATATCTGTATTAGCTAAATTTTCTGATATTACAAGAACTTTGCAATGTGACAAGTTTAGTTCTTTACTTAAAAAGGAGTTAAATAAATTAAATCCGGAATTTAAAGAAGAACATTCAATAGATTCTATAATTGAATCAGAAGATTGCGAGGAATTGCTACCAAGTTTGCTTTTTTCAGATGCCGAAGGATTAGAAATTTGCAAGCTTAATTTTAATTTATTTGCTTCTCCAACATCAAGCCCAATGGCTATAACATATGCTATCTCATTTAAATCTTTGCCAGAATGTATGGTAAAAGAAAAGCATAAAAATATGATTAAAAGAATTATATATACATATTTAATGTAAGAATTATTCATTTCTTAAATTTACCTCCATTTTAGTGTTTTTATGTTTTATAAAATATTTGATATTGGCTAAAACTAAAACAATCACCAAAATAACAAAAGCTATAATTATAGTATCATATTTGTAAATGACATCTTCTAGCCACCTAATTTGTGCCATGTCTTTAGGCAATAAGGCAACAAAAAGTATTAAACAAGTGAATGGAAAAGATAGATTTTTTATATTTTTAACATTTGTTAAATCTTTAAATATTTTTAGAACTACAAAAAGTATACAATTTAAATATGACATAACTCCAAAAATCCATGTGAGCATAAATAGTGCTTCTGGTCTTTGAAAGAACTTGCCAAATTCTATATTTCTTATTATAAAATAAATTGGAGATATTTCTTGTATTGAAAATATAAAAGGAAATGCTAATAATAATGCTCCAACGGCACATAAAATAAATATAGAAGTTATTACTATAGAAGTAACTACTATATTTTTGAATTTGCCAGTTTGATATAATAAAGGTCTTAAAAAGAAAACAAGAAATAAACCATTAAAAGCAAAAGTATTAGTAATACCAGTTAAAAATGTTTCTTTAACTCCATATCCTAAAACCGGAAAAATTCTTTCTATTTTCATATTGGGAATAGTAAAAATAAAAACAATAACAATACTTATTAAAACAATAGGAACAATGAATAAATTTGTTCTTATAATTGCTTTAGGGCCAAAATAATTGGCAATTGCACAAACAAACAAGAAGAACATTAATATATATGTTATTGGTGCATCAAAAAAATAAATTAACTTTAATCCTTCCGCAAAATTTCTTAAAAATACACTTGATAAGGTAAGCATATATATTTCACAAAGAATTCCAATAATATTTTTTAAAACCTTACCTCCTAAATAATTAGAAACGTCTAAAATATCGCAAGAAGGAAATTTTTTAAATAGTAAAAAGAGTATTAAATATGCTATTATAAAGGCTAAAATTGTTGTATAAACCGTATTCAACAATGAGGCAGAGCCACAAGTGTCTATAATGGTTTGAGGCATATTTAATAATAAATGATTAATGGATACAATTAATAATAAAGCAATTGCTTCAAAACTTCCTATCTTTGTTACATTCATATTTAAAAAATTCCTTTCCTATTTTGTATATTTCCATTTCATACTAATATTTGGTTGTTTTTTCCCTTTTTTAGCATCTAAAAAATCTGGACGTTTTTCTCGCTTCCAAATAGGAGTAACAAATAGTCCTTTTTTATATTTTTCCTCGAATGGAATATATGGAGATAGATAAGCAACTCCAAATGATTCAATAGATGATAGAATGAATAGATGAATAAAAAATCCCATTGCTATACCCAAAAATCCACATAGATATCCTAAAAACGTGTAAACAAATCTAACAATTCTACAATGAAAACTTAAAGAGAAATCTGGAATTGCAAAAGAAGCAAGACCTGTAATAGAAACAATAATTATTAAAATAGGGCTTACTATACTTGCTTCAACAGCTGCTTGACCAAGTATTAGAGCACCAACAATACCAATTGTTGGACCTATGGCAGAAGGAATACGCAATCCGCCTTCTCTAATAAGTTCAAAAGATATTTCCATTATCAAAAGCTCTATAATAATAGGAAATGGAACAGACTCTCTTGAGGACACTATTGCAAATAATAATTCAGTTGGGATTAACTCCTGATGAAAACTTGTAATTGCAATGTAAAGGGCAGGTAAAAACAATGTTAAAAATAGTGCTAATATACGTATAAATTTTAATAAATTCGAATATTGATATTTTAGGTTTGCATCTTCTGGCGAAGACAAAAAGTCTAACATAATAGCAGGAGCAATAAGAACATATGGATTTCCATTAACAATAATTGCAACTCGACCTTCTAAAAGATATCCAGCAACTCTATCAGGCCTTTCAGTAGCAATTAACTCGGGAACACTATAATTTCCATTATCTTCAATTAATTGTTCTAACTGCCCAGAAGACAAAACATAATCAACGTTAATATTGTTTAATCTGTATTTGACCTCTGCAACTAAGTTGTCATTTACTATATTATTAATATAACAAACAGCACATTTGGTTTTACTTATATTACCCACAGGTATATTTTCTATAATTAAATTTTCGTTGTTTACTAATCTTCTTACAAGAGAAGTATTAACTCTAATGGACTCATTAAATGCTTGTTGAGCACCTCTAATTACAATTTCGTTATTTGGAGATTCAACTCCTCTTTGTTTAAAGCCTTTAACTTCTATGTCAAAGGCAGAAGCCAAGCCATCCACAAATAATACGCAATTGCCAGAATTTACGCCATCAAAAACTTCAGAAAAATCTGAAATGATTTGTACAGAGTTTTGTGGTAATAGGCAAGTATTTATATAATCTTTAATATCAAATTTTTTTATTTTTCTTACAATGGCATTATTAGTTTTTTGGTCATAATCAATAAAATTTTGAGTACCTTCAAAAGTATTTGCTCTATTTCTAAGCATTAGGGGAGTTAAAATATTATCATTTATAAGAGCAGAATTAACCATTCCATCAATAAAAAGAATAAATGCTTTAAATTTTTTATTTCTTGCATTAAGCAAAAATTCTCTAACAACAATATCACTGTTTAGAAGAGTCTTATACTGAACCTTTACATATTCTAAATTAGAGGCAATATTTGAAAAAATTTTTTCAATATTACCAACGTTTTCAACATTTTCAATATCTGAGTCGGATTCACTTTTTATAGGTAAAGTAAATTCATATTGTGAATTAATAGAAGGCATAAATATTTTTCTTATTAAATTTTTTAAGTTTCCCATAAAATTCCCTCCATTAAAATATAATGCATATTTTCTCCAAAACTAAAAAAAATATACATTATAAATTATTGATAAATAAAAGTTGTTTTGCCCTTTACTTGACAAAAAACAGCCATATTGATAATATATAGAAAACAAAGAAAAGGTAATATAAATTATGAATAAAAATATATTATATCCAAATGCGTATTTTAAAAACGTATTAGAAATTACTATAGATTTTTTAAATGAAAATAAGATAAAAGGTTTAATTTTAGACGTTGACAATACATTAATAGATTATAATAGGAATATGTTAAATGGTTTGGAAAAATGGGCAGAACATATGAAACAAAACAATATAAAATTATATATTTTATCTAACAGTAATAAAAAAGATAAAGTTTCATATATAGCTAATAAGCTAAATATAGAATATAGTTATTTTGCGAAAAAACCATTTAAATCTGGATTTAATAGAGTAAAGGAAATATTAAAACTAAGTTCAGAAAACATTGCAGTAGTAGGAGACCAAATTTTTACAGATGTAATAGGTGCAAATAGATGCAAGATGTTTGCAATACTAGTAAAACCAATTGATGAAAAAGATATATGGGTTACAAAAATAAAAAGACCTATAGAAGATAAAATTATAAAAAAACATTTGAAAAAAGAGGAGAATAATAAAAATGTACATAAATGATATTCATATATTATTTTACCTATCAATAGGAGTAATAGGACTAATAGTGGGTCAGTTAATAGATTGGTGTAATAATAGATTGGCTAAATATGAAAAAGTATTATCAAAAGATTTTTTTACACAATATTTATCAAATGCAACTCCCCAATACTTGCTTATGAGTATAACAGCTATTTCATATGTATTGGTATTATACTTTAATGGACTTACAGTAGATACTTTAAAATATGTAATATTAATTCCAATGCTAATAAATGTTTTTGTAATAGATTGCAAAAAACAAATTATACCCAATAGACTTACATTAACAATCTTCGAAATAGGATTAATATTTATATCTATGCAGGTTATAATAAATACAAATACTGGAATAAATACTTTTTTAAATAGTTTGTTAGGTATGCTTATTGGTGGAGGTATTTTTTTAATAATAAATCTTGTTGGAAAACTATTTTCTCAAAAGGAAGCTATGGGTTTTGGTGATGCAAAATTAATGGCTGTACTTGGATTATTTTTTGGAAAAAATAATATAATTATTATATTTGTAATTGCTTTTATAATAGCAGCATTAGTTAGTATAGCAATGCTTATAAAATCAAAAATAAAAAAACAAAATATGACGGAATATATTGCATTTGGACCATTTATAGTTTTGGCGACTGCTGTAATTATATATATGCCAAATGATGTGTTTATAACAATGCTTTCAAAAATTTTGAGAATAAGTTAAAATATCAGTAAGGTAGGGGATACTATGAATACAAAAATTAAATGGCTAAGAGAAAAAATCAAAATGCAAAATATGCAAGCTATAATAATATCAAACCCATATAACATTAAATATTTAACAGGGATAAAAGCAGAAGGAACATTAATTATAGCAAGAAAAGAGAATTTTTTTCTAACAGATGGTAGATATTTAGAGACGGCTAAATCTGTATTAACAATAGATGATGAGATTGTGGTTACTGATATATCAAAAATGAGTAGAGAAGACTATGAAACATTTTTTATATTTTGCGAAAATGTGGGGTTTGAAGAAAATTATATTACTTATGCACAATATAAAGATTATATGCAGAAATATAAAGTGCACAATTTTGAAGAAACAGATTATATAATAGAAAAACAACGTATGATTAAAGATGAAGAAGAAATTGCAAAAATAACAAAAGCATGTGAAATTACAGATAGGTGCTTTGAGCATATAATTGAATATATAAAAATAGGAAAAACAGAAAAGGAAATAGCGTGTGAAATAGAAAGATTTTTTATAGAAAGTGGAGCAGATGAGCTTGCATTTGAAACAATAGTTGCTTCTGGTAGGAATTCATCAAAACCACATGCAAAGACCACAGACAAAAAAATTGAAATGGGAGATCCTATAACAATAGATATGGGATGCAAATATAAAGGGTATTGCTCAGATATGACAAGAACAGTGTTTGCAGGATGTGTTCCGGGAAGCATAAGAACCATATATGATTTAGTTTTGAAAAATCAATTACAAACACAAAAAGACTTAAAAGAAGGTGCTAATATTAGAATTATTAGCAGAAATGTAGAAAATGACTTTAAAATAAACGGATATGATTTAATACATGCATTAGGCCATGGTGTAGGGCTTGAGATACATGAGCTTCCATACATTAGTGCTAAAAATGATAATCAACTAAAAGCAAATATGGTAATAACAAATGAACCAGGAATATATTTACCAAATAGCTATGGAGTAAGAATTGAAGATACAGTTTTAATTACAAAGTCTGGTTGTATAAATTTAACAAAATCAAACAAAAATTATGTAATCGTGGATGAAAAGTGAAAAAGTATTGATTTTTAAGCAAAAAAGGTATATAATAGATTAGATTTTAGTTAGAGAAAATAGAAAGGGGAAATAAAAATGGCAGAAGTATATATGGCAGGAGATTTTAGAAATGGAACTACATTTGAAATGGATGGAAACGTATTCAAAGTAGTAGAATTTCAACATGTAAAACCAGGAAAAGGAGCAGCATTTGTTAGAACAAAATTAAAAAATGTAATAACAGGAGCTGTATTAGAAAAAACATTTAATCCATCTGAAAAATATCCAGGTGCAGAAATTGAAAAAAGAGAAATGCAATATTTATATAATGATGAAGATTTATATTATTTTATGGACAATGAAACATATGAGCAATTACCTTTAAATAAAGAACAAATAGGAGATGGCTTAAAATTTATAAAAGAAAATATGAATGTAAAAGTGTTATCATATAAAGGTAATGTATTTTCAGTTGAACCACCAATGTTTGTAGAGTTAGAAGTTACATATACAGAACCAGGATTTGCAGGAAATACAACAACAACATCAGGAAAGCCAGCAACATTAGAAAATGGATATGAAATATCAGTTCCAATGTTTGTTAATATAGGAGATGTTATAAAGATAGATACAAGAACTGGCGAATATATGGAAAGAGTATAAAACAGAAAGGAATTTATTATGTCAAATATAAATAATAAATATAAAAATATCATAGACGAAATAGAAGACAAAATAAAAAACAAAGAAGATTTGGACTTCGTAAAAGAAAAATTTACAGAATTATCAGTATTTTTTATAGATATAATAGACAAATTGACATCAATAACAAATGCTAGGTTAAACGAGATAGAAGAAAGCCAAAGAGAAATAGATAATAAAATTTCTAAAGTACAGTCAGTAGTAAACAATATAGAAAATGACATTTATGCAGATGATGAAAACTGTGAATTTGAAATTATATGTCCATATTGCAATTATCAGTTTGTAACAGATATAGATAGCGAAATAAATGAAGAAGTAGAATGCCCAGAGTGCCATAATGTTATTGAACTGGATTGGAATGAAGGAGAATGTTCACATGAATGTTCTGACTGCAAAAGTAATTGCGTAAGAGAAGATGGCGAAGAATATAATCAAGATAAAAAAGACAATGAGGAAGATAATATGTAGTTAATTAAATAACGATAAAGGGTTTATATATTCATCATTGTATCTAACACCTAAATGAAGATGAGGACCGGTAGTTGCTCCGTTTGTGGGATTACCGGTTCTCATCTTTATATGTATTTCCGGTAACACCATAGACATTTTTAGGACCAACATAACCTAGAATTTGCCCTTTAAGAACAGAATCACCTGTATTGACAAGGATTAAAGGCGAAACATGGCAATAGGAGATTTTATAATTTCCAAATGATAGAGTTATTGTATATCCTCCACCACCTAGGAAACCGGTAAAAGTTATTTTACCATTTGCAACAGCTAATAATTTGGTGCCCTCTGGTGCAGCAATATCAACTCCTTTATGAAAAGAAGACGCACCTGCAGTAGGAGATACTCTTTTTCCAAAATATGAGTTTATTCCAGTATAGCCAGGTGTTGGCCAGAGAAAATTAGAGGATAAGTCTAATTGAGACAAATCTATGTTAGTATCTAAATTTGGAAGAATGGGAATAAAAAAAGTGGAAATGATAAAAACAAGAATGAATAAAAAAATAAAAAGTTTAAAAAAATAGGACATAAAGACTCCTTAAAGATATAAAATACAAATTATTTTTTGAATACAAATATTTTACTAAAAATATAATTAGAAATAATTACAATGACCTGAGAAAGCAATTTGCTTATTTTATCATTGAATTTCAAAATAGTAACACAAACAAACATAATAAACATATCTAATAACAATGTAAGTAATCTTGCACTTACAAATTTTATTATTTCTTCTAATTTATTTGGATTTTTGCTTTCAAATACAAATCTTCTATTTGTAACATATGCAAAAGCAACTGATAAAACCCAAGATATAATGTTGGCAATTTGCAATTGAACAGCGTTTTGGGGATTTAAAAAAGCAAGAGTACAAAAATAATATACAATTAGAGAAACAAGAGTTGTTAATACTCCAAATATAAGATAAAAAATAATTTCTTTGTTACAAAATTTTTTGAATAGTGCTTTTAAGCAATCCATTTGTTTCTCCTAATATTGGCAGGGGTAGAAGGACTCGAACCCTCACAGGCGGTTTTGGAGACCGATGTGCTACCATTAACACTATACCCCTATAAATAGTACTTTTTAATATTAGCATAAAAGCAAAAAAAAAGCAATGATTTTATAAAAAAAATTTTCTTCAATTAGGGACAGCCTTTAAGGTAGTTTATTTCAATTAGAATATTTGTGTAGGGGCGATTTTAATCGCCCATTATACTTAGTAACACCAAAAAGTTATAAGTCAGACTTAAAAATGATTGCAGATTAATAAAAAAAATGTTATTATAGATTTAATAATGATAGGAGGGATACCAATGATAGTAGATAATAAAGGAAAGATTTTTGAAGATAGAAGAAAAAGTAATAAAAATGTCGAAAAAGATAGAAGAAAAGAAATTCAGATTGAAAAGAACAAAGTTAATTTAAAAAAGAAAAAATAAGATTAACAAAAAAGGCTGTAGGCAAAAAGTCTACAGTCTTTTTTGTTTGATGTTTAACTAATTAGCAACATCCACCTCTACCTCCGCCACAACAGCAGCATATTAATATAAGAATTATTATTATACAGATGCAATCATCACCAAAACCAAAACCACATCCACATCCTCTATTTTCAGGCATATTATTCCCTCCCTTCAAAAATTAAATATTAATTATTTATTAAATTAATAAATAATTGTTTGTGTACTAGCAACCACAACCTGAGTTGCAATTACAGTTGTTATTACAGCCACAAGAATTATTGTTATTATTGCAGCCACCACAACAGAAAAGTAATAAGAATAGGATTATAATCCAAAAGCAATCACCGTTATTACCACAACATCCTCCCATATAACATACCTCCTTAAAGATTTTTTTGTTTTGCTCTTTCGTATGGTATATAGTATTCTAACTATAAAAAAGTGTTACAAATTAAAATTATACATTTACAAAAAATATGCATTAATGGTATAATTTATAAATGAAAAGTACATAAGAAAGGTCGTATAAAATGGGAAATATAGTTTTATTAGATGATTTAACAATAAATAAAATCGCAGCGGGAGAAGTAATAGAAAGACCTGCATCAGTAGTAAAAGAATTAGTAGAAAACTCAATAGATGCAGGAGCAACAAATATAAATGTAGAAATAAAAAACGGGGGCATTTCTTATATAAGAATTACAGATAATGGAAAAGGGATTATGCCAGATGACATGGAAATAGCGTTTGAAAGACATGCAACAAGTAAAATAAGAAGTGCATCTGATTTGGAAACAGTAAAATCTATGGGCTTTAGAGGTGAAGCATTAGCTAGTGTAGCAGCAATTAGCAAAATAGAAATGATATCTAAAACAGCAGATAATGATGTTGGATATAAAATAAATGTACAAGCAGGAAAAATAATAGATAAAGAAGAAAAAGGCTGTTCCAAAGGAACTACAATAACTGTAACAGATTTGTTCTTTAATACTCCTGTTAGATATAAATTCCTCAAAAAGGATTTTACAGAAGCAGGCTATATAGAAGATGTGATGACAAGAATAGCATTAATACATCCAGAAATAGCAATAAAACTAATAAGCTCTGGAAAAACTATTATTCAAACATCAGGCAATGGAGATATAAAATCAATAGTATATAATATTTATGGAAAAGATATAGCAGACAATATAATAGAAACAAATTATGAATATGAGGATATTAAAATAACCGGAGTAGTGGGCAAGCCAGCAATAGCACGTTCAAATAGAGGAAATCAAATGTTTTTTGTTAATAAGAGATTTATTAAAGACAAAACATTGACAAGTGCTACAGAACAAGCCTTTAAGGGACTACTTACAATAGGAAAATATGGATTTTTAATTTTAAATATAGAAATGAATCCTAGTAAAGTAGATGTTAATGTGCATCCTGCTAAATTAGAAGTAAGGTTCCAGGATGAAAATACTATATTTAAAGCTGTTTATCATGCAATAAAAGAAACATTGCTAAAAGGAGAATTGGTTCCTGAAGATAGGCCAGTAGAAATAAAAAAACAAATAGAAGAAACACCAGAACCAACAACAGAAGAAAGAAAAGAGACAATAAAGTTTAGCGATTTACTACAAAAAATGTCTGCCAAAAAAGAGAAAGATGAAGAACCCCAATTTGAATATAAAAGCAATGTAATAGAGCAAATATATAGTAATAGACATGAAATTAAAGAAGATAAAGAAAAATATAATTTGCGAACTGACTTACCAGAAAATGATAAAATATCTAAAATGGATACTCAAATTATAGATTCTAAAGAGATTAATAAAAAAATATTAGAGCCAATAAATAATCTTAACAACATAAAAATGGAATCTAACAATGATAACTTTGAGGAGATGTATGTTAAGACTTTTGGAAATTTACCAAAACAGGTTGTATCAGAAGAACCAGTAGATGAAACAAAAGTAAAAAAAGAGGAATTAGAAACAACAGAAAAGATATCAGTATTTGATAATATGGATAACAAAGCAATACCAAAATATAAATTTATAGGGATTGCATTTGCAACATATATAATAATAGAATTTGATAGTGAATTATATATAATAGATCAACATGCGGCACATGAAAGAATTATGTATGAAAAAATAAAAAAGAACTTTTATAGTGAAGGAGAAAAGGATTCTCAATTAATGTTGTTACCAGATATAATTAATTTAACACATAAAGAAATGGATATTGCAAAAGAAAACATACCAATATTCGAAAAAGCTGGTTTTATGTTAGAACAATTTGGGGAAAATACAATAAAATTAACAGGAGTACCTAACATATGTATTGATTTAGATACAAAGGAATTATTCCTAGAGACATTGGACGAAATAAACACAGTTGCAAGAACAGCAAAACAGGAAATAGAGGAAAAGTTTATAGCTACACTTGCCTGCAAATCAGCAGTAAAAGCAAATATGATTTTAACAAAAGAAGAAGTGGACAATTTAATGAATCAACTATTAGTATTGCCAAATCCATTTACATGTCCACATGGAAGACCAACAGCAATACACTTAACCAAAAATGATATAGAAAAGAAATTTTCTAGAAGATAGGAATGAATAAAATGAAAAAACCAAAAGTAATAGTAATATGTGGACCAACAGCTTCAGGAAAAACAAAACTTTCTATAGAACTAGCAAAAACTATAGATGGAGAAATAGTAAGCTGTGATTCAATGCAAATTTATAAAGATATGAATATAGGGACTGCAAAAGTGACCAAAGAAGAGGCACAGGGCGTAAAGCATTATTTAGTAGACTTTATTTCTCCAGACCAAAGGTATAGTGTAGCAAATTATAAAAAAGATGCGACAAATGCAATAGAAGAAATATTGAAAAAGGGAAAAGTGCCGATAGTTGTTGGAGGAACTGGCTTATATGTTGATTCTTTAATATATAACATAGATTATGCAGAAATAGAAACAGACCTAGAATATAGAAAAAAGTTGGAAAAAATAGCCAATACAGAAGGTTTAGATAGACTATATGAAATGGCAAAAAAAATAGATGAAAAGGCAACATTAGCAATAAGCTGTAATGATAAGAAAAGAATTATAAGAATTTTAGAGATATATCATTCAACAGGAAAAACAAAAACAGAACAAGAAATAGAATCAAGAAAAAATGAAGTTCCATATAATTATATAGTATTTGCAATAAATATGGATAGAGAAAAACTGTATGATAGAATAAACAGAAGAGTAAATATTATGTTAGAAGAAGGACTTATAGAAGAAGTTGAATTACTTTTAAAAAAATATAAGGAATTTCCTACAGCAATGCAAGGTTTAGGATATAAAGAAGTAATAGAATATATAAATGGACATATTACTAAAGAAGAAATGATAGAAAAAATAAAAGGCGAAACAAGAAAATATGCTAAAAGACAACTGACATGGTTTAGAAAAAATAAACAAACTATATGGTTAAATGGATTGGATGATATACAAAATAATTTGAAAATTATTTTAGAGGAGTACAAGTGAAAAAAAATACAAATATTATTACAAAAAATAATAAAGAAAAAAAACAATTAAATAATAGGAAAACGCTCAAAGGCATCAATTTGGGTAAAATTAGGTTGGGAAAAAAGCAAACTGCAGTTATTGGAATTATATTGATTGTGGCAATATATGTAACATATAAGGTTATAAACCTTATAAAAAATCCATCAGATACATTTTTTATAGAAAAAGGAAAAATATATGAAGAAGAGAATGCAATTGGATATATTATAAGAGATGAAAAAGTTGTAAAAGGAGAAAACTATAAAAATGGAATACTGCAAATAAAGGCAGAGGGAGAAAAAGTTGCAAAAGGAGAAGCTATATTTAGATATTATTCAAATAAAGAAGATAATTTAACAAAAAAAATAGAAGAACTTGATACAAAAATTGATGAAGCAATGGCCAATCAAAGTACTTTACCTGCGAGCGATTTAAAAATACTAGAAAATCAAATAGAAGAAAAACTAGATAGTATATATAATGTAAATGATTTGGAAATAATAAAAGAAAATAAAAAGGATATAAATACATATATTACCAAAAAAGCAAAAATAGCAGGAGAAAAGAGTCCTGCAGGCTCATATTTAAAAAAACTTATAGATGAAAGAAGCAAATACGAAAATGAGTTAAATTCAGGTGCAGAATATGTAACTTCACCTGAAAGCGGAGTAGTTTCATATAAGGTTGATGGATATGAGAATATATTAACAACAGCAAATTTTAATTATTTAAATAAAGACTTTTTAAAAAGCTTAAAACTAAAAGTTGGACAAGTTATTGCAACAGGTCAAGAGAGTGGAAAAATTATAGACAATTTTAAATGTTATATAGCATGTGTATTAAATTCAAATGAATCGAAACAAGCCAAAATACGGAGACGAGTTAAAATTAAGACTACCAAGTGGAAGAGAAGTTGATACAACAATAGAATATATTTCGGAAGCTGGTGAAGATAGAATAATAGTATTTAAGATTGATAAGGCGGTTCAAGAATTAATAGGATACAGAAAGATATCATTAGATGCAATATGGTGGAGTGAAACCGGGAAAAAAGTACCAAACACAGCTATTGAATATGAAGAAAAAAATGGAGAACAAATTCCATATGTAATTAAGACTGTAGCCGGATACACTAATAAAGTGAATATAAAAATTTTAAAACAAAACGAAAAATATGCTATTGTAGATAATTATAAAAGTGATGAACTAAAAAAATTAGGATATACGGCAGAAGAGATAGAAGATAGAAAAACTATTGGACTATATGATGAGATATTAAAAAATGCGAAGTAATATTACAAAAATATTACAAAAATATTAAATTATAATTACAAACTTGAAAAGTATTGACAATATTGTAGAAAAGTTAGATACTATAAATAGAAAATTTTACTAGAGACAAGAAATTTTAGGAGGTTGTTTAAATGTCAGGAGCAATTATGAACAAAGTTTGGGATTTATTTAAAATGCCAGCAGAAGACAAAGATGATGAAGATGCAGTAGATTATGATGAAGTATTAGATAAAGATGAAAAAGAAGATGAAGAGAGTGGAGAAGAAAGAAGATTCTTTGGAAAAAGAAACAATAAAGTGGTAAATATGCCGCAAACACAACAAATTAAGATGGTTATAAGTCAACCAACAACATTTGAACAATCAGAAGCAATATGTGATTTGTTAAAAGAAAAAAAATCTGTAATTGTAAACTTGGAATATGTAAACAAGGATGTTGCAAGAAGAATTATAGATGTTGTTAGTGGTGCTGTTCACGCATTAGATGGACATATGCAAAAAGTTTCAAACGCAATATTTTTAATTGCGCCATTTAATTATGATATAGAAAATGAAATGGTAAGAGAAGAAATGAGAAGCAAAATTTCAGTATCTTGGTTAAGAAACGGAAATAACACTATAAAATAATTTTACAAAATAGGAGGAAAAATATGTATACACCATTAGATATCGAAAACAAGAAATTTGCGAAACAAATGGTTAATGGATATAACGTAGAAGAAGTTGATGATTTCCTAGATGAATTAACAATAGATTACGAAAAAATATATAAACAATCTGGCGAAGCAACAAAGAAAATTGCAGATATGGAAGAAGAATTGCAAAAGTATAAAAACATAGAAAATACATTACAAAATACATTGGTAATGGCACAAACAACTGCAGATGAAATAAAAGAATTAGCAAAACAACAAGCGGAGCAAATAATTAAAGAAGCACAAGGAACAGCAAAACAAGAAGTAGTAGAAATAGAACAATCAATAGTAATGAAGAAAAAAGAATTAGAAGATTTAGAAAAACAATTTGATGTATACAAAGCAAAAATGGAATCACTACTAATTTCACAATTGGAATTATTAAAAGAAGTAAATAAGGACTAAGGACAATTTGAGGCAATCTCCAATTATCCCCAAAAAATGCTTGAACCTATGTTCAAGCATTTTTGCAAGTATTATTCAATTATCTTATAAAGTAAACAAGGCACTTTCTAAGCCTAATTTAATCATACTATTTAAAGACTTTTCCCTTTCTTCAGAAGAAATTTCTTGTTGTTTATAATAAGAATCCACAACTGTTAGTAAACAAGAAGCTTTTTTGTTAAAATATTTAGCTAAATAAAATAAAGCAAAAGCTTCCATTTCGCAAGCAATAATGTTTAAATCTTTTGGGAATCTATTTATGAAAGCTGGAATATTATCTAAGTATCCATCAAAACAGTCATTACACAAAGTATTTCCTTTTATATAGTTAATACCTATAGAATTTGCAGTTTTTTCAATAATAGAGTTTAATTCTTCACTAGAGTTGATAATATGGCAGTCATTTTCGTTCCACTCATATGCAAAATTTCCCTCCGTATAAGAATTATCTACTAAAATAGTATCAAAAATATTTAAGTCACTGGAATAAGCACCACAAGATCCAATACGAATAATAGTATCAACATCGTAGAACTTAAATAACTCACAGGCATAAATGCCCATACTTGGCATTCCCATTCCATGAGAAAATACAGTTATTTCTTTTCCTTTATAGGTTCCGGTATATGCAAACATATTTCTAACAGTATTAACAAGTCTTGCGTTTTCTAAAAAAGTTTCTGCAATATATTTTGCACGAAGTGGATCTCCAGGCATTAATACAGTTTTTGCAATATCTTGCTTTTTGGCGTTACAATGAATTGGCATTAAAAATCCTCCTTAAAATAAATATAACAATATTATATATAAATAAAATAAATTTAACAAGTCATTGAAAAAAATAAAAAATAATGTTAAAATAAATAATAGATTTAAAAAAAACCGCATTTGGGGTTGATTTTTAAATCTTTTTTGTATTTAAAGGAGGAATTTCTAATGAACACTAAATATATTTTTGTAACAGGGGGAGTAGTATCAGGATTAGGAAAAGGAATAACAGCAGCATCTTTGGGAAGACTTTTAAAAAATAGAGGTTATAAAGTAATAAACCAAAAATTTGACCCATACATAAATGTAGATCCTGGTACGATGAACCCTAGCGAACATGGAGAAGTTTTTGTTACAGAAGATGGTGCAGAAACAGATTTAGACTTAGGACATTATGAAAGATTTATAGATGAAAATCTAAACAAATATTGCTCTGTAACAACAGGAAAAATATATTCAGAGGTAATAGAAAGAGAAAGAAAAGGGGATTACTTAGGAAAAACTGTACAAGTAATACCACATATAACAAATGCCATAAAAGACAAAGTATATAGATTAAAAGAAAGTGCAGATATAGTTATTACAGAAATAGGTGGAACGGTAGGGGATATTGAAAGTCTACCATTTTTAGAAGCCATTAGACAAATAGGTATAGAACAAAAGCAAGAAGATGTATTGTTTATCCATGTTACATTATTACCATATATTTATGGTTCTAATGAATTAAAATCAAAGCCAACACAGCATTCTGTAAAAGAACTCCAATCATTAGGAATAAAGCCAGACATATTAGTATGTAGAGCAGAAAAAGAAATAGATGAATCTATGAAAGAAAAAATAGCGCTATTTTGTAACGTTAGAAAAGAAGATGTAATACAAAATAAAACAGTAAAGATATTATATGAAGTGCCATTAATGCTAGAAAAAGAAGGACTAGCGCTTAGAACGTGTGAAAAATTAAAGTTAGAAAACATAGAGCCTAAAAATGAAGAATGGGAAAAAATGATATTTAGCGTAAAAAACGTTATAGACAAGGACATAAACATAGCGATAGTAGGAAAGTATGTAAAATTAGAAGATTCATATATTTCTGTGATAGAAGCAGTAAAACATGGAGGATTTGCCAATAACGCAAAAGTAAATATAGAAATAGTAAATTGTGAAAATATCAATAATGAAAATGCAAAAGATGTTCTAGGAAAATATAATGGAATAATAGTTCCAGGTGGATTTGGCAATAGAGGAATAGATGGTAAAATAGCAACAATAAAATATGCCAGAGAAAATAAAATACCGTTTTTAGGAATATGTTTGGGAATGCAAATGGCAGTTGTAGAATTTGCAAGAGACGTATTAGGATATACAAATGCAAATTCAGAGGAATTTGACAATATAACAAAAACAAAAGTAATACATATAATGGAAGAACAAACGAAAATAGATAAAAAAGGTGGAACAATGAGACTTGGAGCATATCCATGTATTTTAAGAAAAGACAGCTTGGCATATGAAATATATGGACAAGACAAAATAGAAGAAAGGCATAGACATAGATACGAATATAATAATGAATATAAAGGAAAATTAGAAGCAAAAGGGCTTATTTGTTCAGGAACATCACCAGATGGAAAATTAGTAGAAATAGTAGAAATAAAAAATCATCCTTACTTTATAGCAACACAATTTCACCCAGAATTCAAATCAAGACCAGACAAACCACATCCACTATTTACAAAACTAATAAAAGCAACTTTGCTTAATTAGGGACAGTCCCCAATTATCCCGTTTGCACAATTTGGGACACCCCTTAATTTGTATAAATATTACAAAAACATTAACATTATTTCTATTAATATCATAAAAATACTTATATAACAAGAAATATGAGGAGGAACATTATGAAGATAGTAGAAAATAATTTTAAGTTTGGTACAATGGATATAAGAAATACAACAGAACAAATTGTATGTCACCATAGTGGAGTAACTGTTTTACAAAGTGTAGAAATAATACATGACTATCATAAAAATACAAAAGGTTGGGCAGGAATTGGGTATCATTTTTATGTTAGAAAAGATGGTTCTATATATAGAGGACGCCCAGAGAATACAGTAGGTGCACATGCGGTAGGAGCAAACTACAATTCAATAGGTATTTGTTTTGAAGGAAACTTTTCAAAGGAAAAGATGTCAGAGGAACAATTGAATGCTGGTAAAGAGTTAATTGCATATTTAAAAGAAAAGTATAATATATCTAAAATAGTAGGGCATAAGAATGTAGATACTTCTGAATGTCCGGGAAATAATTTCCCAATGGATGAATTAAGAGAAAGTGGTTCATATAATATAGAAGATGACAGTAATGAAAATGTTGTGAAAGAATTGCAAAAGGCTCTTAATAAAGATAATAACAGCGGACTAGATATAGATGGAATAATAGGACCGCTAACAACAAGAGCAATAAACAATAATATGGTAAGAAACTTTAGTGTTAGTGAATTTGCTAGATGGGTTCAAGAAAGACTAATTGCAAAAGGATATAGTCTAAATGAATTTGGAGTGGATGGTAAATATGGAGGCGAAACAGAAGGAAAAGTAAAAGAACATCAACAAAAAACAGGAATAGATGTTGATGGAATTGTAGGAATAAATACAGTTAATAAATTGTTATAAAAATAAAAAACCCTCAATTAAATTATTTAAATTGAGGGTTTTGACTTAAACATTTTTTATATTTCTTTTTTTAAATACATAACAAGAAATAAATATCATTATTAAAAAATATGATAAACATACTAATATAGAGAACCTTAGATTTATTGGTTCAAAACTAGGCAATCCACCAAATAAATAAGAAGTCAAATCCCAGTTAGGTGTTACAAAATACAAAGGAGCTTTTATATCTTTTAATAAAGCATGAGCTATTAATTGGTTAATAATAGAAGATACCATGTATCCTAGCAATGGTAATGCTATAGCTAAAGCTGAATTGGTAAACAATGTGCTAATAGTAAATGCTAAAGTAATAAGCAGCAAAAACATAGGTGATTTTGCACAAATGTTTATAATTAAATATTTTATAATGCTCATTGTTTCTATATTATGTGTATTGTAATTGTATATAACAGCAGGAACATTTAAGCTACCAAAACCTTGAATTATACCGCCTACTAACAGCTGACTGATGAATATAAAAACAATAAATAATATAAACATACATAAACAAGTTAAAAACTTAGCTAGTAATATTTTTAGTCTACTATAAGGGCGAATTAAAAGTAATTTTATTGTTCCCTTGTTAAACTCATCACTTACAATAGAACCAGATATCATTATTATAAATATTAAAATAAACAATTCATATTCATTTAGTAAATTAACTAAAATATATCTATTATCATAATCCTTTATATTTCTTATATTATTTTCAATATAATATTTATTAATATTTGCTTCTTTTAAACTGTCATAATAATCCAATTTATCAGAGTATGAATGATTGCTTTCTGCTTCATAATAAATTATATTTCGTGAAGAACGTGAATAGTTTTGTAATGCAGTATTTAAAAAAGTATTAGCATATGATATGTCTTTTTCTAATCTCCACTCAAGAATCTGTTTATCAATTTCATATATTTTAAAATCATAAGTAGAACCTTCAGAGTTCAAATTATTATCAATAGAAAATTGTTGTTTTTCACTTAAAAGTAGGTTTACTTCTTCAAGTTCAAGTTCTGCAAAATACCTCCAATTGTCAGAATCTAAGGCATTTATAAATGTATCGTATTTCTTCTTTGCATCAGTAAGTGCAAATTCGTCTTTTTCAATATATGTATAACGATTTATAAGTCCTATAATACTACTAACTTGGCCGGGGATTATATTTGCTTGCCATGAGTCAAATCCATATTTTGATATTAAATTTATAACGTCCAGTTGAGTTTTAATTTCAACATATTCTTCTACTTGTTCAGAATTGTTAGGGTCTAATTGTCTCAGAACTGTAGAATAAAATTCAGCATCGTCTTTATAATACCCAGAATAACTAATACCATTATAGAAATGCTTATATAAAATATTAGTTAAAATTATAAACAAAAAAGTAATAATTAAAAAAATATATGTGCTTTTCTTTTTCATTAATTTTATAAATTCATTTTTTATTAGATTAATCAATTACATTACCCCCAGTCTTTTTCAAAAATGCATCTTCTAAAGAAATATTATCTTTTTTGACAGAATAAATTTTAATATTATTATCAACTAGTTTTTTAACTAAATTTGGTACATTGTTTCTTTCTACCAATACTTTTACCTCGTTTGGATTAATAAGCAAAGCATTTTCGCCCAGTAATTGTTGCGCTTTTTTACTATCATCAACATCGAAAATATAATAACTATCAGAACATTTGCTTTTAACAACGTCAATCTCACTGCTTTCAATAATTACGCCATTCTTAATAATACATACTTTAGTACAAAAACTCTCAAGTTCTGCCAAATTATGGCTAGAAATTAGAATGCCCATATGTTCTGTAGTAGCAAGTTTGACTAAAAGCTCTCTTAAATCTTTGATACCTTCAGGGTCTAAACCATTAGTAGGTTCATCTAAAATTAGTAAATTAGGTTTATGAAGAATAGCTTGAGCTAGACCTAACCTTTGCCTCATGCCAAGTGAATATTTAGAAACTTTATCATTAATTCTATTTTCCAAACCTACTAATTTTATTACTTCATCTATACGTTTAGAATCAATTCCTTTATATAAATTGGCAACCAATTTTAGATTATCATATCCAGAAAGATACATATATAAATCCGGATTTTCAACAATAGCTCCAACCTTTTCAATAGCCTTTTCAAAATTTTTTACAACATTAAATCCGTTAATTTCTACAGAGCCATTATCAATACTTTGCAATCCCAAAATTAATTTAATAGTAGTAGTTTTACCAGAACCATTAGGACCAATAAAACCAAGAATATCTCCAGAACAAATTTCAAAAGAAATACCCTTTAAAATCTCCTTTTTACCAAAATGTTTATATAAATTTTGGCAATTTAAAATAACATTCTCCATTAAAAAACCCTCCTATAATGAATATAATAGCATATAACAATAATATTAGTCAATTAGCACAATTAGGGACCCCCTTTTATTACTAGCACAGATTACAAAATTCGACATATTATATTACAAAGTAAAGTATTTATGGAGTGAATAGTATGCGAAAAATAAAAAAAGGTGATATAGTAGGGCGTATATCTTATGGAAAAGATATATTTTTTATAGTTGAAGATATAATTAATTTAAATAAAAAAGAAATAGCCATATTAAAAGGATTGACTATCAGAATAAAGGCTGATAGTCCGGTAGAGGATTTAGAGATATTATCTAAAGAGCTAATACAAAATTATGAAGAAAATCTGGAAAAACGATTTCAAGAAAGAATACAAAGATGTATACAAATATATGGAAACAATAAAGAAAATAGAGAAAAAGAAATAATATATACAGGTAGAATATTGCATTTAGATGGTGACAAAAAATATAGTATAAAAGCAAATAATTATTATAAGAAAATTGGGTTAAAGGCAATAGTGAAAAACGTTCCAGAAAATAGACAACCGATAGTAGTTGTTGAATTGATTGCAAGGTATAAACCAGACATACTTGTAATAACAGGACATGACGGAATGATAAAAAAGGGAACCAAGTACAATGATATACGAAATTACAGGAATTCTGCTTATTTTATAGAATGTGTAGAGCAAGCAAGGACATACAAAGCATTACAAAAAGACCTAGTTATTTTTGCTGGAGCATGTCAAAGCTATTATGAAGGACTTATACTGGCAGGGGCTAATTTTGCATCATCACCAGCGAGAATTTTAATAGATTTTATAGATCCACTTTTTGTTGCGGAAAAGGTAGCAATTACAGATGAAAAAAAATTTTTAACAATAAAAGATATAGAAGATGAACTACGAGATGGAAGAAAAGGTATTAATGGAATTGGGGCAAGAGGAAAGAAGAAAACACTGACAACATAGAATTGTAATATAAATGTAATGAAAATGTAACATTAAAGTAACAATATGAAAAAACGTTGGAAAATCAACTAAAAGCGGAATTCGACACGTAAAATCCTTTTTTGACATAGATTATTCCCTGTGATATAATTCGAATATCCGAAGGGAGTAGGTGATTAAATGATTTACAAAAATGAAATCTTAGACTTAAAGACAGACATTACAGAAAAAATAGGACAAAAGATAATTGTAAAAGGTTCATTAGGAAGAACTAAATCATTTGAAAAGGAGGCTACAATAGAAAAAACATATCCTAATATTTTTGTAATAAAATATGAGGAAGATGATAGAAATGTAACATACAGTTATACAGATATATTAACAAGAACTGTAGAAGTAGAAGTATTTGATGGAGTAGGATATAGTCCATTAATACCTCCATATCAAAAAGAAAAAAGTAAAAGAGGCAGAAAAGTACAATTAGACAACATTAATGTACAACCGGCATAATATAAAAATTAAAAAATTCCTAGAAATAGGAATTTTTTTTATTGTCCATAAATATATATAACTAAAAGCAATATGGCTAGATTATATTAGAAAGGAATGTGATTAAATATGACAATAGAGACTACAAGAGATAATATATGCATAAATCAAATAATAGAACAAAGAAAAGATAATTTTATAATAGAAGGGGATGCAATTATTCCTGATATTAAACCTGATATACTAAGTACAATAAGTACAAGTGGCACAATTTGCATATATAAAAAAGAAATACAGAATGGAAAAATAAAAATTGATGGAACAATAAATACATATATAATGTATTTAGCAGATAGTGAAACAAATAATATAAGAAGCATTAACACAAATTTAGACTTTACACAAACAATAAATATGGAAAAAGCAAAAAGCAATATGAAAATTGAAAATACATTTACTCTAAAAGAAATAGAATGCAAAGTTTTAAATGGCAGAAAAGTTAATATAAAAGCAATTATAGAAACAGAGACAAAAATACTTAATAGCGAAAATATAGATATAGTGAATGGAATAGAAGATTTAAAAGATGTTCAAACATTGAATGATAATATAAATATAAATACGCTAATGGGAGAAGGTAATACAAAAATTTACGCAAAAGATACACTTTCGATAGATAATATAGATAACTTAGCAGAGATAATGAAAAGTAATATAAGAATTATAAACAAGGAAAGCAAGATAAGCTATAATAAAATATTAATAAAAGCAGACTTGGAAGTAAAACTACTTTACTTAACAGAAGACAATAGAATAAATACATTGCAAAAAACAATACCAATAATGGGATTCATTGATATAAAGGACATAAATGATGACAGTGTATGTAACATAAAATACGAGATAAAAAATGTGTTAATAAAGCCAAATAATGTAGAGGAACATTCTGTTTATATTGAAGTAGAGCTAGATGTATATTGTCAAGCATATGAAAATAAGCAGTTAGCAGTAATACAAGATTTATATAGTCCAACGGTAGATTTAACATTTGAGCAAAAAAGAATAAGAGCTATGCAGAAAATAGAATGTATGCAAGAAACATTTAATATAAGAGAAAAACAAGTTATAGAAGAAATTGGAAGCAATAAATTATATGATGTAGAGATTACACCAATAATAAATAGTCAAAACATTTTGAATGATAGAATTATGTATGAAGGGGAAGTGATGCTGAATTTTATATTTGCATCATCTGCTACAGGGGGAATAGATACAAAGAGAGTTAATATACCATTTAATTTTAACATGGAGACAACAGGCATAAATACAACAACAAATGTAAATACAGCAATAGAGGTTGGAATGCAAGATTTTATAATAATGCCAGATGAAAGTATAGATATAAAAATAGACTTAAACTTCACAGTAGAGTATTCAAAAAATTTAGAAATAAATGTAATTCAAAATATTCAATCAGGAGAAAATAGAACGTCAAATCCATATAGTATGACAATATATTTTGCAAAACCAGGAGATAGTTTATGGAAAATAGCAAAGAAGTTTAGAAGTACAGTAGATAATATAGCAAAGGTTAATGGAATAGAAGATGTTGATAAAATAGAAGTGGGACAGCAATTATTTATTCCTAGATACAATGGATAAAGGTAAAATTCAAAAAATATATAGTAGAAGAATACCAAGAATAAAATATTTTAAAGGCAATAATGAAGACAACAATGATAAACAAAAGATAAAAAAGATATTAAAAATAATAATAGTTTTAACAATTGCTTTTATGATTGTAAATTCTGTTATAAATATAATAGAGCCAATAATTGATTTACAAAGTGTTATTATGGCAAAATCAGTAGCAACAAGAATAACAAATGAACAATCAAAAAAGGTTATGGAAAAATATCAATATGAAGATTTAGTAAATATAACAAAAGATAGTAATGGCAATATAACAATGATAAGTGCAAATGTTACAACAGTAAATAAAATGATAGCAGATATATCAACAAAAATACAAAAAGAACTAGATGAAGTAGAAAATACCAAAATGTACATAAGATTGGGTACATTTACAGGAAGTAAAATGTTAGCAGGAAGAGGTCCAAAAGTTGAGATAATTATATTTGGAATAGGAGATGTGCAAGCTGAACTAAAATCCGAATTCAAAGCAGCAGGAATTAATCAGACAATACATAGAATTTATCTAGAATTAAAAACAAATGTAGTAATATTAACACCAATAAATAATCTACAAGAAGAAATTTCAACACAAGTATTATTAGCAGAAGGAGTAATAATAGGGGAAATCCCATCAACATATTATAATTTAGAAGGAATTTCAAAAGATAATGCAATTGATTTAATAGAATAATTATTAATAAAGAGGGCTAGACATCTAGCCCTCTTTAATCTGAAAAATAAAAAATATATAAAAAAATGTAACATTTCTGGTGAATCTGTGTCATAATAAACGAAAAGATGATATATATTGTCAAAATGTAAGATGTAATAGTTCGCTATTTATATAAAAATGGAGGATTTTCGACTGAAAGTGAAGTAGGACAAATAAATTCTACTGAAGAGCGACAACTATAAAAATTGATTTTATCAACATAAAATATTGATAAAAATGAAAGAAAATGATATTATAAAAAAACAAAAAATAATACTGAATATAAACCAACTTATGAAATTGAGGATTTAATAGAGTTAAAAGATTTTTTATAGAAGGGGTATTGCAATGAACGAAATAGTTTTTGTAACACATAATAAGGGGAAAATAGCATCTGCTAGTAGACAACTAGAAGGAGTAAATTTTAAAGTATTTGAATATGACTTAGAAGAACCAAGAAGCGATGATATAAAATATATATCAAAATACAAAGTTATGGAGGCATATAGATTAGTAAATAAACCATGTATAGCTTTAGATTGTGGATTTTGGATAGACGAATTAAATGGATTTCCTAGAGCTTTTGTTAATTTTGCATTAAATACTATTGGAATTGATGGAATGCTAAAATTAATGGAAAACAAAGAAAATAGAAATTGCAGGTTTACAGAATGCTTATCTTATTATGACGGAAATAATTTACATCAATTTATGGGAAAAAATGAAGGTTCATTGTCTAAAGAAGCATTAGGAAATAATACAGAAAAGAAATGGTCTGATTTATGGTATATTTTTAAACCTTTTGGCTATGACAAGACATTAGCTCAAATGTCAGAAGAAGAAAGAAAAAGCAGAGTTAAATATGAAGATATAGATGCTATGAGAGAATTTGCAAAATGGTACAAAAAAGAAAACTATATAAATATATAAAATTCATAACTAGCAAAATTTGATAAATATAATTAATCATGGTATAATTGGGTTTGAAAATAGATTTAGAGCAAAGAGAGGAACAGTAATGAGAATAAGATTTAAACCATGGGCTAGGACAGAACTAGAAGCAAGCAAATTTTACATAGATAATCCAGAAAGTTATAAATGTAAATGGCAAGAGTTATTTAATAATAATAATCCTATTCATTTAGAATTAGGATGCGGGAAAGGTGGATTTATTTCTAAAATATCAGTCAAAAATCCAGATATAAATTATATTGCCATAGATTTGGTAGATGCGATGCTTGGTTTGGCTAAAAGAAAAGTTGAAGAAGAGTATAATCAAAACAACAAGGAAATAAATAACATATATTTAACAAGATATGATATTGAAAGAATAGCAAATATTTTTGGAAGAGATGATAAAATAGAAAGAATATACATTAATTTTTGCAACCCATGGCCAAGAGGCAAGCACCATAAAAAAAGGCTAACACATACAAGACAGCTTGAAAAATATAAACAATTTTTAAAAGAAAATGGAGAAATATATTTTAAAACAGATGATGATAACCTATTTAATGATAGTATAAGCTACTTTAAATCTTCAGGGTTTGAAATTATAAAAAATACATATGATTTGCAAGACGAACCAGAATTTTGGGATAATATAAAAACAGAACATGAAGATATGTTTACAGAGCAAGGAATAAAAATAAAAGCATTAATAGCAAGAGTAATTACTAATTAATGATGAAAAACAACTTATAATTCAAGAATTTTAATGAAATAAAAAGTATATAAAAGCAAAGATAACCTTGAAATCTTTGCTTTTTATATATGTGCTAATTTAAGTTTTCAACTTTTTTCACACTATAGACATAATTACCTTATATAATATATAATAATTGAAAACCATATGGAAGGAAATGAAGGAGCATGAATGATATAACTGTACTTATAGTAGATGATGAATCTAGGATGAGAAAACTAATAAAAGACTTTTTAATGCAAAAAAATTATAAAATATTAGAAGCGGAAGATGGAGAAGAAGCATTAAGAATATTTCAGGAAAATGAAGAGAAAATAAGCGTTATCCTGTTAGATGTAATGATGCCAAAATTAGATGGTTGGTCTGTATTACGCCAAATAAGGCAGACTTCAAAAGTTCCAATTATAATGCTTACAGCAAGAGGAGAAGAACAAGACGAACTTTTTGGATTCGAATTAGGCGTTGATGAATATATTTCAAAACCATTTAGTCCTAAAATATTAGTAGCAAGAGTAGAAGCATTATTAAAAAGGACAAGAGCAGAAGAAAATGGCACGAAAGATTACGGAGGAATAATAATAGATTCAAAAGGTAGAACTGTTACTGTAGATGGTAAGCAAATAGAAATGAGTCTAAGGGAGTATGAATTATTGAAATATTTGGTAGATAATAAGGGAATAGCATTAAGCAGAGACAAGATATTAAATAATGTATGGAACTACGATTATTATGGGGATTCAAGAACGATAGACAGCCATATAAAAAAGATAAGACATAAACTTGGGAAAAAAGGAAAATATATACAAACTATAAGAGGAATAGGATATAAGTTTGAAGTAAAATAGAAAGTTGGGGAAAACATGGAAGAAATTAAACTAAAATTTAAATCGGTAAGATTTAAGTTATTTTTTACAATGTGTGTTGTAATATTAGTTATAATACTTTCTTTAGTATTAATAAATAGTATAGTATTAGAAAACTTTTATATATATTCTAAAACAGCTACAATAAAGCAGGTCTATCAAAAAGTGAACGATTATTACAATACAGAAAACACTAATGTGGATTTGGAAACAGAATTAAAGAAAATAGCCTATAAAAATAATTTTGATATATTAATAAAAACAGATACAAATTTAATAATATTTACATCAGATAGAGAATTTTTATCTTCAACTTATATATTAAAAGATATAAACGAAATAAAATCTAAAAGCATAGAAGAAAACGAAACCAAAATAAATGTAAAAGTTACTACAGACGAAGTAAACAATATAAGTTACATGTTTTTAACAGGAATACTAGATAATGGATATGTATTATATATTAGAATGCCAATATCACCAATAGAAGAAAGTGTAAAGATATCTAATACAGTGTTGCTAATGATAGGTGGAATAACACTTGTGGTTGCAGGAATTATAGCATCATTTATATCAAGAAAATTTACTAATCCTATTTTACAATTAAATGATATAGCAAATAAAATGGCTAAGTTAGACTTTAGCAAAAAATATAGAATAACAGATACGGAAGACGAAATAAATGAACTGGGAAGAAGTATTAACACAATGTCGGACAAACTAGAAGCAACAATAAAAGAATTACAAAAAAACAATATAGAATTAGAAAAAGATATTGAGGAAAAGTCAAAAATAGATGAAATGAGAAAACAATTTATTTCAGATGTATCACATGAATTAAAAACACCAATAGCATTAATACAAGGCTACGCAGAAGGACTAATAGAAAATGTTAATTCAGACGAAGAATCAAGGAAATTTTATGCAGAGGTAATACTAGATGAAACCAACAAGATGGATAAACTAGTAAAACAATTATTAGAATTAATGAAACTAGAATATGGAAAAAGAGAGTTTGATAATGAAAAATTTAATATAAATGAATTAATAAATGAAGTTTTAAGAAAATGTAGTGTCATGATAAATGAAAAAAATATAAAGGTTTATTTTGAAAATAAAGAACCAATTTATGTATATGCAGACGAATTTTACATGGATCAAATTATAACAAACTATTTAACAAATGCAATAAAACATGCAGAAGAAGTTGAAAAAGAAACTAAAATTGAAATAAAGGTAGAAAAGGTAAGTAATAAAATAAGGGTTAGTGTATTCAATACAGGAGAGAATATACCAGAAGAAGACTTACAAAGAATATGGGGCAGATTTTATAAACTTGATTCTTCTAGAAATAGGCAAGATGGTGGAAGCGGAATAGGACTAGCATTGGTAAAGGCAATAATGAACAACTATCAAAACGAATATGGAGTAAAAAATAAAAAGAATGGTGTAGAATTTTACTTTGACATGGACATATCAGACTAAAGATATATTTACTAATACTTCAAATTGTATTCACAAAATAGACATATAATAACGTTAAAATAAAACCATAGAAAGGAGGAAATATAGAAAAAATGTTAAAAAAAATAGAATAGCGGACTAAACAAAAAAGGAGGAATGCTATATAAGTTAAAAAATAAAATTGAATAAATATATAAAAAAATATAGAAAGAATGTGGTGCCTATAGGAAAATTATAAATAAATTAACCCCGTAATTACATAAAATAACTGGCTGTAAAAGTCAGTTATTTTTTTGCCAAAATCTTGCAATTTTTGGTAAAATACTATATAATTTAGTAATCAAGAAAAGAGGAGATAGACAATGAAAGCAATAGAAATAAGAAATAAATTTTTGGAATTTTTTAAAAAACATAATCATACTATTATTCCAAGTGCACCACTAATACCAGAAAACGATCCTTCTGTATTATTTACTACAGCGGGAATGCAACCATTGGTACCATATTTGTTGGGAGAGAAACACCCTGGTGGTAAAAGAATAGCAGACTATCAAAAATGTGTTAGAACAGTAGATATAGATTCAGTAGGAGATAATAGACATTTAACATATTTTGAAATGTTGGGTAACTGGTCATTAGGGGATTACTTTAAAAAAGACGCTATTGCAATGAGCTACAAATTTTTAACAGAAGAACTAGGAATAGACCCAGAGAAATTATCTGTAACTTGTTTTGCAGGTGATGCAGATGCACCAAAAGACATAGAAGCTTTCGAAGCTTGGAAAAATGCGGGTATACCAGAAGAAAGAATATATTTTTACGGAAAAGAAGATAATTGGTGGATTGCAGGGGAAGAAGGACCTTGCGGACCAGATACAGAAATGTTTTTAGATACGGGTAAACCGGCATGTAGCGAAAATTGTCAACCATCTTGCAACTGTGGTAAATATGTAGAGATATGGAACAATGTTTTTATGGAATATTATAAATCAAAAGATGGTATAAAAAAATTAGAACAAAAAAATGTTGATACAGGTCTAGGATTAGAGAGAATGGCAATGTTATTGCAGAAAGTAGAAACACCTTTTGACACAGAATTATTTAAACCAGTGATGGAAGAATTAGAAAAACTTGAAAAAATAGATGATATAAAAAGCAGAAGAATTGTTGCAGAGCATTTACGTTCAAGCATAATGATTATTGCAGATGGTGGTAGACCAAGCAATATAGACAGAGGATATGTATTAAGAAGACTAATTAGAAGAATGACAAGACATATGAGCAAACTTCAAATAGACCTTGAAAATATTTCAGATTTAATAGATTTAACAATAAACAATTTAAATGAAATGTATCCAGAACTGCAAACAAAAAGAGATATAATAAAAAATGTAATCATAGAAGAAAAAGACAAATTTATAAAGACATTAGGACATGGAGAAAAAGAATTTGAGAAAGTAATAAATAAGCTAGAGCAAGAAAATAAAAACGTAATAGATGGAAAAACTATTTTCAAATTATATGAAACATATGGCTTTCCACCAGAAATAACAGCTGATTTAGCGCAGGAAAAAGGATATAAAATAGATTTAACAGAATTTGATAAATTGTTTAAAGAACATCAAGAAAAATCAAGATTAGGGAGTGAACAAAAATTTAAAGGTGGGTTGGCAGAACAAAATGAAATAACAACAGCATACCATACAGCTACTCACTTATTACATCAAGCATTAAGAAATGTTTTAGGAGACCATGTAAAACAAAGTGGTTCAAATATAACAACAGAGAGACTAAGATTCGACTTCTCCCATCCAGAAAAAATGACTCCAGAACAAATAAAACAAGTTGAAGACATAGTAAATGAACAAATAAAAAGAGACTTAAATGTTGTATCAGAAGAAATGCCTTTAGAAGAAGCAAAAAAGAGTGGAGCAATAGGACTATTTGAAAACAAATATGGGGATACAGTAAAAGTATACACAATAGGAGATTTTAGCAAAGAAATATGTGGAGGACCACATGTAAAGCATACAGGAGAGTTAGGACATTTTAAAATAAAAAAAGAAGAATCAAGTTCAGCAGGAATAAGACGTATAAAAGCAATATTAGAATAAAAAAGAAGGGAACAACCGAGATGGAAAATTGTGTTTTTTGTAAAATTATAAAAGGAAAAATTCCTTCAGAAAAAGTATATGAAGACGACGAAATATTTGCATTTAAAGACATTAATCCAGTTGCACCAATTCATATATTGGTAATACCAAAAAAACATATAGAAACGTTGCTAGAAGTGACTGAAGAAGATAGCAAACTTATAGCAAAAATATATATGACAATAAATAAAATAGCAAAAGACTTAGGAATAGAGAAAGATGGATTTAGAGTAGTTGCAAACTGCGGAAGAGACTCTGGACAAGAAGTAATGCATATACATTTTCATATGCTAGCAGGAAAAAAGCTAGAACCAAAATAGAGGGGCGATTTTAATCGCCCGCTTTACAAGTTAGATAGGATTAACATGTACAATTGCTTTATAAACTTTGTCAAGTCCACAAATATCTTTTTCGAGATTATCGGCCAATTTATGGCTGTCAAATGTAGACATATTTCCATCAACGCAAATAGTAATAAATACAACATATTTATATCCAACTGGCGAAGATGAAATATTGTCTATTTTTTTAATATTTGTGTATTTTTGTGCTAAGTTTAAAATTATGTCTTGGGTAGTTGAATCAATAGAAGTATCAATTAAAATATTATAACTTTCTATAAAAATCTTAACTCCTGTTATGCAAATCCAAGCAGATATTCCAATTCCAACAATTCCGTCAAACCAATATATTTTTAGCAAACCTAATAGAATAGAAATAAGAGTAAAAGTAGTAATAATACAATCATTTCTATGGTCTTCTTTGTTTGCCTCTAGTAATATACTATCAAATTTATGAGCTAAAATTTTTGTATAAAAATATAAACATAGTTTAACAATAATAGTAGCAATACAAACAATTACTAAAAACCAAGAAAACTCAAATTTAAATCCATAAATTAAAGAAATTAAAGAATCATATAAAAGTTTTAGTGAAATACCAATCATAGATAAACTTATAAATAACGAAAAAATATACTCTGCCTTTCCGTGTCCAAAATTGTGGTCAGCATCTTGAGGAACAGAAGCAATTTTATTACCTATAAAAGTCATAAGAGAGGCAAAAATATCTCCTGCACTATTAGCTGCATCAGCAATCATAGCTTGACTATGTGTAATAAAGCCAACGGTTCCTTTAATTATAAGTAAAAACAGATTTCCTGCAATTCCAAAGATACCAGCACGTTTAATGCTATTTTTTCTATTCATAAGTTCCTCCTTTTCTAAAAGAAATTATAACAACATTTAGTAGACAAATCAACAAAATATTGACAAATATTTGATAAATGCTATAATATTTTTGTGAAGAAAACAAAAGCGTATTAAAAGAAGGTGCACAAATGGAAGTAATGATTATTTGTATATATATGCTAATATTGATAATAATTGGACTAGTAGTTTTTGCAGTAATGCAAATTAAACTAGCAGGAATAAAAGTAAAAGATTTTATGAGTTTTATACAAGCAAATCAACTGTTGGATAGCTTATATAGAATTTCAAGAAAATGTGATAATTTAAACACACAAGAACAACTTGTGTTTCTAATGGAAGCAGAAAAAGTATTTGAAGCATTTGACAAAATTCCAACATTAGTGTGGGAAGATGAATATAGAAAATATTCACAGGTACTTAATACATATAAAGACATAAGAGTAGCAAGATGGGGCTCAGAAACAAAATAAATTTGTAAATAAAATTCGCTAATATACATATAATATCTATATAAAGTGATAGATAAGAGGGATTAAAGTGAAGATAAAATATTTTGATAATGCAGCAACTACCCAAGTCAACCAAGATGTTATAAAAGAAATGTTGCCATACTTTAGCATAGAATATGGAAATCCATCATCATTATATAGTATAGGAAGAAGAGCAAAAAGAGCATTAGAAGAAGCAAGGCGAAAAATAGCAAATATTATAAATTGCAAACCAAATGAAATATATTTTACATCATGCGGAACTGAAAGCGATAATTTGGCAATAAAAGGAATAGCATATGCCAATAAAGAAAAAGGCAAACATATAATAACAAGTAAAATAGAACATCCAGCTGTGCTAAATACTTGTAAAGAATTAGAAGAACAAGGATATAAAGTTACCTATCTGGATGTAAACCAAAATGGAATAGTAAACGTTGAACAACTAAAAGCTTCAATAAAAACAGACACAATATTAATAACAATTATGTTTGCAAACAACGAAATTGGAACGATTCAGCCAATAGAAGAAATAGGAAAAATTGCAAAAGAAAATAATATAATATTTCATACAGACGCAGTTCAAGCAATGGGAAATTTAAAAATAGATGTAAAAAAATTAAATATAAATGCACTTTCAATGTCGGCACATAAATTTTATGCACCTAAAGGAATAGGGGCGTTGTATGTAGGAGAAGATGTAAACTTTAAGCAAATACAAAATGGTGGACATCAAGAAAAAAATAAAAGAGCAGGTACAGAAAATTTGGCAGAAATTGTTGGAATGAGTAAAGCTCTTGAATTAATATATAAGAATTTTGAAAATCATAATAATAAAATTAAAGAACTAAGAGATTATTATATAGAAAAAATACAGAGTAATATAGTAGACAGTAAATTAAATGGAGACAGAATAAATAGGCTTCCAGGAAATGCAAATATGTCTTTTAAAAATATAAATGCAGAAGAGTTACTGTTTGAACTTGATGATAAGGGTATTTGTGCATCAGCCGGTTCTGCATGTAGCAGTGGTTCTACAAGCCCATCACACGTATTAACAGCAATAGGACTACCACCAGAATGGGCAAATGGAACATTAAGAGTAACTATAGGAATGAATAATACAAAAGAAGAAGTAGATTACTTGATAAATGCACTAGTAGAAATTGTAAATAAAAAAATAAATAAAATATAATAAAATACTAGCATTTTTGCTAGTATTTTTATATAATCTACTTAACTTATTAATTAAATATGATTAATCTGGTTTATTTTCATCTGGGATAAACTCTAATAAGTCAGAGATTTCGCATTTAAAAACATTGCAAATACTGTTGAGTTGTTCAATATCTAATCTTTTACTTTCTTCGTAATACATCTTTGATATGGTTGCTGGCCTTATATTAGTTAAATTAGATAAAGCTTTTTGACTCATTTTGTGTTTGCCAAGTAAATCAGATAATTTTATTCTAATCATATGTTTTCAACCTTCCTAATGTTATTTGCAGAGAGACAATTAAAACATAACCGTGATTTTTATCTAATTATGTCATATTATGTCTGATGCTTGTATTTTATCACGAGATGTATTAAAATTATATATTAGCAAAGAAATATAACGCTAAGAGTAATAAAAATGCATCTAAAAGTAAAGGAGGATATATGCTGTTTAAAAAGAAAAGAAGGCAGGATTTACCAGTAGACAGAGAATGGAAAGAAAAAAATCAAGAGTATATAATGGAATTAGAGCGTTTTTTAGATAGAACAGATTCTATCAAAGATGAACAATTAAGGAGAGAAATAATAGCTAGAATGTTAATATGTGACAAAGTGTTAACAGAGCTTGCGGAACAAAAATTTTTAGAAAAATATAATGAAGGTTATAAAAAAGGAAAAAATGAGCATAATATCTAATAAAGGTATATGTGATGGTTATGTTAAAAAAAATAATAATAGGAATACTAGCAGGTATAATAAGTGGACTTTTTGGAGCTGGAGGAGGGCTAATATTAGTACCGGCATTTGTTAACATGTTAAATACTGATGAGAAAAAGGCAAGAGCCACCTCTGTATTTTGCATAATGCCAATGGTAATAGTAACAGCATTTTTTTATAACAAAAATAATTATATACAGTGGAACTTAGGAATAAAATGTGCTATAGGAGGAATATTAGGAGGCATAATAGGCTCAAAGCTATTAATAAAAATACCGAATAAATATTTAAAATTTGCATTTATATTATTTTTAATATATGCATCAATAACTACAATTATTAAATAAAAGGAAGCGTATGATAGAAAGTTTAATAGGTCTAGTTTCTGGTATAGTAACAGGAACAGGAATGGGAGGAGGAACAATATTAATTCTCCTCCTTACATTAATAATAGGAACAAATCAACATGAAGCACAAGCTACAAATTTGATATTTTTTATACCTACATCAATATCTGCAATAATAATAAATTTAAAGCAAAAAATAATTGATTTTAAATTATCTATTATAATAATTATATCAGGTATTATAGGAGCCACAATAGGAGCAATAACTTCAAGTAATTTGAATGTTAAAATATTAAAAAAAGCATTTGGAGTATTTCTTTTACTTATATCAATTTACGAAACATATCAATGGTATATAACGTATATAAAAAGAAAAAAAGAGCATAATAAATATTAAAAATAAACAAATAGGAAAGGATATATTTAATATGAAATTTGTAAAAGGAATGTTAATAGGTAGCATGGTTTCAGTAGGTATAATAATGTTATGCAATGAAAACATGAATATGAGCAAAAAAAGGATGATAAAAAAAGGCAAACAATATGCTAGAAAGATTGGGATAATTTAAGCAAATACTAATGGAGATGTTAATTCATCTCCATTAATGTTTATTCTACTCTTCTTTCGTTACGAGAATTTCCGCACAATTTTTCATATTCCTTACATTTTATTTTGTAATCCATTTGCTGACATAAACATCTGTAGTACATATAAGTTTGCTCATATTGCATAATGGGATTAAACATAGGATTTTCGCCTAAAAGGGGATCAGCTCCAATATCAAAATTCATATAAGGAGAAAAATTATTTTCCATATTTTTATCCATAAACATCACTCCTAATAATTAATATTCTGCAATTTAACAATTATTACTTTTTTTAGACGGAATAGAAAATACAAAACATACAATAATACATAAAACACCAAACAAAACAAAATAATTGTTAAAACCTAAAATACTAATAGGATATGTTACACAAGTAGAAATTGGAGCAAAAGTAGCTTTAATATCCAAATTTAAAATAGGAATATATTTTAAAGCTAATAATGTGTAAATACTAGCAAAAACTCCTTGAAAAAACTTACCAATAATATATTTCTTTATAGATAAATCAGATTTAGAAATAATACTATATACTTGTAGACATACAGAAATGCCACCAAATCCAAGAAGAAATGCACAAATAGCAATATTAGTAGATATGTCTTTTACATGTACTAAAGAAACTAAATTAATACCATTTGTAAGTTCAATTATTCCAGATAATATAGGCACAGCAAACGAAAGATTTATATTAAAGAAGCAAAGCAATGGAGAAATCACAACAGAAAATAAATCTAAAATATGTAATTGATTTAATATGGAAATAACAACAGAAAATATTACCACATATGAACCTATCATAAGTATAGTTGAGATAGAGTTAGAAGAACTGACACTTGGTTTATATGAACTATGGGGTAGATTCTGCAAATCATTCTTACTAAAGAACTTGAAAATAACTCCAACAGTAATACATGCCATAAAATGAGTAATAAAAAGTAATAAGCCAATACTTTTATTAGCAAATAAACCAATTCCAACAGTCCCAATAATAAATAAAGGCCCAGAATTATTTGTAAATGCAAGCAGTCTATTACCCTCATCTTTAGTGCAAATACCATTATTTCTAAAATCTGTTACAATTTTAGCACCTACAGGATATCCACTAATAAGTCCCATAATAAATGCAAAAGAGCCTTCACCAGGAACATTAAAAAGTGGTCTCATAATTTTATTTAAGGTTTTACCTAAATATTGTACAATTTTGGTTTTACCTAATAATTCAGTAGCAAATAAAAAAGGAAAAAGAGAAGGAACAACAGTAGTAGCCCAAAGTTCAAGTCCATTTTTAGCAGCTATTATATTAGAAGTAGAAAATAAAATAAGAAAAATCATAAAACTACATAAAATTATAGGAATAATTGTATTTTTTAGTGAAATTAATATAATATTAAACTTTTTGGATTTCATAATACAATTCCCCCTCAAAACATAGATATTAAAAAGTACAAAAATTATGCCATTAAGATATAAAAAATACTGCGTGAATCAAATAAAATGACAGTATAATCGATTGCTGTACCCTTGATTTTTAGATAAAAAAATGGTAATATATGTATTGGGAGCTGACAAAATGAAATACCTAATACAAGAATTAAGAAACAACAAAAAATTTATAGAATATAGTACAAACATAAAAAATAAAATAAGTCCGATAGAATTATCGGGCTTAACTGACGTGGGAAAAGCTCAAATAATAAGTGCAACTGCAGAAGAAAATAAAAGACCTATCTTAATTATCACATACAATGAAATAAAAGCAAAAAAATTATTAAATGATTTAAAATATTTTACTACAAATGTAGATTATTTTCCTAAAAGAGAGATAGTGGCATATGACTATGAAGCTGAAAGTAAGGATGTACCATATGAAAGAATAGAAGTTTTAAATAAAATAAAGCAAAATAAGGCAGAAATAATAATAACAACAATAGAAGCACTAATGCAAAAAATGATTTCTAAAGAATTACTATATAAGTATGTAATTCAATTTAAAGTAGGAAATACATACAATTTAGAGGAGATAAAACAAAATTTAATACAACTTGGATATGACAGAAACGATTTAGTAGAAAATAAAGGGCAATTTAGTGTAAGAGGCGGAATAATAGACATAGGCTTAACAGAAAAACAAGGTATAAGAATAGAGTTTTGGGGAGACGAAGTTGATTCTATAAGATATTTTAATATCTCGTCCCAAAGATCTACAGAAATGATACAAGAAATTCTAATAAATCCAGCTCATGAATTTATTGTAGAAGATTTAGTAAAGGTATGTAAAAGGATACAAGAAGCTTATGATGATTTAGCAGATATAGAAACAATAAAAAATGGTTCATATATAAGTAAAATAGATAAATATTTTAATGAATTTTACGAAGAGCAAAGTACCATTTTAGATTATATAAATAATAAATACATATTATTTATAGATGAAAACACCAAAGTGGAAGCTAGAAAAAATAATATAATATTAGACAATAACAATTTGATAGAATCATTAACAGAAAAAGAAAAGTTTGTCCCAGAGGCAATAAGAAACATTAGTGAATTTGAATATGATTTAAAAAATTTGCAAACAATATATTTACAGGAAAATAATGCTTATACACATCAGAACAGATATGAGTTTAGGTATAGAGAGATAAACTTTTTCAAGTCAGAGGTAGACATAGTAATATCAGATATAAAAAAATATATAGCTGACAACAAAAAGGTATTAATATTAGGTGGTATACAAAATACCTGTAAAAAAATATTAAATCTGCTAAATGAAAAACTGATTCAGCATAAATATTTAGAAAAAATAAACAAAATAGAAAATGGAGAAGTAATAGTTACAACAGGAAATGTATCTGCAGGATTTGAAAATTACGATTTAAACCTTGTAGTAATAAATATGGGAGAAGGTTTTGAGCAGGCACCTAAAAAGAAAAAAAGTTCAAATGCATTTAAAGAGGCGCAAAAAGTAGTATATGCAGATCTAAAAGCTGGTGATTACGTAGTTCACAAATCGTATGGTATAGGGGAATTTGTGGGAATAAATACAATTACAGCAGATAAAATAACCAAAGATTATATTAAAATAAAATATAAAGATGAAGACGTTCTATATGTGCCAACCAATTCATTGGATACAGTCAGGAAATATATAGGTGGAGGAGATAGAGAGCCAAGACTAAATAGACTAGGTGGCAAAGAGTGGGAAAATACTAAAAGTAGAGTAAAAAATAATTTAAGAGAAGTTGCAAGGGATTTAATAGAATTATATGCTAAAAGACAAAAAATGCAGGGATTTGCATTTTCAAAAGATAATGAATGGCAAAAACAATTTGAGGACGAATTTCCATATAAAGAAACAGATGACCAGCTAAGATGTATAGAAGAAGGAAAAAAAGATATGGAACAGCCAAGACCAATGGATAGGCTACTTTGTGGAGATGTTGGATATGGTAAAACAGAGGTAGCAATAAGGCTAGCGTTTAAAGCTGTTATGGATCAAAAACAAGTAGCATATCTTGTACCAACAACAGTATTAGCAAACCAACAATATGAAGAATTTAAAAACAGAATGAGTGGATATGCCATAAATGTGGAATTATTAAATAGATTTAGAACAACAAAAGAGCAGGAAGACGTTATAAAAAAATTAAAATTAGGGGAAGTTGATATTGTAGTAGGAACACATAGGATTTTAAGCAAGGATGTAGAATTTAAAGATTTGGGACTACTTATTATAGACGAAGAGCATAGATTTGGAGTAAAAGACAAAGAAAAAATAAAGCAATTAAAAAATAGTGTTGATGTATTAACAATGACAGCAACTCCAATACCAAGAACATTACATATGTCTATATTGGGAATTAGAGATATGTCAGTAATATATGAGCCACCACAAAATAGAAGACCTGTTCAAACTTATGTATTAGAATATGATGATGAAGTTATAAAAGAAGCTATAACAAGGGAACTTGAAAGAAACGGTCAGGTATTTTATTTATATAATAAAGTAGAAGGTATAGAGAAAAAGGCAAATGAAGTATCTAAACTTGTGCCAGAAGCAAAAGTAGGATTTGCACATGGAAAAATGACAGGTAAAGAATTAGAGCAAATAATGCTTGACTTTATACAAAAGAAAATAAATGTACTTGTATGTACAACAATATTAGAATCAGGAATAGATATACCAAATGCAAATACCATAATAGTTGAAAATGCAGATAGATTGGGATTGGCACAATTATATCAAATAAGGGGTAGAGTTGGAAGAAGCGACAGACAGGCATATGCATATATAACATATAAAAGAGAAAAATTGCTATCAGAGGTAGCAGATAAAAGGTTAAAAGCAATAAAAGAGTTTACAGAATTTGGTTCTGGTTTTAAAATAGCAATGAGAGACTTAGAAATAAGAGGAGCAGGAAGTTTATTAGGAGAAATACAACATGGACATATGGAGCAAGTTGGTTATGATACATATTGCAGATTGCTAGATGAAGTTGTAAAAGAAATACAAGGCATAGAAGTAAAAGAAGAACAAGATATACAAATAGATATAGATGTTTCAAGTTATATACCAGATAGCTTTATTGATAATAATAGTCAAAAAATAGAAATATATCAAAATATTGCGTTATGTAGAACAGAAGAAGATATACAAAACGTAATAGACGAAATTATAGATAGATATGGACATATGCCTTCAGAATTAGAAAATTTAATTGAAATTGCAAGGATTAAAAATTTGTGTAGAGTTGCTAATGTAATAAAAATATCGCAAAGAAAAGAAAAGGTTGTATTTTACTTTGACAAAGCAAAATTTAATCCAGAAATTGTGGATAAGCTAATAAAAAAATATAATACCAATATAAGATTTTCTACAGGAATAGAACCATATGTAACAGTAACAATTGGAAGCAAAATAATAGAGGAGATAAAGGAATTTTTAACATATATACAAAATTGCACAACATCCTCAATGTAGGGGCGATTTTAATCGTCCGCCCATCTTGAGCAGAGCAAAGTGAATTACAAAGTGTAGGGGCGATTTTAATCGCCTGCCTATCTTGAAGGAGAGAAAAATGAATATAATTTCAAGTAAAGATAATGAATTAATAAAAAACATTAAAAAACTAAAAGAAAAAAAATATAGAGACATAAATAATCAATATATAATTGAAGGAATTAAATTAATAAAAGAAGCAATTATAGAAAAAGCAAACATTAAATTAATAGTAATATGCGAAGAATGCCTGGTTGATGGAACAATAGACAAAAACCTATTATACGAAATAGCAAAATATGAATGTATATATGTAACAGAAAAAATATTTACCCAAATATCAGATGTAAAGGCACCACAGGGCATACTGGCAATAATAGAAAAAGGCTGTAAACAAGGGCAAATAGACTACTCAGAAGATATAATTATTGCTTTGGATGGTATACAAGACCCAGGCAATTTAGGAACAATATTAAGAACAGTAGATAGTGCAAATTTAAAACAAATAATAGTGTCTGCAGATACAGCAGATTGCTATAATCCTAAGGTTGTACGTTCAACAATGGGAGCGATATTTAGAGTAAATATAATAGAAACAGCAGAATTAGAAACAACATTAAAAGAAATAAAAAAGCACAAATTTGATGTTATTGTAACATCGTTAGATACAGAAAAAAGCATATATGATATAAAATATAACAAAAAGGTAATAGTAATAGGAAACGAAGCAAATGGTGTATCAAAGGAAATACAAGAAATGGCAGATACAAAAGTAAAAATCCCAATGTTAGGAAAGACAGAAAGCCTAAATGCATCTGTCGCAACAGCAATAATAGTATATGAATATGTAAGAACAGAAAAGATTTGATAAAAGTAATTGCAATACAACATAATATGATATATAATGGAAACATCAAAAAAGCAGAAAGGAGAAAGAAAAAGATATGTGGCGGGTCTTTATGACAATAGTAAATATCTTATTTAGGATTTTGGCCATCCTAATGTGGATGGCCATTGCGGTAATCATCATAGGCATAGCTCTGGCTGGTGGGTTATCAAGTTGCTAATGCATGCCTATGTGTTCTCCTCCTTCCAAAAGGGGAGCTACGAAAGTTATTTTCGCAGCTCCTCTATTTAAATATTAAGAATTTCTTTTGCACGTTCTACATCTTCAGGTGTTGCTAAGCGTACTCCTTCTAATTCGTATTTACAACCAAGTTGTTCCCATTTATATTTACCCATATCATGATATGGCAAAATCTCAACTTTTCTAACAGTTTTCAATTCAGACAAAAATTGCTTTAAATTCAGCAAATCTTCTTCTTTATCAGTATATCCAGGTACAAGAACTTGTCTTATCCACATATCTTTTCCAATTGAACTTAGATATTTAGCAAAATCCAGTTCTAACTTATTAGAAACTCCTGTTAAATCTTTGCAAATTTCATCATTTATACATTTTATATCTAACAAAAATAAATCAGTCAAATCAATAAGCGCTTTTAACCTATCTGTAAGAGGAAATGAGCCAGAAGTATCAATTGCTGTATGAATATTTTGCCTTTTCAATTTAGTAAATAATTCTATTAAAAAATCCATCTGTAAAAGAGGTTCTCCTCCACTAACAGTTACACCACCACCAGAAGGTATAAAATAATTTTTATACCTTCCAATTTTTGATATAAGTTCATCAACTGAATATTGCATACCAGCATCTAATGCCCAAGTATCTCTGTTTTGACAATATTTACACTTTAAGGAACAACCCTGCATAAAGATTATAAACCTTATTCCAGGTCCATCAACTGTTCCAAAAGTCTCAAAAGAGTGTATTCTGGCAAGTTTACTATCCATAATTAATATCATTCCCTTCTTAAAAGGAACAAATTAAAATGTTTAAATTCTTTCATGAATTGTTCTATTTATAACATCTAATTGTTGTTCTCTTGTTAATTTTGTAAAGTTTACAGCATATCCAGAAACACGAATTGTAAGTTGTGGATATTTTTCTGGATGTTCCATAGCATCTTTTAATAAAGCTCTATCAAAAACATTTACATTTATATGATGACCAGTTTGCATAAAGAATCCATCTAACATATTTACCAAATTATTTACCTTTGTATCTTCATCTTTACCTAAAGTATTAGGTGTAATAGAGAATGTGAAAGATATTCCGTCTTCAGAATATTCATAAGGCAATTTTGCTATTGTATTCATTACAGCTAATGCACCATTTACATCTCTACCATGTAATGGGTTTGCGCCTGGTCCGAAAGGCTCTCCAGCTGCTCTGCCATCAGGAGTTGCACCAGTAGCTTTTCCATATACCACATTAGAAGTAATTGTTAAAATAGATAATGTAGCTCTTGAATTTCTATAAGTTTGATGTTTTTCTAACTTTTTCATAAATCTTTTAACAACATCAACAGCTATGCTATCAACTCTGTCATCATCATTACCATATTTAGGAAAATCTCCGTCTATTTGATAATCAACAGCAAGACCTGTATCATCACGAATAACTTTAACTTTAGCATATTTTATAGCAGAAAGTGAATCTGCAACAACAGAAAGACCAGCAATTCCACAAGCCATTGTCCTTAAAATATTTCTTTCACTATCATGTAAAGCCATTTCTAAGGCTTCATAAGAATATTTATCATGCATATAATGAATTGCATTTAGAGCCTTAATATATATTTTAGCAACATAGTCCATCATATTATCAAATTTTTCCATAACTTCATCATAATTTAAATATTCAGAAGTAATAGGAGCAAATTCAGGAGTTATTTGAACACCGCTCTTTTCATCTCTACCACCATTAATAGCATATAAAAGAGTCTTTCCAAGATTTGCTCTTGCTCCAAAGAATTGCATTTGTTTACCAATTTTCATAGCAGAAACACAACAAGCTATTCCATAGTCATCACCCAAGGTCGCTCTCATTAAATCATCATTTTCATATTGAATAGAAGATGTTTTTATAGAAATATCTGCACAGAATTTTTTAAATCCTTCAGGTAAATTTTTTGACCATAAAACAGTTAGGTTTGGTTCAGGGGCAGGTCCTAAGTTTACTAATGTGTGTAGCATTCTAAAAGAATTTTTAGTAACTAAAGTTCTACCATCAATACCCATTCCACCTAAAGCTTCTGTAACCCAAACAGGGTCTCCACTAAATAAGGCATTATATTCAGGTGCTCTTAAAAATCTAACCATTCTTAATTTCATAACAAATTGATCCATCAATTCCTGTGCAAGAGATTCAGATAATGTTCCTTCATTTAAATCTCTTTCTACATATATATCTAAGAAAGTAGTAGTTCTTCCCAAACTCATAGCAGCACCATTTTGGTCTTTTATAGCACCTAGATATCCAAAATATAACCACTGAAATGCCTCTTTAGCATTTGAGGCAGGAACAGAAATATCAAAACCATATTTTAAAGCCATTTTCTTTAAATCCTCTAAAGCTAGAATTTGGTCATGGACTTCTTCTCTATTTTTAATAATTGAATCAACAAATTCATCACTATCTAAAATATCTAATTCTCTCTTTTTTTCTTCAATTAATACATCTACACCATATAAAGCTACTCTTCTGTAATCGCCAATAATTCTTCCACGACCATAACCATCTGGAAGCCCAGTAATTAAGTGAGAACTTCTTGCAGCTCTTACATCAGGTGTATATACGGCAAAAACACCGTCATTATGTGTTCTTCTTAAATTATGATAGATGTATTCTATATTTTCATCAACTTTATAACCATAGCTTTCGCAAGATTTCTCTACAATTCTAATACCACCATTAGGCATAATAGCCCTTTTTAAAGGAGCATCTGTTTGAAATCCTACAATTTCCTCTAAGCTTTTGTCAACATATCCAGGTTCATAAGCATTTATAGAAGATGGAGTTTTTACATCTACATCAAGAACCCCATTATTTTCTGTTTCTTTTTTATAAAGGTCTAAAACCTTATTCCATAATTTCTTTGTTTTTTCTGTAGGAGATGTTAAAAAATTAGAGTCACCCTCATAAGGAGTATAGTTAGCCTGTATAAAGCCTCTAACATCTATTTCTTTAGTCCATTCTCCTGTTGTGTTAAAATTTCTCCATTGTTTAAAATCCATATAAATTCCCTCCTTTTTTAATTTAGATGCTAAAAACATCTATAGTCATATAAGCATAACATAAAACACAATAAATATCAACAATTTAAATCAATATTTCTATAAATTAGTGTTACCATAAAAAACAAATTTATTTGAACAAATTTAAATTTCTTTTATAACTTTTGAAAGCGAGAACAATAAGCAATTTTAAATATAACCAAAATGGATAATTAAACAGGAGGTAAAATATTGACAGATAAGTTAGAAATTGATATTATAGAGTTACCAAAAATAAAGGGAAGAGAAAAGGAAAAAGATAAACTATTAGATTGGCTATATTTTTTGGAAAATCCAAAATCGGAAAGGGTGACTGAAAAGATGGGAGAAAACAAAGAAATAAAAGAAGCAACAGAAAAACTTGATAGTTTAAGTGAAGACGAAAGAATGCAAAGAATAGCAGATTTACGACTAAAAGCAATAATGGACGAAAAAGCAATTTATGCTAAAGGGCTGGAAGACGGAAAAAGAAAACGCGAAGAAGAACTGCAAGAGAAGATAGCGGAAATGGAAGAAAGAATAGAAACAATAGCAAAAAAAATGTTAGAACAAAAAATTGATAAAAAAATAATAGCAGGTTTAACAGGAATGACATTAGAAGAAATAGAAAAGTTAAATTAAAAATGGGCGATTTAATCGTCCATTTTTAATTGATTATTTATGAAATTATAAAGAAAATAATTTTAAATTATTGACAGTAATTTTATTAATTAATATAATATATTTACAAAAAATATAATAATTCGACTGTAAAGCAAAACAAGGAAAAATAAGCAATAATTTCCATTACAAAATAAGGAAATTTGTTTGCGTATTATAAGGCATCATGCTATAATTTAAGATAATATAGAAGAAAAAATGAACGGAATTAACGCATTAAGAAAGGAATGTGAATAAAATGGAAAATGGATTAGACAAGTTAACTTCTAGAGAAATATTACAAATGTATACAAGAGTATCTGAATTTATAACTTTTTTAAACAAAGAAGAAAAAAATACAGAAAAAATGGGGGATAAAAATGAATAATTTAAAAGAAGTAAATGAACAAATAGAGGCAAACAAAGAAATACTTAATACATTTCCTAGAAACAATGCAAAAAATATAAAAGCATGCTTAACTCAAATTCAAGAATACAAACAAACATTTACAGATGCTCAAAGCAAGCTTTTAGAAGAAATGAAAAAAAGAATAGAAAAATTAGAAGAAATAAAAAAATCAGAGGAAGTAATAAAGCTAGAAGAGCAGGTAGCAGAAAAAGAAAGAACATTGCATGTAATAAATAAATATAAAACTTCATATGAAAAAATGGACTTAGATAGAATCTTATTTAATTTAAATGTATTCTATAGAAAAAACTTAGACGTTGTTAATGAAGCAATACAAAAAGCTATAGAAAAATTCAAAGAAGTTGGTATACCACTAATGCCAAAAGACTTTACATACAGTAAATATTCTAATGAATATATGGTGGTTTTTTTTCAGGAAATGGAAAAAGGCAATGTAAATTCAGAAAGAATAAAAACAGAATTTGAGAAAATATACTGGAAATGCCCAGATATAATAATTCATATTAGATTAAATATATTATATATATATACAGAAAACGAGAAAAATATAGATAAATATTATGAGAAAAAGCAAGAAGAAGCACTAAGAAATGTTACAGCTGATCAGCTTTTAATAGAACACAAAGATATAAAGACAGAGCTAATAGAAAAAGAAGAAGCAGACAAGTTCAATATAATAAATGCTTTCTATACAGCAAAATTAAACACAAAAGACTATACAGAAAAATTAATAAAAGCAAGTTACGAAAAATTTATCCCTAAAACAACATTAGCACAAATTGATGAAAGTAAAAAAGCAGAAATAGATATAAATTTAAGAAAATTGCTAAATAGTTTGTGGGAATATAAAAATTATTTAAAATTTAAATTTATAATAGATGATATTAAGAAAAAATATGCAGAGAAAGAGCAAAATAAAAATGCATATGCACAAACACAAAAAGAGATACAAACAAGAGAAAGCAAATTAGTAAAATTAAATGCAAAAATAAACGGTACAGGATTATTTAAAAAACCAAATGAAAAATTAAATACAGAAGCCAACAATTTAATTCTAGAAATAAAACAACTATATATTGAATTAGACAGAAATAAAATAAAAGAAAAAATATTTCAAGAAATAAACGAAAACTCAACAGTATTTGATGCGCTTAAATTAGCAAGCTCATATTATACATATGTTTACTATTGTATACAAGACAATATAAAAGAAATAACAGAAGAAGAAATAGAACAATTAATAAAAGAATTAAGAGAATTCGTAAATTGGCCAGATTACACTATACTAGATAATATAACTTTATTAAATGAAAAAGATGTTATGGTTATAATAAAAGATAGATACCAGTTATTAAAAATAAATATTACAAAAGAAGACTTGGATAAGGATAACCTAGATGGTGTAATAGATGCATTAGAAAAAATAAAAATGAATCAAAATTTATTAAAAAATAATATAAATATAGATGAATTAGAAAGCGAATGTGAATTTGGAAAAATATTAAAATCCAAATAAAACGTAGTGGCGATTTTAATCGCCCGCAAAAGAAAATAATGACAATGTAAAGTAATTTATAGACGTAGGGGCACATTTAATCGCCCGCGTAAAATGGAGAAAATAAAAATGAGACAAACGAACAAAAGGAAAACAACCATAATTTTAATAGTAATGTTAATGTTATTAGTAGAAATTATAATTTTAGGTTTCTCTAGAGCTAATAATATAAAAGAAATACAAACAACCATTAAAGATTATGGAAAAAATTTAAAAGAAGATAATTTAATATTAAATGCTATAAATAGTGGAAAAAACAGCTACTACATTGTTTTGCCAGACATGATAAATAACAAAGTAGTTGCAAGCTATTTCGCAGACCTTAGAAGTGTAGGGGAAACTCCTACAAGCGACGAAAACACCACAGCAAACGAGGAAATTAAAGAACAAGAAACTGAAATAACACAATCAGAAGAAAATTTGGAGCAAAATAGCGAAACAACTACTGAAGTGGCACAAATGGAAAAAAAGCCGGGAGAAAAAATATATTTAACAGCAACAGAAATAGAAGAGCAAAAATTAACATTAACAGTTAAATATGACGAAAAAGAAAAAAACGGAGAGAAATTATATAACAAGCAACTAGAACAAATTGTAGAAGGCAAAAACATAAATGTTAAAGGCTATATGCCAGCAGATGCAACCATTTCAGTCAAAACAGCAAACGAAGAAAAAACAAAAGAAACATTAAAAGATATTTTAAATAATGATATTACATATCAAATAGCATATGATATAAAATTACTTTCAAATGAAAAAGAATATAACCCAACAGACTTTGACGAAAATGTTAAGGTCACTATAACAGGTGTAGAACCAATAGATACAGAAAATCAAAAATATAAAGTTGTACACATAAATGATGAGAACAAGGTAGAAGAAATAGAAAAGATAGAGCTTAAGGACAATGAAGTTACATTTGATGCCTCAAGCTTTTCAACATATGCGGTATTATTAGATAACACAATGAATTTGCAAAATATGGCATTACGTGCAAACGTTCCTGCAAAAAATTTGGATAGCACATTGACAGATATATGGGATGGAACAAGTACTGCAACAGGTTTTACATATGGAAATGGAACATCTGCATCACCATATTTAATAAAAAGTTGTGCAGAATTGGCATTTTTAAGAAACAGTGTAAACTCTGGAACAACATATTCAGGAAAATATTTTCAACTAGTTAGAAATTTGGATATGAATGGCAATTATTGGATTCCAATAGGAACAACTACTTATCATTTTCAAGGAACATTTGATGGAGCTGGATATGTAATAAAAAATGCAAAAATAGCAATAGCAGCATTAACTACAAGCATTGATTCATATGGATTTTTTGGAAGCGTTGGAGGAGGAACAACAAAAGCAGAAATACGTAATGTGATGTTTGATTCTATTAATATAGAAATAAATGTTAATGGAACAACAGCAACTACAACAGCACAAAAAGGATATCATGTAGGTATTGTAGCAGGAACATTGTATAAAAATTCTAATATTTATAATAACAGTATAACTAATTCTGCTATAGTATGTAAAAATACTTTAACATTAGCAGATAATACATTTAGACTAGTAGTAGGAGGAATTGCAGGATTTGTTGGCAATAGTATGACAGAAGGAAGAAATGGAATTACGATTTCAGAATCAGATCCTGGCAGTGCCGCAAGATACAGTATAAAAGGTTGTTTTGCAGATGTAGAGCTAGATATAGAGGCAAAATGCGCAAATGATGCAAGCGCAGGACAGTATGCTGTAGGTGGAATTGTTGGAATAATAACTGGTCAACCAGTATGGCCAGAATATTGTATGTATAACAGCTCAATAGTATCAAATGGATTTGCAGGACCAATATTTGGATATCTAAAAAATACTACAACATATACGTCAACAAGTAATTATGCAACACTTTGGCAAGGAAATGATGCAGGAAATCTTACAATGACAAGTGCATATTCATCACCAATGAAAATAAATGGCACATCTTTTAGCACATCAGTAACAACAGGGTCTTCTACAAGTAACATAGGACTTAATGTAGGCAAAGGAGCTACAGTAGTTCAAAGAGTACAAGGTATAAACAAGGGAATAGCATATGACTCTACAACAGGAGTTGACAATATAACATTACTTAATGGAAGTGGACTATCAAGAAGTAAGTATTTAAGCTGGGAAGAAAGTTATAAAATACCATCAAACTATACAAGTGTTACTGTAACAGACACAAATAACAAATCAACATATAGTATAACTGCAAAAAATACAAATACACCATTAACATATAAATGGTATGTGAATGGTACAGTTCAAAGCTCAACAACAAATACATTTACACAAAATCCAAGCTGGGATGAGGCATATCAGGTTGATTCAATTATAAAAGATAACAAAGGCTTTTACTTCTTAAAGAGTTTTGAAATACCACAATTAGAACTGAAAATAGCTTTCTCAATAGATGAAGCAAGAAATAAAGTAACAGCAGAATTAACAGGAACAGCAAAAGAGTTAATTAACGAAAGTGATTATACATATAAATGGTATACTTTAGATATTTCTGGACTAACAGCAACAGAAATAAAGGGAGAAACAGCAACAATATTAACAGAATTAGTAGAGGGACAAGAGTATAAATTAATAGCAACCAATAGTAATAATGCAGAATTAACAAGAGAAGGCAAATTTGTTTATAAAGCGGAGAGGAAAGTTATATATGTCGATTATACAGCAGGCTTAGATACAAATGACGGATTAACAAGAACAACACCAGTAAAAACTTTATCAGTAGCATACACAAAATTAAGTTCAACTGGAACAGTAAATACAAATATAATAGTAATTATGAAAGACTATACAGGTATCTCATTTAATACAAGCTCATCAATAGTCGCAAAACATGAAAAAGCTGCAACAATTACAGGAGCATATGACGGACAAGATGAAGGTGGAACGTTGCTACTATCAGGTGGAACAGCAGGAAGATTTATAAGCGGAGATACGAACTTTGAAAATTTAACATTTTATGGTTCTGCACATACAACAGGTACAGGATCTGTTGATTTATATGTACAAGGACATAAAGTAAAGTTTGGGTCTAATATAATAATGGACAGATATATCAAAAATGGTACATTGCCAGATTTTGATATATATGGAGGATGGCGTAAACCTAATGAACAATATAGTGTTGCAACAAATACTCCAACAATTGAAATAAATAGTGGACAATTCAACAAAATTATAATGGGCAATGGTATGGGAACAAATGCTGTTTCAAATCTTCAAAACACAACCTCTAACAATATTATGGGTAGTTCTTCTGCTAGTTTTGGTGGAACTGTAACAGTAGATTATACAGGGAAAATGAAACAGGAAGATATAGGTTTAATAGCAGGCGGAAATGAAATTGGTACAATATATAGTAATGCTATTATTAATATAAAAAATGGAAATGTTGGAAAAATAATAGGTGGAAATTATGCAGACTCAAGTAATAGACCAACATCTTGGGCATATCCATTAAATACATTTATAGGAACTTCAACAATAAATATAACAGGAGGACAAATTGAAAATATAATAGGAGCATCATATGGACGAAATGTAAATGGAACAACAATAAAAAGTGATGCATATTATTATGGAACTATAAATATAAAAATTTCTGGAGGAACTATAAATAGTGACATATATGGAGCAGGAGTAGGAAGTACTACGGGATATAATACTAATTCTTCAGATGCGTACAAGAGCTATGGTGCAAATGTAACAACATCAACCAATATAAATATTTCTGGAGGAACAATAAAAGGAAATGTTTATGGAGGAGGTTATGCATATTCAGAAAATTTAACAGAAGCACAGCAACAATTAGACTCTGGTGCACTATATGGAAACAGTAATGTAATAGTAAATGGTTCTCCAACTATAAATGGGGATATTTATGGTAGTGGAAAAGGATATAATTATTCTACTGTACCAAATAACTCAAAAATGATAGGAAACACAACGGTTACCATATCTGGAACCCCAACAATTGGTTCGGGAAAAATAATATATGGTGCAGGAAATGGACTAGCACTAAGTACAACTGCTGGGTTAACAGGAAATACAACCATAAACATGAATGCCACAATAAATAAATCTGTTTATGGAGGAGGAAATTCGGCAAATGTAATAGGAAATACAAATGTTAATTTAAGTGCTTCTAACAATTTAGCAATACATGGTGGAGGAAAGGGTACAGGCAAAGTTTCTTTAAAATCAAGTGTAAATATAAATAATGGAACATATGGAACAATATATGGAGGAGGACAAAATAATGTAAGAGAAACTAGTATAATAGCAACAGGAGGACAAGCTAGTTATATATATGGAGGAGGCATAAATGCTAACAGTGTTACAACAAAATCAAACGTAAACATAAAAGGAACAAAAATTATAGGAATGGTTTGTGGTGCCGGTGGTGCAAATTCAACAACAACAACAACAAATGTAACATTAACAAGTTCAAGTGCAACAATACCAACAGTATATGGTGGAAGTAGAGTGGCTACTGCAAAAGCAACAATTACAAATGTTATATGTAGTGGTGCAACAATAACTAATGTATATGGTGGAACAAATACTTCAAATATAAGTACGGCAAATTTAACAATAAATTCTGGCACAATAACTAATGCATATGGCGGAAACACCAATGGCGGAACAGTAACAAATACAATTCTAAATGGAGCAGGGGGGCAAGTTACAAATTTATATGGAGGAGGAAATAGCACTAATAATTCTACTAGTGTAGGTACTGCAACAATAAACATTAAGGGAACTAAAATTATAACAGCAGTTTATGGCGCGGGACATTCTAACTCGAATACTACTACAACAAATGTGACATTAACAAGTTCAAGTGCAACAATACCAACAGTATATGGTGGTGGACAAACAACAACAAGTCAGGTAACAAATGCAAATATTAATTGCAAAGGAGCAACCATAACAAATATATATGGGGGATCCGCATATGGAGGTAATGTTGAAAAAACAAATGTAAAAGTAAATTCAGGAACAGTAAGCAATATATATGGTGGAAATTATAACTCAGGAGAAATTACACAAAGTACTAACATAACTGTAAACGGAGGAACAATTTCTAGTGCCATCTATGGAGGAGGAAATGGAAGCAACTCTAAAGTAGGCTCTGTAACAGCAAATGCAACAGCCAATATAAATATAATTAAAGGTAGTATAAGAGGAAATATATATGGTGGAGGCTATAATTCTATAGTATATGGAAATACCAACATAAATTTTGGAAAAGATGCTGTTGGAGATAATTCTGCAACAATAGGTAGTATTTCCATTGATGGAAATGTTTATGGAGGAGCAAAGGCAACAACTGCCTCACATATAGGAGTTACAGGTGAATCTAATGTAAATATTGATGGTAATGGATATGAAACACTTATGATAAACCAAAGTATTTTTGGAAATGGTGATAATTCTAATATAAGTGGTAGTAAAAACATATCAATTAAAAACTATGGTGCAAGATCTTTAGCAAAGAAAATATTGTCAGTTGAAAAAGCATCGCAAGTAATTATAAATAATTCAACATTACATATAACAGGAGCAACCAATACAGTAAATCAATATAATACTATAAAATTTGCATTCAATGATATAGGACACCTAAAATTAGCAAATAATTCAACTATATATTTAGATAATGGAGCTAATTTATTAAAAGAGTATTCTAGTATATTGATAAACGCAGATGGAACTGAAACATTAGAAACTGCTAAAATAGATACATCAACAGAAATAGATGGAAGCGAAGTATTAACAACAAATGTAGACAATAAAATGTATATGTTGCAAGGAAACAACTTAAATATAGCACAAAATGAAGGTGTTACTACATACGGAAATGTAAATGGAATGACATATTTAGGAATGTACACAAGTTCTGCAAATCCAATAGGAACTACAACACGTACAGGAGACAATAATGTATATGTAATGGGTAAACACAAAGCAAATCATAATATAACAACAGATGGTTTTTACACTAATCAAACAGATAGTACACATAAGTATATTATTCCAACTCCAACAAGTGCAGACTATTATATATGGTTAATAGGTAGAATTCCAGATGAAAGTCAATTAGATACAGAATTAACAGCATATAAATATAGCACAATAGACACCGTTGAATTACCATTAATAAGTAATAGCGAACCTAATACTATATTTAACGTCTCTAATCTCGAAGCAGATTTAATGCAAACAGTTTCTATAAAGAATAAATTACAAATACCAGCTACAGCAACAACAGAAGATATTGCAAACACTACATTTGGTTTAGAGATGCAAACAGGTACATCAGGTTGGGTATCAAGCAAAACTACAGATTATTATGTGAGTAAAGGTGCAACTTCAGGCACTCACTCTGGCGATATAGAATATTTATCTGACAATTCAACACAAGTTCCAAGTATAATATTGAATCTTTACAATTCACAAAATATTTCGCAGACTACATTTGTTGGATATGTTGCAATAAATTTTGATGTATTGCAACCACAAACTCCAATAAGATATAAAATTACGAAATTAAGAATAAAAATATCAATATATACTTCGAAAGAACAACAAGCAGGGTATGCAATAGGAATTGCACCAGGAGAAAAATTTGAAGCACCATTTGCAACAGTAGAAACAAATATTACGGAATCAAGTGAATTTTCTATGTATTATAATTTAACAATAAACAACTTTGCAGAATATAAATATGCTACATCATATCCAACAAGTTATAGAACTTTAATTTCTAAAGATTCAACAGGATATGCATATAGTTTGCCAGCAGGAACAAAAATAACAATGATAGATTTAATAAATAACAAATATTACTATTATATTGTAAAAACATCAGATGTATCAAGTGAAAAAAATGAATATAGACTATCTGAATTTTTGGAAATGCCAACAACAAATCAATACTATAACGAAACAGCAGCAATAGCAACATATCAAGATACAACAAATAATATAGTTCAAGAAAAATTTATATTCCATGTGGATTTTAAGGAAACTACAATAACACAAACATCAACAGGAAATACACTAGTTATGGAGTTAAGAAATAGTGAGGGCAGGACAATAGCAAGTGTATTAGGCTCACAAAGAGAAACAGGAAAATATGGAATATATGTAGACAAAGATGCATTATTAAATACGCAGATACAAGAAATACCAACAACAGTTGCATTAGGCGATAGCTTTAATATAAAAGCTGCCTCAACATTTACCCAACAAGTAGTAAATGAAAAAATAATATATGATACTCAATATTTAGACAAAAAAATGGGAATAACAATAAATGTATGGGACAACACAGCACAAACATTATTAAACGGGCAAGAGCTGATGGGAATATCTTATGAAATAAATGGAACAACATATTATCCAAACATAAATGGAACAGCAAGAATAAAAGTAGCAGATAATGTTGCAAATATATTATCAAATATAACAGTAAAAACAGAACATAATAAAACATTAACAACAGGAGATTACACAATAGTAGTAGACACATTAGCATCAGCAGACGGAGAGTACTATGAATATGATATAAGACACCACGACAAAAAAACAGTAAATATAAAAAATAGTGAATATGGATTAAAATTAACAATTGCAGACGAGGATAGGATAATAGAAAAAGGAAAAACAAGCATAACTGTAAATATGGAAAAATCCGTAGCAAACATAACAACACCAACATTTACAGTAAAAGCCTACAGAAGAGACTACACAGAAGAATTATCAACAACATATAATGAAACAATAAACATAACAGCCCAAGCGACAACACCAACATTTATAGTAACACTACCAACAGACATAAAAACAGGAACATACAAAATAGTAGTGGAACTATATGATGGAGAAACCTATATAGGCGAAGCACATGACTACTTTATTGTTACTTAAGCATATTAAAGCTCAAATACAATTTTATAAAAAACAATGGTTATTTTAGGTCAGCAAAAACTGACCTAAAATAATACACAGAAGAAAGGAATATAATGGAGTACGATATAGAGCAAATAGAAAAACAAAATGAAAAAAGAAAAAGAACTAAGCAAATAGTTAAAAAGCTATTATTTGTAATTATTATAATACTTTTATACAACATATTTCTTATAACCAAATCTACATTAGACAAAACAGATGCTAAATCAATGTTTGGCTATAGAGCATATGTAATTACAACAAATAGCATGGAGCCTACAATAAATGTAGGAGATATAATAATAGTTAGTGGAATAGAAAAAGACAAAATTAAAACAGATAAAATAGTTACATTTGAACAAAACAATCAAATAATAACACATAGAATAGTTGGAATTGAAGAAACAGAAAAAGGCTCGAAATATGTAACTAAAGGTGATAACAATCTAACCAAAGACACAGAAGAAATATCATATGAACAAATTTTAGGAACAATTGTATTAAAAATTCCACGTATAGGAAACATTATATTATTACTAGAAGATAAAGTTTATATTATATTGTTATTAAATTTAATATTAATAATATACATAAATACAAAAAGAGTAGAAGAAAAGAAAAAAATGAGGAGAGAAAAAAAGAAAATTGAGGATAAGAGAAAATAAAATAAAAAAAATAATATCTGCACTACCAAGAAAAGTTTTATGGTTGATATTAATATTAATGATTATATATAATGTAATAAACACAGTATATGGAGTTTTTAACAAAAAATTGGATTTGAGAATAGGAAAAGCAACAATGTATACAACCGAAGACAAAACAATGATTCCAACCATAAAAACAAATGATCTAATAATAACTAAGAAATGCCAACCAGACGATTTAAACTTACAAGACATAATAATTTTTGATGAAAATGGAATAACCAAAATACAAAGAATAACAAAAATACAGGGACATGGAGAAAACTCATATTATACAACAAAAGGAGACAACAATTATCATAACAATAATGTAATAATAGAGTATAACCAAATAAAAGGAAAATTTGAAAAAAGGATTCCATTGCTAGGATTAATAGTAAAAATGCTACAATCAAAAATAACAACAGTATTTGTAATAATAATACTTGTATTACTATTTGTATTTAACAGAGATATGAAGATGAAAAGTATAAAACGAAGAAAAAATAAAAAGATAGACCAACTAAGAAAACAAAACAACTAAAATTGGCTATATTTTTTGGAAAATCCAAAATTAGAAGAAATAGCAAAGTTAAATTAAGAACGGGCGATTTTAATCGCCCATTATTTATGAATTTATATTTGCATTTGTTTCTTGATTTGTAGTACTAGAATTATTTGCACTTTCTACATTATTAATTTTGTTCATCAAATTATGACCTCTTTTAAAAGCTTTTTTTGAAACCGCAGGCAAGCCTTGGAATACAATTTTAAAACTTGTAAAATCCTCAAGCTCATTATATTCTAAACAAGATAGGTATACATCTAATTCATTAGAGTTTTTGCAAGCTGTTATAATGGCAGGATGCAAATTATAATTGAAAAATAATTCTGTTGCTAAATCAACAGCCTGTAATAAGGTTCCTTTATCGCGCTGTCTAACTAATCTATATGCTTCTCTAAAACGTGAAATAGCAGAATTCTTATAGCATTTTAAAGGAATGGTATATAATTGATTAATAACATCTTGAGCAGATGTATATTTTGCAGGACTCGCTTTTAAAATATTTTTAATATCTGTTAAAGTGTAAGGCAAAACTACTTTTTTCTCGATTTCAGAAATTATTAATGTGTTAGGCAATAAATTAACTTCCTTGGTTCTAACTTTAACCTTTTTAGCAGATTCAGCAATAGCCTTGTTTTGATTTTCGACTTCTTGAAAATCAGCCTTTAAAAAGCACTCTATTTTCATGGTATTTGTGGTAATCTCATCAATAACATCTAAATAATTTTCATTAAATTTAGATATTTTATTAGTCATTACAACATTACTTTCATTATTTTTTATTTCATATAATTGGCTAAGTAGAGCTTCCAAGGAATCTATATTAAATGTAGATTTTTTTAATAGAGCCATAACATTATTTAAGGCCTCGTAATTTTTACTAAATTCCATAGCAGTTTCTATAACTTCAGAATTTTGTGTAATTAAATTCATACACAAAAGAACTTCTTTGTTAAGACTTCTTTGGTATGCTAAACTAGCATCTATAAAAGAAATTTCTCTATTAATAAGTTTTAGTAAATTTGATTTTGTTTTATTATCATTTAATTTTATCATCTGTTCCTCCAACAAAACAATAAAGTTTTGCACATAAATATAAAAGAAAATTAAAAACTTAACATTCCTTAATATAATTATAACATCATATAAAATTTTTTCAATAAGCTTTTCGTTAAAAAATATGAAAAAAATAATACAATTTTACAGCAATATTACAAGTATATTACAAAACAAATACAAAAGTTTTTTTTAGATGTTTTAATCGAAAAATGTATTGATAAAAAAAAATGACTATGTTATATTATAAAGAAGAAAGAAAGTTTACGGAGGATGAAAGAAATGAAGAAAATTTTTTATAACACACTAATTATTTTATATGCATTAATTGCAATAATAGTAACAATATGTTTACTATCTTTTAATCAATTTAAGGTTTCAGAATTTGACTCTACAACAGTATTAATAATCAATACAAACAATCTAAAAGAAAAAGGATTTAACAAGGGAGACTTAGTGTTGGTTGATACAACACAAAAGCAAGAACCGGGAGAAGATATATTTTTTCATGCAACATCAGAGTTAGGAAAAACAACAGTAGATATTCAAACATTAAAAGATAAACAAGTTAGTTCAGTAACAGGAGAAACCACATATGTACTAGAATCTAAAGAAATACCAAGTGATTTAGCAATAGGCCCAACAAAAAATTCAATAAGAATAGGAAGATTGGGAACAATTTTAAGCATATTAGAATCTAAATGGGGATTTTTGATACTAATAGTATTCCCATCATTATTAGCATTCCTATATGAATTATGGGAATTTATAGCAAATATAAAAGCAGCTAAAGAAGACGATGACGACGAAGAGGAAGATGATGAAGATGAGGATGAAGAAGAGAAAGTAGTAGAGAAAAAAGCACCTGTAAAAAATACTACATCAACAGCATCAAAAGCTAAAAAAACAACAACAGGAACATCACAAAAGACTACAACAAAGAAAACTACAACTACTAAATCAGCAAGTACAGCTAAAAAAACTACAACTTCAAAACCAAAAACAACAACTAAAAAAACTACTAAAACAAAAGAACAATAAAATGGAATGGGATGAAAAAATGAGAGTGGTAAAAAAAATATTTAGATGGGTATTTGATATTATATTATTTGTAATATTAGGTATTGCTCTAATAATGGCATATAATCATATACAAGTTAACATTAAAGGAAATACATATACAACAATGCTTGGATATTCTGCATTTGAAGTATCAACAGGAAGCATGTCAGGAACCATGGAAATAGGAGATGCTATACTAGTTAAACTTATTGATCAAAATGAAACAGTAAATAAAGACGAGATAGTTGTGTATAGCCAAGGAACAGCATTGGTAACCCATAGAATAGTAGAAGTAAATGGCAACCAAATTGTTACAAAAGGTGATGCAAATAATACAAATGACACACCTATACAAAGAAACCAAATAGTTGGAAAAGTTATAAAAGTAATACCAAACTTTAGAATGTGGAAAGAAATAATTTTAACACCAAAAGTACTAATACCAGCAAGTGTGGCGTTACTATTACTTTGGGTATTCTTCTCATATGACAAAGTAAAAGTAGAAGTTGTGGTAAAAGAAGAACCTACCAAAACAAAGAAAAAACATACAAAACAAGAAGAAATTGAAGAAAAAACAGAAGAAATAGAACAAAATGATGAAGAAAACAACGAAGAAAATATAGAAAAACCAGAGAAAAAATCAACAAAGAAAAAAACTACAACAGAAACAAAAAAATCAACAACCAAAGGAACTAAAACGAAAGAAGAGAACAAAACAAAAAAGACAAATAGCACAAGAAAAACAACTGCGACAAAAACAAGTAAGAAAAAAGCTGAAGAAAAATAAATTACAGAAGAGTGTGTGGAGGAAAAATGAAAGAGCAAGTTCGAAGAAGAAGGAGAAAAGGTCGTAGAACAACGGTAATAGCTATAAGATTTATAATTCTTGCTGTGTGCATAATAGTATTGTGCAGCATTGCTCTAACAAATACTATAGCAAGATATCGTAGTGAAGCTTTAGCTTCAAAAGATATAGAAATTGCTATGTATGTATTTAAAGAAGATCACCAAACTATGAGTTTTAAATTAGACCAAATGGTACCAAGAGCTGAACCATACCAACATACGTTTTCTGTAACAAATTCAGATTCAAATAACAAAATTGCACAGACAAGCATAGATTATGATATTACAATAAAAACAACCACAAATTTGCCATTACAATATGTACTATATAAAAATCAAACACCAACATCAGCAAATCCAACCAATATACTTCCAAGTGCTGGAACGGTGCAAGCTGATACAGATGGTACATATTTTAAAAACTTTAAAACATCAACACAAACAATGGCACACAGTACAAAAAAGACAGATGTATATTATTTGTTAATATATTTTCCAGAAACCTATAAAAATCAACCAGAATATCAAAATATGATAGAAAGTATGGAAGTAATTATAGATTCAAAACAAAAAATATAACATATTGTAGGGGCGATTTTAATCGCCCACAATTCGAAGAAATTTCTAAAATAAAAATGCAAGGGGGAAGAGATGAAAAAGAAAAAAAACAGCACATATTACAGATACACCAGGAAACAAATTTTAGTTTTATCAGTGCTAGTTATATTTTGTTTGTCTCTTGTTACAATACTTGCAAGATATGTATTAAAATATGCAAACAATTTTTACACCAGCACAAAAGAATTTTATTTTGAAAGTGACAAATTAAAAGAAAGCAACCCAACATATAGAATAGAACAATGGACGGGAATTAATAGCTATTCAATACCAATAAAACTTAGTACCGCAAAAAACACATTAGAAAAATTATCATATGATGTAGACTATCAAATTTCATATAGTTGCTCAAGCAATATAACATGCCAACTAAGTAAAACAAGTGGAACCATATATACTACAAACAACTTAGACACGGTCACACTTAGAATTAATCCAAACACAGCATTAAATGTTGGAGACCAAGTAACAATAAATGTTACAGCAAGTACTACAGAGCCATACAGTAAAACTATTTCTGCTAAATTTGTGTTTATTATAGGGAACAATGAATATTCATACAAAATTGAAGATGCTGTAGGGCAAATATACTGTGATTTAGTTATAACAAACACAACTAATTATTATATAGTACTTGAAGCATTTGGCTCATACGCTGTTGGAGATAAAGTGGACATATATTCATATTCAATGTTAGATGCAACAGAAAAAGCAAAATGTAAACCAACAAAATTTACACAATTTGGGTATGACCCACAAATATTATCTCTTGATATGGCAAATACAACAGTAGAACTATTCAGCCAAGGAACAGAAAACCAAGGCTCTGTTACATATGTAGTTGGTTCAAAAGTTGGTGTAAAAGCAGAATCAAGTGCAAGAGTTAGATTCTATAAAAAAGATCCAACTCAAAACTATACATATCCAATAAACAATAACACTTCTATTATAACTGTAGAATTCATTGATTGGACTTAAAAAACATTAAAGGAGAAATTTATATATGAGTGTAATGGATGAATATATAAAAATAGTACAAGACGCTATAACTAAATATTTAAAGTTAGTTTTTGAAAGAAAATTTAATAAACAAATATGTGACAGCTACATAAAAACATACATAGATGTTAGATACTATAATGTAAACGAACGCGGAAACCATAGAACATTAAGAAAAGAAATATTAGAAAGTTTAAAAGAAAAGAAAAAAAGATTAATAGTAGATAATAAATCAAAACAATTACTAATAGAAAATATGGAAATGTTTTTTATATATGTATTGTATATAGACAAAGTTACACCATATAAAACAATAGATGATTTAGTAAAAAACATATGCAGACTAAGAGTTAAAATATTAAAAAAAGAAGATGAAAAATTTAGAAAATTATTAAAGGATTTAATAGAAGATGATATAAAGAAAAAAGAAGAATATTTAAAAAAATTTGATAGTAAAGTTTTTTCTTTAAAATTAACAGATTACAATAGCACAAATGAGGTACAAAGAGTAAGTTTAAAATATCATATGAAATTTTCTACAATATTTAGCGCTACAGCAATAGAACGAGCATTTAATACTGGAACAACAAGTGAAGACAAGTTATTTGTAGAGTATAATATGATAAGTGCACAAATAATAAAAGACATAATAAAAGGAAACTTTAAAAAACAATATATAGTTGAATTTGCGGATTCATTATTTGAAAAAAAACAAAAAATAACAAGACTACTAAATATTATAGACAATTCAGCATTGCAGGACAAATTAAGTATTAAAATAAGACACGAAACATTTTTAAAATATAGAGATGATGCTTATGAAATGCTAAGAAGTGGGTATAAAATAGCACTTATAGCAGATGAAACAATAGACACAGATAGAGCAGAATTAGAAAAATTAAAAATGTTTAAATATATTTTAATAAATAAAGATGCTCCTTATTATGAAGAAATAACAAGAAAAAAAAGATTGCAAAACATAATAGAAATTTAAATAAAGGAATGAAATGAAATATGGGAACATATACAAGATTTTTATATGAATTTTTAGCACAATTCTTTGCGGGATTAATTACAATACTTGGAGGAATTGGAAAAGGAATAGGGCAATTATTTAACATACCAGGATATGCAAAAATAATAGACCATTACAAGAACGATTTTTCAATGGCAGAATGGGTACTTGTTGTACTAGCAGTAATTGCGGTAGTAGTTGTTGTTGGTATGGGATTTGCATTAATATTCTTTTTAATAAAAAAATATTTAAGATTTAGAGCAAAAGTAGTTAAACAAGAAGAACTATTGGATGAAGTTGCCCACTTAAATAATAAAGTAGTGAATCTAATGAAAGAAAAAGACGAAATATTAGCAATGAAGGTTTCACAACTTGGGTTAAAACCAACAGAATCTAATTTAGAGCCTTTGCCAGAAGGCGGTGCTGAACAATCAGAAGAAGATCTTGCTAATGATGGAATCAGATTTGCTAAACTTAACGAAATTGATGAGGAATTTGCAAACTATAAAATTAAAGATTATGGAAATTCATTTACATTACCTGAATTTTGCGAAGCATTTAGAAATTTTGCAGCGTCAAGGCTAAGATTGTATTATACAACACACATGATGAGATTATTTGTATCTTCATTAGCTTCTACCAAATTAGTTATTCTACAAGGTATATCTGGTACTGGTAAAACATCTTTGGCATATGCTTGGGGAAAGTTTTTGAAACATGATTCATGTGTTGCATCAGTTCAACCATCTTGGAGAGATAGAACAGAACTATTTGGGTACTTCAACGAGTTTACTAAAAAATTCAACGAAACAGAAGTATTAAAAGAAATGTATATGGCAGGATATACAAACGATATTTATACAATAATCCTAGACGAAATGAACATCTCTCGTGTGGAATACTATTTTGCCGAGATGTTATCTATCCTAGAAATGCCAAATAAAGACGAATGGATAGTAGAACTTGTTCCAAATAGCTGGAAAAGTGACCCTAAAAAATTAAAAGGTGGAAAACTACAAATACCACCAAACCTATGGTATATAGGAACAATCAACAACGACGACTCTACATTTATGGTAACAGATAAGGTTTACGATAGAGCAATGCCTATAGATATAAATGATAAAGGCCAACCATTTGACCCAATAGACACAGACCCAATGGATGTAAATTATACATATTTAGACCAATTATTTGCACAAGCAATGATAGACAATGCTGTAAGCAAAGATACATTGGATAAAATAGAAATAATGGATAACTATGTTATACAACACTTCAGAATAGCTTTTGGTAACCGTATTGTTGCGCAAATGAAGAAATTTGTACCAGTATTTGTAGGTTGTGGCGGAGACGAAGTAGAAGGCGTAGACTACTTTTTAGCAAGAAAAGTATTAAGAAAATTCGAACAATTAAATATATCATACATAAGAGACGAAATAGACCCATACATAGACTTTTTAAATAAAACATTTGGAAAAGACAAAATGAAAGAATGTATAGAATACTTAACAAGACTTAAAAAACTAACATAATTCCATTAAACTAAAAGTGGGCATTACTCACAGAAAGGTAAACAAATGAGCGATTTAGAAATATATAATTTATATGAAAGAACAAATCCTGGAACAATAGATACATTTCAAAAAAGAACAGCATCAAAAATGGATTTGCAAACAGAATATGAAAAAATTATAGAAGATACAGAATGGATAGACTTAATGGAAACAACAATACCATACATAGATAACATATTTCGTAATCCAAATAGATTTATCATAAATGAAGAAGAAATAGTAAAAATAGAGCTAGCAAGAAAGGTTACTGTAGAAAGTATAAAGCACTTAGCAAAACATACAAACTTAATACAAGATGTAGACCCAAAAACAGGAGATGTTAAACCATCTAAAATACTAAATATCAATAAAGAAGAAAGTTATGACACATACGAGAATCGTTTTATTTATACCTTAATACAACATATGAAATTTTACATGATGAGAAAGAAAAAAATGATAGAAGAAAGATTAAAACTATTTGAAAAAAACAACAAAAGATTTTCATATACAGGTAATGCAAAACTATTAAATGAAAATGTAAGTATAACAGTAAATTTAACTACTAAATTAGACGATGGAAACAAACGAAAAAAGGGAGAAACACCTTTAGAAAGAATACAGAGACTAGAAGAAAAATTATTAATGGTAATGGGGTCAGAAACGTATAAATTGATAGAAAAAAAACACATTGCATTAGTAACTTCACCAATAAAAAAGACAAACCTAATTCTAAAAAATGTAAACTTTCAATATGCGGTTAAATTATGGAACTATATACAAACAAACATAGATGACAATGCAAAACATATAAGCGAAAAACAAGACTATTCAGATAATGAGGAATTAAAAAGATTAGCAGATGAAACATTTTTACTAAATTATTTAATTCTTAATTCCTTAGATAGAGATAATGCAGAAGAAACAATGCAAAAAGAAGTAAAAGAACAAGTATTAAATCAAATGATAGATAGAATAGTAAGCCTAAATGCTAATTTAACAGAAAGTGAAGTTAAAGATTTAGTTGCAGATAGATACTTAGTTATTAGAAATAAAAATATAGCAACACTAGGACAAATACAAAAAGTATTTAAGAAACAAATTGAAAAATATTTAGAGAAAATATAAGGAGAAACTCAAAAGATGTTGAAAAAAATAACAGAAAACCCTGTTTTAAAATTAATAAATAATATAGTTTATGTAATATTATTCCTAATAGTAGCCTCAGTGTTATTTGTTGTAATATTACAAAGAGCTAGTAATAATGCTATAGCATTAGGCGGAGTAAGGGTATTTAATATTATTTCAGAAAGTATGATTCCAAAATATAATATAGGAGATGTGCTTGTTGTTAAAAGTATAGAACCACAAAATATTAAAGTGGGAGATGACATAGCATATATAGGGCAAGAAAGCACATTTAATCAAAAAATAGTTACACACCAGGTAATTAAAATAGATTATGAAAATGGAGAATATATATTCCACACAAAAGGAATTGCAAATATATTAGAAGATCCACTTGTACATCAAAATCAAGTATTTGGCAAAGTGGTTTATAAAATATGGATATTAAGCCTTATATCTAAAATATTAAGCAATGTTTATGTGGTATTTTTCGGAATATTTGTGCCTATAGTAATTTTAATATTCTGGACAATATTAAAACTTAAAGGCTTAGTAGAAGTAGAAGAATACGAAGAAGAAATAAAACCTAAAAAAACCACAAAGAAAAACACAAAAACAACTAAGAGCAATGCAAGCAATACAAAAACACAAAAGACAAGTACAAGGAAAAAAATCAAATGATAATAAGGGATAAAAAATGAGTTTAAAGAAAGTTTTTTATGTAATTAAGAAAAAGGTAAAAATTAGTAACTTAATATTATTAATAGTTTTGCTTATGTTTAACTCATATGCTTGGTTTATATATAATACTAAAGTAAGCACATCACTTTCCGCTAAAATAGAAGCATGGGATATTGCATATATTTCTAACGGAATAAGAGAAACGCAAAATATAATATTAGATGTTGAAAAAATATATCCAGGTATGACAATATATACACATCAAATAACAGTAAACAACAATGGAGATACAAATGCAGAGCTTAGTTTTGCTGTAAGAAAAGTAGAAATATTAGGGCAGGTTTATCAAGTAGATGCAACAACAACACCAGAAATGTTGTATAACAAATTACAAAACGACTTTCCTTTTAAAACAACAGTAACACTAAGTACAACACAATTACCAGCACATACTGGTACAGCAACAGTAACAATAAAACTAGAATGGGAATATGAATCAGAAGTAACTGGAAAAGACGAATTAGATACACAATATGGCACAAGTGCATATCAATTTATTACAGAGCATCCAGACACACCATGCGTACATTTAGAAATAGAATTAGGAGCAAAACAAGTAAATACATAAAAAAGAAGCTATATGTAAATATAACTTCTTAAATAAGTATTAAACTTTTTGCTCAAATGTAGCATCAATTTTTAACTTTATTTGTCTGTTTGCTTCATCCCAAGTAAATTCGGAATCTTGAGCATCAGTCATAGTAGCACCAGATGCGGCATCATCTACCCATTTAATAAAAACTCTAATAGTTTTAGTTTTTGTACCTGTGCCTGCATAAGGAATAGTTCCTGTTATAACAGTTGGCTTTGTATTTGTAGTACCAGAATTAAGTGTTGTAGTTGTACCACCATCTATAGAATAACCTGTAACTTTAAAATCTGCAAGGTTACTTGTAGTTGAACCAATAGCATCATCAGTATTGTTTATTTTAATGTTATAATCAAAACCAACATCAACATTTGTGTAATCAAGTGCTAAATCAAAATAGCCAGTAGCACCAGGAGCAAGTTTATTAGCAGCAAGATTTGAATTAGTATCAAATACAGGAGTTAATTCAGCAGAGATGTCTGTACCGTTTTTTATGGCCAAAGTATTTAACTTAATATCCCATCTAGCAATAGAAATATCTACAGTTCCATTGGCAGAAGCAACATACTTAGCATAAACATCGGAAATTGAAATTGCAGATACGCAAAGAGCAATAATTGCTAATACAAGAATTAACTTTCTATAATTTTTCTTCATACGTTCACCTCGAATCTTATCTAAATCTAAATAGATAATAACATATAAAGAAAATTAAATCAATACCAAAAAATGTTAAATTAAATGTATAAGCCTTTAATAGGCAATACGGAGAGGAAAATAAAAAATGTCAAAGGAAAAAATCAAATTAAACTCAGAAAAAATAAACAAAAGAGAAAGCAGAATAAAAGTTTTAAAACTAGGTTTATTAATAAGTACTGTATTTTTAATAGTAATATTTTTCTTATTAAAAGTAGTATATGGACAAGGACCATTTACAATATCATTAGACCAAAACTTTGCCAAAAAAAGTGGTATAGTAATATATGATAATTCAACAGTAAAAGAATTTAGAAGAATATTAGAGGCTGGCAAACTAGAGTTCATGGACAATATATCTATAAGATGGATACCAGATAATATAGATACAGAAGCAGAGGGAGCTCACAATGGAAATAATTACATTGCATATACATTTTTTATAGAAAACAATGGAAACGAGAACTTAACATATTGGGCAGAATTAGTAATAGATGATGTAATTAGAGATGCAGATGAAGCTGTAAGAATAATGGTATTTAGAAATGGAGAAAAGAAGATTTATGCAAAAAGAAATTCAAATGGAGAGCCAGAGCCAGATACAATACCATTTTATTCAGAACAATATGTATACATAGAACCAAGAGAAAATTTTTATCCAAACGATGTAGATAGATATACAATAGTAGTATGGGTAGAAGGAGACGACCCAGACTGTATAAATGATATAATAGGTGGAGAAATGAAAATGCACTTAGAAATAAACGAAGAACACGTGCAAAAATAAACTTAAAATATTACACAAATATTACAAAAAAAGCACAAAGATTACAATTATATTACAATATTCAACAAATGTTGACACCTGAAAATGGCTATGTTAATATAAACCTATATAGAGTTAATTTTTAAAGAAGGGGGAAAAAAATGCAAACAGTAAAAAAGGAGAAGAAAAGAAGCCTAAGAGCAATATTATTAATACTATTAATTGTAGCGGTAATATTGATAGGATCAACATATGCATGGTTTATTTCAAATAATACTGCTAAAGTATCTACATTAAATGTTAAGATTGAAACAGTAGAAGGACTACAAATTTCTGTTGATGCCAGTAACTGGAAATCTACAATTACTAATGAAGATATATTAGGAGCAGGTGCAACATATAGTGGTGCGGTTAACCAATTGCCTTCAATATTAAAACCAGTTTCTTCTGCTGGAGCAGGATACATAACCAATAGTAAACAGGATATGTATACTGTTAATGCAATGGATACAACAAGCACAAATGCAGATGATGTTGGCCGTAAAGTAATTGTTGCAGAAAAGGCAACAGATGTAATGGGAGAAACAGGGCAGTATATAACATTTGACGTATTCCTTAACTTACAATCGGGTTCAGCCAAAGATTTATATTTAACAGGAAGCTCAGGAGTAAAGTGGGATGAAGAAAGGGCAAAAAATGATAATGATTCTGCGTACCAAAAAGATAAGGGTCTACAAAATGCAACAAGAATTTCCTTTTTAGTAATGAAAAATGGAGAATCAACAGATGAAAAGACTGCACAAGGATGGACATATTCCGAAGGAACTAGCCAATTTATTTTATGGGAGCCAAATGCGGATCAACATACTACGGCAGCGATAGAGAATGCAGCAGGTGAAAAACCATATGATGTACCTCATTACGACAGAACAGACTTAGAAGGAGCCACCAAAAAAGTGCCATTACCATATAGTGGAGTTAAGGCAAATACTGTGCAAGGCGATAATGTTTTCTTTTATAATGCATCATCAGTAAATTATGCATCAAAGCTTGGAACAGTAACGCCGAACATTGCAACAAATGCAGGAAATACAGAAAGAAAAAAACTAATGACCTTAAAACCAGGCTATACAAAAATGAGAATATATATGTGGCTAGAAGGACAAGATGTTGATTGCTTTACAGGTGCATCTGGTACATATTTAAACTTTGACTTACAATTCCAAGTTGATACTGAAACAGGAACTTAATATATTACAAAAACATTACAAAAGAAAGACAAAATTACAGTTTTGTTACATCATTCAACAATTGTTGACACTACCTAAAACGGGTGTTAATATATATTTATAAAATAAAAATTTAAAGGAGTGTAAAAATGAAAACAACAAAAAAACAAAAGAAATCAAATTTAAAAGTTTCGCTATTACTTTTATTATTAGCAGCAGTTTTGCTAATTAGCTCAACATATGCATGGTTTATAGCTAATAATACTGCAACAATTTCAACAATTAATGTAAAAGTAGAAACAGTAGAAGGTATTCAAATTTCAGTTGATGCTGATAACTGGAAAGATACAATAAGTAATGCAGACATCACAGGAGCAGGAGCAACATATGATAAGGCCGTAAATCAATTACCAGGAATTTTAAAACCAGTATCTTCTGGTGCTTCATCGGCAAATGTTACAGAAAGTAAATTAGATATGTTTAATGTTACAGCTGTTGACTCAGGAGAGACTAGTGGCGATAATGTAGGTCGTAAAAAAATGGTATCAACTAAGGCAACTGATACGCACGGAACAACGGGAGATTATATTACATTTGATGTGTTCTTCAATTTGCAATCATCGGAGGCAAAGGATTTATATCTTACGTCTAATTCAAACGTAATATGGGATTCTGTAAGAGCTGGAGCAGATACAAATGCAAAATATAAAGATGATAAGGGACTTCAAAACTCAGCTAGAATAGCGTTTATGGTATTCAATAATTCCAAAGAAGCTGATCCGTCTACTGCACAAAATTGGACATATACTGCTGGTGGAGAAAATAGCACTTTCGTATTATGGGAACCAAATGCAGATGCACACACAACAGGTGCTATAACAAATGCTACAAAAGATGCACCATATGATGTACCTCATGAGGAACTTGCTAACTTGGACGGCGAAACAAAAAAGGTTCCACTTCCATATAGTGGTGTAAAATCAGAATTTGCTGCTAACCAAAATATATATTTTTGGAATGCAACAGCTGCAAATTATGGTACAGCACTTCAAGCAGTAACCCCACAAATAGCAACAAATGCAGGAAATACAGAAAGAAAGAAACTTGTAACATTAAAACCAGGTTATACAAAGATGAGAATATATATGTGGTTAGAAGGTCAAGACATTGACTGTTACACTAAAGCTTCAGGAACATATTTAAACTTTAATTTGCAATTTGAAGTTGATGTATAGAAAGTGCTTAAATTTAATATAAATAAAGAAAGAGGCATATATGCCTCTTTTACTTTATGCCCAATTAGGGACAGTCCCCAAATGTCCAAATTGCCCAATTAGGGACAGTCCCTAACTGAGCAATTTGGACAAAAAAGGACACCTTTTAAAATAAATTTGAATGTGATTCAATATCAAATAGTAGTAAAATTAACTTTTCTTTTTCGATTTTGTATATTAGAACTAAATCTGGAAGAACATGACAATCGTAAAAGCCTTTTAAATTTCCCTTGAGTGGATGATTCTTATATTTTTCTGCGAGGATATCTCCTTGGGCTAAGGTATTAATAACATCATATATTAAATTAATATTTATACCGTCTTTTTCTTGCTTTTTTCATACTTTGTTTAAATTTATTTGTTATTTCGATTTTATACATAGTATATTATTCTTCCTCCAATGTTTTTTTCAATTCCTCTACATTATTGTATGTTTTTTCATCAATATCTTTTAGCATTTCATTAACATTTAATTTGCTGTAATCATGTAGATGTCCATACTCGCATACATAAGATCCATGTCCATCATTTAACTCTATTATTTCTCTTCTTTTTAAGGTAAAAGGTATTCCATTATTTAATTTAATTTGATGCAAAAATATATTTATTGCTTCACTTAAAGATAATCCCAAATCGTCTAAAATGGGCATAACCTCTTTTTTTATATTATCATTTATTCTCACTGTTGACATTTTTACCAACTCCTATCTGTATAATATATCTATATTAACTATATTATAATATAATTGTATGCATTTGTAAACGTTTTGCATACAATTAATATTATTATTTCATTTTTTGCAAATTTTATTCTTTGAATTCACCCAATTAGGGACAGTCCCCAATTGGGCAATTTGGACAAAAAGGGACACCCTTTGCCAAAGTTAGAACTAATTTATTTAATAAAAATTTTGAAGGACTTATGGAACAAAAATTAATTGTAATGCAAATAATTATAGAAAACGACAGAAAAGTGCATTCTATTGCAAATTTGCAAAAAATATAGTATAATGATTATGGAGGCGAGAATATGATAGAAAGAAAAGAATATTTGGAAAAATTAAAAAAATGGAAAGATAAAGATTTAATAAAGGTTATAACAGGAATAAGAAGATGTGGAAAATCAACTTTATTTGAATTATATATTGATTATTTAAAAAGTATAGGAATAGAAGATAATCATATAGTATCAGTAAATCTTGAAAATCCAGATAATGAATTTGACACTTATAAGGAATTATATAAATATGTAAAAGAACAAATAAAAGATAAAAAGCAATATTATGTATTTTTAGATGAAGTTCAAAGAGTTTCAGATTTTCAAAAAGCCGTTGATGGACTATATATTATGAAAAATGTGGATGTATATATAACGGGTTCTAACGCATATCTATTATCTGGCGAGTTAGCAACATTGTTAACAGGCAGATATATAGAAATAAAAATGTATCCATTATCATTTAAAGAATATTTAAATTATTATAAAAAAGATGCAGATGAAAAGATGTATTTAAATTATATTAATAGAAGTTCATTTCCATATGCCTTAAAGCTAGAAGAAGAATCGGAAATTGACGATTATTTAGATGCCTTATATAATACAATAATTGTGAAAGATATAGGGCTAAGAAAAAAAATTGCCGATACAACAATGCTTAGAACAGTTGCTAGATTTATGTTTAATAATATAGGAAATTGTTTATCTATTAAAAAAATAGCAGATACATTAACTTCAGATGGAAGGTCTATATCTGTTCACACAGTTGAAAGTTATTTAGAGTCATTGGTTGAAAGTTATGTGTTTAATAAAGTTTCTAGATTTGATATAAAAGGAAAACAATATTTACAGTCAGGGGAAAAATATTATGCAACTGATGTAACAATGAGATATGCATTATTAGGAAGAAGAAATATAGATGTGGGTCATATATTAGAAAATATTGTATACCTTGAACTTATAAGGAGAGGTTATAAAGTATATATAGGAAAAGCAGGAGAAAAAGAGATAGATTTTGTTGCTGAAAATAAAGAAGGCTTTACTTATTTTCAAGTGGCATATACAACAAGAGAAAAGGCAACATTAGAAAGAGAATTAACACCATTACAAGATATAAATGACCATTATCCTAAATATATACTTACAATGGATATAGATCCAATAGCTGATTATGACGGAATAAAAAAAGTTAATGTTTTAGATTGGCTGCTAGAAAAATAAATTCGCCCAGTTAGGGACAGTCCCTAACTGGGCAATTTGGACAAAAAGGGACACCCTTATTTTTTATTTAAGAAATAATAAAAAAAGTAAAAATACTGTTTACTTTTGTAGAATTTTTGTATAAAATATAACCAATAAATTAAATATCTAAAGAAAAAGAAAGAGGAGGCTTTTGACCATGAAAATTTTAATGCTTACATGGGAATATCCACCTAGAATAGTAGGAGGAATTGCAAGGGTAGTTCACGATTTGTCTAAAAGATTAATAAAGGATGGACATGAAGTTACAGTAGTAACATATAGGGATGGAGAATTACCAGAATATGAAAATGATAAGGGAGTTAAGGTATATAGAGTAGAAAATTATATGATAAGACCTAATAATTTTATAGATTGGGTTATGCAACTTAACTTTAATATGGTGTCAAAAGCATCTGAAATAATAAGAAAAGAAGGAAAGTTTGATGTAATACATGCACATGATTGGCTAGTAGCAACAAGTGCAAAAACATTAAAACAAGCATTTGGAATTCCAGTTGTAGCAACAATACATGCTACAGAGGCAGGAAGAAATTCAGGCATACATGATGAAGCTCAAAGATATATAAATGATACAGAATGGTTATTAACATATGAGGCTACAGAAGTTATAGTAAATAGTAATTTTATGAAAGGTCATGTACAAGGATTATTTGGACTTCCATTTGATAAAATAAATGTTGTTCCAAATGGAATTAATATAACCAATTTTAATGGAATAGAAAGAGACTATGAATTTAGAAGACAATATGCAATGGATAACGAAAAAATAATATTATTTATGGGAAGACTAGTATATGAAAAGGGAGTTCAACATTTAATATCTGCTATGCCAAAAATTTTAAGCAATTATAATGATGCAAAATTAATAGTTGCAGGAAAGGGTGGCATGCTAGATGACTTAAGAGGTCAGGTAGATGCAATGGGGCTTTCTAGCAAGGTATATTTTACAGGTTATTTGAATGCAAAACAAGTTCAAAAAATGTACAAATGTGCAGACGTAGCTGTATTTCCAAGTACATATGAGCCATTTGGAATAGTTGCATTAGAGGCAATGCTTGCTGGAGTTCCTACCGTGGTATCTGATGTTGGAGGACTAAATGAAATAGTAGACCATGGAATAAATGGAATGAAAGCATATGCTGGAAATCCAAATTCAATAGCAGATTCTGTATTAAGTATATTGTATGATGGAAAATTGGCAAATAATATAGCAAAAAATGCAAAGGCAAAAGTAAAAGAAGAGTTTAATTGGAATAAAATTGCGCAAGATACACATTATATATATGAAAAAGCTATATGCAAAACTGTTGCAGAAAAACAAGCAGAAGAAATAGAACAAGAAAAAGCTAAAAAGGCTGCAAAAGCTAAAAATACAGATTCAGAAATAGTAAATCTATTAAACTTTAAAAAGAAACATGCATATGCTTAAAATATACCATCGGGAGGAAAATAAAATATGAACGTTTATGATACAGCAAACAAATTAGCACAAGAGATAAAAGAATCGCAAGAATATAAAGAGTATAAAAGTATGAAAGACGAAATAATGACAAATCCTGAACTTAAAAGCAAAATAGAAGAATTTGAAAAACTAAGATATGATATACAACTTATACAATATAGTGGAGAACAAAAAGATGAAGGCAAAATGAAAAAATTAGAAGATATGTATAAAATATTAATAGAAGATGAGCAAATTAAGAAATATTTTGATTTAGAAGTAAAGTTTAATGTGATGATAGTAGACGTAAACAAAATTATAGCAGAAGCCATAAAGGGAGTATTATAAAAACAATTAGGGATAAATTTTACAATATACTAAAAAGAAAAGTAGGAATATAGCTTTCTCGTTAGTGTAAAATATTTGTAGGCAAAAATAAAAATTTTGTCTACATTTTTTAATTTAAGATTCACAAGACAATGATAAATATATTTGAATAAATTATGTTTAAAACTTTGCAATTTTAATATAAAAAATTAAAATTTTATGATATAGTAAGAGTAAATAAAGTGGAAAATGTAATTTTGTAGATGGCATCTGCAAAATTAGGAAGAAGGTAAAATGGATAATAAAATAGATATTAATAAATATAAATTATTATTAGAAAATGTTAAACAGGAAGTATTAAATACCCAATATAAAGCAATTTATGCAGTTAACAAAGAATTGATGTTTATGTATTGGCATATTGGAAAAATTATTTTAGAGAATACTCAATGGGGAAATAAATTTATAGATAATTTATCAATGGATTTAAAAATGGAGTTTCCTGAAGTAAAAGGGTTTTCAATAAGAAATTTAAAGTATATGAGAAAATTTGCAGAAGAATATCCGGATTTTAAATTTGTGCAAGAAGTTCTTGCACAAATTACCTAGAGCAGAAGATATTGAATTGCACATAAGATACATTGAGAAGATTGAAAATGGTGAGGATGAAGAAAATAAAATTATATAGAATAAGTATAGTGTAAAGTAATCTATGAAAAATGTAGGGGCGATTTTAATCGCCCGCAATTCGAAGAAATTACTAAAAAAGAATAAGTAAAGGGAGCAAAAAAGTGGAAAGTTTAATTGTTGTTTTAGTATGCATAATTTTTATATACTTAATAAAATATTTATTTGGAATAAAAATTGATGATGTAAAAAAAATAAAAGAACTTGGATATGATAAAGAACTGACGGAAATTACCAATAAATTACCTGATAATAAAATAATATGTGATGAGATATTAAAAAAGTTAGATAATGAAGAAGTAAAAGTTAAAGAAACAGAAAGTAAAATGGCAAGTTTGTATATAGTAGCCACAAATACTATTTTAATAAGTAATATAAAAGATACATTTACACGTGTGCAAACAATAGCACATGAGTGTTTGCATTCTATACAAAATAAAAGAATGGTAATGTTTAATTACATATATTCAAATATATATATAATATATTTTATAGTATTATCAGTTTTGGCACTATTTGGAAAAATAAAAAATATGTTGTTACATGTTAGCATATTAACAATACTAGGATTTATATATTATATAATAAGAAGTTATTTAGAAACAGATGCAATGATAAAAGCTGAGTACTTAGCAAAAAGTTATATGCAAGACAAAAATGAGATGACAAAAGAAGAGATAGAACAGATAGTAAATAATTATAAAAAAATTAACAACAAAGGAGTTGCTATTGTAAATTTTAGCTTATTAATGTCTATAACTATCAAAATAGTAATTTTCGAAATACTGCTACAAATAGGTTATTTAATAAGGTAATAAAATTGACATTATATGATAATTGGTATAAAATGTTGCAATAGAATGGAGAAGATATATGAATAAAAAATGGGAATGTTATAATATAGATGATAATAAGGTTGAAGAGCTAGTAGAACAAAAACACATTAGTAATTTATTAGCAAGTATATTGGTTAATAGAGGAATTACAGAAGAAAAGGAATTAGAGGTGTTTTTAAATCCTACTAGAAAAGATTTTTATGATCCATTTTTATTGCCAGATATGGAAATAGCCGTAGATAGAATAATAAAAGCTGTAAATAATAAAGAAAAAATAATGATATATGGAGATTATGATGCAGATGGTATAACAAGTGTTTCTGTACTAAAAAAATATTTAAATCAAATTGGATTAGAAACCGGAGAATACATACCAAATAGATTAAACGAAGGTTATGGTTTAAATAAAGAAGCTATTTTAAAAATATATAATATGGGATACAAATTAATGGTAACTGTTGATTGCGGAATATCTGGATTAGAAGAAGTTGAATATGCAAATACACTGGGAATTGAAACAATAATAACAGATCATCATGAGCCGGCAGAACAACTTCCTAATGCTATAGCAGTAATAGATGCTAAAAGAAAAGACAATATATATCCATTTAATCAATTAGCAGGAGTAGGAGTTGTTTTTAAATTAATACAAGCAATTTCTATAAAGTTGAACTTAGATGAAAAAGAATATTTAAAATATTTAGATTTAGTGTGCATAGGGACAATATCAGACATAGTCCCATTGGTGGATGAAAATAGAGTAATAGCTAAATTAGGACTTAAGCTAATAGAACAGACCAAAAATATTGGTTTACGAACATTGCTTAACATAGCAAATTTTAAAAAAATAGATTCTAATGCAATATCTTTTGGAGTTGCTCCTAGAATAAATGCATGTGGAAGAATGGGTGCACAAGAAGAGGCATTGAAGTTATTTTTAACAGAAGATAAACAAGAAGCACTAAAAATAGCAAAGAATTTAGTAAAATTCAATCAAGAAAGGCAAAACACGGAAAAGCAAATATTTGAGGATGTAATACAAGAAATAGAAAAAAATAATGACAAAGAGAAAAAATGCATAGTACTTGCAAAAGAAAATTGGCATCATGGAATAATAGGAATTGTTTCATCTAAGGTTACAGAAATGTATTATAAACCTAGTATTTTAATTTGTTTAGAAGGAGACATGGGAAAAGGATCTGGTAGAAGTGTACCAGGATTTGATTTATACAATGCTTTAAGCAAGTGCAACAATTATATAGAAAAATTTGGTGGACATTCTATGGCAATTGGAATATCTATAAAAAAAGAAAATTTTGAAAAACTAAAAGCAGAAATAGAAAAATGTGCAGAAGAAAGCAATATAAGCGATATAATGCCAATAATAAACATAGACAAAAGAATTAATTTAAAAGATATTAGTATTGAAGAAGCAAAGTCTCTGGAATTGCTAGAGCCATTTGGAGAAGCAAATAAAATGCCAATATTTTTAATACAGAATTTAAAAATTGATTCCATAAGAGCACTATCAGATGGTAAACATTTAAAATTAACATTAAAACAGGACAATTATATTATAGATACAATAGGATTTAATATGGGAGAATTGTCAAAACAGTATCTTTTAGGGGATAAAGTAGATGTTGTAGGTACTATTGAAATAAATACATTTGGAAACAAAGAGAATATTCAAATGAATTTAAAAGATATTAGAAAAGCAATGTAATTGACATTACAAAAGGGGATGATTATTTGTATGGAAGATAATAAACCAACCATAGAAAAAATTATAACTACAATGAAAAAAAATAGCAGAAAAAATGATATAAAATTAATATCAAAAGCATATGAATTTGCAAAAAATAAGCACAAAGACCAATTAAGAAAATCTGGAGAGCCATACATTATACACCCAATAGAAGTTGCAAATATACTTGCGGATTTGGGCTTAGATGATGCAACAGTATGCGCAGCACTTTTACACGATGTACTAGAAGACACAGATACAAGTAAAAGCGATTTAGAGAAAGAGTTTAACAACGAAGTAGCAGAGATGGTGGATGGAGTTACTAAATTGAGCAAATTAAAATATGCAAGTATGAAAGAGCAACAGGTTGAAAATTATAGAAAAATGTTTTTAGCCATGGGTAAAGACATAAGAGTTATACTAATAAAATTAGCAGATAGATTACATAATATGAGAACTTTGAAATATTTAACCAGAGATAGGCAAATTGCAATTGCAAAGGAAACTATGGACTTGTATGCACCATTGGCAAATAGATTAGGTATATATTCATTAAAATGGGAACTAGAGGATTTAGCATTTAAATATTTATATCCTGAAGAATATAGGGAAATAGTGGAAGGAATTAACAGAAAAAGGGAAGAAAGACTAAAATTTATAGACATTATATTGCATGAGATTAAGACAGAGCTAAAAAAGCAAAGAATCGAAGCAGAAATTACAGGAAGGGCAAAACATTTATACAGTATTTATAGAAAAATGCAAAGAGATAATATTACCTTAGAACAAGTATATGACTTGTTTGCTTTAAGAATTATTGTTAATTCTGTAAAAGATTGCTATAGTGCTTTAGGAATTGTGCATGAACTGTACACTCCTATGCCAGGAAGATTTAAAGATTACATAGCTGTTCCAAAACCAAATATGTATCAATCATTGCATACAACATTAATAGGACAAAAGGGTACACCATTTGAGGTTCAAATACGTACATGGGATATGCATAGAATAGCTGAATTTGGTATAGCAGCACATTGGGCATATAAGGAAGCTAATAATAGCAGAAACAAAAAGTCAAATGTAACAGTAACAGACGATAAACTTGCATGGATTAGAGAAGCATTAGAATGGCAAAAGGATATGCAAGACCCAGAAGAATTTTTGAAAACATTGAAAACAGAATTATTTGAAGATGAAGTGTATGTGTTTACTCCAAAAGGAGATATAAAGTCTTTGCCAAAGGGAAGCACTCCAATAGATTTTGCATATAATATACATGCAGAAATTGGACATCACATGACAGGATGTAAGATAAATAGTAAAATGATGCCTATAATTACAGAACTGAAGAATGGCGATATAGTAGAAATAATAACATCAGAACAATCTAAAGGTCCAAGCATGGATTGGTTAAAGTTTATTAAAAGCTCTGGCGCAAAAAGCAAAATATTAAGCTGGTTTAAGAAAACACAAAGAGAAGAAAATATTGTGAAAGGTAAGGAACTAGTAGAAAAAGAAATAAAAAAGATAGGCATAAATTATTCGGAAATATTTAAGCATGATTTTGTACAAGTAGTACTTAATAAATATAAGTATAATAGTGTAGAGGATATGTATGCAAGTGTTGGATTTGGGGCAATATCAGCAGGAAAAATAGTTGCAAGATTGTTAGAAGAATACAGAAAAGAACATCAAGAAGAAAATTTAGAAGAAAAGTTAGAAGAGCTGTCTAATGAAAAGGCAAAAACATACAAGCCTTCAAAAGCCGGAGTTGTTGTAAAGGGAATTGACAATTGCTTGGTAAAATTGTCAAAATGCTGTAATCCAGTGCCAGGAGATGAAATAATAGGATATATAACAAAGGGTAGAGGCGTTTCTGTTCATAGAAAAGATTGTGTAAATACTCGAAATTTATTAGAAGAAGAAAACAGAATTATAGATGTATACTGGGATTCAGATGAAAAAACAACATATAATGTTGATATAGAAATATATGCTAATGATAGAAGCGGACTATTGGCAGAAATAATAGCTGAAGTTTCAAATGCAAAGTGTAATTTAATTGCTGTAAATTCAAAGGCTACTAAAGAAAAAATCGCTATAACTGAAATAACAGTGGAAATTCCTAATATAGATGGATTAAATAAAGTATTAAAAGCACTTAGAAAAATAGATAGCGTATATGAGGTAAGGAGGAAAAAATGATACTAAAGAGAATAAAAGTAAATACAGGATTAATAGAAGAAACAAATTGCTATATAATACAAGACCAAGAAACTATGGAAAGTATAGTTATAGACCCAGGAGGAGAAGCAGACAAAATTATAGACATGCTAAACATATTGCAAGCTAAAGTAAAATATATATATTTAACACATTGCCATTGTGACCACATAGGAGCAGTTGAAAAAGTAAAACAAGAAAAGGGTGGTAAAATTTTAATACACAGATTTGATGCAGAAGGGCTATATGACCCAAGTATTAGTTTAATAGACCAGGTTGGACTTAATGTGCCAGAATTAGAAATAGCATCAAGAGTGGATGATAATGACATTATACATATAGGAAACATAGAATTTAAAGTAATACATACACCAGGACATACAAAGGGAAGTAGCTCTTTATATTGCGAAACAGAAAATATGCTATTTTCTGGCGATACAATATTTAAAGGAACATGGGGAAGAACAGATTTGCCAACAAGCAATTTTGAAGACATAATAAACTCTATAACAAATAAAATTTTAGTATTACCAGATGATACAATTATATATCCAGGCCATGGAAGAATGACAAGAGTTAAAGATGAAAAAAATATATATTTAGAGCTAAAGGAAGCACAAGACGTGTAAAAAAAGAAAGGAATGAAAAAAATGATACAAAAACCTAAGGGAACAAAAGATATATTGCCACAAGATTCATATAAATGGCAGTACATAGAAGAAAAGTCAAAAGAGCTATTTGCAAACTATGGCTTTAAAGAAATTAGAGTTCCTGTTTTTGAAAATACAGAGCTTTTTCAAAGAGGCGTTGGGGAAACTACAGATGTTGTACAAAAAGAGATGTATACTTTTGAGGATAAAGGCGGGAGAAGTATAACACTAAGACCAGAAGGAACAGCAGGTGTAGTAAGAGCATATATAGAAAATGGAATGTCTAGTTTACCATCACCAACTAAAATGTGGTACAATATGTCGATGTATAGATACGAAAATGTACAAAAAGGAAGGCTTAGGGAATTTCACCAGATTGGTGCAGAAGTTTTAGGAACAAATTCGTATTTGGCAGATGTAGAAATAATACTTATGGCTAATGAATTATTTAAAATATTCAATATTCCAAATATAGAATTAATTATAAATAGCATTGGTTGCCCAGAATGTAGAAAAAAATATCAAGAAAAATTAAAAGAGTATATAGAACCAAACCTAGATAAGTATTGTGACGTGTGTAAATCAAGGTTTGAAAAAAATCCAATGAGAATATTAGACTGTAAGGAAAAAACATGCAAGGAGTATAACAAAAATGCTCCTGCAATAACAGAATATCTATGTGATGAGTGTAAGGAACATTTTGAAAATGTAAAAAACGCATTAAAAGAATTAAACATAGAATATACAATTGATACTGGAATAGTAAGAGGTTTAGATTACTATACTAAAACTGTATTTGAATTTATTTCTAAAGATGAAGGGTATACAGTTCTTGCAGGTGGAAGATATGATGGATTAGTAAAAGAATTAGGCGGAGCAGATACACCAGCAATAGGCTTTGCAATGGGAATGGAGCGATTAGTAGAAATATATGAAAAATATAATGCAAATCCAATAGAGCCAAAGAATATGCAAATATATATAGCAAACATTGGAAAAAAAGCCGGAATATATGCTACAAAACTCACACAGGATTTGAGAAAAAAAGGCATATATGTAGAAAAAGATGTATCAGAAAGAAGCTTAAAGGCGCAGTTTAAATATGCAGATAAAAAGAATGCAGAATATTGTTTAACAATAGGCGAAGAAGAAATTGCAAGCCAAAAGGCAAAAATTAAAAATATGAAAACAGGGGAAGAAATAGAAGTAAATTTATCAGAAGAACAATGGAAGCAAGATATTGCAAAGTAACAGTTCTAAAAAAATAATCCTTTGAATATATTAATATATAATAGCATATGGACAAAGGAGAAAATGTAAAAATGATAAATTTAGCAGTAATTAATATAAAAGAAGTGGTAAAATATCTAGTAAAGTTAACTATAGTAATAACAGTTGTAGTTGCACTTACTAGATATTTTTCTACTTATAAAAATGCTTTGACCAATAAGTTTAGTGACAAAACATTTCTGGAATGTATAAATCAAACAATTCCAGGAATTAAAGTTATGAATAAAGCAGAAACAAAAACACCAAAGATAGAACCATTAAAAATGATGCTAAATATGGAATTAGCGATGATAGATACAATACACGAAGAGAAAATTACAAGTAATGGAGAAGAAAGAGTGAAAAATAATAATATAGAAGAACAGCCAACAAATGAAAAAGTTGAAGAAATACAAACAGGAGTAAAAACAGAAGTGTTGGAAAATAATGTGCCAACAAAATTTACAGATGAATATAATGGAGTAAAAGTAAAAAATGGAACAGACAACAAACTTACAAAGGAAATACTAACACCAAATGTAAATATAAATATGAAAAATGTTTTGATTTTTCATACACATACATGCGAGAGCTATACACCAAGTCAAGCATATCCATATAAACAAACAGGTAATTTTAGAACTACAGATAGAAATTATTCTGTAGTAAGAGTTGGCAGAGAGTTAGAGAATTATTTAAAACCATATGGATATAATATAATACATGATGAAAGTTATCATGATTACCCTTCTTATTCTGGATCATATAGTAGTTCATTAGAAACAGTGGAAAAAATACTTAAAGAGAATAGTGGATATGATATAGTGTTAGATTTACACAGAGATGCAATAGGAGATAACACATATGCACCAACAGTAAAAATAGGAGAGGAATATGCAGCACAATTAATGTTTGTAATTGGTTCAAATGGTGGTGTAGATGAACATGAAAATTGGCAAGAAAATTTAAAATTTGCTGTAAAAGTACAGGAAAAAGCAAATGAATTATATCCAGGATTATTTAAGCCAATAATATTAAGAAATTCAGATTATAATCAGTTTGTATCTAAGGCAGCATGCATAATAGAAGTAGGAGCAACAGGTAATACACTTGAACAATGCCTAGCAAGCATGAAATACTTATCAAAAGTAATAAGGGAATTATAAAGAAATTTAGCACATATTTTACATAAAATTGACTTTATGTAAAATATGTGCTATAATATAATTATCTTGGAGGGCAATGACCCAGAAAGGAAAACAACATGAAGTGTGAGATTAAATCATTCCGGTATAACCGTATGTCCCAGAGTGGACGGTTGTACGAAGTAAAATTCTCCGCAATGGTTGCGGAGAACGGAATGTTCTACCTCAACGAGGTAGAGTTTGGGTTAGGGGAAACCCTATATCAATGCAAAGAAGCATTGACGAAATTTTTGTTCTCTGCTATGTCCAAGTATAAATTGGGCGTAGCGGAGCATAACAACCCCGCAATTAACCGCGGACACGCGGTTTCCCCCATAAATAAGGGGGGAAGATATTTTGTTGTAGACGGTAAAATTTACCGCTACGACAAACATATAGGAGGGAGTTGGCTCGCTCCCGCGTCGGATGTTGCCAGAATATTGCTGGCAATTGAAGATGAAGGGGGGGGGAGATACCACCCTTGAGTAAATAAAAAAATAAAAAAAGCATAATTGCTTTTTCTGTCCACAAAGATGTGGACAGTTTTTTTAAAAAAATTAATAGGAGTAGAAACTTAATCTACTCCTATCAATTTATTTGCTTCGTCCTCCGAAAGATATCCGTATTTTACCATAGATTGTATTACCTTTTTTTGACGGCTTTTTGTTAAGTCAGGATTTTGCGTTGGAGCATAAACACTTGGAGCATTTGGAATGCCTGCTAACATAGTTGCCTCGTATAAAGTCATTTCTTGAGGTTCTTTAGTTAAATAACCATTACAAGCTTCCTTTATTCCATAATAGCCGTCGCCAAAATAAATTGTGTTAACATATAACTCTAAAATCTGCTTTTTAGAATATTGCTTTTCTAAATCAAATGCAACAAAAATTTCTGCGACTTTTCTAATAAGTGCCGGGGTATCAGTATCAATAAAGTATAAATTGTTGGCAACTTGCTGGGTAATTGTACTGCCACCTTCTAAAAGTTTAAAATTAGAAACATTTCTTACAATGGCTCTGCCAATAGCAATAAAGTCAATTGCACCATGTTTTTCAAAGCGATGATCTTCAACAGCAATTACAGCATTTTTATAATAATCTGGTAAACTATCTATAGAAACATAATTATTGTCAGTTTGAAGTTTAGTAACCATATTTGTTAAACTTACCTCATCAATACTGTCTTTATATAATTTATAACCTTTAAAATATAAAATAGAGATAATAGTTAATACACAAAACAACAAAAATATTAATATTCTTTTAAAAATCTTCACAAAATCACCTCTTAGTTAACAGCATAAGTTCAACCACTAAGTCAAAAACGTTGTTATCACTATTGACGACAATAGCAACAGCCATATTCTAAACTCCTAAATGTTTTTTATTTGTTCATCTAAATATTATTATGAATCTTAGAAGAGCATGGATTATCCTCATTTCAGTTTATTTTTATTATAGCAATAAAAATAAATTTTTACAACAAATTATTCCTATATTTTATAATTTTCCCTATTACTTTTAATTTAAGGGCCAATATTAATTTTGAAAAAAAGATTGACTTTAAATGAAATCGATGTTATAACTAAATTCTAAGTATTCGTGGGTACAGCGAAGTATAATAATTGTACTATTTTGGCTGCTAAGCCAAAAGAAAAGGAGCTTAGATGAAAAAGCGGCTCTTGATTGTTGGAGTAGTGTTACTGATGATTACAGTAACCATTGTTGTTGCTTTTGCTGCTTGCAAGAGTAACAAAGGCAACGGCTATACCGTTGTCGAATTGGAGGATGGATACATCATTAATGCCGAAAAAATGAAGGCAGGGTGGTACCATTATGAAACAACAGATTCACAGGAATATCTGATGTTTTTGAATTCGGTAAGTGGCATGGACCATATCGAGATAGTAGATATTGGTTCGTCACCATCATTTTATTTTGTAACTTATAAGGTCACAAAATAAAATGAAAAATATGAAATTACTGATTGTATGCAATTTGTAATTTCAAGATAGAATGCCCCTGCTTGGTTATCAGGCAGGGGTTATTTTTCCCTTGACAAGACCTAATAAATGTAATTTAATATATTTGGTGATAATGAATGGAAAATACAGTAGCAAATGAAAGAAATATACAAATATATCCACTATATAAAGCATTTGCATGGGACATGTTTTTTTACTATTCAATAGCATTTTTATTTTTAACACAAGTGAAAAACCTTTCCCCATCAGAGGTGCTATTAACAGAAGCGGCATACCCAATATTTAAAATGTTATTACTTATACCATTTACAAAATTTATAGAAAAACAAGGAAAAAGAAAAAGTTTAATTTTTGCTAATATATCAATTGTATTATCTATATCAATTTTGATTTTTGCACAAAATATATGGTATGTTTTTGCATTTCAACTATTTTCTTCTTTAGGATATTTAATAAAGGGAATATGCGAAACCAATATGTTGTATGACAGTATTCCCAGAAATCCCAAAAGAGGTAGCTTATTTGCAAAAATAGATGGTAAAGCAACCAGTTACTATTATTATATAAACTCGGTTGCATCATTTGCAGCAGGATTTTTATATGTTATAAATCCATATATACCAATGGTTTTATGCTTAATAATGAGTGTAATTGCAACATTGTTGTGTTTTAAATTTAAAGAGATAGATGATGAAAGAAATGAAGTTAAAGAAAATCACAAAGATAATACAAAAGGGTTACTAAAAGATATATTAAAATCGCCTAGATTAATTAATTTGATTTTATTTGGTGCATTATTTTATGGTTTATTAGCTATTTTAACGACATTAAGAACTAGTTTACTTGACGAAATTAGACTTCCAGAGCAATATTTTGGTGTAATATTTGCATTATTAGAAATTATTTCTGGAATAACAACAATGAACCAAAACAAATTTCATAATAAATTAAAAAATAGAACATTAGCAGTATTATCTATTCCTGTAACGGTTTCTTGCATAATATTAGGAGTAGTGGCAAAAAGTAATATACCATTTATGTTTGTTATAGTTATACTGATATTACTATACATAATACAATATGTAATGAAAGGACCATTTTACATATTGATAAAAAGATATTTAAATAATTTTACAACTCATAAAATAAGAAATAAAATTTCTTCTGTATATAATTTGGTAGAAAATATATCAAGATGCATTATTGCACTTATTTCATCAATATTATTAAAATATACAACTACAGCTAACACACTACTAATAATAGGTACAATTTACACAATTTTATTATTAGCAATGCTAATAAATATGAAAGGAAAAGTTGGCTTAAATCCAGAAGAATATACAGAAAAAGATATTAAGTTTTTAAATTTAAAATAATTGACAAAATGAATAAGTTAGTAGATAATAGAATAAAAGTTACAAAGGAAATTTTTAAGGTACCTAAGGAGGAAAAAATATGTATGTATTTAATAGGATAACAGTTAATCCGCAATTGCCAAAGAGAATAGACAAATTGTCTAAAATAGCTAATAATTTATGGTGGGCTTGGAACACGGAATTTTTAAAGTTATTTAAAGAAATTGATATAGATTTATGGGAGAACATTGGAAAAAATCCAGTTAAATTTTTAAAGCAAGTTTCTCAAGAAAAATTAGAAAAGATTGTAGAAAATGAGGAATTTCTTAAGGAATATGACAAAATTGTAGAAGATTATGAAGATTACATGAATAGTAAAATAACATGGTTTAGTAAAAAGTATCCTAACAATAAGAATGACTTAATAGCATATTTTTCGGCGGAATATGGGTTGGACGAAACATTGCCAATTTATTCTGGTGGATTAGGAATTCTTTCTGGCGACCATTTAAAATCAGCAAGTGACTTGGGAATTCCATTTGTAGCAGTTGGATTGTTGTATAAAAATGGCTATTTTAATCAAAAAATTAATGGCAATGGAATTCAAGAAACAGAATATAACGAGATTGATATATCAGCATTACCAATAATACCAGTAAAAGATTGTGAAAATAATGATGTTATTATTTCAGTACAGCTCCCAAAAAAGAAATTGTATTTAAAGGTATGGAAAATATTAGTGGGAAGAGTAACATTGTATTTAATGGACTCTGACATAGATAAAAATATAGAAGAATATAGAAAAATTACTAAAACTCTATATGGCGGAGATCAGGAAATGCGTATATGTCAAGAAATAGTTTTGGGAATGGCAGGAATTGAATTATTACGTACATTAGGATTAAACCCAACTGTTTACCATATGAATGAGGGACATTCTGCATTTTTAACTTTAAAATTAATAGAAAATATCATTAAAGAGAAAAAGGTATCTTTTGAAATAGCAAGAGATATTGTAAGCTCTAAAACTGTATTTACAACACATACTCCAGTACCGGCAGGAAACGATATTTTTCCACTAAACTTAATAGAAAAATATTTTAAAGATTATTGGAATGAATTGGGAATACAAAAAGTAGATTTTATGAAGTTAGGAATGAAACCAAAAAACGGATTGGAAAATTCTTTTAATATGGGAATTTTGGCTCTAAAAATTGCAGGAAAAAAGAATGGAGTTAGTAAGCTTCATGGAGCAGTATCAAGAGAACTATTTAGTGAAATATGGCCTAATATAGCAGCAAATGAATCACCAATAACATATGTTACAAATGGAATACATACTTGTACATGGCTTGCACCATCATTAAAGAAATTATATAATAAATATTTAGTTCCTTATTGGCAAGATAATATACAGTGTGACGAGACTTGGGAAAAAATTAAAACAATACCTGATGATAGACTATGGGAAGAGCATAATGCTAGAAAGCAAAAGTTATTAGAAGTTGTTAAAAATAGCACAATATCAAGGTTAAGAAGAATAGGATATAATTACGAAGAAATAAACAAAATAGTGTCAGGATTAAATCCTAATGCTTTGACAATAGGTTTTGCAAGAAGATTTGCGACATACAAAAGAGCAACACTGATATTTAAGGATTTAGAAAGAATTACACAAATATTTAGTGATAGTGGTAAACCAATACAGATAATATTTGCAGGAAAAGCACATCCAGCAGACAAAGAAGGGCAAGATTTAATAAAGTTTATACATGAAATATCTATGAAACCACAATTTAAAGGCAAAGTTTTCTTATTAGAAAATTACAATATAGCAATGTCAAGGTATTTAATTTCTGGCGTAGATGTATGGCTTAACAACCCAAGAAGACCAATGGAAGCATCAGGCACTAGTGGACAAAAAGCATCTGTAAATGGAGTTGTAAATTTAAGTATATTAGATGGCTGGTGGGCAGAAGGGTATAACTCGAAAAATGGTTGGGCAATAGGCCAAAACAAAGATTATGATAATTATGAAATACAGGATAAAGCAGACAGCGACAGTTTATATGACATATTGGAACATAAAGTTATACCAACATACTATGATAAAAATGAAAAAGGCATACCTACAAAATGGACTGAATTAATGAAAAATTCGATAATGTCAACAGGTGGAAGATTTAGTACATCGAGAATGCTAATAGATTATACAGAAAAGTTGTATTTGCCATTATGTGATTTATATAATAGATATTACTCAAGTTTAGAAAATGTTGCAACATATAATTTGTGGAAGCAAGAATTATATAATAACTGGGATGACATTAAAATTACACAGGAAAATAATTTAGATAATATTACAATAGATGCAGGTAATAATATTGAAGTTAAGTGTAAAGTAGAGTTGCCAAACATATTGCCAGACAATGTAGAGGTTCAAGTATATTACGGAAAAATTGAAGAAAACGGTGTTGTAGATGATGTAACAATAATTCCAATGAAAATGAAAAGCTCAGACGTAGAAAACAAAATATATGAATATATTGCAAAAGTTAATTTGAAAAATGGTGGAAACTATGGATATACTTTTAGGGTTATGCCAAAACACGAAATGCTATTAGATTCTGCGAATTTAAATTTAGTAAAATGGATAACAAAATAAGTTATATAAAATATAATGATATATGGGTTTATAGGTTAATCCCCCAAAAACCTAAATATATTTATAAGGAATAGGAAAATGCGCAAAACAAAAATTATATGTACATTAGGACCTGCTGTTGATAATCCAGATATATTAGAAAAACTTATGTTAGCAGGAATGGATGTTGCTAGAATAAATTTTTCTCATGGAAATTACGAGGAACAGCAAGATAGAATTGAAAGAGTAAAAGAAGTTAGAAAAAGAGTTAACAAGCCAATATCATTATTATTAGATACAAAAGGACCAGAAATAAGAATAGGAAAATTTGCTAATGATGAAATTGTACTAGAAAATGGTGATGTGTTTACTTTAACAAATGAAGATATTTTGGGAAATAAAACAAAGGTGTCTATTACATATAAGAATTTATATAATGAAGTACAAATAGGCACAAAAATATTGATTAATGATGGAACAATAGAAACTATTGTTAAAAAAATTGATGGAAAAGACATCATATGTGAAGTTATAAACGGAGGAAAACTTACAAATAGAAAAAGTATAAACATACCTGGAATGAATATTAATTTACCAAGCATTACTCAAAAAGATATAGATGATATAAAATTTGGAATTATAGCAGGGTTTGACTACATAGCAGCTTCTTTTGTTAGAAAGCCAGAAGATGTCCTTGCAATAAGAAAAATACTAGAAGAAAATGATGGAACACATATAAAAATAATTTCTAAAATAGAAAATAGAGAAGGTATAAACAACTTTGATAAAATTTTGGAAGTATCTGATGGAATTATGGTTGCAAGAGGAGATTTAGGTGTAGAAATTCCTATGGAAGAAGTACCAGTAAGGCAAAAAGAATTTATATCTAAATGTGCTAAAGCAGGAAAGCCTGTAATAACGGCTACGCAAATGTTGGAGTCTATGATATTAAATCCAAGACCTACAAGGGCAGAGGTAAGTGATGTTGCTAATGCTATATATGATATGAGTACCTCAATAATGCTCTCGGGAGAGTCGGCTACAGGAATATATCCAATAGAATGTGTTAAAACAATGGCAAAAATAAGTGAAACAATAGAGGATTCTATTAAATATTGGAAAAGATTTAAAAATAAGGAATATGCTAAAGAAAACAAAGATTTAGAGTATAGCTTAAATTATTCAACTTGTACTACTGCAATGGAACTTAATGCAAAAGCTATATTTGCATATACAAATACAGGAAGAACAGCAACAATGTTGGCAGGATTTTTTCCTCAATGCCCAATATATATAATAACAGATAATGAAATAACATATAGACAAATGGCTTTATTATGGAATATTAATCCAATATTAGTTGATAAAGATGAAGACATAGACAAAATGATAAATAACGGCATAGAAATAGCAAAAAAATATAACTATGTAAAAAAGGATGACATAATAGTAATCGCAGGAGGAGCATCAATACTTTCTTGCCATGATGAAGCAACTACAAATAGAACAATAGGTGGAGTTTTAAAAATTTAATAACAAGATGTATAAAGAGGGAGTTAAAATTGGCGATTATAGAAAATAAATATCGTATTGGAGTAAAATACGTGAATCAAAATAGACTATTGACATTAAGGGGAATAATATTGTTGCTAGAGGATTTGGCGTGTAGACATTCAGATATGGTTGGTTTTGGCATTAATGATACATTAAAAACAAACCTTTCATGGGTATTACTTAATTGGAAGATAAAAATTTTAAAAGAAGCAAATTATGGCTCTACTGTGACTGTAAAAACATGGTCAAGAGATACTAATAAACTATATACATATAGGGATTTTGAAATATATGATGAAAATAATAATTTAATTTGTATAGCATCTTCTAAATGGGTATTATTAAGTACAAAAACAGGTCACATAACACAAATTACAGACGAGATAAGAAATGCATACAATCCAGAAAACAAAACAGTGTTTGAAGAACCAGAAATATCAAAACTAATAGAACCATCAAATGCCAATGAGACATTTTCATTTAGAGTTAATAGAAGAGATATAGACATAAATAATCATATGAATAATTTGTACTATTTGGATTATGCTTTAGAGGCATTGCCAGAAGATGTGTATTTAAAAAAATTTAAAAATGTGGAAATTACATACAAAAATTCATCAAAGTTAGGGGATATAGTAAATTGTTTTTATAAAGAGCAAGAAGATGGCTATTATGTTGTAATGAAGTCAGAAACAAGCAAAACATTATATGCAATAATAAAATTGTGTTAGAAAATGATAGAAAATCTAAAATAATTAGAAAGAAAAAAATAAATGTATAAGGACTAGTTATAGTTAGTCTTTGTATGAGAGAGGAAAGTGAATGACAAGAGGAAAGAGAATGAAAAAAAATAATAATACAAAAATTATTTTTTATTTTATTATATATTTTTTACTTTTTTTTGTTTTAATATATTCTGGAATTAAAATTTATGAATGGTACAGGGATAAAAATAAAAACAATGAAATAGCCCAAAAAATTAAGGAGACGGTAATAGTTGAAAGCAATGGTAAAAATAAAGAAGAATATTTGATTGATTTTGATAAATTGAAAGAACAAAATAATGAAGCTATTGCGTGGATTAAAGTAAATAATACAAATATTGAGTATCCTGTTGTTAAAACTAAAAATAATGAATTTTATTTAAATCATAGTTTTGATAAAAGCGAAAATTTGGGAGGATGGATTTTTGCGGACTACAAAAATAAATTTAATGGCACAGATAAAAATATTGTTATTTATGGGCACAATATGAAAGATAATTCGATGTTTGGGACTATGCAAAAAATTTTGAATCCGGAGTGGTATAATAATGAAGAAAATACAAATATTATTCTAAAGACTGAAGGGAAAAATTATATTTATAAAGTTTTTTCAATATATAGAATAGAAAATGAAGATTATTATATTAAAACAGAATTTAACAATGATAGTGAGTTTGAACAATTTTTAAATACCTTAAAGGCAAGAAGCATAAGGGATTTTAACATGGATATGCTTGAAAGTGATAGTATTTTAACATTGTCTACCTGTGATAACAACAATAAATATAGAGTTGTTTTACATGCTAAAAAAATATAGGAGGAAAAAATTATGGAGAATTTAAAAAAGAATAAAATGTTTATAATAATTATTAGTGTTTTAATTATAATTGTTGCTGTTCTTGGTATAATGCTTATTAAGAATAATGATGGAAGAGGTAATAAAGTGGGAAGTAGTGACAAAAATGAAAAAAACATAAAAATTGTAGAAAACGAGGTAAATAAGCTTACGTTAGAAGATTTTTCAAATTCAGTGTTTAGTATGAAAAAACCAAATGGATGGACAGTTGAAACAGGGGGAATAGATATATTTTATACAATTAGGGTATATGACCCTCAAAATACAAACAATCAAATATATTTAATGTTAAAGACGCAACCATTATTAAAAACAGAAGCAGGAAAAAGATCTTGGCAGAATTACTACAACATGAGTGGCAATAATTCACAATACAAGTTGTTCGCAGATGCCGTGGTTTTAGCAAATCCTACAACAGAAGAGTTTTATAAAAAATTTGACGAGATAGCAGCATATGCAAGTGCAATAGAACCATCATTTTCTACAATAAAGTTTCCTAAATTTTCAAATTTTACTAAACAGGAAGAGTTTGAATCAACAGCTAGTATGAAAAGTGTTGCATTAGATAGCAAAGTGTTAAGAGGAACTTTTACAGGTGATAATTCAAAGCAAGGCGAGGGCTTATTTATGGCATCAATTGTTAATTTTGGCAATAACTATCTTGGCGGTGTAGATACTTCATACTATATGGTTTATGACATAATGGCAATAACATCAGAAAAAGATAAGTTTATAGATTATAAAGAAATATTACTAGAATCTATTAATTCAATAAAATTTAGCGATAGTTATGTAAAACAAACAATAGATAATGGAAATGCTCAAACTAAACAAGCGCTTGCACTAAATGCATCAATACAAAGAGCTTTTGATTCTTATATGAGTGCTTGGGAAAATAGAAGTAAATCATATGATATTATGAGTCAAAAACAAAGTGATGCAATACTTGGATATGAAAGAGTTTATGACACAGAAACTAATGATATATACAAAGCATATAATGGTTTTACCGATGAATATGATGGCGAAAGATATAAATCAATAACAGATAACATGTATACAGAAAAAACCAGTGGCTATATAGAAAAATAATGTTATATATAAAATGAAAATATACAGCACCTTCTTAAATATTTTGTCATATTATGTATTATACAAACAAATAAGGAAAGATAGGGTTAAAAATTTTTTGATCTGAATCAATACCTTAGGAAAGGAATGATAATTAAAATGTATAATTGCAAATATAGAAGGTGTTGTTGTCAAAAAAGCTTTGACAATAATATGCTACAAGATGCATGTAATAATTGTGGTGTAGTAGCAGATTATTACAACGAGAATAATAAAAATTCTTCTTGCGATTGTGGATTTGAAGAAAGTGAAAACGTTTTTCCAACTAATCCAATGTTTGGTCAAAGCTATGTTCCAATTCAGACAATGAACAAAACATTTACCCCTTGTGTTGGATTAAAAATGGGAACAATATTTCCAGAGTTAGTTAGCCCATATGTACCATGTCAATCTATAGAAGAAAATGCTTTTATAAAAGCTATGAATACGGTTGGAGAGGGGTGTAATAAATGTTACTAGAAGAAAATGAAAACAGGAATTGTAACTGCAACAATGCAAATAATAGTTGTTGCCAAAAAAATCCTACTCCAAGTGTTTCAACATATTCTTTTAATTTTACTAATATTATGCCAGAAGAATTTTGTGCAGAGGAAGAAATGACAAGGGCAGATATGTTACAAAAAATACGTTGCTTAGGATTTGCAGTTGTTGAACTTGCAGAATATTTAGACACACATGCAGATGACAAAAGAGCATTGGCGCTTCATAAAGAATATGCTAATGAATTAAGAGAATTATCAAATAAATATCAAAAAGTATATGGACCGCTTACAATTGCATTTCCATGTAATAAATGGAGATGGTTAGAGGAACCATGGCCTTGGGAAAGGGGGAGTTTTTAATGTGGACCTATAATAAAGTATTACAATATCCTATAAATATAAAATGCCCTAATCCAAAACTAGCAAAAAATATAATAAGCCAATATGGGGGCCCAGACGGCGAATTGGGAGCATCTCTTAGATATTTATCACAAAGATTTGCAATGCCAGATCAAAATGCAAAAGCAATATTAAATGATGTAGGTACTGAAGAATATGCCCATAAAGAGGTCGCTTTATAAATAAGGGTATTAACTTTTTTTAGAGGTTAAACTACTCTTTTTTTATTATATAAAAATATGATATAATATCTTTGGAAGAAGAAATATATGAACAAAGAACATTGGAATACTATTATTATAGATAAAAATGTTGATGAAACATTAGTAAAAGAGTTAAGAGGTGTGATATGAAAAAATTATATATAATAACTGGTGCAAATGGTTTTCTAGGAAATAATATAATAAGAAAATTAGAACAAAATATTGAAAATGAAATAAGAGCACTTGTATTACCTAATGATTCTATAAAGGCATTGGACAACTTGAATTGTAAAATTTATTATGGAGATGTTACTAAAAAGGAAAGTTTATCATCAATTTTTGAAAATACTGATGGAAAAGAAGTTTATGTAATACATTGTGCAGGAGTTGTGTATATAAAATCTAAATATAACCCAATTGTATATGATGTTAATGTTAATGGAACAAAAAACATTGTAAATAAAGTTTTAGAAATAGATGCAAAACTTATTTATGTAAGTAGTGTACATTCAATTACCGAAAAGCCTAATAACGAAAAAATAACAGAGATTACTAACTTTGATTCTGGGAAAGTAGTAGGATTATATGCAAAAACAAAGGCAGAGGCAGCAAAATATGTTATTGATGCAATAAAAAATAAGAATCTAAATGCTTGTATTATTCATCCTTCTGGAATTATTGGACCAAATGATTATGGGAATAGCCACTTAACACAATTAATAAAAGAAGTTGCGACAGGAAAACTCTTTGCTTGTGTAAAAGGAGGGTATAATTTTGTAGATGTTAGAGATGTAGCAGATGGTATTATTAGTGCTTGTGATAAAAATAATAGAGGAGAATGTTACATTTTATCTAATAAATATATTACAATAAAAGAATTGACTGATTTTGTTTGTGATTTAGAGAAGAAAAAAAGAATTAAGATAGTGTTACCACTATGTTTGGCAGAATTAGTAGCTCCAATTTGTGAACTATATTATAATATAAAAAAACAAACCCCATTATTTACAAGATATTCTCTATATACATTATCTTCCAATTCCAATTTTAGCAATGAAAAGGCAAAAAAAGAATTGGAGTATAAAAATAGAGATATGAAAGATACAATTAAAGATACAATAGAATGGTTAAAAGAAAAAAAATATATATAAAAAGACATTTAGTTAAAAATAAAGAACTACTTTTTGAACGAAGTAGTTCTTTATTAAATCAATGTATTCTACTCAACAACAGGGGGAATAAAATTTTCAATTGCATTTCGTAGTTTGGGATGATGAATTACAAAATGAATAGAAGGACTATTTGCTTTTGAAATCATGACCCAGTTTTTTTCGCAAACTAAAATTTGTATGTTCTTAAATGTATTATTATTGTTTATACTTAACTTATAATTTTTATTCTCTTTTTCATATTTTTTAGTCAAATTGATATGTTCCAGATAATCTTCATATGTATAATAAATTTTTTTATCATAAAAAATATCTGCAAGGAAAAGAAATGGTTTTACCTTTCCAAATTCTTCTTTTGAAAGAATTGATATTTCATCTTCAATTACATTTTGTTCTATTGTATTCTTAAATATTTCTTTCTGAAATTCTACAGATTCTTGAATTGCTTTTATATTTTCAGCAGAAACATTGTTATGCTTTAAAATCTTAAAAAGTAAATTGTTTGAAATAGTATGTATTGGTAAAGAAAACAAAATCCTTCTGCGACTTGCTTTAATTTTTATACTTGATGATAAAAAGGCATTAAAAGAATTTTGTGAATCTGCTTTATAAATATCCATAAGAGATGTAGCTTTGCTTAACAAACATTGTGCCTTTGTTTTATAGTAAGAAATATCATTTTTATTTGTTGTTAAAGTATATTTACCTTTATCATGATAACCATTTATACATTCTCCATATAAAGCAGCAACACCAGAAACGTAATTAAAATGACAATATATATTATTTTGCAATCCTTTTAAAAAGTATGGAGAAACCTGTCCAGTCATATAAATTGGCAACCAACTTTCTAAACCTAACATCATTTCATTAAATGGTCTATCAACATTATGAATAATATTTAAATGCAATCCCTTTTTTAGCATTATAGCAATAGCATACATCCATTTCTTACCGAATTCAACATCTTGTGCCATATCTTCCATAGGCATATCACTACACATAAAAACAGGTTCATTATTTTTTGAAAGAACGGTTGCTTTAAAAAAGTCTAGTTCTCCTTTTTTCATTTCTTCTATACCATAATATGTTTTAGAAGTTGCTTTATAAAATGGAATAGTAGGTACTTTCATCTCATCAAAATGTATAGCTTTAATATATTCATTTAAGTCAAAGTTATCCAAATTGTTTAAAAAATCATCTATATAGTTATGAGAGGGAGTAGAATTAGTAGTAAACCAATTAAATAGCTTATTAAAATAGTTAAGATTATTTTCTAACTCTTCTAAAGTAGAATTTATAAGAAGTGCAACTGCTTTTTTATCATCATCAGATGTATACTTTTTCATAATAAAATTACATACAGCCGTAGCAAAATCTTTAGGATGTGATGGATTACCATTACCAGTACGAATTCTGGAAAGAAATGAGGCATCATAACTACTTAAGCGAGATAATTCAGCAACATTAATATTTAAAGTTGTAACAAGCTCATTAAAATTTTTACTTAACTGTTCAAAGTCAATAGAAATATCATTTAAAGTATCAGATAAAGCAGTATAAATTTCTTCTTTAGTTATATTCATTTCTCTTGTTAAAGAAAGTTTATATAAACCATCTGTAAGTTGTTCTAATTGTTTACTCTTTAAACTTGGAGTTCTATCTCCTCTGCGATAACGACTAATAACAGAAGATGTTAATCCAGAAGAAATTACAAGGTCTTTAGAAGAACACTCAATTTGTTTTATATATTTATTTAATTGTTCACTAAAAGTCATAAGAAAACCTCCATATCAATAATTCAAATTTATTATACTATATCATAAAAGCATATAAAAAACAATTGCCAAATGGTCATTGAAACTTTGGCAAAAATCAAAAATATAGAACTGTAATATGGTAAAATAGAAATGAAAATATTGGAGGAAGGAGTAAAAGAATGAGAAAAGTTAAAATCCTATCAATTTTATTGATGATTTGTTTATTGGTTAGCATACTATTCCAAACAGCTATAAACAAAGTATATGCAGAAAGCAAAAATGAAGTAACATTAAATTTTGAAGGTGGGATTATTCACGATGGTTATGTAGAATATAGCAAGAAAGCAAAATTACAATTATTCAAGGGCGAGGATTTAGTTGTTAATATTTCAAATAATATGGTAATTGATTTAAACGAAGCAGATTATGAATTTGTAATACAAGAAATCCCAGCAGAAGATACTGGAAGTGTGGTAGGACCTGCACCAGTAAAATTAAATATTAATGATTGGTATTATGCTACAACAACACTTAATTCTAAAGTTATATTTAAATTAGAATCAAGTAAATTTAGTGGAACATTAGATGTTAAACTTGTAAGAACAAGAACTGTCGTTAACACAACAGTTAAAAATGTTTATAATGATATATCATCAAAAGGTGTAATTGATTTAACTGGTGGGCAAGAATATGTGATTGATTTTTCTAAAGATGATGAACTTACAAATGGGTTAAAATCATTTGCAGATTTAGATAAAACACTATATTACAAAAGAGACAATGAAGGTCTATTAGCAACAGACAATGAAAGTGAAGCTGTTATAAAGATAGTAGGAAATAAATCAGAAAATAAAGCAATATTAACTGCAGTAAATGTTGGAACTAAAAAAAGTGAAGTTTTTAAAGGATTTCATACTAAATATACAGGTTCGGCATTGAATTATGATGGTACTGATGGTGGCATCATAAATGAAACAAGAACTGATTATTATACTAGATGTACTTATGAATTTACATTCCAATATGTAAAAGAAGAAGTTAGTCCTAAAGAATATAAGTTTACTGAAGGAGCAAATCAAACATATACAATTGATGAATCAAAAAATGCAACATTTAGAATAGATGCAGACTATAGTCTATTTACAAACAAAGTATATGTAGACAATAAATTAGTAGATTCTACAAATTATGACTCAAAATCAGGAAGTACAGTTATTACTTTAAAAGATGAATACTTAAAAACATTATCTGTTGGAGAACATACATTAAAGGTTGCTTTTTCAGATAATGGAGAAGCTATAACAAAATTCACAATAAAAGAAAAACAACAAAATACAAATATAGAAGATAATAAAAATGAACAAAAACAAGAAAATAACAATTTAACAAACAATGATGTTCAAAAAGAGAATACAATTGCAAATCCTAAAACAGGTGATAATGTTATAGTATACTTTGTAATGTTTTCAATTGCTATATTAGGAATAATTACATTAGCAATAGTTAATACAAAAAGAAAAAAATTAAGAAAATAATAGGAGAGAAAAAAATGAAAATTAAAAAAAGTTTAATATTTTTAACAATTATTTTAGCTGGTATATGTCTGTTTATTTTTTCAAACAGAGTAAATGCAGTAACAATTAGTGATGATGGAAAATATACATTAATACTAGAGTGCAGTAATGAAACAGATGCTAATATTGATGGTGAAAGCAATAAGGTTATAAAATTTAATGTTGCAGAAGGAGAAACAACAGTTAAATTATCTGAACTAACAAAAGGGATAGTACCATTCAATGGTAGAACAGAATTTGCATATTGGGGAAGCTTTATAGGTGAAAAAGCTAACGAAGAAATAGCAATAACTGATTTTTGCTGGAGCGGTGAGTTAACAGAAGGCGAATATACGAATGGATTAACTCTTTATGCAAATTTTTCTGATAAAGTATTACAAGGAACAGGCACATATTATCTAACACTTGATGCTTTTGCAGGTAAAGTAAATGGACAAAGCATTGTAAACATAACAAGTAAAAGTACTGAATTTAAAACAGTAGATTTAACAAAATATACCCCTGTAAGAGAAGGATTTACATTTAAAGGATGGGAGTTAGATGGAAAATTTGTAACTTCTATTGATTCTAGTTATTTTGCTAACCGTGATTGCATAACATTAACTGCTACATATACTCAAGATACTTTTAAAGGTGACGGAATTGTATTGATTTTAAATGCTAATGGTGGTAAAATAAATGACAAAGAATCTAACAGTTATGACTATATAGGTGGTAGCAATTCAGGAACAACTATGTCACTTCTACCATATATGCCTGTGCGAGAGGGATATACCTTTAATGGTTGGAATACAAAAAAAGATGGTAGTGGAGAAATTTATAAATATGTTTTCTGGAGATTCTGGGATAAGGATGAGAAAACAGATAAAGAATTTGACAAAGATACTTTAATAAAAGAAGAAAACGGATATGAGAGATATAAAAATGTAACATTATATGCTTCTTGGACTAAAACTTCAGGAGAACCAGAACAACCTGTTAAAGAAACAGTAAAAGAAATTCAAAGTACAGGGAAAACAAATGGAAAAATTGAATTTGAAAAAGAAGTTAGTAAAAACTATAAGTTGGATATAAGACCAATTGAAGTAGAAAAAGATTTATCAGATAAAAATGTTAAATATGTAGTAGATATAAATGTATTAGAAAATGGTGAAGTTGTTAAAATTAGCAATACTAAAATGAAAATAAGAATTGCATTACCAGAAGACTTAAAAGGATTTAACAAATATGAAGTAGTATATATTTCAAATGATGAAATAAAAGAAACAATACCAGCAACAGTAGAAGATGGATATATAGTGTTTGAAACATCACATTTAAGCCAATATGGAATTGTGGCAACAAATGTTGAAGAAAAAACAGAACAAGTTAAAAATGAAACAAACAATCCAAAAACAGGAGATAATATTACAACAAGTATAATGCTATTTGTAGCTTCTATAGCAACTATCGGAACACTAACATTAGTAAATAGAAAAAAAGCAAGAAAATAAACAACATAATTTATTTGATATTTATTTATATATTAATAAAATAGTAAGAGAATAAAAACTAATGCAAATGAAAATTATAAGATACTAGCTATGAATGGCTAGTATTTTGCTATATGTTGAAAAAAAACAGAAAATCTGCTATTATGTTATTATATTATAGACAAATAAAATTTATAGCAAGATTAAAAATAAAAAGGGGTAAATATGACACAGACTCAACAAACGGTATTAGCATTGGCAATATATACAATATGGATAACACTATTATATATAAGAATATTTGATAAAACACTAAAAAAATATGTATTATCAATAGGTGTGCTATTAGGATTTTGGATGGTAGTAAGAATGGTTAAAACATATACAACAGGGTATGCAACAGAAATACTGTGGTATTTGTATTACATACCACTATTGCTGATTCCAACATTTTATTATAATTGTAGTAGTTATTTAATAAACAGTAAGAATAAAAAAAGAAGAATTGCCACAATAATTATATCAACAATACTATTCTTATTAGTAATTACAAATAGCCTACATAATATTGTGTTCAAAATAAAAAGCAATATAAATGATTATAATCATAATATAGGGTATTTTATAATAGTTGCTTGGATTCTATGTTTAATAGTAGTAGCAATAATATATCTAATAAAATCAAGCAAAAATAAAGGGTACAAAAACATAATCTCAATATCAATAATTATTTTAATTGGTGTAGTATATACAATTTTATATATAAAAAATGTTCCAGTAATAAGAAAAACGAATATGTCAGTAATAATAGGAACATTATTTTGTGTAGGATTAGAAATGATGCTTGACTTTAATTTGATACCAAATAATTTCAGATATAAGAAGATATTTAAAAATTCAAAATTGCCATTAGTAATCATATCACAAGATGGAAAAACTAGAATTGCAACAAATCATTCCATAAATCTAAAAGAAAATATAATAAATGATATAAAAGATAATAAGGTAAAAAATACATATAAATATAACAATATTGTAAAAAATGTTAAGGCTATAAGTGGTGGCTATTCAATAGAAGAAAAAGATTTTAGTAGAATAAACGAATATGAAAAAGAATTGAAATTAATACAACAAGAGCTTATAGAACAAGAAACAATATTACAAAAACAAAGAAAGATTGCAACAGAAATATATGAAACAAAATTAAAAAGCGAAATTATAGAGCTACTAGATGAAAAAATAGAGCAGAAAAGAAACTTAATAAATGAACTAATAAAAGAAATGAAAATAACAGACATAGATAAAATGCAAGATATAAAACTACTACTAAATTATTGTAAAAGAATGAGTAGTTTAGTAATATCAAGCTATAACAAAGAAAAATATGATAACAAAAGACTAGAAATAATCATAAATGAAATGTTAATAGAAGCACAAGCACTAGGAATAAATGGAGTTTTGAAAACAAATAATTTTGAGATAAGTAGTGGAGAAACAGCAAATATTTATGAGATCATATTTGAAACAATAATGAAATTTAGAGAAACTAATTTTATTCTATATATACAAGTAAACAATTCATATACAGAAATAAAATATTTATTTGATGGCAAATATAAGAACTTCAAAAAAGAAATAGAAAAATTACAATTAGAAAAATTATTGAAAATTGAGCAAATAATAGATGAAGATGGAACAACTATAAAATTGAAAATTTTAAGAGGAGAAAATTAGTATTATGGTAGCAATTATAGGAATACTGTGTCTTTTGTTAGTATGGCAGATTCTAAAAATCATACTAAAAAAAGGAATAATAAATAAAAATATAACAGATTATGCACTAGAATATATTGTTTCTATAACAATACTTATAGCATTGTTTATGCAAGAAAGCATATCAAGAAATAGATTATTTATAATTGCATTGCTAGGCATAATATACGAAATTATTTCACTTATATATATGTATTTTAGATATTACAAAAAAGAAACTATTACAGATTTCTCAATAAAAAAAGTTATAGATGAATGTGAGTTTGGAATTTTAGTATTAAAAGGTAAGAGAGCAAAATTAATAAATAATAAAATGTATGAAATACTAGACAAATTAAACATAAAGAAAGACTATATAACAAATATAATAAAACAAAGTATAGACCAGCTAGATAAAAATTATTGTGTAAAAGTAGAAGATAAATATTATGTATTTGTGATAAATAATAATGAAATAATTACATTTGATATAACAGAAGTATATAAATTACATCAAAAGCTAAATGAGCAAAATAAAAAGTTAAAAGAGAATAATAAAAAAATATTATTAAGTATTGACAATATAGAAGAATTAGAAAAGGAAAAAAATCTACTAAAACTAAAAAATAAATATCATGATATATTAGGACAAAATCTTTCCATACTGCAACAATATTTAAATAAAGAAAATATAACCCAAGAAAATTTTGAAGAAATAAAATTTATGATACAAAAGATGTTCATAGATATTGAAGACACAGATGACACAAATACAAACCTAGAAAATCTAATAAAAATACACAAGAAAAATGGAACAGACATTATTATAGATGGAAAACTACCACAAAATAAAGAAACTGCAAAAGTGTTCTTTGAAATAATTAGAGAAGCAACCACAAATGCAATAAGACACGCAGGGAGTTCAAAAGTATTTGTGAATATAAAAGAAACACTAGAAGAAACATATATGATAATAACAAATGATGGTAGAAAGCCAAATGAATTTATTACAGAAAATCAGGGAATAAAAGATATGAGAAGAAAAGTAAAAAAACTAGGAGGAATGTTCTATATTTCAACAGTTCCAGAGTTTTCGGTAAATATATCAATAAAAAATAACTGCTAACATTGAATGAACTGAACCCAAAAAGTTAGACACTTTTTGATTAAGTTTATATTAGGCAAC